>JAANMU010000032.1_pt1 | contig 150894 bp, 111 predicted proteins | sample 7279701 | NCBI WGS metagenome assembly JAANMU01 (sample SAMN14094539, study PRJNA606508) | bioreactor metagenome | isolation source: A lab-scale SPAN reactor treating ammonium-rich wastewater day 57 | place: Ireland: Galway | collected 2017-03-13
AGAACATTCGCGGCAAGCGACTCCGCGCCGGCTGGGATGAGACCGTCCTCAACGCGATTTATACTGGTTTTTCAGGCCGCTAACGTGCGATTGCCCTGTCCCCCGAGCGAACGCACAACCAACCCGGCAGCGTCAGTCTAGCCCTTTCCACTCGATGAACCCGTTCCTATCGGAGTTAGCGCGCATGGCAGATCGTCTCAAGGATCGGAAGGCCGTCATCACGGGCGACATGGAATCCATCTCTTGGTCAGATTTCGAGCGAGTGGAATTTCGAGTGAGCACGATCCAGTTGGTCGAGGATTTACCCGAGGCCCGCAAACCGACCTACAAGATCAACGCGGACTTCGGACCTGAGATTAGCGTCAAGCAGTCCAGTGCGCAGATCACCGCCCTGCCCAAAGCCGACAAGTGGTATGCTACGAAGGTTCGTTGACTTCAGAGCCGTACAGCGAGATCGTCAGTTGGCTGGTGTTTGTCGATCCGCTCGGCGTTGATTTGGCGGACTTCCGTAAGCTGAAGAAGAATGCGCATCAGCCGGAACGTCCGGTGCAGCCGATCAATCGGCGGTTCGTCATCCGTAGCTTCCAATGAGGCGGGGCGTAGATATCGCATGACCTTCAACGAGATCAAAGACACGCTCTATCACGAACGAGAAGAGTCTGCTATGCAACATCGGTTGTCGCTCTGCTGCGTCTTGCTGAACATTGCCCTGTTCATCGTCCCGATTGCCAGCGTCTCGGCTGATGATGTCGTAATTCGTCCGCAGCCAGCAGAAGGGCCACTGGATAACCCGCTCAAGGGTTGGTGCCCTTACACAAACGCAGGCACGATTCACCAACCCTATTCGATGGTGTTTCAGTACATCTCGTGGCGTGAACTCGAGCCAACCAAGGGCAATTTTCGCTTTAAGGAATGGGAAGAGTCTTGGAACAGCGGAGCGGCGAAGGACAAGCACATCATCTTCCGAGTTTACGTTGACTACCCGAAAAAGCCATCGGGCCTTCCCGACTGGTTGCGGAAGGCAGGTGTCAAAGAGTCTGTCTACGAGGATTATGGAGGCGGTCAATCTCCTGACTACAATGACCCACGGATGATCGCAGGCATGGAGCGACTGATTGCTGCCCTTGGTAAGCGTTATAACAACCATCCCCGCATCGCCTTCATTCAGTTGGGTTTGCTTGGATTCTGGGGCGAGTGGCACACGTACCCTCGATCAGAACTTTATGCCTCGCCGGACACAGAACGTCGGATCATTGAAGCCTACAGGAAGTCCTTTCCTGACAAGTCTCTGATGGTCCGCTACGCCCGAGGACACGCGGGCGAGCAAGAGTGGATCGGATTCCACGATGACATGTTTCCCGAAGACACCGACAACGGGAAAGATTGGAGCTTTCTCGCCGGGATGCGACAGGTCAAGCGAACCGAGAATTGGAAGGTCGCCGTGATTGGTGGAGAAATGGTCCCCGGCAAGGCCGAGCAGTGGCTCGGAAGGGACTTCGACATGACTTTGGCCATGCTGAAACGATCCCATTTCACATGGGTAGGGCCATATTCTCCAGCGCTGACGAAGGCCAAGAACGAACAGTTCCGCAAACGTAGCGAACAACTGGTCCGCAAGATGGGCTATGAGTTTCAGATCACAGAGGTAACGCATCCGGTGACCGTGAAGGTGAAGCAAGCTGCTCGATTATCGTTGAAGGGGAAGAACCACGGTGTCGCCCCCTTCTACTACCCGTGGTCGGTTGAGTGGGCGCTTGTGGACCCGTCGGACAAGGTGGTCTCAGCTGAAAAAACCGAATGGGACATTCGGAAATGGCTGCCCGGTGAATTTGCGGAACGTACAGAACTTTCCTTCGACGTTCCACCCGGAAAGTACCGTTTAGGACTTGGAATACGCGATCCGTGGCGGAACCGGCCAGCCATTGGTTTTGCCAACAACTCACCCGTGACGGATGGTTGGACCATTCTTTCGGAGATTCAAGTTGCCGAATAGCGCCAAAGGCTTTGCTGATTTACGGCGAACAGAAAAGCACGACGACCGCAATGACGTGGAAAGACTGGTACGACTCACTGGCGAAGCCATCTTGGACACCCGAACCGGCCACCATCGGGCTGATCTGGCAGATTCTCTACCCTGTCATCCTCGTCACGTTCGGATTCGTGTTCGTGCAGGCGATCCGCAAGAGGGCGCCGTGGATGGTCGCCCTGCCGTTTGCCATCAATCTCAGTGCCAACCTGATTTTCACGCCGCTCCAGTTCGGTCTGCGAAACCTGCCGTTGGCCACTGGGGACATCCTGATCGTCTGGGGAACGATCATCTGGATGATGGTCGCTGTCTGGACGCACTACAAATGGGTGGCTGTGGCGCAGGCGCCGTACTTTGTGTGGGACTCGATTGCGACCGTGCTGCAACTTTCGATCACTTGGTGGAACTGGTAAATGAGCGTCAAAGTGGTCGCAGCGACGAGCCAGCATCACGCCGAATGGCTGCGTCTGCGAAACGCCGTCTACACAGGGATCGACCGGGCGTTTCATGAGCGAGAGATGGCGTTGTACCTGCGGGATGACACCAAGGAGTGCTTTCTGGCCGTTGGTGAGAACGGAGACGCATGTGGCTTGATCGAGGTGTCTCTTCGCAATGTCGTGGACGGCCTCTCCAGTCCGGTGGGCTATGTCGAGGGCATCTACGTCGATCCCGACCATCGAGGATCAGGTCTGGCTCGACAACTACTTGAGCAGGCAGAGAGTTGGCGCCGGTCGAAGGAATGCACTGAAATCGCCACCGATGCTGAACTCGACAATCAGGATGCTCAGCGATTCCACGAGCGGATGGGCTTCAAGGAAACGTACCGCATCGTCGAATACCGCAAGAAACTCTGAACGTCACCCGACTGCCCGCTCTCACGTGAGGACGAACACGCCCAGCAATCGAAGACAACGCTGCTTCAGTCTCCAGCTTCCATCGCGGCCTTCAACGTCCGAAGATCGGCTTCGACCATCCCGACGTCTTTGACGAATTGCTCGTCCGCCATGCCAGGCAGTTGAAACAGCGGGAACATCACCGCGCTTCCCTCGCCATTTGCGACGACTCGCATTGGATTCAAGATCAATTGACTGTCAAGCAAAGTGACGATGGGACCCAACACGCCGAAGTCATTGGCGGGGGCGAACTGATTCCCAATCCAGCCTGTGGGCGTCTCCAGCTGCCATTCGTCGCCGGACATCCTGACCGACAGACAAAGCGACGTACCCATCGGGGCAGATTTTCTGGGTTCGAGGCGAAGTTGTAGACCAGTGACGATGGCCGGTTGATTGAGCAAATGATCGTTCGTGGCTTCATCATGGCATCACTCAATGTGGCGCCTTGATCTCGACGCCGTAGCTCGCGTTACATTCGTGAATGACCGACCTGCCCCGCCGATAGCTTGGTTCACGTTGCTCGATGAGCCAGAGAAGTCGGCGTTTGTACACGCAGTGGCGGAATCGACGTCCGTTGAAGGTCTCGCTCGGTTGGTGCGAGGTGACGGGCCAGGGGCCTCGGTTGATCGCCCCCCTGGCAAATCACGATTCACTTGACAGAGGAAAACCTCCGAGCGGACCAAGCCCGGTTCCCGATTAACCTCGCCAAGAGCAACTGCGCCGCCGCCGCAACAGGCGGAGAGCCTATCTCGCCACTTGGTCCAAGTCGACCATGTCGCGGATTTCAGGGTAGGTATCGGGCGACTACATACCTGAGATTATGCGACCTGCTAGAACGAGGTTTGTTGAACGATCGAACGGAGTCGGCGTGTTGGGCAGACCAGGTTTGGCGTCCGGATGGGATTCGCCTTGCTCGAATTGTGTCCGCGCGCCGCTTGCACGGACGATAGGACGACTAGCGCGTCTGGGTAATTCAAAGTGCAAACGCCGCACGAAGGGCGTGGCCCATGTCCTCAAAGTTCGAAACGTTGGCGCCGGCGCGTCACTCGTTCAGCAGTTGAGCGACCAAGGGTGCGATGTGTTGCTCGTAGGAGAAGCCTTCCTCGCCATACTCCGCGTCATCGTTCATGAATTGCTTACGAAGCTGGCCCTGTTTGTCGTAAACGCGGACTACCGGCACCGAGGCGGCGCCGAGCAATTCGAAGAGCTTTTCGTCAGGCGTGGTTGAAAGGACATTCGTGAACGTTGCCCGTTGTTGGCGAAGGAATGCTTCAATCTCGGGGCGAGCGTCGTCGGGCGCCTCGCCTTCGGCGCCCGTATAATTGCAGCTTAGCGACATGCACGCGACCGCGTCGCCATGTTTCTGGTGCAGCGCAACCAGATTGGGAAACTCCCGAATACAGGGCAGGCACCACGTAGACCAGACATCAAGGACGACTACCTTCCCGCGCTGGTCGGCAACCAACCGTTCGACCTCCTCCCAATCGGCCAATTGAATGGGTACTTGGACGTCATCCGGCGCAGCGTTCTCGGCAGGCGCGCCGGGCGCGCTCACTTGCTCGGCGTTGGCTGGTTGTACGGGAGTCTGGGCTGCTTCGGGCTGTTCCTCGTTCTGACAGCCAGCAAGGGGAACGGAGAAAAGCAAAAACGCGGTAAACCAAGCAAGCGATTGTTTCATCGTTCGTCCTCCCTAGCGTCATCTCTTGCGAAGCGCCCAGCCGCTTCGGTTAGCGTTCGATCTTGACCAACCCGGCGCGTTCGGCGATCGGCTCGGGGTCTTCAAACGGTAGCGACTTCAGGAATTCCACCAGGTCGTCGATTTGAGCCTCCGACAGATGGCTTGTTTTGCCGTGCCGGTCGTCGGGGTTCATGGTGGTTAGCACGTCGTGCAGCGTCGCCGCCTGGCCGTGATGTAAGTACGGCGCGGTGCGATAGACGCCCAACAGCGTTGGCGTGTCGTAGGCCGGTCCCAATTTCTCGTCGGCGCCGTGGCCCGTGCCGACGTCGTGCATTGCCGACCGTGGGGGCGTGGAATCGGAATAGAACGGTCCTGAGTGGCACGTTGCGCACCCGGTGACGGCCGAGCGAAACAACTCTTTTCCGCGCAGCGCCGCGTCGCTCAAACCGCCCTTGGCGTGCGGGCTGAGCGGCATGCGGTGCGAGTTGGCGTACGCGGCCAGGGCGTCCAGGTCGTCAGACAGTCCCACGTTCGGCGCCGCAAGCTCCGGGCGCACCGCGCCCTGAATGAGTCCCCGGCCCTGCATGAGAGGTCCGCGGATTGTGTGCTCAAAGTCCTGCACTTCGTCGCGATCGGCGGACCAGTGGATGGGGTGCGTCCACGCCAACCCCGCCAGGGACTGCGTGTTTCGCAAACCTTCGGGATTGTGCCAGGTGCGCCCATCGGGGTCTCCGTCGGGATGGCAGCTCGCGCAACTAATCCAGCGCCGGCCAACCATCGGTTGCTTGGCCGAATAGAACAACACTTTGCCGCGCAGTTTTTTCTCACCCAGTGGGTTCTCGGTGATGGGGATGGTGGCTTTAAGGCTGAGGGTTTGGACGTCGTAAACGGCGACCGTGAAGTCGAGCGCGTTGTAGACGTATACGGTTTTCCCATCGGGGGCCACGCGCACCGCCCGGGGGTTGCGCCCTAGTTCGACGCGCCGGCGCGGCGATAGTTCGCGATAGTCGTCATCCAACACGTCGCAGGCGAACATATCGTCGGTACCGGCAAAGACCACATAAAACTGCCGCCCATCGGGCGAAATCGCCGCGCCCCACGGGTTGGCCGTCACGAGGTTCCCTTGAAACGCATCCATGGGTATGCGCCGGCGGCGCTTGCCTTCGCCGGGCGCCGTGTCGACCACCGAGACGTAAGGAAAGATCGAGCCTTCGCCGTGAACCGAAGTAACGCGTGAGCGAATGTGAGGTACATACGCTTTCGCCCGGCGCGGATGGACCACAACCTGCCGCGCCAGATTGTCGTTGCTCACCCCGGGCCATTCGTCCACCACACGGCCCTCGGCAAGATCCACCGCCAGTACGGCGCCCGTGTAATACTGCGTCACGAGGAGCCGGTCCTCGCCGGGCGTAATGGCTAGCCCGCGCGCAAAAGCGCCGACATCCAAGGCCCGCACCACCTCGCGCACACGGGGATCGATCTCGATCACCTGGCCGGGATAATCGAGGGTCACAAAGACGCGCTTGCCGGCGCGGTCGCTCACCACGCCATAAGGCTCGTCGAAAACGTCGATCCGCGCCGTGACCTGGGTGGCGTCACCATCCACGATCGCCACCACGTCGTCGGCGTACACGGCGACCGCCAGGCGGTGACTATCGCCAAGGAAGGTCAGTCCTTCTGGATGTTTGCCAACGGGAATCTCAGCCCGCTGGGCAAGGGTCTCCAGATCGACAATCGTTACCGTGCCGCTGTCGCGGTTCGCGCAGGCCAGCAACCGCCCGTCGCGCGAAATATCGAGCAAGCTGTTGTTGTCGCCTGCGTTGGTCGCGACGGCCGCCGCGGGCCAAAGCACGGCGCAAAGCCATAGAGAAGTGATGGGCATAGGCGCGAAGGAATGACGATGTGTTGTCGAAGGGAGGCGTGCGACGGAATACGAAATACGGAAAAAGGCCCGCTCCGCACACGCGGTAGCGGGCCAGGTGTTGCGCCAGGAATGGGTGTTGCGCTTTACTCGAGAATCTTCGCGGTGTCGGCCACAACGGCCTTTACCTGCTCCGCATTCATCTCTCCTTTGAATGCGTGATTGGATTTGACCTCGAGACCTTTCCACATCAGCACGGTCACGTCGGCGTCCTTGGCAATCTTGTAACTGCCAGGACCCGCCTCTCCGTCGAAGATCGTTAGCGGGACATTCTTGATGCCCTCTTTCTTGGCGAGCGTTTCGAGCTTGGGAGCCGTGGCGTCGGCGTCCTCGCTGAGGACCACCACGAACGCCGCCATTTTTTTACCTGCGTTCTTAGCAACCTGTTCATCAATTTGCTTGACCAAACTGGCCAAGTCGTCCGTAAGCTCGCGAGCGAAGATGCTCACGACCGGACGTCCTCCGAACCGTCACCGATAGCAAAGAGACTTGCCCTTGTTCGGGCCGGTAATGTCTTTCACGTTGAATGCCCCCGCGTGGTCGCCCACCTGCAGGCCCGATTGCAGTTCGGCTGCAACCAATGCCCCGCAGGCGGCCACCGCCAGGGCCATCGACGTCATCCAGATTCGATGCATGGCGATACTCCTTTCGGATTGAAAAGCGGAATGATCAGCACAACACCCATTTATTGTGTACGTCATCGATGGCCCAATGGCAACGCCGGCCCCCCGCCGGTCGCCGCCGCCAGCGACGCGATGGCGAATCATGCTGAAGGTCGTGCTCCGGAGTGCGTTTTCGTTGTGGCGTCCATCGGACGCCACCAGAGAGCGCACTCGCGGAGCGAAGGACGCTACATTAAAATCGTTCACGCTCGACTGAAAATGCTCTAGACGTCAGCCTGCCTTGCGCAGCAGGATTATGTCGGCCGCTTCTAGCGGGATGGCTAGTTCGATCCGTCCCTTCTGCTGCCGGAAGTCCAGGGCGCCGCGTCGAACACTCTCGACCGATTGCACCGGAAAGGGGAGATGCAGACCGACGGTAAGATTCTCGATCGGTTCGCCGGTCCAGTTCAGAAGCGTCACCGCGGCCCCGGCGTCGGAGACGAGCAGCGGGCTTTCCACGAGCGGATGGCTAACTACGACCGGCGGATCAACCAGCGCCAATTGAATGGGCCACGTGATCCAGTCGCGGATCGACGGGGAAAATTCCACGGGCAGGCCATCCTTAGTCTTTTGCGATGATTTCCAGTACGACAGGCCCGGCAGCCAGGCGAAATGCACGACTCGGCCCCGGCCAACCTGGCGATGAACAACGGCTGGCGAGCCGTCGGCAAAGCGCGCTTTCACGCCTTCGGGTACCTCGTGAAGCCGTCCCTGTACGCCGACCGCCGTGAACTCGCCACAGGTTCCGTTGCCCTTCGCCACGTCTGGCAGCGACTTGGTGTTCGCGACAAGCAGTCGGTCGCGCGGCGGATCGGCGATGCCGAATGACTCCGCCAGAAGCGAGGAAGGCTCATCATAACGGTCGTGCGTTCCCGCGCCGCTAACGGTCACCAGTGTGCCGCCGCCCTTCACCCACTCGGCCAGCCCTCGCTGCCCTTCGATCGGTACATTCGGCTCAGTAACGTATAGCACGCGGTAATCTTTCAACCCTGCTGGGGAAAGATCTTCCTCTTCCACAAAGTCGACTGGTACGTTGGCGTGCTGAAGCGCCAGGTAGAGGTCGAACGTTTCGGCCATGTAGTCCACCGTGGACCGGTTGAGCTGTGTGTTGGTGGCGTCTTGGATCTGCGCGGGAATGGCGATCTCCCGCGCATCCCACACCTGGGCGCTGCGGGGATGAAGTATCGCCGCCTGGGGCTTCGGCCGCCGGCCCGGCCAGAGCAGTTCTTCCGCCGCGCCGATCATCGCGTGGGCTTCGGCCATCTTCGGCAGCACGTGGGCTTTTTCGGAGTAGCAGTTGCCGGGGAAGTTGTACTCAGGGCCGAACACAAAGTATTTAATCGCCTTGCCACCGGAGCCAACGACGCACAGGATCTTTTGCAGCACGCCGTCTTTCCGGTCGCCCGCGGTGCGGGGGATCACGTAGCCGCCGAACTGCACCTGCCCTTTCTCAGCGGCGCAGCGGAGCTTGGCGCAGTAAAACGACCACTGATACGCCTGTCGGTCCGAGAACCAGTCCTCCGTCCAGAGCATCGTGCCACCGCGGAGGCGTCCAAACTCCAGCCAGTCGTGCCCGCCCATCGCGGCGTCGGGGCTTTGCTTGTCGCGATTGTTGGCGACCGGGCCGGGCACATAGAACCGGCCGCTGAAGAAGTTCCAGTTCGTCAGCACCGGCGCTCCGGGATAGAACGCCTCTTCCAACGCTGCGGTGCAGCGGGCGAAGTGCCGGGCGGACTCGAACGGGAAGAACCGCATTGTCCAGTAGAACAGCCGTTTGCTCGGAAGGCTTTTGGCTTGACTGCGACTGATCGGCAGCACGTCCTCCCAGGTCTTGGCGCCGACGTCCGCGGGGCTTAGCCCCTGAGCCTGGAGGTATTTGCGAAACCGCTGGAGCGCCTCGGGCTGGCTTGTCAACGTCTCAAATGCTTGCGGGTAATACCACCCAGGCTCGTCGGACATGGCGAACAGAGCCATGTCTTCGGGAGCGTAGCCAGCGTCGCGATACGGCTTGGACTGTTGCTTTGCCCAATCGTCAATCGACTCGGACGTGACCTGCGGATCGAAGTCGAATGCGTAGCCGGGCGGGTTGTAGACGGCCCAGGCGGTACGGCGTTGACCCGTTGCCAAAAGCATCTCGCGGAGCTTTGCGTCGGGCGGCAGCATGATCGCGCTGAAGCCCGCCCGGTTGAGTTGCTCGATCCCCTCTCGCCACGCGCGGCGGTCGTCGTCTCCGCCAATAAAACGGTCCACGATGGGGAACTTTCGCGGGCGCTGGGTCTCTGGCACGTTCACCTGCTGAAGCGCCTCCCAGTACCGCCGGTTGTACTCCGCCATTGTCGCCGCGTGCGGCCGGCCGGTGTCATCTCTCCATACAAGAACGCCCAGGCGCGGCCCTAATAGCTCGCCCGAGAGTGCGACGGGTTGCTCGGCGCCATCGAACTTTAACTCCGCTTCCACGACCGTCGGGTCGATGACGCCTCCCACCACGAGCCGCACCACGACCGGCCAACCCTTGAGGTAAATCGCGGGATAGCCCTTCAACGTCGCCTCAATCTGCTCTTGCCCAAAGGGGAGCCACTTGCTCCAGGCGCCGCCCTCGACGGTCACAGTAGGGCCGCCCACGTCGTAGCGCAGCGAAAACTGTTGGCCCGCAGGCTCGTTGCCGCCGACCGAGACGATTCGAGAGCGGACCTGAAATGTCGGTACGTCTTCGAGCTTTACGTCGGCCGGCAATGGACGAGTCGCGAGGAGAGATCCAGCCAATACGCAGACGAGCAGTAAGCAGCAGCGCGTGTTCACCATGGGAACCTCGGCAAGAGGAATGAGTTGGGCGGGTAGTGACCATCGCTAACAATTGGGGGCGGCAAATTCTTATTCGTTTGCGTGCTCCCACGGGGGTTGAGGATTGTCGCTTGCCCAAAGCCCTCGCCTAAGATCTTGAGCGAGGCGCTCCGTGGCCTGGAGTTCGGGATCGTTCCCGCTTGGTTCGTGGTGCCAGGCCCAGCCTTGATTGAGCATGGCTAGGTTGACGCTGCGGCTTTCGAGCAGCACGACACCGACAATGGCCCCTTGGGGTTCGCGATCTTGCCATTGCACCGTAACCGACGCGCCAAGGACCATTTCAGCGAGGGCCTGGCGAGCTTCGTCCGCGTACTCTTGCCCCGGCTCGGGTGCGTCGATTCCCGCCAGGCGAATTGTGTGCTCTCTCGCCGTAACGTCGCGGAGGGTGAGGGTGTCGCCGGTAGATACGTCAATCACTTTGCCGGTCAAATGCTGAAACCTGGGGTCGAACCGTTCGCCCAGCATTTCAAAGAGATAGTTGCGGTCGATCTTGCTTAGCTTTTCGACAGGGACTGCAATGATCTCTTTATTTTCTTTTTCAAGATGGACCTGCCCGTCGGTAACGTCAAGCAACGAGGCTCTTACGTTGAACGAGCCCGAGTTATCGACCCAGGTGCGAAGCGCGTATTCAGGTGGTGAAGGTTCGGGCGCGGGAACCAGTACTATTTCTGGCGGCGTTCGCACGTCTTGCCGAGGCTCTTGTTGCGGCGGCGACTCTGGAATGGGCGCTGGCGCTGGCTGAGGCGCCCGCGGGGCGGCCTCCTTGGCAATTTCCTCGTCTTCCAGAAGCGGCAAGGGCACATGGAAGTAGTAGGCGACAAGGGCTCCGCCTGCGCCTAGCAGGAGCACGGCTACGATCGCGGTCAGACAGGAAGAGAGACAACCTCGTCGCGGAGCCTTGGCGTAATCGAGTTGGTATCTCCCGCTGCACTCGGCGCACGAGACATGCAGCCCGGCGGCGGTCGCGTCGTAACGATTTTCGGCGCCGCAGAAGGGACACGTCGCTTTGATTTTCGCCATCGCGCTGGACTCGTTTGGGTAAGGACTCTCTTGGCAAGGGAGGATCGTTGTCTCTTGCCATTGTTTGGCCGCGGTTCGAGTTTCCGCAACCCGTTACGTCGGGAGATTCCGGCGATGGGAGGCGCACGGCGCCGTTTGGCGTTTCGAGGCGTGCCTTGTCCCGGCGCAATCTTGTTTGAGGTCAGACGACCGCGCACACTAAAAAATGCTCACAATCGCTTCGTGGGTCAAATGGCGCGCGATGATCGACGACAGCCACTCCCGGCGATAAACCATGATGACAAACCGTGAGCCGAACTTGGATCTCCAGCCCATCGTCCAAACGATTCTGGACGAATATGCGCTTCCCTGGAATGGCGATCATGGGGTCGCCCATTGGGCGCGGGTGCTGGAGAACGGCCTCAGGCTTTGTCCGATTACCGGGGCCAAGGTGGAGGTCGTGCGGTTGTTCGCCGTGTTCCACGACTCCAAGCGCGTTCATGAATACAACGATCCGGATCACGGCCAGCGCGGGGCGGGCTTTGCCGCTGCTTTGCGAGGTCGGCTGTTCGATCTACCGGACGAAGACTTTCGCCTGCTCTACCGCGCCTGCGCCGGCCATACGCACGAGCGGACGCACCCTGATATTACCATCCAGACGTGTTGGGATTCGGATCGACTTGACCTGGGACGCGTGGGCGTCATGCCGCACCCGAGCCGCCTTTGCACCGAGGCGGCGAAAGCAAAAGCAATGATCCAGTGGGCCGATGGACGAGCCAGCTTTCGGATAACGCCAGCGCTGATACGCGAGGAGTGGAGAGTTTCCGTGGAATGATGTTTCGCTGTAATCGAATCGCCGATAGTCGCCAACGCACACGCTTAGCGATCTGGTTTCAGAAAAGCTTCGTCCCGCGAGAATACTCGCGGGACGAAGGATTGCTTGGCTTGCGCCTGGTCACGTCGCGATCCAGGAACGACGTCAATGCGCGGCTTCGTACGCGGCGATTTGTGCTTCGTGCTGGAGGGTCAACGCGATATCGTCCAGGCCGTGCAAAAGATTATGCCGGCGGAATTCGTCTATGGGAAACGACGCGCTAAAACCATGGTCGTCGGTTACGGTGAGCTGCTCCAGATCCACCGTCAGACGATAGGGCTGGTATTGAGCGGCGCGGCGGAAAAGCTCCTGGACTTCGTCCTCCTTTAAACGCACGGGCACGAGCCCGTTCTTAAAGCAATTATTGAAAAAAATATCGGCGAACGTGGGAGCGATGACGGCCCGAAACCCGTAGTCGGCCAACGCCCATACCGCATGTTCGCGGCTGGAGCCGCTCCCAAAATTGCGCCGCGCAAGCAGGATGGTCGCCCCACGAGCCTCGCCCCGGTTCAATTCGAAATCGGGGTTGTCGGCTCCGTTTTCTCCGAATCGCCAGTCGAAAAAGAGAAACTTACCGAACCCCGTTCGTTCGATCCGCTTCAGGAACTGCTTGGGGATAATCTGATCGGTATCGACATTGGCGCGGTCCATGGCCGCGACCAAGCCCGTGTGCTTCGTAAATGGTTGCATAGGTTATTTGAATTTCCAATCGCGAATATCAACGAAATGGCCCGATACGGCGGCTGCGGCGGCCATCGCCGGAGAAACAAGGTGCGTGCGTCCGCCCTTGCCTTGTCGCCCTTCAAAATTGCGGTTGCTGGTCGATGCACACCGTTCGCCCGGCGCCAATTGGTCGGGGTTCATGCCCAGGCACATGCTGCACCCCGCTTCGCGCCAGTCGAAACCAGCGTCCTTGAAAATGAGGTCGAGTCCTTCTTCTTCGGCCTGCGTCTTTACAAGTCCGCTGCCGGGCACCACCATTGCGTTGACGCGGCCGTTGACATGATGACCACGGACGACGGCGGCCGCAGCCCGCAAATCCTCGATGCGAGCATTGGTGCAGGAGCCGATAAATACGCGGTCCACGGGAATGTCTACAATCGGCGTGCCTGGTTTCAGGCCCATGTATTTGAGGGCCGCGTCCGCCGTTTTGCGGTCGGTCTCGTCGGCGAACTGGCCCGGATCGGGAACCCGGTCTTGCACCGATGCGACTTGCCCAGGGTTCGTGCCCCAAGTAATTTGCGGCGCCACGTCGGCAGCGCGATAGGTTTCCGTGCGATCATAGCGAGCGCCGCGGTCCGTGGGCAGCTTTTCCCATCGAGCAACAGCCGCCTCAAAGGCGGCGCCTTGGGGAGCGAACTCCCGGCCGCGCACATAATCGAAGGTCTTGGTGTCGGGGGCAATCATGCCCGCTCGGGCGCCGGCCTCGATCGACATGTTGCAGACCGTCATTCGTTCTTCCATGCTCAAGGCGCGAATCGCCTCGCCCGTATACTCCAACACGTAGCCGGTCCCGCCATCGGCGCCGATCTGGCCGATCAAATACAGGATCAGGTCCTTCGCGGTCACGCCCTGGGGCAAACCCCCGTCCATCCGCAACTCAAAGGTTTTGGGTGGATATTGAAGCAAGGTTTGCGTCGCCAACACGTGCTCGACTTCGCTGGTGCCGATGCCAAACGCCAGCGCGCCAAAAGCGCCGTGGGTGGCGGTATGGCTGTCGCCGCAGACGATGGTCATACCGGGTTGCGTATAACCCAGTTCCGGCCCGATAACGTGGACAATCCCCTGCTGACGGTCGTTCAAGTCGTAGAGCCGGACGCCAAATTCCTGGCAGTTCTTCCGTAGCGTATCGATTTGCTGCCGCGAAATCGCATCGGCAATGGGCAACAAGCGGCTTGACGTGGGCACGTTATGGTCCGGCGTGGCGACGGTTCGCTCGGGGCGGCGCACTTGGCGTCCCGCGAGCCGAAGCCCCTCGAATGCCTGGGGGCTGGTCACCTCATGAACCAAGTGCAGGTCGATATAGAGGATGGTTTGTTTGCCGGGCTCGGCAAGGACCACGTGCTCGTCCCAGATCTTTTGGCACATGGTCCGCGGTGCAGCAGAAATCATCGCAGCGACGGTGAGGAGAAAGGGGGGATGTTGAAATTTCTCGGCTTATTATACGTCGCCAAGGAAATCCTGGGGAGCGGCCGACGGCGTGTTTCGTGAAATCGCTGCGATGGTACGCGAGTCCTCCAAGGTTTTGCAAGCTTTCGGCATTAGACGTTCACGTCTCCATGCGGCGGAACCGCAAGCGTTGACGCTTGCGGTTCCGCCGCATGGGGAAATTGTTTTAAACGTGGGTCAACTCGGCGCTTGCGACTTGGCTTGTCCGGCGGGTTTGTTTCTTTGCCCGCACGACGGCCGTCAACGGCGCGACGGGAAACCCATCGATGGAGGCTTGCTCGTCGTTCCCGCTCTCCGACGTATCTGCCTCTGAGCCTTCGTCACGGATTTCGACGGTTGGGGCCATGTCGGCATCCGACGCGAAATCCGGCAGTTCGCCGCGCATCACGCGAACGTCGCGCGGGGCATCGAGGCCAATTCGCACCGTGTTGCCTTTCACACGCAAGATCGTGATCGTAATGTTTTCGCCAATGCGGATCTGATCCTGCAGTTTGCGAGTAAGAACCAACATGATGCACTCCTTTGCCTGTGGGAGAGAGTCTGGATTTGAACTTCCTTCCCTAATGCAGGCGGCGTGCCAATGACCAAACGGGACTCCTGTTTTTTCTGCAAATCTATATATAATAGCACCTTGCGCTTATTGGTGAACCGTGCGGGGCCGTAGTAGTCGAGGTGGAAACGTGTACATTTTTCAACGGGCAACGACAAACGCTCGACGTCGAATCCCCGCACGTGGCCCAGGCTCACGCTGGAGATTCCGATTCCAACGTCGCGTCAGACCCGCGCCCGGCGTGCAGACTTGCGAACCCTCGCTTGGATAATGAATCGCAGGTTCGTCGCCGCGCCGACAGGGGGACATTTCCGCGCTCTCGCTCCGACCGCATGACCCGACTTCCCGGCTCCGCGCGTTGACTTTTGAATTCGGTTCATGTTCTACTCTTCAAAACCTGAACGGCGTCATGAGACGCGTCTGCTAGTCTTTCGTCGAACTAAGCCATGTGGAAATCACCTTTCGCAACGACCCAATCCTTCTCATTCGCCGTGGTTCTTTGTTTGGTGGCGAGTGGAGTAGCCCGCGCCGACGAAGGCTCGCAGCCGGCGCCTTTGCCGGCGAGCGAAGCGGCAGCCAAAATCGCACTGCCCGAAGGGTTCAAGGCCACGCTCTTCGCCGGAGAGCCAGACGTTGTGCAGCCTATCGCCATTGCGTTTGATGATCGGGGGCGATTGTGGGTCGCCGAGTGTTTGTCGTATCCGACTTGGAAGGAAAAGGGAAACGACCGGATTGTGATTTTTGAGGATACCGACAACGACGGCCGCTTTGACAACCGCCGCGTGTTCTGGGACCAAGGTAATTATCTCACCGGCTTGGCGGTGGGTTTCGGGGGCGTATGGGCGTGCTGTGCGCCGCATCTTTTATTTATTCCCGATCGCAATGGCGACGATGTGCCCGATGGCGAACCGGAAGTCGTACTCGACGGTTGGTCGACCGAGGGGGTGCATAACGTGGTCAACGGCCTCGTATGGGCCCCCGATGGCTGGCTTTATGGGTGCAATGGCATTACCTCGCCATCGAAGGTGGGATTGCCCGGAACGCCGAAAGATACCTGGGTGGATATTGCTTGCGGAATTTGGCGGTACCACCCGGTGCGCGAGAAATTTGAAGTGGTTGCCCACGGTACGACCAATCCCTGGGGTCTGGACTTCGATCAGTATGGACATGGCTTTTTCACCAACTGCGTCATCAGCCATTTGTGGCATGTGATTCCCGGCGCGCACTATCAGCGCATGTTCGGGCAAGATTATGACCCCTACGTTTACGACCTGATGCACTCGTGCAGCGATCACCTGCATTGGGGCGGCGGAGATTGGACGGATCCACGTGGCGGCCGCGACGGTGGCAGCGTCGAGGGAGGAGGCCACGCCCACTCCGGCGCCATGGTCTACCTGGGGGATAATTGGCCCGCGGAGTATCGCAACAACATCTTCATGTGCAACATTCACGGTCGCCGGTTAAACCAGGATCGCCTAGTGCGGCATCAGTCGGGGTATACCGGCAAGCATGCCGACGACATTGCGTTTTCTAGCGATGAATGGTTTCGCGGCGTCACTTTGGACTACGGGCCGGACGGCGGCGTGTTTGTGACCGACTGGAGCGACACGGGGGAATGTCACGACAACAAAGAAGATGCCATTGAACGCGCTAACGGGCGCATCTACAAGATTGTTTACGGGACTCCGGGGAAACGGGAACCGCTTGATTTGGCGAAATTGGACGACGCGGCGCTGGTCGAGTTGCATCGTCATTCAAATGAATGGCATGTGCGGCGTGCTCGGCGCATCCTACAGGAACGCGCCGCTCAGGACGGCGCGGCGCCGAAAACGGTATCGGCGTTGCACGGTCTTCTCAAGACCGAGCAGACGGTTCCCCGAAAACTGCGGGCCTTGTTCACCTTGCATGCGCTCGATGCAATTTCCGAAGAACAATTGCTCGGGCTACTTCAAGAAGAAAATGAGTACCTGCGTGGATGGGCCGTGCGTCTCCTGAATGATCACCGCGCAGCGTCGCCGCAGGCGCTAGCGGCAATGGCGGAGTTGGCCAAAACCGATGAATCTGGATTGGTGCGGCTGGAACTGGCATCTGTGTTGCAGCGAACCGACGACGATGCCCGCTGGGATATCGTGGCTGGCTTGGTGGCGCGCAAGGAGGACGCCAAGGATGAAAATCTGCAACGGATGATCTGGTACGGCGTCGAGCCACTTACCACGGATGGCGCTCGAATCGCCAAATTGCTAACGGGTTGCGAATTGCCCTTGGTGCGCCGAAACATAGCGCGCCGCTTGGCTTCGCGATAACACACGCTCAAAGACTTGGCGATAATCGCGTCTCGCCAACGCCGACCTGATTGCCGGAACGCCAAACCGATCCGCCGATAGGAGCCAGGCCTGATGTCGCGTTTCCTGTTGCAAAGCAAAATCGCGATTGCCCTACTTGGACTCGCGATGTTCCTCAACGGCTCGCAGGCTGGCGAGATTCAATCCACCCTGGCGCGAGGCGACCGCTTGGAGCCGTTTCAGGTAAGAGACTGCACGGGACCGGCAAGCGGTAAGATTCTCTGTTATTACTGCCGCTATGGGCTGCGCCCCGTGGCGGCCGTTTTCGTGCGCGAATGGACGGATGAGATCGCGGACCTCATTGTCCAAATTGACCGGCAGGCGGTAATTCACCGCGACCGGCGACTTTCGACGTTCGTCATAACTATTGAGGCCGACACCCAGGATGTGGAGCAGCGTCTGAAGACGCTGGCTGCGACACGCGGAATCACTCGCACTCCATTAACGATCTACCGCGATTCATCTCGGAAGTTGGCCCTGACCTTGGGCGTTTCGCGCGGCACAAAAGCTGCTGTCATCACATGGCGTCACGGTGAGGTCCAAAGCGTGCACGGATTTGATCAGTCGTGCTTGACCACCGCTGAACGAGACAGGGTTATCGCCGACGTGCAAGCCCTGACTCAGTAACTTGGCCAACCGCGGCGCAAACCGTCCACGAAGCCTACCGACGGCATGGAATAACGCGTTTCCTTGTTCTTCCCGCCATTGGTGTGTGGTTGCGCGGACGTGAATCCCATCTTCATGTTCCTTCCCACTACTTCCCAGGCGTCCGCACCCTCGGCCGCCGCCACGTTTGGCGTGTCGATAAATTCACCGCGGCGTAGTCGTTCTCACTATCTTGGATCAAACTTGGCAATCGTCCGGAATTTTCTTGCATTGGTGTTCGTTGATGGAATACAATGACCAGCCGCATAAGCAGTGGCTTATGGGTTGGTCGAGAGTTGGGTGGAAGTCCAGCTTCCATCATCCGCGCTTTGTGGCGGCCGCGATCAGGTTAGGACACGGCCGTCTTTCATGACCTTCGCAGGGAGAATGGAGATGCTCACGTTTGTCTCTCGAGACCGCAGTCGCAATTGTGAAGGCAGTACCCGCCGGGATTTCCTCAAGGTAGGCGCACTTGGCGCGGGCGCTCTTACCCTGCCCCATCTACTTCGGGCGCGCGCCGAGGCCGCCGCCGCGGGCCAGGACGTCAAAGACACCTCGGTGATCTGGCTGTGGCTCTCAGGTGGTCCGACGCACGTCGAAACGTTTGATCCGAAAATGACCGCCCCTGCGGAGTATCGCTCCATTACGGGCGAAATTTCCACATCGCTTTCGGGAGTCACGCTCGGCGGCACGTTCCCGGAAATGGCGAGCGTGGCCGACAAAATGGCGTTTGTCCGCTCGTTTGCCCACACCAACAGCGGCCACGGTGGCGGCACGCACTTTGTAATGACCGGCTACGATAATCGGGCGGTCGATAACGGTGGTTTACCCACGCGTCCGTCGGTCGGTTCGATTCTGTCTCGTGTGCGCGGCCCCAACAATCTCAAGACGGGCATTCCGACCTATGTTCGGATGAACGGCATCTTGGCCGATGGTCCCGCGTTCCTTGGTGCTGCGTTTAGTCCCTTCGATCCCAACGGTCAGGCTCGCCAGAATATGTCGCTGGTGGTGGAACGCAAGCGGTTGGACGACCGCCGCGCCTTGCTCAAAGGGCTGGATCAGGTGAGTCGCGAGGCTGACCGCAGTCGCTTGATGGAAGGGCTGGACTCGTTCGAGCAGCAAGCATTCAACTTAGTGCTCAGTCGCTCACAGCAAGCGTTTGACCTCAAATTTGAAGATCCCCGAGTCGTGGATCGCTATGGACCTGGATTGGGCCAGCAACTGCTAACCGCGCGGCGCTTGTGCGAAGCGGGCTGCGGATTCGTGACCATCGATTACGGCGGATGGGACATGCACGGCAACATCAAAGAAGGGCTCACGCAGCGCGGTCCTCAATTGGATCGCGGTGTGGCCGCTTTGGTGGAAGACTTGAGTCAACGCGGTTCCGACAAGAACATTCTCTTGGTCATTACGGGCGAATTCGGCCGCACGCCCAAGATCAACGGGAGCGCGGGTCGCGATCACTGGGCGCCGCTGAGCACCCTCGCCCTGGCGGGCGGCGGCCTGCAGATGGGGCAAGTGATTGGGGAATCCGCCGCTAAGGTTGACGTGCCAAAGACCACCCCCATTGGACCGCAAGACCTGATGGCCACGGTGTTTCAGGTTCTGGGCATTGACCGCCGCATCCAATTTGTCGATCAGGCCGGTCGTCCCGTGTACATGATCGAGAACGGTAAACCGATCGAAGAATTGGTGTAGCTGGGAATTCTCGAAGGCAAGTCACTCGCGGCGCGGGTGACTTGCCGATTGCGTGGCGAATCGTCGCAAGGCGCGGAATCGATCCATCGTTCCCACGGATCATCGCATCAGGCCAACCACCCTGTGTTGCGAAAGCGCGCCTCCCTTGTTCAATTCGCCGCTCGTGATGACGCCCCCTAGTCGTCTGGAGGAATTACGATGACCTGCCGCGTCGCCTCGTTTATCGCCGCTCTGTTGATTTTCCCTGGCGGTTTTTCCGTCGCTCAAGAAACCGTCCAGCAGTTTCCAGGTCTGGGACCTGCGGGAAATCTGACGGGCCTTCAATTCGAGGGGCCAAGTCCACTGGTGCTGCAAGGTCCTAATGCCCGTGCTCAGTTAGTCGTCTCGGCCAAGTTCTCAAGCGGACAACTCCACGACTACACCCGCCAAGTCACCTATCAAGCGGCGCCGGCAGGCGTGGTGCGTGTTGATGCATCGGGCTTTTTAACTCCCGTCGCGGATGGCGAAACCACCATTACCGCTCGCGACGCTGGGGGCCGGACCATCACGCTTGCGTGCCAGGTGAAAAACTTCGGCGAGCCAATCCCCGTCAACTTCCCCAATGAAGTGGTGCCCATTTTTACCAAGTTGGGCTGCAACGCGGGCGGTTGTCATGGCAAGTCGGGCGGCCAGAACGGCTTCAAGTTAAGCCTGCTTGGCTTCTATCCGCGGGAGGATTACGAATGGATCGTGAAAGAGAATCGCGGGCGGCGCGTCTTTCCCGCCGCGCCGGAATTCAGCCTGCTGTTAACCAAGCCCATGAATAAGATGCCGCACGGCGGTGGGCGGCGTTTGGACGAAAGCTCTTACGAGTGGGAGATCCTGACGCGGTGGATTGAGCAGGGCATGCCCTATGGCGGCGAGAGCGATCCCGTGATCGAGCGGGTGGATGTTTCTCCCGCCGGCCGCGCGATGAACCGCGACACCCAGCAACAATTGTCGGTTACCGCTTATTACAGCGACGGCTCGCAGCGCGACGTGACTCGCCTGGCGACGTACGAATCGAACGACACCGAAATGGCCGAGGCCAACACAACCGGCGTTGTCACGGTGTTTGATCGCCCTGGCGACGTCGCGGTCATGGTTCGATTCCAAGGCCAGGTGGCGGTGTTCCGCGCGAGCGTGCCCCTTGGGTTGTCGGTCACGAACCTGCCTCCCCAGCGAAACTTCATCGATCAGCATGTCTTTGGAAAGCTTGTCAAGCTGGGGATTCCGCCTTCGGCGTTATGCGATGATTCGATGTTTGTGCGGCGTGTGTATGTCGATATTACGGGGCGACTTCCCTCGGCCGAAAACGCTCGTTCGTTCGTTGAAAGCACCGACCCGCAAAAACGCGATAAGCTGATCGACCAATTGCTAGACAGTCCCGGCTACGGCGACTACTTCGCCAACAAGTGGGCGATGGTTTTACGTAACCAACGCGTCCAGCAAGACATTCGGGTTTCGTTCCGGTTTCACGATTGGGTGCGCCGGGCGATCCAGCAAAACATGCCGTACGATCAGTTCGTGCGCCAGATTCTTGCCGCCGAGGGCGATGTAAGCGTCAACCCCGCGGTTTCCTGGTACACACACGTCAACACTCCGGACGCGCAAGTCGAAGACACAGCGCAGTTGTTTCTTGGATTGCGTATTCAATGTGCGCGGTGCCATCATCATCCTTTTGAGAAATGGGATCAGGACGACTATTACGGTTTCCAAGCATTCTTCGCCCAAGTTGGACTTCAACCGAGCCGCCAAGGAGTGCAAAACGGCGCGGTTTTCCATCGCGGCGGCGTGGCGACGGCTCAGAACCCTCGTTCGCAGGAAAACCTCTCGCCTGCAGGCCTGGGCGGCGAATCCCTGGAAATGCCCGCGTACGAAGATCCTCGTCATGCGCTTGTGGACTGGATGACGCGGCCGGACAATCCTTTCTTCGCCAAAGCGCTGGTCAACCGTTACTGGAAGCACTTCTTCGGACGTGGCATCGTGGATCCTGAGGACGACATGCGCGTCACCAATCCGCCGTCTAATCCGGAATTGCTCGACGCCCTGGCGGTCAATTTCGTGCAAAGCGGCTATGACTTGAAAAACTTGGTGCGCACGATTTGCCGCTCCAATGCCTACCAACTCAGTTCGAAGCCAACGCCCGAAAATGCGTCGGACAAGCAGAACTTCTCCAGCTTCTACATGCGGCGGCTAAACGCGGAACCCCTCTACGACGCCATTAACCAAGTGGCGGGCGCCAATATCAGTTTTGGCGGCATGCCGGTGGGGACGCGCGCCGTTCAGCTTCCCGACAATGGCTTCAACGACTATTTCCTGTTGGTGTTCGGTAAGCCCCAGGCGCAGTCGGCGTGCGAATGCGAACGAAGCGCCGAGGCAAACTTGGCTCAGACACTTCACTTGCTTAACTCCACGGACATTCAAAATAAATTGGCGAGCGGGCGGCGAACCGAGCGTTTTGCGGCCGACGCCGAACGCTCCGAAGCGGACAAGATCACCGAATTGTACTACGCCGCGCTGGCCCGACCGCCGCGCGAGGAAGAATTGACGCTGATTCTCGACCATGTCGAGCGTCAACCCAACAAGAAGCAGGCCTATGAAGACGTGCTTTGGGCCTTGTTCAACACCAAGGAGTTTCTCTTTGTTCGGTAAGACCGTGGTTCACTCGCCGAGCGAGTGACGCTGGCTTTACGGTGGGCCAATGGAAGCGCTCGCGGGGCGTCGTCCCAACGGGTTTAGCGTCTCCCGCGAATTCATTCCCTCGATTAGGCGTATTGTCATGTCGAAGCCTCACCCCCTGTTGACGTTGATCCTGTGGGCGGCCACGACTTCTCCCCTTCTCGCGCAACTGCCGGCCACGCGTTTAGGCTCCCTTTTTCCAAGCAGTGGCAATCCAGGCAAAACATTCGACGTGGTGATCGCCGGCGAAGACCTGGACGATGTCGCCAGCTTGCAATTCTCGCATCCTGGCATTACCGCCAAGCAAAAGATGCGCGAGCCGGGGCCTTTTGAGAATGGACCGCAGCCCGTGCCGAATACCTTTGAAGTCGCCATTGCGGGCAATGTTCCGCTCAGCACTTACGAAGTGCGGGCCGTGGGCCGTTATGGAGTGTCCAACCCCCGCGCCTTGATTGTCGATTCCCTCGTTGACGTCCTGGAGATCGAACCCAACAACGAACGGGAACAAGCCACCGAAGCGACATTACCCGCCGCCATCAGCGGCAGAATGGAAGCCGCGGCCGATGTCGATTACTTCCGCTTCACCGCGCCCGCGGGCCAACGCATCCTCTTGGACTGCATGGCGCGTCGCGTTGATTCGCGGATGGACGCGGTCGTCGTCGTGTATGACGCACAAGGCCGGGAGGTCGGCAATAGCCGGGATGCCCGCTATGGCGACCCCTTGGTTGATTTCACCACTCCCGCCGCGGGCGAGTACCTGGTCAAAATTCACGATGCAGCCTACCAGGGCGGACCCGATTACTTCTATCGAATTCGCGCAGGGGCGCTGCCGTATATTGACTACGTCTTTCCGCCCGCTGCGCCGCCAGGGAATCAGACTTTCACCGTTTTCGGGCGCAATCTGCCTGGCGGACAACCGGCGAATATCGCGATTGGCGGCCGGCCGTTGGAGCAAGTGACGGTGACCATTCCCATTCCTGGCGGTGCTGCGGCCCAGGAACTCGCGTATAGCGGGTTTATGGCGCCTCCCGGCGGCGGTCTCGACGGCCGCGAGTACCGCGTCCAGAGTCCTCAGGGGCTTTCCAATCCAATTTTTGTGGGCGTGGCCGTCGCGGCGCCAATTGCCGAACAAGAACCAAACAACGAAATTGCCCAAGCCCAGAAGTTAACGGTTCCAGCCGAAGTGATGGGCCGTTTCTTTCCAGCACGTGATCGCGACTGGTTCACGTTCGAGGCGAAGCAGGGGCAACGGCTTACCATTGAAGTGATCTCGCATCGGATGATGCTTCCCGCCAGTCCCGTGTTGCTCGTGCAACAGGTAGTCAAGGCGGCCGAGGGCGATCAACCGGAACAAGTCAATCAATTGACGCTGATGCGCAGTTCGGGCGAAGGCCCACACAATCCAGAGTTTGATTTGTACAGCAGGGACCCTATTTACGACTTCACCGTGCCGGCCGACGGCGAGTATCGGCTCTTGGTGCGGGATAGCCGTAATGCGCTCGGCGCCGATCCACGCCAGATCTATCGTTTGGCCATTCGCGCCAACGCGCCGGATTTTCGCTTGGCCGCCACGCCGGAACGATCCTTCGCCGCCGTACAGTTGCGCAAAGGCGGCCGCGCCGGCATTCGCGTCACAGCGTACCGGCAAGGCGGTTTTGACGGGGAGATAAAAGTGACTGCCACCGGGCTGCCCGCGGGCGTAACCTGTTCCGACGCGATCATTGGCCCCTCGTCCACTGTGGCCACGGTTGTACTTTCGGCCGCCGCCGCGGCCCCAGTCTCGGTCGCCGCGATTGAGGTCTCGGGCGTCGCCCAAGTCGGAACGGCCAATGTCACTCGCAAGGCGCGCTGCGGGACCGCCTTGTATCCCATGCCTCTGCCGCAAGGCGGTCAGTTGACGCAAATGATTCCGAGTGTTGATGCCAGAATTACGCGGAATCTCGTTGTATCCGTATCGGAGAAAGAAGCAGCGCCCGCCGCAATTCAACCGGCACAAAATCAAGTTCTCGAAGTTTCGCGGGCCGGGACGGTCAAGATTCCGTATGTGCGCAGCGGCCCCTTTGCGGGCAAGTTCAATCTGGTTCCGTTCGGCCTTCCAGCCAATGTGAACCTTCCGTTGGTCGAAATGCAGGCCGGTCAGAACCAGTCCGAATTTGAACTGCGGTTGTCCAACACAACGCCGGTTGGCACGTACACTTTCACGCTTTGGGGCTACGCAGAGAATCATAAGTACCAGCGTAATCCCGAGGCAGCCGAAGCAGCCGCCAAACGAAAGACGGAAGTCGATCAGATTAAGGCCAAGGCCGACGCCGAGGCGAAAGCTGCGGCCGACGCGAAAACCGTCGCGGATCGGCTGGCCGCCGAGACCGCTGCGGCCGTCCAGCAAGCGACGAATCAAAAGAACGCGGCGCAGCAAGCGCTTGATGCCGCCAACGCCGCCGCCAAAGCGGCGGCCGACGCTGCAACCCAGGCCAAAGCCGCGGCGGCCGCGAGTCCCACCGACGCCAACTTACAGAACGCCGCCAAGGCGGCGGAATTGGCCTCAGCCGATGCAGCCACAAAAGCCAAAGCTGCCGCCGACGCACTAGCGGCGGCTGAAAAAGCCTTGCTCGAAGCCGAAGCGAAGGCGAAGGCCGCAGCCGACGCCAAGGTTTTGGCCGACCAAAAAGCAACCGATACCGCTGCACTTGCCCAAGCCGCCGCGGCCCTCAAGACCGCAACTGATCAACGCGCAGCGCAACTCCAACAAGCCGCCCAGCCGCGTGATTACAACGTGCCCGTCGTCTCGACTCCCATTGCCATCAAGATTACTCCGGCTCCCGTAACGGTGAACCCGGTACCGCCGCTCACCGTCCAACAAGGGGCGAAGGTGGAAGCCACGCTTACGATTGTTCGGCTGTACGGCTACAACGACCAAGTGACGTTTACAACCACTTTGCCGCAAGGCGTCGGTGGACTCTCCGTGCCCAACGTTGCGGTTCCAGCCGGTCAGACGCGGATTCCCTTGGTCATCAACGCAGGCGCCGATGCACCGCCCGGCGAGCATGCGATCACGCTTCGAGCGATCATGAATCTCAACGGGCAGCAAGTTACTTTGGAGCAGCCGGTCACGTTAACTGTAAAAAAGGCCGAATCATGATGTCTTCCCGCCTCTTGCAAGGCGTGGCGGCGCTGGTAGTTGTCGCGGCCGCCGCTTCCGCCTCGGCGCAGACCCCCATTCCCATTGCCAACGTCGTCCGCGATACGCCAGTTGGCTTCGAGAAGGATATCTTGCCGATCCTTCGCAATAACTGCTTGGCGTGCCACGGTGCGACGGACGCCAATGGCGCCCTGATTCTTGAGTCGCCCGCGACGATCCTGAAAGGGGGCGATGCCGGCCCTGCGGTCGTGCCCGGCAAGAGCGCCGAAAGTCTCTTGCTCAAGGTCGCGGCGCACCAGGAAGATCCGATCATGCCGCCGCCCGGAAACGACGTGGCGGCTAAGACATTAACATCCCAGGAGTTGGGACTTCTGAAGCTATGGATCGATCAAGGCGCGAAGGGAAGCGACTTGGCAGGCGTTTTGTCGCCCGAGCAATGGCGTCCGCTCCCGGCCGGTCCCAATCCTATTTATGCGGTGGCGGTCACTCCCGACGGTCAGTTCACCGCGTGTAGCCGGGCCAATCAAATCTTCATCTACCACACCCTTACCGGGCAGCTCATTACCCGTTTGAACGATCCCGCACTCCAGGGCCAGAGTCGCGATCAGCGGCCGGGAATTGCGCATCTGGATATTGTCCAATCTCTGAAGTTTAATGACGGGGGTGATCTGCTCGCCTCGGGTGCATTCCGCGAGGTAAAGCTGTGGCGTTTCCCCCGCGACGTCCAGCGTTGGCAAGCCCCGCTGCCAGAGGCCGTGACGGCGGTGGCGGTTAGTCCCGATCGTTCGCTCTTGGCGATTGCTGCGGAGAACGGCGTCACAATTTGGGACATGAAGGCCGACCAAGCGAAGTTGACGCTAGAAGGACATACGGCGCCCGTTACCGCCGTGTGCTTCTCACGCGACGGCGACCGACTTTATTCCACGTCCAAAGACAAGACCGTACGAGTCTGGAATATCGCCGACGGGACTCTGGCGAGCCGTATTGATGTCCCGCAAGAGGTGTTGTCTTTGATGGCATTCTATCGGGAAGAACCCATTGCCCCGCTCGCTGCCGCTCAACCCGCGGCGGCCGCTGCCGAGGCGTCGCCGGCCGAGGCCGCGCCGCAAGTCGCAAAGATCGAACAGTTAGCCACAGGCGGGGGTGATAATTTTGTTCGCATTTGGAATGTTCCGGAAACTCTCTCGCAACCGGTGGAAAACGCCTTGCCCGGCGCACGAGTGCTCGCTGTCAGTTCGGACCGTCAGTGGCTGGCTCTCGCGGGGGCCGAGGGTGTGGTGCAAGTCTTCGATCTTGCCACACGCCAGTTGCACCGGCAATGGAAAGCGCACGACGGCGTGGTGAACGCAGGTGATTTTCACGTCGCCGCGCCACCCGCGGAAACCGCCGAAGCGCCAGCGAACGAAGTAAAGCGTTTGCTCGCCACCGTGGGGGAAGATGGCGTAGTGCGCTTGTGGAGCCTCGACGCGGAAGAGCCCTTGTCCGCGTGGACGACTGGACTTGCGCCCTTGACCGCAGTCGCGTTCGCGCCCGATGGCCAGCGACTTGTCACGGGTGCGGCCGACGGCGCCGCCGCGGTGTGGAACGTCCACGCCGTGCTGCCTCGCATGCTCGCGGCCGAGGGCGAACCCGCCGCTACGCTTTCCGTTTTAAGTCGCGATGGTAAACGAGTCGCCCTTGCCACGCAGGCGAACGACCGTCCGGCGATTGTGGTGCGCGAGATGGAAACTGGCCGCGTGTTGCGCACCCTTTTGGGCCACGACGCCGCGATCACATCCTTGGCCTTTAGCGTGGACAGCGCCAAACTGATTTCGGGATCGGAAGACAAAACGGCTCGTGTTTGGGACTTGAACGACGAAAAATTTGGAGAATTAGCGCGTTTCACGGGTCACGCCGGTCCGGTGCGCGGCGTCGCGCTTAGTTCGGATTCCAGCCAGGCTTTATCCGGCGCGGATGACAACACGCTGAAACTTTGGACCGTCGCCACGGGCGAGGAAGTGAAGGCATTCGCCGGCCATACAGGTCCCGTGACCGCGGTCGCGTTCGCCGCTACTAATCAGCCCGTTTCGGCATCGGCCGATAAATCAATTCGCGTCTGGAATCCGGCGGATGGGGCGGTTGTACGCTCGATCGCCACGCCCGCCGCGGTCGTCGAAGCCGCGGTCAGCCACGACGGCGCTCGCATTGCCGCCGCCGGCGACGACAAAGCGGTGCGCGTCTATCAACTGGATAACAGCGCGCTTTTGCAAACCTTGAATGGACACGCCGCACCAGCGCACTCGCTCGCTTTTAGTCTCGACAATTCACGCCTGGCGACCGGAGACAACACCGCTGCATTTGCTTGGAGCATGGTCGATGGGCGACTGCTTCAAGTCATCCCCTTGGCTCAATTGACGACAGCCGCCTACGGCCCCACGCCCGATTCGCTGCTCCTGGCCGACGCCCAAGGCGGCGTGCGGGTTTCCGCGCTCCAGTTTGCCTTACCACTGGTGGGAACGGCCCAGGCCGTGACCGATATCGTCTATCATCCTGCGGGCCAGTTCATTTACGCCAGTTCGGCCGACGGCGCCATTCGCGGCTACTCACCAGCCAATGGTCAACAGGCATTCGTCGCCAATCATGGCGCCGCCGTACACGATCTCGCGATCAGCCCTGATAACCAACGGCTTGCCAGCGCGGGCGAAGACAAGGCCATAAAACTTTGGAATCCAGGGAATGGCGCCCAAGTGCAACCGCCGCAGGTTACGGGCTTTGCCTCCCCGGTGCGCAGCGTTTGTTTTTCGGCCGATGGTACTCGGATAATTGGCGGATCAGGGACCGGAGAAGTGCATGCGTTCTCCACGGCCGATGGCGTGCTTGAGGAATCATTAGCCGGACATACGAAGTCGGTGGAGTCGTTAGCCGCTGGTCCCGCAAGCGGCGAGATTCTCTCAAGCGCGGACGAAGTTCGCACTTGGCAATTGGCAGCGGTGAGGCGCATTGCCGGTCATACCCAGCCCGTGACGGCGCTGGCCGCTTTTGCGGATCGACCTTTGGAAATCGTCTCGGGCAGCGCCGATGGCACGGTGCGGCGGTGGAACGCGCAAACGGGGCAGCAAATTCAACAGTTCAATCACGGCGCTCCGATCTCGTCCGTCAGCGTACGAAGCGACGGGAAACGTATCGCGTCGGGCGGGGCCAACAATCTCGCCATTTTGTGGAACGTCGAAAACAATCAGCCCATTGCCCAGGTCAAGGGGGATGTTCGCGCCCAGACTCGCTTGGCCAAGCTGACGCTGGAGAAAACCGACGCGGTTGCCAAAGTCGCCGCCGCCAAAACCTTGCTGGACGCCGCGGAGAAAGACCTTCCCGTAAAGACCCAGGCGGAACAGCAAGCCGCCACAGCGCTCGCGGCGGCCAATGCCGATGTCGAAGCCAAGGCTGCCGCGCTGGCGATGGTGGTCACCCGAAAGTCAGGCGTCGAGAAGGTGGCGATTGAAATGGCCGCTACGGCTCAGAAAGCCGCCGCCACCATGGAAGCCGCAAACCAAAAAGCCTTGGAGTTAGCCGCCAAAGCAAAACTCTTGGCCGAAGACGCCGCCAAGGCCGCGGCGCTGGCTCAAACCGATCCTGCCAGTACCGAACTGGCGAAGGCGGCGGAAAACGCGAAGATGCTGGCCGCTACCGCTGACACCCAGGCCAAGGCCGCGGAAGCGGCCAAAGCGGCGCCCACCCAGGCCGCCACCCAGGCGGCCCAAACCGCAGCGCAGGCGGCGGAGCAGGCCCTTCAAATGAATCAGCCCTTTACCCAAGCTTCCGAAGCCCTGACGCAATCCCAAACGGCCCAGCGCACTGCGATGCAAACGCACGCGGTTGCGAAACGCGAGTTAGAGCAAGCGGCCAAAATCGTACCACTCTACAAAGAGGAGGTAACCCTTGCGGAAACCACGCTCCAACGCGTTGACGCCGCGTTGACCGCTGCACAGGCCGCGGCGACCCAATCGGAACAACCGATCCGCAGCGTGGCGTTCTCCCCAGACGGTCGCGTATTCGCAGGCGCCGGCGACTTTGGGGCCATTCATACTTGGGACGCCGACACCGGCCGCGCCATCGCCAGTTATCAAGGTCATGCCGGCGCGATCCAAGCCATCGCGTATGTGTCCGACGAAGAACTTGCTTCCGGATCGGTCGATAAATCGGCTGTCGTTTGGACCGTCAATCCTCAATGGCAATTGGAAAATGTCATTGGCGACATCAATGATCCATCAATTCTCGCCGATCGTGTCATGGGGGTCGATTTCAGCCCCAATAGCGAACTACTTGCCACGGCGGGCGGCATTCCCTCGCGCAGCGGCGAAGTGAAGGTGTGGCGCGTGGCTGATGGCGCCCTGGTGAGAGAGATTCCGGAATCCCATACCGACGCGGTCAACGCTGTGGCTTTCTCGCCCGATGGCGATTACCTGGCCACGGCCGGATCGGACAAATATGTAAAGAAATTCTCGGTCAAGACGGGCGAGCAGTTGCTTCAATTCGAGGGGCATACCAATCACGTGCTAGGCGTGTCGTGGCGGGCGGGGGGTAAAATCCTCGCGAGCGCTGGCGCCGATAGTACAATCAACATCTGGAACGCCCTCACCGGTGACCGCCCCATCACGATCCAGGGCTATCAAAAACAGGTCACGTCCGTGCAGTTCATCGGCCAGACGCAATTCCTGGTGGCAAGTTCCGGCGACCCACTGATTCGCATGCACAACGCCGATAATGGCGGCGTGCAGCGGAACTTCCCTGGCTCGGCCGACTATATGTATAGCGTCAATGTCACCGAAGATGGATCGGTGGTTGTTGCCGGAGGCCACGACAGTGTGCTGCGGATTTGGAACGGCAATAATGGGCAGTCCTTGTTTACCCTGCCGCCGCCCGAACCAGCAACCGAGGCCGTAGCCGAAGCGCCAAAGTAATGGCCCTTCAGAAACCTACGCACCATACACCACGGAAGACGAGTTCGGAACGGAGAGCGGCGCCAGACCGCAATCGGCCGACGGACTGGATTTAACGGTTCAGCAATTCTTTTCGATTTGTTCTCTCCTCGTGCTTTTTGGATTACGTCTTCTTTATCTTTCTTCGCATCTGGGCGAGTGGTGCGTCCCAAGGATGCGTGCTCGTGCAGACGCAACGGTCCAAGTATCAACGACCGTTGGGTGGCAATCACGTGACGTAGAGGACCAATAAATAATGACCATCCACGTCTTGAGCTATCGGGTTTCCTTGATTTGGGTTTTGCTTGTTGGCATTGGCGCCAACGTCAATGCACTTGCTCAAGAGCCGGCTACAACGCTGACGGGCCACAAGAACGCCGTGGCGATTGTCATGCCTTCGCCCGATGGTCGATTCCTGGCAACCGGTTCCTTTGACCGCTCGGTCGTGATCTGGGACGCAGCGACCGGCGCCGCGCTTCGCACGCTGGGAGGGCACGATGGGCAGGTATTGGCGCTGGCGATCACTCCCGACGGCCGGCGCCTCATCAGCGGCTCGCGCGATAAGACGCTCAAAATCTGGGACGCTTACATTCCCACGCCCTTGACTCGGCTCGCAGGTCATGCGGGCGCCGTCAGCGCCGTCGCCGCCGCGTCGGATGGCGCCTGGCTTGCGACGGCCTCCGTCGATAAGACGGTCAAACTGTGGAAACCGACCGACAACACCGTGTTCAAAGACTTGCAAGGGCACGCCGACGCCATCACCCGCCTTGCGGTACGCGCCGACAACCTGCAACTGGCTTCGAGCGACGCGGCGGGCATGGTCCATCTGTGGAACGCCGCCGACGGCGGGCCCCAAGGCGCAATCGGCGCGCATGCCGGGGCGATTAGCGGGATCGCGTACCACCCCACGCAAAACGTGTTGGCGACCAGCGGCGAAGATGGCGTGGTGAAGCTCTGGTCGCTTCCTCCCACGCCATCGCTTCCTTTGACGGGGCACACGGCGGCCGTTGCAGCCGTCGCCATTTCGCCCGATGGAAAACTGATCGTCACGGGAGGCGCCGACAGCACCCTGCGTCTCTTCAACGGCGACACTGGAGCGGCCGTCCGCGCATTCGAGGGACAGGTTGGGCCTGTCGCCTCGGTGGCCTTGAGCAAGGACGGCGGTTTGGCGATTAGCGGAAACGACACTGGAATCCTCCGCCTATGGAACACAGCCGACGGCGCCGTGCGCGGAACACTCGCAGGACATGCAGGCCCCGTGCAGGACTTGGCGATCAACGCGACCGCCGACCACATTGCTTCGGCCGGCAAAGACGGCACGGTGCGGATTTGGCGCCTCCCCGCCGCGCCCGTCGCGCTTGCGGGTCACACCATGCCCATCGCCGCGGTTGCGACGAGCGCCGATGGCAAGCTGATTGCCACGGCGGGGGCCGACAAAAGCGTGCGACTATGGAACAGTGCCGATGGCGCCGCCGGTAAAGTACTGGAAGGACACACCGAGGCGGTTGCCACCGTTGCTTTCCGCACTGACAATCTCGAACTTGCCAGCGGCGATTCCGAGGGAACCGTTCGCCTATGGACGGTCGCCGATGGGTCGTCGGCCGGTGAATTGCATGGCCCCTCGCCGGTCACGGGCATGACCTATACGCCGGATGGCAAGACGCTTCTTACGGCGCGCACCGACGGCGCCGTGTGCTGGTGGACCTTGCCGCTCGTTCCTTCCAAGACGCTGCCCACCATCGCGGCCGAAGCAACCCGTGTGGCCGTGACCACGGATGGCAAGCTTGTGGTTTCCGGCGAGGCGGATGGCGCCGTGCGCGTGTTTGATCCCACGACAAGTCAGGCGGTTCGCTCGTTAGCGGGGCAGGCAACGCCTGTCACCGCGCTGGCCCTAGGCGCAACGAATACGCTGGCGGCTGCCGGCGACGATCAAGGCGCCGTCAGATTTTGGATTCTCGCCGATGGCGCGCCCAAGGGGATGTTGTTGGGACACACCGGCGCGGTGCGCGACGTGGCGTTCCATCCGCAAGGCCAACAAATCGCCACGGCCGGCGCCGATGGCACGGTTCGGCTTTGGACGCTGCCTACGGCGCCCAAGTCCGTGGCCGCAAGCCCCGCACTGCCGGTTGAGGCGGTCGCATGGACTGCCGACGGCGCGCTTATAGCGGCGGCCGGGATGTCGGGAGGCCGACCAACGATCGTCCTGCGGGACGCGGCGGGTGCAGTCAAAGGGACGATTCTGGGGCACGAAGGCGGGATCGGCGCGCTTTCCTTCAGCGCCGATAAGACCAAGCTGGTGTCGGGATCGGCTGACAAGACGGCGCGTGTATGGGACCTGACCGACCCCAAGTTTCCCGAGCTTGTGAAATTCGAAGGACATGCCGCCGCAGTCACGGCTGTCGCATTCAGTCCTGATGGAGCGACCGTGTTTACCGGCGGCGCCGATAACGCGATCAAGCAGTGGAAGGTGGTCGACGCGGCAGAAGTGCGAGCTCTTTCGGGCCACACCGCGCCGGTGTCCTCGTTGGCCGTCGCTGGCGCCACGTTGTTGTCGGGATCGGCCGACATGACGGTTCGCGTATGGAACATCGCCACGGGCGCTCCCGTGCGCAACATCAGCCACGGCGCCCCGGTGACGCAGGTGGTTTGCAGTCCTGACGGCAAACTGTTTGCCGCGGGCGGCGCGACGGGAGAGGTGAAAATCTGGAACGCGGCCAATGGCGCGGCGGTAGCAACCCTGACGGGGCATACGGCGCCCATTTCGACACTTCGTTTTGGCGGCGATTCTTTGCGGCTAGCCTCCGCCTCGACCGACGGGGTACGGATTTGGCGCATCGATGGACTTTCCTTGGAGCGTTTCGCCTTTGCCGAGCCAGCGATCAAGGGAGTGTACTTGTCGGCCGACAACGCCTCGCTTGTTGCCGTCGATGCGGCTCATAACCTGCACACGTTCGCCTCTTCGCTGGTTCGAGTTATTGAGAAGCACGAAGGCGGCGCGAGCGGCGTGGCGTTTACGCCGGATGGAGCGACGCTGGTGAGCGGCGGCGCCGACAACTCCGTAAAACAGTGGAATCTTGCCGACGGCAAATTGCTCCGCACCTTGGCTGGCGCCACGGACGCCGTGACCTCGGTGGCCATTTCTCCAGATGGCGCCCGCGCCGCGGCGGCGTCCATCGACAAGGCCGTCCGCGTTTGGAGCCTCGCCGCGCCGCCGGCTCAGCCCGTTGCGCCCGAAGCAGTTCTTGCGCACGACGCGGCGCTTCGGTCGGTCGGTTTTAGCGCCGATGGGACGCGCGTTGTCGCCGCTGGCGACGGCGCACGGGTGGTTGTGTGGGACTTGGCAAACGGGCGGCAACTCCAACACTTTCCAGGCCACGCGGCCTCAATTCACGACGTGGTGTTCGGGGGCAATAACGCAACGATCTATTCGGCGTCGGCCGACAAGTCGGTTCGAGCGTGGAATATCTCGGCCATGCGGCTGGTCGTTGCCGCTGAAGGAAAGGTCAATGATCTATCCCTCACGCAAGACGGTGCGATGCTTGCAACGTGCGGCGACGACAAACTTGTCAAGTTGTGGAATGTGGCGGACGGCAAGCTGCTGTTTCAAACGCCTCCCGCGACTGCACCGTTAACCAGTGTTGCCCTTCGCGGCGATGGAACGCAAGTTTCCGCCAGCGGCGCCGCCAGCGTCACGGTCTGGCCGCTCACGGCTCAAGGCCCCGGCGCGCCTACGACGATTGCGGGCGGCGGAACAATCCACCGAATCCGCTACAGCCCCGATGGCGCGCGCCTGGCGGTCGGGTTGGCGGAAAACGGCCTGCGCATTGTAGATCCAACTGCGGGGCATGTTTTGGAGTCAATTACTACCGCGGCGCCGGTTACTACCTTCGCGTTTCTCTTGGACGAACTTACGGTTGTGGGCGCAGGGGCGGCGAACGGTTGGATTCAACCTTTGTCGTTAGTGCGTCTGATCGCGGCGCACGAAGGAGATGCGACGGGCGTCGCGTTTACGCCCGACGGCATGCAACTGGCTTCGTGTGGCGCCGATAAACAAGTGCGTTTGTGGAGCGTAGCTGATGGCGCAGCCGCGGGCGGGTTTGCCGGTCCGACCGACGTGGTGACGGACCTCGAATTTTCGGGCGATGGCAAGTTGTTGGTCGCGTCATCCGCCGACAAGAACGTTTATGGTTGGGCCTTGGCGGCTCCCGCCTCAGCGGGGCCGGTTGCGGCCACGTTTGCCCTCGCCCATGAGCAACCGGTGCGCGGCGTGTCGGCCAGCGCCGATGGCGCCCGACTGGCAACCTGTGGCGATGACGGCGTGGTGCGTCTTTGGGACGCCGTGCTCGGCAAGGAAGTGGAGCGTTTTTCAGGTCATACCGCTCCCGCGGTAGCCGTAGCGGTTGCGGCCGATGGTCGCACTCTGGTTTCCGGCTCGGCTGATAATTCAGCCCAACTCTGGAAAAGTTCGGCGACAGCGGTATTTATCGCCGACCAGAGCAAAGTCTCCGATTTGGCGTTTTTCCCCGATGGAACCAAGGTCGCCACGGCTGGCGCCGAGATGTTGGTAAAACTCTGGGACCTAGAAGGCAAAGCCGCTGGACAACTGGCCGGCGCCAAAGCCAGCCTGGCGCAACTCGACGTCCGCCTTGACGGCTTGCAAGTGGCCGCGGCCGACGCCGAAGGACGCATTTTACTCTGGACCGCGGCGGACAGCGCCCTGGCGCACACCATCGAGACTGGCGCGGTGGTGACCGATCTGGCGTATAGTCGCGACAATCAAAAAATCGCGACGACGCACGCCGACAACCACTTGCGAGTCTACAACCCGCTCGACGCCACGCTGCTGCAGGAATTAACGGCGGATGCCGCCGCCCAAGCGTTGTGCTTCGCTCCCAGTGGCAAGGAAATCTACACGGGCGCCGGCAATGACGGCGCAGTTTGGGCTTACGCCTCGCCGGTCGCGGTGCAGTCGTTGGACGGACATGAGGGAAATGTCTACGCCATCGCGTGTAATTCGGAAGGCACGCTTGCCGCGTCCGGGGGAAGTGACGGCGTAATCCGCCTTTGGGACCTGACTACGGGGCAGGCGGTCAAACAACTTACCGGCCACCAAGGCTCGGTGTACTGTGTGCGGTTCAATTCCGATGGAAAACGAGTGCTATCGGCGGGGATCGACGGAACAACGCGGTTATGGGACGTGGCGGCCGGAACCCTACTCACCCTGCTTAAGCCCGAGACGACCGAAGGCGAGACCCCGGCCGCAATCTACGATGCTGCCCTCAGTCCCGACGGCGCCCAAATTGCCGCTGCAGGTGCCGATCGGAAGATTCGCGTTTGGACTGCCGCTGGACAACTAGCCAAGACTTTGGAAGGCCATACCGACGCTGTGTATCGCGTGGCCTTCAGCCCCAAGGGTAACCGCGTGTTGTCGTGCGGCCATGCGGGCTCCGTGAAGATTTGGGACATTGCGAGCGGTCAGCCCGTGTTCGCCGCCACCGCTCCAAGTGTTCTCTACTGCGCGTGCTACTTGCCCGATGGAGTCCGGATGGCGGTGGCCGGCGCGGACGGACGAACGTTTGTCTACGCATTACCGCAAGCCGCACAGTAGCCTCAATCGGAGAATGTGGAATCGAATCCGCCTCCGTTTCATTGCCGAACGGCCGAAGCGGGCGTTCCTCAGGCAGGATGGCCTCGGCGCCGCAAAAGACACGTGAATTCGCAAAACTTCGCCGCGGCGGGCTGTCCGCCTCGAAAGCCGGGCGAATTGGTTGGCGAACAAAACGATGAGTTCCCCAGTAGAACACGTGATGACCAAGTGCGCGTGGCGGCAGATTTATCGCTTCGGAGTCGCTAGCGAACCCAGGATAAGGAGCTTGGTCGTTGCGAATTCTCGTTCCCGTAACTTCGGTCAACCCCAGCGCCACTTGCGGGAAAGCTAACGGGTAATAGGGTAGCGAAGCAGCGACGATTGCATCGGAGTCGCCTTGACCCCAGCCAATCGACAACGGTATAATCTAACCCATTGTAGCCAAACGAGTTAGCATCAACCCAAGGATTGCTTGCGATGCACCGTAGGATCGCCCCTCCTTCGATGGTCCTTTTGACCTGGGGACTTCTATTCACCCTTTCCGCGATGGCGCAAGAAACGTCGCCACCCGCGCCTGCCGGATCGGGCGATTCGTTCCCTGCCTTCCAATTGCCGGGTGAGTTGGGGCTTCCTGGTTTGGGTGGTAACGAGGAAGAACCGAAATTCGCGTCGCAATTCCAAATTGAAAAAGGTAGTCGCACTGGCCGGTTGTCCTTGTCGCTCAAATTACCCGCCGAGTGGCATGTGTATTCGCTCACGCAAACAAAGGGCGGTCCGCTGCCGTCCAAGATTTCCGTGAATGCCGCGCCCGAATTTACAGTAACTGGCGCCTTTGAGCCAAACCGCGATCCCGAGGTTCATTACTATCGCGACATTTACGAGGATCTTCCCGTCGAGGAACACGGGGGCGAAGTGATTTGGACGGCTCCCATCCAACTCGCCGAAGGTGTAGAGCCAGAGAAATTGACGATTACAGGTCGGTATGACGGCCTCCGTTGTCGCGGTGGAGCACTCGGGCAATGCGTGCCGTTGGGGCACAAGTTTACGGCATCGTTTGGCGGGGTTTATGAACCGGCGGTTGGTGGCGAGTATCGCGCCCCTACCTCGGCGGTGCAAATTCGCGGTCATCTTGAGCCTCGGGTGGTGGCGCCAGGGGGCGTAGCGCGGCTCGTGCTTGAGGCTGTGCCCGACGAGAACTACCACATCTATGCGTATTCTCAGAAGCCGGTCGAAAACCTCTTGGCGAATAAGCCGACGTTGATCGTGCTTCCGAAGACGTCGGGGTTAACTCCTTCGCAACCCCAGGCGTCGCAGGCTGAGGTGGTCAAACCTGGCCAAGGGAGCGAGACGCCCGAACAGCGTTATCACGAGGGGAGCGTGAGGTGGACAGTTGATCTGCAAATACCCGAAGACGCCGCGCCGGGAGAGCGAACCATTGCCGGGCAAATCGGCTACCAAGTTTGCTCCGACGCCAGTTGTCAGATGCCCACCGCGGCGGCGTTCGAAGGGACAATCACGATCGGTGCTAGCGCCCAACCCGGCATCGCGCCATTGGCGTTTACCGAGTCCAAATACAACGAGGTTGCCAAATTGGCAGCCGCGGCGCCCGAAGCGTCGGCGCCTGCCGCCAACCAGACGGCGGACGCTCCGCGCACCGCGGCAGCTTTCGCCACCTTAGCGTTGGTGGTGGGGTCGGGGTTGCTTGGCGGCTTGATTCTCAACCTGATGCCATGCGTTCTGCCGGTGATCGGATTGAAGGTGTTGTCGTTTGCGCAACAGGGTGGCGAAAGCCGTAGCCGCGTGCTCGCGCTCAACGTCGCTTTTTCGGCGGGCCTGCTCGCCGTGTTTGTGGTGCTGGCGACGCTCGCGGCCTTTGCCCAATTGGGGTGGGGCGAGCAGTTCACCAATTTGTGGTTCAAGGTGTTCATGGCGGCGTTGGTGTTTGTCATGGCTTTGAGCTTTCTTGGGGTGTGGGAACTGCCCATCCCGGGCTTTACCGGCGGCAAAAAGGCGCATGACCTCCAGGAGCGCGAGGGGCTGGACGGCGCCTTCTTCAAGGGAATGTTTACCACCGTTCTGGCCACTCCGTGCAGCGGCCCTTTCCTGGGACCCGTGTTTGGATTTACTCTCGCACAGCCACCGTGGGTGACGTACCTGGTTTTCCTGAGTGTTGGCGTGGGAATGGCTTCGCCTTACCTTCTGCTCGGTATTTTTCCCGGATTGATGCGGTTCCTCCCGCGACCGGGAATGTGGATGGAAACGTTCAAAGAGGTGATGGGGTTTGTTCTGTTGGGAACCGTGGTCTTTCTTTTTTCGACCATCAATCGCGACTATTACATTCCCACCCTCACGCTTTTGGTCGGTCTGTGGTTCGCCTGCTGGTGGATCGGTCGCACGTCGTATGCCGCGACCTCACGGCAGCGCGCCGTGGCGTGGCTGGGTGGCTTGACTACGGCGGCCGCCATTGGCGCGTTGGCCTTCATCTTCTTGGCGCCCGGTAAAGAAGTGCTTCCTTGGCAACCGTGGTCGCGAGCCGCCTTAGCGCAGGCACAGGCGGAAGGCCGAACGGTGATGGTGGATTTCACCGCCGACTGGTGTCTCACCTGCAAAACGAATCTTAAGTTCGCCATTAACACGCGCGACGTGCGGTCGCTTGTCGAGGAACACGGCGTCCAACCCTTGCTTGCCGATTGGACCGACGAATCGGACGAAATCAAACAAGCGCTAGCGGAACTGGGGAGTAATTCGATTCCGCTGTTGGTTATCTACCCCGCGGGTGAACCAGGGAACCCGATCGTGTTGCGGGATTTGTTAACCGAAGGCAAGGTTCTGGAGGCTCTCCAACAGGCGGGGCCATCCAAAGCGACCGATGTGTCCCCAACTGTCACGGCGATGACACAAGGCGCCGTGAATTAGCGCCCTGGGTGCGAAATTCACTTTGATCAAATTTCCTCGCGAGCCTGCGGTCCTCTCGAACCGCAGGTTGTTTTTTGGGGGGGCACACGCCCTGGCGTTTGCAATTTTGCTACGTTCGCGTTTAACGCCCCGGCTCTCCACCTGCTCTCGCCCTTTCCCTCGACTTTTCAGGAAACGACAAGTGACTCCTGCATCCCTGCAATCGCTGATGGCCACGGGAACCAAACTCTGGCTCGATTCGGTCGACCCCGATCTGGTGCGAATCAACCATGCCTGGGGCGCTACCGGCGCGACTTCCAACCCGGTCATTGTTTCCGACCTTATCAAAACCGGCCGCTTCGATGACGATCTGGAAAAACTGATCGACGAGGGCCTGGATGACGAAGATATCGCGTGGCGCTTGACCGACCAATTGGTGAACGCGGCCGAAGCGGTTTTCCTGCCGGTCTGGAATAAGACCCAGGGTGACGATGGATACGTGAGCTTTGAACTCGACCCGTTGTTAGAGGACCCACGGCGGAACTTGCCCCACGGAGAACGGGTGCGGCAGTACATCGAGCTAGGTAAACAATGGTCGCGCGGCCACGATAACCGCATGATCAAGGTTCCGGCCACTCCCGCCGGGCTGGATGCCCTGGAGGAGTTGTGCGCCGCTGGGGTCACGCTGAACGTGACATTGATTTTCTCGATGCGGCAGTACGAACAAGCGCGCGACGCGGTCTGGCGCGGCGCCCAGCGTCGAGAGAACTTGGACCATTTTAAGAGCGTGTATAGCATCTTCGTCTCACGCGTGGACGTATATACCGAAAAGCACGTTCCGGACCTTTCGGCCGACGCGCAAGGCCAGGTTGGCATTGTCAACGCCAAGCAGATTTGGCAAGCGAACCAGCGGTTCTGGCGCGACCATCCTACGCCGCTCAAGCAGGAAATTATCTTCGCCAGCACGGGCACAAAAAAACCGAGCGACGCGCCGTGGAAGTATGTCGGAGCATTCGCCGGCAGCGATATCGAAACCAATCCTCCGGCAACCAACGAGGCCGTAGCGCAAAGCTCCCAAACGTTTTCCCGCCAGGTCGATCAACGTCCTCCCCAGGAGGTCATTGACGAGGTCGCTCAAAAGGTGGACCTGCAAAAGATGGAGCAGGTGTTGATGCAGGAAGGCGTTCAAAAGTTTGCCGATCCCCAAAACGATTTGCTCCGGCTAATTGCCGGTAAACGCCAGCAGATTTTAAATCGCGCTTAAGCTGCGGCTAACTTGGGAAATTTTTGGCTTTCCGCATAACGGCGACGGCATTAGACTGTCGCCGATTTTCTAGGCGCCCGCATGCGCCGCGCCCCCTTCCCTCTTGGGCTTCCCTGGGGTTTATTACAAGGTTTTGCGGATCACGGTTGTAGTCACAAAGAGGGATCACACATTCCCATGACGGACCTTTTGCGTCAGGAAGTCGCCGCGCTGGCGCATACCCTAGTGGTTAAAGTAGGCACGCGCGTGCTGACGCGCGAGGACGGATCGCTGAACGAGCAGCGCATTGCCGTGCTGGCCGAAGAATTGAACGCCGTGGTCGATTCGGGCCGCCGCGTGGTGCTCGTTAGTTCGGGCGCGGTTGGCGCTGGACTAGGGCGTCTCGGTCTGACGAAACGGCCAACCGATCTGGCCCAGCTTCAAGCGGTCGCGGCAGTGGGGCAAGCCCGGCTTATTGAAACTTACGAAGGAGCCTTTCGCCGCCATCACCGCCATGTGGCCCAGGTGCTGCTTACCGCTGGCGACCTCGACCAGCGAATCAGCTATCTCAATGTGCGCAACACGCTTCATGCACTGATGGAGTTCGGCGCTCTGCCGATCATTAACGAGAACGACACGGTCGCGGTGGATGAATTGATGACCACCTTTGGCGACAACGACCGCCTGGCGGCCATGGTCACCAACCTGCTTCGAGCGCCACTCTTGGTGATCTTGTCAGACATCGAGGGCTTGTACAACGGCGACCCCAGAAACCCTGCTTCGCAACTCGTTTCCACCGTTCCCAAAATTGACGAGACGGTCCATGACTACGTTCGCGACAAGGCCACCGGCTTGAGCAAGGGGGGCATGGCAAGCAAGTTGGAGGCGGCCCGGCTTTGCACGTCGGCTGGCGAAAATGTCATTATCGCCAGCGGCCGGCGCGAAACGGTCCTCCGCGACGTGCTGGCGGGCATTCCCGTTGGAACTCTGTTTCTAGCCCAAGGCAAGTCGATTCGGCCTTGGAAGCGCTGGATCGGCCTGACGGCGCAGCCGCGCGGCAAAGTGCGCGTCGATGACGGCGCGCGAAAGGCGATCGAAGAGAACGGACGCAGCCTGCTGGCCATCGGTGTAACCGAGGTCGCGGGAAAATTCCAAAAGGGGGACATCGTCGCGGTTATCGATGACGCCGGGCGCGAGTTTGCCCGCGGATTGACCAATTATCGATCCGAAGACCTCGAACGCATCAAAAGGCTCAAGAATGAGCAGATTGCCGCTGTCTTGGGCCGTTTGCCTTATAAGGCGGTGATTCACCGCGATAACATGGCAGTGGTCCGCAGTCGTTAATAGGCGCCTAGAGTCGCATACGCCGATGATGGGCGTGCGACGCCAATTCCGGGCGAACGCGTCTGGGAATTCGCCGAACAGGGGCGTTTCCTTGCTTTATGGAAGTGCCGCGCGGCGTGGAACCTAGCCGGCGCCGTCAACCGAATTACGCCGGCCGCTTGCTTTCTATCCTGGCCGCGCGCCCTTCTTTTTATGACTTGGCAATTGGCCCGCCATTCGCAGGTTGGGGTACAATGCCATGATGCAGGTGAATCCGTACGAAAGTCCTCGCCTCCTTTCCACCGACGCCGGCGCTCGCACACTCCAAGACGGGCGCTGGAGTTTAGCGCTCACGGGCTTTTTCGCGGGCGGATATGTCGGCGCGTGGTTCGGTTCGCTGTCTGGCGCGGGTGTGGGAGTGACCTTTGCCGCGGTGGCGGGCACGGAAACGGTTGGTTACCGTGATCCGGCGCTATCCTTTATCGAGACGCTGGTGACGACGGGCCTGCTTCTAGCGATCATCGGGACGTTTACCGGCGGCGCTCTCGGCGCTACCTTGGGCGCAGTGCTGGGGGCCTTCGTGGCGGTCTTTGAGGGCGGATTGCGGAATGGCTTCGTCGGGGTTTCCTGCGTCTTGGCCTGCGTGGCGGCCGTCTCACTCACGGCAGCCATGTTGGGCCTTGACGCGACCGTACCCGAGTGGCGTTCCTCGGCCATGAGTCAACAGGAATTGGTCGCTCGGGTCGCGGCGCTGGGCGTGGTGGGCTTCGGCGGTTTGATGGGCGGTGGGCTGCTCGGACGTATTCTCCGCGAGGTGGCGTGGGAAACGGGCGCTTCACGCGACGTTGCCGCCGACGCCCTGGAGCCTAGAATGGTGGAAGGAACAGGAGGAGACAAGGAAGGCACAGAGATGAGGCGAAGTGAAGTCAAGAGATAACGCTCCGTTGTAGTCATCGCTTCGTGAACGCTCCTTTCCCTCAACACTCCCCCCTTCCTTCCGACCCCCGTCGCGGCTCTTCACTCCCCGCCTACGTTCTTGAAACCGCACGCCATGGACGACTCGCCTCTTCCCGAACCTGCCGACGACCCTGTTTTTGGCAATCGCCGCGCCGCCAACAAGGCCCGCGAGTTTCCGCAGACTCCCGGTGTGTATCTGATGAAGGACACCGTGGACCGGGTGATATATGTTGGCAAGGCCAAGAACCTTCGCAACCGCGCCAGCAGCTATTTTCAGAAGGGAGCCGAAGAGGAGCCTCGCATTGCGCACTGGATCAAGGAGGTGGCCGACATCGACTTCATCGCATGCGAGAGCGAGGTCGATGCGCTGCTGGTCGAGTCGCGACTCATCAAGGACGTGCAGCCCAAGTACAACAAGGATCTCAAGGACGACAAGACTTTTCCCTACCTGCAAATCACCACGGGCGAGGATTTTCCACGGGTCGAGGTCACCCGCGAACCGCGCACTAGTGGCGTGAAGCTTTACGGGCCGTTTACCAGCGCCGGTTCGCTGCGGGGGGCAGTGCAGGTGTTGCAGCGGGTGTTCAAGTTTCGCACGTGCGGACTGGACATCGAGGAAGGCGACCAGCGTTGGCGTTGGTTCCGGCCGTGCCTTTTGGCGAGCATCGATCAATGTACGGCGCCATGCAATCTCCGGATCACCCAAGAAGAGTATCGCCGCGACATTCGCCGCCTGCAAATGTTCTTGGAGGGAAACAAGAAGCAGCTTCTCGAACAAATGCGTCAGGAAATGCACAACGCCTCGAAAGAACTGCGTTTCGAGGCGGCGGCCCGCTTGCGCGACGAAATTCACATGCTGGAAACACTCGATCAGCGTGGAGAGTTGGACACGCATGCGCAGCCCGAGGTGTTTTACATCGATCCCAAGAAGGGTCTTGCGGGATTGCGAAAGGTGCTCAAGCTGAGCGAAACGCCGCGCACCATCGAGGGTGTCGATATCGCGCATCTGGGCGGCGAAGCGATGGTCGCAAGTCTTGTTACCTTTATCGACGGGCTTCCCTTTCGTCCCGGTTACCGACATTACAAGATCAAGACCGTGGCAGGGATCGATGACTTCCGCAGTGTCCACGAAGTCGTGTCGCGGCGTTACAAGCGGTTGTATGACGAGTCGGAGCCGTTCCCGGATGTCCTGCTCATCGACGGCGGCAAAGGTCAACTGAATGCGGCCCTGGCCGCTTTCGAGGCGTTGGAGATTCCTCCGCCCACGGTGGTGTCGCTGGCCAAACGCGAAGAAGAAATCTTTGTTCCCGGCGCCAGCGAACCTCACCGCTTGAGCCGCAATGCATATGCGCTGCGCCTGCTTCAATACGTGCGCGACGAAGCGCACCGCTTCGCGCAGCACTATCACCACATGCTGCGCCGAAAGTCGACATTGCCCGAATAAAAAACTTCCAACAGCGGGGTTGCAACGGTCAGGAATTTCGTTAAATTTCAACCCATCACATTCACCTATTCAAGCTTTCGCCAATCGCTCCTTTTTCGCCTTCGTCCCTCGGGACCCACCTTTCCCACGAGTTCGGGCTGCTCCTCCATTGCGTTTTCCAACGGTCGTGATGCGCGCCGCCGATCATGTGCAATTTATGATTTAGTTGGAAATTATTAAACACTTTCGGAGTTGTTAACTGCACAAAACATCGCAGGGACGCCCATTTGGGCACGGATGCCACTTTTATTTTTTGGGAAACAGAAGGCAAGCAAGATGCTTGCCTTTTTCTTTGCGCTCCAACCACTCTTGGCGGCCTTCGACCGAATTTCCGTCCGCAGCGGCGCGCAAAAAAAGCGGCCTGTTCACAGAGCAGGCCGCCAAGAATCAGCGATCGAGGTAGAGCCGGCTTATTCCAGAATCATTTGATCCACGGTTTGATTCGCGGGGATCATCGGCAGCACGTGCTCCTGGTAAGGCACCTGAACATCGAGTACATAGGGGCCGGGGTAATTGATCATTTCCTCAATCGCCGCCGTCAGGTCCGCTTTCTTGCTGACCGTGGCCGCGCCGCAGCCAAAGCCCTTGGCGATGGTCACAAAATCGGGATAACGCTCCTCGGCATACGCGCTTGCGCCTTTGCCACTCGCTTCCGCATGGTGGATGGGACCAAGGTAGGTGTGAGCCCGATTCCCCTGCATAAAGCGATCCTCCCATTGCACCACCATGCCCAAGTGCTGGTTGTTCAGCAGGAATACCTTGACCGGCAACTCCTCGCAGAAGCAGGTGGCTAATTCTTGAATGTTCATCAAGAACGATCCATCGCCGTCGATATCGATCACGAGCGAGCCGGGATTCGCTGCTTGCGCGCCCATGGCGGCCGGCAGTCCAAAGCCCATCGTTCCCAGCCCGCTCGACGAAAGCCAAGTCCGCGGGCGACGAAACTTAAAGAATTGCGCCGCCCACATTTGATGCTGCCCCACGCCCACGGCAATGTAGGGGTCGCGGTCCTGGGTGAGCTTGCACAGTTCGCGAATCGCGTGTTGCTGAAGAATTCCGTCGAACTCCTCGTTGTACTTAAACGGATGCTCGGCTTTCCATTGCTGGCATTGCGCTACCCACTCAGCAAGTCCCTCGCTGGGCGGCGTCACCGTCTCGTTCAACTGTTCGAGAAAATACTTCACGTCGCTGCAAATCGGAAAGTGCGCCGGCTTGTTCTTGTTGAGTTCCGACGGATCGATATCGACATGTACAATCTTGGCGTGCTTGGCGAATGCCTCGACCTTGCCCGTCACGCGATCATCGAACCGCACGCCAAACGCGAGCAGCAAATCGCAATCGCGCAAGGCCCAGTTGCCGTAGACGCTGCCATGCATGCCCAGCATGTCGAGCGACAGCGGATCGTCGCCGGGAAACGCGCCCAGCCCCATCGCGGTCATCGTGACCGGAATGCCGGTTTTCGCCACGAACTCGCGTAGCGCGTCGTTGGCGCCCGAAGCGATGACGCCTCCTCCCGCGTAGATAACCGGCCGCTTCGCGAACTTAATAGCCGCGGCCACTTGCCGGACCTGCTCCGGACGGGCGCGGCGATCCTCAATGTGATAACCGGGGAGGTTCATCGGCGCGTCCCAGTCGACCTCGGCGGCGCTAATTTGAACGTCTTTCGGCATATCGACCAGGACTGGGCCTGGCCGGCCCGTCACGGCGACGTGGAAGGCCTCGCGCATGATCCGGGGCACATCGCGGATATCGGTCACCAGGTAATGATGTTTGGTGATGCCGCGGCAAACTTCCACGATGGGCGTCTCTTGAAAGGCGTCGGTGCCGATCACGCTCGTCGGTACTTGGCCCGTAATCGCCACCAAGGGGACGCTATCGAGCTTCGCATCGGCAATGGCGGTTACCAGATTGGTTGCGCCGGGGCCACTGGTGGCCATGCACACGCCCACCTTGCCGGTGCTCCGCGCATAACCCTGCGCCGCAAAGGCGCCGCCTTGTTCATGCCGGGGAAGGATGGTGCGCAATCGATCGCCAAAACGGGTGAGCGCCTGATGCAACGGCATACTGGCGCCGCCAGGATAGGCAAAAATTACGTCTACCCCGTGGTCCACCAACGATTTGACGAGGATATCGGCGCCGGAAAGCAGTTTTGCGTCAGTCGTCGGAGAGGTCGCCACGGAACAAGCTCCTTGCGAAAACAAAATGGAGAAACCGAATCTCGGCGCATACCTTTACCGCCGAGGGAAGTCATTCAATATATTCGCGATGGGAAAATCCAGCAACCGCCTCATCGTTCGGCGCTCAATTTGTTGCATCTACTGCCGGTCATTCTCTATACTCATATTCGTCGTCGCTTATCGGTTTCGCACCGCGTCTAGAAGGACGAACGAGATGCATGCGTGGCGATGCGTTGTGGTGCTGCTCGTGTGCCTATCGGGCGAGTTCGCGCCCTCATCCCATGGCGCGGAACGCCTGCGGGAGAGTATCGACGCACGGGTTTCCGCGGCGTGGAACGCGAACCAGGTTGCGCCCGCCGGACCGGCGTCGGACGCCGAATTTCTCCGTCGGATTTATCTTGACCTAATTGGCGTGATTCCCACGTATGAGGAAGCGCGAACATTTCTGGAAGATTCGGCTGCCGATAAACGCGAGAGCCTGATCGACCGCTTGCTTGATGATCCTCGCCATGCTCAGCATCAGGCTGACCGCTGGGATCTGATACTCTTCGGCCGCAATCCGCCGGGGTACGATACCGACAAACGCGACGGTATTCAGCGTTGGCTGCGCGATCAATTTGGCCAGAACCGATCCTACCAGGTTTGGGTTCGCGAATTGTTGCGGGCCGAGGGGAACTCTGTCGAAGATGGACCGCCGCTGTACTACGCCCAGTACCGCAACCAGCCCGAAGATCTAAACGAGGCGGTCACGCAAACCTTCTTGGGCGTGCAGCTTCAATGTGCGCGCTGCCACGATCATCCCTACGAGCCGTGGACGCAGCTTGATTTTTACGGCATGGCGGCTTTCTTCGCCCGTTTGCAGGTGGTTTCCGTTGGAAAAAAAGACAATCTGACCATGTACGCCGTCGGCGAGAAAAGTACTGGCGACGTACTCTTCACCGGTTCCGCCAAGGAACAGGAGCCGGGCAAGAAAGGCGAGCCGGTCCAACCGAAGTTCCTGCATGGCGAACCTCTGGCCGAGCCGTCGCTTCCGCAAGATTTCAAGGAGGTGAAGTTCCAAGACAACAAACCGCCCCAGCCGCCACATTTCTCTCGCAAAGACCAATTGGCCGACTGGATCGTGGGGGACGAGAACCCTTACTTTGCGCGGGCCATCGCCAATCGTGTTTGGGCACAGTATTTGGGGCGCGGTTTGGTGCACCCCGTCGATAACATGAGCGCCTCGAACGAGCCGAGCCATCCGGAACTCTTGGATGAATTGGCCGCTTGGTTGAAAGCGCGGCAATACGATCTAAAAGCCTACACGCGGGAACTGGTCAACTCCAAGGCGTACCAACTCTCGTCCGCGGGTTCGACCGGCGAGGCGCAACCGCGGTGGTTCCAACATGCTCGCTCGCGGCCCTTGTCGGCCGAGGAACTCGCGGCGTCGTGGCGCGTCGCCACGGGCTTTGAGTTCGCCAAGAAGGACCAAGACGCATCCAAGAAGCCCGATCGCTTCCGACCGCTGACGCGCGATTATGTAATCCGGTTTTTTGGCCAACCCAACAATGGCGTCGGCGATTTTCAAGGCGGCTTGCAGGAGCATCTGTACCTGAACAACGGGCAACTGGGAAGCTTGTTTGTTTCGTCGCCGGAAAGCTTGCTCGATATGACCCTCCAACCCGATACGCCGTGGGAAGATCGCGTGGAGCGGTTGTTTCTGCAAACACTTAACCGTCCGCCTCGCGATGAAGAACGCGAAAAGGTGATCGCTTTTCTCACATCCGACAAGGACGCCCGCGAGCGCGTTCGCGATACCATCTGGGCCTTGATTACGTGCAGTGAGTTTCGTTTTAACCACTAACCGCCGTCGTTCCGTCGTCGCCCCCAAGGAGCGCGGGATCGCCCAAGGGACGGAGAAGAATCACTTCGTCCTTTGGGCTTTCTGACGCAGTTTTCCTTGGTGCGTTATCGAACAACGGAGAACGAACGATTTAGGGAGAGACGCCATGTTCCCGCGCTGTTCCTCGGCCGAACATTTCTCGCGTCGGGCGCTGCTGAAGGGCGTCCTGGGCACAGCCGCTGGCGGCGCCGTCATGAACTGGGGTTTGCTATCGGAATCTTCCGCATGGGCCAACGCGGTTCAACGGGAACAAAAGCATTGCATCCTGCTGTGGATGAATGGCGGCGTGAGCCAATTCGAAACCTTCGATATGAAGCCCGGTCGGCCCACGGGCGGCGTATTTCGGCCCATGAGCACGAACGTCGCCGGAGTTCATATCTGCGAATTGATGCCCAAGATGGCGCGGCAGATGGACAAGATTGCCGTGATTCGCTCCATGCGCACCTCGGAGGTCGATCACCCCGGCGGCATCTATTTGATGCACACCGGTTATCGCCCTTCGGCCAACGTGCGGTTCCCGGAGATCGGCTCGATCGTCGCCAAGTACCAAGGCCAGGATGGTTCGGACTTACCGAACTTTATTAAAGTCTCGTCTCAGGGCGATGCGGGCAGCGGTTTTCTGGGGCCAAAACACCAACCCTTCCAAATCGGCTCAGAAGGGCAATTGCCGACCTTCTCGGCGTCGTCGCTTTCGCCCGAGGCGGAACGTCGCCGGCATGAAGTCCGGTCCCTGCTGGAAGACAGCTTTGCACGGACGAACGACCTGGAACTGGCCCAGATGCATCGCGAGGCGTACGAAGCCGCTCGGCGTCTGCAAAACGTGCGGGACGTGTTCAAGATCGATGGTGAATGGGAGAAGCACCGCGACCTTTACGGCGATAGCGCCTTTGGCCGAAGGTGCATGCTTGCTCGGCGTTTGGTCGAGGCCGGCGTGCCGTTCATTGAAGTCGGCCAAAGCAGCTACGATTCGCACGCTGATAATTTCGCCTGGCACAAGGGCCTGGTCCCGCCCATGGAGCACGCCTGGTCCGGCCTGCTGACCGACTTGGCGCAGCGCGGATTACTGGAGAAGACGCTGGTCATTTGGGCCGGCGAGATTGGCCGCACGCCTACCATTAATAACCGCGCCGGTCGCGACCATTATGTGCGCTGTTGGACGACAGCCCTCGCCGGGTGCGGCGTTAAGGGCGGCTTGGTCTATGGTGCGTCGGACGAAGACGGGATCGAGGTCAAAGACAACCCAGTGACCGAAGGCGACTTCTTCGCCACCATCTATCAGGCCCTCTCGATTGATCCTCTGACGGAAAACTACGCCGGTTCGCGGCCCATCCCCCTGGCGCCGTTCGGATCGGAAGTGGTGAGCGATCTCCTTTCGTAAACGATCGGTAGCGATCTCATGAAAATCTCCGACCCTCAACTTTGTTGGCAATTGACGTTCGAGGGCGCGTGGCCGACCGCCGTGACGTTTCTCGGCTCGCATCGGCATTTGGGCGCCGCGAACGAGGCAGGGCAAATCTACCTTTGGGATCTGCCCGAATCGCCGCCCAACAAGGAAGACGAAGCATCGGCTTTGCGTAAAGACCGCGAGGCGCCCGATCATGCGCCGGTTCGCCGCTTGGAAGGGCATACGAACAGCGTGACGCGGCTCATTGCCACGGCGGACGGCAAATCGCTTCTTTCCGCCAGCCTGGACCATACCATTCGCATGTGGCGCCCCGACGATCCCGCCACTGGCTCAGCCGAAGCCATCCTCGACGCGGAATGGCGCAAGGAACAAGCCAAGCGAACGCGCAAGGACGACGGGTTGACGGCGCCGGGAGTGCAAGTGGATATACTCGCCGCCGCTCACACTCTTGAGGGGCATCGCGACTGGGTCCAGGCGTTCGGCGTCAGCGCCGATGGCCGACGGATCATCTCCGGCGACGCCGCTTCGCAAGTTATCGTTTGGGACGCGGACGAAAAACGCGAACTCCGGCGCTGGTCGGGCCTGCCTTGGAACTGGATCGTGGCCGCCGCCTTGTCGCCCGATGGACAAACTGCGGTTGTCTCGGAATACCGCTATAAACGCGACGATTTTGACATTCCCGCCGCCGCGGTGCGGTTTTACAACGCCGAGACGGGCGAAGAAAAATTGGACCTGCTTAAGACGCTGTTTCCCAAATATAAGGTGGAAGACAGTTCCTACGGCGGCGGGCAGGTGTGGCGGAAGTTTATTGCCCAGGGATTGATCGCTGCGGACTTTTCCCCGGATGGTACGCTGGTGGCGCTGGGGCAAGGAGGTGAAACCGACACCGGCAAAGTACATCTTATTGAGGTCGCCACCGGCAAGGTCGTGCGCGAAGTTTCTGGACATCAATATGGTGTGACCGACGTGAAATTCTCCGCCGACGGCAAATACGTGCTCTCAACCGGCCGTGACACCATGCTCCGCGTTTGCCAGGTGAGCGACGGCAAAGAAGTGGCGGCGCTGGGCAAGAGCCGTGGCGGGCAGTTCAAAGATTGGCTTTCGGCGCTTGCCATCTCGCCCGATCAGAGCCACGTCGCCGCGACCGACATCGCGGGCCTTGTCCATGTCTGGCGATTGGCGTAGCACGCGCCGTCGTCATGGGCGAGAACGGATTAAGATCCAATCCCAGCCATCCTCAATCATCGCTCGTCGCGGAGCTTATAAGCGTTCCAAGGTTTCCCGGCATTTCCGTCTGAAGCCTTGCCACTTCAGCTAAAAGCTGGGAACACGTCCCTTCACGGCTGGCGTCCAATGCGGAACGTGTCGTCCGGAAGATAGGATTCCAACGCCTCTTCGATGTGTCGGCGCAGTCCGACTTCCCAAGCAGCGGCAAGAGAAGCGGGGAGTGACTCTTCCAACGGGGCCGCGCGATCGCGGCGGAGTTCGCGGGCGGCCGCCTCTAAAATGGGAGCGTCGCCCTTGAGCAGGTCTTTCGCAAGAAGTTGGACGTCTTCTTCATCCATCGCTTGCAGGACTGCCGCCGCGCGATGAACGCACTTCCCGCAGAGCGTGCGCTGATCCAACCAGGGCTGGCAATCGCGGAGAAACGCTTCCCGATCCAGCGCCGCCAACCCGCGGGAGGCGAATGCGTCAGCATGGTTGAGCTTCGCCAGCCGCAAGAGCGCCGCGACCGACAGGCTACAAAGCGGCCCCGTCTCGCGCGCCGCGTGAATTCGTTGCAGTTCCGCGCCCAGGTAACTCGGGCGTCCGGCGATGGTCAGCGCCGCCTCGCGGCACAGTGTCCAAGGCCACGAGTCGCGCGGGAACAATACTTCGGCTGCCGGCAGGCCCCACGCAATCGCAACGTGCCCGACAAAGCCTTGCGCACTTGGATCGGCGGGTTGCGGAGGAATTTGAAATTTGTCTTTCTTTTCTCCCGCGGCGATTCGCAGCGCCCAGTCGTCCAAAGGTTGGAGTACGCCCCGCTCGGCGAGTTTGCGCAGCATCCGCACCCGCGAAAAATCCGGTTCAGCCGAAGGCGATGGCGAATCCTTGCGCGAGGCGATGAGCCGTGCGATCGGAGCCAACAAATCTTCGTTCAGCAAGCCTGCGGCGATTGAACTGACGGGCCGCGTCGCGTCGAATTGGTTCGGCGTGTCTTGCACTTCGGTCCGCAACGCGAACCTGCGCCGCGCAAAGGCGCCCTTCTCAAAGTATTCCGGCCCCCTAGCACCAGGGTTGGCGGGGTCGATCGAGGCATAGCGTAGGACTCGGCCATCGCGCGCGTCGATCTGCACCAAACGATCATCACTGGTGATGGTGAGGATATCGCCTTGCCACGAGGCGCGGGCGTTCTGCTCGTGCGCCAATCCAAGGCAGAATACGGGCGCTACGCTGATCGCGGCTTCCAAGGGCGCGGCTTGTTCACCTTGGTCAAGCGAGCGAAACCCGATCGAAAAATTCAGGGAGAATGGATTTTCTGGATCCTTGCCCACCGAGAACGCCAATTGCGCCGTCAATTGGACGCCGCGAATGCGCCCCGAGAGCCGGTAACGGTTGCTCGGATCGTAGATTCCCACCTCGTCTTCCGAAACTAGCAACGTTGTTTTACGCGCCGGATGACCATCCGCGCCCTTTTGCGTCAGGGTCACAAGCAAACCTTGGTGCGGCGCGAATACAATGTCCGCGCCGCCTTGCTCGTCGTGACCTTGAATCACCAAATCCGCCTCGCCTCCTTGGAGAAAGCCGGTGAGCCAGAGCCGCGACTTGAGAAGCGCCGCTTCTTCGCGCGAAAGGCTCGCGTCCAGTGGGGGCGCATGGCGGTATTCCGTCACTTCGATGCGCAGCTTCGCGGGCAGATTCTCCCGCGGTGGTAGCAGCGTGACCTGCTGTTCGAGAAAACAGCCGCTCTCCCAAAGGCGGTGCTCCAGGTCAATCCGTCGCCGCTGACTAATTAACTCACCCGGCTTCAAATCCAAATAGGCCAGGAGAACGGCCCGAGAGTTTTTCTCCGCCCCGATAATTTCGATGTCCCGAACCTCGGCGGGCGGCCCTTCACTGCCGATCTGGACAAGCAGCTCCGCCGTCTGGGACGACGGCGAAGGTATCACATTGACGTCAAACTGCGCAAATGGATAACCCAACTCGGCGAGGGCTTCGGCAACTTTTTCTCGCAGATGTTTTCTCGAAGCCTCGTCTAGCGGCGCCGGTTTTCCCAATGTCCAAATCGGTGTTTCGAGCTTAACTTCCTTGCCGTCTTTGTCGCGCCAGCGTAGATCGCGCTGCTCGCGATGTTGGAAGAACTCGGCGCGCACCGCTTCCTTGGGCGGGTAACGCTCCGTCAGACGTTTTTCAAGCTCGTGAATGGCGATACGCTGCGTTCCTTCGATTCGCACGCCGGCGCTGGCGTAGCGCGGCCCTTCGTCAATGTGGACCGCGATACGCTCGGCCTGCTCCTCTAGCGCCACGTGGATTTGCGCATCGGCAAACCCGGCCTTGTGATAACCGGCCAGAAGCCGCCGCTCCAAGGTCGGCGCCAAGCTGTCTTTAGGCGCCAGGGGGTGGGAAGCCAAAAGCGCCGCGAAGTCGCTATACAACTCCTCCCGAATCACTTCGGGCGGGAACGTCACCGCACCGTGAATCGCGAGTCGTTGCGGATCGCTCCATTGGCCGACCGTTGCGGCGTCGTTGGCAAACGCTGGCGCCGCCAATATGCAAACCGTCAGCGCTGCGAATATGTGTTGCCGCCTCATGACGCGCCTCCGTGCGAAAAGATGCAGATGGGGGAAATACTGCTTTCGGGCCGCGTCGTCAAGATGGCGAAACGCGGCAGCCCTCAGAGGTTGTGAATCTTTCCGTAGCGACGGCGTCTTGCCGCCGAATGCTTCGTTAAATGCCGCATTCTCGGCGGCGAGACGCCGCCGCTACGACGATTTGACAAAACATTCACAACCTCTCATCTTTCGCCTTGTCGGCGCAGCTCTTGGGAACCGTTACGGCTGTCGTTCCGACGCGGGGATATGCACCACCGTGAGAAGGCAGGAGTCCCACACCCGGCCGCCGCGGCTGCTGTTCCAGGTGATGTAAAGTTTGTCGCCCGCCGGATCGACCGCCGATCCAAACGTCCCCTTGAGCGTGAATCCGAACCGCTCCTGGCAATAGGGATGCAGGAACGCGAGGACCTTTTTGCGACCCGTTTGCGTATCGAATTGAATTACGGGGCAGCCATCCTTTTCGCTACCGCCGTGAGCGCCGGGCACATAATAGAGATACCGGCCGGTGGGGTCGGCATCAATCGACGTGATGTATTCCTGTGTGCCCACCCCCGCTGTTCCCAGCTCGCGAGCCTGTTCGGTTTTCACGTCAAAAGCGTACAACATCGACGGTTTGCCGCCGCTGCCTTGCGAGGTGGTATAAATGATCCCTTGCGGCGTTTCGTCGGTCGCGGCGCGTAGGCCGAGTTGCGCATCGATTTCTTTTGGCTTGCCCGGTTGGGCAGGATCGAACCGCACCAACTTGCCCATCGTCTTGCCTTCAGCGCCCGGCGTGAAATAGACGCGACCCGTCGAGGATGAAACCATCACGTAACGCGAAGGCCCGTTGGCGCCGGAATAGATTACTTTGTCGGCCTTCACGTCGTAAGCAAAGAACTGGATGTTCTCGTCGCCGTTAACCGGAGCGCCGGCGGTCGTGCCGCCATAGAAGATAAGTCGCTTCGGATCGAGCGAACCGGTGGGAATGCAATGTTTGGCGACAGGGGCGTGAATTAACACTTCGGATTTGCCGCTTTTGGGATCGGCCGCGAGCACCCAGTCTCCGCGAAAATGGTATTGATCGGTCGTGACGCGCGTGCTGCCGCGATGCGTGGCGAAGTAGACGCGGCCGTCGCTCCCCACGTCCACCCGCGTATGGACCTTGCCGGGCGTGTAGTGACCTTCGGGCAATTGAATCAGCTTTTTCACGTCGCACAGCAGTTTGAACTCTTTTAGTGCGGCGTCGTACTCGTACACAAACGCGTTGCCGCCCGGCGCCAAGTGGTCGCCAATGGCGCTATAGTAGCGGCCTTCCACCGCCGAGCCATCGCCCCAGACCGACCATGGGTTGCCCGGGTAGTCTTGCCCCGGATAGTACATCAGGTCGATGGTGGGAGGAGTTTTGGCGACCTGCACATCGTTATGTATGGTGTCGGGCTTGTTCAGCAGGTCGGGACTGTCGAAGGTGACAACCGGCTTACCTCCCGACAGTTCCGGCGGGAAAGAGAAAGATTCCTTTTCCGACTTTTGGGCTTGAGCCGCCGTAGCTGACAGTAATATCGTCAATCCGACCAATAGCAGAGGATGGCGCGTGGCATTCATCATGTGAATGGTCCCGTGGTACGGAAGGAGGGAAACACAATTGCCAGGCGTCAAGTATAACGTCGGCGGCGCCCTGACTGCGATGTTTGGACAATGTGTTTGTGATTACGAGACGAATCAACGATCGCGGTCAAGGGACATTCAACTGGTGAAACGAGCTTCGATCTCCACCCATTCATGGGCTGCCAGTTCAACGCGCACGGCGCCTTCTTCCACGGAACAGTCGCCGAAGGGTTGCCCGCGAAAATCGACCTGCTGGGCGGAAGCGAATGGGCGGAATCCCGAGAGTTTCATTCGCGCAGGCCGTCCCGCGTTCTCTAGCAACCGCACGCGCAAGCCGACCACTCGGCCTTCTTCGATCATCGGCGCCCAGTACGTGGCGATGACATTGCGCGCGTCCAGGTGGAAGAGCCAACCGCTGGCGTTTGCCGGCGGCGCCGAGTTGTAGAATCGGTGCGTCGAAGGCGCCAGGAACGATAACGCTTCTTGGAGCGGGTTCTTAAGATCAATTCCCACGCCCAATCGAAACGTCCGCGCGGTCTCGCCACGCACGATCAACAGACTGTCAATCATTCGATATTCCGTGCGACGGTGGAACGGCAAGCCGCCAGTTAGGATGGTCGTGCGGTTTTCACCATCCTCCGCCTCCACATACAGCGGCGCTTCCAGTCGCTTGGCGTTGGCCGGCTGCCGCGCCAGATTGACCGCGCGAGACAGCGTGGCCGCTTCGTTGGCCCAAGCAAACCGTGAGCAATAGTAGGAACTCCACGGATCGGCGCGACATTCCTCCTGCGGCTCCAGTTCAATCTCAAGGTGAATCACTCGACTGCCGCGATACACCTGAAAACGCTGCGTAAACCCCGCGAGTGGTTCGCCCTTGTGCGTCGTGAGACGACCGCGCGAGACGATTTCCCCCATCACGGTGTTTGACGTCGTGACCTCGACCGAGTCGGCGACCATGACCGAGTACGTCGCCGCCTTGTCTTCCCCGCGGTACTCGCCGCCAGGTTGTGGATGGCGGGCGGGTAGGCGGAACGCAAGCTGCTGTGACAGGCGGTTTCCACGATTGTCGTATTCCTTGACGGCCGCTAAGCCTCCGGTCTCGCGGCTGACGATCGCTTCGAAGAACTCATTCCGTAATACGCCGTCCTCGGCCAGCGGCAAAGGAAGAGCCTTTGGCTCGCGCTTCGATGCGCCGGAAGGAATCCAAGCAAACCCCATCGAGGGCGCATCAACCGTCGCCAGCTTGCGTTCGCCGACGCGGGCCACCGCATAAACCGGTCGCCCTTCGGCGGGCAAGTTGGTTAGTTCCGACGTGTCCAACGTGGTGCGGCGCACAAAACTATAAGGATTAATCGCCAGGTATCCCGTTTCGGGCGGATCGCTTTTGCGCGGCATCTGCTGGGCGAAACGGTCAATCGCTCGCTCCAACTCCGCGTTCATCGAATCTTCGCTCGCGGATGAACCAGCAGGCGCCGCGTCGTCCGAGGATTCACATTCCTCGCCTTGGCTGTCAATCTCGTTTAAGAGTATGTCGCCTCGAGACGGCGGCAAGTCAAGCGATGCGAACGACCGGCCAGCAACCAACTGCGTGAGCGTATCGACGGTCTGAATCGCTTCGGCGACCGCGCGACGCCGCCACCACCGGGCAACGCTCGAAATGGGGTCGTGCCGTCGCCGCACAATCGCTTCCTTCAGGAAAGGCGAGCGATATTGATCCGCATCAAAGCGATCCGTCTGGCTCGGCGTTTCAGTGTCTTGAAAGAACTCCTCCAGGGTGACCGCCTTGCCCAGTGCATTCACATAGCGGGCAATTCGGCGCAAATCCTCGTACCAGGGCGAAACCACGCCCGGCCAGTGCGCCAAGCAAACTGCGGCCACGTGGTCGCGGTCCATCGACTCGCCCATCTTCATTGCCAGCCGCAGGAAAGTTCCCGGCTGCGAAGCGTTCAGTGGGGGACGCGCGAGCGCGTCGATGGCAAGGCCCGTGGTGCTCTCCCAACGAGTTTTGGCCTGCGTGCCTTCGGGAAACCGCCCTTCTTCCAAGGTGGAGTGCAGCGCGCCGACAAAGCCCAGCTTGTGGAGCGTTTGCGGCAATAAAGACACCATCCCAAACCGCCGCCGTGCAAACACGAGCGGACGTTTACCCAAGAGTTCCTCGTAACGAGCAAGCCCCTGTCGCAATTGTGCGAGGATCGTCTCGCAAGAAAGCAAGGATAGGCGGAGTTCGCGCCATTCTCCGCCGACCAGCGCGATGCGATTCTCCGAAACCGCTTCGCGTAGCGCCGCCAGCGACTCCGGCTCTTGGGCGGCCATGACTTCAAGCAGTTCCGCCGACGCCAACACATTGCCGCGCAGAGACACCCCAAGCTGCTCGCGGAGCCGCGCCCCCAGCGTCGTTGGGGCAAGCATCGTCAAGTCGAGCAGGTAGGCGTCAACCGGGTAGTAATGGTCGCGCTCCTCGGCCAGGACATCGAAACAGATTGCCAACTTTTCCCGCGCCGCGGCTTCGTCCCCGTTGACCGCCGCCGTCGCCGCGGCCACCGTCTGGTTACCAAAATGAACCTGATCGAGATTGCTGGAGTACCGCATTTGCCGCGTGAGCAACTCAACCTGGAGGTAACAGTACCCGAGCGCCAGGAAGTCAGCCGCCAAGTCCTTGCTCACCACCGCACCGCCGTCGAGTGACTCCAGGGCCTGGGAGACAATTTCGTCCCGATCCATCGTTTTGCGGATCAGGCACGCGCCTTCCTCTTTGGCCCGCTGCGCAAAACCGGTGGGCAATTGCGCCTGGGCGACCGTGGGAACCACCAGGAGCGAGTTCGTCAAGACGTCGGGCGGACTATCGACCCGCGCCCAGCGCGGAAGTTTCTCCGTCGCGGCAATGAATTCGGGCCGCCAAAGTGCGGACCAGGCGGCCAGCAACCCTTGCGCGTCGTCACCCTCGTGATGGAGCGGAAAATCTTCCAAGCTGTGGCATGGAAGCAGGATCAGCAGTTCCTCGTATTTCATGCAAACTCCGACTTATTTCTCCATGACGAACACCGCGGCGCACTTCTCGTTGGCTGCGCGGACATAAAAATCGCGAATACTTTCAAGCAATCGCCATGCGTCTTCCAACGAACGCCCGGCGATGGGAACATGAGGATCGGTCTGATGATCGAACCATTCCCGATACTCTTCTCTTGATAAACGCGCCAGCGCGTCGGCGATGTGCGCGACCGTGTCTGGACGCTTCAGGTAAATGTGGCCTCGCGACTCGTCGCGCGTCATCAAACGGCCGCCAAGCAGCGCGTGATCCAGCGGATAGGAGTCTACCGCGTTCGATGCACCGTTAGCCTTAAGCGCCGGTTTAATCGCCTCCTGCGTTGCGTCACAAACGGCCTGGCGAATTGCTTTCCCGGAAGATCCGGTGGTTTGCAGTTCGGCCACGAGGCGCCACAGCGAATCGTCGTCGCGCGCCCCGAACCAACGGCGAGCGTCCTCACGCGAAAGTGCTATCAACCAACCCGCCGCCATGACGCAATGACCGCAAAGGAAACCGAGCGAGTAAGAACCGATTACGAACGCAGCCACGTCGCGGCCGTTCTCAAGCATTTTAGTCCGCGGAGCCATCGCCCGATACAGGCAACGCGGTGGGTTGTGCTGGGCGGTTCATTCCCTAAACTGAACAAAAGCAAGCGTCACGAACCTCGGGACTTAACCACCATGAGCGACCAACCGCACTCGGATTGGATTGTTGAAACTTCGGACGCCACATTTGAGCGGGACGTAATCGAACGCTCCAAAGAAACGCCGGTGGTTTTGGATTTTTGGGCTACGTGGTGTCAGCCCTGCTTAATGCTCAAGCCGTTGCTTGAAGAACTGGCCGACGAGTACCAAGGTCGGTTCGTGCTGGTCAAGGCTGAGCAGCAATCCAACGGGAATGCCCTGAGAGATTTCCAAGTTGAAGCCTTTCCCACGGTGTTCGCCGTTGTGGATGGCCAAGCGGTCGACTACTTCATGGGACTGATGCGGCCAGTGCAGCTTCGATCGTGGATCGACCGCGTGTTGCAACTGGGCGATGCGGCGCACCTGGAACAACTCGAACAGACCGATCCGCCGGCGGCCGAGGCGGAATATCGTAAGGCATTGGAATCGTCCCCCAATGATGAACGAATGCAAATCGGTTTGGCTCGGGTGCTGCTTCACCAGGGCCGGCGCGATGAATGTCGCAGCCTGATTGAGCAATTGGAATCGCGCGGTTATCTCGAACCGGAAGCCGAAAAGGTCAAGGCGGAACTGGACTTGGCGGGCAACGACGGCGCCAACGTGGACGACTTACGTCGCCGCGCCGCCGCCAACCCGCGAGACTTCGGGCTTAAGGTGCAGCTGGCGCAGGCGTTGGCCAGCGGGTCGCAATATGAGGAGGCCTTGGAGATTAGCTTGGAGGCGGTTGAAGAAGACCGCGGTGGAGCCGGCGAGTCGGCGCGCAAACTCATGCTGGAGATTTTTCAGGTCTTGCCGTCCGATTCGCCGCTCAAGGCAAAGTATCAGCGCAAACTCTCAGCCGCCCTGTCTTAACTCCGCGGATCGCCGCAGCAAGCTGCGCCACGGCAACCGTTCAGTTAATCAGAAAGGTTTGCGGAGGAATGCCGTCGTCCCGTTCTTCCCACTGGCGGCGAACCTCGCGCAGCCCGTATGCACACAATTCAAAGCGTTGACTCAAACGCTCAAGCAGGTCGCCAGGCGCATCTTCGTTAGCGTCACTTTCAATCGTGCTGGCAATGAAATACGACCGCTTGCCGAGCAGGGTGAAGCTTTCCGCGCGCGATTCGCGACTTGGATGCCGCCGCTCCAGCGCTTCGGGATAAACTCCCGCCCAGAACAACGTAAAGTCGCCGATGTGCCGATGGACTTCCCGCCGCGCGTTGCCGACGCGATTCTCGGCTTCGATAAACATGCGCGTCACGTCGTCCAGGGTGCGCCCGGTGAGATCGCGGACGCGATAAATTGCATCGTTGCGAATGAACTGGGTTAGAAGTTCGCTCAGGTAATCGACGAGGCCAGGATCGGCCACCCCCAATCGAACTTCAAACGTGTGCTCCGCAAGCCCCGCAAAATAACGACGCAATAACGACGAAGGTTCATTGGACCGCATCGACCAGCACCTCCTGATGCCCTTGGTGTGGCGATGAATGTGGGAAAGCCCCACACCTCGTTGCGACAAAATGGGGAGTTTGCAAAACTTGCAAACCACCTCTTTCAACTTTATTCCGCGCCCTTTTGCCAAGTCAAGGTTGAAATCTTCGAATTGCCCGTAAAGGGCCGGGGAAAGAGCGACGCGGCGAGCGACTGCGGAAAATGACTTTCCAAGGAATAGGAACAGTAGGGTGCGGTTTGCGGTTTCAAGACAAGCCCCAAGCGTAAGTTTTAGAGTTGCGCTGTTCATTGGCGCCGCCCCTGCCGAGCTTGCTCGGGGGAAGCCCTGATTGGCGGCGCTACGAAGCATTCGCTTCCCCGAACAAGTTCAGCGAGGGCGTGTTTCTCCGATTTTCCGTGGCTAGTGCAGAATCGTTATCTCACCGCGGCAAGCTCGGTGGAGGAAATGCGCTACTCAAAAAAAGCGTAAGCGAGGACGGAAGTGCGGTCCGCGCTTACGTTTCTAATTGCCTCGGGTTCAGCGAAAACCTCGAAAATCGCCAAGCCACGCCACGGCCACGGGAACTACCGGCTTTACGAAAGTTCCCGGTCAGTGCGACAATGCGACGAGAACACGCTCCGTACCCCGGACTAGATTTCTAGAAACACCATAATCGCCGGCCAAGTGGGGTCGTATCACGAACGCGAAACACGTTCGTCCCATCGGCCTCGTGGTCCTTGGAACAAGCCCTCGGAGAAAGAAAACACCTGCATGGCCCACGTGACGGAGGCATTGATTCGGTTTTTCCTTCGCTGGCGGTGGCCCCTGCTGACGCTGGCGTTGGTTCTGGCGGGATTGGCGTTCCTGCCCGCGCAGCGCGTGACGTTCGATCGGTCCCTGGAAAACATGTTCGCCGAAAACGATCCGCTGCTGGCGCCGTTCCGCAAACTAAAACGCGTCTTCGGCGGCAACGAGGTGGTCATGTTTGTCTACCGCGATCCGCACCTCTTGCGCACCGATGGCGAGGGCATTCGCCGCTTGGCGGAAGTCGCCCAGCGCGTCGAGGCGGTCCCCGGCGTCAAGGGCGTATTGAGCCTGGATCGGCTGATGGGCGAGGACATTGTCGATCCCGAGAGCGACCTGGCCGCGGGGCAACGCAAGTTGTTCGAGAACTTCACGCACAATGCGGGCGGCGACATCGTGGCGATTGTGACCATGCTCACGCCCGACGATCAAACCGACGTTCCGCGGCGCGTGACGATTGAGCGACTCCGCGCCCTCGCCGATGAACTGCCCACGGGCATGATCGCTGGCGAACCGGTGATGATCTCCGATGGATTTCATTACGTGGAGGAAGACGGGCGTCGTCTGGGTTTATGGTCCACCGTTCTGCTGGCCGCCGTCATTGTGTTCTTTTTCCGCAGCCTGCGGTGGGTTTTGATTCCGGTCGTCGTAGTTCAACTGGCGCTGCTATGGACCCGCGCCACGCTGGTGTTTTCGGGACTGCGGTTGAGCATGGTCAGTTCCATGCTTACCGCGGTGGTGACGGTGGTCGGCGTGGCGACGGTTGTCCACGTGATTGTTCGTTTTCGTGAAGAGCGAGGAAACGGTCTGACGTCTCGCGAGGCTTTGGCTCGCGCTGGCGTGGTGCTGGCGGCGCCGATTATCTGGTCGTTCGCCACCGACGCCGCGGGGTTTGGCTCTTTACGACTAGCGCGCGTGGGACCGGTGCAGGACTTTGGCGTGATGATGGCCATGGGCGCCATCATGGTCTGCCTGGTGATCCCGCTGGTGATCCCCGCCCTGGCGCTGGTGGGGAACTGGCGTTCGGACCCCGGCCGCGCCTGGGGCGAACAGTCCTTCACGAACTTCTTGCGCCGGGTGGTGCAAGTCGCCGAACGCCACCCCTTAACGTTGGGGCTGCCCTTACTCGTGATTTCGTTGGTAATGGCCGCGGGGGGAATGTGGCTGGAGGTCGAGACCGATTTCACCAAGAACTTTCGCGACGGCAGCCCCATTGTGCGCTCCTACGAGTTTGTGGAGTCGAACCTGGGAGGCGCGGGCGTGTGGGATGTGGTGTTGCCGGCTGAAGAAGCGCTCTCGTGGGAGTATCTCCAACGGGTGATCCGCCTGGAGGAACGCCTGCGCACCGAGGTGGTGGTGGCCGACGTGCGGGGAGCAACCGCGCCCGCCCTGAGCAAAGTCATTAGCCTGGCCGACGCCGTCCAAACGGGCAACGCCTCGTCGCCATTTAGCATTGAACGAGCGCCGGCGTTTCTGCAACGTCGGTTAGTTGGCGCGGCGCTCGGCGCCATGCAGCGCAAATTGCCGGTCTTTTATGAAGCCCTCCATTCCAATGATCCCCAACAACCGGAGCAGTATTACTTTCGCGTCATGCTGCGGGCGGCCGAACGGCAAACTTCCGAGCAAAAGCGGTCGATCATCGCGCAGGTCGAGCGAATCGCGCACGAAGAGTTTTCCGAGGCCGAGGTGACCGGCTTTTTCGTGCTGCTGACCCACCTGATCGACAGCATCATTCAGGACCAGTGGAAAACCTTCGCCGTCGCCACGACAGCCATCTTTGTGATGATGCTCATGGCGTTCCGGAGCCTGACGCTGGCGTTGGTTTCGCTGGTGCCCAACGTGTTGCCGATCTTGATGGTCATGGGCGCCATGGGTTGGCTGGCCGATTTCGGGTTCAAGATCAACATGGGCGCCGCCATGATCGCGGCGGTGTCGATTGGCCTTTCGATCGACAGTTCGGTCCATTACGTCCTGGCGTATCGCCGCGCCCGGCGCGAAAGCAAATCGGTTGTCCGTGCGCTGGAGGAAACACAGCAGCGCGTTGGCCTGGCCGCCACGTTTGCGACACTTGCGCTGGTAGCGGGATTCACGGTATTGGCGACAAGCGAGTTTGTGCCCACCATCTACTTTGGCGTTCTGGTGAGCCTGGCCATGTTTGGCGGCTTACTGGGAAACCTGTTGATGTTGCCGATCCTGCTCAAGTTGGTGACGCGGGAGAACCATTCTGAGCCGACGAACGAGGGAAGTTAAACGCTCCTTTGCTCCAGAGTACCGCCAACTCCGTTTGGAGTGCGGCGAGTCATCGCCGCTTTCGTCTTTTCACCGCATTGACGTTCGACTTTCCGCTCTTCGACCTTGCAAAAGGCGAAAGCGGAAATGAATTGCCGCACTCCAAATACGTTATTCGACGTACAGAAACTCGTTCGCGTTGAAGAGTACGTGGCAGAAATCAACGCGGGCGGCGGCGTGCGGATTAGCGGCCTGGCTGCTCGTTGGTTGCGTGGGACGCAAGTCATTCTTGCGTCCTGATTCGTCGGCATAGAAGCCCGGCTCGTTCTCGAACCGCCACAGGCCCACCGTCTCGTCCAGGCTGGCGGTGTTGTTCACAAGCAACTGTTCCGGTTGGAGCGCGACGGAAGACAATCGCACATCGTCCAGCAGACCGTCCCAGTGCGCGCGTCCCGCCTCGTCGCGTCCACCCACCACCAGGTTCGCCTTGCCGCGATAACCGCCCTGAACCTGGAGCGGAACGCGAGCCGTGTGCAACGGCTTGTCGGTCGCCGCCAAGTTTTTCACATAGAACACGGCTTGCGGACCTTCGGAGCCTGTCAGGCTTACCGACGCGGCCACGTAATAGGGCTTGTTGAGGTCGAGGAGAATATTCGACGGGACGACCTGATACACCCGCTGGCCGCTGCCCGAGTCGCCCACCAGTTGCATAATCAGGTTCCGCGGCGTGTAACTCGACTTTTTGCTGGTGACGCCCAGCGACCAGCCTGGCGTTCCGTTGTTGCCGTTCCACTGCGAGGCGATCACGCGCACCGCGGCGTCTTCATACAGCGAACGCAGCAGCACAAACGCTTCGACGGTGAAATCGCCCGCCGGAAGCGAAGGATTATCGGCCACGACCAAACGCTCGGCGTCGGCCTTGGGCGAGACGTCCGCGGCTTGCCCGTCGCGTCGGGGCAGCGAGGCGATTGGCGGTTGCACGTCGTCGGGCGCCGGCGTTTCGGCGCCCATGCGGCCGGCCTGTTCGCGAAGAAATTCTCGCGATGCTTCGACTTCCGACGTGGTGGGCGCCCGGCCCAACAGGCGGCGCCAGGCGGCGTCGATGAACTGATAATCGTCTGCCGCGCCGTTTTTCTCCAGAAGCGCCTTCATTGCCTTGGCCCGCGCCAGCATCCAAGGGCCATTGAACAGCAACAGCGCCTGGTTGGCGGTGGTGGTCGTTTGACGCAGCGCGGTGCTGTTGAATCCATCGGCCACGTCGAACGCCTCCAGAAGCGGTTCGGGCGTGTTGCGCAAGACCTTCAGATAAACCGCGCGGCGCGGACGCGCCAGGTCGGCGCCTTCGCCTCCGGTGGTTAGGTCCAGTTCGCCGGAAGCGGCCAGCATGGCGTCGCGAACCTGTTCGGCCCGCAAACGGCGAATGTTCATTCGCCACAGCAGGCGATTGAAGGGATCAACCATTTGCGGATTGCCCGATTGGGATTCCGCGATTTGCAGCCGTTGGTCAGCCAAGGCCGATTGCCGATAGGTGGCCGAGTTCATCATCAGCCGGTGCAGCGGCTTCAAACGCCGGCCGTTGTTCAGGAATTGCGTGACCAGCCAGTCCAACAACTCGGGGTGGCTGGGCGGCTCGCCCAAGTGGCCAAAGTCGTTGGGAGTGGCGACCAATCCTTGGCCGAAGTGATGTTGCCACACGCGATTGACAATCACCCGGTGCGTCAATGGGTTATCCTCGCGGTTGATCCATTCGGCCAGCGCCGTGCGGCGGCCGGTGGAATCCAATTCCGGAAGCGGCGTGACCTGAGCCGGATCGGGAGCCAGCAGTGTGAGGAACCCCGGCGGAATGTCGCGTTTCTGTCGGTCGCCGGGAATGACCGTAGGTGGCGCGACCATCCCCACGTCGCGGACGGTCCGCGTGGTGGGAGGCGCCGCTGGCTTGTGCTTGTCGAACTCGGCCAGTTTCGCTTGGAGTTCGTCGTAGCGCTTCCGCTCGTCTCCCTTGATCCTGCCTTTCCAGTTCTCTACCTGCCGCAGCACCAGATCCACCAGTTGGCGCTCGCGCGGCGTGCGCTCCTCGGCGGGCTTGTTGCACATCGCTTGAATGTCGGGAGGGAACATCCTCACGGCGGAATTGGTGGCGCTGCGCAGATGGGGCGCTTCGATCTTCTCTATCTCCGCGCGAATCTCGGCGGTCATCGCCTCCCACTGCGCCCGTTTTGCCTGGTGCTCCTTGCGCTGCTCCGGCGTGAGTAATTCACAGTCGTCGTGCGGGAAAATGGGGGTAAAGAATGCTTGAAGGCGGTAATAATCCTCTTGCAAGATCGGATCGAACTTATGGTCATGGCACCGGGCGCAGCCCATGCCCATGCCCAGGAACACGTCGGCGGTCACGTCGGTCACGTCGTTCAGGATCGTCTCCCATTGAAGGGGCGCGTCCCGTTGGTTGTATTCGTAGATCCAGAGCCGCAGATAACCCGTGGCGGCAAGGGCCTCGGGATTGTCGGGAGCAATCTCGTCGCCCGCGAGTTGCTCCCGCACGAACTGGTCGTAGGGTTTGTCCTCGTTGAACGACTGGATCACGTAATCGCGATACCGCCAGGCCGTGGGACGATACGCATCTTGCCGGTACCCGTCGGACTCGGCGTACCGGACCAGGTCCAGCCAATGCCGCGCCCAGTGTTCACCATAGCGAGGGCTTTCCAGCAACCGGTCGATCATTGCCTCGTAGGCGCGCGGCGAGGTGTCTGCCAGGAATGCTTCCATTTCTTCGGGCGTGGGAGGTAAGCCCGTCAGGTCGAACGACGCGCGCCGCAGGAGCGTCCGCCGGTCGGCTTCCTGGGAAGGCGACAGACCGTTCTCGGCCAGCTTTTGAAAGATGAACTGGTCAATGGGCGACTTCGCCCAACCGTGGTCGTTCACCTTGGGAAGGGCTGGCTCGCGCACGGGCTGGAAGGCCCACCAGGCGCGGTCCTCGTCGGTGATCTTGGGTTCGCTCGCGGCGCGCACCGCGACGCCTGTATCACCCGGCCAGGGAGCACCCATCGCAACCCAGCGGGTCAGTACGTCAACGGCGCTTTCCTCAAGTTGGCCGGCGGGGGGCATCTCGAACGATTCGTACTTGACCGCCTCGATCAGCAAACTTTCTTCGGGCTTACCCGGTACGATGGCCGGTCCCGAATCGCCGCCTTGGAGCATGGCCGAACGAGAGTCGAGCCGCAACTCGCCATTTTGTTTGTCGGTCCCGTGGCACTTGAAGCAGTGGTTCGCCAGTAGCGGCCGAACGTTCGTCTCAAAGAACTTGACCTGCTCAGGCGACGGCGCGGGCGGTGTCGCTTCTGCGGCGCAAACATCGTGGACCGCCGAAAATCCGATGAGGACCAGAACCGCACACGCCGAGAAACAGCGACGACACATCATCGGCTGACATACTCCCGCGAGAACGCGCAAAAGGTGGGAGGAAAACGCGTAACGAGCAGACTGCGGCAAAGATGTTAATGGTAAAGGCTGCCGCAAGTTACGTCAACCGCGACGCTCCGGCGCCGCCTTGAAGCGGCGGCCACCGTAACCTAAACTCGCGGGGTTGAAGTCCTTCGTCATTTACTCCCAGGTTCGCCGCCGTGCCCACGGAAGTCGCCTATCAGCAATGCATTTCTCCCACCTGCGGGGAGGTCTACAGCCTGGACGACGCCCGGGTCGCTTGCGGCCGATGCGGCGAATTGCTGGACGTGGTATACGACTGGAATCGCGCCGCCGCTCCGCGTTCGCTCCGGGCATTCGAAGCCAAGTGGGCGCAACGCGGCGATCCGCTGTGCTTTAGCGGCGTGTGGCGGTTTCGCGACTTGCTTCCCTTCGCGCCGCCGGAGAAGATCGTCACCGTGGGCGAGGGCCAGACGCTGCTCCAAAAGGCCGATGCGGTGGCAAAGTACGTGGGGCTGAACCCTGGCCGGTTGTTTCTGCAATACGAGGGGATGAATCCCTCCGGCAGTTTCAAGGATAATGGCATGTCGGCGGCTTTCACGCACGCCCACATGATAGACGCCAGGCGGGCCGCCTGCGCTTCGACCGGCAACACCAGCGCGTCGCTGGCGCTGTACTGTTCGGTCACGGGGTTGATGCGGGCGGTGATCTTCGTAGGGTCGGGCAAGATCGCTTACGGTAAGCTCTCGCAAGCGCTGGAGTACGGCGCATTGACGGTGCAAATCCTGGGCGACTTTGACGACGCCATGGCCCGCGTCAAAGAAGTCGCCAGCGAATTGGGAATTTACTTGGTCAACAGCGTCAATCCCTTCCGGTTGGAAGGGCAAAAGACGATCATGTACCGCGTGCTAGAGGCGATGGGCTGGGAAGTTCCCGATTGGATCGTTGTGCCGGGCGGTAACCTGGGCAACTCCAGCGCCTTCGGCAAGGCGTTTATCGAACTTCGCGAGCTCGGACTGATCGACCGCCTTCCGCGTCTGGCGGTCATCAACGCGGCCGGCGCCAACACGCTTTATGAACTTTACGAGCGGCGCGGCTTGCGGTGGAACGAGGGCCGACCCGACGCGACGATCATCGACGGCTACTACGCCGAACTGGATCAGGGCGGCAGGAAGGCCGACACCATCGCCAGCGCCATCGAGATTAACCGCCCGGTGAACCTGAAGAAGTGTCTCCGCGCGCTGGATGCTTGCGACGGCGTGGTGCGCGAGGTGGACGACCAGCACATTCTGGACGCCAAGGCCAAGGTCGGTTCGGGCGGCCTGGGATGCGAACCCGCCAGCGCCGCCAGCGTGGCCGGCGCCCGGCGACTCCGCGAGGAAGGCGTCATCGGCCCCGATGAGCGCGTGGTCTGTATCCTCACCGGTCACCAACTGAAAGACCCCACCGCCACGGTCGCCTACCACAGCGCCGATCAGGAAATGTTCAACAGCGTTCTCGGCAAGCGCGGCGTGCGGCGCGCCTCGTTCGCCAACCGCGCCGTAGTGGTTCCCAACGACCTGGACGAGATCATCAAAGCCATCCGCCTGTACGGCTAAACCCAAGAGATGAAGGTCAAAGCAACGAACACTTCCTGACCTTCGACTCTTTGACTTTCCGACTTTCGACTTTCGGCCTTCCCCATGAAGCTACGTCTCGCGATTAACGGCGCCGGGGGGCGCATGGGCAAACGTCTGGTGGCTCTCGGGAGCGAAGACCAGCAGTTGCAGGTTGTGGCGGCCCTGGAGTGGGAACGCCACCCGGCGTTGGGGCAAGACGCGGGCGTGGTCGCGGGCTTTGCCGAACTGGGCGTGCCCTTGGCATCGGAACTGACCGCCGACGTGGACGCGATGATCGACTTCTCGATTCCCGATGCGACCGACAAAGCCTTGGACGCATGCGTCCAGGGTGGCATCCCGCTGGTTCTGGCCACCACCGGGCATACCGAGGAACAACAAGAACGTATTCGCGCCGCGGCCGCGAAGATTCCGCTGGTCTGGGCGCCGAGCATGAGCCTGGCGGTCAACCTGACCATGAAGCTGACGGAGATTGCCGCCCGCGCCTTGAAGGGGCACGCCAGCGGTGTGGACGTGGAGATTATCGAACGGCATCATCGCTTCAAAGAGGATTCGCCCAGCGGCACCGCGCTCCGCTTTGGCGAGATTATCGCCAACCAGATGGACCTGACCCGCCACGTACACGGCCGCGAAGGACGGCCCGGCCCGCGCTCGCGGGAGGAGATTGGTTACCACGCGGTGCGCGTGGGCGACAATCCCGGCGAACATACGATTGTGTTCGGCATGTTAGGCGAGACCCTGGAGCTAACCGTCCGCGCCTCCAATCGAGACTGCTACGCGCTTGGGGCCTTGGCCGCCGCCAAGTACATCGTCGGCAAGTCGCCCGGGCTATACACCATGAACGACGTGCTCGGGCTTTAAGAGTCGAAGGTCAAGACAAATGAACTTCCTTTGACCTTCATCGTTCGACCTTCGACTTTCTCCCTTCCTCATGGCTAAGTGCGAGCAAGGTTATCTTTGCGAGATTTGCGGAGAGGATGTCGCGAGCATTGCCGACAGCGATCTCTACCTTCGCTTTGTCATCGGAATGCTTGATCCCGAAACGCTGCACACCACGCCCGAGCGCCATATTCGCTGTAATCCCAGCCTCGCGCAGTTCATTGTGGACGAGTCATTCGAACTGGTCGTGGTCGAAGGCGACTTCGACAAGCGGCGGCTTGACCCCGGCTTTGTCTCGGCGCGCGAAGAATTGGTCACGCGCGGCTGGCGACGTCTGCAAGAGCTTGTTGGCGTGGCCGACATGGCCATCACCGAGTATCCGCTGCCCGAAGTGCGGGAGACGCTCAAGCGGAAGGCCCGGAGTGACGGGTGATGGAGCGGTGGAGTTTGCCATCACTCCAATACCCCTTCACTTCATACTCTCCCCTTCTCTCCCTCCGCCCGTCTATCGCTCGTCGTTCGCGCCGCTGGCTCCCACGGCCATCGCCAGCGCACCCTGCACCACCACCAACTCGCCTAGCTCGGCGGGGATGATCGAAAACGATTGCGCTAGCGGCGGGAACACGTACTTTTGCACCGCGGTTCGGAGCGGGGTGAAGAATAACGGCTCGCCGATGAGCGACACGCCGCCGCCCACCACGACCACTTCGGGCGCGGTCAGCGTGACGACCTGCGCAATGGCCCAGCCAAGCGCTTGACAGGCGTGGGCCAGCACTTCGCGGGCGAGTTCGTTGCCGTCCGACGCCGCCTGGGCAATGGCCCGCGAGTCGAGCCGCTCGAAGTCGCCTCCGCAGCGGCTCCAAAGATCGGCGGCGTATTCCTTGTCGGCCTCGGCGGCGTCGGCCAGACGTTGCAATCGCTGCAAGGGACTTTGCCGCTGGGGATCGACGCCGAGCGCCTCGAAGGGCGCCACCACTTCGCCCGCCAGGCGCGCTCGGGCGGCGGCTGCGATTCCCCAACCGCTGGCGATCGATTCAACGGTGTCGTCGGGCCGGTCGGCCTGCAGCCCCGGCCGCAAGTGGCCAATCTCGGCCACCGCCGGTCGCGCGGCGCCATGCAATTGGCCGTCGATCACCAGACCGCCGCCGACGCCCGTGCCTACTGTCACATAAAATACGATGCGCCTTCCGCGTCCGGCGCCGAAGCGGGCCTCGGCCAGCGCGGCGGCGTCGCAGTCGTTGCCGATCACCGTCGGTTTGCTGAACGTGCTTTCGCACCAGTCGCGCAAGGGCGCATTGTCCCACCCGGCAATCTGATGACTCTTGACGACGCGCCCGGCGGCCGATTCCACCGGACCGCCAAACCCCACGCCCACGCCGCGAATGTTGTGACGCCTTAACAGCGCCGTGCCCGCAGCGTCGATTTGTTCCAAGATCCCGGCGGCGCCGCGGGCCGTGTCCACCTGCCGCCGCTCCAGCGCCAACAGTCGCGAGCCGTCGCCCGGCCCCACGCCCAGTTGGAGCTTGGTGCCGCCGATTTCGATGCCGAGAAAGAGGTCTTGGCTCATGCGGCGCCCGCGTAGCGTCCTTCGTGATTGATCCGCGCGAACACGTCGTTCAGCACCCAATGGAAGAGGCACAGATGGATGCTTTCCACCATGCCCATGTCGTCCAGCGGCACGTGTAGTCCGTGGCTTGCCAGCGACTTGAGCTTGCCGCCGCTGTACCCCGTGAGGCCGAACGTCACCAGCCCGTGACGGTTGGCCCAGTCCACCGCGTTCAGCACATTGGGACTGTTGCCCGATCCGCTAATGGCGATGACCAAGTCGCCTTCGCCGCCGTAGTTCATCAACTGCTGGACGAAAATCTGGTCATAGGCCACGTCGTTGCCCACGGCCATGATCCAACCGGCGTTGTCAGTCAGGCTGAGCACCTTGAGCCGCTTCTTGGATTCATCGCGTAAATCGTCGGGGCGAATCGTGCTTTTGCCCAAGTCTTCGCTCATGTGGGTTGCGGTGGTTCCCGAACCGCCGTTGCCAAAAATAAATACCCAGCGGTCGTTCTCCCAGGCGCGGTAGATCAGGTCGGACCACTGCTCTAACTCGGCCAGGCTGACGCGGTCAAGCTCTTGCTGGAGACGAGCGACATACGGCGCGGCGGCGAGCTTCGCCCCAAGCATAGGCGGTTTCCTCCGTGGATGGGGTCGTCCGCGAGGCGCGGACCCAGTAATCAAAAACAAACAGCGTGCGGAGCATAATCGTCAGGATTATACCCCGCACGCCAAGGGAAGACAGAGGTCAGCACGCCGTCACGGGATGACGCATTAGCGGTTGTCGCCGTCTCCGTAGACGGCCACCCAGTACCGCGAACCGTCTCGACCGATGGCGTAGCCGAAGCCCGCGTCGCGGGTCCCGCTGGTGATGTTCGCCCAGTGGCCGCCGCTGGACCGCCAACTGGAGAATGCGTGCTCCACGTTGACTTGGCCCATCGCGATGTTCTCGCGCACCAGGTTACGGTAGCCGTAGCGTTGGGCGCGAGACATGGGACCGCCGTTGGAATCGTGACTGAACGCGCCGGTATTCGCCATGTACCAAGCGTGATTCTGAGCGGCTCGGGTCAGGGCGGGAGAAACCCGATGCGGCGGCAATCCCATCGACTGGCGCAGACGGTTATTCCGTTCCAACATACGGACCAACGTCGGGTGTTCGTGCAGGGCCGACTTGGGAGTCGGCGTCTTAGCGGCGACAGTCTTCGACGTGGTGGGCGTGTCCGTGGTCGCTTCGCCGGCAAGCACCGCGGACGCGAGCGCTAATCCAAGAACCAACGAGAGAGTTCGCACGGGATCCTCCTGAGGAAATGGGGAAGGGCAAGGCAGGCGAGAAGCCGGGAAGGCAGGGCCGACTTTGCGGCCCAAGATGGGAGTGTTGTACCGGAAAACCGGGGCGCTGCAAGCCTTCTCACCCATTGGGGGAGAATTCTATAGGTAGTCTTCGCGAATCGGGTAAAACACGTCCAACGCCCGCACGGGTTGCTCGCGCGCCACGGCCTTGTGCCGCACGCCGCCGGGAATCCGCCACATGTCGCCTGGTTTAAGAATGGCGTGTTCCTCGCCAATAAAGAATTCCATCTCGCCTTCCAGCAGCAACCCCGCTTGCTCGTGCGGATGCTCATGCCAATCAACTACCGCATGCGGCTCGAATTCCACCAGCGACAACATCACGTTCTTCCCCGCCGCCGTGTAAATATGCACCCCAGGAAAAATCTCGCGATGCGAACAATCGGACCGATGCACGAAGTATTGAGACATGAAAGAGCCTTATCGGTTGAGACGGGATTCCAGTCGTCGTTTTACGCCAGCACCGCGTCAATTACGTTTCCATGCACGTCGGTCAGGCGGCGCTGGATGCCGTTGTGATAGTAGGTCAGGCGCTCGTGGTCCAGACCCAACAGGTGCAGGATGGTGGCGTGCAGGTCGTACACGGTGGTCGCGTTCTCCACCGCGCGGTGGCCGAACTCGTCGGTGGCGCCGTGGCTGAACGGCGCTTTCACCCCGGCGCCCGTGAGCCAGCAGGTAAAGCCAGCCGGGTTATGGTCCCGTCCCGAGGCGTCTTTCTGGAAGGTGGGCATGCGGCCGAACTCGGTCACCCATGCCACCAGCGTATCTTCCAACAGGCCGCGCTGTCGCAAATCTCTAATAAGCGCCGCGGCCGGCTGGTCGAGGATCGGGCCGTGGATGTCGTATTGTTCTTTGAGTTTGCGATGACCGTCCCAGTTGCCCACGCCTTCGCCCATCGCATACGCGCCATTAAAGAGTTGGACGAAACGCACTCCACGCTCCAGTAGCCGGCGCGCCAGGATGCAGTTCCGCGCAAAGCCCGACTTGAGGGGATTCTGCGCGTCGTCGGCGCCGTAGAGGTTCAAAATATGCGCCGGTTCGTCGGCCAGATTCGTGACTTCGGGCACGCTTAGTTGCATGCGGGCCGCCAGTTCGTAACTGGCGATGCGCGCGGCCAGGCCCGTGTCGCCGGGATACTGCAGTAAGTGCCGCTCGTTGAGCAACTTCAAAAAGTCGCCTGTCGCCGTCGCAGCGGTTCCGGGAATGGCGGCCGGACGCTGCAAGTGGCGGATGGGCGTGTTGGCGTTGAAAGCCACTCCTTGAAACACCGCCGGCAAGAAGCCAGGCCCCCAGTTGTTGACGCTCGCTTGCGGCACGCCCCGCGGGTCGGGCAAGGCCACGAAGGCGGGCAAGTCCTCGTTCTCGCTTCCTAGCGCATAGGTGACCCAGGCGCCCATGCTCGGAAAGCCGTCCAGCGTGAATCCGGTGGACATGAAGTTCTCGCCCGGCCCGTGCGTGTTGGTGCGGCCGGTCATGCCGTGCAGGAAACAAAGCTCGTCGCTCAGCGCCCCCAGGTGCGGCAGGAGATCGGACGTCATCTTGCCGCACTTGCCGCGAGGGCGGAACTCGTAGGGGCTTTTCGTCAGCGCGCCGTTCTCGCCCTGAAACGTGACCAGTTTCTCCTGCCCCGGCAGCGGCTGGCCGTGACGCTTGATGAGTTCGGGCTTATAGTCCCAGGTATCGAGATGGCTGATCGCCCCCGAACAGAAGATCACCAAAACCTTGCGAGCCGGCGCGGCGTGATGCGCCGGCCGCGCCGCATGCGGCCGGGCCGGATCGATTTGCGGACGAAGTGGCGTCTTCGCTTCATCGGCCAAAAGCAAATCGTTTCGCGCCAACAAGTGCGTCAGCGCCACGCCGCTCAGGCCCGTGACCGCATGATGCAAAAAGTCGCGACGCGCCAATAGTCGCTGGCCGTTAAGGGACAAAAGCGGCTCATTCATGCGGAGGCCTTGGGGAGAAGGTCTACCTTGTCGTACACATCGGCCATCGCCAGGCGGCAGCCGATCGAGGTTAGTTCGATCTCGGTTTCTAAACTATCGCAATCGGAAAGCGCCCAGCTTCGGCCGTCCTGGCGCGCGTAGCGTTCCAGGCGATGGCGGTCTTGCGCAATGAGAACGCACTCTCGCGAGGAAGCGATTTTACGGTAATGCTCGAACTTCTTGCCGCGATTGTAGGCTTCGGTCGATTCGGAAAACACCTCGGCAAGCAGTAGCGGGTTGAGGAGCGAATCGACCTCGGAGTCCTCGAACTCGGCCGTATCGCACGTCGCGACCACGTCAGGATACGTGTAGAGGCCCGTGTCGCTGATCTTGTCGCGCATGTCGCTTGAATACACCTTGCATGCGCGATTGCGAAACTGCTGGTGAATGGCCGCGAGAACATTGGCTGAGATCAAGTTGTGTTCTTCGCTGGCGCCGGTTTTGGCGAACATCTCGCCAGCATAGTATTGATGCTTGATCTCCCACTGGCGCTCGATGGCAAGGTACTGCTCGGGCGTTATGTAGGGAACAGGGTGGGTGGACATGGCGGCGACCTACGGCAGAAACAGGAACTCGTTGGCGTTGTAGAGCGCCCGGCATAATTCGATCAGACCGTGCTGTTCGACCAGGGCCGCCGCGGCGGTCTGTTCTTCGGAGGCCGGATCGCGGCCGAGCGCCAGATGGAACGCACGGTGGACCTGCGCTGGCGTGGCGTCGCCGGCCTCGCGACGGATACGGTCGGCGAATACCTGCGATTGCTGGAGCAGGAAACCGCTATGCAACAGGTTGAGCGCTTGAAGGGGCGTAGTCGATTCGGTTCGGCGGGCCGTGGGCTGCGCGGCGTCCGGGCAGTCGAATGCGCCAAACACTGCGTCGTTCTCCATCCGCACCTTGAGCATATACACCATGCGCCGCCATTCGGCCGGCCCCCATGTTTCCTTGGGATCGTACACGCGGACATAATTCGAGTTGGGCTTGAAAGCGCTGTACCCCGGCCCGTACATCGTCCGGTCCAGGGCGCCGCTGGCGGCGAGGACGCTGTCGCGAATCGCTTCAGCCTCTAAACGCCGGGGCGGAAATCGCCACAACAGCCGGCTTTCCGCGTCTTGCGCCAGCGCGGCGGAGTCGGGCGCACTGGCTTGGCGATAAGCCCAGGAGGACAGGATGAGCTGTTGGATGTGCTTAAGCGACCAGCCGCTGCGAATTAGCTCGCTCGCCAGCCAATCGAGCAGTTCGGGATGCGACGGCGCCGCGCCCATCTTGCCAAAGTCCGACGGTGTAGCGACCAGGCCGGCGCCAAAGTGGTAGTGCCACAACCGGTTGACAATCACCCGCGCCGTGAGCGGGTTCTTCTCGTGGACGATCCACCGCGCCAGGCGAATCCGCCGCTGCTGCTCGGGCGCATTGGCGGGGAGCGCCTCGGCGTCCAAAAGTTCGGCAAACGCCTCCAGCGCCGCCGGCGCGACTTCCTCGCGCGGTTGCAACGGGTCGCCGCGATATAACCGATGCGTCGAGCCGGGTTGTTTGAATATGCCGGCGTAGACCGACACGTTCACTAATTGTTGGAGCGCCGCCACTTCTTGTTGCAATCGCTGCGTTTCCGCCAGGAGCGACCGCGCCGCCGTTTGTTCGCTGGCGGGCAGGGCGGCGATGCGCTCGGTCCAAGACACGGCCACGTCGGCGCCCACAGGTGCGCGGGCGTCGGAACTTGCCAGTACACGCCACTGGTCGGGAGAGACGGCGCCTTCGATGGCGTAATCCACCGGCAAACGGTCCTGGTAGCGTTCTTCGCGGTCGCGCCCCCAGACGATGCGGTCGATCGTCGTCGGCTGCGCTAGTTCAATTTGCACCCAGCCTGCGCCGCGGGTGTTCGAGATCCAACTCCGCGCGTTGCCGTGGCGACCATCGTTGATGTGCTCCAGTCGGTGAATTTCGGAGTTGGGGTACACGCCCGAGGAGGTCGCCTTAGCGCCGATGGCGGCCAGCGCCACGTTGGCCGCCGCCCCTGGGTCGGCGCTGGTGGCGTAGATCTCTAATTCGTCAATACACGGTTCGATGCCGTTGTTGGTCGCCTGCACGGTGAACCGGACGAACCGCACTTCGGTAGGCGGAAACCGCTCCTCGTTCACCTTGGCGTTCACCGGTTCGCGCAGGCCGACGAGTTCGGAAAGCCGTTGTCGCGTGGCGTGTAGTTGCTCCTCAACCTGGTTGAGCCGCTGGCGCCGCGCCTGGGCATCGGCGGAATCCAACGGCCGCTCGCCGTGCTCGACTCCAGCGAACGCGGCCTGGATTGCGTAGTAGTCTCGTTGCGTGATGGGATCGAACTTGTGGTTGTGGCACCGCGCACAGCCCAGGGTCAGCCCCAAAAAGGCCGTGCCCGTGGTGTTCAGCATGTCGGCAAGTTCATCTTGCCGCTGCATCAGCGTCAGATTGATGTCGGGGCTTTTGACCCGGTCGTAGGGCCCTCCCACCAGGAACCCGGTCGCAGCGTCGGCGCCCACCGCGTCGCCCGCCAATTGCTCCAACACGAACTGGTCGTAGGGCTTGTCCTCATTGAAAGCACGAATCACGTAATCGCGGTAGTGATAGGCGGTGGGACGTTCCACGTTCGTCTCAAAGCCTGACGTTTCGCCGAAGCGAACCACGTCCAGCCAATGCCGCGCCCAGCGCTCGCCGTAGTGGGGGCTGGCCAGCACGCGATCGACCAGCCGTTGGTGGGCGTCAGGAGCGTCGTCAGCGATAAACGCCGCCACTTCATCCGGCGTTGGCGGCAAACCGAGACAATCGAGATAGATCCGACGAATGAACGTGCGCGGTGAAGCCGGCGGCGAGAAGTCGAGTTGGGCGGCCCGCAATCGCTCCCATAGAAATGCATCGATGGGGTTGGTTACGCGCACGTCGTCGGTATCGGGAATCGGTCCGGCGGCGAGCGGTTCGAGCGACCAGTGATCGGCGGCCGGAACCGTGGCGTCGCCGCCGTCCTCCTCGCTGGGCCAGGACGCACCCTGGTCGATCCAGGCGCGAAGGCGGCCTATCTCGCTGGCCGAAAGCGATTCGCCTTCGGGCGGCATTGTCAGGTCGGGATCAATGCCTGCGACCACCCGCACCAGTAGGCTGGCAGCACTGTCGCCGGGAACGATAGAGGGTTCGCCCAACTCGCCGCCGCGCAACATCGCCGCGCGCCGATCGAGGCGCAGGCCGCTTTCCTGCTTTTCCGGACCGTGACAGGAAAAACATCGTCGCGCGAGAATGGGTCGAATGTCGTCCGCAAAACCGACGGGATGATCGACCGGCGGAGGCAATCGCGGCGCGGCGGCTTCTTGGCCCACGGCGGGAAGATTGACCACGATCGTCCAACCGGCGAGCAGAAGACCAGCCAAGAATTGAAGACGGTTCATCAGCTGCTGTCCACAGAAAAATGATTGAAACCACGCCGTTCGCGAGTTAATCCACGGCGCCGCCCCAGGAAGATTGTGCCTTAAAACGCGCGCCGTCTCAACTCACTTGCAAACCACCGCCAATTCGGGGGCGACACGAAACCCGGCTCTTGGAGACGCCACAAAACCACAAGTGACGCCGCTTGCCGTTTCGCCGCGTGAGGAACGCTTCCAAATGTCGGCGTTGATGGCCCGGTCGCGGCCTGAGGGGCTGTTTGTTAGGATGGCTTTTTTGTCCCCTTCCTTTTATTTAACACGTGCGTCATGGACCTCGACACGAACCAACCGTGCCCCGGCGGGACCGGCAAGAAGATTCGCTTTTGCTGCAAGGATATGACTCACGAGTTGGATAAGATCGTGCGTTTGATGGAGGGCGGACAGCGCCGGGCGGCCATCGACATGATCGACAAGACGCTGACCGCTAAGGGCGACCGCGCCTGCCTCTACGCTTTGAAAAGCGAAGCCCAGGCCGAATCCAAGGACGCCGAAGGCGCCAAGCAAACCATGGCGGCCTTTGCCCAAAAGTTTCCCGATAGCCCCGCCGCCTTGGCCGAGGGAGCGATGGCCGCCATGGACGATGGCCGCACCGCCGAGGCGGTTGACCTGTTGCAATCGGCCGTGGAAAAGAGCGGCGACAACGTCGAACCGCGGGTCTACAGCGCCTACGCCCTGGTCGCCCAAGGTTTGGTGCTGGCGGGGAATCTGCCCGCGGCGCGGGCCCACCTGATGATGGCGGCGGACCTGAGCCGGGGACAGGACCCCGGCCCCCTCGAGTTGCTCTCGCGGATCGACCGCGCGCCGCAGTCGCCCGTCTTGCTCAAGTTCTCTTCCACGTTGGAAACACAGGCGCCCGAGGGGGCGAATTGGCAGGATGAGTTGACCCGCGCCGTCGAGATCGAGGAGCGCGGCGAGTGGCGGCGTGCGCTCCAGGCGATGCAGGCCCTGGCCGAGAAAGCGTCTTCCAGCCCCGTGGTGCGCAAGAACATTGCCTTGCTCACGTCGCGCCTGGGCGACCAGGAAGCCGCCAGCCGCGCTTGGCGCGAGTATTCGTCGCTGGCCGATTTGCCGTGGGACGACCGAGTCGAAGCCGAGGCGATTGCGCAAGTGCTGGAGCCAGCCCACGAAGAGGACTCGCTGGACGAGGTGAAAATTGTTTACGCCATTCACGACGTCGACCGACTGACCGAAGCCCTCTTATCCGATCCACGCGTGATCGCATTTGAAGGTGATTTGCGGGAATTGGTCGAGGAGGACGAAACGCCCCCCAAGTCCGTCTTTAGCTTGCTCGACCGTCCCGAGAAACCAGGCGAGGGCGAAGAACTGACCGTGGGCACCGTGCCCAACGTGCTGGGCGAAATCTTTATTTACGGCAGGCGAACCGACCGCGAGGCCCGCCTGGAGTTGGAAGCAACGCGCGACGAACGTTTGGAAACGGCTCAACAGGTGCTGGCCGAGGTGGCGGGCGAAAACCTCGGCGAAGTGCAACAAGAGGAAGTGGCGGGTTCCACAAGCCGCGTGGTCGCCGCGCTTTCGTGGCGGTGGCGGTTTCCACCCAATACGCCCGAGGAACGGCGCCAGGCCCTGATGGACGAGAAACGCCGGAGCCTGATTTTTGAAAAGTGGCCCGACATTCCCCGGGCGCTGCTCGACGGGCGAAGTCCGCGCGAGGCGGCCGGCGCCGATCCAGGCCGCGTGCGTGTGGCCGGCGCCGTGTTGCTCTTGGAGTTGGTGGGCGAACAAATGCGGTGGGGGCTGGACTTCAACGACCTGCGGGAGACGTTGGGACTACCGCGAAGCGAGCCGATCGACCCGGCGGCGGTGGATTTGGGCCAGTTGCCGCTGGTACGGTTCACGCGATTGCAGGTTGCTAAGCTTTCCGACGAAGCACTGCTGACCGCGTACCGGCGGGCCGGCGCCATGTTTCACCTTGACGCGCTGGAAAAGCTTTCTCGCGAGGCGCTTGGCCGCGATTCGCTCGCGGACAAAATCGATCCGGTCGCGGCTCATCAGGTGTTATCGCAAACATCCAAAAATCCGAAAGACGCCCTCGACCATTTGCACAAGATGCAAGACATTCTTGTCAAACGCGGCGAGTCGCCGGCGCAGGTCCTGCTCCAAGAATTTCGCCTTCGGCTAGTCACGGGGGAAGGAGTCGAAGAATGTGAACGCATTCTGCGCAAGTTGCAGTCGAACCACATGAATGAACCCGGGATCGCGCAGCAGGTTTATCAACTCCTGATGGAACTGGGCGTGATCGGGCCGGATGGCCGCCCAACAGGCCAGGGTCGCGAGCAAGGCGAAGCGATGGCTAGCGAAACCGCGGCGGCCGAACCATCTGGGCTGTGGACTCCCAGTAGCCCCACGCCTCCGGCGGCGCCCAAGAAGTCAAGTCTGTGGACGCCCGACATGGACTAGCACGGTCGCGCGCCGGAATTGGCGGGTGCGGCCGAGTTCCCAACCCTGAGAAATCCCGCTTGTAGGCGCGAGCTCAGGCAAGTAGACGGTATGGGAGTATGGAGAAATGCCGTCTCCTCTGGTGAACTCACTTTGCTGGAGGGGCTTCCGCACGCTGAGTTGCGGAAAAAAACGGCTGGCGGTCCAGTACGACGACATCCGGCACAAGCCGGGGCGGGCGCGTACGCCGCACCTTTCCGCCAACCGCCTTTCGCTTAAAGCCTCCTGCGCGCGAGGCGAGTATCAGCGATCTTGGTCGATCTGGGGTTCTACAATAGCAGTCGTCGTGCCAATCTAGCGCAGGTAGTCAAAAACGGCGAAATCTTGCTGGTTTTTTACAAACGGTCGTGGAAAACTCTCTCTTTTTTCGCCGCCGAGTCGGTGCGAAGCGTGGCGCGTCAAACGACAATTGGACAATTCAAGGTCGCGGGGAGTACACCCAGCGCAAGAAAAAACGCCGCTTTTTGAGCGGCGTTTTCTGAAATAGATACAATTTGGCGCGAAAGTCAGCAGGCTGAGAACCTAGCCGCCAAAACCACCAAGTCCACCCAGGCCTCCTCCTCCACCAAAACCTCCAAGTCCACCCAGGCCTCCGCCGCCGCCGTCGTTTCCATTGCCTCCACCGCCGCCTTGGGCGCCAGTGGCGAAGTTGAAGGTTGTCACGTCGCCAATCAACGAGAACAGCGGAGTTGCGGTAATCCGCACATACCGACGATCTGCCGAAATAACCGCGGTTGCCTGGAAATTCGTTCCTTCGGGCAAGGTGGTGATGACGGGGCGGAAACCGACATTGCGGCCATTCCGAATCGGCAACGCCCCAGCCCGTACCCGCCGGTCACGATCAGCCGCCAGCGCCTGCGCCGCCCTGGAACTTTCGGTCTGCGATAGCTGCTGGGCCAATATGGCGCGATTCACCTCCCATTGCACGCGCGCGATATTCTCCACTTGCGCCTCTTCCAAAGGCTCCAGACGCCGGCCATCGGCCAGATCGAAAAGAATTAGGGCGTCTTTTTCGCCAATGGGAACTTTCTTTTGAATGTGCTTTTCCTGGGGCGTGCCGTAATGGGTGTAAATGTCGACCGCAGCTTGGCCGGCAGTCGGTTTGCCCCAAATGCGGCGAACCAACAAACGGTAGACCCCCGAGAAGCCTTGCGGGCACTCGTAGATTTCACGATATCCGCTGACCCCCGCGCCGCGCGGACCGGCATAGGTATCTCCCAGCAACACGCCGCCGCCCGTGGTGCGCTGATGGCGCAGCGAGCAAACTAGCCCCGAAGGCTCTTCGACTAGCAAGTCAATATCGGCGTCGCCGGTCCACGCCACGGAAATTCGCACGTCGCGAGCCTTCGCTTGTTTGAGTGCGGCTTCAAACGTCGCGGCTTCTTCGGTGTGACCTTCCTGTTGCATCTCCAGGACTAGCGCCTCGGCCACCAAAGCGGCCTTCTCTTGGATGCTGCGTTGCTCCTTGGGCCAGGCTTGATTCAAAATGCCCAGGCAGGCCCATTGGATTCCATCGCGATCGTTCAACCGTTGCGCAACGGCCAAGCCCTGAAGATAAGGTTCGGGGCGATGTGGGGCCGCAGCCGAGACGTTTCGGAACAAGGAAAGCGATCGTTCGTCCAGGCCAATATGGGCCATGTACGCGGCCACGTACATAATCGATTCCTGGTCGGCGCCGAAATCGACCGCCGACATCAAGGCGCGCTCTAACTCTTCCTTGGGAGCGCCAGCAGCTTGCATGGCAAGACCCATCGCCTCGTACATCCAGGACTGCGGCTGTCCGTGGCGGAGCGCGGCTTGGATCAAGGCGATGACTTCGTCATAGCGTTTTTTTTGCATCAGTTGGCGGACCGACTCACGCACCGCTGCGGGATCAAACGACTGTTTGGCGTCGGCAAAATGGCGGTCCCAGGCTTGGGCCGCCGTTTCGCCGTCTTGGGGAGTCACGCGCAGCGGCTCAATCTTCTTTTCAGGACGCGCTGCACGAGACGGTTCGACGCGCGGCCGCTCGACGCGGGGAGCAGGTTGCGACGGAGAAGCCACACCCGCCGAGGCCGAAGTTGCCTTGGCGCCGCCTAATTTGAGGTCGTCGGTGAGTCGGTCTTTGACATCCAAGATGCCGCCGCCGCCAAAGCCGCCGCCGCCGCCAAAGCCGCCGCCGAAGCCGCCGCCGCCTAAGCCGCCGCCGCCCTGCATGCCGCCGCCATTGAACCCGCCTTGGCCGCCAAAGCCGCCGCCGCCCTGAAACGGGTTGACGCTGTTGCTAATGATCGGCAGCACCAGGTCCGCCACCGGGTAGACCTTCGTGGTCAATTGCGTCTCGGCTTCTTCCGGCGTTGTGATAAGCAGCACCTCGTCGCGAACCATGTACGTCAGGTCCAGTTCGCGGAGCATGAGCCGCAGCGCGGAACGGAGCGTAATACCCTTCAAATTGCGGGTAACGGGGACGTCGGTGGAAAGCCCCACGTCGTCCAAGGCTTTCGTGTCGATTTCGATGGGAATGTTGTGGGCGTCCTTGAGGAACTCCACCACGTCGGCCAGCGGCGTTTCGATGAACTCCAGCGTCGCGATATCGTCGAGCGAACGGAAGATACGTTCTTCAGCGCCTCCGGCTCGGGCCAAGTCCACCGAACCGTATTTCTCTTTGCGTTCGTTCAAACTTTCCCAGAACGCCGGATCGGGATACACAATGGGCGGCTCATCGGGAAACGGAATGTGCGACTGTTCAACCAACAGCAACGACGCCAGCAGATTTCTTTGCCGTTGCGCGCGGATGCTCATAATCGCCGTGTAGTTGCCCACCAATTGAGCGTTGCGCAACGCCGCCACGCCGACTTCCTCGGCGCGGGGCATGTCGTTGATCTCGGCGATTTCGATAATCTGTTCCGCGATTTCCTCCTCGGCGATGCGGAATTCGCCTTCGTCCATGAGGGCATTAAAACGCAGCATCAGGTTTTGAATTTTTTCCTGGTCGCGCAGGAGCGCATCGGTTAACCGCTGCTGCTGGACGGCGGCAGCGCGGCGCGCTTCGGCTTCGGCGCGGCGGGCCGTCAAATCGACCCCCACAACCCCCGCCTCCTGAATGGCCGCCAGAATCTGGTTACGAAGTTGAAGACGGACATCGGCCCGCACGTCGCGGGCGGCATCGACCGACTCCAACAGGTACTTCAAATCTTGAATCACGCGGTCAGGCGCCGACCCCATGATGTCGCGCGCCTGACGCAGCGCTTCCTGCACCTCAGTTTCCAGAATCTGCTCTTCGATGCGTTGACGTTCTAAGGCTTCACTGAGGAACTCGCCGCGATCGGCGCCGAATCCTTCGCCAAAGCCGAGTGGCGGATCCACCGCCGCTCCGGCGGGCGGGGGGGCCGCGACGGGCGGCGGAGGCGCGACGACCGGCGGCGGCGCTCCGGGGCCTTGCAGACGAATCATGCGCATCTCGGGATCGTCGGCGGCCTTCCGCACCGCGTTTTGAACCGAGGCGGCCTGCGGGTTGTTCGGGTCGGCATTGCGGGCCGCTTCGGCCAGCTTTTGCGCGCCAAGTAAGTTGCCGCCCGCTAGTTCGCGAGCGCCCATCTTCGCTAGATTGTCGGCGTGCGTCATCATCACGCGACCCACCTCGCGCAGCCCCGCCGAGCCGGCCGTGGGCAGGCTCATTCCTCCGTCGCGCCGGACAACCTCCATCAACTTGGGCAGGAAGGCTAAATCGTCGGCCGACTTCTCGGGAGTCACGGTCCATTGGGCTTGAACGGGTTTGCCATGCACGGTTCCTTGCAACGCCACCGGTTGCGGGCCGTCGCCGTTCCAGACGCCGATCAAGACCGAATCGCGATCAGCGCGCAACGGCGGCACCCGTTGGGGGTAATACTCCTTCATCGACGCGGGAAACTGGGCCTCGCTTGGCCAAAACACGGGCTGATGCGCGAACTGGGCGAGGGTGGCGCCCGCCCTTTGAGCGACGTTGGCTTCGGCGGAATCGACAAACACCATCCCGCCGGTATGATTGGCCAGCGACGCCAGGAGATGGACGTCGCGCTGGGCGCCAATGGCGTAACCATGCACCGGGGCCTGCTTGCTGACCAACTTGTCAACCAAGGCGCCAAACTCGGCCGTGGCCAGGAAGTTGGCTTTGCTCATTCCGTCGCCCAGGTACAGCACCGCGCGGGGCCGGCCGTTGACGGCGCCCAGACTTTGTTCCGCGGCGCGCAGGGCCACCGCCATGTCGGTCGAGCCGAGCGGCGTGCGCTGCTCCAGCCGCGCCAGGGCGGCGTTCATTTCTGGTCCGGCGGGCGCGACGAAGCCATTGCTCAAATCAATGGCGTTCAGGTCCACGGCCATCAACTTGACACGATCCCGTGGGCTGAGGGTCGCCAGCAAGGTGCGCAGCGCCGCGAGCGAATCGGTGCGATAGGGACCTGTCTGGCTGGCCGACGTGTCGAACAGCACCACCACGTCCACCCCGCTCTTGGCCTGCGCCGCGGCGCGGAACAATTCGGGAGGCGGCGTTAAGCTGAGGGCGAAGAACTGCTCGCCAGTCGGCTTTTCATAGACGTTCAGGCGTGCGTTTTGCGCCTTGCCTGCCTCGCCCACCTGAGCCATGACCGAGGAACCCGCCGCCACGGCGAGAACCCAGGCACAAAGTGGCGCCGAGGCTGCAAACCACCGACTTCGTTTGCGCATACTGCAAACTCCAACGAAAAGATTCACGAAAAAGGGCGGTTTCTCTGTTCCGAAGAATCGCCCTGCCTTGCTTAGGACTGCGACGAGCCGAGTGGCCCCTGGCGGAAAGAAATCGTTTCCTCGCCAGCGCAGGCAACTCAAGGGTAGCGGACGAACTTGGCCGATGTTCGCAGGAATTCGAGTCTGGTCAAAAATTGAACTCGTGCGCATTCCGCATCGACTCAATCTCTGCCTGCTCCTCTACCCACTCAATTAAACGTTATTCTATTCACTCCTAAACAGTTACGCCACAAAATTTCTTTTGGGGCCTTGGCGAAAATAAAAAAAGGCGGCTGTCCAGCGAATCTTTCGCGGAACAGCCGCCTCGCACAACGCACTCAACTATTGGTTGCTCACGCGGTTACGCCAGGCGTAACGGTTGTAAGCACATGCAGTCCACATGGGTTACCGCACTAGGAGGGACGCGCCCTCACCCGGTGGCAGATCGGCAATTTCGGCGGTGGCCGCTTCGATCGCCAAGGCGGCGTCGAAACCGGTGCTCCAAGCCATGATCTTGACGCCGGCTTGCAACGTCGCGGACAGCGGTTCGCACTGGGCCACCGAATTGCGCACGAAGTCCGACAGGTAGGCCGCGACGGCGCCCACTTTCACTTGGTCCGCCACTTCGGCTGGGGGGGGGGCGACGCACTCGTCCGACTCGACAAAGTTCTGCTCCTCGACCGCAGGAGCCGATTCGTCCTGGGCAGGCACCTCGTACCCGTCATAGTCGTAGTCGTAATCATAATTGTAGTCGTACTCGTACGAGTTGCTGTCCGACTCAGTCGGGATTGGCTCGTAATGGTAGTCCGACTCGTAGGGGTACTCGTAATCGTACTCGTAGCTCTCGTCGATCGCGTCCACTTCAGCGTCGGTCGCCGCTTCGGTTTCGATCGCGGCTTCCAGGTCGGCGGCGTTGGCTTCTTCCGCCACGGCGGCTTCGGGCTCGAACGTCGTCGCCGATTCGTCGGCGATTTCGCTTTCGTTCGCCACCGCGTCTTGCGGTTCGGCGGTGATCACGCCGCCTTCATAGCTGTAGTGGTATTCGCACTCTTCGTCATAGCTCTCTTCCAGATTCGAAGCGGCTTCGGTTTCGGCCACACTAACATTCGCCTCGTCCTCAACCGCAACTTCTTCCGTAGCAACCTCTTCCGTAGCAACGTCTTGGGCAACTTCCGGGGCGGCCGAGTCTACGTCCGATTCGGTTGTAGCGTCGTCGCTATAGCCATAGTCGTATTCGTAACCGTAGTCGTAGCTGTACTCGTACTCGTACTCGTAGACGTCAGAAGCGGCGTCCGGGTTGGAGAAATCTTCGGCAACGGGTTCTTCGGCGACCGGCGCTTCCTCGGCGGATTCTTCGGCCGTTTCGGCTTCGAGGGTTTCGGCCTCCGCGGCGTATTCTTCGCTATACGCTTCGTAGTCGTAGGTTTCGTAGGTGTACGCGTCTTCGGCCACTTCGGCGGAAAGCGTCTCGTCAGCAGCGGGTTCGTCCTGCTGCGTGGCGTCGCTGGTCAGAGTCTCGGTTTCCTCGACCAACTGGACCGGGGCGGCTTCAACTTCGCCATAGACTTGCGCGTCGTAGGTCGCATCGTGCTGCGACAAAAATCGCGGGTCGCTGGTCGTCGCGTCGGCTTCCTGGGTTTCGGAAACGACCTCGGCGGCGGCCGGCGCTTCGTCACACACTTCGAAGATTTCCTCGACAACCGCGTCCTCCAGCGCCTCGGCCGTCTCGGAAACGACTTCGGCCGACGCTTCCTCGGTCATCGTTTCAGGAAGGTCGGCCGGGTAGGCAAGCGATTCGTCCGGTAGATGACATGCATCGTAGTGACACGCGCCATAGGATGGCGAGCCAAACCCACAGATGTCCTCGCAGCCGTGATAGGCGTCCTTGGGTTCCGCGGCCTCGCAGGCGCCATCCACGCGTGGCGGGCAAGGCGCGGCGTCGCGGGCGGCGACCGCCTGCCCGGGGGCGGCGCTGTTGCTGCTTCGGGCGGCGTCCACCCACAACAGCGAGCCAGACAGCGAAGCCATCAATATCGATAAAGCAAAACAAGAGCGTTTCATTCCGAGTCCTCCAAGACGGTTTTCATGTGAGACAGGGCGATTGGCTACCGTCGTACAACACATGGGGCTTTGGCGTCTCCGTGACGCCCACCGTATGGAGTTCGTATCGGAGTTTGCTTTTTGGGTTCGTTAGGTAAACGGGCGAATTGCGGCAGTCTGCGCAAGAGGTTACCCGTTTTTCACGTCCGCGGCAGTTCAGCCAGAAATGGCAAGAACACGGGCCATAACGCGCTTAACGCGCGACGCGCCGAGGGCAACGCCTCGCTTGGCTCCAAGAGCATGACGAACTTGATGCAAACTGGTGCACAATTTGGGCGCCAAACGCCACGCCTCAGGCTAACCCATGCGGCGCCTTGCGCACCGGCGTTGCAGCCAACCTCGCGAAAGAAACGCTTGACGGCGGCAAGCGTTGGACGTTCCATGAGTCACGCTTCGCGCGACTAACTCCGTCCAAGACCGGCCGCAAAATCGGTGCGGCCGTTACAACGCGAACCGAAGCGATTATTTGTCGCCCACGTAGACCTTTACGGAGTGCGCTCGGCAAGCGGCTTCCAAGAACGCGCCGCCGGACCAGTGTAATTGGCGCGGGGACGAATCAAGCGGTTGTGGTCAAGTTGCTCCACGGCGTGAGCGCTCCAACCAACCACGCGGCTTACTACGAACAACGGCGTGTACAGTTCGATCGGCAGCCCCAGGTAGTAATACAAGCGAGCACTCGGCCAATCGAGGTTGGGCGGAAGGCCTTTTTCTTCGCCAACGATGCGTTCGATGACGTCGGCCGTTCGTTCCAAGTCTTCTCGATGAACGTCGCGGGCCAGGTCGGCGCAAAGGGGCTTGAGAAACCTCGCCCGCGGATCGCCCGTCTTATAAACGCGATGCCCGAAGCCCATGATGCGGCGTTTCTGGGCCAGCGCCGCGCGCACCCAGCCTTCGGCGTTGCCGGGCGCGCCGACTTCCTCCAGCACTTCCATCACGCGCTCGTTGGCGCCTCCATGCAACGGCCCCTTCAGCGCGCCGATGGCGGCCACCACCGCCGAGTGCAGGTCCGACATCGTCGAGCAAACCACGCGCGCGGTGAATGTCGAAGCGTTGAACTCGTGCTCGGCGTATAAGGTCAGCGACACGTCCATCGCCCGCTCGTGCGCTGGCGACGGCGCCTCGCCCCGCAACATCAGAAGCACATTCGCCGCGAACGAGCGCTCTGGGGCGGGGCCGACCGGCTCTCGTCCACCGCGAAAGCGATGCAGCGCGCCCAGCGCCACCGGCAACTGCGCTAGTAGCCGCTCGGCTTTGCGTAGGTTGGCGTCGTGCGTGTCGTCGCCCGCCTCAGGGTCCCAATGAGCAAGCAAACTGGCGGCCGTGCGCATCGCATCCATGAACGACGTTTCGGCCGGGAGCAACCGCAATGCTTCGATGACATTGCGATGGACGGAGTAATTTCCCGCCAGCCGGCAACGAAACTCGCCAAGCTGTGCGGCTGTTGGCAACTCGCCGTGCAGGATCAAGTACGCCGTCTCTTCGAACGTGGCGTGTTGGGCCAGGTCCTCAACGGAGTACCCCCGATAGAGTAATCCGCCATCGACTGTGCTGATCGCGGTTTCGCCCGCAATCACGCCTTCCAGGCCAGGGCGGTAGATGGCTTCGTTCATGGCGAGAGATTGCATTTCGGAAGGGAGAGAGGTTACCGGCCAAACAATTGCGTGTAAGAGGCGCCGGCGCGGCCGACGCCAATACGGCGCTGTCCAGGATTGAGGATGTTCGCGCGGTGGCCTTCGCTTTCCATCCACATCTTGACGGCCTCCGCGCCTCCGCCGCCCGTGCGAGCGATATTTTCGGCGCTGGCGTTCGCGCCGAAGCGCTTCGCCCGATCGGTAAACGACTGCTTGCCTGGTACCGGCGAGGTGTGCGAGAAGAAGTCGAGATTCTCCATGTCGCGCGAATGGTCAGCCGCCGCCAGGCAGAGTTGCTGATCGACCTGGAGCGGCGGCAGCCCGTGCGCCACGCGCTGCTTGTTCGTCTCGATAATCGCCGTTACTTCGTCCCGATCCAATTGCGCAAGCGCCACCGCATTGCGAGCCTCCGTGATAGTATCGCGCTCGGAAGCGGCAAGCCGGTCCGCGTATGCCCGGCGCGGGGCTTCGCCCATTCCTTCTGGAGATGCTGTTTCGGCCGAGAGCGAATCCGACATTTCGCCCAAGGGGAGGAGCCGCGCGCGGAGCGCGGGCAGGCGTTTACTGGCGTCAATCAACGCCTGCGGTTCGAGGGTTTCGAGCGCATCGGGTTTGACCCGTTTCAACTCATCAAGATACGCCTTCTGGTAGGCGGTTTGTGCGCCGTGGAACTCCTTCTCCACCACCGGCCGCAACCGCTGTACGGCTAGGGGACCAAGCTCTACCGCTTCGCGCACCACTTCCGCTTTCTGCTCCAGGTCGTCCCGCGCTGCAGCGTACGCGCGGGGAAGCTCCAATAGACGGACCCGCTGCTCGGTCGAAAGCGTCTTGGCGGCCGGCGGCTGATCGTCCGCCAAGGCCAGCGAAGCCGAAAGTACTCCAACCATGCAGATTACGCAGGGCGAGTAAGAACGAAAGCGAGTTTTGTCCTGGTGTAGGTTTTGCATGGCCCAAGAAAATCCCTCTCGCGCTGAAAGAACCCTTCTTGTAATGGTACTCCTTCGACGTGGGACGCAACAAGGCAACGCCTCGGCGGGAAACAGGCGAAGTCGTAACCGCCGGGAGTCTCGCCAAGAAGGGAACTCTTGTGTACTACGTCGCCGCTCGCGCCCGCGCAACTTCGCCTTACAACAAATGCCGGGCCTTGATTTCGAGATACTGGTTGACCAGCGGGGCGGTCATGTCTTCGGGAAACACGTCCAGCACGCGCACGCCTTTATGCTCCAGGTCGGTCAGTACCTGATGGCGCCAATTGAGTATCTCGGCCGCCGCCGCCGCACGGTAGAGTTGTGCGTCACGCGGATGGTGCTGATCGGCGGCGTCAAATAAGTGATGGTCGCGCAGCACCACGCCCAGCGGCAAATGCCGGCCCACCAGCGTGCCCAGGTACCGCTCGATCTGGTGCGAGTTTACCTCGTCAATCACGTTGGTAATCAAAATCACCAAGGCTCGTTTGCGGCAATGGGCGGCCAGGTGCAGAAACGCTTCATCATACCGCGATTCAACCAGTTGCGGGAATCGGTCGTACGAGGCGTGCAGCAGGTGGTTCATCTGCTTCATGCCGCTGCGCGGAGGCGTAAACGAGTGGATGCGGTCCGAGAAGCACGTCAGCCCCACCGAATCGCCCTGCCGCAGCGCCACAAAACTGAGCATCAACATCGCGTTAAAGGCGTGGTCCAGCAGCGAGATGCCCGACGCCTCGTTGGTCATCATCCGCCCGCAGTCGATGAGGAACAGCAACCGCTGGCTCTGGTTCGTTTGAAAATCTTTGACCGTCAGTCGGTTGCGGCGGGCGGTGGCGCCCCAGTCGATATGGCGGTAGTTGTCGTCGCGAGAGTAGTCGCGGAGCCGTTCAAACTCGTTATCTTGCCCCACCCGACGCGTCCGCCGCACACCCATCAGGCTCAAGCGGTTGGTGCGGGCCAGAATGGCGTACTCGGAAAGTTGTTTCATGTCGGGATAGACATGAAGCACCGTCTCGACGGGGTAAGTCAAATGACGTCGCCACAGGCCGAAACGGCTCCGCGCCCGAAGGTACACCTGGTTCAGCGTAAACGCGCCGCGGCGCTTGGGCGTAGCGTCGTAGTGCAGGACCGCGCGGCTACGACCCTGAAGATCGATGTAGAATTCCTCGGGCGACGGCTCGAACTCCTGCGGCACGTCATCGCGAATCCATAGGTTGTGCCCTCGCCCGCTCAGGTTGCTGACGGTCAAGGTCACGCGATGTTTCTGCCCCAGCGACGCAATGCGCGTGGTTTGCCGCTCCGCCCCAAACGCCCGCTTGCGCGGCAACGTGAACACGTCGATTGCTCCGCCGCACAGCAGCGCCAAGTCCAACGCCGCGATAACCCAGAACAAGTCCGACCACCAGGGAAGCAGCACCGACAGCGCGCACGGCCCGGCGAGCAAAATCACCAAAGGCAGGTGCGGATAAATCCGCCACCGATACCCCAGCACCAGCAGCGGCAACGTATACAGCAGCACCAACAGCCACGTGAGCCGCACCGCCCACGCCGACAAATCGGCCGCCCATTGGGTGAATTCGTTCAAGAAGATGCTCCCCTTCGCATTCCTTGCCTCCGTCTGAGAGGCTCCGCTTGCCCGCCGACGCGCAGGCCCGGACCGGCGGCATAGTGGAGCGGCCGTTCTCCAGGCAGGCATCGGGATGCGAGGACATTGTAAGCACCCTCATCACCGATGTATAGGAATGGACCGTGGCGCTCGGCATTCGGGCGCGTTGGATTGGCGAGAGAAGAAGAGGGCCGTGCAGGGCCAGCCTTGGGAAGTGGCTTGGCGAAGCGCGCGATCGTTTTTGGCGGGCTAGTGCTTCGTCAAGGCTGGGTTTGGGGATAAGTCGGTGGGCGCTAACCCTTCCGCGATTTGCCAAGAGAGCAGGACGCTAGCGCGGCGGCTGGTGGACTCGACTCCTGTTCTTAGTTCTGAGGATGCACTAGGGCAGAGGCTTTTCAAACCGGCCTCGTCCCTGAAAGTTCACCAGGGTGTCACCGTAATCGCTGGTGGAGACTTTCTCAATGCGAATGTCGCCTTCGCGACCGTCGTTGGCGATCAGACGAAAAATCGCGGTGTCGATGTGCTTGTCCCGCGGCAGGGCGAAGTCGCCGCGCCAGCTCTCGCGCGCGTCGAGATGCACCCACACTTCCAAGGCTTCAAAGAGCACACGGTCGCCATCCATAATTTTGCCTTGCAGCCTTTTCATCGTTTCATCTCTTTTCCAGAGTGGTAGCGGGCGCGTCGAAGAAACGCCCTTTTGGCTCCGGGGCGAAACGGAATCGGGCGATTTACCAAGGATAATCAAGCGACTCGAGGACCGTCTTGGCGACCGCGGCGCCAGCACAGCGCATGTCGGCCAGGTTTTCGCCCAGGGTTTTCGTCGCCGCGGATTCCGTTTCCTCGGACATCCGCCAACGCTCGTACCCGGCGCCACGCAGGGTCGGGTTGTTCTTCGCCAGCAGAATCCGGCCCGAAACGACCGTGGCCAACGCTCCGCCCACGTACGCGCCGACAAGGCGGCCCTTCTCGTTCACGGTCACGGCAATGGTCGCGGCGCGATCATTGTAGACCAAGGGGAACAGGAGCGTTTTCGTGTTGGCGGTAAGCGGCCCGCGGTCGGCGGCGGGAATGGACAACTCGCGAAAGCCGGTGGGCGCCGACCGGAGGACTTGCGGGTGAAACTGGGGAGTTCGGCTCGGCAAATCGACGCGATGCGCGGACAGACCTTCCCGGGGTGATTTACTCGGCTTACTGAAAGATGGCACGTGAATGGTCCTCGTCTGCGGTGCAGCGGGTTAAGGATTACCAAGATGGTCGATCGGAATCAGGTTCCGGTATTTACGGCTGGCGAGCGTTCGCCGCCACGGCGACAAACTGCGCCTTGGCGGAAGTGAACCCGTCCTAGGACTCATCAAGAGGGGCTGGAGCAGCGTTTGCCCCAGCGAAAGAGAAAAAGCCGATGGAGGGAACACCCGGGGGGTATCCGATTGGATCGGCTTCGCTGGTAAGGAGCGGCCCAGCGAGGCTGGGTTGCTCATTATCGTTCTTGATTCAGCTTCGAAAGTTTGTGGAGCGAAAGGCGCGTTACCACCTCGGCTCCGAGGTCAGTGGATTATAGGACGGTGCGGGAAGAAAACAAGCGAAGTTTGCTGGGCTCATCCCGTTGGGCGAACCACGGAACACCTCGCGGTAACGAAAAGCAGCGTATCTGAGCATGATTGCGGATCCAAAAAGTGAAAATATGCATTGAATTTCTTTTTTCGTTGTCGAAAAAAATAAAACGAAATTCGCACCACTTTTCAATTGCTTGAAGAGAAGTAGAAGTGATAGAATTCTGTGTGGACGGGAAGTCCTCCTTTTCTGACCGGCCTTCTGCGGCCTTTTATGGTCGATTCCCCTGCCAAGCGTCGTCGTTTCGCTTGAATACTCTCGCTGTTGGGGAAATGCGATCATGATGAGTGAATCCAACGATAGAAATCTGCTCCAGAAGGTCAACCAGCGCCTGATGCGCGCCGGAACTGGCGGGAAGACCCGCGTGGTCGCCGCCGTGCGCAAAGGAGACGTGACTCTTACGGGGAGCCTGCAATACGATATGCAGCGCCGTAATATTGTCCGGGCGGCAACCAGTGTTCCGGGCGTGCGCCGCGTGATCGATCAAATGCAGATCGCGCCGCAGACTCCCAAAGGGTAAATGCCGCAAGGCGGTTCTGCGCCGGATGCAACGCGCAATCCGGCAAGTTTCGGCGCCACCATGCTTTGGTCAAGCATGGTGGCTCGGCTTTGCGCTGGCCTGGCAAGTCGTGCCGACTTCCATCACGTTTGCGCAGAAAGAATCCTCATGCGTACGCGTGAGCGGCGCGCGATGACCGCGGAGGTTAGTTGAGGGAGCCGAAGTTGGGCTGTTCGTTTTCGCCCATCACGCCACGGGCAATCCCGGCTTGCACAGACGCGAAGGCTTGCGACAACGCCTGGGAGCCGAAGTAGGCGCTATCGCCCTGCGCGACGCTCCACCCGGCCCAGACCGCCGCGTTCAGAATGTCGGAGTTGAGTTGATCCGACGATACCAGCAGCACCCAGGAATACTCGTCCTGCGCATCGACCGCAAACGCCAGTTCCGTCGCGTTGGCCAAGCGCAGGAACTCGCGCATAAACTCCACTTCTTTCTGGGCGCGTTCATGGCGGCTGTAGCCGTCGTTGCCAAAAACCAGAAAAACCCCGGTGTTGCGCCAGTTCATCGCGCCGCGATGCGCCTTGAACATTTCCAGAGATACGTAGTCCGCCGCTTCTTGGGCCTCTTGTTGCCAGTTCATGATTTCTTCTCGCGTGCGAGGGGTGAATGGCCGGATAGGAAGCACCGCCAGCCCGGCGCCGGATTGATCCAGATGGGTCTTGGTTACGAGACCAAAATGACGTTCCGCCGCGCCTTGACTAACGAGGACAGGAAATCGAGTTCTCTGCGCGCTTGAAATCCGCCAGATCCAGAACCCGCTTTGGGAGAAGTGGCAGCCGCCAAGAAGGAAGAGTGAGAGCAATCATACCCCATGAGGAACGAGGCCGCGAGAGCGCTGCCATGCAAGGATCGGTGCGATCGCTGTCCGCTTCCTCGGTTCGGCAGATGCCCGACCACCATATGGCCGTGCGCGCGTGGCGCCCCCAAACGGCGTTTGCTCACGGTTTGTGCTATCGGCCGACAAGGAAAGTGGGTATAATCAGGTTCGGGCGCCCACTCTAACCATGATTATTCGATAGCCCTTCTTTCCACGAATTCCTGAATTTGCACGGACGCGTTCTTGTTCGTGGTGTAACGGATTGTTCTTCATCGTTCCTCGCGCCCCATTCGCGTTAAGGACGCGATCCATTCCGGCGGTGGCGCTGCAAGACTGGATTCGGCAGAATCTTTCGGAGAGGCTGCGCTGGCTCAAACCCGCAAGACGGGAATGAGGATATGCACGCGCCGACGCAGTCAGAACCCAGCAGGACCTCCGCGTTGCTCCTTGCCCTGGATCGGGGAGCTTCGGCGCCCTGCCTCCTACAAACCCATAGGCCCGACCACGATGTCAAAAGACCGCAATACCTTTGCCAAGCGTCAACGCGAGACCGAACAAAAGCGCAAAGCCGAGGAGAAACGCATTCGCCGCGAGCGCAAGAAGGCCGAAGCGAACCGCCCCGTCGAGGTCGCGCCCGAGGACCCGCCTGCCACGGATGAAGTATAAACATGGCTCGCTTCCCTATTCTCTTCTCAGGAGTCTCGTATGCCGCCTCTGCCTTTCGTCGCGCCGGTTCAGGAGCACACGCCAAGCCAACATCGACTGCGAAGCCGGATTAGCGTCCTGCCGCTGCGCCGCGGCGTGCGATTGGCGGCGCGGGCGCTGTTTGGGTTCACCCATCGCGCCCAGGGCAGCGAGGCGCTGTGGTCGGATCGCGAAGGCGTATGGCTGGGACGGACCACCTTTCTCCATTGGGCGTTGCACGACGCCGCCATCGATATTCCGTGGTTAGTCATGGATACGAACGGCGCTCCGCTGACCGTCGAAGAACTGCAAAGCACGGTCCGCAAAGAATTACTTATTTTCTGGTCTAAGCGCGTCGCTTCCTTGCCTTGCAAGAGCACGCCCGCCTGGCTGCCGCTACCGTAAGGTTCGCGGTACACATTGCGCTCTCAATCCCTTGTCCGCCTGTTCTGGAAGCGATCCAAACAAGTGCGGCATGTTTTCCTCCTGGAGATGATGATGTCACGCGATCAGAAGCGCTGGAAAGAATGGGCCGATACGCTCCGCCAATCGATGATGGCGGGCCGCATTGGGCAAATCACGAAATCGGTGGATGAGATCTCGCAAGAAACGGGAACCGAGAAATCCGCCACCACCTTGCACAGCCAGAAGTTCTGGAATGCCTGCCGCGACGGAGAAGGCAGCCACGGCACGCTTTCCAAGGCCGGGTTTCAACTCAGTTTTGCGCCCAACGCAGCCGGAAAAGTCGACACCGTCACCTTTCGTCTCAATGAGAGCTGGCTGGCCATCTTACAGCGGGTCTTGGATCGTCAGAAGTAATCGGTATCGACCGATTAACCTTTCAGCGGCGGATTCTTGCCGGACCCGCCGATCCGTGGCAAACTCAACGGAGTGAAGCGGTCTTCAACACCAAAGCGCCTCTACCGCGCAGGGTGTTCCGCAGGGCCGCCACGGTCGCGAGGGCGTCGTCATGGCCGATCCCAAAGGTTATCTGCTGTATGTGAACCTCAGCGCCGCGCAGTCTCGGCGGCGTCTCAAAGGATTCGGGCATGGCGTGCGGAAGGTGCAAAGCGCCGGCCGCAACCAGGCCGTCATCATTCATACGGCCACGGGAAAAAATCTTGCGGAGCTTGAAGCGAAGTTCGCCGACGTGGGCTGCTCCACGGCCAAGGACGCTCGCAGCGAACCGATTGAGAACCTCCGCAATCTGGGAGCGCTTAGCGCCGCGTGGCTGCGCGAGGTGGGTGTTCGCACGGTCGAGGACCTCAAACGCATGGGGCCTGTCGCCGCGTATCGGCTGGTGCAAACGCGGCAACCGGGCGCCACGCTCAACTTGCTTTGGTCCTTGGCGGCGGGGCTTGCAAACCGGGATTGGCGCGATTTGACGGACGAAGAAAAAGCCGCGTTTCATTCCGAGCTGGACGGAGAGTGACCTGCCCGTGGGTTGAAAAGGCGCAACGAATGCCGGCCGACGGAATCGACCATGCGCCCAGCGTACGAAGGCGGCATGAAACCGCATGCGGGGTTACAGCGTGAAGGGGAGAAACCACGCGCGGGGTGTCGTTGCCAAGGGGTAATTCAATCTTACAATGAGGGCGTTTGTTTCCATCCCTGGAGGAGTGCGAATGATGAAGACTGCTTGGAATTGGCTCCCGCTGGTGTTGGTTAGTCTAGCGCCGTTGGCGGCGCGCGCCGAAGAAACCGAGAACAAACCGATCGCCGACATCGGCCCCACGGGCGAAGTGCGCAAAGTGGCGGGCGACTTTGCTTTTACCGAAGGACCGGCGGCCGACGCCGACGGCAACCTCTACTTTAGCGACATTCCCAAGAATCGCATTCACCGGCTCAGCGCCTCCGGCGAAATGTCGGTCTTTGTCGAACCGTCGGGGCACGCCAACGGGTTGATGGTTCAGGGCAGTCGCTTGTTGGTTTGCCAAATGGACGGGCAGTTAGCGTCGATCAATCTCAAGTCGAAGAAAGTCGACGTCATCTGCGAAGGGTACAACGGCAAGCGGTTCAACGCCCCCAACGACCTGGTGATCGACCGCAGCGGCGGCATTTACTTTGCCGATCCCCGGTTCCGCGCTCCCGAGCCGTGGCCGCAGGGGAAAGAGGCCGTCTACTACCGCGCGGCCGACGGCACGGTAACGCGGCTGCTGGACAACTTGCCGGCGCCCAACGGCGTGATTCTCTCGCCCGATGAGAAAACGCTGTACGTGATCCCCAGCATGCAAAAGGAAATGATGGCTTATCCGATCACCGGACGCGGCAAGCTGGGCGAAGGCCGCGTGTTTTGCACGCTCGAACAACCCGCCGGCAAAGACAACACCGGCGGCGACGGCCTGACCATCGACACCAAGGGGAACCTCTATATTACCTCGGGCCTGGGGCTTCAAGTCTTCGATCCGCAAGGAAAAGCGCTGGGGATCATTCGCTTCCCCGAACAACCGGCCAACGTCACCTTTGGCGGCAAAGACAACAAGACGCTCTACGTCACTGCCCGCACATCGCTCTACGCGGTTGAAATGGAAGCCAAAGGCCACGTCTTTCCCGGCCCGGAATCCGAGTAAGGCATTTGCCATACCGGGCGTTTTCCTCCCCGCAACAAGCTAGGTCACTCGCGGGAGCGAGTGACTTTTTAGTGTGGTGCACTCGCTCCGCGAGTGCACCACATTTTCTCTGATGATTTCCCAAGACGTTGATTTCTCGCGGCGCGAGTTGCCTATATCGAAGATCGTCATCGCATGCGCCGCCGCCCGCGCGATGCTACGATAAAAGGTTATGGAGAAACGCATTTCATTCGTAATGCCGCGCATGTTCGTACTCTTGGCGACGCTGTTGATCTGGAAAGTGACCCTGGGCGTTGTGATCGAATACCGAAATTACGTACCGCCCAACTTTGAGTCGGATTTTTTGCGAGGGAGGGAACGGTATTTCTGGGGCGCCTACCAGTGGGCCTTCTACACGCATCTGCTCTCAGGCCCCCCTTCGCTAATTCTCGGCACGATGCTGGTCAGCGATCGCTTCCGAAAGGCCTTCCCCACTTGGCACCCGCGGCTTGGGCGCGTGCAAGCAGGTTGCGTCTTGGTGCTCGTGGCGCCGAGCGGACTTTGGATGTCCTACTACGCCATGACGGGCGCGGTCGCGGCCGCCGGGTTAGCTTCGCTGGCGATCATCACCGGAACGTGCGTCGTCTTGGGATGGAGAGCCGCGGTCGCGCGGAGATTTGCCGATCACCGGCGTTGGATGTGGCGCACCTTTATTCTATTGTGCTCGGCCGTCGTCATTCGGATGATCGGTGGATTGGCGACGGTTACGCAATTCGACGCCGTTTGGCTCTACCCGCTTTCGGCCTGGGCAAGCTGGCTTGTTCCGCTGTTGGTTTTCGAGTCGATTCAGTTACTCAACCAGCCCGTTGAACGCGTGGCGCCTTCGCTCTAGTCCATCGCTTGTACAACTGCGTCGTCCTGGCCAGCGATGGAAATCAGCGCGCGAAGTTTCGCCGCGTCCAGTTCTAAGCTCAAGAATCGCACGTGGCCGCTGACAAACGCCGCTTGAAAACCTCCCCGGTGCGGCAGATGGGCAGCCGTTCCGAGTTCCAATATCTGTTGCTCGCGGACGTCGGTGGGCGCCATCCAGTGGACGTGGCGGTCGGCGTCTACGTCAATCACCATGAGCGTCATGCTGAGGTCGTCGGTAAACTCGGAGAGTTTCCTGGGCTTGCCGGGTCGAAAGCAGCCGTTGGGCGCCACGACGGCGAGATACGTCGTATGGTTCGCGGGACAAGCGGCCGAAGGGCATTGATATGCGGACAGTTCCGTCTGGTACGCGTCTGAGTTCGCGGGATCGTTCCAAGGCTTGGAGAGATCGATTTTGTCGTAGATCGTTTGATGTTCCAGATACGGCAGGATCAACGTTCGCCAACTGTGGAGCGGTTGTCCTTCCGCATCGACGGTGTACGCCGGGGGCAGAGCACCGTATTCGGCTTCGTAGTTCAGCAAGGCCATCGCGATCTGCTTGAGGTTGTTGCCGCATTGGGTGCGCCGCTCTGGCTCTCTGCTGAAGCGAACGGCTGGAAGCAACAATGCAAGCACGACCACAACGACGGCGATGACCGCGAGCAATTCGACAAGCCTCCGCCCCCACCTGCCGGTCTTTTGGGGAGGCGGTTCGCCAACGGTGTCTGAGCTTTCATAGGGGTTGCTGCTCATAACCGAAACTCTTGTATCCGTTGGGTTGTACATGGGGTAGGCATCCGTGCCTGCCGTTCTTCTTCGTGGTCGGCAGGCGGAAAGCCTTCCCGCGATAATAACCGACTACCGGCTGTCCCGTTCCGCGCCTGCGAGATCGCCAGGAGCGGCTTTTGTCGGATATCGACGGAGCCAAGGGGCTTCGTCCACTTCGTGCCTGCGCGACACCGCCTTACATCTTGTTCACCGGGCGGTGTTGAGGTTCGTTCTCCGCAGTCTCTGGTTCCGCATCCGGAGGCGCAAGCCACCCCAGGAAAGCGATCACCAACGATCCAAAAGTAATGCACGCGGCCGAATAACCGATTCGCATCCACAAGGAATTACCGGCCCAGGCAAAGATGGCCTGGCTCACGCCCAGCGCGATGAGGAACGGACCCGTGACCACCCATCGCAGCCTTTCCCAACGCGAATCGAGTTCGTGTATTCGGTCGAATACTTCCGATACTTTCATGTCGCCACGAGGTCCCAAGTGCGTGCAGGACTTTGGCCACGAACGCCCACGAAAAAATTCGGACTATCCGTTCTTCACGGAGGAATCGATTGTTTTCGTGGGACTACGAATGCAGGAGCCTTTCCCTTGATGCGCGAAGCAACATTTTCCTGTTCGCCGCCGGCAGGACGCATGCGCCGAAGTTCTCCCTTGATGAGTTCGCAATACTTTTCGTTCGACGCAGACCGCAATAGGTCGTCGGCGGTTAGAGCGCGTTTCACGCAGGTGGGACAAATTCTTCAGTGTAGGTTACTCGCTCCGCGAGTAACCTACATTAAAATCCATCACACCTGCCTGAAAAACGCACTAGATAGACGGTCGCGCTCATGGCCGTATTGGGGAAATGAAGAAGCTGAGGATGTCAGATATTGTAACACGAACGTGACGGCTCGCACTGCTTGCGGAGAACGGCGCGGCGTGGGTTATTTTAGCGTGGGGCCGGCTTCCAGTCGGCCAAAAACATAGAAGAATGGCAGGCGAGGATGCCTGCCCCACACGACTGAGCCTACTACGGAATCTCGCCCGTGTGCGCCGCGATGATCGACTGCGTTCGACGGCGCGTCCGGGCGCCGCACGGGAAGTCTGCGGCTCGGGAATTTCGCTCTCGACGTGCTTACTTCTTCTCGTCGCCGGTTTGTAAGACGGCCATGAAGGCTTTTTGCGGGATGTCGACCGAGCCGATGGACTTCATGCGTTTCTTGCCTTCGCGCTGTTTGGCCCAGAGCTTGCGCTTGCGGGTGATGTCGCCGCCGTAGCATTTGGCGGTCACGTTCTTGCGCATCGCTTTGACCGTCTCGCGGGCGATGACGCGCGTGCCAATGGCGGCCTGCACCGCGATTTCAAACATGTGGCGGTCGATCTCCTCGGTCAGCTTCTTGACCACGGCCCGGCCGCGGCGGTCGGCGTCGCCGCGGTTGCAAATCACCGACAAGGCATCGACCTTGTTGCCATTTACCAGAATATCCATTCGCACCAGATCGGCCGGCTCGTAACCGATCAGATCATAGTTCATCGTGCCGTAGCCGCGGGTAGCGCTTTTGAGCTTGTCGTGCAGGTCGTAGATCACCTCGGCCAGCGGCAGATCATACGTAAGCATCATGCGCGAGGCCGAGAGATGCTCCACGCTTTTTTGCACGCCGCGGCGCTCGTGACACAACGTCATTACCGGGCCGATGTACTCGTCGGGCAGAACAAAGCTCACGCGCACGATGGGCTGGCGGAACTCGTCGATTTGCCCCGAGTCGGGCACTTCCTGCGGGCGGTGGATTTCCAGCGTCTCGCCTTTCTTGGTCACAATCTGGTAGGTGACGTTCGGCGCCGTTTGCACCAGGTCGATATCGGCTTCGCCTTCCAATCGCTGCTGGATAATCTCCATGTGCAGCAGCCCCAGAAAGCCGCAGCGGAAACCGAAACCCAGGGCTTCGCTCGTTTCGGCGGCGAACTCGAAACTGGGATCGTTGATCGACAACTTCTCCAGCGCATCGCGCAGTTCGGTGAAGTCCTGCCCGTCCGACGGATACAGTCCACAGTACACCATGCGCTGCGGAAGTTGATAACCGGGAAGCGCCTTGGCCGGCTCGCCCTGGGCGATCGTGACCGTGTCGCCAATATGGACGTCGGCGATGGATTTGATATTGCAAATGAGATAGCCCACCTGCCCGGCTTGCAACTGATCGCACGGTTTGGGCCGCGGCGCGAATTGCCCCAACTCCAGCACTTCGTACTGGGCGCCAGCTCGCAGAAACTTGATGCGGTCGCCCTTGCGAACCGTGCCGTTCATCAGACGAATGTAGGTAATCGCCCCGCGGTATTTGTCGTAGTGCGAGTCAAACACCATCGCCTGAAGCGGCGCCTGCGGGTCGCCTTTGGGGGGCGGTATGCGATCGACAATCGCGTCCAGTAGCTCTTGCACGCCGATACCGGTCTTGGCGCTGACGCGCACCACGTCGGCCGGGTCCACGCCCAGCGACTGCCGCATTTCATCGGCCACTTCGTCGGCGCGGGCTTGCTGGAGGTCGATCTTGTTAATGACCGGCACGATGGTCAAGTCGTGCTCGATGGCCGCATAGCCATTGGCCACGGTTTGCGCTTCGACTCCTTGGAACGCGTCGGCCAGCAAGAGCGCTCCTTCGCAGCAGGCCAGCGAGCGGGACACCTCGTAATGGAAATCGACGTGGCCGGGCGTGTCGATCAAGTTCAGTTCGAAGGTCTCGTTTCCGCGCTTGTAGCGCATGGCGACCGCGCGGGCCTTGATCGTAATGCCGCGGGCGCGCTCCAGTTCCATATCGTCCAGCACTTGCTCTTTCATCTCACGGCGGCTGACCGTGCCGGTCTGTTCCAACAATCGGTCGGCGAGCGTGCTTTTCCCGTGGTCGATGTGGGCCACGATGCAAAAGTTGCGGATATGTTGACAGTCAATCGACGACATAGACGGTTACCTGACGCAAATCGAGCGCCATCAAATAAGAACGGAACCCCTGCGAGGCGATGGGAGTCATCGCGAGCATTGCGGCGGCGCGGGTAGGTTCCGCGGCTCGCCTTCCGTTGGAATCACGCGTAGGAGGGAATTTCTTAACGCTGCGGAGACCTGTTACCCCTGATTTTTATGATACGCCAGACGGGCGATTCCGGCTGCGCCAATGTAGCCGGCATGCCCCACCAACGAGGCGAAATCGATCACGGTGTTCTGGGCCGGAATGGGAAACGCGCGGCGCCGAACCTCGTCCCGCACGCGTTCAATAAAGCGGCGTCCCAGCTCCGTCGCGTTCCCGCCAAAGTTCATGGCGCCGCCGATAATCACCGCCCCAGGATCAATGGTGTGCATCAGGCTCGTGGCCCCCACGCCCACGTACATGGCGGTTTCCAGGACTAGCTCCAGAGCAAGCGGGTCGCCTTTTTCCGCCTCTTGGGCCAGCATCAACCCCGAGAGTTCCTCGCCCTCGGCAATGCGTTCGGTCAGGGAACTATGCCTTCCCTCGCCCAGCGCTTCTTTGGTGCGCTTGACCAACGCCGTGGCGCTGGCGTACGCCTCCAAGTGTCCGAGCTGGCCGCAGGCGCAAATCCGGGCGTCTGGGGTGAAGTCGATGATAATGTGGCCGCATTCCGATCCGTGGCTATGTTCGCCATCGATCGAAATGTCGTCCACGATGATCCCCCCGCCCACGCCCGTGCCCAGCGTGAGCATGACCATACTCTGGTAGTCGCGTCCACCGCCGACCCAAAATTCACCATAGGCGGCGGCGTTGGCGTCGTTAGCGTACGCGACGGGCTTGCCGCTGGTGTGGGCCAGCGCGTCACGCACGGGAAAGTTCCGCCAATGGGGAAGGTTGGGCGGCTCCAGAATCAGGCCGCGGGGAATGTCCATCGTACCGGGCGTGCCCAAGCCAATGGCGGCAATATCGTGCATTGCCAGGCCGAGTTTTTCCAGTTCGCCATGAATCGTGCGCGTGACGCGCTCGATGGCTTCCTGCGGACCGCGCTCCTCAAGCGTCGCCATCTTCGTCCGCGAGAGCGTGTAGCCTCGATCATCGACAACACCGATTTTCATGCCGGTGCCGCCCACGTCGACCCCCACGAATAGCGGCCGTTGTGCGTCCTGCGTAGGAATGAGATCGAGGAGAGCGGTCATGGTCGGGTGGACTGGGAGCAAAGAGGGACGAAGGAGAGGAAAAGTATAAGACGGGCCGTGCCAAGCGACAATCGGATGCGATTGACGAGCGCGCGATTGTTGCCTCTCGCGTCCCCAGTTCGCGAAATAGGGAGTCGCGAAACATGGCCGATGGCGCCACGGATCGCTTGAAATGGCATTAGGGAGTTGCGTCGCCGCGTTGCTTCTTCCTGAGTTCCGTGGAGGACACATCGCAACGAAACTCCCGCTTAGGCACGGTTCGACAGAGTTCGCGCAAGGCGGTAGGCAGATCGAGGTCATCGGCCGAGAGAAACGCATCGCCCTGCTTGCGGCCGAATACCAAGAACTGGCATGCCGCGGCTCTCAGGACTTCGATTGCGTCCTGGCGGAGTGCGGGATCGTGGTTGTAATAACGCAACGCACCAACCCGACAAAGCGTATCGGCGCCTACTACAAACGTCGCGCCGGGAAAGAGCCGCGCCTTGGCCAGGAAGGTCGGCGCGGATGTGACCGCGATGGTTTCAATTGGATCAAATTGGGCCAGTCGGCGTTGGATTTCCAAGACACTCAGCGGCGGCTTATCGACGTTCGCGGCCGACAATTCGAACACAATAGGCCGGCCAAGAACCGCCTGCGCGACCATCGCCATGGTTCGGTGGCCGTGATGAAGCGGATTAAACGATCCAGGAAAAAGTGCGCCGGGCGACTCTCGTGGTGAGTCGGAGCCAAACGTGGCGCACGCGCATCGGCCCGCAAGCAAATCTTCAAGATTCGCCCGCGTGGCGTCATCAACCGCCTGCCGCTGCGGATTTCGTTGCTCCATCGTTTAAGGCGCCGCTTCGGACGAGCCAAAACTCTTTTTCCCGCCAGACTTCTTCGAGGGCTCTCGCCCTTCGTCCTCGCGTGAGGGAAGGCATGCGTGTTGCGCGAGCATCTCTAGGCGGGCTTGAGCGTCGGCGGGCAAGGTGAATGAGTCCGTGAATTTCGACATGGCTAGTCCGGCGTACAGGGAGGGAAATTGTCCGGCTTTGCCAGTGGCAAATCGGGCGCCAAGCTTGCTCTTTGTCTCGCGTCGCGGTCGGATTGCCGACGCCTAGCGTCCTAACTATAAGGCGCATCATCGTTTGCACCAACCTCCGAATGTGAACCAAGGCCAGATTCTCGGGCAGCCCGTAGCGCTCTCGCAGTCCGACAGGTTGGTCAGTAAAATGACTTGGTGAACGGAGCGCTTGACGAGGTATCTTTGTCACCATCCGAGCGGATCTCGCCTCTCTGGGTCGGTGTGGCCTGCGGTGTGCTCTCGGCGGTTGGATACACGGCCGCCAACACCTGCCTTCGCGCCGTAACCCATTGCGACCCCGTCTGGGTCTCGACCGTGAAGGCTTTTCCCACGCTCGCTTTGTTCGGGCCGTGGCTCTTGGTTCTCAAAGTGCGGGGAGAGCGGATTTTCCCTTCGTGGCGTGTTTTAGCGTCGCTGGCTGCCGCCGCATTATTGGCGCATGTGGGAGGGAACGTACTGTTTCAATGGTCGCTGGGTGTTATCGGACTCGCGTTGGCGGTACCGATCACGTTGGGCGCCATGATTCTCGGAGGCGCCACGCTGGGGCGACTCTTTTTACATGAGGGGATTACCTCGCGGGCCGTAGTGGCCAATGCGTTGTTGTTGGCGGCGATTTGCATCTTGAGCCTTGGCGCGGGGCAAACGCAACGGGCCGTCCCCACGGCCACGGTGGGAGTTGCGGCGGCATGGGTGGGCGTGTTGGCCGCATTCTTCTGCGGGACAGCCTATGCAACGCTCGGCGTCGTTATACGTTACAGCGTTTCGGGAGAAGCCCGAATCTCAACCACGATCGTCTACGTGAGTGCGGTCGGACTGTTGGCGTTGTCGCTATTGACCGAGGTTCGGATCGGCGTTGAAGGGATGCTTGCCACGGCCCCCCGGGACTTGGCCGCGATGGCGATGGCCGGGGTGTTTAATGCGGTGGCATTTCTCTCGTTAACCAAGGCATTGCAACTTACGTCGGTGATGATGGTCAACGCGTTGAACGCCTCCCAGACCGCCATGGCGCTTGCGGCGGGAGTGGTGCTGTTTGAAGAACCGTTGACGCAAACCCTTGCCGTGGGAGTTTTTCTGACGATATTAGGGTTGCTATTGATGAGTCGACGTGGAAAGCCGATCGCCGAATAGACACGGCGAGGGAAGCGAATTGCACCCGCCACGGCTTGCGGAATATCTCTCCAGAAAGAGCGTTGCCCCTGGCTGCCTGCAATTTAGGCAGGCCTTGCCTTTGCGTCGAAGCTTAGCGCCCCAAGCCGTGCTTTTGCGATCGCGCGGTCACGAAGTCGCGGAAGTGTTCTTCCAATTTCCCTAGCTCGCCATCCATCCAATATGAAAAACTGCAAAGTGCGATATCCGAGAAGTTTACGTCAAATTCGGATTCGTCGTTGCGAACCATTTCGCCGCGAGTCGGGACGACAGGCTTATCAGATGGCGTGGGATTCATGATCGCCTCCCAGGGCGAAAGAACGTGGAAGATGATGATGGTGACCAAAGGAGAGCAATACGCGGGCCAAACCGGGCTATTTTCGTTTTTGCCGCGTTTTCCAGGTCTTGGTGTTTAGCTCGACTACACCTAAGAGCGTCGAAACTGCCACATTGTTGCGTAAGAAAAACACCCCACACCAGAAAGCAGCCGTTTTGGCTCCGCACCGGAGAACGAGCGGAGGCGTGACCATTCAAACGCTTGCGCTTCGAAGAGTGCGCCGCTGCGTTCGCTGGATTCCTATTGTCAAACAAACGCCCTTCGCCGCACATAACGTTTTCAAGCCCCCTTTCTTACCCGGAACCAACCGACGGCTTTGAATTACAGGAAATTCGGCTAGTTTTCCGGCTGGCACACTTGCGGGAGCCATTCAGTTTGAGTCCCGTTTTCAGTCCATCGGCCTGCGTTTAAGGTGTGCGAAACTGCACAGGGTTGTTCGCATGCGTACGCCAATCCTTGCTGCGTTCGGATCCTGAAAAAATTTTCCTCGTTGGCCAAAGATAATGGCCCAACCGGCGAATAACTGGTTGAATGATTTGAAGGTCAAGGCCTTGTGCAGGGAAGGACGCACGGGAGAAGCCTTTTGCCGATCAACTTTTTTGGGAGACGCGAAATGTTAAAGAAGTCGTTGCTAGTGGGGGGGGCGGTTGTACTCCTTCTCGGGCTTGTTTTCGGCCGTGACGCTTGCAGCTACCTGACAACCTCGGCCGGGTGGGTCAAGAACAACGTCAAGGCGAACGTTCCGGTCGAGTTTCAGATCGATCGGGCGCGGCAGATGATCAAGGACCTGGACCCCGAGATCCGCCGCAACATGCACCTGATTGCCAAGGAAGAAGTGGAAATCGAGAAGCTGGCCCAGCAAGTGGACGATCAAGAATCGGCCTTGGCCAAGTCTCGTAACGACATTCTTCGCTTGAAGAAGGACTTGGAGACGGGCGACACCGCCTTCTACTACGCCAGCCGCCGCTACACCGAGGACCAGGTCAAGCACGATCTGGAAAGCCGCTTCGAGCGATTCCAGGTGAACGAAGCCACCCTGGAGAAGAACCAGAAGATCCTCAACATTCGCCAGCAGAAGCTGGACGCGGCCCGCCAAGGGCTGGAGGAAATGCTGAGCGCCAAGCGTGAATTGGAAGTCCAAGTCGAGAACTTGGAAGCCGAGTTGGAAATGCTGAAGGTGGCCAAGACCGCCAGCGACTTCAACTTTGACGATAGCCAGTTGGCTCGCACCAAGGAATTGATCGAGTACATCCGCACCCGCATCGACGTCGAGTCGAAGTTGGTGAACCAGGTCGAGACCGCCGGCCAGATTCCGCTCGATGACGACAAGGAATCGAACGAGGAAATCACCGACCGGATTTCCAAGTACTTTGGCGAGACGGCCGCCGAATCGTACGTCGAACTTCGCGACTAACGATCGGTAAACTGGCTTCTCCATCTTCCCTTGAAGGCCAAGGGGCTTGGGCATACCGCCTAAGCCCCTTTTTCAAGCGCCGAGCGTACTTCCCGTATCATGTTCCAAGCCTGGCGACTTCCACTCCGCGAGGCCGAGGAAGCCTTCGAGCAAGGGCGGCTCGATCAGGCCAGCCGCTTGATTGGGCAGCATCGGCTTCACCAATATCTGGCGGGTTCGCAATTGGCGGTCCGAATCGCCAACCGCCTGGCGGAACGTGCTCGCGAATGCTTATCCGAAGGTGACCTTTCCGCCGGATGGCGCAACTGGCAGGCGGCCCATGACTTGATGGGATCGACCGACCAACTGCGGAGCATGCGCCAAGCTTTGCTCCAAGGTGAATTGACCCAAGTCGAATCCCAGTTGGCGGCCGAGCATTTCGGCGGCGCCCGGTCGCATCTGGAAATCCTTCAACGGCGCGGCGTCTCGGAAGAGCGGTTGCGAACCTTGGAGGAAGTGACGCGTCGATTAGAAACGGCGAGCCAGCTAGCGCGCCAGGGCCAGTTTGTCGAGGCGGAGTCCCACGTTGCCTCGGCCGCCGCCTTGCTTCCTGATTGGGGGTTTCTCGGTGAGCGCCGCGCGGAGCTTCAGCGTCGGAAGGTTCGCAGTCGGGAATTGTCGGAGCAACTTCATCGAGCGATCCTGGCCGACGACTGGCGCCAGGCCTTTGCGCTGTCCGAGAAACTATTGGATTTGGCCCCCGATTACTCCGTGGCTCAAGACGCCCGCCGGCGCGCGTGGAAGATGGTGAATTCTCGGCGCGCGGCTGCGGGTCAACGAGGCGAGACACAGGGGGAGTTGGCGCCGTCGGAAAAACGAAACTACCCGCGAACGGCGGTCCTTGCGGCCCAGCGGCCGCCTCATGCGAGCACCAAGGTTGTGGACGAAACCCATTATCACGATCACGAATCCAAGGTTGCCCCGGCGGCCCAGGGTAACGCCCCACGGCAGTTCTCGTTATGGGTGGACGGCGTTGGCGGTTACTTGGTCTGTATGGACGACGAAGTGGTATTGGGCCAGGCCTCGCCGGAAAATTTGACCGGTCCCCAGCGGGTCCACGTGGCGATTCGCGGCGATTTGTCGCGCCGCCACGCGATCATCCACCGGCGCGGTGAAGCGTACACCCTGGAACCGTTGGCGCCGGTACGCATCAACGGCCGTCCTGTGCAATCCTGCACGCTCCTGTCGGATCGGGCCGAAATCGTGCTGGGAGAAAGCACTCGGCTTCGCTTTCGCCAACCGCATCCCTTGAGCGCGACGGCGCGGCTCGAATTTCTTAGCCGCCACCGTTCGCAGCCGTATAGCGACGCCGTGTTGCTAATGGGCGAGTCCTGCGTGCTTGGACCGGGCGAACGCAGCCATGTGGTGTGCCGCGATTGGCCCCAGGACCTGGTGCTGTACCGCGAGGGCCATGCGCTGGGTTGTCGCACTGGGCAACCGATCGAGATCGACGGCCGCACTTGCAATGGCCACGGGCGCGTGACGCGTACCTCGCGCATCGTGGGAGACAACTTTTCTGTTACCTTGGAGGAAGTTTGACAAGAATTCGCGCCCACTTTTCCGCTGTTTCCGGCCTGATTGACTTGGTGCGGTTTCAACCGATCGTTTGTTCCGTAACGAGCGGGGGGCGCATCCCCCTGATGGAATCGGCGCTCGACTTTAGCGCTATCGTTCGGCTTACGCCGGCCACGCGCCGGAAGACGCGTTGCACAACCAACCGCTGGTAACTGCACTCGGGCGGATTGGTCGTTGAGTTCGGAAGAAGTCCAACAATGCGGCAAAAGCTGGATGCTGTTGGTCGTCCAGAGCCAGCCAAATCACCCAGGTTCGGCCAACCCAAGCGTTCGCTTTTTCGCCAGGGTTCGCGTACCATAACTTGAAGCGGGAACCGGCCACCATCACTCGAGGGTAGTCGGCCCAGGCATCGGGACTTATGAGAGATCAAACTGCCACGTTGCCCGTCGAGCGACGCGGTCCCGAGACGCGCCCCACGGGCGCCGACGATGCGCCCCCGGCGCCACGAGCACGAGTCATGAAATTCGTCTACGCTAGCGGTTCGCGCCCCTTAGAGGGCTATACCATCAAGCGCGGCATCGGCGTGGGCGGCTTTGGCGAGGTGTACTTCGCCCTGAGCGACGCCGGCAAGGAAGTGGCGCTCAAACGCATCCAGCGCCACATGGACATCGAGCTGCGCGGCGTGCGTCATTGCATCAATCTCAAGCACCCCAACCTCCTTGACCTGTACGACATTCGCACCGACCAGGAAGGCGAATCCTGGGTGGTCATGGAGTACGTTCCCGGCGAAACGCTCAACGAGGCGCTCAACCGGTATCCGCACGGCATGCCGTGCGAGGAAGCCGTCCGCTGGTTCCGCGGGATTGCCAGCGGCGTCGCGTACTTGCACGAAAACGGGATTGTCCATCGCGACTTGAAACCGGGAAACGTGTTCGACGACGACGGCGTGATGAAGATCGGCGATTACGGTCTGTCAAAGTTCATCTCGTGCAGTCGCCGCAGCGGCCAGACCGAAAGCGTCGGCACGCTCCACTACATGGCGCCCGAAATCGGCAAGGGCTGCTACGGCAAAGAGATCGACGTTTACGCCTTGGGTGTGGTGCTGTGCGAAATGCTCACTGGCCGCGTGCCGTTCGATGGCGAGAGCAGCCAGGAAATCATCATGAAGCACCTTACCGCCGATCCCGACCTGGCGGCGGTCGAGGAGCCATTTGCGTCGCTCATCGCCAAGGCGTTGGAAAAGGACCCGGACGACCGCTTCGCCAGCGCCGGCGAGATGCTCTCGGCGTTGGAGCATGCCTTGGCCACGGGCGATCTGGCGGCGCTTGGCGTGCGGCGAAATGACGACAGCACCAAACCCGATTTTATCGGCCCCGAGCATCTTGGTTTGCACGACCTGGTGGGGGGGCGCAGCGCTCCGCGCACGGAAGACGTGCTGGTGATCGACGACGTCCCGCCGTCGCCTCCCGAGAACCCGACAACGCCTACATTGGAAAGTTCGGGCGCCTTGTATATCTCGGACCAGGGGGTCGCCGATGACGAAATGTCGTTCGGTCCGATGCGGGAAAAACCCGGCGCGGCGCCCGGTCCGTCGAAACAACGCTCGCCTTACAAGCCGCAGCGCCCCGCTCAGACATTGGCCAACCGGACCGGGCCCGCCGGTCCGCGTCGCTGGGACCAAGCGCAGAGCTGGTGGAATCGCTCGCGCTGGAGCACGCCCGTCAAGGTGGTCGCGCTGGTGGCGGTCGTCCTGGTGGTGCTGCTGAACGCCCCCGTGCTGATTCCCCTGGGCTTGATCTTGGGAGCTGGGTTGCTGGCCTACTTTGGCCTGCGGGCGATCTTGTCTGGCGGCGCCGCGAGCGCTCCGCTCGGTCCCCAAGCCACGTCGTACGCAGCCTCGGTTCATCAACGGGCGCGGGCGCGCCGCGTCAACGCGGAAGAATGGCGCCATGCGGCGCGCCGCCGCTTGGCCCAAGAGACGCTCGGCCAGCGCGCGGGAGAACTGACGGGTTCGCTATTAATGTCCGCCCTGGTGATTGGCGTGCTGTCGCTGGTCATGCTGATGGCCGCGGGGTTCTCGTTTGACGGTTCGATCAACGCGTGGGCGTTCTTCACTTGGTTTACGCTGACCGCGATCGTGGGCGCCTGGACCGTCCTGGGGGCCTCCAAGTTTTGGGAGGGCGAGGCCGGGGATCCGATGGTCCGGCGGTTTCTGATGCTCGTGCTGGGTCTGGGACTTGGCGCCGTGTCGTTCCTCGCTTGGCGACTGTTGTTCGTCGAGCCGCAACTCGACCAATTGACCCAGCGTCCGCTCGCGCCTGAAATGCTGGCGCGGAACATGCACCCGGCCGATGGCGGCGTGCAACTGGCGGGCTTCCTGGTCTACTTTGGCGGCTTGCTGGTCGCCTTGCGGTGGTGGCGCCAGGCCGACCCGCTACGCTCGACGCGGGTCAGCATATTGGCCGTAGGCGCGGCTGCCTTGTGGGCCTGGGTCTTGCATCTGTTTTGGACCTTTCCGCAACCGTTGGGCATGATGCTGGCCGCGGCCATTGCCTTGGGGATCCAACTCGCCGCTCCGTGGATGTCTCCCCAAGACCCACGCGCGGGCGAGACTCGAAATCAGGAGGCGTAACGATGAAAGCGTACACATTTTTGTTGGTGATGGCGTTACCTTTGGCGTTGGCGGCACGGCCCGTAACGGGCGCGCCGGCCAACACCGCGCCCGCCGAAGCTGCGGCGTCGGACGTTGCCGCGCCGGAATCGCCAGCTACGCAAGACGCACCCCCGAACGAAGCTGAACGCTCTACGGCGCCCGAAGAAAAACTCGAGCGAGCGTCGGATTCGCCGCGCGTCATTTATCCCGATGATCGCCCCGCTTGGGTCGAAGCCCCACCGACCAAAGACGGCGCGCTGGAACAAGTTTCGGTCACTTCCGGACCTCATTACAGCTTGGGCGAAGCGCGCAGGCAACTTGCGGAAGCCGTGAAAACCGCGGCCGACGACTACGTGGACCGCCATCTGGGGGTGAACGACGCCGCGCGGTACATCCACTATGAAGTCCAACCCGTAAACACGTATGAAGAACGCCCTGAATTTTCATTCGGGCCGATGTATCAAACCCATGCGCTGTTGCAGTTCGACGACGCCTTTCGCCGGCAGGCCGAACAGGACTGGAAAGAGGCCGTTACCCTAAGTCGCCTGGTGAAGATCGGACTGGGGGGCGCGGCGATGTTCCTGCTCCTGGCGGTGGCGGCGGGTTATCTCAAGGCCGACAACGCGACGCGCGGGTTCTATACACGGCGCTTGCGTTTCGGCGCCGCAACCGTGATACTGGCGTTGGCCGCCGCGGTCTTTTTCGCGGTGCGCTGGATTCCGTGGATCTAACGCCGCACGTTGCATGGCCTCAGCCGCCGACGCGGACGACCTCCTGATCGCCCGCATCCGACAAGGAGATTCCGACGCCTGGAACGACCTGATCGCCCGGTATGAAGGGCGCCTCCTGGCGTTTGTCGAAAGCCGTCTTGGGCGCCGCGCTCCCAGCGAGGACGTGGTGCAAGACACCTTTGTCGGTTTTCTCAACAGCTTGCCCAACTACGACGCTCGTCGCTCGCTGGAAAGCTATTTGTTCTCGATCTGCGCGTATAAGATCACCGACTACTTGCGCCGCGAAGGACGCCGCCCCGCGGTGCCGCTATCTTCGGCCAGCGACGCATCGAGCAATCCCTTGCAACTGGTTTCCGACGCGCGCCCCGCCAGCAGCATTGTTCGTAGCGGCGAACGCCGCGATTTGGAGGAAAAGGCCCTCGTCGCCGCCTTGGAGGAACAGGTCGGACGGTGGAAGGAACGCGGCGAGTGGGTCAAAATCCAATGCGCTGAACTCATCTTCGTGCGCGGCTGGGCCAATAAAGACGTCGCCAAGCAACTCAACGTCTCTGAGCAACAGGTGGCCAACTACAAATTCGACTTCCTGGCCCGCCTGCGCAACGTCATCCGCAAGCAAGGATTGTCCCAAGACGTTTTCCCCGAGTTGTACGGAGAGTAACCGTCGCCGAGCCGTAGAGTGATGGAAATCTGGAGAAAGGGAGTTGTGTGCAACTCGCCAACCCATTGCTCCAGCACTCCCTTACTCCTGCCCTGACTACTAACCTCTTACCTTCCCCTTTTCCGGAGCGCCCGATGCAGCGTTATACGATCCAAGAGTTCGTCGAGAAGTCCAAACAACGCGACCGGGGCCAGGGCCTGTTCGAGCTGGAAAGCCAGTACATGCTCGAAGTGAATCTCAACGGCGACGTGTGGACGAAGGCCGGATCGATGGTCGCTTACGTCGGGAACATTAAATTCACGCGGGAAGGGATGATGGAGCAAGGGCTAGGAAAGATGCTCAAGAAGGCTATGACCGGCGAAGGGGCCAGGCTCACCAAGGCCAGCGGCTCGGGCCAGCTGTACCTGGCGGACGAGGGCAAGAAGGTCCAGATTCTCCACCTCCAGGGCGAATCGATCTTCGTTAACGGGAACGACCTGCTGGCCTTCGAGCCGTCGATCCAGTGGGACATCAAGTTCCAAAAGAAACTCAGCGCCATTGCCGCGGGCGGCCTGTTCAACGTCGAACTGCGCGGGACGGGCATGATCGCCATCATGACCCATTATGACCCGATGACGCTCATCGTTACCCCCGAACAGCCCGTGCGCACTGATCCCAACGCCACGGTCGCCTGGTCTGGATCGCTCACCCCCGAGTTCAAGACCGACATTTCGTTCAAGACTTTCCTCGGGCGCGGCAGCGGCGAGTCGTTTCAAATGGAATTCCGCGGGCACGGGTTTGTTGTCGTGCAACCCTACGAAGAAAAGTCCGCCCCCCAATCCGCTTCGTAATTTGGAGTGTGGCGATTCATCGCCGCTTTCTCGTCTTTTGTCTTCTCCCGGACTCTTTTACATCTGCCCGATCATGGTCACCACGGCCGAACTGGAAGCGTATCTCGACGAAGCCCTGCCGTCGCCCCAAATGGCGGCCATCGAGGCGGCGCTGCGCGAGCAACCCGACCTGCTCGCGCAACTCACGGCCATCAACCGGCGCCGTGACGCGGGGATCCATTCCGTGGGCGAGGTCTGGAGGCGGCATCGCATTAGTTGCCCTACCCGCGACGAGTTAGGCCGCTACTTGCTCCAGGCGATGGACCCCGACCAGTCGGCGTACCTTCGCTTTCACATCGAGGTCAGCGGCTGTCGTTTTTGCGCTGCGAACGTGGAAGACCTTCAACGCCGCATGGAGGAGCCGACCGACACGGCGCAGCACCGTCAGAAGCGATACTTTGAATCCAGCGCGGGCATGCTCCGCAACAAGAAGTAATCGCCCACCAATGCAGGGCGCCCAGGGAGCACGTGACCTGCATGCAACTCATCACACCAGCGTGAGAAATGCTCTAGACGTAGCGATTGTCGAACGCGTCCGGCGGATTACCGGGGGCAAGTCATTCAGGCTTGCCGCCTTCGATTTCTTCGTCCAGGTCTTTTAACTCTTCCAGCCACATGCGCAGCTCGTTGCCGTACTCGCTGGCCATGTTGCCCATGACCAACTGGCGGTGAAACGCGGCGGCGCCTTCTTTGAACAGGTCGGCCGCCTCGGCGCTGGGGAACCGTTGGCTGGGATGCGGAGCGATCAATTGCCGGCAGAAACTCATCAGCAGTTCATTGCACGTCACTTCGCCGGGGAGCATGTCGGGCAGCCAGGATGGCAGGTACCGCTTGGCCTCAAGCAGTTCCTTGTACGTCGATTTGCCGAGGAAGGGCGACTGCCCCGCCAGCATTTCGATCAGCAAATAGCCCAAGCTGGCCAAATCGCTGCGCGGCGTGCAAGGCTCGCCTTCCAGTACCTCGGGCGCGGCGTAGACGGGCGTGCAAGTGCGGTGTAGAGGCGGATTAACCATTTCAAACGCCGAACCAATGTCGACGATCTTGGCGTTGCCCGTCCGCTTGAGCATGATGTTGGACGGCTTGATGTCGCCGTGGACGACGCCTTCGCGATGCAGGGCCGCCAGCGCCCCCAGGCAATCGCGCACAATAGCTACCGCCACGCCCGGCTTGAGTCGCGGGTGCGAGGGGCCATGCGTCACGATCACGTTGTTGATGTACTCCCACCGCTTGGCGTTCACGCGATTTCGGATGCGTTCCAACCGCTCGGGCACAAGGAGGTGGGCCAGGTCGTAGCCATCGACCCACTCCATGACCATCATGCGAATGCGGTTGCGGTCGACAAAGTTATGCACATCCAACAAGTTATCGTGCTGGATTTGCGCCACGAGCGACGACACCCGCGCCACCCGCCCCATGTCGACCTCGTAATCGCGCACGGCCGGATATCGCTCCGGCGAGAAGATTTTCAGGGCCACCGGCAGGGTAAAGCCATCGGCGCCGCGTCGCTCGGTCAAGTACACCACGCCTTGCCCTCCGGCGCCCAGGAGCTTCAACAAGCGCTGGTGCGAAGTCCAGCTAAGCTGCCCTTTTTCGAGAATTCCCTGGTAGTGTTCGACCAGTTCGTTCGGTTTTTCCACCAACGGATGGCCTGGGGCCTGCGTATGCGACAGATGGTGTAACGTCGTGGTTAGCATTGGGGTAGGCCTTCCTCGGCGCAGTTCACGGGGCAGGGGCCAAATCCATTGGCCAGATAAAGTTTATTCTAATTTCTCAAGCTGAGGATAGTCTAGTCCGTTCGCAAGCAAGTTGTTGGCCCTTGCCCGTGGGGCAGGCAGGATGCCTCCCCCACCACAATTTAGTTCACTCCTTGCAGAGAACGTGCCGGACAGGGAGTTTTCCTTGTCACGTCCTTACGGGGGCCGGGCGCGCCTCCGCCTTCTCTATCTCAAAGACTTTGGCCGCGCTAGAATGGTTCTTGGTTTATCACATTGATTGGCGAGAGACCGCTTCCGATGGCTGCATCTCCTCCAGTTTCGTCGCCCCTCCTGGTGCATGTCGCCCAGACGATCGCCTGCACCGAGGCGGAAGGTCCCGGCCGACGATTTGCGCTGTGGTTTCAGGGTTGCCCCTTGCGCTGTCCGGGGTGTTGCAATCCAGAGATGCTGCCCTTCGCGGGCGGGACGACGATGAGCGTCGAACAAGCGTGGGCGGAGGTGTTGGACGCGGTCGCACGTCACGGCGTGGAAGGCATCACGCTGCTGGGCGGCGAACCGATGGCGCACGCGCCGGGGGCGGCGTGGCTGGCCCAAGCGGCGCAGCGCGCGTCGTTGTCGGTCATGGTGTTTAGCGGTTATACGCTCGACGAGATTCGCAACCTGAGCGATCCGGCGGCCTCGGTTTTGCTCGCGCACACCGATATTTTGGTGGACGGTCCCTATCGGCGCGATGAGCCGGAAACGCGGCGACGGTGGATTGGCTCGGCCAATCAACGGGTCCACTTTCTTACCGACCGTTATCGAGCCGACGACCCGCAATGGCGACTACCGAACACGTTAGAAATTCGCTTGGAAGGAAATGAAGTTCGGGTCAATGGGTTTCCCGCCGCCGCGGCCGTCGATTTTTGGCGCCGCCCGCCGCGTTCCCCCGCCCATCGGGCGCCTTCGGAAAACCTCTGAGAGGTTGTGAATGTGTTGTCAAATCGTCGTAGCGGCGGAGCGAGCGCCACCGAAAATTGCGGCATTTAGTGAAGAATACGGCGGCCAGACGCCGCTGCTACAGTAAGATTCACAACCCCTGAGCCATGCACACCGTCAGTCCTTTTGAGGCGAATCTCCTGCGCATCCTGCATGGATTTTTGGGGCGGGCTACCCTGGCGCAGATTCAACCGTTGGTGCTTCGCGGCGAACAGCGCCCTACGTGCCTCTCACGCGATTGCGTGGAGTTGGTCCAAGACGCCCTCGCCAAAGGCTGCGTGCGGATGCTGGCGACGCGCGGCGGATGGCGCCAAGAGCGGTTTTTGCGCCATGCGGAATCTGTGCGTGGGCGGTTGTGGGAGCGCACGGCGCCTACGGAACTGGGTTTGTCGTTCTCGCAAAACGCACTTGACTTTCTGATCTGGATTACGTCGGCCAAGTTGGATGACCCCTCGCCGCCCGAGTGGCGACATCGTCAAGATGTCCGCTCGACGCTTGGCGACCGCTGGCTCTTGTTCCTGGCTTATGAAACCCTCCGACCGATCCGCGAGCTAACTCCCTGGTTAAGGCGTTTTTCGGGCCACGCCCTTTGCCGCCTGGCGTATCCACAGGACTTTCCCCCCGCGCCGCCGCCGACCCCGGAGCAGTTTGCCCGCTGGACGCAGGGCCAAGGCGCTTGCATCCTGGAGGTTTTACAGCACGATTTGGCGGAGCATTGGATTCACGCCGAGCGCGCCAAGGGACGCATTCTCAACGACCGCGACATGTTGGCCCTTGGCGCCAACCAGGAGCGCACGCTGGCGGCGTTTCTTGCTTCGCTGGAAGCGGCGGGACGACGCGACCTGGCGAGGTTCCTGTTGGCCGCAGCGCACCGTCTGTTGGAAGGCGGCCCGCCCGCATCCACGTGGATTGCCGCCTTGGACGTGCGGGGCTTGCGCATGGCCGACCGCGCCGAGGTCTACCGCGCCGCCACCGCATTCTTGCGGCTCCTGGAGACGCTGTCGGTTTGGCAACGCCACGCGCGCAGCGTAACTTTCTTCGACGAAGACTACGCTGCTTCGCAAGTATGGAAGTCCGACTGGGAACATTACGACGGCGACCGACTGTGCGAGCGCGCCCACGCCATCATCCAATCGCTCGACCCCATGCAAGCCTGAACGAGTTACGGTTGCACGACGCGCTTCGGGCCATAGGCGCCGCTTCATCCCCCGTCTTGCAATCCGCCGGAGCAGCGCGAAAGATGAAGGCATGACGCGACCCGTGGATCTGCTCGGACTTTACTTGCATCTGGCGCGCGCCGCCCAGCAACGGCGCCGCCCGTTGGTGCGCGACAAGCTGTTGTTGCTGGCGGGCGTCATCGCGGCGCGGATGGAGTTGTCGCACATCGCCGCTCTTTGCCGCAAGCGAATCCTCGAGCATAACCCGGCCCACATGGTCCGCCGCTGGCCGACGCTGGCGGCGGCCTTAGAGGACGATGATTTTCTGGCGCTTCTGCGGCAAGCCCAGCGCCGCTACCCGCTGGAAAAAGCGGAACGCATGCTGGCCACGCTGGAGATCGACATGGCGCACGAGCGGGAAGCGTACTATAGTGACAACGAATACGCCGCCGCCCTGTTGGGCGTCACGCCCGCTGAGCTAGAAACGATGTTCGGCGGCGAATGAGCGGGCGTGCGCAACGGCGCCAAGCGTGGTCACGAGGTTTCGGTCGGCGGTTGGTAGGTCAGCGCCTGCTCGACCACCTCTTCCGGCGTCAAGTCCTGCCCGTCCGGCGGCCAGTAAATGAGATCGGCCACGGCGGGGTGCGGTACGTTGGCTTGCACCACGTCAATCAGCTCGTCTAGTTCTCCCGGTTCGCCTTCGACTTCCATGATGCGGCGCACCGCCTCGATCAGCGCCTCCCGGGATAGTTGCCGCTTGACGGGTTCATACGCCGCCAGCCGCATCGCGACTTGCTCCAGGGGCAAATCGCCGGGGAAGAACACTTCCTCTAAGTAGTCCTCCAGATGCGGGAACCTGGTTTGCGCGGCGAGATAGGCCAAATCCTCTTCATAGTCCTCACTCATCTCGTGAGCGCGCCAAATATCGCCGAGTATCGTCTTGATTTGCTCCTTGGAAAGCGGACCGGGCATGGCTAATCCTCCTCAGGCGACGACTCGCGCACCAAGGCGCTGATTTGTTTGAATTCGGGCGTTCCCGCGGCTTCGCACCACTCGAACAACGCCGCTTCGGTCGTGGTTAGCACGGCGCCGCCTGCCTCCATGCGGCGCAGGGCGAATTCATAATCGACGGCGTGCCGCGCGCCAATGGCGTCGGCCGCCACGTAAACGCGGAATCCTTCGCTCAGCAGGTCAAACACCGTTTGTTGCACGCACACGTGGGCTTCGATTCCCGTGACCAAGACCCGAAAGGCGCCGCGATCCCGCAATTCGCGAAAGACCTCTCCACACGCGCAGCAGCTAAACGCCACTTTGTGCGGCAGCGCGGCGTTCTCCTGGCGAACACGCTCCGCGAGTTCTTGGACCGTGGGGCCTAATCCTTGCGGATATTGCTCCGTCGCCGCGACGGGTAGGCCGAGAATTCGCGCGCCGTCGATCAATCGCCGAATATTCCACACCAGGCGCCGGTGATTGCACACCGCGCCGATCAATTTCTCTTGCACGTCGACAACCAGCAGCGCCGTGTCGTGGCGCGACATCAACTCGGTGCTACGCGCGCGGGGTTCGGTGTCATTCATACCGTCACCTTACCGCAATCGAGGGAAAAACAAAAGCAACGAGCGCCTCGTTGTGGGCTGCGCGGGGGCAGGCGGCCTCGGTACTTCCAAAGTTTGGGGGCGCCCGCGTTTGATCTTTGAAGCGGCGCTGGCCGCAAGCGATATCGCTTGCGGTTTCGCGGCGCCCCACCTGGACAGTAGACCCTTGCTTCAAACATGGGAACTGCGATCCCCTACCTGCCAATTTCCCCTGTTTTTTGGCGGGATCGAAGTCTGCGGCACGTCGCGCTCGGCTCAGGTCGCTTGACAGGCGCGGCCTTGGACCGACATATTGCCATTCTCGCCTTGCGTTCCATCATTGTTCTTGTTTCCTTCCTGGGAGGCGCATCGGCCTTGATCCCTTTTGAATACGCCGCGCCGGCGACCGTTGCGGAAGCGGTATCGCTGTTGGCCGAAAAGAACGGCAGCGCCAAAATTCTCGCCGGCGGAACCGATATCCTGGTGCAACTGCGCGAAGGGATGCGCCACGCCGACCTCGTGGTCGATGTGAAAAAGATCCCCGAACTGACGGAGTATTCGTTCTCGGCTCACGGCGGATTGGTGCTGGGGGCTGCTGTTCCCTGCTACCGCGTGTACGAGGATTCCACGCTGGCCGACGCCTATCCCGCGCTGGCCGACGCCACGCATATCGTGGGGGGCTGGCAGGTTCAAAGCCGGGCCAGCGTCGGCGGCAACTTGTGCAATTCCTCGCCCGCGGGCGACACCATCCCCGTGCTCATCGCCTATGACGTCACGTGCCGCCTTGCCGGGCCGAACGGGCTGCGCGAAGTGAGCGCCGCCGAGTTTTGCACCGCTCCGGGCCGCAATGTGCTGGAACGCGGCGAGTTGTTGGTGGCCTTGGTATTTCCCCCGCCGGCGCCGCGGAGCGGGGCGGCTTACCAGCGTTTCATCCCGCGCAACGAGATGGATATCGCCGTGGCTGGCGCGGCCTCGTGGGTGCAACTTGACGCCACGGGCAAGACGATTGAGAAAGCACGCATCGCGCTCGGCGCCGTCGCGCCGACTCCGAAGTTCGCCGCCGAGGCGAGCGATTGGTTGACCGGAAAACCCGCGACGGAAGCCAACCTGGCGCAAGCAGGTGAATTGGCGCGAAAGGTCGTTTCGCCCATCGACGACATGCGCGGCACGGCGGAATATCGCGTTCATCTGGCCGGCGTGCTTACCCAACGCACCTTGGCTAAGGCGATCCAGCGCGCCCAAACGCAAACTTAACGGCCACCGCAGGCGGGTTTCCGCCCGTAACGACAGCTGAAAGCCAGACGGACTATCTGCCCCGCGCTTCGGCCTCTCCTAGATTCATTCAGTACCGGGAGTTTCTCGTGTCTCGAAAAGTCCACGTCGCCGCGACCGTCAATGGAGAACAGGTCGAATTCCTGTGCGAACCGCGGCAAAGCCTGTTGGAGGTGTTGCGCGAGAGCTTGCAACTCACGGGCGCTAAAGAAGGGTGCAATAACGGCAACTGCGGCGCATGCACGGTGATGTTGAACGGCGTGCCGGTCAATAGCTGCCTGGTGCTGGCGGTCGAAGCCGAAGGCGCCGAGGTGGAGACGGTCGAGGCCATCGCACAAAACGGCCACTTGCACCCGCTCCAGCAATGCTTCTTGGAGGGCGCTGCCCTGCAATGCGGTGTTTGCACGCCCGGCTTTTTGGTGGCCGCCAAGGCGCTCTTGGAAAAGAACCCCAATCCCACGGAGCAGGAGATTCGCTTCCAATTGGCGGGTAATCTGTGTCGCTGCACGGGGTATGATAAGATCGTTCGGGCCGTGCAGGACGCCGCTGAAATTCTGCGACAAGAGCCAACCGGCGCCTCGTCGCGTTCTTGAACTCCGCTTCCGACGAACTCACGCGCCGGGCAAAACCAAATCACCAACCGCGTCCAACGAGAGCAATCAATCGCACTTTCGAGGTCTTTCATTATGGATAAGCGCGCCGACGCCGCGGAGTCGCGAGAATACAAGGTCATTGGCACCCGGCCGATTCGTCACGACGGGACCGATAAAGTCACCGGCCGCGCCATTTACGGGGCGGATGTCCAGTTAACGGGCTTGACGCATGGGCGGATCCTTCGCAGCCCGCACGCCCATGCGCGCATCAAGTCGATCGATACTTCTCCGGCCGAGAAACTCCCCGGCGTGCTGGCGGTTGTAACCTCGGCCGATTTCCCCGACCCGGAAGACAAGATCGCCCACCTGGGCGAAGGCGCGGTTAATCTGGCGCACCTGGGCGCGAACTGCCTGGCGAAGGGCAAAGTGTTGTATCGCGGTCACGCCGTCGCCGCCGTGGCGGCGATCAATCCGCACGTGGCCGAAGAAGCGCTCAAGCACATTCGCGTGGAATACGAGCCGCTGCCGGCGGTCACGTGGGTGCTGGATGCGATGCAAGACGACGCGCCGCTGCTGCACGACAACCTCCATACCGACGCGATGGGCCAGAAGTCGGACAAGCCGAGCAATGTGTCGGTTCACCTGCACTTTGCCAAGGGAAACATTGAACAAGGCTTCGCCGACGCCGACGTGGTGATTGAGCGCGAATTCCGCACTGCCACCGTCCACCAAGGTTACATCGAACCACACGTCGCCACCGCCTTTTGGAATGCCGACGGCCACCTCAAAATTTGGGCCTCCACCCAAGGGGCATTCACCTGCCGCCAGCAAACAGCCGAACTGCTGCAAATGCCCATCTCCCAGGTGACGGTCGTCCCCTGCGAGATTGGCGGCGGGTTTGGCGGTAAGATCGCCGTTTACCTGGAGCCGATCGCGGCCATGCTTAGCCGCAAGTGCGGTCGGCCGGTCAAGATTCTCATGCAACGGAACGAGGTCTTTGAAGGCACCGGACCCACGCCCGGTTCGTTCATTCGGGTCAAGCTGGGCGCCACCAAGGACGGCCGGCTTACCGCTGGCCAAGCGTGGCTGGCGTACGACGCTGGCGCCTTTCCCGGTGGTGTGATCGGGCCAGGCTGCATGTGCATCTTTAGCTGTTACGAACTGCCACACGCGGTGGTGGACGGCTACGATGTGTGCCTGAACAAACCCAAGACGCAGGCTTACCGGGCGCCGGGGGCCACGCAAGCCGCATTCGCGTGCGAAAGCGTGATCGATGAACTGGCCGAGTCGCTCGGGATTAACCCCATCGAGTTCCGCTTGAAGAACGCCGCCAAGGAAGGCACGCGGCGCGTCGATGGTCCTGTTTACCCGCGCATCGGTTTTGTCGAAACACTCCAAGCCGCGCGCGAGAGCGAGCATTGGAACAGACCGCTGGAAGGCTCGAACCGCGGGCGCGGCATTGCCGCGGGATTTTGGTTCAATGCCGGCCTCAAGTCCAGTGTTTCGGCGCACGTGAACCCGGACGGTACGGTCAAGCTGATCGAAGGCTCGACCGACATTGGCGGCACCCGCGCCTCGGTGGCAATGCAGCTTGCCGAAACGCTGGGCATCGCGGCCGAAGATGTGCATCCCCAGGTGGCCGATACCGACAGCGTCGGCTACACCGACGTGACCGGCGGCAGCCGGGTGACGTTCGCCACGGGCCTGGCGGCTTACGAGGCGGGCCTGGATATTCGCCGCCAAATGGCCGAGCGGGCCGCGATGCTCTGGGAGTGCGACGCCCAAGACGTTACGGTCGAAGGCGACACGTATTCCTCCAATGGCCATTCGGCCACCTTCCAGCAGATCGCCGCCGAGATGCACAAGACGGGCGGCAGCGTGGTGGGCCGGGCGACCGTCGCGCCGGAAGGTTCGACGAACGGGTTTGGCGTCCACATTGTGGACGTCGAGGTCGATCCCGAGACGGGAAAAGTCGCCATCCTGCGTTACACGGTGGTGCAGGACGCGGGCAAAGCGATTCACCCCAGTTACGTCGAAGGCCAGATGCAAGGCGGCGCGGTGCAAGGCATTGGCTGGGCGCTCAACGAGGAGTACTTCTTCGACGCGCGGGGGGCCATGCGCAACGCCAGCTTCCTCGATTACCGGATGCCCACCTGCCTGGATGTGCCGATGATCGACACGATCATCGTCGAGGTTCCCAACCCCGGGCATCCCTACGGCGTGCGCGGCGTGGGCGAAGCGCCCATCGTCGCCCCGCCCGCCGCCATCGCCAACGCGATCTTCCAGGCCACCGGCGTCCGCATGCGCGAGCTTCCCATGTCGCCGCCCCGGTTGTGGAAGGCGATCTCGGAGAAGGCGGCGGAGTAGCAATAGTCCACTGGACTTGCCGGTGAGCATCTGGTGGAGGATCCAGAAACGGCGAAACCGTAAGCGATTCGCTTGCGGTTTCGCCGCTGCGAGACGAAGGCATGGGGCATTCCGTATGTGAAAGCTTCGGTCGCTTCCTTGCATGTGGTCGTTCTCCCCTTGATAATTAAGGGAGGAAGCGAGTCACATTGCAAGGATTCCATTATGGTGCGGTTGGCTTTAGCGGCGGTGGTTACGCTGGCGACGGCGGAATTGGCCTGGGGGCAGTTTCCCTATTTCCCACCCGCGGGCAGGTTCGGGTTCTTTAGCGGCCCTGGCGGCGTTTCGGTCAACATCGATTCGCCATACGGGGGCTTTTCTTATTCGGGAAGTTTTCCCGTGCCGCGAGCGTATGATCCGTATGTTTACGGCCGGTCGTATTACGGGTACGTCGAGCCGTATGGGACGTACTACAATCCGCAGTCGGGCTACGTCGATCATTACCTGCCGCCCATCTATTATCCTGGCGAGTTAATGTACGGTCCCCAGGCGGTGCGGCGGTTCTTTGGACTGGACCGTGCGGCGCCGGTATTGCCGCCCGTGGGCGTGGCGCCACCCGTGGGCGCTGCGCCGGCAGGGCCGCGCGCATCGAACCTGGCGGCGCGGGAACGGGCGTCGCATTTTGTTGCGGCGGGCGATCAATTATTCCGCGAGCAAAAACAACACGAGGCGCTCCAGCGTTACAAAAGCGCGGCGCAAGCGGCGCCCGACGTAGCGGATGCGTACTTCCGCCAGGGGTTCGCGCTCATTGCCACCAATCGCTACGCGCTGGCGGCCGAGGCTTTTCGCCGCGGTCTCTCGTTGGCGCCCGACTGGCCTTCGTCGGACTTCCGGTTGGACCACCTCTACGGCGATGCGGCGCTGGCGCGGCAGGCGCATCAAGACGCCTTAGCAAATGCCGCGTTGCATGACCCGGAGAATGCCGACTTGATGTTTACCCTGGGCGTGTTTCTGCACTTTGATGGGCAGCAAGAACGCGCCCGGAAGTTCTTTGCGCGGGCGAAAGAACTGAACGCCGCCACGGAGCCCTACGTGGAAGGTTTCCTGGCCGCGGCGCCAGCGCTGTAATGTGCGTCGATCAACACCGCTACGCGGCGCGGCGGGGATGGTGGTAGTGGAGCGTCAGCGCGTCCAACTGGCGTTTCAAATCTGAGAGTAGCTGTTGCGGGTTCTCGTCGTCGCTAGTGTCCAGCGGAGACCGCAATCGGGCGTCGTCCCGCGAATGTTCCCGTGCTTGGCCGTCGCGCCGCATTGCTTCCAGGTGTTCCGCCAAATCCGTCAGCGTGGCGGCGACCGTTCTCTGACGCTGCCAGAGACCTTCCACATGCGCTAACACGCCAATCAACCAACCAGCCTGACCGATCAGCGTGAGCGGCATCCCGAGACGCCATAGCTCACTTCGGTCCGTCGCCGCCGACCACCCAACCAGCACGGCGCCGCACACAAAGGCCATTAGGCTTACCGCAATCAGCGTCCAGGCGCACGTGGAGGCGACCGAGGTTTGGCGACCCGCTGCCGGCGCCGTTGGAGTCGTGAAATTTCGGCCGGCGGTAACGGGCGACGAGGACGTGACCACCGGGACGGGAGCGGAGGAAGAACTCAGGGGCGCCGCGACGTGCGGCGTAGTTGACGTAGCCGCCCACCGTTCGGCGAGATGCAAGTCGTCGTCAAGTTCCCAGTCTTCCCAATCCACGGGGATGGCGTTAAGCGAGGCGGTTATGTCGCGAAGAGTCGGGGGCGCGGCGGCCTCCGGTTCGCTCGCGCTTTCGCACGCGGCGCAGTTGGAACGCCCGTCATCGTTGAGGACAACGTCGCCCGGCGCTTCGACTTGACAATGACGGCGCCCCATGGAGACCCACAAACGCAAACGATCTTTCACGCCACCATGACGTGCTCCTTCTCGCATCGGCGCAAAGGCGCGGAAAACTGTAGCGATTCTGCGGGTTGTAGCGGCCCGACGCGGTAGTCCGCAGTCGATCGCTGGGCGCTGCGGCTGCATGGCTGCATGGTCGGGCGTGGTGTCATCGTCGGCGGATTCAGGTACATTGAACGAATTCACCTTATATTCTCTTTCCTGCTCGCTCGATGACTGCTCCCGCCGAATCTTCCTCCGCCGCGTTTGCTTCTGCACTTTCGACAACGCCCGATACAGCGACCGCGTTAGCCGATGTATGCCATGCCGCGAGGGAGCGTTTGGAGACGACGCCCGACCTGGCGGTGTTGTTTGCGACGCATCACCATGCTGCGGGGTTTGCAACGCTGCCGGCCCAGGCGTGTGATTTTCTGGGGACCGAAAATCTCATCGGTTGCGCCGCGGAGTCCGTCGCCAGCATTGGCCGAGAAGTCGAAGACACGCCAGGAATGGTGCTATGGCTGGCGAAGTTGCCCAGCGTCTCGTTCTGGCCCATGCACTTGCAGTACGAACGAGCGCCGGAGGGCGGCGGTTTCTCGGGTTGGTCCGAGACTGTGCCCCGACCCTGGCCCGCCGGCTCCACGCTACTCTTGTTGGGCGAACCTTACAGCTTTCCGGCCGATGTGCTGCTGACGCGGCTCAACGAGGATTACCCGAATGTCACTGTCGTGGGCGGCATGGCCAGCGGCGGAGCGGGGCCGGGGCGCAATCGCGTGTTCATGGGACGCGAGACGTTTGCCGAAGGCGCCGTGGCGATGCTCCTTTCGGGAAGTCTTCGCGTGCGGAGCATTGTATCGCAGGGCTGCCGTCCGATCGGCAAGCATTTTGTGATTACCAAGGCCGAACGAAACATCGTTTATGAATTGGGCGGCCGGCCCGCGATGGAGCGATTCGAGGAGGTTTACAACGAACTACCGGCGCGGGAACGCGAGTTAATTGCCAGCGGACTGCACCTGGGCCGGGTGGTGAGCGAGTACCAGGACCGTTTTGAACAGGGCGACTTTCTGGTACGGAACGTGATTGGCGCCGACCGCGACTCGGGCGCCATGGCCATTGGCGACTGGGTGCGACCGGGGCAAACGGTGCAATTTCACGTGCGCGACGCCGAGACCGCCGACGGGGAGCTGCGCCATTTGTTATCGCAAGCGAAGCACGACCAACCGCCGCCCCGCGGCGCGCTAATGTTCACGTGCAATGGGCGCGGCACGCGGTTGTTTTCGCAACCCCACCACGACGCCTCGGCCATTCAAGAAACGCTCGGCGAGGTGCCCCTGGCCGGGTTCTTTGCCCAGGGCGAGATCGGTCCCGTGGGCGGCAAATGCTTTCTCCACGGCTTGACCGCCAGCATCGCCCTCTTTGAACCCACGCCGCAACCGCCAAGCGGCGCGTGACGCGGTCTTTAGTTTGGTGCACTCGCTCGGCCTGCCTGAATTGCGCTCTACTGCGCGGCTGAGCGCGTGCCCTGTGGCGAGCCGCCGATGGGCAGGTCGTCGGGAAGGGGGCGAGCGGCGGTAAGAAAGCCGCGGTGGAAGAGAGCCTGCTTGAGCGTGCGGAAGTGGTCAAAGCTATCGGGATAGACCCACACCGTCAGCGTGGTGCGCTGCGGGTCGAACTGCGCCAGCCGCGCTTGAAACTGCGATCCGGGTTGGAGCGCTTGTTCCAACGGCTCGCCCAGGTTTTCGGCGACGGGCACCAGCACGAACTTCTCCAACTCCACGCCCTGCCGCACCGCCATGCCGGCCTTGGTCGGCGTGGCGAACTGCTTGCGGACCAGGGTGTAGCGCATCAGGAAGCCGCCTTCCGGGCCGAGCGACTCGGTGATGGACGGCGCTTCCTTGAGTTTCCAGATTTTTTGCGGCGCCTCGGCCTTGAGCTTCCCGACCAATTCTTCCCACGGAATGTACGCCAGGCGACCGCCCAGCAGTCGAAAATGCTCTTCTCTTCCCAGGACCGTTTTGGCCATAGGCGTCGGCAAATGTTCGATGATTCCCACGGGCGGCCCGGCGTTCTCGACCGCCTGCCGCTGAAGATCCAGTTCGTGAAGGCGCTGTTGCGCTTCGGCCAGTTGGCGATTCAGTTCGAATTGCTCGCGATGGCGTCCATCCAGGTTGTGTTTTAGCTCGTCCAGCTTCTCGCGGGCGGCCAAGGTGATTGCCTGGAGTTGGTTGCGCTCGCGGGTGCGAAGCTCCATTTCCTGGTTGACTTCGGCGATCTGCTGGTCAATGTGCAAGATGTGCGACTCGGCATCTTGCGCGGCGCTGCGGGCCGCGGCCAAGTCGATGGAAACTGCGGGAGGGGCCGGTTCCAAGGGGGCATGGGATTCCACCATCGCGTCCTTGGCGCGCACGCCGATCACCATCACCAGGATGATGAGAATGCCCACCAGGTTGGCGACGACGTCGAGAAACGAGTCGGCGCCGGGGGCGTCTTGATCGTCAGAGCGAGTTCGTCTCACGGCGTTTTCCGTTCGATCACAAGGCCGCTGTCATCCATCAGTCGTTGCAGGTCCAGGAACCGGCCCTCGGCGCCGGGGGCGACCTCCACCTTCAGCACCGGTTTCCAGTACGCCCGGTTGCCCGCCAGTCCCCAACCGTCCATCCGCTTCCACAAGGCTTGCATGAAGGGGTCAACCGCCTCACGAGTGCGGCCTTGCATGGGAATTTCGACCGGTTGTTGGCCGGCGCCGCGCTCGGGTGCGAGCACCAGTCGATCGGGGAAGCATTGGACGGTAATGGGACGCGTATAGGGCGTGGCGCCTTGAGTCGCATCCTTGAGGCCCCAGTTCCGACCGCGCGACGCGGCAAAGGCCGCTCCCGTGTCGCCCGTTGTTTGTCCCAAGGCGTTTCGGCCTCCCGCGACGCCTCCGGCGGCGCTGGACGAGCCATTCGCGGGCGAGCCATCGGCGGACGCGCGATCTGTGGACGAGGGATTGTTCTCGGACGCTCCGAACGACTCTTCGCCTTCGCCGTTGTGACCGTCTTGACCGGGAACAACGCTCTCAAACTCGCCGCGACGACCGCCTCCGGCGCCGCCTTCCCCACGATCTTCATCGCCCAGGGCGCGGAATCCGCCGTGGTGGGGCGTGGCTTGGAAGCCCGATGCTTCGCCACCGCGATATCGGTTCGGCTGCGCGGCGCGTAAGATTTGCTGCCGCCGGCGCGCTTCGTCTCGCGCGGTTTCCATGATTTTCTTGAGGGCCGGGTCGGCCGGGGGATACTGGAGCACCAGATCGTCATCGATCAGTTCGTATCCGAACTCATCGTCCCATGACTCCAGCGCCGCCCGCGCTGCGGCGTAGCTGCGCGGTCCTTGCGAGCGGACCACCATCAGCGGGTACGGCTCGCCGTGGACTTCCACCCCGCCCGTGCGCGCCAAGTATTCCCGCGCCGCCCGCAGCGCCGCATCGAGCGGGTTGCCGGGACCCAAGGGGCCTTCAAAGTCATCATCGGTCAGGGCCACGCCTTCCGGTTGGAGGACGACTTTGTCGCGCAGACACTCGATGTACAGGGGCCGCCGGCGCGTGCCCTGCGGTCCGTGGTAGGGAATCAGGGCGAAAACCTCTGGCTTGTCGCCCAATTTTTGTCGCGCCTCATCGACTTGACGCCGTGCTTCGGCAATCGCCTGATGCAGCCGCGCTAGTTCCGCGCTGGCGGCCTGGGCGTCGTGAGCGCCGCCTTGGATCACGCGCTCCATTGCGGCGGCTTGCTCCAGCATTCCCTGAAGCTCGGCGCGCAGGCGGCGGTAATGGTCTTCCACATGGCTCAACTTGAGTCGTTCATCGGCCAGTCGGCGCCGGATTTCTTCCTGCTGGGTTCGGAGCACCTCCAACCGCCAGTCGTACGTCTCCTGCTCCAAACGTTGTTCTTCCTGAACGTGGCTGGCTTGGGCCGCCTGTTGCCGTTGGTTTTCGGCGGCCTGTTCGGCCTGGACCTTGGCTTGCTGAACCAGCACGACCAACAGCACGATCAGGGCGCCCATGGTGCAGATGAGCACCGCCAAGAATGGAAACAGCGAGACCTGCGCGTCTTTCTTCCGCAAGTGCTTTCGACGGGATGCGGCAGAGGAACTCATGCGTCGCGACGGTGGGTTGTCCAGGGTTCAAGAAGACAAACACATCGCGGAATTACGCGGCGCGTTCTGGGGCGTCTTGCAACGCCACGCGGCCTTCCTGCGGCGCGCGAGCCAGTCGCGTATTGAGCAGGTGAATTGCCGCGGCCAGGCTCATGACCGTGTCCTCGAAGTTCTTGGCCCCCGCGAGCGCTTGGAGGTTGTCGTTCAAGGCTTGCTCTAGTTTGAGCACCTCGCCGGTCGCCTCGACGGCCCGCGTCATGACCTGCCCTTGCCGGATCAGTTCGCTTTGTTGCGATTGCATCAGCCGGGCATTCTCGGTGAGCGCTTCGTGCAGGCGGAGCGTGGACCGTGCGGCGTCATCGGCAATGGTCTTGTGCGCCGCGGCCAACTGGTCGGCGTGCTGGCGAATCGAAGCGTCAAGCCCTTGCGCGAGCGACGCCTGGATGGTGCCTCCCGCCTCGTCCACCAGGCGTCCCCAGCGTTCGTGCGCCGCCTCGATCGTGCCCTGCCAGATTTGCGACTGCCGCTCCACGAGACGTTCCGTGGCTTGCAGTACCGAGCGGCTCATCCGCTCGATCGACGCCACGTGGGGATCGCCCGACATGCCAAGTTGCTCAAAACGCCCGATCAAGTCTTCTCGCGCCCGCGTCTCGACCGCCTCCAAGAGCTGCGATTCGATCCGGTCGATGAGAAACTGGAAGAACATCAGCGCGATTGAAATGCATAACGCGACCGCCGTCGTATCGAAAGCCACGCTTAACCCGCCCAGCAAGCCTTCCATCGCTTGTTCGGGCGTGCGCACCAGCGCCTCGGGCGACAGTTCCCCCAGCGCCATCGTGATGCCGATGACCGTGCCCAAGAAGCCGAGCATGGGCGTGGCCCAAATCACAATCCGCACCAAGGCGTAGCTTTCGTGGGCGCGCCCCGCGTCCAGGTCAGCCAGGTATTTCAACTCGTCGTCCAGGCCAACAGCCGACTGGTTGCGTTCCACCGACTCCAATGCCTCGCGCAGCCGGCGGGCCAGGTAGGTGTGCTTTAGTCGCGCGGCCAGTTCGTCCAGCAAGTCCAGTTGGTGCGAGGCGTCGGCCAGGGTTAACGCCCGGCGTTCCGGCGCCTGAAGCCGAATTAAATCAAGCGAGGGAAATTGCTTTACCACCCAGGCCAGCTTGATGGCCAACGCCGACAAGCCAATGCACAGCATGGCGGTTTCGACGTACTCGACCCAGTGACCCGCAAAGTAACGGTGCAGTAGCGGCGTGTACGACCCGCAAATCGGATCGAGCGCGCCGGCGTGCAATAATGCGAAGAAACCGACACAGAGCGCAATGCCCGAAATAATCGGCCAGCCCAAGTTGCCAAGGGTCGACAGCAACAGCGGTTTATCGCCAGTTTTGGACACAGCGAGCTTCCTTTTCCCGGTGCGAGCGCCGCGGAATTCGTGCAGCAGGGGATTGGGCCGGACAGGTTCACGCAAGCCGGCCACCCGGCGCGCCGATCCACCGGCGGACGGTGCCCCCGCGCTTCCCTACAATCGGCTTGACCGTTCTATCCGGATTAACCTGATCCGTAAAACCTTGCAACATCGTCAGGAACCTCCCGATCGGTAGCATCGGGAGCATCGAAATAACCGTCAAAGATTGCCAAAGTCGCCGCAGAGACTGTCCGATAATTGCACCATCGAGAAAACCTGACGGTTACCGAGTCGCTCGAATACCAAAAATCGCCGTTCCATCCAACGGGAAACCACCCCGGGGCGCTACGGCAGACCGGGGAGCCAAATCAAGGAAACTACGTCGCGCGTTCCTCAATAACGCCCGCGACGTTATGCATAATCCCAGGGGGGGACGTTAGTCCGGTCGGATCCGCGTGGTCCGGCCGGACTTTTTTCGTTTTCCCGGCGGGCGTAACGCCGTAGCTAGAGCAAACTCGAATCTCGCGTCGATGGATTCAGAAGCACAGGACGTCGCCGCCCGAAGTAGTTAGAATTATTTCATTGTTGAACTTGTTCTCCGACACCATGGTGCGTTTCGCTCGCGAGGCGCCCTCCGAAGAAATGCCCCTTGCCGCATCGCAGGTTGCCCCCGCTGCGAACCGAACGGCGTCTGCATCCCCGTGACGAATCCCGCTTACGATTTCCGTCCTACCGCTCCCTGGCAGAACCTTTTGTTACGAGCGGAACTCCTGCGTCGCGTGCGGCGGTTCTTCGAGGATCGTGGGTTTTGGGAAGTGGAAACGCCCTTGCTTTCGGCCGACACGGTCGTCGATCGGCATCTGGACCCCTTGGGCGTGGTATTGCCCGATGACCCTCGGTGTCCCGAGGTCGGCCGCCGCGTTTGGCTGCAAACGTCGCCCGAGTTTGCCATGAAGCGTTTGCTGGCGGCCGGGGCGCACGCCATCTTCCAGGTGACGCGGGCCTTTCGTGCCGGAGAGCGCGGCCGATTGCACAATCCCGAATTCACGATGGTCGAATGGTATCGCGTTGACGATTCCATGCTCACCGGCATGGCGTTGTTATCCGAGTTGTCCGAGACGCTCCTGGAACGCGGTCCCGCGGAGCAAGTTTCCTATCGCGATGTTTTTGAATCGCAGGTGGGCGTGAACCCGCACCGAACCTCGGCCAGTGAACTGGCGGAAATCGCCGAGGCCAAAGGAATCGCCACGCCCCAAGGCTGGGACGTTGACGATTGCGACGCCTGGTTGGAGCTCCTGTTGAGCGAACTGGTTGAGCCGCACTTAGGCCAAGGGCGGCCGACCATCCTCTACGACTATCCCGCCACGCAAGCCGCGCTGGCGGTGGTCCGCCACGGCGAACAGCCGGTAGGCGAGCGATTTGAACTTTACGCGAGCGGAATCGAATTGGCCAACGGTTACCATGAACTACTTGATCCCGCGGAACTCCGGCGCCGCAATGCGCGCGTCAACCGCGATCGTCAAGCCGATGGCAAGCCGGCGCTTCCCGAGGAAAGCCGCTTGCTGGCGGCGATGGAGCACGGCCTGCCTCCTTGCACGGGCGTAGCGCTCGGCTTCGACCGCGTGGCGATGCTGGCTGCCGGCGCGCAGTGCATCGAACAGGTGCTCGCTTTTCCTATCGAGCGGGCCTAGCGCTACTCGTTTTGTGAGCGGTGGAAGTGGACGTGCTTCCAGACGCCATCACGATGCTCCCAAACTCGCGTTTCTTCGCACCGCCGCGTTTGCGGTTGGCCTGCGTCATCGAGGGTTTGCACCAGGCGCACGTAACTAACCACGGCGGCGTTCTCGCCCATCAGTCGCACGTGCGGCGAGGACATCGTAGTGTTGGCCGGCTGGTTCTTGCGCTCCAGGTTGAAGTAGAACTCGTGGAACTTCATGCCCTCGACCAGGTGCCCGCGGGCTTCGGCCTCGAACGCCGTGATCGTGGGATCGCAAAGTTGCTCGTAGGCGCGCCAATCTCCGTCCTGAATGCTCCGCAGCAGTCGCGCGTTTGCATCCAATACTTCCTGTCGCTTCACGTCGGGCATGGCTAAACCTTTGGGGGTGAAACTCGTTCCAGTACGCGAAAAGTCGAGTCGGCCGAGTTTTTCTCATCGGCCGGATGATGCTCTTCGGAAACAATCCGCCAGTCGGACTCGTCCCACGCCGGGAACCAGGTGTCGCCTTCGGGCTGATCGTGAACGACCGTCAGGTAGATACGATCGACGTGCGGAAGCGCGGCTCGGAACACGTCGGCGCCGCCGATCACGAAAGGTTCCGTGTCGTCGGCCACAGCCGCTGTTGCTGCTTGCCAGTCAGGAACGATCACGGCTTCCGGCGCGCGAAACTCCGGCTGCCGGGACAACACCACCAGCTTACGGCCGGGAAGGGGGCGCCCGATCGACTCGAAGGTCTTGCGACCCATGATGACGTGGTGGCCCATGGTTAACTGGCGGAAGCGGCGCAGGTCGGCCGAAAGTCGCCACGGCAACTGCCCTCCGCGACCGATGACGCCATTTTCGGCCACCGCCACAATTAGCGAAAGCGTCATACCGCCACCTTCGCCGGGATGTGGGGATGGGGGTTATAGCCTTCCAGCGTGAAGTCGTGAAATTGAAAATCGAAGATCGAACGCACGTCGGGGTTTAATCGCACCGTGGGCAGCGGCCGCGGTTGCCGGGAGAGTTGAAGCCGGGCCTGCTCGACGTGGTTGCTATAGAGATGCGCGTCGCCGAGCGTGTGAATAAACTCGCCCGGCGCCAGTCCCGTCGCCTGGGCGGTCATCAAGGTCAGCAGCGCGTATGATGCGATGTTGAAGGGCACGCCCAAGAACACGTCGGCGCTCCGCTGGTAAAGCTGACACGACAGCCGCCCGTCGGCCACGTAGAACTGAAACAACAGGTGGCATGGCGGGAGCCGCATTCGCTCTAGTTCGCCCACGTTCCATGCGCTGACCACCAACCGGCGCGAATCGGGATTGCGGCGAATCTGTTCGATGACCTCCGTAATCTGGTCGATGCGGCGGCCGTCGGCGGCGGGCCAACTGCGCCACTGAACGCCGTAAACGGGGCCAAGTTCACCCTGCTTATCGGCCCATTCATCCCAGATCGTCACGCCGTTTTCGCGGAGGAACCGCACGTTCGACTCGCCCCGCAGAAACCACAGCAGTTCGTAAAGGATCGACTTGAGATGGAGCTTCTTCGTGGTCAACAGCGGAAACCCTTCGGCCAGGTCGAACCGCATTTGATGACCGAAAATGCTGCGCGTACCCACGCCAGTGCGGTCGCTCTTGACGGCCCCACGCTCAAGAATCAGGCTCAGGAGATCGAGGTATTGCTGCATAAGTCGTCAAGCCATTCGCCCACGAGGGCAAGCTTCCACAGTAGTTCCAAAGTTTGGGGGGTTCGCCCGCTTTTGATTTTGGAAGCGGCGAAAACGCAAGCGATATCGTTTGCGGTTTCGCCGCGCCACACCTGGACAGTGGACAATTGCTTCAAGTTTTGGAACTACAGTTCCAGCCCGCCTTCCGATGTGCGGCAGGCTGGCAGCTCGCCCCACGGGTCGTTTACGCGGCCATGGATTTGAGAATTTTGGTGGTTGAGACGCCTTCCACCAGTGGTGCAATGTAAACTCGCCCCCCGTACGACTGTACGAAGTCGTAGCCGACGACCTGTTCCGCCTTGTAATCGCCCCCTTTGACCAGTACGTCGGGACGGACCAGGTGAATCAACTCGGAGGGCGTCGGATCGTCAAACACCACCACATAGTTTACGCACGCCAAGGCCGCCAGCAAGGTCGCGCGATCCTCCTGGCGAATCACCGGCCTCGTGGGGCCTTTCAAGCCGCGAACGCTGGAGTCGCTGTTCAGCCCCACCACCAGCACGTCGCCCAGCGCCGCCGCCTCCTGGAGGTAGGTTACGTGGCCAGCATGAAGCAAATCGAAGCAACCGTTGGTGAACACGATCCGCTGCTTGCGCTCGCGGCACAAGTCCATCCAACGCGACAGGTCTTCCCGCGACAGAACCTTTCCTCCCGAGGGAGCTTTGATTTGCATGAGTTCGGTACACAAAAGATCGCGACTGATGACGCGCCCTCCGCCGTACTCAACAAAGAGACCTTCCGCCACGGCCGCCAAGCGTGCTGCGTCGGCGGGGCCGACACCACTGGCAAGGCTCAACGCAATGACCGCCAGGCGCACGTCGGCCGCGCCGTTATCGTCCGAACCGCTGCCGCGTAGGGGAATCACTTGTCCGCGTCCTTGTGGGCGCGTAACCACGATCGCTTTCCCACGGACCGAGACGAAAACGTGGCCGACGCCCAGGCGACGGCACAGCGTTGCGCCCGCCTTGAGCGCGTCTTCGGGGTCGTGGATTTTCACGCCGATCGCCGTCTCAACCGCACAGCCACTCAGAACGAGAGCCGTCGCGCCGCGGTACGACGAAAGATCTTCGCCGCGCACGGGGCCTGCAATCACGGGAATTGCGGCGGCGCGAGCCGATTCGATCGCAGTGCACACAACCGATGGAGTGCAAATCCCGTCGCCGCGGCCCGCAATCACCATGCCCGCACAATGGGGCGTTCCTTCTTGAATTCGCTTCCCAAGCCGCACTTCGTCCGAGGGCGCCAATGATTGTCGTTGGGCTTCTTCCACGCTCCAAACGTGTGCGGGGCGCTCATCGCCCAGGCTTCCAACGAAGCGCTCCTCGCAGGGTGTTTGCCAGGATGCGACTTGTGGCAAACCAGAAACATCAATGTTCGGGCCGGCAAGCAACTTGGCCAGGGCGGCGCCCTCGACGCCGTCGTCCAACAAGCCCGCGCAAAGCGCATCGGCCTCCAGGTCGGCCAGGATTCGGCTGACGCGCGCCCCCCCAGACGGTCGCAGTTCACGCCGCCGAACACACAAGCGTTGCGTGGTTTCGTAATTCTCGCCGGGAGCCAGGTCGCCCCAGGTCCAGCGCTCCAGCCGGTAATCGCCCAGCACCAGCAAACGCGAATGGTCCAGACGCTCCAACACGCTCCATAAATCGGGACCGAACATCGTCATGGGCCATTTCTGAGGTGGGTGCAATCGGCGCCGCCGCAGCGCAAACGGGGGCCGGTTATAACCACTTCGGTTGCCGGGGACAAGGTAAACTGGAGAATCTACGGGCGAGGCGAGGCAAATGTTAGTATGGCGGCGGGTTGACCAAAACGTCGCGGCGCGTAACTCTTGAGCTTTAGCCTTTGTTTCCCTCGACCACCGTCCATCCATGCCAAGCCCGAAAATTCAACGCGCTGTCATTAGCGTGAGCGACAAAACCGGTCTGACCGCCTTTGCCCGCGAGTTAGCCTCGCGCGGCGTGGAAATTTACAGCACGGGGGGAACCCGTCGCCGGCTGGAGGAAGAGGGCGTGCCGGTGCGCGACGTGGCGGAATACACCGGCTTTCCCGAAATGATGGACGGCCGGCTCAAGACGCTGCACCCCAAAATCTTCGGCGGTATTTTGTGCCGCCGGGACCATGCGGAGGACACGAAAGCCCTTGAGCAGCACGCGATTCTTCCGTTCGACCTGGTCGTGGTGAATCTCTACCCCTTCGAGGCGACCATCGCCCGGCCCGGCGTCAGCGACGCGGAAGCGATTGAGCAGATCGACATTGGCGGACCGAGCCTGGTCCGAGCCGCCGCCAAAAATCACGCCTACGTGACGATTGTTACCCGCCCCGAACAATACGCTCAGGTGCTGGACGAGGTCGCTCGCGACGGTTGCACGTCGCTCGGCCTGCGGCGCCGCCTGGCGGGAGAGGCATTTGCCCGAACCGCCGCCTACGACCGTTCCATTGCCGATTACTTTGCCCGCGATGCGGCCGATGAGTTTCCGGCTGTCCTTTCCGCCACGTTCGAGCGGACGGCGACTTTGCGTTACGGCGAAAACCCGCACCAGAAGGCAGCCCTGTACCGCGACCCGGCAGCGGCGGGCGCCAGCGTGGTTGGCGCCCGCCAGGTGCAAGGCAAGGAGCTTTCGTACAACAATCTTCTGGACCTGGACAGCGCCTTGACCATTGTGCGGATGTTCGCCGAGCCGGCGGCCTCGGTCATCAAGCACAACAATCCTTGCGGCGCGGCGCTCGGCGCCACGCTGGCCGAGGCCGCGAAGAACGCCCTGGATGGCGATCCCTTGAGCGCCTTCGGGTCGGTGTTGGGATTCAACCGCACGGTCGATCGCGACACGGCTGAATTGTTGTGCGAGCCGGGACTGTTCATCGAAGCCATTGCGGCGCCCGACTTCGCTCCCGAGGCGCTGGAATTGCTCACGACCCGCCCCAAGTGGCGCCAGAACGTGCGATTGATGGCCGTAGGCGAACTGCGGCAATCTCCAGCCCTGCGGCAACTGCGACCGCTGGAAGGCGGGCTGCTGGTGCAAGACGCCGATGTGCTGCCCGATCCCGAAGATGAATGGAAGGTGGTGACCCAGACGCAGCCCACCGCGCAGCAAATGGATGAGTTGCGTTTTGCCTGGTCGTTGGTGCGGCACGTTAAGTCGAACGCCATCGTCGTTTGCAACCAGCGGGCGCTGTGTGGCGCGGGGGCGGGACAGATGAGCCGCGTCGATTCAGTGGATATCGCCCTTACCAAGTCGGGCGAGCGGGCCAAGGGCGCCGTGCTGGCGTCGGATGCCTTCTTTCCCTTTCCCGATTCAATTGAGAAAGCGGCCCAAGCGCAGGTTGCCGCCATCATCCAGCCGGGCGGCTCGAAGAAAGATCAGGAGGTCATCGATGCGTGTAACCGGCTGGGGCTGGCAATGGTGTTTACCAATCGCCGGCATTTCAAGCATTAAGACGCTCTGACAAAACACCAACCCAACGCGCAAGCGAGGCTCTTTCTCTTTATTTTCCTCGCTTGCGCGTCGGGTTAGTATGGGGTTTGTCAGAGCCTTTCAAGGAAACGCGGTCCATGCAGCTTTTTTGCGATGGGGAGCCGACGCCCGAGTTCGTCCGTTGGACGATCGGGCGGCCCTGTCCGCTGCGCGCGGAGTATGACTGGACCGATCCGGAACAAACCGAACGCCTGCTGCGCCCCGTGCGGGCCGTAGGCGCCGCGAGGAGCGAAGGCCGCGTTTTTGAAGGAGTGGCGTTCGCCGAGCGTCCGCCGCTGCCCGGCCCTTTGGACGAGGCGCGCGGGTTTATCATCGAGGAAGCGCTGGCGCTGTTTGGCGGTGAACCCGAGGTGGACGCCCTCTGCGGCGCGTGTCCGGCGAACGTCGCCGAGCAAGCGATTCCTCACTTGGCGGGATGCTATGGCATGTTCCACGTGGCCGACGCCGCCGCACTTCACCAGACGATGAGACAGGCGGAAGCGACGGTAAATCGGCATCCTGAGTTACAGTCCGCCTTTCCCCAAACGCAGCCACGGTGGTACGGACTTTGGCTGGAGCCTCAATTGGATGACGCGCAGAAACAGTGGCTCGCGCTCGTGCTGCCGTTGGTGTTTGAAAGCGCGCCACACGCGGCGCCGGGGCTCGAGGCGTTCTTGGGCGCCGTTCATGCATCGCGACGGGCGGGTTTGCCGTTGTTCGCGCGGCTGATTCCCTCGGGCCGCTTACACGACGGCGCGTGGAAGATCGATTCCCATTGCAAGCGGTGTAAAGCGCCGCGGCCGCTGCGCGATCCGGCGTGCCGCGTGTGTGGCCAAACTGATGATGTGTGCGCTGGCCGAACGCGAAAGGTGCGCGGGGAGCGCCCGTTTCATTGCCTGACGCGGCAGTTTGGCGCTGAACGCCTCCAGGCCCTGGTTGCGGGATACAATACGTCCACCGAGATACGCCGGTCAACTTGTTAACGGTCAACCAAGCACATGGCGAACATTCTGGACAAAATTGTTGAAACCAAGCGACAGGAAATTGCCGCGGCCAAGGCGCGGCGCCCCGAACGAGAACTGCGGGCCGCGGCGGCCGATGCGCCGCCCGTATACAACTTCTTTGCCGCATTAGCGGTTGAAGGCCCCATTCGCCTGATTGCCGAAGTGAAGAAGGCGAGTCCGTCCAAAGGCGTGATCCGTGCGGACTTTGACCCCGTCGCCATCGCTCAAATCTACGAACGCAACGGCGCCGCATGCCTGAGCGTGCTGACCGACGAGCCTTTCTTCCAGGGGAGCCTGGACTACTTGCGAGACATTCGCCGTCAAGTTTCGCTGCCGCTGCTCCGGAAGGACTTTATCCTCGATACCTACCAGTTGTGGGAAGCGCGGTGTGCCGGCGCCGACGCCGTCTTGCTGATCGCCGAATGTCTGGACGACTGCCAGCTACGGAAACTCCACAACGAAGCACTGGAACTCGGACTGACGCCGCTGGTGGAGTTTTACGACGAAGCCAATCTGGACCGCGTTCTGGACGCGGGCGCCATGCTGGTGGGCGTGAATAACCGCGACTTACGGACCTTCCAGACCGACCTCGAGCACGTAATTCGGATGCGCGAGCGGGTTCCCTCTGACTGCGTGCTGGTGGGCGAAAGCGGAATTCACGGGCGCGCCGACGCCCTGCGCCTGGAGCTTGCGGGCGTCGACGCAATGCTTGTTGGGGAACATCTCATGGCCAGCCACGACATCGGCGCCGCGGTGCGGGAGCTGCTTGGCCACGGCGGATCCTAGGCGACGCTCGCTCCCATCGCGCTAAATCGTCTCTCCAAAGCCTGTGTGTGCAACCACTTGCGTGTTGCTCTCGGCTGCGGCACGCGATTTGCGTGTTTTACAGTCGGCGGTAATTTGCGGGTCACATTTTTGCACTAACTTTCGCCGCAAACGCCGAACTACATTACAGATAGGCTCGTCGCCCAAAGTACGTTAACGGCTGCACGCGCTTATGCGTCCGCATTGAAAGGTTTTTGATATGTCGCGCGTGATCGAACACGTGGCAACGCTCAACAGCGTGGTACGCACCATCTTGGCGGTGGTGCTGGTCGGCGCTATGGGCTACGGCGGCTGGATGGGGTACCGCACGTACAACTCGGCGGACTTGGCGATGCAAGAGCAGTCCCAGGCGTTGGAAGCGGCCCGGCAGGACCTGGCGGCGCGTGACGAAGAGATCAAAGAAAAGGACCGTTTGCTATCGCAGAAACAACAGCAGTTGGTCCGCCAGGAGGCTGAGATTGCCGACCTGAACGTCATGATTAAAGAGAAGGAAGCAAAGATCGCGCAGCTTGACACAGCCATGCGTCTACTCAAGGTTGACCGCCGCATTGCGCATTTGCGCGTCTTGGATCAAACGACCGATCCGGAAAGCGGCGAACTCACGACGAAAATCTCGTTTGTCGAAGTCAACGAAGAAGGCTACCCCATCGGCCCTGAGCGAGTATTCGATATCAAAGGCGACATGGTGTACATCGACCATTGGGTGGTCAAGTTCGCCGACGAATACGTGGAGCAGGCCGACCTGGACCGCTCGACCTCGATTTGCCTGTTTCGCCGGATCTTCGGCGAGTTTCAGGAGCCAAGTCAGGGCTACACCATTGACGAGGTCGGTTCGCGCCCGTTGGCGTATGGCCGAGGCGGCGTGATGTCGGATTTTGAGCGCCAGATTTGGGAAGACTTCTGGAATATCGCCAACGACCCTGAGCGAGCCAAAGAGCTTGGCATTCGCGCGGCGCACGGAGAAGCCGTGTCGATCAAGGCCGAGAAAGGCAAACGCTATCAGGTCCAGTTGCGGGCTTCGGGCGGGTTATCCATCACGCCGCTGCAAGACGGCCAGAAACCCCCGGCGGCATAACACGGCGCGAGGGTGCTGCCGTTCTGTCGTAACAGCGACTAACGTAATTTGGAGCCTGAGTTCTCCCTCAGGCGCCAATGCGTAAACGCCGCTACGGAAGGAGACGCGGCCTACCTACTCCTTTGCCGCTTCCTTCTTTAGCCCTTCTTCCTCCAGGCTGCGGAAGGCGTCCACGCCGAAGCCTTCGTCCTCGCTCGCCTCTTTGTCCTGAATAACTTCGGCGCGCGTCACGCGAATCTTCTTGAACATGTCTTCCGAGACGACATAGTACCAGTCGGCAAAACGGAAGTTCAGATCGCGCACCTTACTTTCCGCGGCCTTGATTTTCTCCTGGTACTCGTCCTGCTTGCGTTGGTTCTCCTTGGTGATCCGGTCGCGCTCGGCCTCGATCTTAGCGCGGTCGTCTTGCGGCTTGGCTGGTTCTTCGTCTTTGGGCGCCTCATCGGCCGGGGCGTCTTCGTCGGACGCGGTTTCCGAAGGCGCCTCGTTGGCGTCCTCGCTGGCTTCGTCGGTCGTGCTGGCGTCCTTCGCCTCGGGAAGCGGGGGCAGTTCGGCGATGGCGGGCGGGGGAATCATGCTTTGATTGACCCGCGCGGTAACGAGCATGTAGCGGTTCAGACTGCTGGCGTCGCCTTCGTCCTCGGCGCCCGACACGTTCCCGAACTTGAGCACGTACTCCACGCCGTCGCTTTGGGTGGCGATCACTTCGCCGTTTGCGGCGTACAGGTCGATGGTTTGTTCATCGCGCCCCACGTCGGGAATGAAGCCCAACTGCACCAACGATTGCACCCCTTCTTCGTCTTTGAGAAAACCGCGGTCGGCCTTCAGGTCGGCGCCAAGACCTTGGGGCTTGCGGCGGACATCGACGATTTCCAGCGTGTCGAGCGCGTTTTTCAACGCATCCAACGTGGTTTCGTTCAATTCTTCGTCGGGCAACAGCCCCGTGGCCTGCGGTTGGTTGTTCCGGTACAGCGTCAGCGATTCGAGCTTCCACTTGCCGTCTTCATCCACCACCGTAACGTCCATCCGGCGGTTGTCCTTGGCTCGCAATATGCCTTGGCGCAGATCGACGGCGGCTTGGGCGGTGTAGTCGGCAATCGCCAGCTTCTTGACGTCCAGCGGGTTCAACTTGAGCAGGTCTTTCTCGATCCAATTTTCGAACTTCGACGGGAAGGCATCCAGGTTGATTTCCACCGCGTACACGCGATCCTGGTTGGGACGACGCACAAAACGTTGCGTCTCTTGTCCCTTGATCTTATGGCCCACGATCAATCGGACCAGGTCCTTGCCGTCCTCGTCCTGCATGGCGATAAGCGTGCCCACGCCCTCGTGGTTGGCGTTTTCGGTAGACGGCTCGATCACGCCGAACATCGCGTGATCGGCCGCACGGTCGCTTGCTACGCCCAGGATTTTCAAGTCGATTAGCGCCACGGCTGCGTCGCGAAGGCGGTTTTGCGCGTCGGCCGGGTAGCTGCCGTGCGACGGAATCACCCACCGGCCGTCGCTGCTCTGCTCGACCTCGAAGCGGCTCAACTTGGCCAAGTCGCTGTCCACCGTAACGATTTCCAGGCTGGCGCCTTGGAGTGGGTCTTTGAAGTCGGGGAACAACTGCTTGCCCACGTCGCTTTCGGCAGGGGCTTCGACCGGTTGCGTCAGCCAGACCGAGCCAAAGGCCGCCAACGCCACCACCAGCGCCACGGCGGCAAATACAGAAGTCTTAACAGTTTCGCTCATGGTACGTGATTACGATCAACCACTAGGGGTTAGGACGCGTGAAGATCTGGATGTAACCGGGTCGCTCTCTCGGCGAGAGAGCCTAAGTCTGGTTCGTTTACCGCAGGCGCGATCGGGAAATACCTTCGCGTTCGCGGAGTCGGCGGCGGACGAATACCACCAGGCCAACCAACAGCGGTGGAATGGGTGGCAAGACGACCGCCCACAACTTGTAACGCGTTTGGATTTTGCGAATCTCCAAATCGGCGTCGCGACGGATGCTCTTGATCTCGCGATCGCGTTGCCGCTCTAGTTGCTCGCGTTTGGCGTTAAAGCGCTGCTGTGCGGTCTCACGCTTGATGTTCAGCCGTTCGCCAGCGGCCGCGAGTTCGGCGGAAACGTCTTCCCCTTGCTCGTTGCGTTTGCGGAGGCTGTCCACCACGCGCTGCAATTCCTTGACCGACTCTTCCATCTCCTTGTTGGCTTCCTTGACCGCGGAATCGAATCGTTCCCGGTACTGTTGTTGCTCTTTGAGTTCCCGCTCTCGGGCCGACTCGGTCCGGGCGTCCACGTAGCGAAGCGAACCGTAATGGGGTTTGCGCTTGCGTATTTCAACGAAGTCGTCCTCGCCAGCCAGCGAGTCAATTACGTTGAGCACAAAGGTCACGTTTTCAAAGTTAAAGCGAATCTCCTCGTCCGGTCGGGCGCGAAGGAACAAGAACTGGTCGTCCAGCACATCCAAGTCGCACACATAAACGACGTTCAACGGGCGATCCTCGGCCTTGGTCGTGTCTTCGTCGATGTCGGAATCGGACTTCTTCGCCGCATCCGCGTCGGCGGCCTTGGGCTTCCCGCGAATGTGCGCGGCGATGGAATAGTTTTCTTGCGCCCCGAACGACAACTTCCGTTTTTCCTCCAGCCGAGCCGGATTGAGGTCGAGTTGCGCCGGACCAAAGAACGCCTGCCCCATGTATTCCTGGTAGCTCATGGCGCCCGCGAGCGAGCCAGTGGTGACCAGGTCGTTGTACTCTACCCCCTCGGGTGCATTTTCCGTCTTCTCGATGCCGCCGGGGAACATGAACAACACTTCCTCCAGGCCCGACGTGATCGGATCATTCGGGTTGAACGGCTGGAAGTTTTCCTCCTGCGAGGGCGCCTCGGGCCGGATGAACACAAACTCGGGAATAATGCCGCGAAGCTGCAACTTGGGGTACGGGTTATAGTTCTGCCAGACCACGTCGACGTTGACCACGCCCGCGGTGTGCTGACCGAGCATCCGCACCCCCAGAGCGTCCCACAAGAGTTGGATGTCGCCCTTTTGCTCGGGCTGGCCGCCGCCGAACATGCCGCCCGGCGCCTGCTTGGGCTGGCTGGTGCCGGGAACGCCGCCCATGTTGAAGGGAATGGGGTCTTCAAAGATCGCCGTGGGAAGACCTTTCTTGACGGCGTCGATCAGGTTCTCCAACTGCGTGGGGGTAAGCGATGACGGCTGGGCGGCCAAGAGCGCGTCGTACTTGGTTACGTCGATCGGGGCGTTGGGATCGACATCCTCCACGTCGTATTGCTTCTCCAGTTCGGTAATGATGGCCTGCCGCGGCGTGTTTTGCGGCTGCATGCCCGACATAACAAAGCCCCCCAGCAAGCGGGCGTCGGTTTGCAACACGCCCAGCGTCTTGCGTTTCCCTTCGGCCACCGTGGAAATCGAGCGGACCAATTCGTATTCGACGGGCACGCCAAAGTCGAAGAACGGCACCACCACTTTTTCCAGGCCCGACGTAAACGCGGCGCCAAGAATCACATCCTGATCTTTGAATTGCCCCCGCGAGACGCTGCGCACGGTGCGCGGTTCGATGCCATAGCGGTCGGCGGCCATCGCCGCCTCTTCGCTGGAAGGCTCCAGATTGTTGTGAATGCGCACCACCACGTTGTTTCCGCCCAAGGCGCGGAATTCCTTGAGCATCGAAATCAGATCGCGCTTGGTTTTCACATATTCTTCGGGGACTTCGTCGCTTAGAAACGCCTCGACCACCACGGGTCGCTCGGTGTCCAAGTCGCGGATCAGGCGTTTGGTTTGCGGCGAGAGCGAACTGACGGCGCCATCGGTCATGTCGATCCGCACCAGGTCGTTGCGCGAGAAGATCACGTTCACCGCCAACGCCACGACAATCAAGCAGACGGTGCGAACCAGGTAATGTCCGACCATCGCATCGCCGTCGCGTCCTCCGACCCAGTGGCGCCGGCCAATCAGCAACATGCATAGGTAAAGGCCGATGGCGATAATCATCAGGAAGTACGTCACCGACGACAGGCTGATCACGCCGCGGCCGAAATCATCGAACTGGCGGCCAATGCTCCAGTCGGCGATCGTTTGCGCCAGCGTGGCGGTGGGGGCGATGGTATCGGCCCAAACGGCGAACACCAGCGGCGCGTTAAAGGCCACGCCCAGGATAAAGCCGACCGTCAAAATGTGCGTCAGGAACGAGGCCACCATGCCCACGGCCAGCATCGCCAGGCCAACCATCCAGTAGCCAAAGTAGGTGGCCAGCAACATCCCCACGTCCACGTCGCCCAGCGAGAGCGAGACCAGCACGGTATACGTGGCGATTTGCGAGAAAAGTAGCGAAGCAGTGTAAATCGCGGCCGCCGCCAGGTACTTGCCAAGCACGATGTCGAAGTCGCCGGCCGGGATGGTCAGCAGGAGTTCGTCGGTGCCTTGGCGTCGCTCGTCGGCCCACACGCCCATCGTAATCGCCGGAATGAACACCAGCATGATGAGCGGGAAAAAGGCATTCAGTTGATCGAGGTTCGGCAGGTTCGCGTTGAAGAACTCATGGGGCCAGAATGCGGCGAACGACGTCAACAACACGAACAGACACAGGAAAACGTATCCGGTCGGATTCGAGAAGTAGCCCAAGAAGTTCCGCTTGAGCACGGCAAACGCCGCCTGCTTCCAGACCGCCAGCGGAATCAACAGCAGGGCAAACGCGCCCAGGAAAAAGGCGTCGAACACCACCAGCCACAGCAAGGGACCGAATACCTCGCCGCCGGGAAATCGAGTCGCCACAAACAGCAGCACCAAAGCCACAAGCGCTACCGCGGCGTCATACGCCAGAAACTTGAACAGCGGCGCCGCGAGCGAGGCGCGCTGCGACTTGCGCACGGCGCCCATGCCCACCGCGGCGCCAACGCCCGCTAGCGCGGCAATGACCGCCAGCACCAGGATCAACGTAAGAGAACCAGTCATGACAAAACGAATATCGCAGGATAGAAGGAAATTTTGAGGAGTGTCTCCGCGCGGTGCGGTCCACGATCAGGCGGCCTGCGTCGGCGCGGTAAGCCGCTGAAACGCCGCATCCAGCCCGCGACCGTCGCTGTCCAGATCCGCGACAGGGCCGTCGTACACCATGCGGCCTTCGTTAATCACAATCACGCGGCTGGCCATGGCCTGCACTTCTTGCAGAATGTGCGTCGAAAGCAAAATGGTCTTTTCTTCGCCCAGCCGTCGCATCGTTCCGCGAACTTCGCGAATTTGGTTCGGGTCCAGCCCGGCGGTTGGCTCGTCGAGAATCAGAACGTCGGGTTCATGCAGCAGCGATTGGGCCATGCCCACGCGCTGGCGATACCCTTTGGACAACTTGCTGATGGGCTTGTGAAGCACGCTGCCCAATTGGCAGAGATCGACCACCGCCTCGATGCGTTCGTTCTTGCGGTCGCGGTCCATTCCGCGGGCCTCGGCGAAAAACTCCAGCAGGCCGTGAGGCGTCATGTCGGGGTAGAGCGGCCCATTTTCGGGCAAGTAGCCCAACCGTTGCGAACCGGCCAAGCGATCGCTCAGCATGTCATGCCCCGCTATCCGGGCCGTGCCTTCCGAAGGCGACAAATAACCGGTGAGCAATTTCATGGTGGTGCTCTTGCCGGCGCCGTTGGGGCCGAGAAACGCCACGACTTCGCCGCGATGCACCGTAAACGACACTTCGCGACACGCGGCGAAAATCCCATAGAATTTCGAGAGCCGGTCGGCCTCGATCATGGGAACAGCAGAGTCCTGATTCTTCATGCCTGCGGGAAAAGGCGAGATGAAAGGGGGCGGAATAATGTGGAATGTATAATGGCTTAACGCAAACGGGGGTTTCTCACAAGTCCCTACGAGGCAAACGCCGGCGCGGTTCGGTGGTTTGGGAAAACCTTACAGCGACTTTTGCTCCACAATACAACCCTGAATACAAAAAGGCTCTCCCCTGGGGGAGAGCCTCTGAACTTGACCTCTTGCGTGGTTTTTCTCGGACGCCGTGCGGTCTACAACGCCGTGGCGGGGTCCGTCTCCTCGGGCGCATCGCCCTCTTCCGCCGAATCCTCGTCGGCTGCCGGTGGCGAGACCGGCGGAGCGTCTTCTGTGACGGCGGGAGGCTCGGCAGGCGCCTCCGGGGTGGCGTCTGGCGCTGGCTCCGTGGCTGGCGCGGGAGCGGGGGCAGGCGCGGGTTCCGTCGCTGGCGCGGGAGCGGGGGCAGGTGCGGGAATCGTAGCCGGCGCGGGTTCCGTCGACGGCGCGGGTAAGGTCGCGTCAACCGGCGGGGCGTTGGTGATGGGCGGAGCGAGACTGCTATCGACCGTGACCGGAGGCGCGCCCGACTCAGCCAACGGCGGGGCTACTTCGTCGGGCTGACTGCCGGGCGGAGCGGCAATCACGGCGAATTCCTTCGCCTTTTCGACCTTCCCGGCGGGGTTCCACCAGGTCCACTTGCCGCTTTGCGAGTCCAACACGTAGTCGCCCTGAATCCACTTTTGACCGTTGGGGTGCCACCACGTCCAGACGCCGTTCTTGGCGCCGGCCACGTACAGGCCCTCGGATTCCTTTTGCCCGTTGGGATACCACCAGGTCCATTTACCGTCGCGCACTTTATCGCCATCCACCGACACGACGACGGTGCTCGCCTGACCTCGCCACCAATCGTACGTGGTCTTGGTGGTTTCCTTGCCGTAGAGATACCAGCCTTCCCAGTGCTTGCGGCCGGGAGCGTAGGCGGCGGATTCCAGTCTGCGAAGCCGCCCACCCACGTATTGTTCACCGTCGCTGGCTTTGCCGTTTTGCCCCCACTCGAGCACTTTGCCTTCCGGGACGCCGTTGATGTACGTCACTTCCCGTAGTTTCTGGCCGCCCGGGTAGTACCAGGTCCAGACGCCGTGAGGCGTACCCAATTGGAAATGCCACTCGCTGACCTTTTGCTTGTTACGGTCGTAGATGGTCCAGGGGCCTTCAATCTGACCGTCAACAAAGTGCGCCTCCGACAAGAAGGGTTCCGCATAGGGGGCGTAAACCGGTTCTTGGAACAGTGGACCATCGGCCCGGTAGAACCACCGCGTCCACACGCCGTTTCGCTTGCCCAAAACGTATTCGCCGCCGCCGAGCTTTCTGCCGTCGGGACCAAAATAGACGTATGGGCCGTGGTTGACGTAGTCGCCCTTTTCGTTCTGAACGACATGCCGCTCAACGCGCACGGCGCCATTGGGGAATCGCTCTTTGATAACTTCGGGCGCGGTTGCCGGATCCTGGGCGGCGGCGATCCCCGCATACGCCGCAACAACCGCGACAGTCCAGCAATACCGTTGAGCCACGCTAACCAGAGATTTCCAAACCATAGACGATTGCTCCAAGAGGCGAGAAGACGCGAAGTTCTCGTATCAGCACGAGTTGGGGACAACTCGATGGACCGCCGGCATCTTCAAAAGGGAATAGCGAGACGCGCTACGCAGCTAGATCGCACGATAATCCGGTTGTGCGGCTCCGACCGGACACAAAATCCCAAAAATCTCGCCAAGTTCCAGCAAGGTCATTGGCGCTCAACTATAAACAATCCCAGGCGCCCGATGCGGCGCCTAGGTATTTTGGTGGTTCGCTTTCCAGCCTATCAGGGAGCGCGGTAAATGCAATGGAGAAATCGTGTTTGGATCGTGTTGAGTCTCTTGACGCTTTTGGGATTGGGAACGGGGGCGGCCATGGCCGACGAAAAAGCAAATTCCACGGAAAAACTCTTGCGGCACGTGGTGCTGTTTCAGTTCAAGCCGGACGTGAGCGAGGCACAGGTCCAAGAAGTCGTTGATGCGTTCGCGGCTTTACCCGCAAAGATCGACGCCATTCATGGTTTCGAGTGGGGAACCGACGTGAGTGTCGAGAACAAGGCGGAAGGCTTTACGCACGCCTTTGTCGTTACGTTTCGGACCAAAGCGGGGCGGGACGAATACTTACCGCACCCCGAGCACCAAAAGTTCGTGCAGTTGGTTGGCCCGCGGTTGGCCAAGGTCTTGGTGTTCGATTATTGGACCAAGGAGTAACCGCGGCGGTCACCGCCGCTTCTCGCGCCGCTGCGCCAGTTCGTCGCGCAGCGTCGCGGCGAGTTCATACTGCTCTTGTTCAATCGCCTCGGCCAAGCGCTCTTGCAGCGTGCGGCCCACGTTGTAGTGGTCGCGGAGCGACTCGCGGAGATCGATCAACCGCTCGACCAGGTCGTCATCCTCGAAGTGCTCTTCAGCCTCGAACTCCTCGAACACCTTGCGAATCCGCTCCAAGCCTTCGTTGATCGCCTGAACCGCCAGTTCGGGACCCTGGCCTTCGTCCAGTTCCGCCAACGCCGCGGCCTGGGTGCGATGAAAGAGCACAAACGGGCGGTATTGTTCGTGCGAGAGCGTCCATTGCTCGTCGGGCGAGTGCTTGCGGCAAAAGTCCATGAATGCCAGGGTGTGATCGGCGTCACGCACCGCCTCCTCGAATCGTCGCAGCGCGAGCCAGCAGATGCGCCGGTGATAAAACTGCACGAACTCCCGATCGGCTTCCCCGCATTGGTCTTCGTCCAGGGCAAAGCTCTCGCCGACGCGAAAACTCTCGGCTACCAGAAAATCGTAGTAGGTGTCGCTTCCGTGGGGATGGTCCCCATCGGGCCGGCCGGTCGTCTCGAGCTGGAGTACGCCCATGTCCACCCGCATTTGTATGACATCGCGACGGTCGGCGCCCGCCACGATGCGCACGCTGACCGTTTCGGGATCGTACGCCCAGTCGCGGAGGAGATGGTCGATATGCTGTGCTCGACGTCGCGGCATAACAGGTTGATCTCGGCGCCGAATCGGCGGCAATAAGGCTAGGTCCACAATCGATCGTGACCCTCCCAATTATAGCTGCCCATCGCCCGCCAGCCACCGCCGCCCCGAGGGCGAAAAATCATTGCTTTTGGGGCGCTGGTGTGCTAATCTCCACCCAGTTTTGTACTTGCCTTTTCTCTTCTCTCTTCCTTCCATACCGCCATGCTTGACATAACGGACCGGGGAACCGTCAACACCTGCGACGGTGTCACCCGACGCGATTTCTTGCAAGTGGGCGCGCTGGGCGCCTTGGGCCTGTCGCTGCCCCATTGGTTGGCGGCCAAATCGCAAGGCGCTATTGCCGACAAACACGATCAGCGCTCTTGCATTATGATTTTTAATCTGGGAGCGCCCAGCCAGATCGACACCTTCGACCCCAAGCCCGACGCCCCGGTAGAAGTGCGCGGCCCCTTCAAGACGGTATCCACCAAGTCGCCTGACATTCAACTGACCGAAATTCTGCCCCGCCACGCGCAGCACGCCGACAAGTTTTCCGTCGTTCGCAGTTGTTACCATACGGCGGCGGCGGTGCATGACACCGGCCACCAGATGTTGCAAACAGGGCGGCTGTTCACGGGAGGAATTAACACCCCTCATGCCGGCTGCGCCGTGGCGTACTTGCGCGGTCGGCGGACCGATTTGCCCGCGCATGTGCTGCTTCCCGAGCCAATGGGCCGCACCGGCGGCAACTTACCCCACGGTCAAGATGCGGGTTTCCTGGGCAAGGCGCATGATCCGTTTTCGCTGATGGCGGACCCCTCGAAGCCGAACTTCCAAGTTCCCGATTTGCTGCCTCCGCAACAAATTGGCGAAGTGCGGCTCGAACGGCGTCGGCGACTGCGGCAAATTGTCGAGCAGACCGTACAGACGTTTGAGACCAGCGAAGCGGCCCGCTTGATGGACAGTAACTTCGAGGCCGCCTACCGCATGATGACGAGTCCCGAGGCCCGGTCAGCCTTCGATTTGTCGAAAGAGCCGCAGGCGCTACGCGAAAAATATGGTCTCAACCGCTTCGGCCAGTGTTGTCTGCTGGCTCGGCGGCTCATCGAGGCTGGCGTGCGGTTTGTGACCATTAACACATTTCTTACTGTTTTTGACGAAATTACGTGGGATATTCACGGTTCTAAACCGTTTACCTCAATTGAGGGCATGCGCGACATTGTGGCTCCGATGTACGACCAGGCGTATGGCGCCCTGCTGGAGGACCTGACCCAGCGCGGGATGCTCGATGAAACGCTTGTGTGTTGCCTGCAAGAGTTCGGTCGCACGCCGCGCGTGAACCCCGCTGGCGGCCGTGACCACTGGCCCCAATGTTTCTCGGCCTATTTTGCCGGCGGGGGGGTCCAAGGCGGCCGGGCCGTGGGCGCCAGCGACGAAATTGGGGCTTATCCCGCCGAGCGGCCAGCAGACCCTTCCGAAGTAGTAGCAACAATTTACCATAGTCTCGGGTTCGATTTGGAAACCGCCTTGCCCGGTCCCGCAGGTCGCCCGTTCCCCTTGGTCGATTTCGGCAAGCACCAGATTGCGGAGTTATTTTAATACGACGGATCAACCGCACGCGCTCACCTCAATCGCTCGTGACCGAAGTCCAACGCGCCTTCCGGTTCCTGCGGACCCGCCGCTTGCGTTCCCGCCCTGGGCGGGAAACGCGTTCATTTCCGGCTGTTTTTCCCGCCTACGCTTTCGCCTGTACTGGCCATGTGTTTTTCGATCCGCTGCTGGTGTGTTGGTCACGTGTTCGCGTTGTTCATTGCTTCGCCCTTGGCGGCGAACGATGCGATTTCGCTGCTGCCCGCCAAAATCTCGCTACCGACCACGCAATCGCGGCAACGGTTGCTTGTGCAACAACTGCAAAATGAACAAGTGCTAGGCCAATTGCGCGAGGGGGTAGCCTACGAGACCAGCGACGCGAGCGTGGTGCGGATTGAAGACGGCTTGGCCGTGCCGGTCGCCGACGGAACCGCCACCATCACCGCCCGTGTTGGCGACCACACGGCCCGCGGCGAAGTGACCGTGACCGGACAAACGCGGCCATTTCAGTGGAGTTTTCGCAACCATGTCGAGTCGGTGCTTTCCAAAGCCGGCTGCAACGGCGGTGCTTGCCACGGCGCCCGGGCCGGAAAGAATGGGTTTCGGCTGACCTTGTTCGGTTTCGATCTGGATGCGGATTACGAGTACTTGACCCGCCAGGCGCGCGGCCGGCGCATCGTGCCGAGCGATCCCGGTCGTAGCTTATTGCTGACTAAACCGACGGGCGCGATTCCGCACAAAGGCGGCGTGCGGTTCGAGCCAGACAGTTTGGAATATCGGGTGCTGGCCGAGTGGATTGCGGGCGGCGCGCCCTCGCATCATGCCGATGACCCGGTGATCGACCGTCTGGAGGTTCTCCCGCCGCACTCGGTCCAGGCGGTCGGCGCGCAACAGCAATT
>JAANMU010000033.1_pt1 | contig 150107 bp, 133 predicted proteins | sample 7279701 | NCBI WGS metagenome assembly JAANMU01 (sample SAMN14094539, study PRJNA606508) | bioreactor metagenome | isolation source: A lab-scale SPAN reactor treating ammonium-rich wastewater day 57 | place: Ireland: Galway | collected 2017-03-13
TTCTCCCGGCGGGGTCGAGCCCGAGCGCTTCGCCCGTTTTTACCAGCGCGTCCGCGACGGCGAGGTCAACCAGGAGCAGGTAGCCGTGGCGGCGCCCCTGCGCTTGCTGCCCGAGCAGAGCCGGGCTCAGGCGCTCATGCTGGAAGAGCTCTATAGGCACATCTGGGGGTGACCAGCTGGTGCCCCGGCGCCGCGTAGACACCTCGCGCGGGCCCACAGCCGCGCACGAGTGGACTACCGAGCCCGCCGGACACCTCGGGCGGAAACCTCAGATCTTCTGCAACAGCTGCATGGTGGGCAGCGAGCTTGCGATCACGATGATCCCGACCACGATCCCCATGGCGGCCATGAGCAGAGGCTCGAGCAGGGCCGTCAGAGTCTCCAGGTTATAATTGAGGTCCTCTTCCAGCATCTGGGCCGTCTTGCGCATCAGGAAGTCCAGCCTTCCGTGCTCTTCACCCAGGCGAAACGTCTGCAGCACCATCGCAGGGAAAAGATCGGCTAGCTCCATGGCCTGGGCGATGGTGTAGCCGTTCCGCATGAGCTGGAGGTAGGCGTTGAACCGTCTCTCGATAACGAGGTTGTCGGCCAGTCGCCCCACCGACTGCATGCCGGTCATAGGGATACCCGTTTCCATGAACGTGGCCATGGCCGTAAGCATGCGCACGATAGCGGCCTGCTCGATCAGTCGGCCCAGCAGGGGGATGCGCAGCAAGAGGGCGTCCACAGGGTAGCGCAGGTGGGCATTGTAGAAGGTACTTCCCAGAGTCGGCCAGGTGACCACCAGCGTGGCCAGGATGACCTGGCTCGAGATCAGGGTGACCGGGTTGAAGATGAGCTCGAAGGTGCGGGTGACGGCCCGGGTGATCCAGGGGAGCTCGGCCCCCATCCCCTCGAAGACCTCGCGCTCCTTGGGGAAGACGATCAGGGCCAGCATGGCCACCACCGCCAGGCCTACCACCGCCATCATGCCCGGATAGGCCAGCGCCGAGACGAAGCGCCGCCTCAGGTTCAGGGACTTCTCCAGATAGTCGGCCAGGCTGCCGAGCGTCACGTGCAGTTGCCCCGTGGCCTCCCCGGCCTGCACCATCTGCACGGCCAGAGAAGGAAATACCCGGGGGTGGGCCTGCAGGGCGCGGCTGAGCTGCGTGCCCGAGCTGATGCGATTGTGCACGTCGCGGATGGCCAGGCGCAGCCGAGGATTGGGCTCCTCGGAGAGAAAGTCGAGCGCCGAGTGAACCGGGGTTCCGGCTGAGACCATGACCTGCAGCCTGCGAAAGAAGGCAACCACCAGGGCAGGGGGAACCGGCCCGGCACCGGCGCTGGCCGGGGCGGAAGGGACCGCGAGGGCTGCGGGGGCCTTCTCGGCCTGTCGAGGCTCGGGGGCCGGACGTGGCTGCCTCCGTCCTGGTCGGGCCTCAGGCGTGGGAGGAAGCTGATTGCTGGCCGGTCGGGGCTCCGGTGCCGGAGGGGGCTGCTTCCCGGCCGGTTGAGGCTCGGGTTGGCTCGAGCCCACGCCCTTCAGAGCCCCGCGAACCTGCCCCTCGGAGAGTCCCGGGAAACTCTCGAGCAGCGTGTGCACCGCCTTGCCCTCAGGCGAGGGCGGAGGCGCGGGAGGGCTCTGGGCGCCCAGCTGTCGTCCGCTCCTGTCGTCGCCAAGACCAGCCAGGGCAGCCCGAATCTGGGCCTCGGACATACCCGGGAACTGCTTGCGCATGGCGTTGATGGCCTGCTGCTCGGGATCGGGGTGGGCTCTGTCGGCCATCAGTTGTGGAGTTGAAAGCCCGTGGTCAGGCTGAAGGTATCGGGAGTGGGCTTTCCGTAGCGCTTCTGCTCGGCGGTCACGGTCACGCTGACCATCTCGCCGCCCCCGGCGCTGACCTTGAACTCGATGATCCCGCGGCCCACCGGCACCCCGTCAGTGCGATAAGAATCCAGCGCCAGGCCCTGGAAATCTTCGATGGGAAGAGCGTTCACGTGGGCCGGGTTGCCCGCGTCGATCTCTACCTCGCGCCGGTAGAGCATCTGGTCTTGCAGGTAGTAGACGATGTAGCGCCCGAAATTGAGGTCGTGATTGTCGTCGAAGCTGAAAGCGTCGGGAACGGGAACGCTGATGGCATCCTCTGAGCCGGAAATGGAGAGCCCGGCTGGGGAGCCTCGTTGCAGGTCGCGACTGAGCCGGTAGACGATGGTCTGCACGGTTCCCTGCAGATCCGACTGGGCCTCGGTCTTGCGAAGTGCACTGGAGCCGTTGGAGTAGATCGTCAGGATCATCCCCAGCAAAAAAATGAGCAGGCTACCCGTGACCAGGACCTCGATCAGAGTGTGACCACGCTGTCTGCTCATGGAGCCGGCGCCACCGGATAGACCAGCGTCTGGAGGCGTACGTTCCTCGAATCACCCCAGACGGCTTCAACGGTAACCTGCTTCAATTTGTCCTGGTCCTCGACGGATACCACGAGCCTAAACTCTCCCACTCCCGGATAAGGGGGGGGAGGGAAATCATCCTGAGTCGGGGCAGGAATCCGGCCGTCGTACTGCCCAGGGTCGGGAAACTCACGCAGATCGCGGATCGCTTCCATCTGGCAACGAGCAAGCTCGGTGGCCTGCACATAGCCCTGGCTCTGAGTGTTGAGTTGCAAACCGCTGATGAACAGGCCCACCATGGTCGTAATGGCCAGGGTGAGCAGAAAGAAAGCCAGACAGATCTCGACCAGGGTCAGACCGCGACGGCTCAAAGTTGTTCCCAGGCGGCCACGTTGGGGGGTCCGGGCGAATCCGGACCGCGCTGCGAGCGCAGGTATTCTTCGTCCATCGTCAGCGTGCAGCCGTTGTAGAGAAAGATGTCGCCGTTTTGCGCCGTGACGCCTTCGACCTCTTCCCCGACCGGGGTGGCCACCGACTCGCTGTAGGTCCAGATACCGCCCATCACCTTGATGTGATTGGTCACATGAACATACTTCTTCGAGTAGAGGAGGCCAAAGAAGCTGCTCTCGTCGTCGGGCCCAATCCCACCTGGCAGAAAGTGCCGCGCCGTGGCGTCGTAACCCTCATTGCGAACTACGGCATAGAGAAGGCCAGGAAGGGGAAGTCCCAGGGTGAGAGCCTCCTCCACCTCCTCGGCACCGGGATTGCCCGGGCTGGTCACGATCGTCAAGTATTCAACCCGCTTGAGCAGCGAGTCTCGGGTGGGGCTGGGAGGCAGAGTGCTCAGCTGGTTCGTGAACGCGAGGGCAGCCGCGTTGACATCGGCAAGAAGAGCCTCCCGCGCGCTTACATTCAGATCGTCGTAGGTATCGCGAAGCTCTGCGAGCTTTGAGTTCATGGTATTCATGTCGGTCACGCCGACCTCGAGCTCGGCCAGGAACTGCGCGAGATCCATGCTGGCCAGTTGGATTTTCCCGCCACTATAGATGGCGATGCCGCTCTCGGGCGCGTTGGCGCGAATGTTGGTGTTCCCCGTGAAGGAGATATCCCCGGTGGCGTATATAGCGCCAACTCCGGTAACCGAGCCGTTGATGGTCACGTTTCCATCCACATAGAGAATACCATCCTCAAGCACCAGGTCGCTGTTCAAGCTCAGATCGCCGTTCTTGTAGCGCGAATCGGCAACCGTGACTGAGTCCGCACCGGGACCAGCCGAGGAGGCTATGCCTGGCAAGCCCTGAGCGTCGGCGATCTCGGCAGCGAGATCGTAGTTCGGCACGGGCTTGGCGGCTGAGCCCGTCTCGAACCCGCCGGAGACCGAATACTGGGCGGGATTGCTGCCGAAGTTGATGGCCCCCCCGGAGGAGCTCACGGAGCTTACTTTTCCCTGGATCTCCGCCCGGCCGGTGAACTTGCCCTCACCGTCCACGGTCGACTGCCAGGTGATCACGTTGGCGCCCCCGGGAGCGTTGGAGTGCACCTCAGCGTCGGTCGGGGTCATGGAGGCCCGGCTCTTGATGCCGTTGATGCGGGCCGGGCCTTTGAGCTTGATCCGATTGCTGGCAGACAGGGCATACGGCAGAATCGTGCCCCCTTTGCGGAGCAGCACCCGGACCCGGCGTTCGGTCGTGCCCACTCGGGCCGTGACGATCAGCTCGGCCGAATGAGGCGGCACGGTCTCCTCGCCCCGTGGGCCGGCCGCCAGGGCCTTGCCGCGCAGGTTGTTGACCGAATCATTGGCGCCCACGGAAAGGCCCGGGCCGGTGTGAAAACGGACCGAGTAGGTGCCGTCGATGCCCGGCAGCGTTTCCTCGTCAAACCCCTTGTTCCAGTCCGGGTCCTCATCGAGCTCGGCGCGCGAGCGAGCCACCGCTGCCTCGCACAGGTAGTGGGCCTGCATCTGCTGGTAATGAAGCCTGGCCTGGTAGCTCTTGGAGTGAGTGAGTACCACCAGCGTTTTGACCATGACAAAGAGCAGCAAGGTGGCGATCAAAACGGCCATGAGAGCCGCACCGCGTCGCTCGAAGTTTGTGCTCATAGGGAAATCATAGCATGGGAATGCGTTCAAGTCACAAGGCGATTTCACTTACCTGGATTGCACGTGCAGGCCGTGGATGGCGAGTTCGAGGCCAACAGTTGCCCGAGGGCGAGCGCACCCGACTGACGGAGATCATCGCTCCACCCTCGGCATCGGGGTAAGGTGGGCCCGTGAGGATCCTCCTGCTGATCGCGATTCTGTGTCTCCAGGTTCTGGCTCAGAGCAGCCGGGATGAGCGCGAAATCCGGGCCCTGCTCCAAAGCCCGGACTCGACCATCGACAGCCTGCGGGTAGCCGAAACCTGGGGGGTGGCTGTCATCCTGGCCGCTGACACCGGCGGATACTCGGTGGTGCACTTCATGGACGGACGCTGGCGAGTGGTGGCCGGCTCGGGAGGTGCCTGTGATGCCCGACACGCCTACGCGCTCGGCATCCCGGCCAGGCTCTGGGACCAGCTCTTGTCCGTCCCGGTCAGCGCCGAAGAGCGAAGACAGATCCTCTCCTCGGGCCCTTACTGGAGCTTTCTCACCCGCAAGCAGGCCCTGACGGACAGTGACCTGGCAGGTCACTCCTGGTGGGAGTTGACCCTCATGCGCAACGAGATCTTCGCCGTGCACGGGCGGCCCTTTCGAGACCCCGAATTGCGCAGCTACTTCTCCGCCAGGGCCTGGTATAAGGTCAATCCGGGCTATCACGACGGCATGCTGAGCACGCTCGAGCGACGCAATGCCGAGCTCATCGCTCGCTATCAGGCCCGCAAAGGGCTGGACCATTAGAAGGGAGTCATTCCATGAATAATGCGGTTCTGACGAACGTGCTGAACCTGCTCTCCGAGGCAGGCCTCAAAATACTGGCCGCGCTGGCCCTCTGGATGGCGGGAAGGTGGCTCATCTCGCTGGTCACCGGGACCACGCGTCGGGGACTTCAGGCCCGCAACGTCGACGCCACCTTGATCTTCTACGTTCAAGCCAGCCTGTCGGTGGCTTTGAACATCGCCCTGGTGGTCTCCATCCTGGGTTACTTCGGGGTGGAGACAACTTCCTTTGCAGCCCTGCTTGCCGCCGCCGGCATCGCCATCGGAGCCGCCTGGGGAGGACTGCTGGCCAATTTCGCTGCTGGTGCGTTCCTGATCATTTTGCATCCCTTCAAAGTAGGCGACTTTGTCACCATCGGAGGGATCACCGGAACGGTCATCGAGATAGGGCTCTTCACCACCATTGTCAACACGCCCGACAACGTCCGCACGATCATGGGCAACAACACGGTGTTCTCCGGGACTATCCAAAATTATACCGCCAACCCTTATCGACGCGTTGAGCTGGTAGCCCAGCTCAATCACAGCGTGGACCACAATCAGGCTATCGAGCTCCTGCGCGAGAAGCTGGCCACGATCGCCAACGTCCTCAACGATCCGGCTCCCGTGGTGGAGATCCTCGAGTTCAACCTGAACGGTCCGGTCCTGTGCGTACGTCCCTTCTGCCACAACAACCACTACTGGCAGGTCTACTTCGACACCAACAAAGTGATCAAAGAGACCTTCGGAGCGGCTGGATATCCTGCCCCTGAGCAGCACTTTCGCGTGCGAACCGCACAGGCTTGAGGAGGATCCCTTGGAGAAGACCGAAACACCCACAGCCCGCTGGTCCGACGGCGAGCAGCTCTTGCGCGACCCGGCCCGCAACAAGGACGCCGCCTTCACGACCGAGGAACGACGCCACTACGGACTGGAGGGGCTCCTGCCGCACGCCGTTCTGACCCTCGAGCAGCAGGTGGCCATGGAGCTCGAGCACATCTTCTCCAAGAGCGAGCCGCTAGAGCAGTACATCGGCCTGATCGCCCTGCTCGATCGCAACGAGACCCTCTTCTACCGCTTGCTGATCGAGAACCTGGAGCGATTGACGCCCATCCTCTATACCCCTACGGTGGGGTTGGCCTGCCAGAAGTACAGCCACATCTTCCGCCGGCCCCGGGGCCTGTTCTTGTGCCCCGACGACCGGGGCGCGATCGCCCGACGGCTGGAGAACTTCCGCCAGCGCGACGTGCGCTTGATCGTGGTGACCGACAATGAGCGCATCCTGGGCCTGGGAGACCAGGGGGCGGGCGGCATGGCCATCCCCATCGGCAAGCTGATCCTCTACTCGGCCGGAGCCGGTATCCACCCCCGACTCTGCCTGCCCATCAGCCTGGACGTGGGGACGGACAACCAGGCCCTGCTCGATGACCCTTACTACGTGGGCTATCGCGGCCCGCGCCTGCGTGGCCCCGAGTATGACTCCTTCGTGGAGGAGTTCGTGCAGGCCGTGCGCCACGTCTTCCCCGGGGCCCTTCTGCAGTGGGAGGACTTCAAGAAGGTCAACGCCTTCAACCTGCTGCACCGTTATGCCCAGCGACTGCCCAGCTTCAACGACGACATCCAGGGCACCTCAGCGGTGACGCTGGCCGGGATCCTCACGGGCGTCCTGATGCAGGGCAAGTCCCTGAGCGAGCAGCGGTTCCTGCTCGTGGGCGCGGGGGCGGCCGGGGCCGGCATCGGCGGCCTGCTCCGGGCGGCCCTGCTGGCGGAAGGAATGGAGGAGGCGGAAACCCGGCGCAGGCTACTCTTTCTCGACTCCAAGGGGCTGGTCTGCCAGACCCGCCAGGACCTCGAGCCTCACAAGCGCGAGCTGGCCCTCCCGGCCGCGGACTACCAGAAAGTAGGCCTGTTCACCCCCCTGCCCGTCAGCCTCGAAGGAGTGATCCAGGCCGTGCGTCCCACGGTGCTCATCGGAACCACGGCCCATCCCGGTGACTTTACCCCGGCGGCCCTCCGGGCCATGGCGGCGGCCAGCGCGCGCCCCCTGATCCTCCCCCTGAGCAATCCCACCAGCAAGGCCGAGTGCACCCCCCTGGAGGCCCTGACCAATACGCAGGGACAGGCCCTGGTGGCAACCGGCTCGCCGTTTGCCCCGGTCGTCTATGAAGGCACCGAGCACGTCATCGGACAGTGCAACAACGCCTACGTCTTTCCCGGAATCGGGCTGGGCATCTTGATCAGTGAGGCCAGCCGGGTCACCGACTCAATGTTTCTGGCCGCTGCCCGGTCGCTGGCCGAGTACACCGCTTCCCAGGGAGCCAGCCTTTTCCCACGGCTGCGCAATCTACGCGAGATCAGCCAGCGAATCGCTCTCAAGGTGGCCCAAACGGCCCGCGACGAGGGTTACGGGCGGGCCCTGAGCGACTCGGAGCTGGAGGAGGCCATCAAGAGCTTTGTCTGGACTCCAGATTACTAATGTGTTGAGCGTTACGTGCTGAAGGTTTTGCCTATCCTTCGGGGGCGCCTCCATACAAGTCTGTCGGCGCCAGTTACTGCAAACCTTCAGCACTTCACTTTAGAGGTTGATCCCGAGATGACCTCGGAACCGTTCGCTTCACGGAATGCTTGGGAAGACGACTATTGCCCGTTTCGCACCACCGCAAGCCGCCACTGCCCTGCCGCAATTCCTCCCCCACCACCTCCCGAGCCCATCTGGTGATCGAAAAGGATTTCCGAGCCGGTGGAAAGGCTCGCTCTCCGGGCCACCACCGAGCCAATAACCCGCGAGCCGGTGGAAAGGTCCGCGGTGCTGTTGGGCCCGTAAATGCCCCCTCGAATCCGCGAGTTGGTGGAGAGCTCCACGCGGCCCGACAGCATCAGAATCTGCAGCCCCGAAGGTTGTCCGCTGGGATTGATGGAGCTTGTGGACAGGTCCACCCCACCCTGAACGAGGATAATGACCGGCCCTGAAGGGTTCTGCACGAGAATGCGGGAGCCCGTACTGAGCTCGATGCCTCCCCGGAAGAAGTATTGGCCCGAGGTCAGGGTAACCGTGCTGCCGGTGCTGGCGTCCAGGGAGTTGTAGTTGCCGGGTGCCAGGGCCTGGCTGTCACCGGTGCTCAGGTTGACTGACTGCAGCGGCCCGGTCACAACCGGGGGCGTAAAGGTGGTGAACGTCTTGGGAGCCAGCAGGGGCGTAATCGGCCCGGATACGGACGAGCCCGTAGAGGCATCCACCACCGAGGGCCCACCCCCCGGGCCCACCATCAGCGGCCCGTCAATTTGGCTGTTGGTGCTGAGATCCACCAGGCCGCTGGCGATGCCGTTCGTACCCACCTGGAAGGGCACGGTTGAGGGGAGAGACGCAGGCCATGAGTCGATCCGGCTGTCGGTGGAGAGCTCGATCCTGCCATCGGAGAAGAGGGCATAATCAAAAAGCGCCGCGCCCTGCCCGGGGGACGCCAGCGCACCGCTCACGAAGCGCTGCAGCCCGCACGAGCCAGTACTGAGGATGTAGACCATCCCCGCTGGTACCGTGGTGCCGTCGCTGGCATTGATAGGCCCGCCACCGCTGAAGTTATTGAAAAATTGCACCGTATAGCTGACTTCGGGCAGGTCTGGCATGGCGGCCATCACGTCCGTGCTCCAGGCGGAATCGGTCTTGAGCCTGCTCAGGCCCACCTGCAGGCCCGACCGGGCTGCCTGCTCACAGCGAAGCTGAATGGCGTAGGTGGCCACCCGCCGCATGCTGGCGGTGCTCCAGGAATGAATGCTCATGACCAGCAGCGTCAGCAGCAGGCCGAACAACATGACGGAAATCAACCCGAAGGCGCGGAGCTTAATTCTTAGGGCTGACATCAGTGCGACTTTCGATTCGGTAGAGCTCTCCAGCTTTCGTCAGGCGCGAGATCAGGTGGATGCTGGCCGGGTTGGTGCCGCTTAGCTCCAAGAGCTCGATGTCTCTCGCCAGCACGCTGAAGGGTGCGGGGTTGCCCCGAAAGTAAGCCACGTTCACGCTGTCGGGAATGATCGGGGCGGTATCCAGGGCGGTCGGCAGCGCTTCTTCCTTGCGCACCAGGCAATTGACCCCGTCCACCATGAAGACATAGTAGCAGACCCACTTGCGCCAGAGCAGGCGGCCCTGAGTATCCGCCTGCAGGGAACCATCCATCCCACGCGGGGATCCCATCACCACCCCTCCAACCTCGGCCCTGAGGCTTGCGCTGCTACTCTCGCTCAGGTCGCGCGATAAGATAGCCATGGCGCTGAGGTTGTTCTCCTGCAGATCCAGGCTGGTTTCCAGGGAGCGATGGTAGCGCACCGCTTGCACGAACAGTACCGTCAATCCGGTGAGGACCAACGAGGCCAGTCCGCAAGCGGTCAACAGCTCTGGCAGAGTGAGGCCGTGGCGTTTCACGGGCTCACCAGCAGGCTTTGAAGCGTCTCCTGGAGATTGCGCTCACGTTCCTTCCAGGTCACCCGCACCAGCACCGACCGGAGGTCGGGGGGCACGTCGGCCACCGACACCTCGTAGTGGTAGTCCACCCGCTGAGCAATGTTGCGCACCGTGCTCTGGACCTGCACGTCGCCGCTGCGCGCCGCCACCCCGGCATAGCCCTGGGAGAGCGACTGCTCCAGTTGTTGCTGGGCCAGGTGAACCGCGGCCATACGATTGCGCGTGGCCACAGCGCCCCGGTTCATGGCCGGCCAGAGGGGTGCCATGGAGGCCAACAGAATGCCGGCAACCAGGGTGGCCACCATCATCTCGAGCAGGCTGAACCCCCTCATCGCATCGTCCAGGAGGTCCGCGCGAAGCGGGAGCCCTTCCGACGATCACAGGCCCGAGCCGCCGGCCTTAGCACAGCCGCAAACCGCTGCGCCCAACGAAATCAGGCCTGCGACGCCAGACAATGCCCAGCATCCAGACCGCATCCGCTTCGTCACAAACGTGTTGTTGATGTGACCTGATCAGTATCTTCCCCCGGGTGGTGCTGTCGTGTGGATACGACGTTGAGACAGCCGTCCCCTCTGGTGTGCGCGTGCCGAGATCGAGACAAAGCCAGCGTTAAACTGACTCTGGACGAGCGAAAAGCACGCCGCGGCCCAGCAGATGCTGCAGGGCGAGCTACACTCCTGCGCGTTGCCCTGTTCAGAATCAAAACGCGCGGGAGCTGTGCCCTGAAGCCGCGAGACGCGGCCTTAGAAATCGATCCGCTGCCCCGGCTCGGGCAGGATGAAGGTCACCCCCAGGTCATTTTGAGCCTTCAGCTCGGAGGCGATCCGGGACCTGGGGCCGGCTCCCTCCTCCAGGCTGGGCTTGATGTGGGTCACGATCACCTTCAACCCGCCCAGAGCTTTGCCCGGCTTCTTGGCGTCCACCAGCTCGGCCAGGTGGTGCAGCTCCTTGAGCATCCAGGAGGGCGTCAAGTGTCCGAACAGCTCCTCGTTCTTGCGCCCGTCAGGATAGCTGACCTCCAGAAAGATAGCCCGCAGCTTCTTCTCGCGCACCAGCGGAGCCACGTGCTCCCAGACTGCCGTGAGGCGCTCCCCGTTCTCCACCCCATCGGGCCCGGTGTCGCCGAAGTAGAGAGCGTAGTCGCCCTGGCAGCCGATCAAAAAGGCGGTGGAGGGGTAGCAGTTGCCATGGCAGAGCTGGAACGGCGTCACGGTGAAGTTGGCAACCTTGTATTCCTGGCCGGGCTGCACCCGCTGGTAGGTGTACTTGCCCAGCGGGATGGGACCCTCGCTGCCGAAGTTGGGCCACAGCTTCCAGTTGAAGACGTGGTCACGCATGTAGTCGATGGTGGGATCAAGTCCCATAATCGGTCGCGAGCCGTCGTCGGTGGAGTTGATCACCAGGCCCGCGATGTGGTCGAGGTGGGCGTGCGAGATCAGGTAAGCCCGGATGCAGTTCTGCAATACGTGGCCTTCCACCGAGAGCTTGGATTCCTCGGGTACCTTGACGTCCTTGAAGCTGCCCCTGGCCCGGGCGGTGCGCAGGCCCGAGAGCAGCGTGCCGGCATCCAGGCACAGGTAGTCGGTGGTGCCCTTCTCGGCCAGAAGGAAGCTGGTCAGGTTGCCCTCGGCCAGCCCACCTTCCGTGCCCAGGGCCACGGTGGTGAAACGAGGGGTCGGGCCCCCGCAGCGCGGCGCGCCCAGCAACAGGGCGACACCGAGGATGAGGTAGACAAACCTTTTCATGCGATCAGGGCTCCCCTGTGTAGTCTCTCCAGATGGAGGCAACGTAACTCTGGGTCTCGGCGTAGGGCGGCACGCCGCCGTGGCGCACCACGGCGCCCGGGCCGGCGTTATAGGCGGCCAGGGCCAATCGCACGTCCTGGAAGCGCTCGAGCTGGGCCGCCAGGTAAGCGGTGCCGCCGGCCACGTTCTGGGCCGGGTCGAAGGGGTCGCTTACCCCCAGCGACGCGGCCGTCTCGGGCATCAGCTGCATCAGCCCCTGGGCCCCGGCCGGAGAGTGGGCGTAGGGGTCGAAGTTGGACTCGTGGCGGATGATGAGCTCCACCAGGCGCGGATCCAGGCCATGGCGAGCAGCCTCGCTTTCGATGACGGCGCTCAGGTCATGCTCGGGCTTGCCACCGCGCGAGTAGTAGTAACGCGGCGCGCCGCCATGCGGGGGGTGGAAGATGAACACCATGGCCGCCCCCTCGCTGTCGGCGGCCGGATCGGTCGGCTCCACCAGGCGCTGGCCTTCAGGCAGGCTGCGGTAGGGGACCAGCCCGCGAGAAAGAAGCCGGCTCAGGCCGGAGCTGTCGGGCTCGGGCGCGGGCCGGACGACGCTCGGACGCTCGAGCCAGCCCAGCGATAAAACGCTGAGAAGGGCGAGAAACGAAAGGGGCCACAGGTGACGCACGGGGCACATAAGTCCTCCGATCGAAGGAGAAACTCCTGCCTGTGAACCTGATCGGAGTCGATGGCGGGGCCAGCGGGGTGCGCGTTTACCGCATCGCGCCTGAGAATTTTTCTATTCTGGAGTCTTGCGAAGAGCTCTACGCCGGACGCGACTGGGTCGAAGTCTGCGCCGAGCTCCTGCGAGGCTTCATCCAGGGGCCCACGGTGGTGGGCTTTGCCATGCCGGGGGTCAAGACGAGCGACCGGCGGGGCATCGAGCGGCTGAACCACGCCGCCCCGTGCTCCGACTTCCTGGACCGCCTGGCCGAGCAACTCCCGGCCGACACGCACCTTGGCCCGCTCGGCTCGGACGGCGAGCTGGCCGCGCTGGGCGAGACCGTGCCCCCCGGCAAGCTGGTGGGGGTGCGCTCGGGCTACTACCTGGGCGGGGGAACCGGCGTCTCGGAAGGGCTCCTGACCGACGGCGTGGCCGGGCCCATCGCGCCGCGCGCCTGGGAGCTGGGCTGGGAGAGTCGGCTGGCCCCCTCGGCCTGGAACGCGGCCTTCCGAGCCGAGAAGAGCCGTGACCCCCGGCCCAGCCTGGAAGAGGAAGCTCTGAGAGGCGACCCCCTCGCCAACCAGATCTTGCTGCAGGCGGCCCGGGACATGACCGAGTTCCTGCAACTACGCGGTCTTGAGGTCGAGCGCATCGTGCTCGGCCAGCGCTACGGCCGCCTGCTCGAAGAGCCCTTCTCCAGGCTCTTTCCGGTCCAGTCCAAAATCGAGCTGGTGGAATCGCAGCACCGGGCCGCCCCGGCCGTGGGGGCGGCCATGCGGGCCTGCTCCGACTTTCAGACCTTGTTCAGCCCTCTGAGCTAGCTTCGATCCAAAAGCCCAATCGGAGGGTCATCCTATGCTGGTTCAGCCTGCCATCCCGCATTTGTCCCGTTCGGTGGCCAGCGCCGCCAACAAAGCCGCGAGCGCCGCTACCGAGCCGCTCGACAACTACGAGCTGCCCACCCGCACCGACATGCTGATGCGCAAGTATTCGGGGGCCGCTACCCTGGTCGGCGGGGGCCTCGGGTTGGGACTCGGCGTGTTGCTCGACCACCTCGGTCCAGCCGCCACGGGAGTGCTGGGGGCCGCCATCGGAGTGCCCGTGGGTGCAATCGGCGGCGTCATGGTGGGGGGCCTCACCGACCTCGTCTTCAAGCTGGCCCGCGGCAGCAAGCACAAGATGGGCGCCATCACCCAGGGCGGACTCATCCTGGGGGCCGTGGCCGGCGGGGTGGGCGGATACATGACCGGGGCCAGCCTGGGCTTCCACCCGGCTCTCGTCCTGGCGCCCGCAGGGCTCCAACTGGGCGTGCTGGCCCACAAGATGATGCAGTTTCAGGCCAGGGACCGCCAGTCGCCCGTACGCGACCTCTACAAGACCGTCAAGTCCGACCCGGCCCGTTACCCGGTGGCCAACGCCCGCCCGGTGCTGCAAGCCCTGCGCGATCTGGAGAAGAAGGGCTGGAAGATCGAGAAGACCGAGTCGGTTCTCAGCTACATCGAGAATCCGGCCCAGGTCGGCAACGTCTCGGTCCAGGGCAAGTCGAGCAGCCTGGCCAGCGAGGTGCCCCTGGACAAGGTGGGGCGCCTGCGCAACTGGGTGCTGCGCGAGAACCTCGATCAGCTCGAAGACCCCGCCCTGGCCGAGAAGATCAGCGGCGAGAAGTTCGTCTCCGACGCCGGCCTGGCCGGCATCCGGGGCTACTCCGCCCCCACCGACAAGGACGCCTTCTGGCAGCTCGAGAGCCTGAAAGCTTACGACGAGCTGCGCGCCGGCCAGGGGATCAACCTGTGGCACGATGGCATCGCCTTCCGCATGGATCCGGCCCGCGGCATCAGCGTGGACGACTTCCTCAAGGAGTCCAAGGACCTCGCCCGCATCTATGACGAGGCGCTGGGGCCCGCCTACAAGAACGACACCCTCTACAGTGGCCAGGCCGAAGGACTGTTCAACGGCATGCTGGCGCTGGCCGACGCGGGCGCTTTCCCCAGCGTCCAGGAGGCCGGCCAGGCCATGGGACGCTGGGCCGAGGCCAGCAAGAAAAACGGCGGCTCGAGCTGGGAGAACTCCGAAGCCCTGGTGAGCATCCTCTCGCGCACCCAGGACGCTCCCACTCTGGACCGCCTGACCTCCAGGTTCACCCTGGGCGAGTCGCGCAAGGCGGTCGAGCACCTCACCGCCCGGGCCGTCGACCCCCAGGCCAAGGAGCGCTTCTTGCGCCTGGCCACCGGGGTGGGCGACGTGGAGCGGGCCGCCCGCCTGAACGCCATCATGGGCGGGCTCTCGGGCCCGGCCTACGACTCGTTCCTGGGGGTGGTGGACCACCTCTCCTCCAGCGCCCGGGCCCAGGACCTGCTGGTCGACTTTGCGATGCTGGCGGCCTTCTCCAACGGCCCGGAGGACCTGGCCCGCCAGGCCGCCACCTTCAGCCGCCTGGCCAGCGCCATGGCCGAGCGCGGCCAGGTGGATCAGGCGGGGCCGACGTTCGCCTCCCTGCGCAGCCAGTCCAACTCCCCGGCCGAGCTCGAGCAGAAGGTGGACGCCTTCCTCAAGAGCCCCACCCAGACACCGCCGCAGCAGCCCGCGGCGGGCGACCCGGTCACGGTCACCCGCGAGGAGCTGGACAAAATCCTGGACAACTGGTCAGCCGTCAATGAGGCCAGCCAGACCCTGGAGGGCATGAAGGCCGACGAGCAGCGCACCTTCGTGCGATTGCTGGGAGCCACCCGCGACGTGCCCACCGCCCGCCGCGGCCAGGCTCTCCTGGAGGGCGTGCCGGCCGACCTGGTGGAGAAGAACCTGGCCGTGGTCGACCAGCTGGTCAGCCAGCGCGGCGGCCAGGGCCATCCCGATGTCTTGCTCGACTACCTGACCCTCTTGATCGGACGCCGTCCCGAGCAGAGCCTGGAGGCCGTGGCGGCCGACTACGGCGCCCTGCTGCACGGCGTGAGCCAGCTCGGAAAACCCGAGGAAGCGGCCCCCACCTTCGCATGGATCCGCCAGGCCCAGGCCGGCGGCAACCCCGCGACCACCCGCGAGCTGACCGACAAGTTCCTGCAATCGTTCCTGATCACCCAGGACGGCGAGAAGTCGCGCCACCTGATGCTCTCGGTCGAGAGCACCCAGACGGGCGTTCAGGAGACGCAGCAGACCGTGGTGGTGGGCGGCATCCGCATCAACAAGCGGCGGGGCAGCTAGCCGGCCGCAAACCAGAGAAAATAAGGGCGGCTTTCTGGGTCGGAGAAGTCGGTGCTCAGCATCTTCCTCAGAGTTTCGCAGCCACGCATGGAGTGCCTGCCAGCACCGCATAGAGCTCGTCGAGAGTCTCACAGCGCTTGACCCGGTCAAAGTCAGCGAAATCGCCGTGCAGCGCGGCCAGCTTGAGCCACTGCTTGAGGCGCTTGAGGCTGAGACGGACCGAGTGACCGAGCAGGGCCCTCATGTGAAGAACCAGCTGCTGCATCAGGTCGCACCAGTCCCAATCGTTCTCGCAAGAAGATAGCCCGAGCTCGCGGGCGATCTGGTGGGACAGCGAGGGATTGGCCAGCGCACCGCGGCCCAGCATATAGTGCCAGCAACCGGTCTCGTCTCGGCAGCGGTGAAAATCAGCCACCGTCCAGATGTCGCCGTTGGCGATGATGGGCAGGCCGAGCGCCGAGCGCACCTGACCGATCGGCCTCCAGAACACGGGGGGCGCGTAGCCCTGCACTCGTGTGCGGGCGTGGATGGTCAGCCAGCTGGCCCCGCCCTCGGCCGCCATGGCGGCACGCTCGTGGATCTCCTCGGGTAACTCCCAACCCAGTCGAAGCTTGGCCGAGACCGGCAGCTCGGGGGGAACGGCCTGCCGGACCGCCCGCACCACGGCCCGAATGCGAGTCGGCTCTTTGAGCAGCGAGGCGCCGCCGTCGTGTCGGTTGACCGTGGGAGCGGGACAGCCGAAGTTCAGGTCGATGGCCCGGGCGCCCGCCTGGCAGGCAGCCAGAGCCGAGAGGGCCATTCTGTCCGGGTCGCCGCCCAGGATCTGGACCTGGACCGGCAAACCGGTCGAGGTTCGGGCCTGGGTGGCCAGCTCGGGCACCTCGCGCAGGAAGACCCGGGCCGGAACCGGCTCGGCGCTGACGCGCAGAAACTCGGATACGGCGTAGCTGAAGGCTCCAATCGTCCCCTGCAGGGCCCGCATGGGGGCGTCGGTGATGCCCTCCATGGGCGCGAGCACCAGGGCGGGCCGGTCGGCCTGAATCAAGCTGGTCTCAGGCGGCCGGGGGATTCTGCCGGTCCTCTAAGGATTTCACCATCTCGACCAGCTCCTGAATGCTGTCCCTGGTTTCGGCAGCGTGGTTCTCCAGCGCTTCGCCCTGAGCGGCGAGGGCCGCCTGAACCTGGCCGAAGGAGGCCTGAACCTGGCCAAAGGAGGCCTGAACCTGGCGCAGGGAAGCCTCCACCTGCATGATTGACAGCCGGGCCTGATCAAAAGACTGGTCAACCCGCTCTCGCTGGGACAAAATCACGCTTTCCAGGTGGCGATAGTTTCGGTCCACCTTCTGCTCGAGACGCTCGAGTCGTCGCCGCAGCTCTTCAGGGCTCATCGATGCATCAAATTCGGCGCCAACTGGCCGACCCTCCTGTTGCAGAATCGTGACCGACCCCACCACCATGAAACGATGCCAACCGTGTCGAAATTTGATTGGCCCAACTGGTCCAAACCGAGCCTCATGGATTCTCGCGCAACGAGAAGTTAACTGCCGAATCTCGGCAGTGCAGCGTTTCTAAGATTTGCTTGTCCAAAAGGAAGTAAATTCGTAACGACTCACTCGGGAACGGCTGCCATAATGTGCCCGTGAAGATCGAGCAGACGACTGCCATCCTGCCGGTGGGGCTGGGGCCGACGCGCCCTCCGCTGACCGCGGCTTCCGCGCCGGCAGAGCCGCTGGATGCGTTCATGCAGAGCCGTTCTCTTCCCTCGCCCAACCGGGACGGAGTCCTGGATCGGGTCACTCGCTTCGGCCGAAAGCTGGCCGCCATCGGCCGTACCACCGTGAAGGTGGCCCCCTCGCTGGCCACCCTGGTGGCCGCCTGGCAGGCTTCCCGGGTGGAGAGCTGGCTCCCGGGCGGGCGCGACCTCAGCGCCGTCGACTGGCTTCGTTATCGCGCCCCTGAAGTCTGGGCCGGTAGCACGGCGACCCTGGTGGAGCTCGGTGGCCCGGCGGTTGAGGACGCAGTCGGGCTCTCGCTGCCGGACCTGCTGAAGGTAGATGAGCACCTCTACAAGATGCTCTCCCCCGGCCGCGACGGGCACGGGTTCAAGCAAGCCCCCGAGTTCATCAAGCGCCTGGCCGAAGACAGCTTCAGCGGGCCGAACGGGCCCCGCTCGGCCTATGTCTACCTCGGTGAGGAGCGCGTCGGCGAGGCGCGCGAGATGATGGACCTGTGGCGCCTCTCCACGCCCTCCAATCCCTACCAACCCGGTGACGACCGCCACTACGTCTGGGATACCATGGTGAACAAGACCCAGGCGGGCCAGCTCCCTGTCTTCGTCGATCTGGACGACAATGTGCGCTCGATGAGCGACGCCGAGTACCTGGCCCGAGAAACCGTGCACTCGCTGGTGGAGCGCTCCAACAACCTGGGCGGCTACACTGAGGCCAACCTGTACTATGGCTGGCTGGCCACCCGCCTGAGCAGCTATTACAACACCCTCGACCCCTGGCTCAAGCGCGAGAATCCCGCCCTGCACGGAAAGGTCGGGCAGATCAAGAAGAACCTGACCCCGGGCTGGCTGGGCGGGGAAGGCGGAATTGGGCCGTATCCTTCCTTCGCCCGGGTGGATGACGCCCTGGACCTCATGAAGGGGCTGCTCAAGGGTCCCAAGACCGAGTTTGCCGACGCCGCCATCGCCCTGGACCGCGATCTGTTGACCGGGGTCCAGAGCCACTGGATCAAGCTGCTGCGCGAGACCGGGGCCAAAGGGCGCAGCCATATTCTGACCACCGCGGCCCGCACCTGGATCCAGCTCAATCTCAAGACCGCCGCTTCCGAGCTGACCCCGCCCCGTGCGCCGGTTCTCAGAAATCTGGAAGGACCGCCGCCGCGCACCACCATCCGCCCGTACGACCGGGCCCTTGCCTTTGGCGAGGTGGTGGACCACACCCTGCGCGGCCTGGGCATCTCCGAGCGCCGCTCCATGCTGACCGAGGTCAAGGTGGCCATCCAGACCAGTCGTCCTCAGCTCGAAGAGCGCGAGCAACGGCTGCTCGCCGCGCTGGGCAGTGAATACAGCGGGGTCGATCTCGACAACATCACGGCCAATTCGGCCGGCCTGGCCGAGCTGAAAGCCCTCTGGGCCGGATCCAGGCCCCTGCCCCCGGACGTGCTGGCCGACGTGGGCCGCCACCTGAGCTTGCTCGAGTGGATCACGACCGCCGACAAGCGCTACGGCGACGTCGACCCGGGCGTGGTGACGGCCTCGGCCGACTTCAAAGACGACCCGCTGGGGATCAGCGAGTACTTCTGGCAGGACCGTCCCCAGAGCGTGACCGGCCTGAGGCCGGGCCCGAGCCAGGTGGAGTGGCTGGGCAAGGGGGCCGATACCAACGGCAAGCTGGTCTCGGTCGTGCTCGAGGGAGGGGGCGGCAAAGGCTTCGCCTACGTCGAATGCCTGCGCCAGCTGCGCGAGTCGCTCTCCAACTCCAATGGCCGCTTCGGCATCGACGAATTCGTGGGCACCTCGGCCGGCGCCCTGACGGCCGGCATCCTGGCGGCCGGCTACACCACCGACGAGGTGGGCGAGATTCTCGCCAAGCTCGACTTCAAGAAGTTCAACTCGGACGCGGTCTGGATGATGGGCGGGGTGGACCCCAAAGTGCGCGGCATCAACCGCACGGGCCTGTTCTCCCAGCAGAAGATGTATATGGTCTTCTACGACCTCTTGTCCAAGAAACTGGGGGTTGAAGGGCGCCCGGTGCTGTTCCGCGATCTGCCCTACAAGCTCAAGGTGACCACCAATGCGCTCAACACCGACATCCCGCCCACCGATCCGCTCTACAAGCAGATCGACGGGGACGGGCGGATGGTGCTGTCCAGCGATACCACCCCCAACTTCGACGTGGTGGGGGCCATCATCGCCTCGGCGGCGGTGCCGGCCTTCTTTGCGGCTCCCCAGATGGAGGTCTTCCGGGCCATCGAGACCGAGCCCGGGCAGTATGACGTGAAGCGCTCGCGCATCCAGTTCGTGGACGGCGGTCTGACTGACAACCTGCCGGTGTCTTCGGCCACCCAGACCGACGATACCGCCCTGGCCGTCCTGCCGGCCAAATATGAGGCCATCGACCCGGCCACTGGCCAGAAGGTAAGCCTGTCCACTCTGAATTTCGATCCCAGTAACCTGCCCCTGATCGACGCCGAGAACGCCAGGAACTTCCAGCGTTTCTCAGGCCAACTGGGAGAGTTCTTGAACCGCACCCGGGCCGACCGGCTGGTGCTGGCCCTCAACCTGGCTTCGGATCAAGACAATCCAGCCGTGCTCGGACGTACCCGCGAGCAAACCCGGGCCCTGGTGGAAACGGCCAGCCAGGTGGGCATGCCGCAGCACGATGGTCGCACGTTGTTTGCCGAGCCGGCTGGCTTCTGGGCCCGCAACATGCAGGGCGGGGCCTTCAAAGCCTTCCTGGACGGCCGCACGGGAACCGACGGCCAGCGGCTGGAGTGGTCGCTCTCGGGCAGTCGCATTCGGGTTGGCAAGACCGAGGAAGAGGACATCATCGACATCGCCCGGGGAGCCGGCGCGGCCGGCCTGGCCACCGAGCGCCCCACTCACGGCTTCGAGCGCGACTAAACAGTCAGCGACGACAGGAGCGGTCGACAACCTTGTGCAGCACCCCCCGGCTGGTGCCCACCAGGAACGAGTCCTGGTCGAGGGCAGCCACCACCGTCGGTGAGTCGCCCCCCTCCAGCATGAAGAGGCTGGCCAGGAGCCGCTGCTCGGTCAGGTCGTAAAGCCGGGCCGACCCTTCCGAGAGAGCCAGCGCCCGTTCCCCGGAAGGCGAGACGGCGACCCCCGCCAGCCCAGCCGAGGGACAGGGGGTCACATCCACCAGCTCTCCAGACTCAAGACGCCAACGCATGATGGCTTCGTGATTCCAGGCCACCAGCCAGGAGTCGCGCACCTGATGGCGATCATGCGGCGAGGTCCAGTAGTAGGTCTGATCGCTTTCTCCGTCCCGCAACCGGGCGCGCCGCAATCCGCCCCCCGGCACGGGCAGGCAGATCCGGTCCATCCCGACCAGGACGTGCTTGGGGGCCACCAGGTCAGAGTAGTCGGTGAGGGCAGCATCGCTCTCGAATTTCCAGTCCGGATAGACCAGGAGCTTTCCGAACACCAGCTGCTCGCCAACCTGAAAGGCCAGGTTACGCTCCGAGGCGCGGGCCAGCACCGAGCCGCTTTCTAGCTCCAGCACCACCAGCTCGGTGCCGACGCTCCAGCCGCCCAGCCTCCCGGCGGGCGAAAGCGCCAGTTTCCCGAGATTGCCGCTGGAGCGATGGCGGGCCAGCTCGGTTCCCTGAAAGTCGCGCACCACCAGCTCGTGACCGCCACAAGCCAGAATTCGGCCCGATCCCACGGCCAGCTCCTCCAGGGGGGCCGAGCGCCACAGACGATACTGATCGCGCCATAACTCCAGCCCCTGCCAGGAGCAAAGCCGCAAAGCCCCGCCCGAGGAGACGCCGGGCCCGAACCAGGTCTGACCGCTGAAGAGGGCCTGAGGCTCGAAACCGGGGCCGGCAAAGGGCAGGCTCGGGCTGACCTCCACCTCGCCCGAGCGCATCCGGTAAAGGCCCTCCGGCCAGCTCGACAAGAGCCACTGACCGTCCGGGCTGAAGGCCAGTGCCAGGGGCTGTGAGCCGGCAGAGGCGCTCCAGAGAGGCTCCCCCTCGCGGCTCCAGACCTCGACCCGGCCGGGGCGGGCCACCGCCAACTGGTTGCCGTCGGGAGAGAAGGCAAGAGCTCCGATGGCTCCCGGCCCCTCGGCGCTCCACAGGTCTGATCCCTCGCGGCTCCACATGGTGAAGAGGCCCTCTCCCCCGCCGCTGGCGAAAACCTGCCCGTCCCGTGCCACGGCCAGGGCGGTGGTGCTGCGGTGGGCCTCAAACTCGCTGTCCAGGGCCCAGCCCTCGGCCTGGCGCCGAAAGCGTCGCAGGGTGACCTCCTGGCCCACCTCGCTGCCGACCAGCAGGTAGCTCGCCTCGGGAGCGAGCGCCAAGCTGAGGACAGAGGTGAGACCGGCCTCGAAGCGCTCCAGCTCCTGGCCGGTCAGGGCGAGCTTCCAGGCGACCTCGGACCCCGAGGCCACCGCCATCCACTGCCCGTCGTCGGAGAGCAGGGCGGTTTCCGAGCGCGAGGATCCGTCCCCCCAGGTGGCTGCGATCTCCAGGTTCACAAGAGCCGGTTCGGTGACAGGCCCTGCAGGTCCTTACTGGACTCGAACCGAACTTTCGAGGGTATGAACGCCGGTGATCTACGGGGCGTCAGCTCCCTTTCCACTGCCCCCGTCCGCTCTGCCTCCTCCCCCGCCCCACCGGCCCCACCTGAGCCCGGCGACCAGACTTTACTGAGCGCCTCCAACCCCGCCCCGTCGCCATCAGCTCCGAGCACAGCAGCTCCTCTGGCGCGAGGCTACTACAACATCTCCATTCGGCTTCCCGCCAGCCTGGTCGGCGGTCTGGGCGGCTACACCCTGGCTCTCGTGCCCGAGCACGAGGTCGCCGAGGGCCGCTGGCAGCCGGCGGCGGAGAAAAAGACCGCGGCAGTTCCCGAGCTTCGTTTCGCGGATCTTTCCCCGGTCCCGGCCGAGAACCAGGAGAAGGCTTTCGTGCCGGTGGTCTTCGCGGCCGAAGCGCTGGGACTGAGCCAGGCGCCGGACAAGGAGTACTTTATCGGCTCCGAAGGCAAGGTGGGGGCCACCCGCACCCTCGAGCAGGCCCTGCAGGATGCCCGCAAGGCCGGGCTGAGCGATGGCCAGGAAAGCGTTCTCAACGTTTCCCTGGGCTTTACCGAGCAGCAGGCGAGCCACCTGGAAGGCTCCACCCTGGCACTGATCCCCACCTCCGAGCTGCAAGACGGGGTCTGGAAGCCGGCTTCGTCCGACTCTCAGGCGCCCGCCCCTCAAGTCGACCGGGCCATGGCCCCGGTGGCCGATACCATGGGAGGAGTGGTCGTTCACTCCCTGGTGACCGGGCCCGGCAGCCTGCTCGACCAGGCCGAGGTGGCCAGCGAGATGGCCTATCGAAACGCCGGGGCCATCCTGCAAGGGGGTCTCGTGGAGGAGGATCACCAGGCCCTGGACACGGCTCTCAAGCTCGACTGGGTCAAGGACAAGCTGGAGGCTCAAGGGATCGACCCCGTGCATGGCCGCCAGTGCATGTTTGAGTATATCAAGGCCATGCACCTCGGAGGCGTCCCCGCCGAGGCCCTGTCCACCGAGCAGAGTCGCAAGGACCTGGCGACCGGTTGTTTCCTGGTCAACGCCCTGACCTTTGCCAAAGGCTACGAGAAACACGGCCACGAGGCCTGCGAGCGGGTCAAGGTTGCCCTGGCGAACAAGCGGCCCGAGCTGCTGCTCGAGGAGAACGGGCAGCCGTTCCTGCCCCCGGCCGAGCTGGCCCTGCTACAGGTCGGCGTGGCTACCAAGATCGACCAGCTCGATCCTTTCCGCAGCTTCGGGCAGATTCGAGCGGTCGGCGAGGACACCCGATTCGACGCCCTCCTGGGAATCCAATCGCAGCTGGGTCAACCGGAGCCAGGCTCGGACATGGAGCTTCTGGCGGCTGCCATGGCCCGCCACCACCAGATACCCGCCGAGCAGGGGCCCCATTTCGACCTTGCCTCCCTCAAGAAGGTATCCGATTCCATGCTCGGTCAACTCGAGCAGGGCAAGACCCGAAGCCGCCTGGTACAACTCGGATTGGCTACCCTCTGGTCGGCGGGAGCGCTGGTCTCGGGCTATTATCCGCTCTTCCTGGGAGCGGTCGGCGTGTTGGGGGCCGGCCTGGCCAGGGACAAGGTCGCGAGCAAGCAGCTTGAGACCGAGCAACGGCTGAACCAGATGTTGGCCCGGACCATCGAGGCCGCAAGCCAGGAAGGGGAGGGGACGCTGGTGCGCTTCATGGCTCAGGCCAGCAAGTCTAGCGCACCACCCGGGTAAAAGGCTTCCCCTTCTCGTCCACCCCGCTCTCGAGCATCATTCCCTCTTTGGTGACCTGACGCGCCATCGGTTTGCCGGTCACGGGATCGTTAAGCACGCCCGCGTTGGGATAGCTGGGAACCGGGGCGGCCACCGGCCTGGCCGCGGCCGCCCGGGCGGGGCTGCGCGAAGAAGGAGCCGCTCCGGCGTCGGGAGCCGAGAAATTGAATTTGGCGTCCGGGACCCCCGCGGGCGGGCGCACACTGCCGGCCGACGCCGAGTTGGCCGGTCCGCTGGCACCAGGTCCCGCCGCCGCAGCGCCCGGAGTTGCCTCTCCGGGCGTCTTCGTGGCCGTCGCGGGAGTAGCCGGGGAAGTCGTGCCGGCCCTCCCAGACTCCTCGACGGATGGTTTGGAGCATCCCATTGCCAGCATCGCCGCGCAGGCCAGAACGAATAGCTTGGACATTCGACCTCCTAGAGATTGGTGGATTCTTCCCAGCGCAAAAAACGGAACACACGGTTCGGGTCGGCCGTGGAGGTATCCAGGTCGGCTCGGATGGTGGCCTGGGCGCTGGGGCTGGTCCGGTTTCCCACCACGCCCACCGAGGTGATGCGCAGCACAAAAAACGGGGAGCTGCGGTGCATCTCATCGATCGAGACCGTATAGCTGCCGATGACGGTGCCGCCGTCACGAACGTCCTCCGAATAAGTAAAAACCGGCTGATCATAGGCGGACTGGGGCGGAAATCGATAGTCTTTCTCCAGCTTGACCCGCGCGTCTTCGATTCCAGCCCGAGCCAGGGCCCGTGCCTGAGCCGCTTCCAGGCCTTTGGCCGCCCCCCGGTACTGGGCCACCCGCGACCCCAGATAAGCCATTCCGGCCACTACCAGGATCACTGTGATGAGCAGGGCGGCGATCATGATGAAGCCCGGACGGCGGCCTCTCATGGAACCTCGGGAAGGGCACGCGAGGTGAGCGTGCGCACCAGTTTCTCTTCCTGGACCGAGACCACCAGCTGGTACGAACCGTCAGCGAGAGAGTCACACCGGAACCCGCTCACCCCCTCACACAATGCCTCGCTGCTGGTGGGCGCCCCCCCGGCCGGACCGACTTCGCGAATCAGCCGGCCGTCGCCCAGGCTGCGGTAGCAGATCTCGAGCAACAAGCCGGGAGGATACGGATCGAAGGCCACCGGAACGGGGGATGGAATGGGTTTGGGGAGCCAGGTGGAGCTGTCGGCATCGGTGGCGCTGGGGTCGAGCTTGCGAAACCGAAGCTCGGTAGCGCTTCCCCCCGAGGAGGGGGTGATCACGGCCACGGTCTCGCGCAACTCGCCCACGGCGCGCTGGATGCCCACCTGGGCGGCCAACCACGAATTGTCCTTGGCAGCCGAGAACTTCAGCACCCGAAAGTAGCCCACGAGCAAAGACCCGCACAGCCCCAGCAGCATTCCCACCAGGCCCAGCGTGATCAGAGCCTCGAGCAAGCTGACGCCGTGTGCTCTGCGATCTTTCATGGCTGGAGCGCAATGGGCTGAGAGTAGCCAAAGGCTTCCTGACCCCGGAACACAGCCCGGGCCACGACCACCACCTGACCTCCCGAGTAGGCCGGGGGTTGGGCCGGGATGTTGACTACGTTTCTCATGGTGGCGTTCTTGCCATCGGGGCTCTGGAAGGTAGTGGCGTTGCCATCGCCTGGCTGGATGTACCATTGGAAGAAGAGGTCCTCGATAGGTTGATCGAACTGGTCGTACGCGGTGACCCTGAAAGGAACATCCTGATCGCGGGTGACCAGAGGGGGAATCGGTGGAGCGGTCGGGGTCACCACGATCGGATTGATGTTGCGGAAGCGACGAGTAGGGTTGGCGGTAGCGGCTGGCTCTCCGATCAAGGTGATCAAACTCAGGTCGCTGGCGCCCTGATCCCAGGTCACGGTGACCTTGACCTGTTTGGCCGAGCGAGACAGGGTGCGAGTTTGGGTGGTCGGCTCGTAGCCCTGGGAAGGTGAGAAGACGGTCAGATCATTGACCGTGGCTGACACCTGGTAGCCCGGGAAGTCGGGGTCAGTCGCCGCCCCCCCCGTGAATGCGGTGAAGTCGGCAAAACCATACTGGGCCCCGGTACGGTTGCGCGCGTGGGCCCGCATCTCCTCGATGCGTCGTTCGGCGAGCAAGACCGCCAGGTTGCGCGCTTCGATCCGATGGACGTAACGCAGGCCTGTATGAAACAGCGTGGCCACGATCAGGAAGGAAGCGATGATCAAGAAGATCGAGATGAGCGCCTCGACCAGGGTAAAGGCCCGGTTTCGCAAGGCGCAGACTCACGGACCCCACGAGGGGTAGTTGACATACTCTTTGAACGACGTGATCTGCTTGAGACCCCCGGTTCCAAGCGCGTCCACCCGGTAGAGGTTGCCTCGTCCGAGCAGAATCTCGGAGCCATCCGGCGAGAAGGAGGCCATATAGCCAGTCAGGGCCTGGGGGAAGGGCACCTGAGTCCCGGCGCTAGTCATACGAAGCAACTGCCCCGCCTTCTGATACAAGATAGCGTCGTTGGTAGAGTCGGGGCACCAGGAGGGATTGTTGACATCGGTGTAGTTGAAGGTTCCAGAAGTGGCCGAGCTGGCCAGGATCTGCTGGGGAGCCCCCTGGGCGCTGTCAACAGGTGCGACCCAGATGCCGTTCTTGCCCGCGAACTGACTCTGATAGACCAGCTTCTGTCCGTCGGGTGACCAGCTCGAGTTGTCCCAGCCATAACCTCCAACAGCCACCACATCCAGGTCCACGCGATTGGCCCCATCGGCGTCGATCACCGACATGGTGAAGTCGCTGTTTCGCAGCCCGATGAAGGCCAGCTTGTCGCCCAGGGGCGAGAAGATGGGCAGGATGCCGAAGTCGTTGTAGACGTGGCGAGGATCGCTGCCGTCGATGTTGGCCACGTAGAGCCCGGAGGGGTAGCCATTGGCTCCCACCTCGCACCAGGTTATCTTGTTGCCGTCGCGCGAGACTGAGGGAGCCGGAACGAAGGTATTGCGCTGGATGACGGCCCGGGCCTCGCCCCCGTCGGGGTCCATCACCATAATGTCGTAGCCGCCGCTGTATCCGTTGGTGGTCGTGGTGGTGGCCTGACGCTGGAAGCAGATGACTCCGGGAGGACTGATGCCGACGTTGAAGTTGGCCGGCATCGCCGGTACCGCAACCTGTCCGGCCAGGTTACGCACCGAGCACATCAAGGTGAACTGCTGCCCGGGAGTGGCCAGGTCGGGCGGGCGCCATTGCCAGTAGCTCACCCAGGCCTGCCGGGCCGAGTTCCACTGCATCTTCTCTTCCCCGGGGTAGGAGAAGGTGCCGTCCGGACAGGTCCACTGCAAGAATAGCTGCTGACCGGAAGGGTCGTTGGCCGTGACCACCAGGGTCACGTGACCATCCTGCGGCACCATTACATCCACATTGGGAGGCAGCACGCTGGGGTCGACCTTGGGGTAGACTTGAAGGTCTGCTACCACGGGCTGAGCGACCGAACCGGGGTTGAAGGGAGGCAGAGCCGCCGGGGCGACCGGCGTGCTCACCGTCGGTCCGGCGATCAGAGCGGGGTTGCCTCCGGTCACACCGGACTCGAGGCTGACGGCTCCCGACGAGCTGACGCTCACGGTGTAGGCCTCGCCCAACGAGGTCGGGGCAAAGTAGGCCGGTGGGCTGACGGGCGGGACGCCCGGCGGCTGGGAAGCCGAACTGAACTCGGCCCCGGCCGCCACCAGGACGTGATAGGCACCCTGGAAGTAAGGCAGCCCGTTGGTGACCACGCCGCCCTCGGGGGTGAAGACGAAGCAGTAGTCGTCTTTCATAGTGGCATTCAGCCAGCTGGTCAGGTTGATCTTGCCGGTCTTGGTTCCGGGCAAGGTGGGGCCGCAGGTCAGCGTTCCCGAGCTCTCGGGCCAGTTGCCGACGAAAGCCACGGCACGAGGAAACTCGTCCTTGAAGTTGACCACCCGGGACATGCGGGGCAACTCGTTGCCGCTGGCCACGTAGAAGCCCTGACTGTGGGGACGGGTGCGACCCTGGCTGGGGAAGCAAAGAGCGACGGGTACCTGGTTGGCCATGGCTTCCTGGCGGGCCAAGCGCATCTGGTCGGCGATCACGCTGGCCAGACCACGAGCGTTGGCTTTCCCGGTGGCTCCCCGCAGATTTAGCAGGGAAAGGGCCATAACCAGGATGACGATGCAAGCCGCCACCATCAGCTCGATAAGAGAGAAGCCCCGTCGAGTTACCCCATTAACAAAATTTTAACAAATAATCAAGGCGGTTTCAAGGGGGTATTTTCGGACTACGGCCGTTGAGCTTTTCAGGCTCCGAGCTTGTTCAAGAAACCATAGAGGGGCAGGAAGATGCTCAGCACGATCGTGCCAACCACGGTCGCCACCCCGGCCAGCATCACCGGTTCCAGCACGGCGCTAAATCCCTCGATGAGGTAGTTGACCTCCTCGTTGTAGAAAGTGCCCAGGCGGGCGAACATGGCGTCCAGATTGGAAGCTTCCTCACCCGCGCTGACCATCTGGATGACCGAGGCGGGATAGAGGTCGCGACGACCCTCCATGTATTCCGACAAAAGGGCACCCTCTTGCAGGGCGATAGTCATGGTGGCCCCATCCTGCATGAGCAAAGGGCTTCCGCTGGCGTTGGCGGCCAGTCGCAGGGCCGGAACCAGGTCCACCCCCACCACCAGGAGGGCATTCATGGAGGAGCAGAAGCGAGCCAGGGCTGCCTGACGCAGCATCAATCCCAGCACGGGCACGAACAGGGCCGCCCGATAGAAGCGAATGCGACCGCGCTCGGTGGCGGCCTGATCGCGCAGGAAGAAGTAGAGCGCCGCTCCTACTCCCAGGCCGACCATCCATGCGCCTGGATTGCGAACCGCCTCGGTGATCATCATCACGATCTTGGTGATCAGCGGCAACTCGACTTGCATCTCGTTGAAGATCTTCACGAACCCGGGCAGAATCGAGTAGAAGAGACCCAGGGTCAACACCGTCGCCAGAATCAGCACGAAGACCGGGTAGGTCAAAGCCGACTTGACCTTGCGCATCAGCTGGTAGTCGCGTTCCATCCACCCACCGAGCATCTCCAGGTTCTCGGCCAGGGCACCGGTGTTCTCGCCGATGCGAATCATGCTGACGTACATGTGGGTAAAGACGCGGGGAACCTGGCCCAGGGCCGAGCTCATCATGTGGCCCTGCGAGACCTTCTTGTAGACAAAGTCGATGACATCGCGCATCCGGGGATCGTCGACCTGTCCGGCCAGGGTTTCGAGACAACGCGTGATGGGAATTCCCGTGCGCATCATGGCAGCCATCTGGCGGGTGAACATGATGAGGTCAGCTTCCCGAACCCTGACTCTCCCGAGCCAGCGGGTCTCGTCGGCCCGTTTCTTTTGCTTGTCGGGAGTGCTCTGGGCACCCGGTCGGGCCAGGGTCATGGGCAAGGGTTTTCGCCTCCGAGAGCCGTTTCTCCCTGCCGCAGGGGTGAATCGTCAGGCCGGCAAACACCACCAGACCATGAGCCAGGTGCAGCGGATCGGTCGGTTCCGCATCCTTTCCCAGGAGGGTGCCGGGGGCATGGGGATCATCTTCCTGGGCGAGGACGAGAGCCTCGGCCGCAAGGCCGCCATCAAGCTGCTCAGCCCCGACCGGCTCAATGATCCCAAAGCTGTCCTCCGCTTCCAGCGCGAGGCCCAGGCCGCGGCCCGGCTCAAGCATCCCAACATCGCCGCCCTCTACGAGATGGGTGAGCACGATAAACGGCCCTATCTGGCCATCGAGTGGGTCGAGGGCCGGAGCCTGGAGGACTTCCTGCGCCAGGGCCCGGTCCCGCTCGAGCGAGCCGTCCGCATTCTCGAGCAAGTGCTCTTGGCGCTCGATTATGCTCATGCTCAGGGAGTCATCCATCGCGACGTCAAGCCCGCCAATCTCATGCTCTCAGGCGACGACCGGGTGACTCTGGTCGACTTCGGGCTCGCCTTTCTGCTCTCCGAGCCCGGCATCACCTCCACCGGAGTGCTCTTCGGAACCCCCCTCTACCTGGCGCCCGAGATGGCCGGGGAGGATGATGTCGACGGGCGGGCCGATCTCTACTCCGCCGCCCTGGTGTTCTTCGAGATGCTGACCGGAGAACCACCCTTTCCTCCAGCCGCGCCAGCCGAGCTGATCTCACAGCACTTGCACGCTCCGCGACCGGTGCTGAGCGAGCGCAAGCCCGACCTACCGATGAGGCTCGACCCGGTCATGCTCCAAGCCATGGCCCGCGAGCCGTCCCATCGCTACCCCACCGGACAGGCCTTCCTGCAGGCGGTCAAGCAGGCTTTGGGGGCTCCTCTCCCAGCCGGAGCCTCGCGCCCCAACTGGCCCCCCCTGGTGGCGGCAACTCTGGCACTGATGGCCATCGGGCTCTGGGTCCTGGCGCCCCGGAGCCTGCCGGCGACTCAGATCCTGCCGCCACGTCACCGTCCGGCCGCTCCCGAGGACTGGGTGCAGCCGGGCGGAGATGCTGCGCGCAGCTTCACGCTCAATGAAAGCCTGACCCGGCCCGGGCTGCGCTGGAAAGTCGCCACGACCGGAGCCCAGGGCTTACTGATGCACCAGGGCACCCTGCTCGTCAGCCGAGGCGACCGAATTGAGGCCCACCAGGGCGATTCCGGGAAGTCGCTCTGGAGTCACCCGGGGGGCAACCTGCTGGCCGTGGTCGGCTGGACCGAGCCCCCCCTGGCCGTGGTGCAGCAGGGTCGGACCGTGCGAGCTCTCAAGCTGCCCGATGGGCAGGAGGCCTGGAAGGTCGAGCTGGGCGCCCCCGGTCCGGGGGCGGTGCTGGCCGAGGATGGCTTTCTTTATGTGGGCTCGGGCTCGGCCCTGGCCTGCATCGGGGCCGAAGACGGCACTCTCTCGTGGTCGGTGGACCTGGGGCAAACTGTACGACTGGCCCCGGTGGCCCGCAACGCCGGAGCCTTCGTCGCTCTGGAGCACCAGGTGGTGGCGGTGGACACCTTCAGCGAAAAGGTCGTCTGGCGCTGGCCGGCGCCCTCGCCGCCCAGCGCCCTCACCCTCACAGCCGAGGATACCGTGCTGGTAGGTTGTCAGGACGGCGAGCTGGCCAGTCTTCCCCTGCTTTCGGGCGAGCCGAGCTTCGAAGACCAGCTCGACTCGGAAATCGTCGGACTGGCAACCACCTCCGGGGTGGCCGCGGTGGCCTGCAAGGAGGGCCAGCTGGCCCTCTACTCGATGCCAAGCCCGGAGAAGCCCGTGTGGCAGGTGAGCCTGGCCCAGGAGCTGGCGGGAGTTCTGACCGACGGAGAGCAGGTGCTGGTCACCACTCGCCAGGGCGAAATCAAGAGCCTCCAGGGTGGGCTGGTCGGCTGGAGCGTAGCTCTGGCCGGCGCCTGCTCGGTCGCCCCGGTTCCGGCCGGCGCCTGGCTCTACACGGTAGCCGGCAACGAGCTACAGGCCTTCGCCCCCTGAGCGCCCCTCAGGCGACCAGTTAGGCCTGCTCCCGGCCTCTATGCTGGGGGCACGGCAATGAAGACACGACGCGAATGGTTCAGCCTGGCCGGCATCGCCCTCGGGGGAGTGATGCTGTCCAATTGCAGCCCCGCCAGCCAGTCGGCGCCGCTGGCGGTCATCGCCCACAACCGCGCCGCTTTCGGACCCCGCCCCGGAGAGCTGGAGAATTTCGACTTCCCCGAGTTCGTCGAGAGCCAGCTGCACCCTGAGCAGATCGACGACCGTGCCTGTGAGCGGAGGCTCAACCGTCTATCCACCCAGGCGAAGAGCTTCCAGCAACTCTACCGAGAGCACTGGGACGAGGTCAGTGACGAGCCAACCGACGAGGAGTGGGCCTGGCTCGAGCTGCCCTACCACGAGACCGTGCAGGCAACCTTCCTGCGAGCTCTCTACAGCAGACGGCAGTTGCAGGAGGTGCTGGCCGACTTCTGGCACAACCACTTCAGCGTCTACGGCCAGCATGAAGAGATCCTCCCCCTCTTCCCGGCCTATGACCGGGACGCCATCCGCCCCCACCTGCTGGGGAGCTTCCGAGAAATGCTGGGGGCGGTGGCCTCTCATCCGGTAATGGCCATCTATCTCGACAATCGCTCCAACGATCTGTCGGGCCCCAATCAAAACTATGCTCGCGAGCTGCTCGAGCTGCATACGCTGGGGGCCGCCCACTACCAGGGCTCGCGCGACCCGCAACAGGTGGCTCGAAGCGACCAGGGAGTGGCGGTGGCCTACGTCGACAACGATGTGCTCGAGGTAGCCCGCTGCTTCACCGGCTGGGCCGTGGACGAGGAGGATGGCCGCTTCGGCTTCGAGCCCTCCTGGCACGACCGTTCCAACAAGCTGGTGCTTGGCCGCTACCTGCCTCGCGACGGACGCGACGTGCAAGTGGTGCTCGACATGCTGGCCGACCACCCGGGCACGGCCCGCCACGTGGCCTTCAAGCTCTGCCGCCGCCTGGTTGCCGATGAGCCTCCGCCCGAGCTGGTGAGCCGCATCGCTGAGGTGTTCTGGAGCCAGCGTACGCAAGCCGACCAGCTGCGCCAGGTGGTGCGAGCCATCTTGCTCTCGAGCGAGTTCGCCCGGACCTGGGGGTCCAAGCGCAAGCGACCCTTCGAGTTCACCGTCAGCTTGCTGCGGGCCCTCGAGGTCGAGACCGACACGATCCCGGAGGACTTTCTGGCCCTCTACGACCGGATGGGGCAACCCCTGTTCGCCCGTCCCAGCCCGGACGGCTATCCCGACCGGGCCGAAGCCTGGCAGCATACCGGATCGATATTGCTGCGCTGGCAGCTGGTACGGGGGCTCCTGGGCGGGGAGCTGGACCTTTCGGTGGACCTGCCTGGTCGCAAAGACTGGACCGAGCGGTTGCTGGGACGCCGCTCTCACCACCAGGAGCTGCTCAGGGGGTTAAGCAGCCCGCGCGAAGTGGTGGCCCTGCTGGCCCTGGGTGCCGAGTTCCAGATGCGCTGAGAAAGGAGCAACAACTTTGTGCGCCGTCGAACGTTTCTGCAAGCCTCATCGGCCGCTCTGGCCCTGGCCTCGCTGCGGCCCCGGGTCGTGCTAGGCCAGCCGGGAGCACCCGGCGAGGTCCTGGTGGTGGTCTGGCTCCGGGGAGGGTGGGATTCCCTGTCCGCCTTCGTGCCCCGTGATTGCGGCCCTTATCGTCAGGGCCGCCCCAATCTGGCCGTACTCCGGCCGCTCGAGCTGGAGGGCCCGCTGGGGCTACACCCAGCCCTGGCTCCCTTGCGCGAGCTCTATCAGGCCGGGCGTCTGGCGGTGGTACCGGCCGCCGGTCTGGTCAGCGATACCCGCAGCCACTTTCAGGCCACAACCTGGATGGAGGGCGGCATTCCCGGCCGTTCGGCGACCACGGGGTGGTTAGCCCGTGCTCTACGCGAGCTGTGCCAGGATTCCGACAGCCTTCCGGCCCTGGCCCTGGGCTGGCCCGCTCAAGCCCTGCAGGGCTTTGAGCGCACCCTGGTGCTGCAAGACCTGGACGAGCTCGACTTCAGCCTCGAGCGCGAGGAGCTTGCCTCCCGCCTGATGGATCCGCCCTCTCTGCAGGCCCTGAATATGCTGCGCCTGGTGCGTCGGGTGGCCGACCGCCCGGGAGCCTTTCAGGTCGAATACCCGGAGACCGATTTCGGCTGGCAGCTCAGCCAGGCAGCCCGCCTGATTCGCTGCCCCGAGTTGTCGGTCCGGGTGGTAACGGTCGACCTGGATGGATGGGACACCCACGCCTACCAGCCCGAGCCGCTCAACGAGCTTCTGGCCGAGCTGGCGGGCGGTCTGCGGGCTTTCCATGACGATCTTCAGGACCGCCCGGTGACCACGCTGGTCATGAGCGAGTTCGGCCGCCAGTTAGCCGAGAACGGTAGCCAGGGCACCGAGCACGGGCGGGGCGGGGCCATGCTGGCCCTGGGCCCAGGCATCCGAGGAGGAGTGTACGGCCAGTGGCCCGATCTGCAGGGCTGCACCGAACTGCCGGTCACGGTGGACTTTCGCCAGGTGCTGGCCGAGCTGCTGGAGCGACGCCTGGGCTGCCAGACGATCGAGCGCATCTTCCCTGACTTCGGAGAGTACCGACGGCTGGGGCTGGCAAGGTAGGGTCCCGAGGGGGCGGTTCTCGAAGGCGCTCTCGTGAGCGAGTCCGCCTTTTTGTTGGAAGGACAGCAGCGGCATCTGCTGGCCGCCGAAGAGATCGTGATCGGGCGTGAGCCCCCGTCCGACCTGCGCTTTGCCTATCCGCAGGTTTCTCGCCGGCACGCCCGGCTGACCCGGACCGACCGGGGCTATGCCATCCACGACCTGGGCAGCCGTTTTGGAACCTTCGTGAACGGTCGGGCCGTCAGCGACGACCCGGTTCGGCTTCAAGACGGGGATGAGCTGGTGCTGGGCGGAACGCTGTCGCTGCGCTACCACGACCCCTCCGAGACCCGCGGCGGGCGCCGCATCGGCCGCCTCAAGGGGGTCTGGATCGACCCCCAGAGCGAGGAGGTGTGGGTCAACGGGGTGCAACTGAACCCTGCTCTTTCAGCCGCGCAGCTCAATTTGCTCAAGCTGCTCGAGGCCAGACCGGGAGTCTTTGTCAGCCGCGAGCACGTGGTCAGCGCTGTCTGGCCCGAGGCCGAGCTCGAAGGCGTCAGCGAGGAAGCCGTGGACGGGTTGATCAAGCGTCTTCGGGCCAGGTTGCGGGAAGGAGGCGAAGAGCAAATCGAGGTAAGGCGAGGCCGAGGACTGCGCCTCCTGATAGCAGGTCCTTGACCGGGCGCAGGTTGAAATTCCCCCCCACGATGGGGGCCCGCAAGTCAGCAGCAAGAAGACGAGCACGCGATGACGCTCGGGCGGCGCGCTTGCGGCTGGGGCTGCAGAGGCAGGAAACCGACCGCGTGCGCCGGCGGCTTTCTCAGAGCGGCCAGATGACCGAGCTTGAGAGCGAGCTGCTGCTTTCGATCGCCGTGCGGGATCAGCAGATCGCCTCGCTGCAGCAAGAACTGGCCCGCTGGCAGTCCGAGGCCGAGGCCAGTCGCGAGCTGACGCGGGAACTGGCAGAGCAGAAGGCCAACCTGGCCCAATTGCAGGTTCAGGCTCAAGCCTGGCTTCAAGGAGAGCGCGAGCAGGCCATGGGCCAGTCGCTGCGCGACCTCGAGCAGGCCCGCGCCGAGTTGAGCGAGGCCCAGGCCAGGCTGAGCGATTTGGAACGGGTCCGAGCAGCCAGCCTGGAAGCCCGCCAGAGGGCCGAAGAGCGCAGCTTCGAGCTGGAGGCCCTGATCCGCGGTCTGGAGGCCAGGGCAGCCGATCTGACGGCCGAAAGCCAGGCCAGCCAGGAACGAGAGACAGACCGGGTCTATGCCCTGGAAGCCCGGCTGGAGGAAAGCCTGCAGCAGCTGGCTCAGGAGGCAGCCCGAGCGGGCGAGTTGGAAGCCAGGCTCGATCAGCTGGTCGAGGTCAGCGAGCAGCTGTGCGCCTCCCGCCAGGCCGAGTCCGAGGCCCAGCAGGCGTTGCACCAGGCTCGACAACGGGTGCTACAGCTGGAAGCCGAGCAGGATGAGCTCTCAGAAGGCCTCACGCGACTCGAGTCCGAGAGCCAGAAAGAGCTGGAGAGACTGCGAGCCGAGCAACAGGCCGCGCTCGAGAACGTGAAAGCCAAGCATCAGGCCGCTCTCGAGCTGGTTCAGGCCCAGAGTCAGTTGCGCCTGGAACAAGAGATGGCCAGGAACGACGCCTGCGTGGCCCAACTCGACCAGGAGCTCAACAAACGCGACAAGCGCATCGCCGACCTCGAGCGCCGGCAGCCGCGCTGACAAAGCTGGCCCTGGGCCTGCTCTTGTATCCCCTGCTGGGGCTCTCGGTAGGGCTCTATTATAACCTCACCTTCTTTGGAGCCGCCGCCCTGCCACTTCTCGAGGCTGTCAGTCTGCTCGCTCCCCTGCTCTACTACCTGTCGGGCTGCATCCACCTCTCCCCCACCGGCCAGGCCTGCACCTGGATGCTGGCCTTTCTGGTGGCCGGTCTGACCTGGCTGGGCTGTCTCGAGCTGGTGGCCCGGCGGGCCGGCTTTCGCCCCAGCCTGAGCGTGGTGGCCAGCCCGGCTCTGCTGCTTCTACCGGCTCCCTGGATGGCCTGGCTGCACGGTTCTACCTGGTCAGGATTTCTACAAGCCTGCCTGGTGCGCAAATTCACCCTGACTCCTCTGCAGCTGGCAGGTGCCACCGAGCATCTGAGCGCGCTGATGCTGACACTGGGCGCGATCTCGGCCGGAGTCGCCTTCTGGCAATGGTATCAGGCGGCCGGCTCAAAGCTGAGCCTGGCCCTCACAAGCTGGATGGCGGCCCATCTGCTGGCCCTTCTGGCTGTGGTGGGACTGAGCTACCCGCTACGCCTCGTCGTCGGGCAGGTAAGTGCCGTTGCCATTGGCCAGCATGGGTTGGCTGGCGAGCAGGCCGCCGTTCTGGCTGCGCCTCACCTTCACGCTGAAGGTCACCAGCTCGTCCGGGCCATGCGCGGGCATCTCCACCGGCAGCCCGGCCACAGTGGGGGCGGGGTTCTTATGGCTGGTTCTGGTTGATTCCACCTCAGACTCCCGACATGATCTTTCAGCCTCATTGTAGGTCCACCTCACCGGGAGGAGACAGGACCGACTTGTATCCAGTCTGTAACCATTGTTTCCAGATCTTGAACAAATCGTGTCCAAACTCCAAGGAACTGGTGCCCCTGCCACGAACTCGGCCCAGGTCCAAGAAAGGAGGCGTGTTTCATGCCGAATCCGCAAGTTGAGATGGTGACCGACAAAGGCACTATGGTTCTGGAGCTCTTCGAGCAAGAGGCTCCCGGCACGGTCAAGAACTACCTCGATCTGATCAGCAAGAATTTCTACGATGGCCTGACCTTCCACCGGGTGATCGATAACTTCATGATCCAGGGAGGATGCCCGCTGGGCACCGGCACCGGGGGCCCGGGCTACAAGATCAAGTGCGAGACCAAGGGCAACCCTCACAAGCACCAGCGCGGCAGCCTCTCCATGGCCCACGCCGGCCCTGATACGGGGGGAAGCCAGTTCTTTATCTGCCACTCCCCCCAATCCCACCTTGACGGCAAGCACACCGTGTTTGGCCGGGTGGTTCAGGGCCTCGACGTGGTGGACAAGATCCGCCAGGGCGACAAGATGCAGGTCGTCCGCGTCATGGCCCCCACCGCCTGAGAAGGATTGAGCGCGTGAGCGAGCCACAGAGAGTCGCTCTCTCTGTGGCTCGCTGACTTTCGTCATGGCCAGGAAGTCCCGCGTCATCCCCAAAGCCAGCGTCGAGGCCCTGGACACCCTGGTCCAGCAGTTCAGCCAGCCGCTGGCCTTCCTGCGTGAGCTGATCCAGAACTCGCTGGACGCGCGCACCAATCGGATCGAGGTCGAGGTGGCCTACGAGCCGGGGGAAGCCTGCGCTCGGGTGCAGGTCACCGACTGGGGCGAAGGGATGAACCGCGAGGTGATCGATACCCAGCTCACCCGACTGTTCAGCTCCACCAAAGAGGGCGATCTCACCCGCATCGGGAAATTCGGGATCGGATTCGTCTCGATTTTCGCGCCCAACCCGAAAGCGGTGGTGGTCGACTCGGGACGCGACGGCGAGTACTGGCGGGTGCTCTTTCACCCCGACCGCAGCTTCGAGCGACTGCAGCGCCACGAGCCCATCGAAGGAACCCGGGTCACCAGCTTCATCCCGGTTGCCCGGGCCGGCTTCGAGAAGTTTCGCCAGGAGTGCCTGGAAACTGTGGTCTACTGGTGCAAGCACTGCGATGTGGAGATCCGCTTCAACGGACAGACCATCAACCAGCCCTTCGAGCTCGGGATGCCGGCCGAGGTCCGCCTGGAGGTGCCCGGCAGCGAGGTGGTGGCCGCCCCCAGCCTCGACAGCGAGCCCTTCTACGGCTTCTACAACCGCGGCCTGACCCTGTTGGAAGGAGCGGGCTCGCCCCGCCCAGGGGTGAGCTTCAAGCTGCGCTCCATGTACCTCGAGCACACTCTGACCCGAGACAACGTGGTGCGGGACAAACACTACGACAAAGCTCTGGCGGTGCTTGACCGGGCCGTGACCGGCCCGCTCCCGGTGCGGCTGTTTGAGGACCTGGCCGAGCGTCCCGCCGACGTCCACCTGTGGAAGCTGGCCGTCGATCTGGCCGGCCGCCAGAAGGAGCTGCCCCGCGCATGCCTGGAGCTTGCGCTGTTCCCATGTTACCAGGGCAAGCTGTCGCTGAGCGACCTCAAGCGAGCCCCCAGGGTGGCCTGGAGCCCGGCCTTGAGCCCTCTGGTCGAGAGCCTGCTGAGCCAGAAAGTGGCCGTGTTGACCGGTGAGAGCTGGCCCCTGGAGCTGGCCCGTCAGTTCTTGGACGTGCCACTGGCTGAGGAGCGCTGGTTCCTGGCTCAGCCTCTCCGGCCCGAGGGCGAGCTGGCCCAGCTCCTGGAGGTAACCAACCAGCTCTTGCCGGGACCCAACCTCCATGGCGGCGACTTCAGCTGGTGCGGGCGACTGAGCTCGCGGGTGAGCGTGATGTGCTCCAACCCCGGACAGGCCGAGCCGGTCGGGAAAGGGAGAAAGCTCACCCTGGTCAACCTGCGTCATCCCCTGGTGGAGGACCTCTCCCGAGTGGTGGTCCGCGACCCCTCCCTGGCGGGCTATCTGCTGGGTCGGGCGGTGTTGCTGGAGAACGGGCGCAGGCTCGAGCGCCAGCTTTTGCAGGCAGCCGTCAAGCGGAGGCAGCGTTCGTGAGCCTGCTGGAGAACCTGCGCCAGGCCGGCACCTTCGATTCGCACGGCAATTTCACGCTCGACGTCGAGAAGGCCCGCTCCAAGATGGCCCGCTTTCAGCTGACCGACCCCGAGCACTACATCCTCGAGCTGGTCGCGGCCGCCTTCGCAGGGGGCAGCCCCGCCCTGGAGATCCAGGTCAGCCCCGAGGGCCTCGAGCTCCGCTTTGACGGCGCCCCGCTTCAAAGCGCCGACCTGGAGAATCTGGAAGACTACCTGCTGGTAGCCGAGGGCACCCATCCTGCCCTGCGCTACCTGGCCGTGGGTCTCAACGCTCTCTCGCGCCTGCAGCCGCGACGAGTATTGCTGGAATCGCCCGCCGGGGTGGCCCTGGAGTTGCGTGGCCAGAAACGCCACCTGATGCCCGGCCAGTTCAACCAGCACCGCCTCCTCATCGAGCGCGGGGGGAGCGTGTTGCGCAAAGCCAGCTACACAAACGAGGTCCAGCTGCTCAGGACGCAGGCCCGCTTCTCGAGGCGAGCAATCCGACTCGACGGACAGCTTCTCAGCCAGCCCACCGAAACGCAGCTGCTCGACGCCGACCAGCCCGGGGCCATCTACCTGGTCCTCCATGGCATCATGCGCCAGCAGCTCAAGCCCGAGCTCTTGCCGGTTCTGGCCGTGGTAGAGGACGACCGCTTCAACCTCAACGCCTCCCACTCGGCGGTCGTGGAGGACGAGATCTATCGCACGGCCCTCGAAAAGGTCGAGCAGGACACGCTGGAGGAGCTGGCCCGACTGGCCGAGCGCTGCGCCCGAGATGACCGGCTCTTGCAGCGTCATCGCCACTTCTTTCTGAGCCTGGGCGCCTGGCGCCGCGAGGGGCGCTGGCGCGAGCTGGTGGACGTGCTCCCCCTCTTCCCCGGTCCGCACCAGCTTCGCTACAGCTATCGCGAGCTGGAGGAGCAACGCAAGCGCCTCGGGTACGTGCCGATAACCCAGATGCGCCTGGCCTTCGAGCCCCAGGGACTGCGCATTCTCTACCTCGACGGCCTCGAGACGAGGCAATTCCTGGAAAAACGCCAGATGACACTGCGCGATGTGCGCGAGGAGCTACTGGCCCAGGTGACGGCCCACAACAATCGTCTGCGCTGGGAGAGCTCCCCCCGGCCCCGCGAGCTTCCCGCCGACGACTACGCGGTTCAAACCGTGGCCGAAAGCCAGGGGGTTTTTCTGGCCGTGGGAATCCCCTACCAGGCCTCAGCTGAGGGCTCGCACCTGCACATCCTGCTGCAGGGAAAGCTGCTGCGCAGCAGCATTCTGGACAAGCTCTCGTTCGTAGCCGTGCTCGACTTGGACGAGGTCAAGGTGCTCAAGGACTTCAGCGGCCCCGACCCTGACTGCAAGGAGTATCGCCAGGCCTGGACCCTGCTCAACAAGAAAGTGGCCGAGCTTTACCGCCTGCTCGCCGAAACGGCAGGCCAGGATGCACGGGTCTACGATCAGTTGATCCTGAGCCTGTTGCACGATCCGAGGAAGTCGCCCGCCACCACGCTCGAGCTGCTGCCGACCCTCACCTCTAACCGGGTCAGCCTGGACGCCTTGCGCCGCCACAAACAGGTTGGTGCCGTCTCGGCTCACGCTCCGGCCCTGGCCGCCAACCTGCCTGCCGGGGCGGTACCCGACTATCCCATCGTGCGCGCCACCGGACCGGTCATGAGCATGCTGCGCGAGGAGCTGGGCCTGAAGCTAATCGACGCTCGTCCTCTCCTCGACAACCTCAATCAGCTCGCCGCCCGCCTGGCCACCCCCCGCTCTCCCCGTCTGGGCCAGGCACCCCACACGCACCCATTCCAGTTCGATGACATCCAGGGCGAGCTGCGCCTGCGCCAGGCCGGCAATCCTCCCCGGGCCCACGTGACCGTGCTGCGCCAGGGGGTGGAGCTGGAGGAGCGCGGCCTCCAGCCGGCCATCTGGCCCTTTGATGCCATTGTCGACAGCCCCAGGCTGAACCCCACTCGTGACTGGAAACGAGTCCAGAGCGACCGGGCCTGGCAGGAGGTGGTGGATCGCCTGCGCGAGGCCGAGCTGGCTGCTTTCGAGCTGCTGGCTACCGAGCTGAGTAACACGCCCGAGGAGCTGAGCGGCTGGGAGAGCGCTCTGCTCACAGCCCTGGCCCGACAACCCGAGCTGGCTTCCCGGGCCTCCTCGCTGCCGCTCTTCCCCAGTCGGGGAGGCTCCGAGCGCATGGCGCTGGCCGAGCTGGAAGTCGAGCTACTCCAGAACGGGCGGCTTCTGATGACCGACAGCGACGGCCCGACCGGGGCCCGGGTGCTGTATAAGCCGGACCGCGCGACGCTGGAGAAGCTCTTGCCAGGGCTGCGGCTTGAGCTTTACCGACCGGCTACTCCGCCTCCGGTTCCGAGGATCGACCTGACCCCCAGCGAGGAGGCTCCCCCGCCCGATTTCTCGTCCTTGCGCCTGAAAGAAGCGCTCGGGCTGAAGCGCGCTCTTCCTGGCCCACGCTTCGGCGAGGTGGGACTGAGCGACGAGGAGTTCACCGGACTGCTTGAAGTCGCCGGTCTGGGCACCATGCCTGGCCTCTTGCCTGGCCCTGCCCGGGCCATCGTGGGGCCACACGGGCTGACCCGCTTGCCCAATCGCAAGTTCAAGCGCGACGAGAGTTTTCAAGCCATGCTCGAGGAGGTCCGCGCGGCCCTGGGCGAGTTGGCCCTGGAGGCCGCCCGGACATGCTCGCCGGGCAGCGCCCGTGCCTGGATGTTGTTGCACCTTTTGACCACCAACCTGCCCCGCACCGCGCTCGATCAGTTGGCCAGCCTGCCCCTGGTGCCCATGCACTGCGCCCCTCCGGCAAGCTTCAACGAGCTGAAAGAGCGTCTCAAGAACCACCAGGCCGTGCCGGTGATCGAGCCCGGCTACCCCTTCGCCCCCCTGGGCGACCGACCCGTGGTCAGCGCCGGTCCGCGCGAGCGCCAGCTTCTGACGGGCCTTTTCAACCGCCCGGTGCATAACGATCACGATGAGCTCATGAAGGACGAGGCCCGCCGCCGCAACCGTCGCCGGGCGGCCGGGCTCAAGGTTCGACTGCCGGCCTGCCTGGTCGAGGGAGAGCTATCAGGCACCCGGCTGACCGGTCGTCTGGGCCTTCCCCGCTCGCCCAGGCACGCGACCATCATCTTGCTCGATGGCGAGAGCCCGCTGGCCGAGGTCGGGGGCCATGGCCTGGCCGGCTGGGTCAAAGGGAGCTTCGAGCTCTCGGACCTGCACGACAGCGTCAAGCTGACCCGCGCCCAGGTGCAGGAGCTGGCCGCTTTCCGAGTGGAGCTGGTCGAGACCCTGGCCCGATCCTACCCCGAGCGCCCCTACCTGGCTGCACGCCGGGTTTTACTCGAGTTCCTGGCGGCCCACCGGCGCGACCTGGGCTCGAGCAACCCGGCCGGCCGGGCCCTGGAGCAGATCCTGCCCCTGGGCCTCTTCTCCGCCGCCGGGTCTCGTCTGGCCCCGGCCCAGGCCCTGCTCGAAGAGGCCTCGCGCGGCAAGGTGGCCTACCTCGAGCGCCCGGGCGCCCCGGCCAGCGGAGAGGCCTCGGTTTTGCCCGTGCTCAAGCCGGACAGCCTGGAGTGGGAGGCGGCCGTGGCCCTGCTGGGCAAGTCGCGTCTCAAACGAGTGGAAGCAGCTTCCCTGGCGCGCCAAAGCCTGCGACTGGTGGCTTCCGGCTGGCACAGGGTGCTGAGCGGGTTGGACAAGAAGGCGGACGCTCTGGTGAAACGAGCTTCGAGCAGCCTGGCAAGCCTGGAAACCATGATTCCCGATACGCGGCGTAAGAAAGTCCGGGTGGCTCCAGACGAGAGCAAACGTTCGGAGGAAAACCGGAAAGACACGCCCGAGCGCCGCCTGCTTGCCTCGCTGCGGCGCGAGTTCAGCCTGCTTTGCCCCGAGCGCCCCCGGGGCCCCTGGCTGCAACTGGTCGAGCGAATGGGCAGCAACACCATGTGGGAAGCCGACCTGCTCGGCCCCACCATCCTCTGGAAAGGGGATGTCCCGGTGCTGAACTGGACCGACCAGGCGGTGCGTTATGCCCGGACCCACCACGTCGACGACCCGGGCTGCCTGGTGCTGCTGGCGGCTCATCTTTTTTGCGAGCTGAACCAGGCCCGGGCGGACATTACCGACGAGCACGAAATGCTGTTCCTGACCCGCCTGGCACGCACACTGAGGAGCTCTTACGATGCGGATCCTGAGATTGAAGGGTGAGCGCCTGCGGCGTTACCTCCCCCTGGCGCTGAGCCTGCACCGACGGGTGCTCGGCCCCCTGAGCAGGCGGCGCCTGCGCTCAGTCCTGAAAGGACGACGCAAGCTCTTGCTGGTGGCCCTCATCGAGGGCCAGGTGGTGGGCTACAAGTTCGGCTACGAGGAGCGACCAGGAAGATTCTACTCCTGGATCGGCGGGGTGGACCCCGACTTTCGGCGTCGCGGCATCGCTAGAGCCCTGATGCAGAGACAGCACCGCCTCTTGGAGCGGGCCGGCTATCGCACGGTGCGCAGCCAGACTCGCAATCGCTACCCGGGCATGCTGATCCTGTCCATTTTGAGCGGCTTTGAGATCATCGGCACGCTGGCCGGTGACGAGACCCGCATCGTCCTGGAAAAGAAACTCGGCAGGAGCCCCGTGCTCGACAGCCAAAGCTGAACGCCGCTTTGAAACGTGCATTCTGGCTCCTGGTGTGCAGCCTTCTGCTGGTTCCGGCTCTGGCCCAGGACCCCCCCCGGCCCTCGGTAGCGCTCACGTTGGAGGAGGCCTCTCGGCTGGCGGTGGCCCGGAACCCGACCGTGCGAGCAGCCCTGGCCCGGGCGGAGCAGGCTCGCGAGGAGGTCGACATCGTGGCCGCCCCGGCCCGGCCCCAGCTGACCTTCTCGGGCAGCCTGGCCCAGGTGCGCCAGGCGGCCGGCCCGCCGGTGAGGGCCAACTTTCAGGGCCTGCCGGTCACCACGGAGTTCCAGTCCGAGCCCGTCGACTACGCTCAAGGACAAATCGATCTCTTGCTGCGTCAACTTTTGTTCGACTTTGGGCGCATCCAGGCTCACATCGACCGGGCCCGGGCCAGCGGCGACAGCGTGGCCCAGGCGCTGTCCACCTCCTCGCAGCAGATCGCTCTGCAGGCCCAGCTGGCCTACCTCGATGCCCTGGAGGCCCGGGCCCGTGAGCAGGTGATGGCCGAAGCGGTGGAGCTGGCCGAGACCCAGCTGGCCGCCAGTGAAGCCCGCTTTGCGGCGGGCACCGCCCCTCGAGCCGACACCGTCTACGCTCGCGTACCGGTCTCTCGAGCCGTGCTCGAGCGCACTCGGGGCAGGCTGGAGGTGAGCAACACCCAGGCCGGCCTCAATCGCATTCTGGGTTTGCCGCAAGACACGCCGCTGGTGCTACAAGACCCCGAGAAGCCACCTGAGGTGCCCGGCGACCTGGCAGCCTCGGTAGCCGCCGCTCGCAAGCTTCGTCCCGAGGTGCTGGGCCGCCAATTCGAGCTCGAGGCCAGCCAGCACGCCCTGCAGGCCGCCCTGCGCGACAACAACCCTGGAGTGTACGCCAGCGCGGATATGAACTCGGTGGCGTACAACGAGAACGCCTTCCTGCCCGGCAGCGCTGGCTGGCGCTTCGGGCTGGAGTTTCGCTGGCCCATCCTGGAGGGCAACCGAAAGGCTCACCTGGTCACCCAGGCCGAGGCCCGCGTTCGCGAATCCGAGGCTTTACTCGAGGACCAGCTGGCCGCCGTCGAGCTGGAGGTACGCCAGGCTTACGCGGCCGTGGAGACGGCCACGGAAGCATACACTGCAGCGGGGGTCGAAGTCGACCAGGCGCGCCTTGGCATGGAGATGGCCCAGGGGCAGTACCGGGCCGGGGTGGCCCCCCTGCTGCAGGTCACCGAGTCGCAGCAAAGCTTTCTGAGGGCCCGCACCGACCGGCTGGGGGCCTACTACGGCTACCTGCGGGCCCGAGCCCGTCTGACCCACGCCCGGGGCGAGATGCTACCCGCCCAGGAGGGTTAAAAGCGAGCCACCAGCGCTCCCTGGGCCACCCGCAGGGTGCAGGGAGTGGTGCCCGCCAACTCACCGTCAATTTGCACTTTGACCGGCGGGTCGGTCTCGATCGCGAGCTCGCGGAACTTGTGGTAGGCGATTTCTGGAAAGCGAATGTGGACTCCCAGCACAGCTCCGAGCAGGTGACGCAGAATGCCAATGATGTTCTCGTGGGGGAAGATGCACACGTCGAGCAAGCCGTCATCGGGCGAGGCCAGGGGCGTCAGGCGAACCTGCCAGCCGTAGGATGGGATGTTGCCCACCAGGATCAGCCAGAAACGGTGCTCCAGAGGCCGGCCGTCGAGCAGGATGCGAGCCTTCATGGCCAGGCGGCGATACTTCATCGCGATCCGAAGGCCGGTCAGCACGTAGCTCAGCCCTCCCAGGAGGCTCTTATCCTCCTGAGAGACCTCGGCCACGACTTGAGCGTCCAGACCCAGACCGGCAAAGCAGAGGAAATAGCGCTCATCGAGCTGGCCCAGGTCGAGCACCCGCGCAGGAGTGGCCACGATGTGCCGGCAGGCGGCCTCGATGTTGAGCGGGATCTTCATCTCTTTGGCCAGCACGTTCTCAGTGCCGATGGGAACCACGCCGAAAGCCACCCCGGTGCCGGCCACCCCGTTGACAACCTCATTGATGGTGCCGTCCCCTCCGGCAGCCACGACGGTATCGTAACCCTCCTCCACTCCCCGTTTAGCGGCCAGGAACCCGTCCCCCGAGCCGCGTGTAAGATGGATGTCGCAGGGCACGCCCATCTGCTGAAAGGTGCGCTGGATGATCTGAGCCGGGGTGGGCCCCAGGAAGGGGGTCCAGTGGCGATAGCCGGCCATCGGGTTGACGATGGCGAGGATCCTCATCGAGCTGGCTTCTTGGATCGGTAGCAGGTTCCTTCGATCCAGGAGCCCGGGAAGAACTTCCCGAACTTTGACGACAGGACTGCTATTGTAGTGGAGTGGTGAAGAAGGAAGGCAAACCTTCAGCAGCCTAACCCATGAGTCAGTCCACGAAGGAGGGGTTTATGAGCGTGAAGCGAGCCGTGGTTGCCGGTATGCTCCTGGTCAGCGTCTGGTGTCCTGCCTGGGCCAAGCCCGATATGCCAAAGGAAGTGCGCCAGACAAACTTCAACGCCACCCTCATCTGCAGCTCGCCCGAGGAGCTGTCGGCGCGCCTGGGAGACATGGCCCAGAAGCACAATGCCGTGGTGAGCAACTTCAACCTCGATTCTAACAGCTCGCAAGCCAGCGCCAATCTGCAGTGTCCACCTGGCGAGCTGAATGGCTTGATCGCCGATCTCACGAAGCTCGGACGCGTTGAGAACCAGTCTCGCTCCAGCTCTGACTATACCTCGTCTTACCGCGATGCGGCCAACCGGGTGCAGCTTTACGAAGCGGTTGCCCAGGTGCCCCTCGATACGATCTTGCGCCAGGCCAACCTCAGCCCCACCGAGCAAGCCCTGGTAAGAGCCGAGTTGCAGCAGATGATGCGTGAGCGCATCCAGAGCTACCAGTCCTCCATGCAGAGCTACCTCGACTACAACAACAGGGCCCAACTCTCCATCCAGTTCCGCTTTGCCCCTGCCGAAGTCACGAAACCCTTGGCCACCCCCACTCCGGGAACGACCGCTACCCCGGCCCCCTCGATGCCTGCCAGCCCGGCTCCGGTCAACCAGGGCACCTTGCTGCCCCTCTACCTGCTGGGCTTTGTCAATCTGACCTTCCTCTGGCTGCTGGCCCGGCGCGGCCCCAGCACCCCGGCCGTCACACCTGTGCCCCCCGGCACCCACGACTGAGTTTGCGCTGCTCGCCCCCCCGGCCTATACTGGCCGGATGAAGGAACGGGCAGACAAGCTTCTGGTCGCCCAGGGCCTGGCCCCCAGCCGTGAGCGGGCCCAGGCCCTGATTCTTGCCGGCACTGTCTACGCCAGGGGAATGCGCGTCGACAAGCCGGGTCAAACCCTGGCTCTCGATCTCGAGTTGGAGGTGCGCGGCGGCGATCACCCCTACGTAAGCCGCGGGGGACTCAAGCTGCAGCGTGCCCTGGAGGTCTTCGAGCTGGAAGTCGCCGGACTGGTGGCGCTAGATGTGGGCGCCTCCACCGGAGGATTCACCGATTGCCTCCTGCAGCGAGGGGCTTCCCGCGTCTACGCGGTCGACGTTGGCCGCGGCCAGCTGGACTGGAAGCTGCGCCAGGACTCGCGGGTCATCGTGGTTGAGCAGGTCAACGCCCGCCATCTGGATGCGACGCACGTGAGCGAGCCGGTCGACTTTGCCTGCGTGGACGTCTCCTTCATCTCGCTAGAGCTGGTGCTGGAGCCGGTGCAGAGGCGCCTGAATCCAGACGCCCACCTGGTGACGCTCATCAAGCCCCAGTTCGAAGCCGGGCGGCAAGAGGTGGCCAAAGGTGGAGTGGTGCGCGACGCTCGCATCCATCGCCAGGTGTTGGCCCGAGTGCTCGAGTTCGCCGCCGGGCTGGGTCTGGGCTGCCAGGGACTGACCTGGTCGCCTGTGCGAGGGCCGGCAGGCAATATCGAGTTTCTGGCCGATTTCCGGGTGGGCTCGAGCAAAGAGCACGATCTGGAGCGTTGCGTGAGCCAGGCCTGGGACTTTTTCCAGGTTTCGAGCAACGTCTCAGCGACGAGAGCGGTCGACATTCCTCAGCGACGACAGGACCGGTAGACAAATGAAGGGTTTAAACGCGTCGCAGCAAAAGAATCGCTCCAATCGGGCCGAGTTTCGGCCCCGGCAAAGGTTGATCGGGTGAGTAAGGAATTCAACATCGGGCTGACCGTGGTCTGTTTTCTGACAGTCCTGCTCGTGGTGGGATTGCAGAAGCAAGATACCCGCCCTGACCCCTTCAGCCCTCGCTATAACCTCCTCTTCACCCATGTCAGCGGCCTTCGGCCCGGCGATCCCGTGACCGTGGCCGGAGTGCAAGCCGGGTTCATCGAGGCCATCGACTTCACGAGCGATGAAGAACGCCGCACCTTCGAAAAGGACGGCCTGCAACCGCAGGTCAAGGTGACCGTCACCTTCAACCGCAAGGTGCGCCTCACCGAAGGGGCACGCTACCAGCAGCGCTCAAATCTCAAAGGCTATCGCTGGATCGAAGTCATGCTGACGGGCGAGGGACAGGTGCTTGCGAGTCAGAGCACCATCTCGGGCGAGCAACCGGCGTCCAACGAAGACCAGTTGACCAAGACCTTGAAGACCTTCCAAAAGCTCAACGTGCAAACAGCAGGGATGCGCGACCTGGTGGAGGACGAGGAGTTTCGCCGCAACGTCAAGGACATGGCCTCCAACATGAGGTTTTATTCGCGCGAATTCGCGCGCACCAGCGTGACCGCCAACCAGGCGCTGCAGGAGGTAGACCAGGCTCTCAGTGAGCAGGAAGCCAAGCTGTATAACCAGATTTCCCGAGTCGACGCTCAGGTGACGCGGGTCAGGGAACGGCTGGTCTCCATGACTCCCCAGGTGCGCGAGTCGCTCCAGAGCTACCAGGCCCGCCTGCACAAGTCCTCGGGCGAGCTCAACAAGCTCCTCAAGCAGGTGGTGCGCTACTCCGAGCAGGCCGAGCAGGTGGTCGAGGATATCTCCAAGCGCTATCACGACACGATTGTTCCTGAGAAGATCATCTCCACCGTGCGCGAGTATTCACGCAAGCTGGAGGACATGTCTCTTCTGGCGGAAGATATGCATACGCTCAGCTCCGACCCACAGGTGCAGGCCGACTTGCGCAAGATGGTCTCCGATCTGAGGGCGCGCTCGGAGAAACTCAAGAGCGAAGTCGAACGCTGGGAGAAGCTGCTCGACGACTTTGGGCTCTGACGGTGAGAGCCGCCCCGAGACCAGGGCGCAAATGAGCGACCAGGGCTGGTCGCTGCCCCGAGCCTCGATGGCCGTGCGCATGTTGCAGGCGGTCGTTCGCCTGACCTACCGATCCCCCTGGACCGTGCTCATCCTGGCCAACCTGCTGGCCGTGGCCAGCCTGGTGTATGCTTTCACCAGCCTCGAGTTCGCCACCGACCGCTCGGCCCTGGTCAACGAGAACGAGAAGTATCTCTTGTTGCACCGCGAGTTTCGCAAGGAGTTCCCAGCTACTGAGGACGTGGTGGTGGTGATCGAGGGAGGCACCAACGAGCAGCGCCAGCAGTTCGTGGACGAAGGGGTACGGCGCTTGCTGGCCGAGCCGCAGCTGTTTCAGGACGTCTTCGGGAAATTCGAGCTGCCCTTTGTGCGCACGCACGCCCTGTTCTACTTCGACCTGGCCGGACTCAAGGGCCTGGTGCAAGAGCTGGAAGACGCTCGCCCGTTACTCAAAGCTCTGGGCAGCGAGGGTGGACTGGCCAGCTTGATGGAGCGGTTCAGCTCGCGCGAGGAGGCCGGGCCGGACCAGCTCGCCCGCATGCTTCCCTTTCTCAACGAGGTCATGGAGCTCTTGCTGGAGAGCCTGCAGACGCGAGGCCGCTACAGCTATCGCTCACCCTGGGAGAGCGTCTTCTTCGGAGACGTGCCCCAGGACGCTCCTCCCGAGCTGAGCTCGAGCGGCAAAACCACGATCTACAACACGATTCGAGGGGGAGAGACCTACTTCCTGATGGTCCGCCCCAAGGAGGGCGCCGACCCGGAAGAGAGCGTCAAACGTCTGCGCGTTTTGATGCGAGAGGTCGTGCGCAGCTTTCCCGGAGTGCACTCGGCCATCACCGGGGAGACCGTGCTCGAGATCGACGAGATGAACTCGTCTATGAACGATGCCTCCTGGGCCACCACTCTGTCACTGGTCATCGTAGCCTTCCTCTACATCTACGCCTTCCGCGAGCTGACCCGCCCGCTGATGGTGGTCTACATCTTGCTGGTCAGCCTGGCCTGGACACTGGGCTACACGACCCTGGTGATCGGCCACCTCAATCTGCTCACGGTCACCTTCGGAACCATCCTGGTGGGGTTGGGAGTCGACTTCGGGGTCAACTTCCTGCTGCGCTATCAGGAGGAGCGGCTCGAGGGTCTGCAGCCTCTGGAGGCGATGCTGGCCACCATGCAGGGCACCGGGGTAGAGAACCTGACCGGAGCGCTCAGCACTGCGGTGGCCTTCTGGGCCATCCGCTTCATGGACTTCAAGGGGGTTGCCGAGCTGGGCGACATCTCCGGGGCCGGAGTCATGCTTTGCTTCCTGGGCATGCTGACCATGTTGCCGGCCATGGTCTTCCTTCGCGAGCGCCACTTTCCCGAGCAACTTCGTCCCCTCGTCAACCCCCGCGGCCTGGCTGCCCGCAGCGAGGAATGGCTTCTTCGCCACCCGTGGTACGTGTTGGTACCGGCCATCCTGTTCACGTTGTTGTGCGGCTTGCGGATTTCCGAGGTCCACTTCGACTACAACCTCCTTAATATGCAGGCACAGCACCTCGAGTCAGTCAAGACCGAGCTGCGCCTCATCCGCACCGCCGAGCATTCGGTCATCTTCGCCATCGCCACCGCCGACAGCATCCCCGAGGCCGAGGCCAAAACCAGAGCCTTCGAAGCCCTGCCCACCGTCAGTATGGTGGAATCGTTCCTACCTCTGGTGCCGGCCGATTATGAAGCCAAGGTCCCCCTTGTCAAACGCGTGGAGCAGCTCATGCGGGGCATCTCACTGCCCATCGTGCCTTCCGACCCGCCGGGGGCCAGCAGTCTGCGCGGCATGGCCAACGGATTCCTGGAGTTGGAGGAAGCCTTCAACGCGGCCTACCCGCGCCTTCGCCGCGACCGCGACCCCAAGGTGCGAGACCAGGCCATTCGCTTCCGCAACGTGCTAGACCGGCTCTTCAACACCCTGGAGAAGATGGGCCCTGGACCCATCATGGACGGCCTGACCACCTTCCAGGTCGACTTCTTCAGCGACCTGCGCGAGATGATCCTGTTTTTGAAGGACCAGCGCGCCGAGCCCCCCATCCGTCTCGCTGACCTGCCCGAACAGCTCAAGCTGCGGGGCCTGGGCCAGACCGGCAAGATTATGCTGCGCATCTATCCACGTTTCAACGTGTGGGAACGCGAACCGCTCGACCGATTCGTGCGGGACATGCAGAAGGTGGACGACCGGGCCGTCGGAACCCCGATCATGATCTACCATCACACCGAGGCCATGAAGCACGCCTATGAAGTATCTGGCCTTTATGCCTTCTACGTCATCTGCATCCTTTTGTTCATCCACTTTCGTTCCTTGAGCGACACCCTGTTGGCGCTCTTGCCGAAAGTGCTGGGCATCGTCTGGATGCTGGGGCTGATGGCGGAGTACAAGGTCTCCTTCAACCCGGCCAATTTCATGGCCCTGCCCCTGGTACTGGGAATAGGCCTGGTGTTTGGTATTCACGTGCTGCAACGGGCCCAGGAGGAGTCGTGCAATGCCGTCTTCACCCGCTCGACCGGCACCGCCATCGTGCTCGATGGACTGACCAACGTGGCCGGCTTCGGAGCTCTCATGGCCGCCCACCACCAGGGCATCGCCAGCCTGGGATTCGTGATGACGGTAGGGACGGTTACCAACATGGTCACCTCGCTCCTGGTGCTGCCAGCGGTGCTGCAGGTTCTGCGGCGGCATCCTCGGCGCGACGAATAGAAGAAGGGAGCCCGGCTGAGCCGGACTCCCTTCTTTCCTCCCGTCGGGCTCCTCTCAGGCGGCCAGGTCGGCCCTGAGAGCGGTATCCTGCACCGGATCAGCCATGCGGCGCTGCACGTCAGCCCACAGGAAGGAGCTGACCGAAGCCAGCAGCACCAGGGCTGCCATAGCGAACACGACCGCCTCGGCCCCGGTGACGCTCGCCGTGGGGAAAGCACGGGTCAGAGGAGTGTGGGTGGAGGTCAGAGAGGGCATGAAGGTCAAGATGGCGGTCACCGGCGAGGCCACCTTGGGGGCGATGAGAAGCGAGAAGGAGACGCCGGCCAGCGAGAGAGCCTGAGCTCTGCGGTTGAGTCCCAGGCAGAGCAGAGCTCCCATCAGAGCCAGAGCCGCCAGCAAGCCACCCAGACCCCAGTTGAGGGTGGGGGCCAGCAGGAAGGCCGTCAGCACACAGAGCAGCGCCTTGCCGTGAGCCTGGTGTGAAGTGGTGCTGGTGGCCGAAGCCCATAGCCCGACCATCCCCGCCGTCAGCATCACGGCCAGGGCGTAGAGATAAAGGGCCACCATCTCAGGGGCCGAGAGGTTGCCGGTGAAGACGAAGAAGCCCACCACCGGGAAAGCCAGCGTCATCTGGAAGGCCATGATGAGCAGAGCGCCCACCAGCTTGCCGGCCAGCGCCCGTTGGGGCGTGATGCCGGTCAGAGCCAGATCTTCCCAGGTCTTGCGGTCGCGCTCGCCGGTGACGGCGGTGGCCAGGAAGCCCGAGCAGCGAATGCCCAGATAGAGCAGCAGCAGCACCACGGTGCCCGCCAGACCCACGGCCATGGCGGCGCGGTTGAGGCGCTTCTCGGAATCGGCGTCCAGGACGCGGCTGGAGCCCTCCTGGCCGGGAACGTGCAGACCGTAGCGCTCGGCCGTCTGATCGTCGATCGGGGTGGCCTGCACCGGGTTGATATCGGGTTGGTATCCATACCTGGTCTGCGTCCCATAGTCGACCAGCACCATTTCCTGGCGCGGCAGGGGGATCTGGAAGGAGTAGTAGAGATAGAGACGCGAGCAGAGGTGGCCGGTGTGGCCCTTCATCAGCAGGCAGTTGCCATCACGAGCCTCGAGGCGCACGTGGTGGCTGCCCAGGTCAACCGGCTGCTGGCCGGGGTCAGCGGGGTTGACCACGCGGGGTAGAGGCTGCTGGGAAACCTGCAGTTGGGTGTAGCCGGGGGCGTCCATGGTGTTCTGCACGGCCTCTTTCACGGCCCAGGAGCGGGCGTAGAAGAACGGCGCCAGGAAGAGTACGATGAAGACGGCGTAGCCCGGCCAGCGGCCGGCACCGGCCCGGAACTGAGCGGCCATCTCACGCAGGAAGGCAGGGTTGGAGCGCAAGCCGGGCAGCTTGCGCTGCAGCCAGGAGGGACCCCAGCCGCGGCGATAGACCGGGTGCACGACCCGGTCGGTCAGGGAAGCGCCCTGCACCAGGCCGGCGTCAAAGCGGCGAGCGGCCAGCCAGAAACAGAAGCCGGCGGCGGCCAGCATGGCCGCGGGACCGAGCAGCGGCAGCCAGCGACCCGAGCCTTCGGCCAGCTCGGGGACCAGGATGACGGACAGGCTGCTGAGCGGGTTGAAGAAGGCGAAGGCAGCCACGGCGCGGTCTTGCACCAGCACTGCGCCCAGCACCAGGTCGAAGATGGGGGTGATGAGCAGCCAGACGCCGCGCAGCGTCCAGCCGGCCACCACGGCCCGCGAGGTGGTATCGCACAGGCTGGAGACGGCGATGGCCAGGGTGCCCGAGAGCAGGCCGCCGGCCAGGGCCACCGCCAGAACTTCCAGCGAGGAGGCCAGACCGCCCGGGGTGAACAGGCCGGCCACCAGCACGGTGGGCCCGAAGGCCAGCATCAACCGGCTCAGCAACTTCAGCTCAGGCCACAGCTTAGCGGCGGCGATCTGGGCCGCGCTCAACTGGGTCAGCCGCAGGCTGTCCAGGGTCTTCTTCTCGCGCTCGATGGTCAGGGCGCCGAAGGCGCTGTTGCCCACCAGCAGTGTGGTGGCCAGCACCAGCACCAGGCTGGCCAGCCCGAAGAGAGTGCAGCTGCAGGCGCCCAGCGCCATGGGCAGGAAGACCAGCGCCGCAAACAGTAGCGCCAAAACTCCCAGCCTGTGGCCCCAGGCCAGCGATGCCGGTGTCCTATCCTTGGCCAGTGCCAGGGAACTCCCGAGAAACGTCCTCACGTCGCGACCTCCCATCCTTTTCCAGCCTTGGTTACGTTCAAGTAGGCCGATTCCAGCGTGGCCTCATCTTCGCCGAAGCTCACCAGGGGAAAACCCTGCTCCACGACTTCTCGCAGCAGGGCAGCCAGATCTTCTTCCTTTGCCTCTTCGTAGCGAAAGACCACAGCTTCATTATCCCACCGAAGTCCCTGAATGCCCGCCTTGCGCTCAAGAAAGGCAAACAGCTCATCTTGCCTGGCGCAGGCCCGCAGCCGGATACGTCGGGCCCCACGCTCCTGGATCAACTGGCGCGTCTCCTCGACGCAGACCAGGTTGCCTTTGGTGACAACACCGATACGGTCGCACATGTCGGCAAGATCTTCCAACACGTGAGAGCTGATCAGGACGGTGGCCCCGGAGCGCTGCAGCTGCCGCAAAATTTCTCGTAGCTCGAGGCGCGCCAGCGGGTCGAGGCCGGAGGCCGGCTCGTCCAGGAGCAGCAGGCGGGGTTTGTGCAGGATGGCCCGGCCCAGCCCCAGGCGCTGCTTCATGCCGCGCGAGAGGCCGTCCACCGGCTGATCGGCCAGGTGCTCGATGCCCACCTGGCGCATGGTTTCCTCGATGGTGTAGCCCAATACAGATTCGCCGATGTTGGAGGCGCGCGCAAAGAACTCGAGATACTCGCGCACGAGCATGTCGTCGTAAACGCCGAGCACGTCGGGCATGAAGCCGATCACCGCTCGCACCTCGCGAACGCTGGTCAGGCTCAGGCCGCAGATGCTGGCCTGCCCCTCATCGGGCGGGGTAAGAGTGGCCAGAATCCGGAGCAGAGTGGTCTTGCCGGCGCCGTTGGGACCAACCAGCCCGAAGATCTCGCCGGAATACAGCGTCAGATCGACATTGTTCAAGGCCAGAGTGCCAAGATAGCTCTTGGTGAGACCGGTGGCCTCGACCAGTGCCTCGCCGACGGGCCTCGCAGCAGTCTCGGCCGGGGCGAGGGGCGTGGCGACGGGCGACTCGGGAGGCATCTTACTAAAATTCGGAGCCCTTCTGCCCGTCCCTCCCATGAGAAGAGGCAGGTCCTGCGACCTGCCTCTTCTCTTCGCTCAGTAGTAGGTCTGAGCGCCCACCGTCCCGGGCGGAGCCGGGTAGGTGGTCTGGGTCGGGAAGGGCCCTGGAGCGGCCGGGTAGGCCGTGAACGTCCCGTTGTAGGGAGTTCCGGGTGGAGGCGGATAAGCACCCGCCAACCCTGTCTGGGGCACCATCCCGGGAGTCACGCCCGGCGTCACCCCGGGCATTCCCGGGGTCATCGGCATCGGTCCCATCGGTGGCATCATGCCGCCTCCGTAGGGGTTGAAGGCCGAACGCCACATGTTGGACATGTTGGCCTGACGCATCTGCTCGTTGGCGCGAACCTCTTCTTGAGTGTTCTGCCAGTCTTGCTGGACCGTCTGGGCGATCTGAGCCCTGGCCGCGACACGAGTCTGACGATCCATCGCCATCTGGGCGAAGACACCGTTCAGGTCGTCGTCGTTAGGGTCGAGATCGGCAGGCTGGCTCAGCCTGACCGCGTCCCCGGTCGCCGGGGCAGCTTCCTGGACGAGTTGGGCCAGGCTGCTGACAACCGGAGCGGCCGTCATGGGGCGGATGAGCTGACTGGGAGCCACCGGCTCGTCGAAACGAGGGGTCCAACCGTCGTTTTCCAGCGAGGCCCGGCTGGGAAGGGCGCTCGCGTTGAAGGCCGTCTGTGTGATCTGTATGGCCACTGGATTCTCCTGGTGGTACGTTTCGAGGATCCTGCCAGAGCGAGATCCTCTGTTCACCTGAAAGAAGTCTTAAAAGATCGCCCTGAAAAATATCTGAAAAAGGGGTGGGAAACCCGAGCGGACAGGCCTGCTTCCCCACGAGGCCGAGCACCTGTTCGAGGACCGAGGTCGTACTCAGGGCCCCGGGCACCACTCCCCGATGCGCTTGATGACAGCAGGATCGAGATAGTTCTGCTCTTCGTACTCCTCGGGGCGAGCCTTGCCCTGACCCGGAGCGAGCAGATGGTTGAGGGCCGGATAGAGCTGGCCGCTCACCTGCTTCCGACCCTTCAGGGCCGCCATCCAGAGGCGGTAATCCTGCTCGGTGGACTGGTAATCGCGCCCCCCCTGCACGATCAGGATAGGGCAGGCAAGCTGGCGAGCGGTCTCGAGCGATCGTTTCTGAAAAGCCGCTATTTCGCGCCAGTAAGCAGCCGGAGCCCCGAGGATGGTCTTGTCCTCGTCAGGCAACTGCTCAAAACGGCGCAGCGCCGTGATCATTTCGTCCACGGCAGCCTTCTGTCCCGGGTTCAGAGAACCCACATACTCGAGCTGATCGATCAGCACCTTGTCGAAGGGACGAGCCGGCGCGGCCATCAAGATGAGCCCTTGCAAGCGTCCGTCGCGGCGGGCGATCTCGGGCCCCAGAATTCCGCCCAGGCTATGGCCGAGCAAGAGGATGGGGCGGCCCTTGAGCTCAGGACGACTGCGCAGCAGCTCGAGGGCCGCCAGCGCGTCTTCCAGCACCTCATCTTCCAGAGTGGGCTTCTTCAAAGCCATGGCCAGGCCATAGGTCCGGGTGCGCTTGTCGTAGCGCAGCGTGGCCAGGCCCTGGCCGGCCAGCCCGCGAGCAAGATCAAGGAAGGGCTTGTTGGGCCCGATGGTCTCGTCTTTGTCGTTTGGGCCCGAGCCGTGCACCAGCACCACCCCGGCTCGCACCGGAGTGCCCGTGGGGGGAAGCGCGATCAGTCCGGGCAGCTTCCACTTGCCGACCTGCACCTTGTGCTCGACGCTTTTGACCTGACGGTAAGACGGGGGCTGGCTGGCCAGATGGGAGACCCAGAAATAGCCCGAGACCTGGTTCCTGGCGTTGAGCACCACCTTGAGCCGGCAGCGGTAGCTCTCAAACGAGCAGGGAAGAAAGACCACCTGATAGGGCGGGACAGCCTCCACCGTGGGCGAGCCGAACTTCTGAAAAGGGCCATGCTTTTCGATCATGACCTTCCAAGACTGCTCGAACGCCTTCCGGCTGACCACCCGGGTCATGTCGGAGTCGAACATGGCTTGGGCTCGAGCGAAATCGCCCGCCCGCAGGTGCTCGGCGAACTTGCGGGCGGTGCTCTGAACATCGCTCTGGGCCCATGCGAGCGCGCAGAGCAGCGCCAGGCCCAGAACCCGAAACTTCACTGGCCCCGAGCCAGTTCCCTGACCACCACGCTGGCGCAGGCCAGGCCGAAAGCGCCGGTCACAAAACTGGCCGTGCCATAGATGACGCTGCGCTCCTCACAGGAGTGAAACTCGTTCTTGCCACCCGGGCACACGCATCGGAATCCCAGGCCTTTATCATAGGTCAGCTCGCGCGGCTCGGCCGGGGACTCGGTCGAGAACACGGCCGGGATGCCGAATGTGGCTTTAGCCGGGAAGGCATACTGATGGCGCAGGATCTTGCGCACCGCCGAAGCCAGCGGGTCCACCCGGGTGCGGGCCAGATCGGCCACGTGCACCTGGGTGGGGTCGATGCGCCCGGAAGCGCCGGTGGACGAGACCACCCGGATGCCAAGCTCGCGGCAGCGGGCCAACAGGTGGCACTTGGCGGTGACGTTGTCGATGGCATCCACCACGAAGTCGGGTCGGTCGGCCAGCAGCCGCTCGGAGGTCTTGTCGTTATAGAACAGGCGGATTGGCTCGACGTTGCTCTGGGGATTGATCTTGCCCAGACGCTCGGCCAGGATCTCGGCCTTGGGCTTGCCCACGGTGCCCTGCATGGCCTGCAACTGCCGGTTGGAGTTGGTGATGCAGACCAGGTCGAAGTCCACCAGCTCGAGCCGGCCCACGCCGCTTCGAGCCAGCGACTCGGCTGCAAAGCTGCCTACCCCGCCCAGCCCGATCACCATGACGCGCGAGCGAAACAGGCGCGCCATGCCGTCATCGCCGACCAGGCGCCCCATGCGGTCAAAGCGGCGGTGGAGGCGATATTCGTCCTCGACTTCAACGTCAATAGCCATCGGAGCGGAGTTCTGGCCTGCCCTCGGGGCTCCCTGCTTGCTCAGCGGGCCTGCAGCACGGTTCCCATCTCTCGCCGCATGGCCAGATACTGATCGGTCCAACGATTGGCCGCGTCACGCACCAGGAAGGGGGACGGGTCGAGCCGGGAACCCTCGAAGGCGCAGGTGAAGAGCGCGATCAGTGGGGCGCGCCCGGGCCGCACGATCACTTCCTGGCGAGCCAGGAGCACCAGTCCAGCCTCGGCGATGGCGGCCTCGGGCCGCGGATCGCCAGCGGCGTGGACGAAGACGAAGCGCCCCTCGGGCTCGAGGTGGCGGACCGCCGCCATGCAATAGTCGCGCACGTCGCCGTGAAGCTCCATGCGAGCCGCTGCCCGCTGGGGATGCGGTGAGACCAGGGCTTTGCCCAGGGGAAAGTAAGGCGGGCTGCCGGTGATCAGCTCGAACCGGCCGGGCAGTTGGAGCAAGCGCAGATCGCCCTGGTGGAGATCGACCCGATGAGCAAAGCCATTCCGCTGAGCTGTGCGAAGAGCCAGAGCCAGGCTGACCGGCTGCACTTCGACCGCCGTCAGGTGGGCCTCCGGCCCCAGTCTCCAGAGGGTCAGAAAGCCCACTGAGCCAATGCCGCATCCCAGGTCGAGCAACCGTCTGGCGGTGGGAAGCTCGCGCGCCGCCGTCCAGGCGGTCAGCACGTCGTCGGCCGAGAAGCGGTGGCCGTACTTGAGCTGGTAGATGCGCCAGTCGCCGGCCAGGTGGTCGCAGGTCTCAGGCTGGTTCGGGGACACGTCGGGCGGTTCGGGGCAGAGAATTTTCAGGCCTCCTGGATATGCTTACAAGAGAAATCAGGGGAGGTTCCAGCAATGTCCATAGCAGTTCCCGGCTGGGCTCAGTCGGACATCAACAGCATCCGTGCCAACCGCTCGCTCGGCGAAGGCGCCACCCGGCAGGGTATGCCGGCCGAGCAGGCCACCCAGATCGACGCCCTGCTCTCTGGGTCCATGGACCAGTTGAAGCTGGTGGACGAGAGCCCCTCCGACCTTGCCAAAGGTCGTCCAGGAGTCGTGCAGCAAGCGCTGCCGCTGCCTCCCGGTATGGAGATGCCCATCCAGATGGACCCCCCGACCACGACCTTCGAGGGCGACCGTAACCAGGGCTCGTCGGTGACCGTCATGGAAAACCCGATGCTCAATACGGTCACCGTGACCGACTACTCGCCCGATTCGATCACCTCGATCACGGTGCTGGGTGGCATGATGCCCGGCACCCAGCTGATGCATGTCGACCGCAAGAACCCCGGCAACAGCTTTGTCGAGCTCAAGGGCGAGGTGTGGAACATGATGGGCGGTATGATGGCCGGGGGTCTGCCGGGTCTCGGCTGATCTCCTTTGCACCCCGACGAATGAAAAAGGGAGGCACCTTCGTGCCTCCCTTTTCCAGTCAGCCCGCTGGGCTCAGGCGGCGCCGGTGTATTGCGCGTCGCCGAACCCGAGCATCAACATGACGATCGGAGCAAAGAGCACACACAGAATGCCCCACATGGCATCCTTGCCAAAAACCTGAGGCAGCTTGAACATACAGTACAGGCTGAACAAAAAGCCTACGAAGGGAATGAACATGATCAGCATGTAGTAGCCGGGGAACCCGATGATCTCCATCAGAACCCAGGCGCTGTAAAACGGAATGATACAGGCCCAGCCGGGCTTACCTGCCTTCTCGAACAGCTTCCACATGCCAGCAATACAAACAACGACCACGGCAAGCGTGATCAGCGCGAACAGTAAACCTACGATTCCTCCGCCGTTTCCGTCTTCCATTCCAGACCTCCCTCTCCAAGTTCGGTGTTGCTTAGATTCCGTGGGTTGAAGAAGTTTCCCTGCGACGCGAGGGCTGGCTCTGACTGTACAGTCCCGCTCTATTGAACGGCGCTGCGCTCACTTCAAGCCCCTTCCATGGCTGCGTTGTGCTCGAGCGTCAACTGCTGGCGCTGGAGCAAGACCATGAGGACGCCGTAGAGCCCCAACCCCAGGAGAAAGCCGACCAGCCATGAGAACGAATAGATCCCTTCGAAGAGCCCGGCCGCCGAAGGCATGAGGTTGACGTTCAACTTGAGAAGAAAGCCGGGAATGTTCGGCAGCGCCGCCAGCACCAGAGCAGCGATAGCGGCCCAGTTGAAGCCACCGGCGTAGTGATACATTCCCCCCTTTAGATAGAGCTGGCGCACGGTGAGGTGGCGCTTACGCAGAACCCAGAAGTCGCAGATCATGATGCCGGCGATGGGCCCGAGCACGATGGCGTAACCGTCAAGCCAGACAAATAGATAGTTGGCCGAGTTCTCGAACAAATACCAGGGGCACATGGCGATACCGATCAGCCCGGTGATGGTGCCCCCGATCTTGAAGTCGATCTTGGCCGGCCACAGGTTGGCGAAATCGAAAGCCGGAGATACCACGTTTGCGGCCACGTTGACCGACAAGGTGGCCACCGCGATGCTGACCAGCGAGATCAGTACCACCAGCGGATGGCCGAACTCGGGTTTGGCCAGCAGGTCGAGCGGATCCCAGATCGCCTTGCCGTACACCACGACGGTGGCTGAGGTGATGATGACGCCCATGGCCGAGAAAATGGTCATGGTAGGCGGCAGACCCACTGCCTGGCCGATGATCTGGGCACGCTGGTCTTTGGCGTAGCGAGTGAAGTCGGGCATGTTGAGCGCCATGGTGGCCCAGAAAGCGATCATAGCCATCAGGTAAGGCGGCACCACCCGCAGATAGTCTACCACCGTGGGGTAGAGCCCGGTCTGGTGCAGGATTGGTCCCAGCCCGTTAGCTCGCTGCACCATGTAGACAAGAAGAATGAGGGTCACCACCAGGATGGCCGGGGCCGCCCACCCCTCGAACCAGCGCACGGTGTTCATCCCCTTCCAGATGATCCACATATTCAGAGCCCAGAAAATCATGAAGCAGACGCCCTTCATCCAGGGCATGTGCACCAGCGCCGGCCATGTGGCAGCCAGCAAGTTATAGAGCGCCTTGCCGCCGATCCAGGTCTGGATACCGAACCATCCGCAGGCCACCAGGGCACGCAAGATGGCCGGAACATTGGCCCCCAGGGTGCCGAACGAAGCCCGGCAGATGACCGGAAACGGGAGCCCGTAGTGGGTGCCGATGTAGGAGATCATCAGCATGGGCAAGAGCACGATGGTGTTGGCCAACAAGATGGTAAAAATAGCCTGCTGCCAGGTAAATCCCTTGTCGATCAGGGTGGAGGCCATCGTATAGGTGGGAATGCAATGGGCCATGCCGATCCAGAGGGCGGCATAATTGTAAGTGGTCCAGGTCCGTTGCTCGGGGGTGGTGGGAGCCAGGTCTTCGTTGTGCAACGAGTCGTGCAGTTGGACTTCCTCTTGGGTCAAGACACACCCCCAGAAGGTCGGGAATTTGAATGCCATTCGACTTTCATCCGGAGGGATCCTGGCGAAAGCCTGGTATATCCGCAACCATGTTTCCCAAGAACGTGGCCTCGCTGTTCGAGGAGATCCGCAAGGGCTCGCCCTTCCCCTTCGCCTGGCTGGGCACTGGCGAGGGTCGAGTACGGACCGTGCGAATGGCCGGCTTTAACCTGCAGCAGGGTCGCTGGTATGTGACGACCCACCGCCGCCACGCCAAGGTGGAGCAGATCCGCCAGTTCCCTCGCGGCGAGCTGTGTCTGATGGAGCTGAGCGGACCGCTGCAGCTGAGGTTGCGTTCCCAACTTGGCTGGCTCGGCCCCGACCGCGAGGCCATGCGCGAGAGCCTGTGGCGCAAGGTCCCCGGCCAGGATCGCTGGCGCTTCTATGGCAGCGAGCCGGGTCTGCTGACCCCGGCCAAGGACTTCCTGGTTCTGGAGGGTGTGGTGGAGGAGATCGACTTTCTAGACCTGCGCCCCGAATATCCGGTCAGGCGAGGCTACCTCAAGCGCGGCGAAGATTGGGTGGAGGAAGAGCGCCTCGCCTGAGGCTACTCTAACGGACGCTGCTGCACTCCGGGCAAGACCGCGTCCACCGGGATCGTCTCCTCCTCGGGGCCGGCGTCTCCTTCATCCTCGTCATCGCCCTCTTCCTCTTCGTCCAGCGCGTTGGGGTCAGGGCACTCGATCTCGCCCAGGTCGCTGGACTCGAGCTCCATGGGATTGTCAATCTCGAGATCGGTCAGGGGCTCGCCTCCCGGCCCGAGCAGCTCGAGCAGCATGGACTGGTTGACGGGAACCGTCTCGTCGGGCCGACGGTAAGGGAAGCTGAAGGAGCCATCGGCCCGGCTGGTCACCCAGGTGCCAAACCACTCCATGGCGCCTTCGTCGGCCAGGAAGGTCACTTGAACGGCGATACCAGCCAGGGGGACCTTCTCCTCGTCCGCGATCACCTTGCCCTTGAAGACCGGGACCTGGATCTCGCCCAGGTCGATCTCGCTTTCCTCGCCGAACTTCAGCTCGTACTCGCTGAGCCAATCATCGCCCAGCGCGCTCAGGGTAAGGATGAGTGCAGCATCTTTGCACTGAGCCAGGTCTTCGGCATCGAGAGCGATCTCGAAGCTGCCGTCGCCCCGGCTGAAGCTCCAACTCAAGGCATCCTCGACTTCTTCGTCAGAGTCGGCCAGGTCGACGAGCAAGCCGCCCAGAGGCTCGCCCCCCTCGGCCACAATCTTGCCGAACACGCGGGCTGCTCGCTCGGAGGTCACCGGCTCCCAGCCGATGTCCACCTCTTCACGCTCGGTCAGGGCCTTCTTCAGGATATCAAGGGCCCCCTCGCTCATGCCGGCCTCGGCCAGGAGGGTCAGAGTCTCGGGGTTGAGATAGTAATCGGCATCCGACTCGTCGTCCTCGGTGAGGGCTTTGTGCAGCACTTCCATATCATCGCCGGAGATGTCCCCGAGTACCTCGCCGTTGAGCCGATCAACCAGCCGAATCATCTTGCATTCCTCGTTTCCTGGCGTTCGGCAAACTGCTTCAAAGGTCTCGGGGGGGATTCCTGTCGAACCGGCGGCACCCTGGAAATGCAAGTAGTGCGCGCCCGCCTCACCGACCTGGGCTGGATTCGCGAGCTGGCCGTGAAGGCCAGCCTGGCCTCGTCTTATCGTGTGGGGGACACCACCCGCCAGCGGCTGTCTCAGCTCGAGGCAATCCGGCTGTTGCCCGACTTCAAGCTGCTGGTAGCCGGCGAGCGCCAGGGTTTCGCCCTCGTGCACCTGGCCGCGCAGGAGGACGCCACGGGCCTTCCTCAGGCCGAGCTGCTCGAGCTGGCAGCTCAGTCGGACGATGCCCTTGCGGCACTGGTGGACGAGGCTGCCCGCCAGGCCCATCGCCGTGGGCTCGAGTATCTGGCCTGGCGCCTTCCAGCCTGGTCGCAGGAGCTTCTTGAGCGGGCCAAACGCCTGGGATTTCTGGTGGAGCGGTGCGAGATACTGATGCAGTGCGCCGAGACGGGTCCGGTCAAAGCCTGGCCAGAGGACCCGGCCCTGACGCGCTTGAGGGAGGATCGATGAAGACAGCCGTCGTGATCGGGGCCGGCACCATGGGAGCCGGAATCGCCGAGGTGCTGGCCCGGGCCGGGCTTCAGACCACTCTCTGCGACCGCGAGCTCGCTCTGGCCGAAGCCGGACTGGAGAAGGTGCGAACCTCTCTGGCCCGGGCCGTGCAAAAAGGCAAGCTTGAGTCGGCCGAGCCCGTGCTGACCAGGTTGCAGGCGGCCCAGGGAGTGGGCCCGGTGGCCGACCTGGTCGTCGAGGCGGTCTTTGAGGACCTCGAGCTCAAGAAGAGCCTGCTGGGCGAGCTCTCCCGGCGAAGCGAGGTCACGCTGCTTGGCAGCAACACTTCCTCGCTCTCGCTGACCGAGATCGCCTCTGCCTGCCAGGTACCTGAGCGGGTGATCGGGCTGCACTTCTTCAACCCTGCCCCGGTGATGGCGCTGCTCGAGGTGGTACGGGCCGAGCAAACTTCGACCCAGACCCTTGATCGAGCCCTGGAGCTAGCCCTGCGACTGGGCAAGACCCCCGTGGTTGTGCGCGACGTAGCTGGATTTGCCACCTCACGGCTGGGCATCCTACTGGGCATGGAGGCTATCCGGATGGTGGAGAGCCAGGTTGCCAGCGCGGCCGACATCGACCGGGCCATGGAGCTGGGCTATCGCCACCCCATGGGCCCCCTCAAGTTGACCGACCTGGTGGGGCTGGACGTGCGCCTGGCCATCGCCGAGCACCTCACCAAAGAGATCGGTCCCCAGTTCGCTCCTCCCCCCCTCTTGCGACGGCTTGTTCGAGCCGGATACCTGGGCAAGAAGACGGGTCGGGGGTTCTATCGCTGGGAGGGAGACCAGGCTGTGGAGGACTGTTAATCCTGCTGTAACGACCTGGCCGCCAGGGTGGGCTACACTCGAGGGGACTCGAGCCACAGGAGGCAACATGACCATCCAGACTCTTAACCCCAGCATCGGTTTGCGCGGCTACGGCACGGTCGCCTCCACCCAGACGGCCCCCACCAGCGAGCTGGACAAGTTTAAGCGCTCGGAAGAGACCAAGAAGAAGAACTCCCTCTGGGGCAAGATGGGCGTCACCGCCCTGGGCGTTGGCTCGGTGGCCGGAACCGTGGGCTGGGCCCTCAAGGCCAGCCTGGGCTGGGCCAACGCCTTCCCGATCTGCACCATGGTCGGCCTGGCGGCCGGCGCCGCGCTCGGCGCCACGGCCTGGGCCATCGAGCACAACAAGGCCAAGGAGGAGCGCGAGGCCGCTCGCCAGGCGTCAGCTTAGCTTCGTCAGAATCCGAACCAGCTCACCGGCCACCCCTTCCACCCCTTTCTGGTGGGAGGGGTTTTTCAGCCTTCCCGCCTCGTCGAAAGCCTCGTGAGCACTGGAGATGGTCACCTGGTGGTGGAGCACGTGCACCTTGATGTAGCTGAGCACGGTGCGAAGCTGCAACAGTCCCCGCAAGCCGCCAAACCCGCCCGGCGAGGCGGCCATGAGGCCGGCGAACTTGTCGGCGAAGGGGGTCAGGTTGACCGAGCCCGGCTTGACCCGAGTGATCCAGTCGATGGTGTTCTTGATCAGCGGCGAGTAGCCACTGTTGTATTCCGGTGAGGCGATCAAGAGGCCCTGGTGCTCACTGAACAGCTCGGCCAGGCGCTGAGCGTTCTCGGGCACCCCCTTGCTCTCGAGGTCGGTATCGTAGACCGGCAGACGATAGTCACGCAGGTCGAGCAGTGTGACCTCCCCCCCGGCTGCCTGCACGGCCTCTACGCCGAGGGCGATGAGCTTGCGATTGAAGGAGCCCTCCCGGGTACTGCCGGCAAAGGCGAGAATCTTTGGCATGGTTTTGTCCTTTCAGTTCAAATCGAACAACAAGATCTCGGCCGGGCCCTGCGAGCGCAAGCGCAAGGACTCCTCCTGGCTGACGGCGGCTCCGTCGCCAGCTTTGAGTTGCAGACCATTGAGCTGCACCTGGCCGCGAGTCACCTGGACGTAGGCGTGGCGGTCTCGCGGCAGAGAATGCTCTAGCTCCTGTCCGTCCAGCAAACGTCCCAGGTAGAGACGAACGTCCTGGTGCAGGCGAAGTACCTGCTCGCCGCCATCGGGCGAGGCAACCAGGTGGAGGCCGGGCCCGGGGGGCGTGGGCCTCTGCTCGTAGCTGGGATCCAGCCCGGACCGCTCGGGGTAGATCCAGATCTGGTAGAAGTGCACCGGGTGAGTGTCGGACGCGTTGAACTCGCTGTGGCGAATGCCGCTGCCGGCGCTCATCTTCTGCAGCTCTCCCGCCCCGATCACCGAGCCGGTGCCCAGGCTGTCCTGGTGGGCCAGCTCGCCCTCCAGCACATAGGTCAGGATCTCCATGTCGCGGTGCGGGTGGGTTGGAAATCCGGCTCCCGGCTCCACCCGGTCGTCGTTGATGACGCGCAGGTTGCGAAATTCCACATGACGCGGGTCTTGATACTGGCCGAAGGAGAAGCTGTGGCGGCTATCCAGCCATCCCAGCCGGGTCCGACCTCGTTCCTGCTCAGGTCTGAGGGTGATCATTGGCGTTCCTCCATTGTTTCAACATTGAATTGTAAGACACAAAAAGAAGTCTGCTCACTCTTGCTTGCCCAGACGCTTACAGAGCCCGGCCAGGCTCTCTTGCTCAGATGCGGAAAGGACCTTCATCAAGTCGGCGATCGATCGGGCGTGGCGGGGAAAGATCTCGGCGATCAAGCTTCGTCCTTCGGCCGTCAGAGCCACCTGCACAAAGCGGCGGTCCTGGCGATCGCGGGTGCGCTTGACCAGGTTGCGCTTCTCGAGATTGTTGATCACCATGGTGATATTGCCACCGCTCTGGAGAAGTTTCTCCCCCAGCTCTTTCTGGCACATCGGACCAAGATGCAACAGGGCTTCGAGCACCCCGAATTGGCTCACCGTCAAGCCGGCCCGGATTAACTCCGGCTGCAACCGGGCATTGAGCGAGTCGGCCGCCCGTTGCAGCTTGATGAACGTATTCAGGGCGCGCACTTCGCGCTCGTTTCCCTGGTAGTGCGTGGGCATGATTTAATATTAAATCATTTCGACAAACCCGTCAAGTCTTGCACGTGTGGCGGCCGGGCGGGTTTCCGAGCGCTACCTGATTTTAACCAGGCTCGACGGGACCGGCCATCGGGTGGCAACATTCGCAAGCTAAAGTCAACATGTGGTCATGCAACCGTGTCGCTTCATCCAGCGCTTTCTGGATCACCAGCCCCTGCCGCCGAGAGAGTACCCCGAGCAGTCCTTCAGCCTGACCCGCCATTCCGACCGGCGACGGCTTCGTGCTGCAGGGCCACTTCCCGCAGCAGCGCTTCGCGATCAGCCAGAGCTAGGCGGCGCCCTCCAGGCGGCGAAGGCGGTCCTCGATGTCGGAAAGCCTGGCATCGTGCCTGGTCAGGCTCTCCAAAACCGAGGCCCCGAGACGGGTCACAGCCTCATCGGACTGAGTGAGCCGCTGGCGCACCGCCAGCTCCTGCTCGAGCAGGGCCAGGCTCACCTCGGAAAAGGCTTTGTCGATCCGTTCTCGTTGGGTCGCCATCACCAGGAGGAAATGCTCGTGATCTCGCTTGCGCTCGGATTCCATGCGAGCAAGCTGATTCTGGAGTCGCCGAATCGGTTCGGTCATGCTACCTCCGTGCGTTGGGATGAGTATAGCATACCGGGCCGGAGCCGGCCGAATCAGTGTTCTGCGATCACAGAAGAGTCAGCCGAACAGAACCCGCCGGAGCTCGTTGAGCCGATCGGCCTCGGCCAGGCCGATGAGCACGTCGCCGACCTCCACCACCGTCCCGCCGTGGGGCAGGATAACCTGGTCGCCGCGCACCAGAGTGATGATGAGCGTGCCCCCGGGCATGGAGATCTGGTGCAGGGCTTTGCCCACGCAGGGGGCTCCGTAAGGGATCTCGCCCTCCACCATCTTCATCCCCCCGCGCCGCAGGGTCATCAGGGGCAACAACTCGGCGCTGGGAAGCTCGTGCTCGATGACCTGAGCGATCGTGGTGGTCGTTCCCACGATGGCGTCGATGCCCAGCTCGTAGTAAAGTGCTTCATTCTTGGGGTTGTGCACGGTGGCGATAGTGCGCACGGGAAGCTGCAGCAGATCCACCAGGTGGCAGATCACGAGATTGTCCTCGTCGCGGGGCTCACAGGCCACCAGGGCGTCGGCCCGGCGCAGGCCGGCCGCCTCCAGGGTGGCCGGGTCCCAGGCCTGGCCGTCGATGGCGGTGCAACGGCCCGCAAGCCGCTTCACCAGGGCATGATCGCGGCTTACCACGGTCACCTCGTGACCTTTGCCAACCAGGTCCAGGGCGAGATGGAAGGCGACCTCGCCGCCACCGCAAATCACGAAGTACACGCTGACTCCTCAGGTCGCCAGAATGATGCGCTCGGCCTCGGAGGCCAGCACCGCCGTGGGGCACAGAATGTGGATGCCAGCCGACTCCCACAGGTTGACGCTGCGCGGGTCGGTAATCCGAGCCACCACTCGCTCCACCATGAAGTGGCGCTGAGCGATCAGGGCCGCGGCCAGGTTGACGCAGTTTCGGTTGGTGACAGCCACACAGACGTCGGCCCGCTCGATGCCCGACTCTTTCAAGATGGAAAGACTGACGCCGTTGCCCAGCACGGTACGGACCTTGACGTCTCCGCTGAGGCGCTTGAGCGATTCGGGGTCGTTATCGACCATGACCAGGTTATGACCGTCACGATTCAAAATACGCCCCAGCTCGGCTCCTGTTCTCCCACAACCGACGATGACGATGCGCTTGGGCATGAGCTAGACTTCCAGGTCGCGCTTTCCATTGGGATTTGGCTGACAGCCGATCCAGATGGGGCAGGGAGCGTGGCGCAGCAGGTAGCCGATGGTCTCGCCCATGGGCTCATCGGGATGGTGAGCGCTGCGCACCCCGGCCACGACCAGCAGATCAGCCGGTAGCGACTCGGCAACCCGCACGATGCCAGGGCCCACCTCGCGTGCCTGCAGCACCTCGACCTCGACCTGGATTCCATTGCGGCGGGCGATCAACTCGGCGCACTCGAGCAACTGGTGAGCCTCCTCCATCCTGGGCAGAGCAGTAGAAGGTGCGTCCTCGGGCAAGGAGAGCGGCACGGCCACCACCTGCAGCACTGTGACACTGGCCTTCACCGCCTTGGCGTAGCGGCAGATCTGCACCAGTAGATCTGACTCCTCGTCCACCCCCGTGTAAGGAAATAGGATCCGTTGGATATTCATGCGGTGTGTTCAGGCCTCGTTGCGAAGAATGGCGCGCGATGTGGCGCAAAGACGCGGGCCGGGGGCCCGCCGGGGGGACTATCTTCTTGAGCGATCGATTCGATTCCTCACCTGGGTGGCATCGTTCCGGCCTGACAACACGTTTCCTTCCGGCCAGAGCACTCTGCGATTCTTACCATGCTACACGCGACTTGGGAAGAGGGGGGTGTTAACTTCATCGGCGGAGGGAGGTCTCCACCCCCTCGGGAAGTTGCCCTGGTGGACCCGATCGTGGCGGCAGTCTGTCTGGGGGGAGCCGCAGTGGCGGGGGCGTGGTTCTGGCGCTCGACCAGGGACGCTCCTGCTCCGTCCCACCCCGGGCTTGAGCGCGTCTTCAGCGGCCTGTCGGCCGATCGCTTCACCGGGGCGCGCCTGGCCAACTGGCGCCTGTTGCGCCCGGTCGGCCGGGGGGCTTCGGCGGTGGTCTACCGGGCTGTCCCGGATGCCACCCTCGAGCTCTCCGAGGCTTGCGCCATCAAAGTCTTAAACCCGGAGGTCTCGCGCGACCCGAGTTTTCGTGCTCGCTTCAAGCGAGAAGTTCAGGTGCTGCGGACCCTCTCACACCCCCACATCGTGCGCCTGGACGACTATGGCGAGTTCGAGGGGTTGCTCTACCTGGTCACGGAACTGGTCAACGGTCTCCCCCTTCGTCGCAAGATCCGAACCAACGGCCTGAGCGTCAATGAAGCCGGACCCTGGCTGGTGGCCCTGGCCGAGACCCTCAGTTATGCCCACGGTCAAGGGATCATTCACCGCAATCTCAAGCCGGAGAACATCATCATTCGAGCCGATGGCTTTCTCAAACTGGTCGACTTCGGCCTGGCCCGGCCCATGCAGACACAGGGAAATTTGACCTTGCCGGGAGCGATTCTGGGCACTCCCGCCTACATGGCCCCCGAGCAGGTCGTCGGCAAGAGCGAGTTGGACGGCCGCTGCGATCAGTATGCCATGGGAGTGCTCGTGCACGAGCTGTTGACCGGTCGGCGCCCCTTCACCCAGATCCAATCGGTCCAACTCCTCTACAGCCAGGTTCACCTGGACCCCCCCAACCTGTGCGAGAGACGCCCCGACCTCAGCCCTGAGCTCGACCGCGTCTACCGGCGCATGCTGGCCAAGGCCCCCGAGCAGCGTTACAGCTCAATGCAGGAGCTCTTGCCCGAGCTCAAGCGTGGCCTGGGGCTGTGACCACCGGAGCGGGCCCGAAGTTCTCCTCGTAGCGGGCGAAGAAGGTCTCCGGCGCGTAGCGATGGTTCTGGGTGCCGTAGTGCTCCACCGCAAAAACCGCCGCCACGCTTCCCATCCGACCGCAAACGTAAAGATCGTGACCACGCACCAGTCCGGCCAGGAAACCTCCCCGGTAGGCGTCGCCGGCCCCGGTAGGGTCGACCACCTCGCGGCACTTTGCCGGGGGGATCTTCACGCTGCTTGAGTCGCGACGAAAGATCTCGCTGCCCTGCTCGCCATAGGTGACCACGATCATCTCCACGTCCTCGAGCAACTGCTCCTGCGTCTTGCCCGTCTTTTCGAGAAAGACGGCAAACTCGTAATCGTTGAGCAAGATGGCTCGGGCTCCTCGAGCCGCCTGGTAGAGGGTGGGTCCATCCATGGCCGTCACCTGGAAGCTGGGATCGAAAAGGAACGGGATGCGCGCTTCGCGGCACTCCTGACAGTGACGCACCATGGCCGCGGGAGCGTCAGGAGCGATGATACAGAAGCGAGGATTGGGCCCTGCCTCCTGACGCAGGCTGATCTCCCCGGCTCGATTCATCGCCCCCGGATAAAAGCCGGTGATCTGGTTGTCGGCCGCGTCGGTGGTGATGAAGCACGAGGCGGTCACGTCCTCTTGGAAGATGCGGATTCCCTGCACGTCCACGCCCTGCTCGGTGAGCCACTCGGCGTACTCGGGAAAGTCACGGCCGGCGGCGGCCACGATGCGGGGCCGCTCGCCGAGGAGAGCAAGCGTGTAGGCGATGTTGGCCGCGCACCCCCCCCGCTGACGCTTCAGCTCCTGCACCAGGAAGCTGATGTTGATGATGTGCACCTTGTCGGGCAGGACGTGGTCCTTGAAGTAGCCCGGAAAGTTCATGATGTTGTCAAAAGCCAGCGATCCGCTGACCAGGATGGAACCGCGCGCGTCAGTCAAGCTCTCTACCTCTCAAAACCAGGTTTATGGCACGGAAAGCGGCTGCCTGTCAAGCTGAAAGGCGGCCTGGAAATCCTCAATCAGATCCCGGGAGTCTTCCAGGCCGACCGAAAGGCGGATCAGCCCTTCCTCGATGCCGGCGAGCTGGCGCTCGTCCACCGTCAAGCCCGAATGGGAGGTGGTGGCGGGTCGGGTGACCAGGCTCTCCACCCCGCCCAAACTGGCGGCCACCACCGGCAGGTGAGTGGCCTGCATCCAGACATCGGCCCGCTCGGGCTCGAGCAGCTCGAAACTGAGCATGGCCCCGAAGCCGTCGAGCTGGCGCTGAGCAAGCTGGTGGCTTGGACTGCTGGGCAGGCCCGGGTAATGCACCCGCTTGACGGCCGGGTGCTGCTCGAGAAATCGGGCCACCTCGAGGGCTGTGGTCGTCTGGTGACGCAGGCGCACGGCCAGGGTCTTGAGACCCCGATGCAAGAGGAAGCAGGCGTGGGGGTCGAGCGACCCGCCCAGGTGGTTGAGGAGGTGACACACCCGGCGCACCCGCTCGGTCGAGCCGACCACGGCTCCGGCCACGATGTCCGAGTGACCGTTGAGGTACTTGGTGCAGCTGTGCACCACCAGGTCGAAACCGTGCTCGAGAGGGCGGTAGTGGATGGGAGTAGCGAAGGTGTTGTCAATCAGGGCGATGAGCTTGTGCTCGCGGGCGAACTGCACCACCCGGTCGAGGTCGAAGACCTGCATCAGCGGGTTGGAGATGGTCTCCACGTAGATGGCCCGGGTCGAGGGGGTGACGTGCGCGGCCCAGGTCTCCGGACGGCTCAAGTCGAGAAAGGAAGCCGAGCGGCCGAACTCGGGCCAGTCGTGGGTCAAGAAGGTATGGGTGCCGCCGTAGAGGCAGCCCTGGGCCAGCAGGTGCTCCCCGTGACCGACGCAGGCCAGAAGCGCCGCGGTGATGGCCGCCATGCCGCTGGCCGTAACCAGGGCTGCCTCAGCCCCCTCCAGGCTGGCCAGCTTCTGGTGCAGAGCCACGTGGTTGGGAGAGTTATTCAGGCGGATGTACTTCAGGTCGTTGTAGTCGCTCTCGCCAGCGAACTCGTAGTTGGCCGACTGGTAGATGGGAAGCACAACGGCGCCATCCTTGCCGGGACGAACCTCTCCGGCATGAATCAGGCGTGTATCCAGACGATAGCCCAAAGCAAAACCCTCCTTGGCGCGTGGCGCCGAGGGGGGTTCTGAGCCGAGGCCAAGTTTCCTTTACGGATGGTTGTTCAGTGGTAAGGATCGTAGCTATAGGTGCCGTCCGGGCCGCTGTACGTGTCGCCGCCGCCGCGTCCGCCGAAGTCAGGGTCGTAGACCGAGTCGGGTCCGTCATCGTTGCGACGATTGTCGCCGAAGTCGGGATCGGAAGTGTCGTCCGGCCCGGGATCGGGACGGCTGTTCTTCTGTTGTTTGGCCGCCGCCTGAGGAAAGGTGGCCAGGTTTGGGATCTGCATGGTGGTGCTCCTCCAGGTCCGTCTTTTCGGCCTGAGGATAACAGGACCCGGTGAGATCCCTGGTTGACGGCTTGTTACCGTACGGTCAGCTGGCCTGCCGGCTCTTCTCCTTGCGGATGCGGTTGCGCGCGTGCACGTCCAGGATCTCCTTGCGGATGCGGATGTTCTGCGGGGTGACCTCCACCAGCTCATCGTCCTCGATGTACTCCAGGGCCTGCTCCAGCGAATGGCGACGCGGCACCTCCAGGCGCAGGCTCTCCTCGGCGCCGGAGTTGCGAATGTTGGTCACGTGCTTTTTCTTGGCCACGTTCACCTCGAGATCGCCCGGGCGGCAGTGCTCTCCCACCACCATCCCGGCGTAGACCCTCTCACCCGGGTCGATGAAGAAGACTCCGCTCGACTGCAGATTATGCAGCGCGTAGGCGGTGGACTCGCCGGCCTCGGAGGCCACCAGCGAGCCGCGGGTGCGACCGGCGATCTCGCCCCGCCAGGGACCGTAGTCGTGGAACAGGTGATTCATGATGCCGTAGCCGCGGGTCAGGGTGAGAATGTCCGAGCGCAGTCCGATCAGTCCGCGAGCCGGGATGATGAACTCCAGACGCAGGCGGCCGGTTCCCGAGCCGCTCATGTTGACCATCTCGGCGCGGCGCAGGCCCACCGTCTCCATGACCGGCCCCAGATTCTCCTCGGGCAGGTCGATGATCAGCTGCTCGAGAGGCTCGTGCATCTGCCCGCTGACCATTTTGGTCAGCACACGTGGGGCTGAGACGCAGAACTCGTAGCCCTCGCGGCGCATGGTCTCGATCAGAATGGAGAGGTGCAGCTCGCCCCGGCCGCACACCTCAAAGACATCCGGAGAATCGGTCACGTTGACCCGCAGGGCCACGTTGCGCTCTTTCTCACGCATGAGCCGGTCGTTGAGGTGACGCGAGGTGACATACTTGCCCTCTGTGCCTGCCAGGGGGCTGTTGGACACCAGGAACATGGCCGCCAGGGTGGGCTCGTCCACCGAGAGACCCGGGAGAAGAGCAGGCCGCTCGATCTCGGTAATCGTCTGGCCCAGGCCGACGTCGGCCAGGCCCGAGAGCGAGACGATGTCCCCCACCGTGGCCGACTCCACCGCTTTGCGGCTCAGCCCTTCGAAGCGGAACAACTGGGCCACTTTGCCCTTCTTGAGTGTCTCTCCGGGCGAGCCGAAAGCCACCTGCCTGGGAGCGGTCAAAGTGCCCTGACTGATGCGTCCGATAGCCAGCCGGCCGATGTAATCGTCGTAATCGAGGGAGCTGACCAGCATCTGCAGGGGGGCCTCGGGGTCGCCCTCGGGTACGCGAACGTGGTCTAAAATCGCCTCGTAGAGAGGCTGCAGGCTCTCAAAAGGTCCTTTCGGGTCGAGCGAGGCTACCTGCTGCTTGGCCGAGGCGTAGATCACCGGGAAATCGATCTGCTCGTCGTTGGCGCCCAGGTCGATGAACAGACCCAGAACTTCGTCCACCACCTGCTCGGGTCGAGCGTCCGGGCGGTCGATCTTGTTCACCACGAGAATCGGGAGAAGTCCGGCTTCCAGAGCCTTCTTGACCACGAAGCGAGTCTGGGCCATGGGGCCTTCAAAGGCGTCTACCACCAGCAGACAGCCATCCACCATTCCGAGAATGCGCTCCACCTCTCCGGCAAAGTCCACATGACCGGGGGTATCCACGATGTTGAGGGTAATGCCGCGGTATTCCACGGCCGTGTTCTTGGAGAGGATGGTGATGCCCCGCTCGCGCTCGAGCTCATTGGAGTCCATCACGCGCTCGGCCACGTCCTGGCCAGGGCGGAAAATGCCGGCCTGGCGCAGGAGGCCGTCCACGAGAGTGGTTTTTCCGTGATCGATATGGGCGATGATCGCCAGGTTGCGCAGATCGTTTCGTTGCATGAAGTGGATTATACCGACTCGTCAAGCCCCGAGAGGAAGGCTAAGCGTTCTCGCGAATTTCCTGGGCCGATGAAGAAACTGTGGGCCACTCTGCAAACCTACCTTCCCGGCCACAAGCCGAAGCTGAACGAGCGTCGCCGCATGGTGCGCCTGGCCTGCCGGGTCATGGTCGAGGTGCGCACGCAAAAGCGCACGTTCTCGGCTGGAATCACCGACATCTCGGTGGCCGGCGTGAGACTTGAAAGCAAGGAAGGTCTGAGCGCCAAGGAGATCGTGGCTGTCATGGTGCCCGGCTCGGGGAAGGGCGCGGTCAAATGTCGCGTCGTCTGGACCCGCCGTCTGAGCGTTGAGCGCATGAGCGCCGGCCTGATCTTTGAAGATACGGACGAAGCCAAGGCCAACAGCTGGGTCAAGGAAACCCTGGCCGCTCACGGGTTCTCTCAAAACAACGTGCGCGAGCGGCGCCAGCACCTGCGCATCAAAGCCAACAACCTGCCGGCCTACATCACCAACCGGTCCGACGACGTGCTGTGCGAGGGGGCGCTCATCAACATCGGGCGGGGCGGTGCTCAATTATCTTCCACCACCGAGGTGCGAATCGGTACCAAGTGTCGCGTCCGCCTCGATCAGTACGGAGCCCTTCCCTCGATGGCGGTGGATGCCATCGTGCGCAGTTGCCGGCGCGACACCCGCAGCCAGAAGTATTATCACGGCTTGCGCTTTGAGGTGGAGGACGACCCCTCGGTGCTGCGCATCGTGGCTATCCTGAAAGCTTGAAACTTTTTCCACAGCTGGGACTCCCAATGAATCCTTACCAGTAAAGGGTTTCATGGTTACTTGAAAGTCATTGGAGGAGGTTCAGACCCCCCCGGCGAAGGGCCGGCAATTCAATCTCCCCGATCTCGGTCCGTCTTAGCTCCCGTGCGGGGTTGAGTCTCAGAGCGTGGCGGGGGAAGAAGCGCCAAACCAAGTCGGGAGTTGCTATGAACTTCAGAAAATTCTTCAAGGTCCCGATGGGTGTCATGCTCGCGACCACACTTTTCGTGGGGTCCGGCTGCGGCGGGGATACGACCACAAAGGACCTTCCCGCTGGATTCAACGGGCCGCCGGTGGTGACACCGACGACCACGACGAACGTGACTTTCGACCCATCCTCAACCACGCTCCAGCTCAGAATTCCCCTTCCCAACGACCTCATTCGAAACCCCCAGACAGGGCAAAACGCCCTTCCGGGCACCGGTGAGCCGTTTGACTCCATGAACTCGATTGCGGGCTTCTCGACGGCAGGCCCGATCTTCATCCCATTCACGGCCAACATCGACGCCACCACGGTGAATAACAACACCATCCTGGTCATCAACGCAGCCACCCGCCAGTTGCAGCCCGTGACCTTCGAGGTGGGCACGGGCGACGTGGGCGACCAGTCGCTGGTCATCGCCCAGCCGGTGCGGCCGCTCTCCCCCGGTGCGCCTCACATCGTGGTCATCACCGCCGGAGTGCGCGACAGCAACGGGAACGCGGTGGCCTCGAGCTACGCCGAGAGGGCTTTGAAATCCACCACCCCTCTGGTTGACTCGGCCGGCACTTCGGTGTTCCCCTTCCTCAACGACCAGCAGGCCAACGCCCTCGAGCCTGTCCGGGCAGCCTACCAGCCCATCTGGCAGGGAGCCGAGGCAGCCACCGGCCAGCCGCGAGAGAACATCCCGTTCGCCTTCGCCTTCACCACCCAGCAACTGTTCCAAACCCTTACGGTCATCCATCAGCGGGTCGAGGCTGAAAGCCCGACCCCCACGATGATCCCGCAGGCCCAGTTCGTGGGACCGGCCGCCGTCACGGCGTTCCTCAACAGCCTGGGGCCCACCGGTCAGCGCATCCTGGCCTCGCAGCCCCAGTTCCCTAACGTGGTGGGCGCCATCCGCTTCGGCGTGTTCCCGGCCACCCAGTACATCGGGAACGTCAACACCGCCAACGAGACCTTCTTCCAGGGCCCGCCCGACAACCCGACCCCTCAGGGCACCCTCAACCTCCAGTTCATGGTCTGCCAGCCGGCCTCTCCGCCGGCCGGACCCGGACCGCGCCCGACCATCGTCTTCCAGCACGGCCTCACCCGCAGTAAGGAAGACATGCTTGCCCTGGCTTTCCTGGCCTGCTCGCAGGGCTTCGCGGTCATCGGCATCGATGCCGTGGGTCACGGCAGCCAGACCCAGGCGGGCCTCAACCCGCTGCCTCCGCCGGCAGGGCAGAGCGGCACGGGCTTCATCAATCCGGCGAACCTGCGCCTGACTCGCGACCATATGCGGCAGACCGTGGCCGACCAGATGACCCTGGCCCACATGATCGCACGGGGGGCCACCGACTTCAATGGCAACGGCATCCCGGACCTGGCACCTAATCCGCCGGCCCGTCCGGTCTACATCGGCCAGTCCCTGGGCGGCATTCTGGGCGGCATCTTCCTCGCCCTCGAGGAAAACATCACCACCGGCGTGCTCAACGTGGCCGGTGGTCGCCTGACCAACCTGCTGCTCAACTCTCCCACCATCAGCGCCCAGCTGCTGCCGGGCCTGGCTGCCAACGGCCTGGAGCCTGGCACGATCTCCTTCCGGCAGTTCTTCTGGATTGCCCAGACCGTGCTCGACGACGCCGACCCCTACAACTACGCTCCCCGAATGCTGGCCGGCTCGCTCAAGGGCAATGTGCCGACCGCCATCCTGATTCAGGAGATGCTGGACGACCAGGTGGTGCCCAACTCGGCCACCAGGGATCTGGCCATCGCCATGGGCCTGAACCAGGTCAACGCCAAGCAGGTGGTGTCGGTGACCCCTCCGGGCCTGCCGGCCATCACCCTCAACCAGGTGACGGCCTCCACGCCGTTCGCCTTCCCCGCTCCCATCGGCAACACCCTGGTCTTCAACGGCTCGGGCCTGTTCCAGGAGCAGGGCGGCTCGCACGGCTACCTGCTCGACCCCGCCCAGGGCGGACCGGGCGGCCAGTTGACCCTCCACGGCCAACTGCAGGCCGGCGCCTTTGTGGCGACCCAGTTCCTGGTGCCGAACACCTTCCCGGTGATTCAGCGCGGACTGGCTGCTGTGCCGGGCGGCATCGAGCAGATCTGGGACTTCAGCTCATTGATCGGCAAGTAAGCCCAATCGGTGGAAGAAGGCCGGCCCCGCGATGGGACCGGCCTTTTTCTTTTGTAGGCGGGCGGGGTTGCAAGGGTGTTGGAAAATGGGGCGCTCGGGGTCGTGGAGATGACAGAGAAGCGAGAGTTGTAAAGCTCAACTTCAAGGCAGGGTCCTCAAGGACGGCATCAACAGGATGATGCGAAACTACCCCGACCTAACGCGAGTCCTGGGCTAAGCGCTCTTGCGGGGGTGGCGCATGAAGATGAAGAACACCCCTCCGATCAAGCTCCAGAAAAGAATGATGAAGGTGTTGAACACCGGGATGATGCCGGCCTCGGCCCGGGCGGCGCCCCCGGCCAAGAAGAAGGTGCTGAGCACCAGGTCGCGACCCCCGAATCCTGCCGGTGTGATGGGGATGGCGGCCACGGTGTTGGCGATCTGGGCGGCCAGGAAATAGCTCCAGAGGCCCAGGTGGGTCTCGTGGTAAGCCCGGCCGATCAAAAAGACCGTCAGGGCCGCCAGCACGTGGGTAAAGGCCGAGATAGCCAGGGCGGCCCCGATGACCCGGGGGGCCCCTTTGTAGAGGTCGAGCGCCCGCACCAGGCGGTCGAAAATGTGCACCACCCCGGCCGGCAGGCGCTGGCGGCCGAAGGCGAGCAACCCTGAGACCAGAGGGAGCCCGGTCAGGTGCCGGCGGAACATGACCGCCAGCACGCCGCCGATGCCGGCGGCGCTGCCCAGGCCCACAGTAATCGTGGCCAGTTGCACCTGGCGGTTGGCCCCCAGAATGAAGTCGAGCGAGAAGATCACCGAGACCAGAGCGACCAGCAGCAGGCCCAACAGGCCGATGACGCGGTCCACCATGATGGTGAGCACCGCTTCGGTGCGGCGAGTCGGGGCGTGGCGGCTGATGTAGACCATCTTGAGCACATCTCCCCCGACCGCCCCCGGGAGCACACTGGAGAAGAACATGCCCACCATGGTAAGCGACAGCAGGTCGTGCAGCGAAACCTCGATCTGCTGAACTTTGAGCAGCCACTGCCAGCGCACGGTGGTGATGAGGATGGAGATGAGCTGGAGGGACAGTGCGACCACCAGGAGCCACTTGATGCTGTCGGCTGTCTGCCGCCAGACATCCACGTCCTGGCCTGAGATGACCACGCTGATGAGATAAACGGCCAGAGCTACCCCCACGCAGGCTCTAAGCAAGTTGACGAGGGCGCGGCGGCGGCCGTGGCGGGCGGTCGGATGAACGACTCCCTCTACTGCCTCTTCCAGCGCCTGAGGATCATCCGCAACCGACATGGGAATGCTACGCGCCAGGCTCGAGCATGGTTCAGGGCTCTCAACAGGTTGAACTTCGTCGCCTCGCCCGCGCTCTTTGGAGGCGGTCCAAAACAAGTTTCTCACCGCACGTTTCGTGGCACGGTCAAGGCGACGAAGATCTAGTTCGCCCCCTGGCAGGACACTCCTCGAAGGATCTTCACGAATGTCTCCTGAGCTCATCTGGTTCGTCGCCGCGATGGGGTTGGCGGCGCTGCTCCTTGGCAGTCGGGTCCGCTGGCTGGGCCTTCTGGTTGCCCTGGCCGGGCTGGCCTGGGGGAGCTACCTGCTGGTGGCCCCTTCCGAGGTCGAGCGGCGACTGGAAAGGCTGCCCGAGCCCCAGGCTCGAGCGCTGGACTGGGTGCGCCGCCAGCTGGTGCCTGGAGAAACCTGTCTGAGCCAGCCCGAGAACGAGGTCCTGCCAGCTCCTCGCCTGCATCCCGTTCAGCTCAAGGCGTTCGGGGCCACAGGACGGGTGGAGCTGCTCGGGCCAGACTGCCGCTGGCTCATCTTGCCCGCAGCGATGAGCCCCGAGATGCAAAGCGGGCTGAAGTCATGTAAACGCTGGTTGCGAGCCGGGCCGACCTTTGAGGGGCTGCAGACTTACGAGATCCTGGCCATCCCCCGGGCCGCCGCCCCATCTCAGCCACCCTTCCGCAGCGCCCTGCAACTGGCCTCAGGCCCCTTCCTGCCGGGCCAGGTCGTACCGGTGCGCCTGGAGCTCTTCAACGCCACCTTCGAGACGCGCCGGCTGGGATGGATCAGGCTGCAGCTCTATCAAGAGGGCCGACCGCTGGAGCCGGCCCTGGAGCGGCTGGCCGGCTTCACACCGCTGCCCGCGCGAAGTGGAGACATCGTCGATATGGTGCTGGTGGCCCCCGAGCAACCGGGTGACTACGAAGTGAGCCTCAGCATGCCCCACACGATGGATGGAAAACCCCTCGAGCTCTTCCGCAGAACCTTCTCGGTACAAGCAGCGAGCGCCCCGTAAGGCGCCCGCATTGTCGTCTGTCTCATCGTGCAGTCGGCCTGCAGCTCAGGCCGGATAGGGTCCATACCAGACGTCTTCGACGGCTGGTCCCCACGGGCCCGGATCCGCAGGAGCGGCCTCGAGCGCCTGGTTGGGCAGCTCCAGGGAGTCGAGCTCGACAAAAATCGCCTCGAGTCTCATCGCGGTCATCCTCCGGTTCAGATTGACCGGGCCGAAAAGGTTCCAACCCGACCAGCTCATATTATACCATGCGTGAGCGTTCCCTACCGTGATCTGGTTAACAGTTTGATCCTGATCGCCATCCTTCTTTGCGGCTGTTCCGGCGTGCCCTCGGACGTGCCACGCACAATGCACGGCCTTCAGGACGCTCTGCGAGAGCCCTCCAACGCCGCCGGGCTGGTACTCAGCCAGTGCAAGCTGAAGGAAGTTCCCCCTGAGATCGCCCGCCTGAAAGGCCTCAAAGGCCTGGATCTGAGTGGGAACGAGCTGGCCTCCCTGCCCGCATTTCTGTCCGAGCTGCCCGAGCTCGAGTTGCTCGACCTGCGCTCGAATCATCTCAAGGCGATTCCCCCGTGGGTGGTTTCCATGCCGAAGCTGCGCAAGCTCTACCTGTCCGATAACCAGATCGGCTCGGTCCAGCGCCTGCCGCCCGGGCTGGAGGAGCTCTATCTGAGTCAGAATCAGCTCCAGGCGCTTCCCAGCCTGCCCTCCCATCTGAGACTGCTGCACCTGGCTGACAACCGACTCGAGTCCCTGGACGAGCTGTCCAGCCTGACCCGGCTCGAAGAGCTGAATGTCAGCAACAATCGACTGCAGAGCCTTCCAGTCGCTTTCTCCAAGCTGGATCGGCTACAGACGCTGATCGCCAAGAATAACCGCCTCCGAGAGCTTGGTTTTGATCCCGCCTCCAACCACCGGCTGGTCCTGGTGCAGGTGGAGGGAAACCCGATACCCCGCGAGCTTCAAGAACGCCTCAAGAAACAGCAACCGCGGGCCGAATGGAGGTTCTCGGCCGAAGCTCCAGAAGAGCAAGGCCCGTGAAACGCCTGCTTGTCGTCCTCTTGATTGTGCTGCAACCCTGCCTGGCCCAAACGCCACGCGAGAGGAAGCTCTCCAACGACGTGCGCTACCTGATCAGTCAGGAGGGTCAACGCATGAAGGCCGGGGTAGCCATCGTGCACCTGGCTACAGGCGAAAAAGTCTCGGTGGACGGGGCGCGGCCCTATCCGCTGGCCAGCGTCTTCAAAGTGCACGTCTTGCTCGAGCTGGCGCGCCAGCTTCAGGAAGGGCGGGCAGGGCTGAGCCTGGAGCAGGTGGTCACTTTGAAAGAGACCGACCGTTGCATCGGCTCGGGCACTTTGCAGCACCAGACAGCCGGCAGTAAGGTCAAGATCCAGCGCTGCGTCGAGTTGATGGAGAGCATCTCTGATAATACCGCCACCGACGTTCTGTTCAATCGCATCGGCACGGGAAGCGTCAACAAAATGCTGGCCGAGTTGGGCTATCAGAACTCGGACGTCGGCATGACCAACCGGGCGGCCTACCTGATCGCCCTGGGAATGGGTCAAGAGTGGCGCGGGATGAGCGGGCGCGAGATCGCCGCCCGCTGGCGCAAGCTCGACCGTACTCAGCGCCAGGCAGCGGTCGAGCGCATTCTGAAGGAAAACCAGGGTCTCACCCTGAGTCGCTTCCAGGCCGCCGAGGACGCTTCCGCCGCCCGGGCGGCCTATGCTGACGACGTGGCCGTGGCCACCGTGGTGGACAACCTGGCTTCACCCGACGACCTGGCCGATCTGCTCGGTCGGCTCTACAAGAACGAGCTGCTGGACAAGCGCTGGACCCAGTATGCTCTGGGCATCCTGGCCCAGTGCAAGTATAGGACCCGAATCCCAAGGCTGTTGCCGCCCGGCACCACAGTCTACCACAAGACTGGCACCATCGCCGGCGTCGTCAACGACGCTGGCATCATCCGCCTGGAAGACGGGACCGGACTGGTGGTCGTCGTGCTGGTGAAGGACGTGGCCCGGGGCAGCTCGGAACGGGCCTCCACCCTCATCGCCCAGATCGCCGAGCTGGCCTACAACGCCTACTCGCAATGAGCCGCGTGCTGGTCCTGGGTGACCTCCCTGTGGGCGAGATGTTGCCGAACCTGGAGGTGGTCGCCGTCCGCTCGGCCCGGGAGGCCCTGGCCCTGGGAGGCGATTTCGACCTCATCGTGTTGCCCACCTCGATGCTCGAGCTGGCTCCCTCCCTGCGTCGAGGCGAAATGACCCCCATCTTGATATTGACCTCGCAGGCGGAGAGTTGCGATCTGGCGGCGGCGGACTGTTTGCGCTGGCCAGCCGAGCCCTCCATCCTGAGGGCCAGAGTGGCACTGTTGCTGGAGCATTCCCGCCAGAACCAGGAGGTCAGGCAACTCAATGCGGAGCTGGAGGCCATCGTCTACTCCGTCTCCCACGACCTGCGCGCTCCCTTGCGGGCAGCCGAGGGCTTCCTGCAGCTGGTGCTGACCGGCGATCAGGAGCTGAGCGATAAGAACCGCAAGTATCTCGACAACGTGACCCTCAGCCTGGAGCGCATGGAGCGCCTGGTGAGCAGCCTGCTCGAGCTTTCACGGGTCTCACGAGCGCCTCTTCGCGTCCAGGAGGTAGACCTCAGCGCCCTGGCCCGGGAAGTCGTCGAGGAGCTGGGTTGCGATTCATCCAGAGTAAACATTCAACCCGGTCTCACCCTTCCCGGTGACCGCGAGCTTTTGCGGGTGGCCCTGCGCAACCTGCTCGACAACGCCTTCAAGTTCAGCGCCCGGCAAGAGCAGCCTCGTATCGAGGTGGGCGGCCAGAGTGGGGAAAGCTTTTTCGTGCGCGACAACGGAGCTGGCTTTCCCCCCGAGCAGGCCCACCGGCTCTTCACGCCCTTCCAGCGCCTGCACCCCGAGCGCGACGTTCCCGGCACCGGGGTGGGGCTGGCAACCGTGCAGCGCATTCTACGCCGCCACGGTGGAAACACGCGAGCCGAGGGGAGCCCTGGTCAGGGAGCCACCTTCTGGTGCTCGATTGTCGACCGCTCCTGTCGTCGCTGAAAGGTCGACCGCTCCTGTCGTCGCTGAATTTCAGGCAACTTTCATCCAGGCCTGCCATGATGCGAGCATGATCGATCCCGCTCAGCGCCGCGCCATCACCCGGCTGGTTCGCTCCAACGTCGAGCCCGAATCGCAAGCGGCCGTCAAGAAGGCGGCTCGCCAGAGCGCCGATCAAGACCTGGTGGAGTTCAGCCTGAGCCTGCTTCAGGCCATTCCCCCGTCGCCTGTCTCGCACGTGGAGGGAGGCGCCGCCGGACTGGCGGTGGTGGAGTACCTGGCCCGCCAGCCCCAGGCCCCTCCAGCCATCGTGCTGGCGGCCCAGGCCGCTCCGAAGACCATGTTCCCCACCTCTCGCCGCGCTCTGGCCACCATCGCCCTGGAATCGGCAGCCGCCGCCAGCCCCAGTGCCTTCGCTCGCATGGGTATCGAGATGGTTGACGCCTGCTACCCCCCCTACCCCTTCGACGGCGCCACTGCAGGCACATCCGCGCTGGATGCCCTGGCCGAAATGCCGCTCGACGAGACGACACGCTCTTACCTCTCCGATGCCCGAGCGCAGCTCAACAGCCTGACCGATCACGAGGAACGGGCCGAACAAGCGCTCAAAACGTTGCAGCAGGTCGTCACGATGTCTGAGCACGCCCAGGAGGTCTCCTCACTGGCCCAGAGCACGCAGGGAGGGTCGATTCAGGAGACTCCCTCGGCGGTGCGGGTGGGCGGCATCATGCTGCCCCGCAAACGTGCCGTGCTCAGCTGAAGCGCTCGAGCAGAGCCTCCAGCATCATCTCCTCCTGCTCCTCAGCCGACAAACACTTTTCCAACTGCACCACCGTGCCGGTGGGGCTGGAAGCCAGCCAGATAGCATCGCACAGCTCCAGCATCAGGGAGAATCCCATTCCCAGCGAGACCTTGGTGGAAAAGCCGGGCTTGAGGATGCTGGCCGGCAGATCCTCGGGGCGAATCCCCGGACCCCGGTCGAAGATGCGCGCCACCAGGCGCTGCCCGGCCAGACGAACCTCGCAGCACCCTTCCACGCCGTGTTTGATGGCGTTGGTCACTGCCTCGCCGGCGGCCAGTAAGAGCTCTTCCAGGCTGTCCGAAAGCATACCCACTCGCGGGCCCAGGGCCCGCATCTCCTGGCGTAAGCGAGAGTAATTCTCGGGCTCTGAAAGCGTGAGGGCGATTTGGATCTCGCCTTCCAAAGGGATCTCGCTGGCCTCGCAAAGGTGCAACCGACCTTGGGTCACGGCCAGCAACACCTCGCGGTAGAACCAGCGCTTCTCCTGCTCGGCTGCCAGCAGTTGCTGCTCGAGGCGGCGACGCTCGGTGATGTCGGTCACCATACCCACGGTGGCCGTCCAGCGGTCTTCGGCGTCCAGAATGCCGCTGGCCGAGACCAGGGCCCAGACCACATCGCCGTCGGGCCGCTCCAGGGCCAGCTCGAACTGCTCGGGGGCGGGGCTTGGCCCGCGGAACATGCTCCGAGCCAGCTCACGAGACTCGGCCGCCACGAAGCGAAATAGCGAGCGATGGACCAGCTGCTCGACGGGACAGCCCAGAATCTCGGCCAGCCGCTGGTTGGCAAAGGTTACCCGGGCGCGCCGGTCGACGATCCAGATCCCCTCGGCGGCGGCCTCGACGATGCGCTGGTAGCGCAGTTGCCCCTCGCGGTGAGAGCGCTCGGCCAGGCGGCTGGCGCGGCGGTTACGGGCCTCCTGCAGCTCGCGCTCCAGGGCCGGGCCGAGCCGGGTCAGGTTGTCCTTCATCAGGTAGTCATGAGCCCCGGCCCGCATGTACTCGACGGCGGTGGTCTCGCCGATGGTGCCCGACAAAACCAGGAAGGGCACGTCCTCGCCGCTCTCGCGCACCAGCGCCAGAGCCTGCTGGCCGGTGAAACCGGGCAGGCTGTGATCGGACAAGATGGCGTCCCAGCCCCCGGAATGCCAGGCCAGGCGCAGCCCTTCCAGGGTATCCACCCGGTGGGCATGAACCTCGTAACCGGAGCGCTCGAGGGTGGCTACCACCAGCTCGGCGTCCAGCTCATTGTCCTCGACCAGGAGCAGCCTCAGCACGGTCTGAGCCTGCACCTCCAGGCGGCTGGAGACCATGAGGGAAGCTTCGACGTGGCGCGCAGGAATTCTCCTTGCCCTGGTGCGAACTTTGCTCGCTGTGAGCAAGAATTTCGAGCATCTGCAATCGGTGGCCCGCCGCCCCTCGGCCGTAGAATGGTTTCGAGGCGTGGTCAAGCGAGCCCACCTGCACGTCCTGGATACCGGGGAGCACTTTACCATCGTTCACAAAGGTGAGAAGCTCGAAGTGCACGAGGGATTGAAGGACAAAAAGACCAACGTCATCATCCCTCTGGGCAGCGAGAACCTGGAGTGGCTGGCGGGAGCCTTCTCGGATGACAAGATCGACGCCGAGGAGGAGTACCGGATCGTCAAGTACTTGCTCGAGCCCTGTCTGAAGGCGGCGCTGGAGATGCCCATCCTGAAGAATCCCGCCTTCAGCCGCATTCTGCGGGTAGACCAGCACTGGCAGGAGGCGCTGCTCGATCCCCAGGGAAAGCCCGACGTGGAGCTGACCATCCTCTACGTCAACAAGCAGTGGCTGGTGATCCCGGGCTTCCACGGAAAGGCTCAACGCCGGCTGGTGATCACCGCCCCCCAGTTCATCGACTTCCAGAAGCGCGTGTTCGCGGCCGATGCCAGCGGCAACCTGGCAGAGTGGCTCAAGCTGGCCCAGTGGTACGTGAAGTGGCGCGATAGCATCAGCGTCTCGCCCAATTGAAGTGCGTCTTCTGTGACATCGTGGCCGGCCGATTGGCCGCCCACGAGGTGCACCGCGAGGACGGACTGGTGGCCTTTCTCGATCACCGCCCCCTGTTTCCGGGGCATGTGCTGGTGGTGCCCTGCGAGCACCACGAGACGCTAGGCGATCTCCCCCCCGAGAAACTGCCGGATCTGTTCGGCCTGGTCCGTCGTCTGTCGCAGGCGGTTCCAGCCGCCCTCTCGGCCCAGGGCACCTTTGTGGCCATCAACAACAAGGTCAGCCAGAGCGTGCCGCATCTGCACGTGCATGTGGTTCCGCGCAGCAAGGGGGATGGGATGAAAGGCTTTTTCTGGCCCCGCCAGCCTTACAGCGACGAGGCCCACATGCTCGAGGTGGCCAGCCTGATCGCGGCTCGGCTCAAGAGCTGAGGCACTTGTGGCCGCGCCCCACGGTCAGCGAGCCGCAACGAGAGCAGGAACGAGCGGCAGGAAGACTGGCGGCCAGCTCGTCGGCCAGAGCCAGCCACAACCAGCCCAACAGGTTGCGAGGCCAGCGTTGCACGTGGAGCTTCCCTCCCGAGAAGCTGGCCCGCACCTCCACCCACTGGGAGAGGGACTGATCGAGCTGGGCCGCGATCCATGACAGCGCGGCCTCAAGGTTGTCGCGTCGCGCGAACTCGCCCTCGATCAGATCGCAATCGGTCTCTTGTAGACTGAAGGCCTCTTGCGGAGGCTTGAAAGCGCTGTGGCGCACGCACAGGAAGGCCCGGTTCTGCTCGCCCTTGATGGTGGTCCCGGCCGGATGATAGCTCATCTGCCCCCAGCGGACCATCTCGGCCAGGCGCTCGGGATGGGACACGGCCTCGGCCAGGCCCAGCAGGTTGCGCATCTCGCGCGCCTGGCGCCACCACCGCCCCAGCGGCTCGGCCAGAGCCTGGCCGGCGTGCCGGGGCAGAAAGGGTGCAAAACGGCCCACCCTTGGGTCAGGCGGAATCAGCTGGGCCACCCCCAGCGGCCCGAAGCGGTCGGCGAACTTCTGGACCGCTTCGAGCGTGCGCGCTGGATTGTGATTGGCCAGGGCAGCGAAGGTGCGGTGCAGCCGGGGCGAAGGTGAGTAGGCCTGCTGGCTGGGCGCGACCTCGGCCAGAAAGGGCACCTCGCCACCGATGCCGTCGTGCCGGCTCACCCAGGCGTAGCTCCCTCCGCGGGCCCACTGAAAACGGCCCGAGGGGGCCTGGGGACGAAGGAGAGGATGACCGCTGCCAAGCTCATACTGAATCATCCGACCTCCCTTCGCAGGATGGACCAGGTCTTCCCTGCGGCCGGCCGGCAACAAAACGACGGACGATCGTTTACAGGATGTTCAAATCGGCAACAAGCCGTTTACACTGTCCCACGACCACCCGCCCACCCATTGGATAAGCTGAGAGCAAGAACCTTCAGCTAAAGGACGGACAAGCCATGAGCAACTATCCTCCTCCGCAACTCGCGGGCAATCTCTGGATTCGCATCGCCCACGTGCGCAAGTAGCGCGCACCCTGGACCAGTAGCGGTCGAATAGTGCACTGGGCATGTACTCTTGGGGTAGAACCTCGACCTGATATGTTACGCCAAGACTCATTACCAGCGAATCTCATCGTGGGCTAAGCCTTCGGGAAGGTCATCCGCGCTAACTGCCCGACGTCAGCAGCGTGCTGAAGTCACGCTCCCCTTAACTCTTGACTGCGTAAGAGCGCACGTAGGTGGCCTGGCGACCGTCGAGATAAAAGCGGACCGTAGCTAACTCCACTGGCTCTCCGGAGCGGGCTTCGCTCTTGCGCTCGGCGATCCACAGATCGCGCGAAAGTCGCAGGGTGTAGGGCCCACAGCGCTGTACCTCGCGAATCATGTCGGTGGCGCAAACCTTCGTCAGGTTCTCCGCTTTGTGTGTGAAGGACGGGCTGCCCACCAGGTCGCTGATCTCCTCCGTCAGGCGCAGCTCGCGTCCCTGGTAGATGAAGGAGACCAGCATCTGGGTCAAGCCTTCGGCCGTGTACTCGGCCCAGTGCGCCGTGACCTGCTTGGAGCCGTCGTCGCTGCGGGCAAAGAGCAGCTCGCCGGTCTTGCCGGTGGGGCGAAAGCTGCGTTCGACATCGGCGCAGGTCAGGCGACGCACCGGGACATCCCGGGCCGAGGAGGGGCCTGAAACCCCTTTACGGCGGCCCCTGCCAATTATGGCACCGAGCGCTACCAGCAGAGCCAGGCTGGTCACCAATCCGAATAGATCAAGACTCACGCGGAAGGTTTGGGTGTCCGCGCCCGCAACCCTTTGTCGTTGGCTCCTCGGCCCGATCCGACCCGCCCCGTCCACGTCCAGCCTCGGATCTTCCGTACCGCCCCCATTCCAGAGTAACCTGCCCGGAAGCAGCCCGGCACCGAGAAATTTTCTGATACCACCGTTCGCTCCGCGCGAACCTGGGCGGATGGCCGAGTCCTCCGCGCACAATCATCTCTCCACCGGGAAGGCAGACAGACAAAGGGGAGCCTCCCGATAAAGCAGCGCGTTCCCCTGCAACTCGCGGGTGTGAAAGCGCAGCGCCGAGCCCTGCCTTTCGGGGTTGTCCAGGCAGCGCAGTCGGGTCAGAAAGCGTGCCGCCCTAGAGCGTCGTCCCTCTCTCAGCGCCCGGGTCGGCCGGGCGGTCGCCTCCAGGGTCAGGGCCGCCAGCAGCTTGTCATGAGCGCGCCGATACAGCTCCCGTGAGGCCAGAAGCTCCAGCGAGAGAACCGAGTCTCCCAGCAAAGCCACCAGTCCTACCTGGTCGGGCAAGGGTCGCAGCTCTCGGCGCAACCGCTCCAATACAGCGTGCTGACTTTCGAAAGCTGCCGAGAGCGCCTCGGTGTTGGAGCGAGCACGGGTCTGGCGCAGGCGAGTCTGCACGCCCTGCCAGACCTGTTGCTGGTCCTGCGATCGCATAGTGGCCGGTGCCAGCCGACCGCTGGACTGAAAGCCTCTTCGCGAGCCGTTGTAAGCCCAGCGACCCCGTTCCACGCAACGCACAGGCAAACGGACCGTCTGGCGAGGAGCGATGAGCACGTGACGGGTCAGCATCCTGTTCTGGAGGCCGCCCACCAGCTCCTCGCCCTCCAGCAACAGCACCGGCCGACGGCCGCCGTTGGTGGCCTGCAGCTCGTGAACCAGCTCCACCTCGTCGATGCGAAGGTTCCGGGCCTCTTCTTGCAGGACCACATCCAGGTCCAGCGACTCGCCCAGGAGCGGCACCAAATGCAGCGCCCCGAAGCTGGTCGGCGGGCCCAGTCGCAAGCTTCCCAGGCGGTCCTGCACACGTTGCCACGGGCTCGGGCGCGAACGCGAGGCCGGGCCACCCCAACGCGAGGTCGCCCGGTCGATCAGCTCAGCCACCGGAGGCGAGAGCGGACTGACTCTCGGCTCGAGGGCCTCCAGCCAGCGACGGGGAAAGGCCGACAGGCCGAAGCGTGCCCCAACGGCCGCTCCCACGAGAGCCCCCAGAGTGTCGTTGTCGTAGGTATCGTTGACTGCCCGCAGGACAGCTTCTTCGGCCTCGTGGCCGTGGCGCTCGAGCAGCAAAAGCAGGACGGGCAAGGTTTCAGCCAGGGAGGCTCCGGAGGCCATCTCGAGCACCGGGATGGAGCGGGCCTCGGCCTCCTCGAAGGCCTGCCGGGTGACGCGGGAGAGCCTTCCATCCGGCTCGCACCGCTCCATGGTTTCCAGGAAGCGCTGACAGGAGAGGCTTTCGGGGTCTTCGAGCAGTCCCCGCAGCAGCTCGACGTAGGCCAGGCAGGCAGCCACAGAGCCGCCATGACAATGGGTCATGGAAGCGGCCACGGCCACGTTGGGCCAAAGATTCTCCGGCCGGCTCAGAAAAGGCAACAGCACCGGGGCGATGCGCATCAGGGCCCCATTGCCCAGGGACTCCACCGAGCACTCGTGCCAGGGGCGGTTCTGGCGCACGTTTTCCACGAACTTCGTCAGCGAGCGGCCCAGCCCGCGCACGCTCTCGCTGGCGAAACGAACCGCCAGTCTCTGGGGCTTGATCTGCTCGTGCTCGAGCAGGTGCTCGAGGGTCCAGAAGGCCAGCTGGCTGTCATCGGACGCCCGCCCCCTCGCATGAAGGTAGGTATGCAGCTGGCCAAAGCGGGCCCTGCGAGTCAGGGGGGGCTGGCTCTCGCTGGAGTTGCCCAGAGCGTCACCCAGATAGATCCCCCACAGCATTCCCTGCAGGCGGTCGGGGTCGGGTCGAAACGGTCGGGGGACCGCAGGAGTATCCTTCAAAGGCATCCAGCCCGACTGCATCAGATGGTCGAAGATCACGGCTCGCAGGCTCCTCTTTGTTATTCGTGTATACCATACACTAATATAGGAAAATGAGCAAGGCCTGGAGATGGCGAAGCCCCGGGGCGACGACAGGCTTCGGAGGGACCATGAACAACAAGCTGTCTGCTGTCTATGACGCCCACAAAGACACAATGGGAGCCCGGCCCACAAGGCCCGCCATGCGATCGGACATCGACATCGCCCAATCGGTCGAGCCCCGACCCATCCTCGAGATCGCCGAGCGCCTGGGGCTTTCGTCCGACCGCATCCTGCCCTATGGACGCTCCATCGCCAAAGTGCCCGTAGACCTTCTCGACGAGCTTAAGGACCGACCCGACGGCAAGCTGATCCTGGTCAGCGCCATGACCCCCACCAGCGCCGGCGAGGGGAAGACCACCAACACCATCGGCCTGGCCCAGGCCCTGACCAGGATCGGCCAGAAGACCATGGCGGCCATCCGCGAGCCCTCGCTGGGCCCCTGCATGGGCGTCAAGGGCGGGGCCGCCGGAGGCGGCTGGTCGCAAGTGCTTCCTATGGAGGAGATCAACCTCCACTTCACGGGTGATATCCACGCCGTCTCCACGACCCACAACCTGCTCTCAGCCGTGCTCGACAACCACCTTCACCAGCGCTCCGAGCCAGCTCTGGACCCCCGCAACGTGGTCTGGAAGCGGGTGATGGACATGAACGACCGCAGCCTGCGCTCCATCATGATCGGCCTGGAGGGCAACGGGGCCAACGGCGTCCTGCGCGAGGACGGATTCGAGATCACGGCTGCCTCGGAGATCATGGCAATCTGGGGGCTCTCGAACAACCTGGCTGAGCTCAAGGAGCGGATGAGCCGCATCATCGTAGGCTACGACATGCAAAAAAAACCAATCCTCGCCGGCCAGATCGGGGTGCAGGGAGCCATGGCGGCGCTCATGAAGAACGCCATCCATCCCAACCTGGTGCAGACCATCGAGGGCACGCCCGTGTTCGTCCACGGAGGCCCCTTCGCCAACATCGCCCATGGCTGCAACAGCTTGATCGCCACCCGGCTGGCCCGCAAGCTGGCTGACTTCGTGGTTACCGAGGCTGGCTTCGGGGCCGACCTGGGGGCCGAGAAGTTCATGCACATCAAGTGCCGGGCAGGCAAGCTGACCCCTTCGGCGGCCGTGCTGGTAGTCACCCGCCGGGCTCACGAGCTGCACGGCATCGAGAACGTCGCCAAGCACGTCGAGAACCTGAGCGGATACGGCATTCCAGTGCTCATCTCGATCAACCGCTTCATGGACGATACCGACGAGCAGATGGCCCTTCTGCAGAAAGAGTGCGCCGACCTGGGAACTCCGGCCGTGGTCACCGACTTTCGCGAGCGGGGCGGCGCGGGTGGGACGGAACTGGCCGAGCAGGTGGTGCGGGCCTGCGAGCAGCCCTCGCAGTTCCGCTTCCTTTACGAGCTCGACCTGTCCCTGGCGGCCAAAGTCGAGCTGCTGGCCACCCGGCTCTACGGGGCCGACGGAGTCGATTTCAGCTCGATGGCCCAGCGCCAGCTCAAGCGCATCGAGGAGCTGGGCTACGGCCAGCTGCCGGTCTGCATCGCCAAGACCCCGGCCTCGCTATCGGACAATCCGGCCCTGATCGGACGGCCCCGGGGCTTCAGGATCACCGTCAACGGGGCCCGGGTCTCAGCTGGGGCGGGCTTCGTGGTGATCTACACCGGCTCGATCATGACCATGCCTGGCCTGCCCAAGAAGCCCTCGGCCCTGGCCATCGACGTGGACGAAAGCGGGCGGATCAGCGGTTTGTTCTAGGATGTTGAGCGTGACGTGATGAAGGCTTTTCCATTCATCACTTCACTTTGGGTCCAACATGGTGCGCAGCAAGAACTCGGAGGTTTGCTTCGAGGCCATCTGGTCGATTTCGCTCGCGGGCAAGGGGGAAACTACCGTGCCCGGGGGACGGGCGGGCGACAGGGCGCTCAGACGCACGGGGGATGAGGTCCATCCCTGGAGTCTAACCCGGGAGCTCAAAGAGGCCTCAAAGAATGGGTCCTCAGCCCCAGCCCTGCAAGAGCGACTCCAACTCGGGCCGGCTCGGTCCCAGAGCGGCCCGGCAGGCAGCCAGCTCTTCGCGGGTGGGGGGAACCTGGCGCAGGTTGTAGTGCTTGAGCCAGACCGCAAGCTCGCGCTCCACCTCATCAGGGAAACGGGTTGCGGCCCGCAGAAGATAGCTCAGGCCGGTCCATTTGGACCCCTGGCGCAGCAGGCCCAGGAGAGGGGCGGCGTTCTCGGGGGTGAGACGGGCGAAAAGGTCGGCCGGATCCAGCCGGCCTGCCACCGGCGCCAGGGCCCGATAGGCCCCGCGGTCGAGCAAGAGCTCGAGCGAATCGTCCCGGTCGAGGGCGGCCACCAGCTCGAGCGCTCGGCGGCGTATCCGGGGGCGCGGATGGTCGAGCAACGCTCTGCCCAGCTCGGCGTCCTCGCGGCGCCCGCAGTTGACCAGGGCGGCCAGAGAGACCTCCAGCTGTCTGCCCTCGGCGATAGCCTGGCGGTAAAGCCCGCGATAATCCAGCGAGGGCTCCAGGTAGCGGGCCACCTGGCGCACGCTGGGACTGGGGTCGAAGCGGGCCCACTCCGGCACCGGGTGGCTGCGACCCCACCCGAGCAGGCCCCGCGTGCGCACAGCCGCCGACGTGGAGGCCAGCATCTGCTCCAGAAGCTCATCACTGTGGGGCTCTTGTCGGCATGCCCAGAGACGGATGACCAGGTCGGGGTCAGCCAGCGCCCGCGACAGCACCTCCTGGCGGGGGCCACGCTCGAGCAGGGCGGGATAAAGAGCGCGCCGCAGCAGGCGGTCAGGGCTCTGCAGCGCCTGCCACAGTAGCTCGTTTGAGAGATTGCCAAGAATCCTCTCGCGCATCGCCGAGTGGTCAGCCCGAGTCCAGCTTTCCAGCCGCATCACCAGGGGCAAGCATTCAAGCCAGCGGGACGTGCGGTCGAGAACCAGGTGCTGCTCCACCAGGGCGACGGCCCGGGCTCGCACGGCCGGAACCCAATCGTTCAGGCGCACCAGCGCGAAGGGGAGGGCCCAGCCGTCCCCATCCAGGTCGGCCAGGTGGCCCAGAGCGGCAGCCCGTACGTAGCCACTGCGATGACAGCTCAAGGCGGCCAGCAGCCAGAGCGCCTCGGGCTCGAGCAAGAAGCGCTCGACTCCCAGAACGGTGCAGGGAGCGTAGCAGCGGCGCAACTCGCGGTCGATGCCGATGACTTCCAATGGCTGCGCTTGCGCCAGTTCGCGAGCCAGCGCCTCACAGGCCCAGGACTCGTGAAACAGAGCCCGATCGAAAAGGTGGGCCAGACTGCTCAGAACAGGCTGCCCAGCCTTTGCCAGCCGCGCTGCCAGATGGGCAGAACGCCCCGCTCCGGCTCGACCGGCGCAGTCTCGCCCTGCACCAGCTGGCGGGCCAGCTCGCGGGGAGCCTGGTTGGAGACGCTACCCATCAGGGTGTACTCCAGCTGCCCGTCAGACCACTGCAAGAGCTCCATCTGGCGGCTGCGAGCTACCTCCACCAGGCTCTCGTCCGCAGTCGGCTCGCCGGTGTGGCGAGCTTGCAAGAGCGAGAAGGTCTCCAGGCCGTCGGAGTAGACCATCCGCACAGAAGGACGACCCTGCACTTTCTCCGACCAGAGCTCCACCAGCTGGTAGCCGTCCGGGAGCCAGTTGGGAATCTCGGGCGTGAAGCCCACCCGGGCGGCCGCCTCCTCCAGCGAGGCGGCCGGCTGGGGGTGCTCCACCTCCAGAGCCGGGCGCACCGTGGCGGGAGGCTCGAACAGCTCGGCCGGCAGGGACTCTTTGAACTCGATGGCGGTCAGTTTCCAACCCGAGTCGGGCTGGGCATCCGAACCGTAGGATTGCATGCCCACCACCACCTGGCGGGTCCGGTCCACCCAGTAGCGCCGGGTCATGCGGTTGTCGCGCCGGCGGAAGGCGGTGAGCGAGAGCAGCCCTCCTTCCACCGAATCGCTTTCCCAGCGGTAGTTGGTGGAGCAAAGCTGCAGGCAGGCCACCGGGCGATTGTTGCCGGGCCGACGGGGAATGTGCCAGCCTTCCTTCACCGTGGGCCAGAAGACGTAGACCGCCTCGGGCCGCTCCAGCACCACGCGGGCCGGTTGACCCTGCCGGGCGGCGTACTCGAAGCGTACCGACTCGCCGCTTCTGGACACGCGGGCCTGCACGTCCTCGCGCCGGCCATCGGCCACCACCGAGGAGGTCTGCTGGGCCTGGAAGACGGCCTTCGGATTGCGGGCAGCCTCCATCAAGAGCTGGGGAGCGGACCGGTTTTCGGGACAGTGCTCGGGCATCACTGCAAAGAGAACGCCCCCCGTGAGGAGGGCGGCTCCACAGAGCAAAGCCAGTTTGCTCAAGGCCTGGCCCCCGGGGTGTAGTTGGCCGGCACGGCGTACTCCGAGGGTGAGCCAAAGACCGGTCCCGAGGGCGGATAGCCCAGCGAAGGAGGCTGGTAGATGGCCTGGGCACCCTTCACCTCGCGAGGCTCGCTGACCAGATAGTGCCAGCGCGCCTGGTCATCGAGAGGATCGCTGGCCTGCGAAAGGGCGTGACCCTGGATGACAGCTCCGTGATCGCCCGCCGCAGCGGCCGTCTCGAGGATGGAGGTGTCACTCCAGCCCAGGAAGGTGAGCCCACCCAGGAAGACCACCAGCATGGCGGCCACCGCCTGAAAGACCTTCAGGCCCACGGGAGCCCAGCGGCGCGGGGCTATAACCGCCACCCGAGCCGGCTCGATGATCGGCACCACCGGCATGGGCTCGACGGGCGTCTCCTCGGATGGGTGGCTGACGATCTTCTCCAAAAGACGCCCCCAGGCGCCGTCGGGCATTGCCGGGGGCGACATCGAGCGCATCAGGGCCCGGTTGGTCTGAAAGTCCTGACGCGCCTTGTGGCAGGCTGGGCAGTCAGCCAGATGATGGCGCAACTGCTCGGCCTGCCTTTGATCGAGCAGCCCGTCGACGTCTTGAGAAATGAATTCCAGTGCTTCCTGGCAGTTCATCGAGCAGACTCCAGTTTCTGTCGTAGTTGCATGCGCGCCCGCGCCAGCCTGGAACGAACCGTTCCCAGCGGCACTTCGAGCATCTCGGAGATTTCCTCGTAACTGAGGTCTTCCAACTCGCGCAAGATCAAGACCACCCGGTATTCGGCCGGCAAGCTGTCGAGGGCCAGCTGCATGCGGTCATCGAGCGAAATGCGCTCCACCTCGCTGGCCGGATCCCAGCTGGTGTCAGTGATGGCTTCCTGGGCGGCCGACCAGAGGGCTTCGTTGGTCTCGGCCTCCTCCAGGGATATCTGGCCTTTGAGGGCTTTGGAGCGGCAACGGGTGAGGTAAAGGTTGACCACGATGCGGTTGAGCCAGGCTTTGAACGAGCCGCCGCGATACTGGTCCATGAAGCGGTAGACGCGGATGAACGTCTCTTGCATCAGGTCTTCGGCGTCGCTGGCGTTGCCGGTCATGCGGTAGGCCAGATGATAGACCAGGCCGGAATACTCCTGGTAAACCGACTCGAAAGATTTCAACCGTGAAGCGGGTTTTTCTTCCGACAATTTGTTTCCCCGTTGGCCCGGCACCGCCTGGATGCACGGTCTTTGTACGGCTTCAAGTGTCTTGGCTGCCAGCATCGTCTTCCCTTCCATGCTCCACCGGCACCCTGCCGGTATGTCCTCGTATGTTCTGTTGACGAGGGGGGCAGGTCGAAAGTTCCACCTGAACGGTTAGAAAGCCGTTAGAGTGAATTGATGAAGGGATGGAAGCCTGCCTGGGGGCCCTGGCAGAAGCGCGAGCTTGACTGGTGCCGAAGGGCTGACGGAGGTCATCCCGGGGGCCGGTAAACCGCGTGCACACCACGAAGTCCGTTTACTAGTTGAGTGAAGCGAAGGTCCACAAACACGCTGGCCAGGGCCAGGGCCCGGGCCCTGCTCACCTGGTGCATTCGCATGAGCAGATCGAGCATCGGGTTGAGAGCGTTGCTGATAGCCTCATCCAGATCCTCGGCGAAGCCCAGCGTGACCCACCGATCACCGCGGCGGATGTGCGGACTGGTCACTGAGGGGTCGTCCACCAGCTCGAGCTGAAGCTCAATTCGCTCGAAGGAGCACTCGATAGCGGTGCCAGATAGCTCACCCTCTCCCTGGGCGGCGTGGCCGTCTCCCACCGACAAGAGCGCCCCCTCCACCAGCACCGGCACGTAAAGCGTCGCTCCCACGGTCAGCTCGGGGCAGTCCATGTTGCCGCCCCCAGCGTGGGGATACCAGCCCTGCAGGGGTTCGGGGCCGGCCACCCCGAGAATGCCAGGAAACGGCCTGAGAGCGGTGCGAAAGCCGTCCTGATCGATGGCCTGACCGTCCTCGAGTTGCCAGCGAACCGTCAGGCGGGTCTCATCGGCCACGCCCAGACGACGGTTGAGGTCCTGATTGAGAAAGCCCGTACCACCGCTGAGCGTCCAGCCCCAGCTGCCGCTCTGGATGGATTTTACGGTCACAGCCAGGGTGTCCCCAGGACGAGCTCCTCGGATGGCCACCGGCCCGTGCAGGCACGGCCCCTCCTCGCTCATCGGAAAGCGGGTGCGATGCTCGTCCATTGGTCCCAGTCCGGCTCCCACGTCCAGGGTCCGAAACGAAACCGTGTCTTGCGGGTCGACGGTCAGGCAGGCCGGGCGATCGGGCCGAAACCAGCCGTGCAGGGTGAGCTCTCCTGGCTCCAGATGATGCTGCAAAGATCCTCCAAAGTTTGCCGGTTTACTCTCAGGGCAAGCCCACCCGAGGAGGTTCCCGATGTCCGCTCTGGCTCCCGTCTCCCCCTCGATCAGCCTGACCAGCGCCCGAAAGTTGACCTCCAGCCCCCCCGCCACCGGGGCTGCCGCCCCGTCTTCTGCGACGGTCGACAACGCGTCAATTTCCGCCCCACCTCCTGACGAGGTGACCGACCTCGGCGCCGGGGCTCAGGGAGCCCACCTCGACGGCGAGCGCCAGGGCATTCCCGCGCAAGCCGAGGTGACGGTGGATCCCAACACGGGCGCGACCGTGTCCACTTTCCAGGAAGAGGGAGTCACCTACCGGGTCGAGGAGCGCTGGGACGGCGAGAGCTACCTCAGCGTGACCACCTACGAGCAGGACGGGGTGCTGTATACCGAGACCATCCACCGCGATCCCGAGGGGTGGACCGAGGAGCACCGCGCCCAGACGGGCGATGTGGTGGCTATCACCTCCACCACCTGCACTTACGTGGAGGGGGACTTCGAGGATTACTACGATGGCAACATGCCCGTGCAGGCGGCCGACGGGGAGCGCGGGCAGACGCGCGAGCTGGTGACTACGATGACGGTCAGCGAGCCGGACGGTCAGGGGGGAACCGTGACCACCGAGCTGGGCCGGGCCACCACCTACGTTCAGCAGATCGACTCCGTGGAGCCCGGTGGGCTGTTGCGAGGCGGAGCCAACCCCGTGCCAGTCCTGGTGAATGAGGAAACCGGGCCTCTCAACGAGGAGGCCTCCGGCCAGTTCGTGAGCGTGACTACCATGGAGTCCCAGGGCCAGACCACGGTGACGGTGGGAGCCGAGAACCGCGCCGTGTGGATTAGCGCCGATGGTACGCCTCGCAGCATCCGGATCAGCCTGTTCGAAACCCAGGACGGAGAAGGCCAGCCACTCTTCACGACGCGCACAGACGACGTGCGCGGGTTTCCCAGCCTGACCTGGTTCATGGCCGAAACGAATCTTGGCGGGGAGGGGATGCCGAACCTGATGGGAGAGATCGGGGAGCCGGCCGATTACCGCAGCACCAGCGTGCAGGACGAATCAGGCAGCACGACCACGGTGGAGGAGTTTGGCGCGCTCAACGGGCAGCCCGGCTCGGTCGTCCGGTCGGTCGACCAGAACGGGCACTCGGTTGGTATCAGCCTGCACCGCCCCGACGGGTCCAGCCAGACCTGGGTTCCGGGAACCGGGATGAGCATCGTCGAGCAAGCAGACGGAAAAATCGACGTCCTGTACGGGGAGGAGCGAATCACCGTCAGTCCGGACGGCAGGGTCATCGTGCAGGGCGAGGAGGTCGGCACGCTGGAGCTGGGCAACATCGAGATCCAGGAAGGAGAGACCCCGGTGCAGGCCCTGTTTCGCGAGTTGGGGACGGTCCGTAGCTCGGCCGACCTGCCCGGGATCTGGGCCAACCTGCCCGATAGATGGCAGGGGCGCCTGAACGGGTTCGGCGGGGCGCTGGCGGTCTACGCGCTGATGCAGCGCGATACCTATCGCTCGCTGGAAGCAACCGCCTCCTCGCTGGGCAGCCTGCTCGGCGAGCTGGCCGCCATGACCGAGCGCTTCCCCACTCTCAATCGCGGGGTGGGCGCCTTCACCGCCAGTCGGCTGCTCGGTGGCGTCGGGGCGGCCCTGACCGGGGTGGCCGCCGCCTACGACCTGTATCAGGGAGACTACCGGGGAGCGGCCCTCAACGGAGCCGCGGCGGTGGGCGCCGTGGTGGTCCTGTTCAACCCGGTGGCGGGGGCACTCATCATCGGTGGAGCGATCCTGACCGACTTCGTGTGGAGCCTGTTCGAGGAAGGGGTGCCGACCACGCCGGTTCTGATCTAGTCTTTCAGATGCCGTTCAGCCGGGCGGTCTATGCTGCACGAGTGAAGATCGAGCTGACTCGGTTCCCCCTTGCCTTGAGCTCGCCCCCGGCCCGCTCCGGCGGTCCGCTGGACCTCTTCGTACGCTCGGCTCGAAGCGCGCTGCCGGCGGTCGGTTTCACAGCGCGGTTGGCCGTCGTGCCCCCGCTCCTTTACGCTGGCGCCCTGGGTGGGGCGGCTCTGATGGCCCTCGCGTCCGGGGCCGTTCCGGCCCAGGCCGCCCTGGCGGCGGGCGGCAGCTTCGCTGAGTTTCTGAGCCTGGCACCCACGGCCGGGAAGGCGGCAATGGTGCTCGGAGGGGCGTCGGCTCTGGGTATTCTGGCGCCGTCCGGACCCACCCCGCGACACCTGGGATCGGTGCTGGGAGGCGTCGGTCTTCTGGCCTGCGGTGTCGGTGGAGCCGTGGCAGGCCTCTCCCTCGGTCTGGGAATGCCGGCCAGTGCCGGACTGGCTTTGCTGGCAGGAACGGCCGGCGCCCTGGGAGGCTATCGCCTGGCCTCAGCTGGTACAGGCTTGATCGCGCGATTGCCCTCCAGGGCACCCCACGAGCCCACGGTTGACCCGCGCCAGGCGGTGAGCGACCTGGTCAATAGACTCAGGGTCCCAAGAGCCACGATCTTGGAAGAATCCGAGCGTCAGGTCGTGATCGGAGGGGTCAAGGTGCGACGACGGCAGGCGCCTCCGCCTGGGTTGAAGTGATACGACCGCAGGCCCACCAGCCCAGGACCGCCAGCAAAGCGAAGGCAACGACCCCGTAAAGCGTGTAAGCCCGGGTCACCGTCTGAATGGTCTGGCTCAGGATGGGGGCAAAGACCAGCGCCAGGCCGGCGATGTAGGCCAGTCGCCAGAGCAGAAGCAGCCAGTTCGCGCGTCCGGCCGGGAAGGCGTAGGATACGCTCTCCACGGCGAAGCATGCCACCATCCAGAGAGAAAGCCAGCGAGCCAACTCGCCGGCCGGGCCCCACTCGGGGCCAAACACAAGCCGGAAGAGCCAGGGTCCCACAAGCAGCACCGGCAGAACGAGCAGACCCATGAAAAGGACTGCGATCGCCAACTGCCTCAGGTAAAAAGCTCTGCGATCGGGACGGCGCCCCAGCTCCCGGTTGACCAGCTGGCCGAAGACCTGGCCGATCACCTGCAGCGGCGACCAGAGAGCCCGAAAGGCCAGCGCGAACTGACCCACATCGGCGGCGCTGAAGAACGCTCCCAGCACAAAGAAGACCCCTGTGTCGGAGAATATCTTGAGCATGCCGGCCGGCGCCTGGTAAAATGGGAAACTCTGGTAACGACGAGCGACCTCGAGGAGCCGGGGCGGCTCTCGCCGAGGGGCGCCCCGTTTGAAGAGGACCCACTCCAGCCAGAGGCTTGCCACCACCCAGCCGAGTACGCTGCCCAGCACCAGACCGGGGGCCGACCAACCCAGCAATCCGAAGACCACCCAGCAGAGAGCTGCTACCAGCACCTGCACCACCCGCGAGGAGGCCAGCAGGCGGTACGCCTCCAGGCGATTGAACCAGAAGGTCAGGATGGAGAAGTATCCCGCTCCAACCAGGAAAGGAGCCAGAAACGGCAACAGCCCGACCAGTCCGGGATGGCTGAAGCGTTCGGCCAGGGCCGGTCCCACCAGCCAGGCCGCCAGGCCTGCCGCCAGAGAGAACACCAGGCAAAAACGGCGCGAAAGGCGCACCAGGTCGTAGGCTTCCTCATCCTGCTCGGGCAACATGACCGCATACTCGTAGCGTCCCGTGGAGGGGGCCACGAAGACCGTGACCAGCACCGTGAAGAGCGTGAACAGTCCGAATTGCTCGGGCGTGTAGAGCTTGGCCACCAGCAGCGTGGCAACCAGATTGATAGCCTGGGCCAGCCCCCCCCCGCTGAGCAGGGTGAAAAAATTCGTCCTCAGAGCTTGCGGCGCCGAGCCAGAGCTCGACTGGCCTGCCTTCCAGCCTGGACGTACTTCTCCAGATGGGTCAGGTGGCGGGCTACCAGCCGATGCAGGTCTTCCGGCGACTCGATGGCGTGCTCGTGGAAGGAAAATCCGCACTGCGTGCACTCGCGAAATTCGTGGGCCCAGGAGGAATCATCTGCGTTTTCTTCTTGCACCAACTGGGCGCTGCACACTGGGCACGAGCCCCGCTCGGCCAGAGATTGCTCTTGCTCGGGCGTGAGGCGATCGAGCAGAGTCGAGTGCGAGACCGCTTGCAGGGCCTGCTGAGAAATGAGCCATGAAGAGCCCTGCTTGCGAGCCTCCAGCTTGCCGGCCCGAAGCAACCGGTAGATACGGCTCAGCGACATGGACAGATGTTGAGCCGCCTGCTGGGCGGTCAAATAAAGGTCCTGGCTCTCCACAAAATTTGAATTCTCCACAAGGCCAGAACAGACCTTTTGTCGAAGTGCCCTTCGTGGAGACCAGACCCGCTCGCCGCGAGGACGCCAACGTCATCGCCAGCATCTACAACCAGGGAATCGAAGATCGGCTGGCCACCTTTGAGACCCGGCTGCACAGCCCGGCTGAGGTGGAGGCCTGGTTCGACGACGCCCACCCCATCGTGGTGGTGGAGGCAGAGGATCAAGTGGTGGCTTACGCGGCCACCTTCTCCTATCGCCCGCGCGACTACTATCGTGGGGTGGCCGAGTTCTCGGTCTACGTGGACCGCGATTTTCGTCTCCAGGGCGCCGGTCGAATGGCCATGGAGGCGCTGGTGCGCGCCGCCCGCGAGGCGGGGCTTTGGAAGCTGGTCTCGCGCATCTTCGTCGAGAACCTGGGGAGCCGGCACCTGCTGGCCTCGCTGAGCTTCCGCGAGGTTGGCGTCTACGAGCGACACGCCCGACTCGACGGAGAGTGGCGCAACGTCGTGATCGTGGAACGCCTGCTCTGAATTTCGATCACTCATGTCATCGCTGAATTTTCGCGACGACAGGCGGTCGAGGAATCACAGGGGTCCTGCCCGAGGGAGAGAACCCAGGTTTAGCAATGAGCCGCATCAGGAGTTCGCAGGGGAAGTCGATCCTGGCCGATGGAGCTGTTGTGCGAGGCTACACATTGAGGTACCTGGCGGAGGGAGGCATGAGCGCCGTTTACCACGGCGAAAAGGCCGGGACGAGCTACATCCTCAAAGAGGTACCCGCTAGCGAGCCGGGCCAGGTGATGGCACTCACCCAGGAGAAGGGGCTGCTCGAACGGCTGCAGCACCCCGGTATCGTGCGTTTCGTGAACCTCTTCGAAGAAGCCGGCTTCTACTACATGGTGCAAGAGTTCATCGACGGGACCACGTTGGAGGACCTAAAGCATTCTCGCCATCTGACCGAGGCCGATGTGCGCGACTGGGGACTGCAGCTTTGCGACATACTGGAGTATCTCCACCAGCAGTCGCCCCCGATCATTTACCGCGACCTCAAGCCGGCCAACGTGATGTTGAGCGGCGACCGGATTCGCATGATCGACTTTGGAATCGCCCGCCTGCACAAGGGCGGTCGCAGCGAGGATACCGAAGCGCTGGGCAGCTTCTTGACCGCTTCTCCCGAGCACTTCGGGGCGGCCGAAACCGACGCTCGCTCGGACGTGTTCTCGCTGGGGGCGACCATGCACGACCTGCTGACAGGTCAGAACTACCGCATGGAGATGCCCTTCCAGTTTCCCCCGGTCCGCAAGCTCAACCCGGCCGTCTCCCAGGAAATGGAGGCGGTGCTGCTCAAAGCGACCGCCTTTGCGCCGACCGACCGCTTCCAGAGCATGGACGAGATGCGGGCGGCCCTGGGAGGCCAGAAGGCCGTGCCGGCTCTGCCGCCGGCTCCTCCCCCGCCTACCGCCACTGCTGTTGTTGTTGCTGCGCCCTTCGCCTGGCGTAAGCTCACCGCCGCCCTCTTGCTGGCACTGGTGGTAATCGTGGCTGCTCTGGTCTCGCGCCAGGCGGGTGAGCACGGTCACGCCCACGATACCGGCTTTCAGGGCGACGTCTTCGGGGTGCGAGAGGAAGGCGACTCAGCCGTAGTGACTCTGGGCGAGGACGTAGGCCTGTTTCGCGTCCAGGCCGCCTTCGGACAGAAGGCAGGGGAGCGGGCCGAAGTCCTGGCCCAGAGACTTAACAGGCTCTACCACGAGCAGTGCCCCACCTGCGGGGTGTACAAGCTCGAGCCCCAAGGCTTTCGTATCGCCCGCTACGTGGACAAGAAGACCGGCGTGGACGAGACGGTGCTCTTCTACAGCCACCTGGACGGCGATAAGTTCCGGTCACCGCTGCTCCTGGCCGTGTTAAGCCAGAAAGAGGCCGACCGTCTGGGTACCACCCCTCGCTATGCGGCCGGCTACTGGCGCAACCTGACCCGTGATCTCATTGAGCTGTCACGGGGTCGCTCCACCGAACGCTCGCCGCTGGGCAAGGAGCTGCATCAAGAGCTGCTGGCGGCCCGCAAGAAGATGGGTCCGAAAGCGACCATCGAAAATCTGAACCGACTACTCGAGGAGATCGACAGCGAGAAGGCGCGGAAGCTGCGCAAGGTGTTCGAGAAGGTTCCGCAGGGCTTCAAATGCGAAGTCGACCGCTTCCCGCCCACGGGCAACTTCAAGCCTCTCAAAGGCTGAAGCGCAGGTCCTGCTCTTTGAGCTGGAGGGTCCAGACCAGCTGGCCTCGTGAATCCTTGCACTCGAGGCTCAAAAGACGATGACCGGTGGGGCCGCTGACCCGGGCCAGACCGTAGTTGCGCCGCTCGCTGAACCAGCTGCCATCCACCCGGGCGGTGTTGTCTTTCTCCTCGGGGGTCATCGCGTGCAGAGAAGAGGTCAGCGGGCTGGAGGTAAACTCGTAGAGCGGATAGCCTCCCTTGGGACGCAGGCAGATCAGCTCGGCGCAGTGGCGGTCTCCGCTCAGGAACACCAGCCCTTCGATGCGCTCTCGAGCGATGAATTCGAGAAACTCCTGGCGCTCGCGCGGAGTGGTGGCCCAGGCCTCGTATGGGGCCACCGGGTTGAGCATCTGGCAGCCCCCGACCACCAGCTTGAAGGGGGCTTTCGAGCTCTTGAGCTGCTCTTTTAGCCAGGCCATTTGAGCCGGACCGTACATCGCGTCGCTGCTGCGGTAGTAACGGTCGTCGAGCATGAAGAAGTCTACGTCCGCCCAGGAGAAGCGATAGAAGGCGCCCGGGATCTGATCCTGGCCGCAGGTGCCCCCGGGCCAGACTTCGTGAAAGACCTCCAGGGCAGCCTCTTTGTGGGGAAAGCTGGCGTCGGCATTGTTGGGGCCAAAATCGTGGTCGTCCCAAATAGCGTAGTTCTGGACGCTGGCAAAAAGAGGCCAGAGATTGGGCAGGCGCAGGCGGTCCTTGCGGGTGCGCGCGCGCATCGCCTCGGCCGAATCCCAGTCGCCCGGGCGGTAGTAGACGTTGTCACCCAGCCAGAGCATCAAGTCGGGGGCGTCCTCGACGATTCGGTCGAAGATCTCATACTCGCCGCCGTTCTCGCCCTTGGGAATGGCGGGGTCGTTGACGTACACGCAGGAGCCGAAGGCGATGGTGATGTCGCGCGGCTCGCGAGGCACAGTCTGAAACGTCACCGGAACCAGGCTTCCCTCGAGCCAAAGGGTCCCGCAGTAGCGAGCCCCCGGCACGAGGCCGGTGAGATGCAGGCGCTCGATCAGGTGGCTCTCGGGCTTTGTTCGTCCGATCGCTCTGGCCACAGAACCAGCCAGGGGATGCTGGTGATAGCGCAGTTCGACCTGGCCTGGCCGGTCGGTCTGCACCCAGAGGACCACCGAGTCCGTCGTAGCCGGACCCACGATCACCAGCGGTGGCTCCTCGGCACGGGCCAGGCGCACGGCCAGGCCGAGCACCAGCAATAAACCGGCCATTCGGATCAAAGAACGATGCCCCCGCGACCGTGGTCCGCCGTTTGCCCTCACTTGCCGGCTTGCTTGGCCCATCCCGAGCGCAGAGGAGCGATCCGGTTGAAGACCTGCTTTCCGGCCGTGCTGTCCTGATCCACCATGAAGTAGCCCTGGCGCTCGAACTGGAAGCGCTCTCCGACCCTGGCCTGGCCCAGGCCCGGCTCCACCACGCCCTGCAGCACGGTCAGCGAGTCGGGGTTGATCAGCTCGCGGTAGTCCCGCTTCTCGGCATCGGGTCGCTCGACCGAGAAGAGCGGCTCGTAGAGGCGGATCTCAGCCTCCACCCCGTGGCGGGCGCTGACCCAGTGGAGCGTGCCCTGCACCTTGCGCCCGTCGGGCGTGTTGCCTCCGCGGGTCTCGGGGTCGTAAGTGCAGTGCACCTCAACCACCTTGCCGTCAGCGTCCTGCACCACGCTCTGGCACTTGACGATGTAGGCCCGACGCAGGCGCACCTCGCCTCCAGGCTTGAGCCGGAAGAACTTCTTGGGCGGATCGAGCATGAAGTCGTCTTGCTCGATGTAGATCTCGCGCCCGAAAGGCACCTTGCGGCTGGCCGGCTCGGGCGCCCCCAGCCCGCGCTCGGTGCGAAGCTCCAGGGCGTCGTCGGGGAAGCAGGGCACCTCCACCTCCTCCACCTGGTCCTCGGGCCAGTTGGTGATGACCAGCTTGAGGGGTCGCATCACCGCCATCATGCGCGGAGCTTTGGGATTGAGGTCGTTTCGCAGGGCGTCCTCGAGGATGCTCGGGTCGATCCAGGCGTCCGCCTTGCCCACCCCCACTGTCTCGATGAAGTCGCGAATCGACTCGGGGGTGTAGCCCTTGCGCCGGAAGCCCGCCAGGGTGGGCATGCGAGGATCGTCCCAGCCGCGTACAGTTTTCGTGGTCACCAGCTCGAGCAGCTTGCGCTTGCTCATCACGGTGTAGGTGAGATTGAGGCGGGCAAACTCGATCTGCTGGGGATGACAGGGCACGGGCACGTTGTCGAGCACCCAGTCGTAGAGCGGACGATGATTCTCGAACTCGAGCGAGCAGAGCGAGTGGGTCACACCCTCCAGGGCATCATTGATGGGGTGGGAGTAGTCATACATGGGGTAGATGCACCAGTCGTCGCCGGTGCGGTGGTGGTGCACCCGCCGGATGCGATAGAGCGTGGGGTCGCGCATATTCATGTTGGGCGAGGCCATGTCGATCTTGGCCCGCAGCACCCGGGCTCCATCGGGGAACTCGCCCGCCCGCATGCGGCGGAAAAGATCCAGGTTCTCCTCGACGCTCCGATCGCGATAGGGGCTGTTCCTGCCCGCCTCGGTCAGGGTGCCGCGGTGCTCGCGGATCTCCTCGGCCGTCAGGTCCTCGACGTAGGCCTTCCCCGTCTGAATCAGGTGCTCGGCCAACTCGTAGAATCGCTCGAAGTAGTCCGAGCAGAAATAGAGGTGCTCGCCCCACTCGAACCCTAACCAGCGGATGTCGTTCTGGATGGAGTTGACGAACTCGGTCTCCTCCTTGGCCGGGTTGGTGTCGTCGAAGCGCATGTTGCAGCGCCCCCCGAATTCTCTGGCCAGGCCGAAGTTGATGCAGATGGCCTTGGCGTGCCCGATGTGGAGATAACCGTTGGGCTCGGGAGGAAAGCGCGTGATGACGGTCTTGTGGTTGCCGCTTCGCAGGTCTTCCTCGATGATGCTCTTGATGAAGTTGGTAGGGGTGGTGGTCTCGACGGTCATAGCGCTAGCAAATTCAAGCCGTGGGCTATTCCCCCTGCTCGAATCGACGCACCGGCTGCCCTGCTCACTGGTCAGCCAGCAATCTTCCGCGGAAGCGAAAACCTGCCGAACAGAGCAGGGAAACCTCGTCAAATCGAGCTGTGAAGCCTTTCACGGAAGCGAAACTCCTGCCGAACAGCCGTGCGCCGGTCAACCAGAGAACATAGGCTCGTTTCCGGCGGAAACGAAAACTGCAGGGAGATTCCCCATTCAGAGAGTCGGAGCTCTCGCGAGCTCGAGGTGTTGTGCTCCCGCAGCGAGTGAGATCAGGGGGCCGATACGTATTCCAACCGGACCTTCAGGCCCGCACGACCGGGTTGCGAAGCCGACCGATGCCCTCGATCTCGCACTCGATCACGTCACCGTCCTGCAAGAACACCGGAGGTTTTCGGAACACGCCCACCCCGCCCGGGGTGCCGGTGGCCAGCACGTCGCCGGGCTCGAGATCCTGGGCCGCCGAGAGCAACTCGATCAACTTCTCCACCGAGAAAATCAGCTCGCTGGTGCGCGATTCTTGCTGCAGTTGCCCGTTGCGCCACAAACGCAGGGGAGCATCGCGATGGTCGAACTCGTCGGGGGTCACCACCACCGGGCCCATGGGCCCGAAGGTGCGAAACGACTTGGCCCGGTAGAATTGCTTGTCCTCGCGCTGGGCCTGGCGATCGGAGACGTCGTTGACGATGGTGAAGCCGAGCACGTGCTCGAGGGCGTTCTCGGCCGTGAGGCTGCCGCCAGGCAGGGCGAAGACCACGCCCAGCTCGACCTCCACGTCAATCTCCAGGCGAGCTCGGGGCAGCTCGATGCGGTCGCCCTGGCCCACCACCGAGTTGCGGGCCTTGGCGAAGAACATCGGAAAGTCAGGCGGCTGCTTGTTCTGCTCCAGAGCGTGGTCGCGGTAGTTCAGCCCCACGGCCACGAACTTGGGCGGGCGCGGAACCGGGGCCAACAAGCGCACCGACGAGAGCGGGCGTCGCGGGCCTTCCAGCGCGGCCATACGAGCCGCAGGCATGGACGCAACCAGCTCGCGCAGATCGGTGAAGCGTCCGTCCTGGGAGAGATCTACCACCTGGTCGTCTTCCAGACGTCCCGGGGCCGAGCGGCCCTGACAGTGAAAGGTGACCAGTTTCATCGGGCCGCCAGGCGCCACAGCGCCGCCTCCTCCTGACCCCGAGCCATCAGCTCGGCACGCCCTTCACCGCCCCGGCGGTGCAGGCTCAAGGCCGCAGCCAGAGCAGCCAGCTCGCGCTCCTCGTCGCTGAAGGAAGGCTTGAGATCCCCCATTTGCTCGGCCAGGAAGTGGGTCGAGAGGTTACCCCGGCGGAACTCCGGATGCTCCAGCAAGGCCCGGTGAAACGGGATGGAGGTGCTCACGCCGGCCACCACCATCTCCTCCAGAGCTGCGAGCATACGCCGGCAAGCCTGCTCGCGATCAGCGCCCCAGACGATCAGCTTGGCCAGCAGTGAATCAAAGTCGCGCGGCACCACATAGCCCGGATAAAGATGACTGTCCACCCTCACTCCCGGCCCGGCCGGCAGGTGGACCGCCTGGATCGGCCCGGGGTCGGGCCGAAAGCCGTGGTAAGGGTCTTCGCAAGTGATGCGGCACTCGATGGACCATCCGTGCAGAGTGATCTTTTCCTGCTTCAACGAGAGAGGCTCGCCCGCCGCGATGCGCAGTTGCTCTTGCACCAGGTCCACCCCGGTAATCAGCTCGGTGACGGGATGCTCGACCTGCAACCGCGTGTTGACCTCGAGGAAGTAGAAGCTCTTGTGCTTGTCCATCAGGAACTCAAAGGTGCAGGCACCTGCGTAACCGGCCTTGAGAGCCCCCCGGACGGCAGCCTCGCCCATGGTGAGGCGCAACTCTTCATCCAGGAAGGGCGAGGGCGCCTCTTCGAGCATCTTCTGGAAGCGGCGCTGGATAGAGCATTCGCGTTCGAAGAGGTGAACCGCAAGGCCGTGCTGGTCAGCCAGCACCTGCACCTCGATGTGGCGCGGTTGCTCGAGGTAGCGCTCGAGAAAGAGGCGCGACGAGCCAAAGGCGGCCTGGGACTCGCTGGCGGCCTGGGCGAAGCTACGCTCTAGCTCGGAGCGGTCGGCGCACTTTCGCATGCCGCGCCCTCCTCCCCCACCGGCCGCCTTGATCAATAACGGATAGCCGATGCGCTCTGCCTCGCTCAGCGCTTGCGCAAGGTCCACCACGGGCTCGACGGTGCCGGGGACCACGGGCAGGCCGGCGGCGGCCATCAGCTTGCGAGCCTCGGTCTTGTCGCCCAGGGCAGCGATGGCCTCGGGGCCCGGACCCACGAAGACCAGCCCGGCCTCGGCGCAGGCCTGGCTGAAAGCAGCGTTTTCTGACAGAAAGCCGTAGCCCGGGTGCACGGCCTCAGCGCCAGCGGCAAGACCCGCCTCGACGATGCGCGGAATGTCCAGGTAAGCCTGGCGCCCGGCCAGCCCGCGCATCAACAGCACCTGGTCGGCCATACGGGTGGGCAGCGAGTCGCGATCGACCTCGGCGCAAATCAGGGCCGTCTCGATCCCCAACTCGCGACAGGCGCGCAGAATGCGGACGGCGATCTCGCCCCGGTTGGCCACCAGCACACGCTTGAACATAAGCCGCGCTGTTTTGCGTCGAAGCGGGCTTTCCTTCAGGCCTGGCGACGATTTACCCAGTGACCCAGGCGGGCCATTGCTTTAGAAACCCAGGTGCGGGTCTGACCGGCCAGCGAGAGCAGACGCTCCTGCACCTCGCGAGCGGTGGCCGGCCGATCGGCTACTTCCACAGCCAGGAGCCTGTCGAGCAGATCGCCCATGCCCGGGGAGATGTCCGGGTTCACGCTGCGAGCCGGACGGTGCTCGAAGTCGAAAGGCTTGGGCTCAACGCGGGTAAGCAGCTGGTAGAGCGTGGCTCCCAGCGCATAAAGGTCGGACTGGGGCACGGCCCGGCCCATGTACTGCTCGGGGGGGGCGTAGCCGGGTGTGCCGTAGGCGGTTGTATCGCCCGCTTTGGTCGAATTCATGGGTCGGGCGATGCCGAAGTCGACGAGCCGGATCGAGTCGCCTCGGACGGGCACCATGACGTTGGCGGGCTTGAGATCGCGGTAGATGACGGGCGGGTCGAGGCCGTGCAGATAGGCGAGCACCTCGCACACCTGGGCCCCCCAGCCGGCCACCTCGTTCTCATCAAGCTTTCGTTTCTCGCGATAGATGGACTCGAGGGTGGGGCCCTCGACCCGCTCCATCACCAGGTACTCGCGCTCCTCGAGGTGGAAGCGATCCACGACCTTGGGCAGATAGGGATGGTCGAGGCGCACCAGGATGGCCGCCTCGCGGTCGAACAACTTGCGCGCTTCATCCCGCTCGTCGAGAGGCACGGTGGCAAAGTCGAGCTCCTTGAGAGCCCAGGTGCTGCCCTTGCGACGGGTGTCGCGCACGAACCAGACCGTCCCGGCCGCCCCTTCCCCCAGCAGGCGCTCGACCTGGTAACGACCGGCCAGCAGGCTTCCAGGACCGGTCTTGGCGGAGGCCATGACTCAGATCAGATGGGTCCGCTCCAGCGCCCGAATGGCCTTACGGCGGCACGAGGAGGCGATCCAGAAATAGAGGGGCAGGGCCAGCAAGGCCCACCAGCGGACCAGCATGTACGAGAACGGGTCGGGCTGGTAGAGATCGGACTTGCCCCAGAAGGCCAGGCTCAGGGCCACGTAGGGGTGGACGATCCAGAGCGGGAAGGCCCAGAAGCCCGCGAAGACCATCAGGAAGGGCGCGATCAAGAGGAGGAAGAGGGCCTGGATGGTAGCCTTCTGCGTGGCCTGCTGGGTGCTGGTGCTGCCTGCCGAGATCCACACCCCGACGAAGCCAAAGATGACCGCCATCAGCACCGAGACGGCCCACAGCATCAAGATGGAAAACAGGTCAGCCCCGGCAAACCAGCCGATCAAGCCGGCCAGGGGCATCAGAAAGGTGATCTCGCGCACCACGGGGCGAATTCCAGCCGCTACGATGCCGTCGGCATAGTCGGCCGAGTTGACCTGAGTGAGCGCCAGTGAAAGCAGGGTGCCCCGCTGGCGCTCGTTGACCACGCTGGCAGCGGTTTGCACGACCGCTTTGAGGGCAACATAGAGCACTTGCGCGAAAGCCAGCAAGACCACGATGAGCTGCACGGTGCCGGCCGTCTGGCCCAGGCCGAAATTGCGCACCGCGCTCACGCCCAGGAGCAAGGGGATGACCAGCAAGGCGCTGTAGAGCCCATAGCCAGCCACGAAGCGCTTCCAGAAGGTCTGGCGGCTCTCGGACTGGCGCTGGCAGACCACGAAGGGATTCTCGCGAAGGCCCAGGGTCCAACTGGCAAGGCGGCGGAATCGTTTCAGCATCGCGTCCTCCTAGGCGACCCGGGCCTCTTCGGCTTTGCGCCGAATCGACCACCACAAGATGAGGCAGAGCACTCCATAGAGCACAAAAGTCCAGGCCCAGGCCCACTGCCAGGCCTGCATCGGCGCGGGGTTAGACAGGCTCAGCACCGACCAGGCGGCCACCATCGGGCTGCTCAACGTGGCCAGGGGTACGTATCCGGTACTTGGACCGATGAGTCCGTAGAGCAGGAAGTCCACCATCGGACCCATCAGCACGAAACCCAGGGCCAGGAACATCGCCTTGCGACTGGCCTGCTGGCTGGAGATCGACGTGTAGGACGCCCAGGTGCCCAGCAACCCGAACAGGCTCACACAGGTCACGGCCAGGCACACGAAGAGCACGGACTGCAGGGCGTGGCCGGAGAGGATGCCCAAGCCCAGCGCGATAGGAGCGGCCGCCATCAACTCACGGGTGATGGGCCAGAGGTGAGCGGCCAGTTTGCCGGCCAGCACCTCGTCGGAGCGCAGGCGCGTAGCCAGCAGGCACTCGTAGGTCTTCTGCTCTTTCTCGAGCGAGATGGCGCCTGCCGTAGCGCTGACCGCCCGCATGGTGAGGTAGAGGATGCCCAGGAAGGCCGTGAAGCCGACCACCGATCCGAGCCAGGTGTAGACCCACTTCTCAGGATTCACCAACAGCTCGCCCGCAGTGAAGAACATCGTCACCGCGAGGGGCCCTAGCACCAATGCCATGCCTCCCCCGAAGCGAGTGACGAACGCCTGCAGCCCCTTGCCCTGGCGTCGTGCTTCCACCTGGCGCGCCCGCACGAAGATCGGATTTTCCCACAGCTGTGTGAGCATTTCCGGGCCTCCTCACCGAGATCAGGACCCCCCGTGCAACCCATGTCGCAAAACAGACGCTGAGATCTTCCTCGCCCCCCCGGTCGAATCCTCGCATCCAGGAAGTTTCTGCTCAGAGGAAAATAGGGCATCGGTGGTGCCGCGACTCCTTCTCATCCTGCTTTTAACCCTGGCGGCGGCCGCTCAGCCAGGCGAGAGTGAGCTCGACGAGCTGCTCGACTGGCAAGATCAGCAGATCGTCGAGCGCTTCTCTGCCGACGGCTCGGCCGATCATCGCTGGGACGGCCTCTTGCAGTCGCTGGCCGAGCAACTGGTCGTGGGAGTGAGTCAGATATTCCCAGGCCAGGGCCAGCCGATCAGCTTTCGAGTCTTTCGCCACAAGCTGGGCTTCAACGCGGTGTGCTGGCACCGGGTGGTCATCGTGGATAGCCTGCTCATGGAGGGACTGGAGAGGCTTTCTCAAGGCCAGGCTGTCTACGGCAAGCTGGACACCCCGTATACCGAATCGATCCTTCGCCAGGTCAGCATGGAACGAGCCGAGCTACCCCCACCCCCAGGACTCACCTGGGAGCGCGAGCAACAGGCCCACAAGCTCTTCGAGGAAGTTCTGGCAGCCTGGATCTGCCATGAAGTCAGCCACGCCTACCTCGGGCACGCCCGCGAGCGGTTGCGCCAGGCACGTCGTCTCGAGCAGGGCAATCCCCAGGCCAACCCGCTGCTGCTTGATCAGCAAATCCGCAATCACCTAGACTACCAGCTTGGACCCTCCAACGAGCTGGAGGCCGACCGCTATGGCGCCCGCCTGGCGGTGCGCTCAGGCTTCGGTCTGGACGGCTACCGGCGAGCTCTCTGGATCATCGCTCGCTTGGAGAAGCTCTCAGGGGCTGACGCAAGCTTTTATCGCACACATCCTCAACCGGAGCAGCGAACCCGTGTGCTGCAGGAGGTCGAGGCAGAGGAGTCCCCCGGGCGATCTTGAACCTTGTTCGTGCGGTGCTGAACAACGGCGACACACTCGCGTCGCGCTATCAGGTCGAGAAAGTCCTCGGACAGGGAGGCATGGGAGCGGTCTATCTGGCCCGCGACCTGCGTATTCCCTGCCACTGGGCAGTCAAAGAGATGACCGCCGAGCCCGAGGCCGAGGCCATGTTCCGGGCCGAGGCCGAGGTGCTGTGCAGCCTCAAGCATCCCAACCTGCCTCGCATCACAGACTTTTTCGGCGAGAACGGCAAGCAGTACCTGGTCATGGACTATGTAGAGGGCCCCACCCTCGAGCAGGTGCTCGGCCAGCGCCAGCTCACCCTGGCTGAAGTGATTGACCTGGGTCGGCAGTTGAGCGAAGTGCTGGAGTACCTGCACGCTCTGACGCCCCCTCTTATTTTTCGCGATCTCAAGCCGGCCAACGTCATCATGGCCCCGGCCGGGGTCAAGCTGATCGATTTTGGCATCGCCCGCCACTTTCAGCCGGACAAAGCAAGCGATACTCGAGCTCTCGGCACCCCCGGCTATGCTGCCCCCGAGCAGTATGGCCACGGCCAGTCCGACGAGCGCACCGATCTCTATGCGCTGGGAGCCACCTTGTATCACGCCCTGAGCGGGCGCGACCCGGGCCAGGCTCCTTTCCAGTTCCCGCCCCTGGGTCTGGCCGAACCGGGCCTGGAGGCGCTGGTTCTGAAAGCGGTCAGCCTGGAGCCAGCCAGCCGCTTCCAGTCCGCCCGCGAGCTGCGCCTGGCCCTGCAGGCCCTGGGCGGAGGCCAGCAACTGCCCACCCAGGTGCTCCACAGCTCGCCTGCGGGATTCGACCCCCGGGAAGTGCGCCTGGGGGTGGTGCGTCGGGGTGAGTCGGTCAAGCGCAAGATCGTGCTCAAGGGGGACTGGAACGCCCGGTTGGTGAGCAACCAGCGCTGGCTGCAGGTCGAACCCGAGCACGTACAGGGAAAAGATGTGCGCGTCGAGTTGATCGCCCGTACCTCCGGGCTCAAGGAAGGGGGGCACTTTCAGGCTGAGCTGACAGTGCAGGGCCAACAGGGAATTCGGCCGATGTCTGTGGAAGTGGACGTCGAGCGCGCCCACGTCAGCTTCTTCAGCCAGGCGTTGAGCTTCCTGCTCTGCCTGGCCAGCGTGCTGCCGGTGATCGGGTTCGTAGCCACCGGAGTTCTCGGGGTGGCCTACTTCTCGACTCCGCGCCGCGAGCGCGCGGCCATGAGGATCTTCGTGGCCGTGGCGACGCTGCTGAGCACGCTCTGGTTGGGCTTCTTTACCCTGGTAGGGGTGGGACTCTACCAACTGCCCTGGGATCGGTGGCTGCAATGAGAAAGGGAGGCGCATGAACTGTCCCACCTGCGGGAGCGAAAACGCCCCCGACTCTCGCTTCTGTGAGGACTGCGGGGCCCAACTGACAGTCTCGCAAGAAGGCATGGTCGCGGTGGCGGTTCAGGAGGGGCCTCTTGCCCCGGGACGGGTGCTGCAAGAGCGCTGGCGCGTCGATGAATTGCTCGAAGAAGGGCGCATCAACCGCTATCTGGCCGTCGATCTGCACTCTGACGATCAGCCCGCGCTACTCCTCGAGTGCTCCGACGTCAATCTGCTGGGCGCCCAGCACGACCTGGTGCGCTCCCTGGGGGATCCTTCTCTCTGGACTGGAAGCCATCGATTTGAAGAGGAAGGTCGACTCTACCTGGCCGGGGTGCGGCCAGGCGAGGCCACGTTCGAGCAAGAGATCACTTCTGAGCTTGCCCCGGAGCGTGTGGCCCGGGTGGGCGTCGAGGCTCTGCGCGCCCTGGAGGCCCTGCATCAGAACGGCTTGCTGCATCTGGCCCTGCAACCCTCGCGCATCTGGGTCGGGGGTGAGCGGGCCGTGCTCGACCCGTACGAGCGGCTCTGCCGGGTTCAGTCTCCCGACGAGAATTACAGCGTGACTCCTGGCTACTCCTCACCCGAGGCTTACGGCATGCAGGGGGGGGTTCTCGACCCCCGTTCGGACCTCTTCAGCCTGGGAGCGGTGCTTCACTTCGCCCTCAGCCGCCAGCGTCCCGACCTCGAATCGCGCGAGAGCTTCTTCAGTTTCCCCCGATTGAGTGGTGGGAAAATCGGCGAGGTGGTCATGCGCGCGGTATCCAAAGCACCCTCTGACCGCTTCACCACCGCCGGCGAGATGCTGAACGCCCTGGAGGCTTGCCTGGCCGATCCGGCCGATACAAGGGCCGCAACACCCGTGCTGGCCGGGTACGAGATCGCCATGAAGACGGACATCGGCTGCGTGCGCTCGATCAATCAAGATGCCTGCGCTGAGGTGCAATTCGTGGTCTGGGAGAAGGACGTGCCCACCCGGGCCCACCTGGTGGTGGTTGCCGATGGCATGGGAGGCGAGGCCGAGGGAGACAAGGCCGCCTCACTGGCGGTGCGTTCGCTGGCCCGCGAGGTGTTGACCTCGGTGTTGCACTTCCAGGTGGCCGGCGAGACCAACCGGCTTCTCCCCACGGACCCCATCGAGCGAGCCCGGGTGCTGCTCGAGCGCGGCATCGAGACGGCCAACCGCTCCATCCACGACTACGCCGAGCTCGATCCCTCACGGCGTGGCATGGGCTGCACCATGACGGCGGTGCTGCTGGTGAGGGATACGGCCGTGATGGGCCACGTGGGCGACACCCGCGGCTACCGTTTCCGGGGCGGCGAGCTCGACCTGGTGACCACCGACCACTCGCTGGTGGGACGACTGGTGCAGATGGGCCAGATGAACCGCGAGGAGGCGCGCAACTCGCCCCAGCGCAGCATCATCTACCGCGCCCTGGGCACCAATCCCGAGGTGGAGGTGGATCTCTACGAGCGCCGTCTGGCGCCGGGCGATTACCTGCTGATCTGCTCGGATGGCGTCTGGGAATACTACCAGGACGGTGAGCTGAGCGAGTTCTTCGGCCGCGGGCCTAACGCGGCCGAGGCGGCCGACTGGTTGGTGGCCACCTGCCTCGAGCGAGGGGCGGATGACAACGCCACCTGCGCTGTCATCCGTCACCTCTGAGCCAGCCTTTACTCCTCCGGCGGGGTGGTCGGCTCGCCGCCCAGCGTGCGCTCGCGGCGCCGCCGGTCGTTGGGCTTGATGGCCTCGGCGACAACCGCCAGCGAACGCTTGTGCTGACCGTCCACCAGGATCTCCACGCTGTAGGTGCCGGCCACCGGAATGCTCATCGACTGGAGCGAGATGCTCATGGGCATGATAATGCGCTCGCCTGGCTTGGCGTGGTCGGGGATGCGATTGAGCTGAAAGTCGGCATCCATCTCGGCCAGGCGCTTGCCGTCCTGGTCTTGCAGCACGATGGTCATGCGGTGGTGCCGCGAAGCCTCGATGGGATGCACTTCCAGCACCATCGCCAGGCTGACGCCCATGGCGGCCGGAAATCGGTCGCGCCAGAGCCGGTTGATCCCCCCGCCGAGAACGTGCAACAGGCCCTCGCGGACCGTGGCAAAATCGCAAAGCATGGCGTCAATATGCATGGGGCGGGCTTCCTGAGGCACGGCGAACTTCCCTGCCCGCTACTGGGAGAAAGCCGATAGTTGAAAATGCGGCCGAAACAACCTCATGCAGCCAGGTTCGGTCCCCGTCTTCAGGACTTCCTTCCCAATGAGATGGAACTCTAACAGTTCTCCAGTTGTCCCCAGGCGCTGGCCATGGTATCCTTTGCATGCATTCAAACCCGGGGGTGACCGGATTCGACGGGAAGCTGATCGGGCCGAAGATGCGAGCCGAGTTGCCGAATCACTCGTTAATCAAGTCGGAAACAAAACAAACGCCAACAAGAACGTTATCCCGTTCCCGGCTCGCCACCAGGCGAACCTGGCGCTGGCCGCCTAAACAACGGCCATGTCCATCCGCCCTCGCTGATTGGGGCGGAACCGGGCATCACCTAGATCGGCTACCCAGATAGGGCTACGCACCTGGCCCCGAGGGGAATCAGTTGGGTGCTCAGGTTGAGCGGATCCTGTCCGGAGGAGTCGAGCAACCTTAAATAAAATCCGGAATACGCTCGTAGAGTCAGCGGCTAAATCCTTTTCGGACGCGGGTTCGACTCCCGCCACCTCCACCAAAGAGGGCCTCGGAGACGAGGCCCTCGTTCTTTTCTGTCACTCCTTGAGGGCGTAGCGCATGGCCTTCTCGACCTCGCGCTGGGCGTCCTTAGCGGCCTCGCTCTCCCGCTTGTCATAAAGCTTCTTGCCCTTGCCCAGGGCCAGCTCCACCTTTACTTTCCCGTTCAGGAAGTAGAGCCGCAAGGGAATGAGGGTGAGCCCCTTCTCCTGGGTCTTGCCGATCAGCCGGCGGATCTCCATGCGGTGCAGAAGCAGCTTGCGGGGCCGCAAAGGGTCGTGGTTAAAACGATTACCTTTGTCGAACGGGCTGATGTGCAGGTTGTAGAGCCACACCTCGTTTTGCTGCACTACCGCATAGGCGTCGGTCAGGTTGGCCTTGCCCTGGCGAAGCGACTTCACCTCGGTGCCCACCAGCACCAGACCACACTCGAGCGTCTCGAGAATGTGATACTCGTGACGAGCCTTGCGGTTGAGCGCGATGTTGCGCTCGCGCGGGGCGGGCTTATCGGTCAAGAGCGTAGAGCTCGCCGAACTTGGTCTCCAGGTAGCGCAGGAAGGGGCCGCACTGGATCCGCTCCCCGGTGACCTTCTGAACCAGGTCTTTGGGCAGGTACTTCTTGGCCCGCGAGTGCACGTGCTCGATCAACCAGCTCAGCACGAGCTTGAACTGGCCGGTCTCCATCAGCTCATCCACGTTGGGAAGCTCCTCCAGCATGCGCTCCCACAGCTGAGAAGCCACCACGTTGCCGATCGAATAGGTGGGAAAATAGCCCAGGATGCCGTGAGCCCAGTGGATGTCCTGCAGGCAACCGGCCCCATCGTTGGGCACACTGACCCCCAGATACTCTGAGTAGCGGTCGTTCCAGGCATCGGGCACGTCCTTGATGGCCAGTTTGCCCTCCATAATCTGAAGCTCGAGCTCGAAACGGATCATGATGTGCAGGTTGTAGGTCACCTCGTCGGCCTCGACGCGGATGAGCGAGGGCTCGACCCGATTGATGGCCCGGTAGAACTGCTCCACCGTGTAGCCGTGCAGCTGCTCAGGGAAAAAGCCCGCCAGCTTGGGAAAATAGCGCTTCCAGAAGGGGCGGCTACGGCCCACCAGGTTCTCCCACCAGCGCGACTGGCTCTCGTGGATGCCCAGCGAGGCACCGCCCCGCAGCGGGGTGTGGTTAAACTGAGGAGGCGAGCCTTGCTCGTAAAGAGCGTGACCTGCCTCGTGCAGAGTGCCAAAGAGCGAGGGGGCCAGGAATCGCTCGAAATACCGCACCGTGATGCGCACATCGTGAGCCGAGAAGGAGGTGCAGAAGGGATGGGCTGAGATGTCCTGGCGCCCACGGTTGAAGTCATAGCCGATCTCCTCGGCCATGAACTTGGCGAACGCGATCTGGCGCTCGACCTCGAACCTCTGGTGCAGCGGCGAAGAGTCCAAATTGATGCCCGACTCGCGAATTCGCCTGACCAGGGCCACCAGACGGGGGCGCATCTCGTCAAACATGGCCCGCACCTCGGCGGCTGTAGTACCGGGCTCCCACTCGTCAAGCAGAGCGTCGTAGGGATGCTCTTGATAGCCGCGGGCCTCGGCGATCTGGCGAGCCAGATCCCAGATCTTCTCCAGGTGAGGCGCAAACAGGGGAAAATCAGATGAGCGCTTGGCCTCCACCCAGTTCTCATGGGCCAGGCTGCAGGTGCGGCTGAACTCCTCCACCAGACTGCCGGGGACGTTGGCCCCCCGGTTGTAGTGGCGGCGGGCCACCCTGATCAGGCAGGCCTCGTCGGAGTCTTCCGCAGCTCCGTTTAGCTCGTTGGCGGCCTCGTCGAGCAGCCTGGCCGTCTCGTCCGCAGTCAGGATCTCGTGGGCCAGCCGGTCGATGGTGGCCAGTTGCTGGGCCCGGGGACCGCTCCCCTGAGGAGGCATGTAGGTCTGCTGGTCCCAGCTCAACAGGCTGGAGGTGCTGCGCAGGTCCCAAACGGTGGACAGACGCTTCTTCAATTCGGCTAGCTTGCTCATGGGCAGGGCCTTTTCTACAGTCCCGCACTTTGACCTGTTCAGAATCAGAACGCGCACACTGTTCTGAGGCGTTCAACGGTGCTATGAGCGAGCGCTCGTCCCTGCGAGATTTGCCGGCCATTTTGCAGCAAATTCTCCGAGCAGCAGGCTTCGCCCCCAGATCAGAGAAACCGCCCCGGCTATGATCATCGAGATGGAAAAGGGCCACCCGACCACGGTCGAGGCCATTCGCAAGGTTGCCGCGCGGCACGGCAATACGCTGGAAGTCATCGAAGGAAGCGAGGTCTATGACACGCTGCACGTCATCGGTGACGTGCGCTCGCTGGCCGGCCAGGCTGACTACCTGGCCAACCTGCCCGGAGTCGAGCGGGTCTGGCGCATCAGCTCGAGCTACAAGAATATCGCCCGGGTGGTGGGCGACGGCAAGCGGCAGGCGGTGCACCGCCTGCGTCGGGTGGTGGAGGTGAGCGGCCCCGATGGCCTGGTGCGCCGCATCGGGGGCGGGAAACACATCTTTCTGGCCGGCCCTGACTCGGTGCAGACCGAGGAGCAGACCCTGACCCAGGCCCGGATGCTGGCCACCATGGCTGATCGGCTCAAGATTCGGGACCGAATGATCTTCCGAGCCGGGGCCTTCAAGCCGCGCACTCGTCCCACCGACTTTCGGGGGCTCGGTCTGGAGGGTATCGCAATTCTCGATCGGGTGCGCCAGGAGACGGGTATCCCCTACATCACCGAGGTAATGGATCATACCCTGGTGGAAGAGCTGGCCGACCACGTGGACATGTTCCAGATCGGCACCCGCAACGCTCAGGACTTTGCTCTGTTGGAGAAGGTCGGCAACTCGGGCACGCCGGTCATGCTCAAGCGCGGTTTCGGCAACGACGCCGAGGAGTGGTTCAACGCCGCCGAGTACATTGCCAATCAGGGCAACCTCGACATCGTGCTCTGCGAGCGGGGCGTCAAAACCATGTTCGCCAAGAACGGCTACAATCGCTTCACCCCCGACCTTAATGTGCTGCGCCACGCCAAGGAGAAGACCATCCTGCCGGTCGCCTTCGACCCCAGCCACGCCGCCGGCGACGATCGGCTCGTGGTTGAAAACCTGCTGGCCAGCCTCGCCTTCCTGCCGGACGCCAGCATCACCGAGGTGATCCACGCCGAGTCGTTTCGCGTCGAGCAGCTGTGCGATGCCCGTCAGGCCCTGCTGATCGAGCTTTACGAAAGAGCCGTGGAAGCCATTCTGGCCTTCGAAGCAGGGGTAGCGCCCCTGCTGCAGCAGGTGGAGGACCACTTCGAGCTGCGCCGGGGAGCCACCCAGGAGGCGGGAGCGCGATGATCCTGCTTTTTCTGCTGGTTTTACTCGCCGCTCCTGGACTGGCCCAGAGCCTCTCGGTCATGGGAAATCCCCGTCAGGGCGACCCTCTCTTCGTGTCGGTTCAGGGGGTGCCGTCCGGCACGACCGGTACCCTGCGGTGGGCGAACCAGCGCTTGGAGCTCTCCCCCGCCGACGAGCAGGGAGTGATGCGCACGGTGGCTCCCGTTCCTGTTGATCTGGCGCCGGGCTCGCATCCCATGGTGGCCGAGCTCTCCGATCAGACCCGGCTCGAGCGCAAGGTGCCGATCAAAAGAAGGCCCTTTCCTTCCCAGGAGATCTGGCTCAGCGAGGCCACCCTGACCTCCTACTCCAATCCCCAGAACAAGGCCGACGACGAGGCCATCCTGGATGCGCTCAAGCCCTTCGAGCCTCAACGCCTCTGGTCGGGAAGCTTCCTCCTGCCCTGCCAGGCTCCCCAGACGACAGGCTTTGGCGCCAAGCGCCTCTACAACGGTTGGAAGCGCAGCTACCACAAGGGCCTCGATCTGGCCGGCTGGGATGGCCAGGAGGTGCTGGCCCCGGCCAACGGGGTCGTGCTGCACACTGCCCAGGGCATCGTGAACGGCAACACCATTGTGCTGGGCCACGGCCTGGGACTGGGCACAAGCTACTTCCACCTCTCCAGCATCGAGGTGGAGGAAGGTCAGAGCGTCAAGCGTGGTCAGGTCATTGGTCGTGTGGGCGGCACAGGCGGCTTTGCACCTCACCTGCACTGGGAGCTGCGGGCCCACGGGGTACCCGTCGAGCCCCACGCCGTGCTGGAGCTGCCCGCCTCCTGGCGCTAGGCTACTGGCCTTTCTGCTGCAGTTTCCGAGCGATCGCGTCAGCCAGAGCCTGGTTGCCGGTACGGGCTCCCCCACCGGCAGGTTTTGCGGATTCAGGAGCCCCGAACTTGGGCGTGGGTGCGGATGTCCCCCCGGTGGAGGCAGCCTCACGGCCAGCAAACAACCCCGCCAATCCCCCGGTGACGGTGGACTGTGACGAGAAGGCCGAGCGCACCGGCCCCGAAAGGTCAGCCGAGCTGGTGGCGGCCATCTTCCTCTTCTCCATATCATCCACGACCCTGGCGGCCGCTTCAGCATCCACCTTGGGCAGCGGATTCCAGGGCAGCTTCTTGGGGTCGGGCGGACCCGCGATCTGTTGGCGAATCTGCGTCACAACCGCCGGACGCACAAAGAGCAGCGGCGGCGGTACATGCAGGTTGCCCGGTTGGGGCGCGGATGGTAACGGCGCAGGGCCGCGTCCGGGCGGGCCTACGGGCGGAGCGGCAGCCATAACCGGTGGAGGGGGGACAGCGGGCCGGGCGCCGGTCGGAGGGGCAGCCGCCATAACGGGTGGAGGACCGACAGGTGGAGCCGCCGACATCACCGGAGGTGCCCCCACCGGGGGAGGACCGGGAGGACGCGGAGGCTGGCCCGGCGGCCCGGGAGGCGGGGCCGGGGGGGCTGGCATTCCGGTCGGAGGAGCGGGACGGGGAGGCAACCCCGGGGGTGTCGCTTGCGCACCAGGCGGGCCGACCGGAGATGGTGGCATTCCAGGAGGACCTGGAGGGCGAGGGGGCATTCCGGGAGGACCCATGGCGGCGGGGGGCTGCGGCGGCACACCTGGAGGTTGGGCCATTCCTTGCGCACCTGGCACCCCGGGCGGCATCGGACGTGGAGGCATTGGGGGTAGACCCTGTGCCGCCTGAGTTGGCGGGCCTGCCCGAGCCTGAGGGGGCTGGGGGACCGGTGAAGCCGGGACCGGGGCACCAGGCGACGCAGGAGCCGACGGTCCCGGCCCTCCTCCGCCAAGGCGGGCAAGCCCGGCCTGAGCTTCGGCATTGCCCGGGTCGAGCTCGAGGGCGACCTTGTAGATCTCTGCCGCTTTGGCGACGTTCCCCCGCCGATGGTACAGCTCTCCAGCGCCGACGTAGTATTTGGCGGCCTTGGGACCCTGACCCATGTCACGGTAGAGTTCGGCTACCTCGAGTCGGTGCTGTGCCTCTTCCTCGGTCGGGACGTCCATCTGCCGGCCTTTCTGCGATGTTGTGGGGCTGATATTCGCGGATTCGTCATGATCTCCCTTCGCGGTAACAATCCGTTTACACGGTGCTCGTCCGATGCAGCTATGCTGTGGTCGCCATGATCTCCGGCTTGAGCCCAAGCGATCGACACAGCTGGCAGCTGCGCCGCCAGAGCCAGGCCGATCTGTCTCCAAATGGTGGCTATGAAAGCCAGTCCGCCGGTGACCTCGTCGTGCTGCGCGAACGAGAGACGGGCCGAACCCGAAGCCTGGCCGTGCCCTCCGAGGTGACCCTGGAACGCACCAGCGTTGCCAACGGCGGTCAGACGGCCGCCTTCAGCGGTAAAGACTCCAAAGGCGCCGTCCATCTCTACCGCGGCCGACCCGATGAGGCACCGCAACTCGTTGAGAACCGCTTTGCGCTCTACGGTATCGACCTGTCCCCCGACGGTCAACAGCTAGCTTACATCTCACTCGATCAGGTGCAGGTGCATGATGGCCAGCAGAGCCGTACCCTGGCGAAGCTTCCCAGTCAGCTTGACGAGGTGCACTACCTGCAGGACGGACGTCTGCTGGTGCAGGGCCACACCACCTGCTGGTCCAACGGTCGCGTAGAGACCTTCTGGGTGCTGGATGAGGCCGGACAGAGCCAGTTCCTCGACGATCCCAATCTTGCCGAGGAGCTCTCACCGGGTGTTCTCAGCGCTCTCGATGAGGGCTACCAGAACGCCTTTCCCATGGCAGACCCGGCCCAGCGTAAGACCTTGATGGGGCAGTTCGGCTACCACACCCCGACATACCGGATCCCCTCACCCACCAGAGAGCGCATGGTCTTCTCGGTCAAGTCCCGTTTCTCGCCGACGGACCCGCGCCAGGGTATCTACCTGGTGCAAGGCGGAAAAGGTGAAGCGCAACGCGTCCGCCAGGGAGAGGGGGTCGACCTGATCGCCGGACGTGAGCTGGCCTCGGTGACCTGGAGTGCCGATGGATCGGAAGCGGCTCTAGTTCTGGGTCGGGGGTCAGCGGATGCCTATGCCTGCGTGGTTGGGGCCGAGGCCGACCAGGCGGTCGTTCTCCCCTACCGCCTGGACCAGGGCAAACCCGAATGGTCCGAAAGTAGCCGCTATCTGGCCGTGCAGGTTGTGGTGGACGATCTGACCAGCATCTTCTGCTTCGATACCGAGAAGCGAGCCTTCTTTCCGGTAGTGACGGGCTATCGTCTGGAAGGCTGGAAAGAGGACCGGCTGCTGGTCCGTCGAGGCGACGAGGCGCCGCTGGAGCTCGAGCCCAACACGATGGACCCCCGATTCGCGCCAGGCCAACTGTTCGGCAGTCCGCTGCCCGAGCAGGGACTCGACCCGGGCGTGCGCGTGGAGCCCGACCACGTGGTGGTCGGCGGAGTGCGAGTCCCACGAAAATCGTAACAAAGGACGAAAGAAGCCTAAACCTCGAGCCCAGTTCCCTTTACAAAAGTACGTGCCTTCTGCTCCAGGCTCTGGCGCTGGAAAGCCTCCCACTCGCGCTTCTCCTTGACTTTGGTCTCGAGCACGTCGCGGAACTCGCGGAAGGGCCGATGACTCGTCATAGCTCGCTTCAGGTTCTCCTTGAGCTTGGGATCGTGCACCTGGGCGATGAAGCGCTCCATGTCGGCATGATTCTCGCGCGGGCTCGACTTGGGCACCTGAATGTACTTGCCTTTGTCGGTAGCCAGGGCCTTCTTGATCTGCTCGAGTTGGGCCCGGTTCTCCAGGTCGATCTTGATGATTTTGCCAGAGGCCCGCTCGATGAGATACTGGTTGGCCGGCTCGTGGTCGCCCAGGATCTGAATCAGTGCTTTGAGATCGACTTTTGCCATGCTTCACCTCACCACGGAAACAACATGAGGGCCACGGCTCGGGTCCAGTAAGCGATAGCCTGGTCGACTTTGCCGCGCTGGTAAAACAGCGTGCCCAGATTATGGTAGACATGCCAGAACTTGGGATTGAGCTGGACCACTTTGTCCCATTCCAGGATACACAGCTCGATCTTGCCCTGCTCGAGATAAGCCTCGCCCAGGTTGTAGTAGGACTGCCAGTGATTGGGATTGATCTGGGTAACCCTTTGCCACTCCATTACGGCCGCGTCCACCTGGCTGCGGTGGAAGAAATACGTGTTGGCCAGGTTCCAATGGGCCGGCCAGTGCTCGTCTTTGAACTGGATGGTCTTCTGCCACTGGCTGATGGCCTCGTCGAACATCGACTGAGCGTAGTAGGCGTTGCCGAGATTGTTGTGGGCCTGCCAGAAGCCGTATTTGGCGCGTGTAGCCTTCTCCCACTCACGTACGGCCAGATCGACGTTGCCTTTCTCGTAGTGCATGTTGCCCATGTTGTAGTGGGCCTGGGCGAACTCAGGGTTAACCTCGACCGACTTCTTCCAGCACTCGATGGCTCCGTCGGTATCGCCCTGCTCCATCTTGAGCGAGCCCAGGTTGTAGAGAGCCACGGCGAACTGAGGATCAAGCTCCAAAGCCCGCGACCAGTGGTCCTTGGCCTCGTTCTTGAGCCCCTTTTTGTAATAGGCATTGCCCAGGTTGTAGAGCACCTCGGCGAACTGAGGGTTCAAAATAAGGGCCTTCTGCCACTCCTCAATGGCCGAGTCGAGCTTGCCTTTCTTGTAAAAGCCGTTGCCCAGATTGTAGTAGGCAGGCGCGAACTTGGGGTTGAGAACGGTGACCTTGCGGTATTCCTCGATTGAGTTGTCCAGCGCACCCTGGCGATAGAAGGCCGAGCCCAGGTTATAGTGGGCGACAAAATTGTTGGGGTTGAGGTCGACTGCTTTGCCATACTCCACGATTGCGTCAGGCAAACGACCCAGGCCGTCCAGGGCGGTGCCCAGGTTATTGTGGGTGAGAGCGTTGTACGGATCGAGGTTGGTGGCTTTTTGCCACTCCATGATGGCCAGGTCGAGCTTACCCTGTTTGTAGTAGTTGTTGCCCAGTATGTTGTGCAAAGCCGCCTGCGATGGGCTGATCTGGGTCTTGTAGAGGTCTTCCTGAACCTCTTCCACTTTGAGTCCCTCGATCAGGTCCCCTACATTCTGAAAGCGCTCCGAGGGGTCCTTGCGCATGCACTTGAGAATGGCTTCCTCGATCTTCTCGGGGATCAGGCGGTTGATAGTGAGGGGGCGCGGAGGGTCGGCGGTGAGATGGAGCTGGATCACGGCCGGCAGGTTGTCGGCTCGGAAGGGCACCTGTCCGGTCAACATCTCAAAGAGCAGAACGCCCAGCGAGTAGATATCGGCTCGCCGGTCGACTTTTTCGCCGCGAGCTTGCTCGGGAGAAAAGTAGAAGCAGGAGCCGAGCACCTGACCAGGTTGAGTCAGGGTCTGCGACGCTCCCACCCAGGCGATGCCAAAGTCGGCCACTTTCACCTTGCGGTCTTCGGTGACCATAATGTTCCCCGGCTTGACATCGCGGTGCACGATGCCGTGCTGGTGGGCGTAATCGAGGGCCTGGGCCATGGGGACAAAGATCTCCAGAGCCTCCTGCACCCCCATGGGGCCGCGCCGCTCGCGCAAGATGACGTCGAGGGAAGAGCCGTTTATGAACTCCATCACCAGGTAGTAGATGCCATCTTGCTCGTTGATGTCGTAGATGCCGATGATGTTGGGGTGGTTGAGTCGAGCGGCGGCCTGAGCCTCGCGGATGAAGCGCTCCTTGGAGTCGGGGTTACCCACGAGTTGCTGGGACAGGATTTTGATGGCCACGTGCCGGTTCAAGAGCGGATCGTGGCCTTTGTAGACCACGCCCATGCCGCCGCGCCCGAGCTCTTGCATGATGTGGTAGCGGCCAATGGTTGCGGAAACGCTCATCGAGCCTGAAGCCTTCTACGGAAGCTCAGGCTCGCCCTGTCGGCGGTCAACGACCGAACGGATTGCGATTCCTGGGTGCGTCCACAGGCAGAGTGGCGGCCGCCAGGACACCACCTGCAAGGCCGAACAGATGGCTCTCCCAGGAGACTGCTTTTTTGCCCGGCAACACGCCCGCCAGGCTTCCGGCAAAGAGCGCGGTGCTCAGCACGCTGAGAACGATGGGAAGGGGCCGGCGGTCGAACAGGCCCCGGGTCATGAGAAATCCGAGGTAGCCGTAGACCACGCCGCTTGCGCCCAGGTGGATGGCGGTGCGACCGGCGGCCCAGGTTCCCAGCCCTGCAGCCAGGCCCGACATGATGGTCACGTCGCGGAACTTCTTGGGTCCGTGCAGCGCGACCAGCGAGCCGGCCGTCAGGACTCCGAGTGAGTTCGAGAACAGATGCTCCCAGTTGCTGTGCAGGAAAGGGGCCAGCGGAACGCCCACCAGCCCGGTGACCGACCTGGGCACGATGCCAAAATTGTCAAGCGCGCCGCCAAGCACCGTGTCCAGCGCCTCAGTGCCCCAGCAGGCCGCCAGGAAGCCAAGGGGGCTTCCCACCGCGGCCGCGGCCAGGCCCAGCCCTGTCTTCTCGCCCTGTTGCTTGATACCGGACAGCGAGACGACCTCGCGGGCCCTGGTCAGATCGGCAACCGAGTCCTGAGAGACGCTCTCCTCGGTCGATTTCTCGACGCGATGGGCGTTCGCCGGGCGGGAGGTTGCTGCGATGACGGGGGCGACGACCATTGAGCGCTCTCCTTCTTAAGACCTCTATACGGCCCGACCCGGAAAATTCTCTGAACCGTCAGCGCTGGAAGAAGGGGGTGTGATTGCCCAGTTTCAGAGCGGGACACTCGCTCTTGAGGCGGGCGAGCATGGCGGGCACTCCCAGCACTCGCCCGCCCGGGCGACGCACCCACTCGGCGTAGAGGTCCGGATCGATGTTGAGGTTGCGAAGCTGGATCATGGTCACGCCCTGCCCGTTCACGAAGCGCACCAGGGCCTCCACTTCCTCCTCGGCATCGTTCCAGCCTGGCATGACCAGGTAGTTCAGGCACACCTGCAGACCGTTGTCGGCGGCCATGCGCACCCCGGCAGCGACATCGACGAAAGAGTAGTTGCGCGGCTGGTAATAGGTTGTGTATTGCTCGTCGAGCACGCTGTTGAGCGAGACTCGGATGGAATCGAGCCCTGCCGCGATGACCATCTTGAGACCAGCCGGGCGCGAGCCGTTGGTGTTGAGATGAATGCAGCCCTGGTCAGTCTGCTCTCGCATGGCCCGGATCGAGCGAGCGATCAACTCGGCACGCAGCAATGGCTCCCCCTCGCAGCCCTGACCGAACGAATAGATGGCCTGGGGAGCCTTCAGGTGCTCGAGTCCGACCTCGACGATCTCCTCTTGCGTGGGTACGAAGTCGAAGCGCTGCTGCGGGGATGCCGGCATGTCGTCAGGCTGGAGCGAGATGCAACCGCGACAGACGGCGTTACAGGCGGGGGAAACCGGCACGGCGCCCTCCCAGCGTTTATAAAAGACATTCTGGGCGTTGTAACAACCATACTCGGTGGCGCAGATTGCCAATTGGCGCAAGACCCGGTTCTCGGGTGATGCTTTGAGGCGCCGGGAGATGCGCGCTTTGAGGTCCTTGCCGTGGTAACGCGAGGGCGCCCAACGGGGGTTGGCGTCGGTCTGCACGGCAGCGGCGTACAGCTCACCACGCCGGAACACGACCGCGGCATAACCGAACAGGGGCAGATGGGGAGCACCTTCCTCTCGCCTGTAGGCGGGTAGCAGCGTGCGAATGTAGCCGGAAGGCAACGAGCAGGCCAGCACCAGGGCGCCCTCGAGCGGATGTGGCTCACCCGAGGCTCCCCGGGGCCAACCCACCGCCTGGCGGCCGGGCAGATACATGACCGAGCTGTGAGCAGGAAGAGCGGTCAGCTCCTCCGGGTGGGGGGGCCGAATCTCGACTCCAGTTCGGGCCGCGGCGACCCAGGCTGGCTCTTCCCAGAATGATCCGTCCGGGGCCGAGGCGGCCAGGACATAGCCCAAGGATACGTCTCGGGCCCGTCCCGGGTTGGCCCCGCGCCGTGGTTTACTGCCCGCGGGCGTGGGAAACCTCGCGGCCCAGCGTGTTCAGAAAATCCTCATTGGTCTTGGTACGCCGCATGCGCTCGATGACCGCCTCGGTCGGATCCTGACCGTCGCCGAGCAGATCGAGAGCCCTGCGCATCAGCCAGATCTTCTTCAACTCCTCCTCGCCAAGCAACAGCTCCTCGTGGCGAGTACCCGACTTCTTGATGTCAATGGCCGGGAAGATCCGACGTTCGGCCAGCCGACGACTGAGATCCAGCTCCATGTTGCCGGTGCCCTTGAACTCCTCGAAGATGACCTCGTCCATCTTTGAGCCGGTGTCGATCAGGGCGGTGGCGATGATGGTCAGGCTGCCACCGTTCTCAATATTGCGGGCGGCCCCGAAGAATCGCTTGGGCATGCGCAGGGCGGCCGTATCCAAACCACCCGTGAGAGTCCGTCCCGAGGGCGGGGTGATGTTGTTGTAAGCGCGCCCCATACGGGTCAGCGAATCCAGCAAAATCACCACGTCCTTACCCATCTCGACCATGCGCATGGCTTTGGCCAGCACCAATTCGGAGACATGGGCGTGCTGCTCAGGCGGTTCGTCGAAAGTGGACGAGATCACCTCGCCTGTGATCGAGCGCTCGAAATCGGTGACCTCCTCGGGGCGCTCGTCAACGAGCAGTGCCATCAGAACGGTATCGGGATAGTTATTGATAATACCGTTGGCGATCTTCTTGAGCAAGATCGTCTTACCGGCTTTGGGTGGAGCGACGATCATGCCGCGCTGACCCTTGCCGATGGGACAGAACAGGTCAATCAAGCGTGGCGAGAGATCGCCGTCCGGCGACTCCATCGTATAGCGCTCGTTGGGGAAAATGGGAGTGAGCTGGTCGAAGTGCGGTCGGCGGCGTGCCTGCTCAGGGTCCATGCCGTTGACTGTGGACACCTTCAGCAAGCCATAGTACTTCTCGCCATTTTTGGGGGGACGCACCTGGCCCAGGACCATGTCGCCCATGCGCAAGCTGAATCTCCGCACCTGGGAAATCGAAACGTAGATGTCCGAGGGTCCAGGAAGGTAGCTACGGCCACGCAGGAAGCCATAACCTTCGGGCAGGATCTCCAACACTCCGCTGGCATAAAGGTTGCCCAGCCGCTCACGCGGCTCTCCTCGACCTTCGAATTCACCAGAAACCTCGCCGCGGTCCCAGTCGCGATCCTGGCCCCATTCACCTTCCTCGAGGTCCCAATCTTCCCCACTCTGCTCCGGAGCACGGTGGCGCGGCTCCTCGTCGCGGGGGCGATTGTCCCGATCACGGCCACCGCGCCCGCGATCACGGCCGCGGCCGCCCCGCTCTTCGTTCTCACGGACCTCGTGCTCGCGAGCCTCCTCGCGGATTTCATCGCGTACTTCGAAGACGTCCCGCTCGCGCCCGCGACCGGCCTGATGACGGCTGCCGCGACCTTCGTGCTCGCGTCCACCGCCCTCACGTCCACCCCGCTCGCGGCCCTCAGCCTCGCGTCCACCGCGCTCACGGCCCTCAGCCTCGCGTCCACCGCGCTCACGGCCCTCAGCCTCGCGTCCACCGCGCTCACGGCCCTCAGCCTCGCGTCCAAGGGCTTCCCGCCCACCGCGCTCGCGTCCACCGCCTTCGCGTCCACCGCCTTCGCGTCCACCGTGCTCGCGGCCACCGCGCTCGCGGCCACCGCGCTCGTGTCCACCGCGCTCGTGTCCACCGCGCGACTCGGCTTCACGGGCTTCGCCCTCCCGAGCGTCCTCGACTCGATACTCCTCTCGTCGGAAGCGATCCCGGGGGTGCCGGCGAGTCTCGCGCTGCCCGCCTTCATCAGGACGTGCCAGAACGGGCTCGGGCTGGGCCTCGGTCTGACCTTCTTCGCGACGATAGCGGCCAGGCCTCGGACGCGGGACATAGACATCATCCTCCGACTCAGCCACCACCGCGGGCGGCTCTTCAGCCACCGCCACAGCCACCGACGCTTCGACCATCTCCTGGCCGCCATCCGGGGCACCGAGCTTCTCGAGGATCTTGTCCACGAGCTCGTCCTTCTTCAGTTTCTGGTGTCCCGACAGTCCAATCTCCTTGGACAGGTCGAGCAACTCGGTGCGAGTTTTGCGCCGAAGCTCGGCGCCGGTGAATCGATCCATTGTACACCCCTTCTTGGGTAGCTTGTCTGTTGACCCTCGCGGGCCGGATTTTCTCTGTCCTGCGCTGACCGTTAGTCGGCCAGACGATAACGCTTGAGTTGCCAGAGACTGGCCCCGAACGCAAGCAGCGTCGACGCGGCCAGTATCTGCAGAGGCTTGCTCACTTCGCTGAAGCTCGCTCCCCCCAGAATGGCCTGGCTAAGAGCTGACTGCAGGTAGTAAGTGGGCATCCAACGAGCTGCCTGGAACATTACCTGGCTTACGTCGGCCAGCGCAACCGGCACGAACAAAACCAGATAGAGGCCTGACAAAACCGCATTGGCGGTGGCCTGGCTCTGGACGCTCAAACCGACCAGAGTGCCAAGCCCGGCGAATGCCAGACAGCCCAGTGCGATCAGGGCCAGCTCGGCCAACCAGGAGCGGGTAAACCCATGATTGAGAGCCAGCACCAGGACCGAGGCCAGAGCTGCCAGGAAGAAGCCAGACAGGATCTTTCCCGCCAGCACTTCCCACAGCTCCACTGGAGCCGCAAGTATCGCCGAAAGTGTCTTTTTCTCCTTCTCCTCCACCAGGGTTGAGGCGGTCACCATGAGCGCTCCGAGCGTCGTGAAGACCACCCAGATGGGCAGAAGCGTTTTCCGGGGAGCCCCCGTAAATTCGCGAATCTTGTCCACTCGGATGTCAGCGGGGACCTCCTGGCCAGCCTGCTCGCGCAGAGCGGACCGAATCGCCTCACGTATCACCACAACCTGACCGCGGTAGCTTTCGTCTACCGCGAGATCCAGGCGAGGGAACTGATCCTGTTCGAGGGAGCCATCGAAATCGGCAGGCACCCCCAGCAGGGCTGGAGCCCGACCTCGCTCGACCAGCTGGCGCCCCTGGCTCCAACCGGAAACCTTCTCAATTCTTATCAACTCGGAGGCCTCGAGCACCCTTACCAGGCCGCTAGACCCGGGGTCGTAGACCACCAGGAGAGGCCGACGGATGTCGGCCGCCCCCAGCGACCGCGCCATCAAGACCGACAGCACGACCGGACCGAGCAACATCACCAGAAGAGTCTGGCTGCGAGCAGCATCCTCCAGGTCTTTACCGAACAGGGCGATTATCGCGCGCAGACTGGCCAAAACGGCTCAGGGCGTGGGTTCGCTCGCCTCGTCGGGGGACGGTGCGACCTCCTTTTCGCTCGCCTGGCCGGTACCCGAGGTGACCTCGGTTTCGATCACCTCGACACCCGCCGGATCGAGTATCTCCCGAGCACTCGACTTCTGGTCCTCACTCAGACCCTTCAGGTCGAGTCGCTCATAGCTCATGATCTGGGTCTTGTAATTCTCCCGCACCAAGAACTGAATGCCATCCGAGGAAAGTAGCTTGGCTGCAGCCTTCTCGGCCTGGGCCTTCTTGGGATAGGTGGCCCCATAGGTCAAAATCTTGTCCCCCGGCTTGTATTCAAATTTATGCTTTTGGAGCTTGAGGGTCTTGGCCAGAGGCTCGAGGCTGGTCGGGTCATCTGACTCCAACACCAGTTTGTAGCCTTTGAGAACCCTCTTCTCGCCCTTCTCGCGCTGAATGGGAACCTCACCGAGGCCCGCATCCTCCAGAGCTTTCTTGAGTTTGGTAGCCTGGTCCCGCTTCTCGACCTTGATCAAAAGATCAAACTTCTTGGGCTCGGGTGCTTTGGAAAAGATGCCCTTGGCATAAGCAATCAGGGCTCCGTCCACGACGAGGCCGACAAGGACAAGTGCAATCAGGGCTCTGCGGATGGTAGACACGGCGATCCTCGCTGGAAAGCGCCTTCAGTTTAGGCGATGATACGGGAGCTGTCAATCGGAACCAGCCTGGCTGGTTGACCGCGATTCAACGCCGAAGCGTTAGATCCTCGACGAGGCGGGGTCTTCGACGGTTTCATGGAGTCTCCTTCCGGTCAGTCGGAGGAACACTTCTTCCAGCGTTCCCCCCTGGCGAAGCGCGTCTGGCTGGTCGCAAACAAGCAAACGACCCCGGTCGAGAATTGCCACCCGGGAGCACAGTTCCTGGGCCTCCTCCATGGAATGTGTGGTGAGAAACACGGTCTTGCCTGCGGCACTGAGGTCGCGCACCCTCTCGCGCACCCCCCTTGCGGCCCGCGGGTCGAGGCCTGCGCTGGGCTCGTCTAGAAACAGCAATTCTGGATCGCCCACCAGGGATCGAGCCAGAGACAATCGCTGACGCATTCCTCGGGAGAGACGGGCCACCGGATCTTGTCTGCGCTCCCAAAGGTCGAAAGAGCGCAGAAGATCTTCGCAGCGCTGGCGAGCGACCCCGTGAAGGCGGGCAAAAAAAGCCAGGTTGCTGGCCACGCTGAGGCGATCATAGTGACCCGCGTCTTCAAACGACAGGCCGATGCGGCGTCGGAGCTCGCGCCCCCGCTCAGTTGGATTGAGGCCGAGAACGCTGACGACCCCGGCCGAAGGCTTCAGTTGGCCGGTTAGAATGCGAACAGTGGTGGTCTTGCCAGCCCCGTTGGGGCCGAGGAATCCAAAAACCTCCCCCTGGTCGACCTCGAAGCTGATGTCGAGCAACGCCTCCCGGGCTCCGAAACGACGCGTCAAGCCCTGGGCCGATATAGCTACATGTAGCCCCATTCTTCTTCAAGTCTGCGACGGGCGGCGCGATTCTCGCGCATCGCCTCGTTGATCATCTCGTTGCCTTCCCAGATCACGCTCAAACCCTGATCGATCAGGTGCGCGTCTCCTGACTCGGAGAAGTGGTAGAGCGCTTCCAGGCCTTCTTCGAACTTCTCGACCCCGGTCATACCCAGATTGACTTCCTCATTGCCGTAATCGTAGTAGCCGGTCTCTCGAACGTAGGCCACGATGCCTTCTTTATGCTTCTCAAGGAACTCGAACAGATTCTTGATGAACTCGCCGAACTCGGTGGCCGACCATTGGCCGGTGCGTGCCTTCTCGGCAGCATCTCGAATCTGCTCGAATCGGCCTGTAATGTGGCCCGTGCCGCTGGAGACGGAGGTAGCGTCGATTTTTGGCAAACGGGCGTTACACTGGACGCAGAATCCAGTGCCGGGCTCATTGGCGTGGCCACAACTCAGACAGACGATCATCGGCTAGACTGCTTCGAGCGATTGCCTTTCAACAAGGTCCCCTTCGTCTCCCTCCCCCTCATCCGGTTGCCAGACGCCCTCCCTCCAGGTAGTACACCTGTTCGGCATAGGCCGCCACGGCCGGGTCGTGGGTCACCAATACGACGGTCACCTTCTGGGTATCGTTTATCGACTTGAGCACCTGCATCACCTCCTTGGTCGAGCGGCCATCCAGGTTGCCGGAGGGCTCGTCGGCCAGGATGAGGCGGGGGAGATTGGCCAGGGCCCGAGCGATGGCCACCCGCTGCTGCTGACCTCCAGAGAGGCTGTTCACGGGCTGGTTGGCCCTCTGATCCAGACCCACCGCCTTGAGCAACATGACGGCCCGCTCGTCGCGCTCGCCGCGCCTCAAAGAGGCCAGTTGCATGGGCAAGATCACGTTCTCGAAGACGGTCAGAGTGGGCAACAGGTTGTAATTTTGAAAGACAAAACCGATGTGGCGCAGACGAATGCGCTCGCGGGTTGCCTCGTCGGCGTTGGCCACGTCACGATCCTCCAGAATCACCTGGCCAAAGGTAGGATTGTCCAGGCAGCCGATCAGGTTCAACAAAGTGGTCTTGCCCGAGCCGGAGGGGCCCATCAGCGATACAAAAGCCCCTGAGGGAATGTGCAGGGTCACGTTCTCGAGCACCTTCACCGGACCGGCCGGAGATTCGTAGTACTTGTGGACGGCGTTGATACGAACGTGCATTCAGTCCCAGCGCAACCCATCGACGATCTTCAAACGCCAGACCAGAATCGACGGAATCATCGCCCCCACGAGACCCACGAAACAAGAGAGGAGCAGGGCTTCCCCCACCAGGAGCATGGTTACCTTGGCCAACGGGAAGGTTAGTTTGAACAGCACCAGCACAGCCCGGTCGAGCAGGTAGGAAGCCAGCCATCCGAAGAAGATCCCCAGCATCCCCCCGGCCAGGCTCAAAAGGACCGACTCGGCCATGATCATCAGCACAACCAGAGTGCGGCTGGCCCCGATTGCTCGTAGAGTGGCGAACTCGCGCAGGCGCTCATAGGTGGACATCAGCATGGTATTCATCGCGGCGGTGATGGCGATCAAAACCCCGATGGAGGCGATGCAAAACTGCAGCAGCCAGACGTACTTGATGTAGTCGCTTGCCACCCCCATGTACTGGGCCTTGGTTAGGGCGTGAGCGCCGGGAATGCCGAGCTCGTTGATGCGCCGAGCTACCTCCGGGGCCGAATAGGGATCGCGCAGCTTGATCCAGACCTCCTGCACCCCCCTGGCGTTGGTCTCCGCAATGGCCGTTTCCAGCGGCATGTAGACGAAGTAATCCTGAAAACTCCCCAGCCCCGAGCGCACCAAACCGGAGACCACGTATCGATTCTGGCCGTTCTGCAGCGAGGAGCCCTGGGCCAGCCCTTCATTGACGGCCAACCCTTCTCCGAGCATCACCCGCCCGGGCCCCAATGGCTCACCCAGAAAGGTGAGTCCGGGGAAGAAGACACCCATCTGGCCCGGATCCAAAGCGATGACCGGCATGACAGCTGTTCGGCCCGTCCAGGCCTGGCGAATCACCCCACCTGCGGTATCCACCTGCTCGAACTTCCTGATCTCATCGAGCCAGGTGAGTGCGATGGTATCGCTGGAGAGCCCCAGCGTCCCCACCGGGCCCGTCGGCAGGGGCACGGCCGAGTGCGGCAGCACGTACACCTGTACGTCGCGCCCGTCAAGCTCGTTGACCACTCGGCGATACAGTCCCTCGGCCAACGAGAGCAGGGCCACGAACGAGCCAACCGCAAGCAGCACCCCGATCAGCGTAAGCAAGCTACGCTCCTTGTTGCGAATCACATTGCGGAAGGCCAGGCTGACAACGATCACACCGACCTCCGACTGACCCAGGGGCTCCCCGAAAGACAAAAACGCCAGGGCCTATCGGCAGCCTGGCGGATCCCGATGCGCGGGCTGCTGCTGACCGAGGCTGTAACCGTGCTGGCCCCCAGCCAGGCCAGCATGCATACACCGTTGTGCGTAAGATCGATAGCCAGTGCCTGGCACAGGCGCCCCGGTCCGCTGGCAAGCAGCCGAGGCTGGGCGCGTCCCCGCCGAGTGACCATGGCCTCCGTCCCCATTCGCGGCTCCAGGGCTCGCAGAAGCACAGCTCCAGCCCGTCCAGGCGGATGGGCCACCACATTCAGGCAGCAGTGATTGCCATAGACGAAATAGACGTAGGCACGGCCGGGCTCCTCGAACATGGCTCGATTGCGGCGAGTCGGGCCTCGGAAAGCATGCGAGGCGGGATCATCAGTGTCGGTATAAGCTTCAGTTTCAACAAGAGGTCCACCCACACCCTCATACAAAAGCCAGATCCCGACGAGATCGCGGGCCACCTCCACCGTCTCGCGCTCAAAGAAAGAACGGGTTAAGGGACTGAGCGGAGGCTCAGACTCCACGCGAGGCGCCTTCCTTTTGGGTCAGATAGCACCTTAGATCGGCCAGGCTGAGGGAGTTAAGAACATTCTCCGGAGTGGCCCAGGCCCGCCGGGCCACGCCCACTCCCAGAGCCAGATAGTCGAGGTGCTCACAAGCGTGAGCGTCGGCCCCGATGGCCAGCATCGCACCGAGCTCGCGAGCGCGACGAGCCTGGATGTCGCGCAGGTCGAGCCGATTTGGGTAGCCGTTAATCTCCAGGGCGGTACGAGTGCGGGCTGCGGTCTTGTAGATCTCCTCCCAGTCCATGTCGTAGCCCGGCCGGCGTCCGAGCAGACGCCCGCTGGGGTGCCCCAGGATGTCGACATGCGTGTTCTGAATAGCCTTGAGCACCCGAGCGGTCATCTCGTCTTTGCCCATCTGCAGATGGGAATGCACCGAGGCCACCACCACGTCGAGTTGGCAGAGGATCTCGTCGGAGTAATCGAGCTGACCGTCCGGTCGAATGTCCACCTCGGTTCCCCAGAGCAGGGTCACACCCAGATTGAGGGTATTGACCCGATCGATCTCCACCTTCAACTGGCGCAATCGATCTACGTCCAGCCCGTTGGCCACCCCCACCCAGGGCGAATGGTCGGTGATGGCCAGATACTCCAAACCAAACCGCACGGCAGCCCGTGCCATCTCCTCCACCGAGTGCTGCCCGTCCGACCAGGTCGAGTGAGCATGCAAGTTCCCCTTCAAATCCGCCAGGGTCACCAGACAGGGGAGTTGGTGCTTCTCGGCCAGCTCGATCTCGTTGAATCCTTCCCGCAACTCTGGTGGGATCAGGTCAAGCCCGAGCTTGCGGTAGACCTCCTCTTCCGTGCGCGAAGCAAGGTTCTGACCCGATTCATCAAAAAGGCCGTATTCGTTGAGTTTCCACTTGTTCTTCTCGGCCCGCACCCGCAGGCTGACGTTGTGATCCTTCGAGCCAGTAAAATACTGCATGGCCGCCCCGAAGGACTCGGCCGGAACCACTCTCAAGTCGACCTGCAGATTCTTGGAGTAAAGCAGTGAGGATTTGGTCTCGCCCCGAGCCAGGATGCGATCGGGCGAAACCAGCGAGCAGAAGGTTTCCATGATGGGGCCGGAGTCAGCAGCCACGCAGACCAGGTCCAGGTCACCCACGGTTTCCTTGCCACGCCGAGCCGAGCCGGCCACTTCCAGGCGCTCGACCCCGCTTACCTGGCTCAGGGTCTCGAGCAGAGTGGCAACGATGGCCCGGGCTCGCGGCAAGGGCATGCGTTCCTCGCCCTGACTTGCTCGCAGACGCTTGAGCCCCTCGGCTAGATTGGCCTCGGTCTTGGCCCCGAAGCCCTTCAGGTCGCGCAGGGCCCCCTCCTGAATGGCACGCTCGAGGTCTGCCAGGCTGCCCACTCCGAGCTCATGATAGAGCACGGCTGCCTTCTTGGGGCCCAGGCCAGGAACGGTGATGAGCTCCAGAATCTGGCCCGGGAACTCGGCCCGCAACTCCTCGTGCAAAGTCATTTTGCCGCTTTGCAGCATTTCGATGATCTTCTCGGCAATGGCCTTGCCGATTCCGGGGATCTCGGTCAGAGCTCCGTCCTCGGCCAGGTTCGCCAGCGGACGGTCCAAACTCTGTATGGTGCGAGCTGCTCGCTGGTAGGCTTTGATCTTGAAGGGATTCTCCCCCTTGAGCTCGAGGAAGTCGGCGATCTCTTCGAATGTCCGGGCCACCGCCTGATTGTCGACCATAGAGGGGGGAAGTTCGCAGACGAGGAGGGGGATCCTTTACACGCCCGTCAGCAGGCCACCTGGTTGCGCCCGTTCCTCTTGGCCTTATAGAGGGCTTTGTCGGCCGCCTTCACCACTCGATCGGGGGTGGGCAGCTTGTCGTTCTTCTGAGCTACCCCGATGCTGATCGTTACACTGACCTTCTGGCCCGAGCTTCGGCGGGGCTTGAGATTGCGAGGTTTCTGCTTGGGCCGGTCGGCCCCCCGCAAGACCATGGGGGTGCCCTCGATCATCTGACGAAGATTCTCGAGCGGCTCCCAGGCTTCATCCAGGGTCCGGCCTGGAAAGACCATGGTGAATTCCTCGCCCCCGTAACGAAAAGCGCGAGCCCCACCGGGAGCCCGGCGCATCCGTGAGGCGACCAGGCGCAGCACCTGGTCACCAACGTCGTGACCGTAGCGGTCGTTGAAAGACTTGAAATGGTCCACGTCCAGCATGGCGATGGCATAGGTGCCGCGCAGGCGCGAGAGCTCCTCCTGGAGGGCCCGACGGCCGGGCAACTCGGTCAGCTCGTCGAGGTAAGCCAATCGATAACTGTGCTGCACCAGGGCCAGCAAAACCGACAGCGCGGTGGCGGCAATCAAGAGCTCGGGATTGCCCGGCGCTTGCAGGGCCAGCAGGGCACCTGTCGCCACGACCAGCTGAGAAGCTTCCAGCGCCCCACCGGTGCGAATCGCCGTCCAGAGCAGGCTGCCGAGCGCCAGGATGGCCAGCGCCAGGGGCATGGGCTCGAGCACCAGGGCTTCCCAGCGTCGCAAGATTCCGTCCTGGAGGGGACCCGAGAGCCAGTGAAGGGTGATGGCCTGGAGGGCCAGGGCCAGCACCCAGGTTAGCTCAGCCTGATACCACAGGGTCAACAGAAAGAGGTTGAGCGGCACCAGCACGGCCAGCAGCGACTGTGGCAGACCGCAGCGAGGAAGCACAGCCAGACTGACCAGCAATGACAGAGCCAGACCCGGACGGTGAAAGCGCAGGGCCAGCAAGCCCGCGCAGGCGACCAGCACCCACGGGGCGCGCTCAAGCCACCCCGGTCGGGCTGGAAGCAGCTGGCCGAGCCAGGGAGAGATGGCCAGCGCAAGCAGCAGAGGGGCCGCCGCCAGGCTCAGGGCGCGAAGAAACTTCTGTAGTCTCGGGCGCATGCTTGACAGGGATTCAACGCACCGGGCTGCGCAACCTTCGTAGAAACAAAGCAGCCGACCAGCAGGTCGGCTGCTTTGGAGCGACTCGATAGAGCTACATTAGCGGCCGGCAGCCGGATTCTTATCGCGCATATGGTAGGGGTCGATCTTCAGGGTGACCGAGGAACCATCCGAGAAAACGGTGTAATTGGGCCACGCAACCACGTCCACAAAGACTCGCACCGAACCGCCGAGAGGGCGAACGCGCACGTTGGCAACCAGGCCCTCGTCCACCGAGAGCTTGGACATCGGCTCTTTGCCGGCCACCAGATGAGCCGGCGAGACATCCAGCACGATGTTGCGATAGTCGTCAGCGCCAGGGGGACGATGGTGCACCCGATAGGTGATGGGGCCGTTGGCCTGTACCTTGACGTAGACGTGCTTGGCGCCCTTGGCCACGGTTACGTTGGTCACGGCCGCAGCGTGCGCGACCCGAAGGCCGACCAAGCTCGCCAGCCCGACTGCCAGAAGCAGGGTCAGGAATGCCCGGCTCCGGCCTTGAAAGATTCGCGTCATGAACTTCTCCTTTCGTTTCCGGCGACATTGGGATGGCCTTCAAGCTTCTCCCAAAACACCGTGGCATTCGCAGGCCTTTCGAGCGATTCCTCCAGAGGATGGGAGGGTCACAAAGTGGAACTCCGGAGCCGAATCTTGCCACCTGTAGCGCAAGAAAATCTTTCCAATTCGGGGGAGGCCCCTCAGCATGCAGCGAGAAGCCGAGGTTTTGCGGGCACTGCTCGACGTGAGCCGCATCATCGCTTCCAACTATCCCATGCCGGACGTGATCAAGCGCATTACCACCAAATTGCGCGGCATTCTCAAGGCTGACGAGTGCTCCATCATGATCCTCGACGAAAGCCAGCAGCATCTGGCCTTCGTCGAGTCCTCCGGATTGACGCGCTGGGAGCTCGACAACATTCGCTTCCGAGTGGGAGAAGGGGTGGCCGGCTGGGTTGCCAAGCACAAGAAGCCGGTGGTCATCCCTCGCTTGAGTGAGGATATCCGGTTCATGCCGGTCAAAGAGCAGAAACGTCCGATGATCAGCATGATCTGCGTGCCGCTGATCATCAAGCAACGCCTGATCGGGGTCGTGACCCTGACCACCCGCCACGAGGACCACATCTTCTCGCAGGAGGACCTCGAGTTGACCGTGCTTCTCTCGGCGCACGTCTCTTTGATGCTCGAGAACAATCGACTTTACGAGATCTCGGTGCTGGACGGGCTGACCAATCTCTACAATCGGCGCTACATGGAGCAGCGGCTCGACAAGGAGCTGTCCTATGCCCGGCGCTTCCACCATCCCCTCAGTTTCTTCATGGTCGATATCGACTGGTTCAAGAAGCTCAACGATACCTACGGCCACCAGGCCGGCGACGCGGTGCTGCGCATCGTCAGCGAGCTCTTCACGAAAGCTCTTCGCGAGTATGACATCGTGGCGCGCTACGGGGGCGAGGAGTTTGCCGTGATTCTGCCTTCGACGCCACGCTCCAAGGCGGCCAGCATCGCCGAGCGGCTACGCGCCTCGGTGGCCGAGGAGGATGTCTCCCACCAGCATCAGTTGATCCCCGTGTCGGTCAGCGTTGGGGTGGCCACCTACCCCGAGGATGGCCAGACCAGCGAGTCCCTCATCGCCAAAGCCGATCGGGCCCTGTACCGGGCCAAGCGCAGCGGTCGCAACCGGGTGGTGCTGGCAGATGACGATTAAACAAGATCGGCCACCACCCGCACGCCATTGAGCTGCAGGTGATAGAGGAAGACCAGGTGGAGCAACTCTGCGTCGTGAGGCATCGCACCCAGAGTGCGGGCGAGGTCGACCGGCAGGTCGTAAGTCTGCACGGCACTGGCCGGCACCACCACCTCCCAGGGAAGGTGCTTGACGTTGGCCCACAGGCGCAGCTCGAGAGCCAGCAGGTAAAGACAGAGGTCGCTGCAGTCACCCATGGCGATTACCCGGGTGCGATGGCGCGACGTCAGGTGCTCATGGAGCCCTGTGCCGTGGTGAGAGCTCAGGGAGCGCTTGGGAAAGTGCTTGAAGTGCCCGGCAAAGGGAAGGCTGGATAACTCGGGAACGGTCTCCGCCTGCGAGCTGCCCTCAAGACAATGAGGCGGGAAGGCGGCAAACTCCGGGCTATCGGGGGGGTGGCTGTCTTGAGGAAAGAGAAAGTCACATACTCCCAGCTCGTATGCGCGAGACAGGATGCGGGCCACCGCCGGCACGACGGCCTGGATGCGCGGACTGGCCAGGGGGCCCTCGGAGCAGAAGCCCCGAACCATGTCAACCGTAATGCAAGCTACGTGCTTGGGGCCGCCGGCCTCCCCCACCAGGTCGCTCATTTCCAGGACGGGCCAGCTTGCCTGCAATTCGGTGAGGTAGGTGAGAAAGGGGGTGAAACGCTGGATAACTTCCGCCATGCCCGCCAACGATTTTTTCTTGCTTTCAAAATCCCTGCGACGGCAAGAAGACCCGGCCTTACGGCCGGGTCCCCAGCAACCTGAGTCACTCCGGAGGATTTACTGACCCGAAGCCACTGCTTCCGGCAAAGAGTAGTCGGCCAGCGTCTCCTCGGCGATGACGCGTGAGGCGCAACGTGGAACCGAGCGGCCTCCAGAGGTTACGCAGCGGGTCACAACTTGACGGAAGGCGCCCTGACCTCTGCGCCAAACCGTGAGCTTCTCTGTAATCGTCCATCCTTTGCAGACAGGGCACAGGTCCTTGCTGCGAAGGTGGTCCATTTCACCAGGAAGAACCTCGCCCAGTCGCCAGGTCGGGTTGGGCCGAACCCGAAGACTGGAGGGAATGGTGATGTAGTTGGGGTTGATGGGACTCAATGGATCACCCCCGGTGACCTCAGGTCGGGGTGACCGATCTGAGCGAACCGGACGTGATGGCTGCGTGCTAATTTCAGCACCTCCGTGGTCTTGATGCCAGTCCACGAATCGTGAACGGGCCTCCCCAATCAGATAAGACGCAGAAGGGTGGCAAAAAGTTTCCCATGGGCGAGAACTTTTTCTTGGATGGCTTGAAGCTTCACGTTGAGCGCTCCGGTCCGCCCGACGGACATCCGGTGCTTATGTTGCATGGAAACGGGGCTTCGTGGAACGCCTGGGCCCTCAATATCAACCATCTGGGGCCCGAGTGGCTGGCCATGGCGCCCGACCTGCCGGGCTTCGGCGTCAGCGACGAGCCCGACCGCTTCTACTCCATTCCCGATTTTGCCCGACTGCTCTGGAAACTGGTAGAAGGAAAGCGCCCGGTGCTGGTGGGCAACTCACTGGGCTCGTTGATCGCGCTCGAGATGGCCGCCCAGAAAGAAGCGGCCGGGCTGATGCTGGTGGCGGCTCCGGCTTGCGTTCCGGACGAGATGGATCCCCGCCTGGCCCGCCTCATCACCTGGTTCGACCAGGCCGGAGTTCCCCAGATTCCCAACTTGGACGAGTTGGGGCGGGTCACAGTAAACGCTGATGAGCGCATCCTGGCTCTGGCCAACGCCAACATGGCCCGAGCGCGCGGCTTCTTGCCGGCCCTCCCGGCCATTTGGAACTATCGCTGGGAGAAGCGAGCCAGCCAGATTCGCTGCCCGGTGTGCCTGATCTGGGGTGAGCAAGACGGGCTTGTCTCGCGAAGCCACCTCGAGCGCTGGCAAAAGGCGATCCCTCAGGCTCAGACGGTGACCCTGGCCCGAGCGGCCCATGGACCCCAGTTCGATGACCCGGTGGGGTTCAACCAGGCCCTGCTTGGTTTCCTCAGCGAGGTGCGCCTTGCAGGTCGCGCAGGTGGTTGACGAGATCCCAGATATCCCGGGCCGTCATCTTGGTCACGAAAGGTGGCATGGCGTTCTTGCCCAGCGCGATGTAGAGGTAGAGATAGCCGTCGGTGAACTGGGGCTGGGAGTAGATCTGGCCGTTGCCGATGGCAGGCGGAGGAACCTGGGTCAACTCTCCCACCGGGCCCGGGCTCGTTCCGTTTGCCCCGTGACAGAATGCGCAGTTGTTCTGGTATAAAACCTTGCCCCGCTCGCCGGACTCGGGAGAGCGGGGAACCGGCCCGGTCCTGGTGCCCATGAGCTCATTGAGCTCGACGCGATAGCGACGGTCCACGACATCCTCAGAATCCTTGCCGGCGGTCAGGAACTCCGGCTTGCCCAGCGATGCGCTGCTCATGACCAGCGCCTTGATCTGCAGCCAGGCCGGCATCTGGGTCCGAAAATCGGACAACTTCTGGGCGTAGTCGGCAGCAGTGGGATCCAGTCCACGTAGAGCCATCAGAGCGTCCGTCATCGTGTTGCGCGGGTCACCCGGGGTCAGGTTCTGGAAAACGGCCGGCGCCAGCGCCGCATCTCCCACCGGCATCACCAGACTCAAATCGGCTGGTGCCACTTCACCGAGCTCGGCGTTGGGATTGGTGTAAGGCTTGAGGGTCTCACCCGGCTTGTTGACCACCTGCGCACGCATGTTGTAGGGCCAGGTGCCGCAACCGGTGCTGACGAGACCTAGACCGACAAGCAACAGGTAGGTGACCACCGAGCGTGCCCCTCGGTTCTGAAGAAGGGTATGAGCCCGGTCGGCAGACTGACCATCCACCACCAGCACCACGTGGCCGTGGGCCACCGGCAGGTCTTCTTCGAGGGGCGGAACCAGCTTGCGAAAGTGGCGCGTTTCCCAGAAGAACATGAAGGTGGTCGTCAAGATGGCCGTGATCATGCCCATCTCGTACATCAAGAGCGCATTGATCGGGACCGCCACGATAGGGTGGCCGTCGCTGCGCAAATTCCAGTCGAGCTGGGTGTAAGCGATGAAAGAGAAACCGAGGATGATGGCGGTGCCCCACATGATGCGCACCACGGTGCGCATATGGAAGCTCCGCTCGCGATGCGGCGGAATGGGCGCCTCGGGCAGCGGATAAGGCGAGCGAATCTCGATATCCTCGGGGTCGAGGTTCTCGTCGATCAGCAGGCGGTGGGCCGCCAGGGCATCTTCACAGTGTTCGAACTCAGCTGCAACTCGCATACTCTGTCACCCGTCACTCACCGGATTGGAAGTAGTTGACCTTGACGCCCGCCACCTCGCGCTCGATCTGGCGGACCCTGGTTTCGGCGACCTCCCAGAACGGGAGAATCGGGAAGATGCGGCAGAACACGCACAGTCCGCCGATCACCCAGCCAAACGAGCCCACCACGATGCTCAGCTCAGTCAGGCTGGGCGAGTAGTGAGTCGTGGCTCCGTTGAGGTGGTTGTAGATCTCCTGGCCGGGGATGAAGATCACGACGCGCTCGATATACATGCAGATGTTGACCACGATGGACAACACGAACATCGGCAGGCGGCTGCGCCGGAAGGACTTGGAGGCCAGGCAGAAGAGCGGCATCACGAAGTTGCCCACGATGAGGAACCACCAGGCCGGGGCGTAGGCTCCGAAGGCGTTGTACCACATGTAGTCCATCTTCTCGGGCTCGTGGGTGTAGTAGGCCGGCAGGAAGTCGTTCCAGAACAGGTAGGCCCAGGCCAGCCCCAGCACCAACCAGACGCGCCCGAGCATATCGTAATGCACCGAGGTGATCAGCTTCTGGTAGGGCTTGTAGGTCCAGTAGAGGATGGTCAGCATGGTGATCACCGCGGCCACGCCCGAGTAGAGAGCGCCCACGAAGAAGAGCGGGCCGAAGACCTCCGAGTGCCAGCCCGGCACGACCTCCATCGCGAAGTCCCAGCTCACGATGGTATGGACCGAGATCACGACCGGCAAGATGACCACGCTGTAGAGAGCGGCGGCCTCCTTGACCCGCTTCCACTCCTCAGCGGTGCCACGCCAGCCCCAGCTCAGCAGCGTGTAAAGCGTGCGCATCCAGCCCTTCATGCGCGGGCGGGCGATGCCCAGGTCGGGAACCATCGTCACGTAGAGAAAGAGAACCGACCCGGTCAGGTAGGTGGAGATGGCGAACACGTCCCACATCAGCATGCTCTTGAAGTTGGGCCACAAGAGGCGAGAGTTGGGATAGGGCAGCATGTAGTAAAAGACTTCGAAGCGACCCAGGTGGATGAGGGGGAACGAGCCAGCCGCAGGCAGCGTAAAGAGGGTGATCACCTCGGCCACCCGGGTCACCACGCCCTTCCATTCTGCTCCGCACAGTCGCAGCAGGGCCGAGATCAGCGCGCCGGCGTGGGCCACGCCGATCCAGAAGACGAACGTGATGATGTAGTAGCCCCAGAAGACGGGTAAGTGCAGGCCGGTCTTCCCGAAGCCCACGAAATTTTGCTCGAGCCACTTGAAGAACGCCCAGCCGATCAGGCAGAGGCTGATGGCGATGACGACGTTCGATTTCCAGCCCTGCTTGCCGACCGGCTCGAAACAGGCATCGTAGATTTCGGGCACCGACATATCGGGTGCCACGAAGTTGTAGTTGATGTGATGCGAATGGGCTTTCTGGTGCCCACCAACAGCCTCGGTCATGCGGCCTCCACGGTGTTACAGGCGGTTCTACAGAGCATCGGGCACCCTCTGGGGTCGAAGGTAGATGACGTGCGGTTTGGTGTCAAACAGCTCATCGAGCACTTTGGAAGATCGGGATGCATTCTCGTGCAGCACGACGTTCACCGCTGAGTGCCGGTCGTTCATGTCGCCGAAGGTGATCGCTGAGGTGGGGCAGGCCTGCGCGCAGGCCGAGCGCAGCTCGCCGTCCTGCACCGGGTGGCCGGCCACCTTGGCGTCGACAAAACTGCGGCGGATGCGCTGCACGCAGAAGGTGCACTTTTCCATCACGCCCTCGCTGCGCACGCTCACGTCCGGGTTGAGCATCTGCTCCATCGGAGCATCCCACGTGGGAGTGAAAAAGTTGAAGATTCGCACGCGGTAGGGGCAGTTGTTGGCGCAAACGCGAGTGCCCACGCAGCGGTTGTAGACCTGAGCGTTGAGGCCGTCATTGGTGTGCACGGATGCGAACACCGGGCAGACCGATTCGCAGGGGGCAGTGCCGCATTGCTGGCACAGCATCGGCACAAAGGTCGCCACCACGTTGGGGTAACCGTCACCCGAGTAGGCATCCTGCTGGATGTGCTTCTCGGTCTCCTCCTGGTCACTGGCCAGGCGGCCCGTGCTGGTCTTGTGATGGAACTCATCCTGCCAGAAGCGGTCCACCCGCATCCAGTCCATCAGACGACCCATCGCGATCTGGTCGGCCCCGATAGTCTGAATGTTGTTCTCGGCCCGGCAGGCGATCACGCAGGCTTTGCAGCCCGTGCATCGGTCGGTGTCGATCACCATGCCCCACTGGTAGGTGCCGACGGTCTGGATGCTCGTTTGCAGGGTATCTTTCGGTTCCTCGGCCATCGATTCTCCTCAGTGCGGCAGGGTAGCCTTCTCGAGACCCATGATCCGGCGGTCAAAGGTCGCAATGAACTGGCTTTTCTTGGTGTTGGTCACAGTCACCTGAGTGGAAGCCCAGGGATTGGCGGGAGTGCCGAGCAAGGCCGACATCGGGTTCATCGGCCTCACCACGTCGTCGGTGTAACGGCCGTAGGCTCCCTCAGCGTGGCCGTTGCCGGCCGGAATCGCGATAGCGTCGACGTGCACAGCCTGAGTGGGGAATGCCGGACCGATCAGCCTGGCGCCTCCCTCACCGGTCACCTCGAGCAGGTCGCCTCGCTTCACCTTGAGACTCTGGCCCAGCTCACCGAAGGGGTTGATCTCGATCCAGCTGGCCCAGGCCACCGTGGTGAGCGGGTCAGGCAACTCTTGCATCCAGGGGACGTTGGCCCGCTGGCCGTCGCCGAAGTTCACGGACGAGCTGGCGATCAGCGTGGCTTTGCCCTGCGCTCTCGGATTGGGCTCGATCAGGGCGCCCGCGGCGGCCGCTTCCAGACGACCCCAGGCGCTGACGCCCGAGGGCACCTGCCCACCCGGGCTCTTGGTCGAGGGCGGAGGCAGGGCCACGTCGTGGTGGTAACGGTCAAAGCTGGTGTCAGCCTTGGACCACAGCCCTCCCCTGGCCACGGCGGCGTCAAAACGCGTGCCCAGAGCCTGGGACAGCACGTCGCGGAAGGTCAGGGCCCGGGCCGGAATGGGTAGCTTGATACCGGCGGCTCGAGTCGAGGTGATGAGCGCATCGCATACCGAGCGAGTATCCGAACGCGGCTTCACCACCGGCTGGCTGAGGTTGTAGACCTGCCCGAAAGGCGCGTCCACCAGACAATCGCCCCACTCCTCCATCCAGTTGCGGCTGGGAAGGGTGACGTCGCACAGCGCGGTCGTCTCGTTGGCAAAGCACGAGAAGGCGATTTTCGTCTTGACGTTCTTGAGCTTGTCAGCAAACTTCAGGCTCGTTGGCAGCACGTAGACGGGGTTGCAGTCGAAAACCCAGACGCTGCTCCAGCTCCCCTGGTCGAAGCCCTCGAGGGCCTCGCGAGTGGACAAGACCACGCCCGGATCGGGCTGCATCTCTCCCAGAGTGGGCAAGAGATCGGTCTCGCAGGTGGCGATGGCGCCCGAGACCAGCTTGCTCAACGAGTGCATGGCTCCCAGGCTGGCAGCATCGAAAGAGTTGTCCGGCCCGGCGATGACCAGAGGCTTGCGAGCCCCGCCCAGGCGCTTGGCCAACCGCTCGATCAGCTCTTTGGGGCAACCGCTCAGCTCACTGGCCTTCTCCGCAGTGGCATTGGCGTAAGTCGACGGCCAACCGGAGCGCTTGGCCCCGATCAGATTGCCCACGGCGGCCGCCACCCAGCCCTCGCTACCCGGTCGTACCGGGAGCCAGCGGTCGGCGTTGGCGCAACTGAGGTTCATGCGTGAGGAGACGGAGACCATCACCCCCCGGTTGCGATCGCGACTTTGCCGGAACTGACCATAAAGGTGGCCGTAGTGGATGGCCAGCGGGCCCTCGACCAGAAAGTCACGGCCGAAGTTAACCACGTAGTCGGCCTGGTCGAGCGGGTAGTAGGGCAGCTCGGCCTTGCCGGTCAGCGCCTTGATGACGCCCCGCTCCGTCTCACTGGAGGGGAACTGAAGCACCCAGACCCGGGCGCCGATGGCTTTGGCGACAGCCAGAATCAACGTGCCGCGCGAGCCCTGCAGGCGGTCCACGATGAACAGCCCCCCGTTGCCACCGCTCAGAGCGGCCTTGAGCGGGTCCTGGGCCACATCCCAGGTGATCGACTTGCCGGCCTGCTGAGGCTGCAGCAGGCGGTCCGGGTGATAGTGGACCGGAATAGCCGTCTGCACCTCAGCCGAAAGCTTGCCCAGGTTCACGGGGTGGCCGGGCAGGCCTTCCATCTTGATGGCCCTGCCCTCGACGCACTTGACCGCGATGCCGTCAGGTCCGCGCGAGGTTGCGAAGTAGACCGGCTGGCCCGGAAGCAAGTATTCCGGCATCGGATACTGCGACAGGAGGCCGTGCTCGACCGGCCGCCCACACCCCGAGAGGGCCACGCAGGCGCCGGTTACGAAACTGTAGCGGAGAAAATCGCGTCGGGTGAAGTTCAAGTCGGCCTCCAGTTACCGATGGCAGGTGGTGCAGTCGGTGGGAGCGTTGTTCTGGCGATGGCAGGTCACGCACCAACCCATGGTCATCTTGTATTCAAGCTGAATGGTGGCCTGGTTCTCCACGTTGCCGTGGCACTGGGCGCACTCGATCTTCTGGCCGTTGGCCAGCTTGGCGTTCATATGAGCTTTGTGGGCAAACTTCACGTGCTCGGGCATATCGTAGTATTTGAACCACGGAATGGCCTGTTTGCCGTTGATGTACTTCTTCAGCACCTCGACTTCGCTGCGCCATCTGGCGTCCACGTCGGGCTGACCCTCCGCGGGCTTTTTGTAGGGGTTGTAGTCAGCAAAATTCTGGTGGCAGTTGGCACAGTCTTGCACCGAGGGAACACCGGCCGAGTAGCCGTCCTGGGTGCCGCGATGGCAGTAGACGCAAGCGATCTGGCGCTTGCCCGCGTGCAACTGGTGGTTGAAGGCGATGGGCTGAGGCTTGGAGCGCCAGTTGTATTCGTTGACGCCAAGCATTAAAAGCGGGATCACGATTATCGCAATCAGTCCGCCGTACTGCAGGCGTTTGACGAGAAGTTCCTCAGGCGCCATCTGCTCTCACCCATCTCCGGAAGGCTGCAATCCCCCGTACAGTCCCGGTTTTTCCACTTCGTGAAATTTTTCTCTAAGTCGAGCGTTTCCGAAGGTTGAAAGAAAAATCCTGCCGACGGAATGTTAAAAGAGCGTGAATCAGGGATTTCCCCGACCTGAGAGAACACGCGGGCTCGGACCACCCGTTGAGAATTCTTCCCCCCCTAAAGGTTGAGAGTTCTCCCCTCGACCGCCAGGGCGGCTTCCTTGACCACTTCGGCCAGGGTGGGATGGGCGTGACAGACTCGGGCCAGATCTTCCGAGGAGGCCCCGAACTCCATGGCGGCGGTGACCTCGGCGATCAGCTCGCCGGCCCGCGGACCCAGAATGTGGGCTCCCAGCAGGCGGTCGGTCTGGCTGTGGGCCAGCAGCTTGGCCTCCCCCTCGGTGGTGCCCATGGCGCGGGCCCTCCCATTGGCCATGAAAGGGAAACGACCAACCTTGAAGGGGACCCCCTCGGCCTCCAGCTCTTCCTGCGTCTTGCCCACCCAGGCCAGCTCGGGCTCGATGTAGACCACCCCAGGAATGGCGTTGTAGCTCACGTGCCCGTAGCCGGTAACGAGCCGCTCCACGCAGGCCACGGCTTCCTCCTCGGCTTTGTGGGCCAGCATGGGACCGCCGATCACATCACCGACAGCGTAGATGCCCGGGGCCGTGGTCTGCCAACTGGAGTCGACCGTGATGAAGCCGCGCCGGTCGGTGGCCACCCCGGCCCCCTCCAGCCCCAGCCCGTCCGTGTTGGGCCGACGGCCGACGGCCAGCAAGACCCGGTCGCAGCGAATCGGCATGATCCCTTCGGCCTCGACGACCGCTCCCTTGCCCTCCGCTCGAGCCCCGGTCACGCGCACGCCCAGGTGGAACTCGAGCCCTTGCTTTTCCAGCAGACGCTGGGCTTTCACCGCCAGGTCGGCGTCGGCCCCTGGCAGGATGCGCTCGAGGTACTCCAGCACGGTCACGCGTGAGCCCAACCGGGCCCAGACCGAGCCAAGCTCGAGGCCGATCACCCCGGCTCCGATGACCACCAGGTGACCGGGCGGCTCGGAGTATTCGAGGGCCTCGGTGCTCGTTCCGATCGGGCCACCAAGCTCGACGCCCTTGAGCGGCGAGGAAAGGCTGCCGGTGGCCAGCAGCGCGGTATCGGTGGCCAGCTCCTCCTCCCCCACCCGAACCCGACCCGGACCGACCAGGCTGCCGCGCCCGAGCTTGCGCTCGATCTTGTGCTTCTTGAAGAGGGCTTCCACGCCCCCGGCCAGCGTGTCCACGATCTTGCGCTTGCGGGCCATCATGGTCTCAAGGTCAAGCTCCACCCCGGAAAGCTTGAGACCGTGCAGGGCCATCTCGCCCTGAGCCCTGGCAAAGAGCTCGCTGGACTCGAGCAAAGCCTTGCTTGGAATACAGCCTACCCGCAGGCAGGTGCCGCCCAGCTTCTTCTCCTGCTCGACCACGGCCACCTTGAGCCCCAGTTGGGCGGCCCGGATGGCGCCTATGTAACCGCCCGGACCGGCCCCGATGACGACCAGATCGTAGCTCATACCTCGATCAAGAGGCGCGCCGGCTCTTCCAGGCAGTCCTTGATGCGAATCACAAACGAGACCGCTTCGCGCCCATCCACCAGCCGATGGTCATAGGTCAGCGCCAGATACATCATGGGGCGCACCACCACCGCGCCCTGAACGGCGATCGGACGCTCCTGGATCTTGTGCATACCGAGCACTCCGCTCTGGGGCGGGTTAACGATCGGGGTGGAGAGAAGAGAGCCGTAGACCCCGCCGTTGGAAATCGTGAACGTGCCGCCCTGAAGCTCTTCCAGCTTGAGCTTGCCTTCTTTGGCGCGCACCGCAAAATCGGCGATGCTCTGCTCGACCTGAGCAAAGCTGAGTTGCTCGGCGTTGCGCAGCACCGGCACCACCAGTCCCTTGCCCCCGCCCACGGCCACGCCGATGTCATAATAGTTGTGATAGACGATGTCCGTGCCGCGGATCTCAGCGTTGATGGCTGGGAAGGCCTTGAGAGCCTCGATGCTGGCCTTGACGAAGAAGGACATGAAGCCAAGCTTGATGCCGTACTTTCGGGTAAAGGCCTCCTGGTGGCGCGAGCGCAGATCCATCACGGCGCTCATATCCACCTCATTGAAAGTGGTCAAAAGGGCCGCCGTCTGCTGAGCCTCTACCAGCCTGGCCGCCACGGTCTTGCGCAGAGGGGTCATGGGGACGGTTTCTTCCTGGCGCGGGCCAGACAGGGGAGCTGGGGTCGGAGCCTTCGAAGGCAGCTGCGGTGCGGGAGCAGCAGCGGCCCGCTGGACATCTTCCTTCAAGACGCGCCCGCCGGGGCCGGTGGCCTGCACCTGCTCGGCACTCAAGCCGCTCTCGGCCAGGGC
>JAANMU010000035.1_pt1 | contig 147632 bp, 131 predicted proteins | sample 7279701 | NCBI WGS metagenome assembly JAANMU01 (sample SAMN14094539, study PRJNA606508) | bioreactor metagenome | isolation source: A lab-scale SPAN reactor treating ammonium-rich wastewater day 57 | place: Ireland: Galway | collected 2017-03-13
GGTTCGATCCGAATAAAGGCAGACGACAAAGAAAAAGTCATACGAATCACCCGCGCTCATATCGAAGAGGATGCGGGTAAGTCCATGCATCTGCCGGATGGGTCTACGGTGATCGATATGAATCGTTGTGGCGTCCCTCTCGTTGAAATAGTGACAGAACCAGACTTTCGTTCGTCTCGGGAAGCTGGGGCTTATCTGGCAGTGATGCGCGAATTGCTACGATTCATCGGTGTGTGCGACGGAAACATGGAGCAGGGTTCGTTGCGCTGCGATGCCAATGTTTCAGTGAGGAGATTAGGTGAGACAAACCTGCGAGAGAGAACCGAGATGAAGAATCTCAACTCAATTCGCAGTGTAGAGCGCGCTATTGATGCGGAGATGCTTAGACAGATTGGCATCTATGAGAGCGGTGGCAAGCTAGCACGTCAGACCATGCAATGGGACGATCAGGAAGAGAGACTGTCACCGATGCGGGAAAAGGAAGGTTCAGACGACTACAGATACTTCCCTGATCCAGACCTCCCCTGGCTGGAACTGCAGAATGATTATGTGAGCTTGATTCGAGCAAGCCTTCCCGAACTCCCGGACTCTCGTAGAGTTCGCTACCGCGAGGAGTTCGAGCTAAATGATGAAGCCGTGTATCTCTTGGCATCTGACCGCGCTCTAAGTGACTATTTTGAAGCTCTCTTGAAGGAAGGTCTATCTCCGAGCGCCTGCGCGACATGGGTTCAAGGTGATGTTCAGCGATTGCTTCGCGAAAACTCTTGGGAAATCGAGGAGTTTCCAGTTGAACCGAAGCGATTAGCCGGCGTCATTGCTGCTGTAGAGCGTCAGGACATCAACCGGTCCGTTGGTCGTGACTTACTTCGCAGGATGCTCACAGATTCTCGTTCAGCTGACGAAGTCATTAGGACTGAAGGATTGCTGCAGGTTCAGGATGAGGTTGAGCTAAGAAGCATAATTCTGGGCATCTTGAATAGCCACCTAGCCGAGAAGCAGAAGTTTCGTGAGGGCAAGACGAAGATGATTGGTTTCTTCATGGGACTAATTATGAAGGAAACGAACGGAAAAGCGGACCCTGCCGCATCGCGCAGAATACTAATGGAATTGCTTCAAAACACGGAGTAGCTACACCGAATGCAGCTCATTTCTCTCAGTATCTCAGGATTCAAGTCTTTCGCCATAGAAACGAATATTCAATTCGCACCTGGCGTAACTGGCGTCGTGGGACCCAACGGCTGCGGCAAGTCAAATGTTGTTGACGCCCTCCGATGGGTCTTGGGAGAGCAGCGTTCATCTATACTTCGCGGGGAGAGGATGGAGAATGTCATATTCAATGGCACTGCGAAGCGAAAGCCACTGAACATGGCGGAAGTTCGTGTTAAATTTGACAATGATTCGGGCAGGATTAATCTGCCGTATTCGCAAATTGAGATTGCAAGGAAGTTGCATCGAGATGGTACGTCAGAGTATCTGATTAACGGAAATGTCTGCCGACTGCGAGACATCACAGATATGCTGCAGGATAGCGGGCTCGGCCCGAACGCGTATACGATCCTTGAGCTAAAGATGATTGAGGATATCCTGCGCGAGGAAGGTGAAGGTCGCCGCCAGCTCTTCGAGGAAGCCTCTGGGATTGCAAAGTATAAGCTAAGGCGTCGCCAGGCGCTGGCAAAGCTCAGTCAGACAGACGAAGATCTGTTACGGCTAGCAGACATTATATCTGAAGTGGAACGTCAGGTGAATTCGCTGAAACGTCAGGTCAGCAAAGCAAAGCGCTACCGGGAGTTGGCTGACGAACTTAGTCAAGCTGAAAGAGCCCTTGCGGTAACTGAGTTTTACAGAATTGTTGACGAACTCGTGCCAATGAAGCATGCTTTGGCGGATGCAAGTGACCGTGCCGAGGATAGCGTCAGTCACTTGCGTCGATTCGAGGCGCAAGTGGAAAAGATGAGATCAGAGCAGTTTGAGAGCGATCAACATTTAGGTGAGTTACGCAAGCAACTTCAGGACACAGTTGCGGAAATCTCCTTGCTGGAAGCAGAAAAGGCGGGAGCTGAGGCGAGGCTTTCTGCTGCTCGAGATTCCTTGGAACGTGCGCAACGCCAGATTATCCTTGCGAAGGACAAGCTTTCTTCGCTGGAAGCGCGACGTGAAGGATTAGCGAGAGACTTTTCCGACTGTGACATCGCTTTGCTTCATGCGACGAAGCTGAGTGACGAATCAAAGAATGCGTTTGATGTTAGTCAAGCAGTGCTTAAAGATGCAGAGACCTCATACAAAGATGCTGACTCCCGCCTCGCCTCTCTGAATAAATCGCAGACGGCACTTGAAAATGAACGTGCGAAGCACCTTGAGAACATAGCTCGTCAAAAGGGCAGACGTGAATCTGCTATTCAATCTCAGGAGCAAGTTCATGCAGAACGCGCTGAATTAGAGCAGAAGTTGGTGAGAGCGAAGGAGGCGCTGAAGGTTGCTGACGATAGGTTACGCGCCGCGATCCATGATTACGAACAAGTGGACGAAGGCGGACTCCTTGTAAGCGAAAGGCTAAATGTCCTTAATTCAAAGCTACAGGAGCTCAAACGAGTTGAGCACGCGACGCAATCGCACATAGGCCTCTTACGAACATTGGAGCAACGTGGGCAACGTGCTTCTTTGCCGATAAAGTTAGTGCGTGAGAGGTTCGCAAGTAGCTCGCTTGTTGCAGATCACGCAGTAGTTGATTCCAAGTATATAAAGGCTATTCACGCAGCCTTGGGAGACTACGCCTATCACCTAGTTGTTCAAGATACTGAGTTGTTACAGGAAGCAGTTGGAGCGATTGTCCATGCTGAGGCTGGACGCTGCGGGTTTGTGATAGCAGACCTTGTGCCTCGTAACGATCTGCCCATGCTACCTCCACAAGCTCTCGGATGGGCAGGCAGTTTTGTTGACGCCTCGGAATGCGCTGATGTGATAAATGCTCTGCTTGAGAGGTGCTTAATCGTGGATAACTTCTCAACAGCGCTCAACTTGCAGCCGTTCCTTGTTCAGCACCGCGCTCGGGCTGTTACGCTCGATGGCGAGTGGCTCGATTGGACAGGAAGCTGCTACACGGGTGCGGAGGAACTTGATACACCAAACGATCTTGGATTGGCGCATCAACTGGAAGTCCTGAGTCAGACCTTAGAATCTGCGCAAAACGAGCGTGGCCTTCTTGAGAAGGAGAGTTCGGCCGTTAAGGGCGAGATTGAAGTATGGAAGAGTCGGCTCAAAGAGTTTGCAGACGAGGTGTCACTGGCGAGAACTTTGAAAGAGCGTGAAAACGCGGAAGTGTTACGATTAGAGACACTGGTCCATTCGCTTAATCAGAGAGAAGAAGCTGCATTAAGCCTAATCTCGGAATCAGAAGAGGCAGAGGAGAGGCTTCGTATCGAAGTGTCGCGAATACTTGAAGTCCTTGAAGAGTGTCGTGGAGAAAGCGGAAAGGTCCAATCGGAAATAGAAGCGTTGTCGGAAAGAGTATGGCAAGCGCGACAAGAGAATAGTGGTGCACGTGATCGTTACCATGAGGCGACGCGAGCTCTTGATAATGTCCGACATCGGCGGGAACTGCTGAATGCTGAATCTGATCGACTGACATCGACGGAGCGGGAACAGCATGAGTCAATCTCCAGCAGTTCTGAGCTTGCTGAGACTGGAGCAAACACTATACGCGAATGCGAGTCTCTTCTTCAAGATATCGCCCGGAGATTGGGGGAGCTCTTTAAGGTGCGTGATGAGCGGTTTCGGGCAGTCGACGATGCTCAACGTGGAAAAGATGCTGCTCGTGGCGAAGTGTCTGCCATGGAGGAGCAGCTAAAAAAGCTGCGTGAGAGCCGCGAGTTTGCGATGGAGAATCAGCGCAAGTTAGAAGTTGCGATTGCGAAGTATGAGGGAGAGTTGGAGTCATTGGCGTCACACGGCAAGTCGCATTTTGACCTTGACCTCTCACAAGACAGAGTTCCGGAGAATCTGCAGGAGTTGAGGTCACTTGAAGTAACTGAAGACAAGATTCTGGAATTGCGAAGGAAGATAGAGAATCTTGGTCAAGTGAACTTGCTGTCAGTCGAGGAGTTTGAGCGAGAGACCCAGAGGTTGGACGATATGCTGAGCAATCGCGCTGATCTTCTCCAAGCAAAGTTAACCCTGGAAGAGACAATTCGAAAAATCAATGAGACGGCAGAGGCGAAATTCCTGCACACTTTCGAAGCCGTGCGTGCGAATTTTCAATCGTTGTTCTCTGAGTTCTTCCCCGCTGGTGAGGCGGATTTGATATTGAGCGGAAAGGATCTGCTTGAGGCTGATATCACGATGTGGGCAAACCCGTCCGGGAAACGGTTGAAATCGCTATCCCTGATGTCTGGCGGTGAGAAGACCATGACTGCGATTGCCCTATTGTTCTCTTTGTATCAAGTCAAGCCTTCGCCATTCTGCGTTCTCGACGAAGTGGACGCTCCGCTTGATGATGCGAATATTGATCGTTTTACTCGCATGATCCGACGTCATAGCGATCATACGCAGTTTATTATGATTACGCATAACAAACGAACGATGGAAGTGACAGACAACCTCTATGGTGTTACCATGCAGGAGGAAGGCGTGTCAAAATTGGTTTCGGTTCGTTTGTTGAATCCGGCGGAAGCGCCGACTCCGCGTACGGAAACGGTCGCTGCTGGCTAACAAGGAGGCCAGGAATGTGTTACAGGTTGGCGACGTTCGCTTGTGTTTTTCTAATTTGTACTTTTGATGTGCTCGCCGTAGGTGTGGAAGTTGATATCGTGACTTTCTACGGCAATGACAGCTTAACATATTGCGAAGTCTACGTCAGTGTCGAGCGCGATGTCCTTTACTACAGTAAAGTTGGAGAGGACAGCCTTGTAGCAGAGTTTTCGTTAGTGTCTTCGCTCGCGATTGAGGATGCCGTTTTTCTGTCGGATACGATTGACACACGTGATGCAGTCAGAGGGATTATTCAGCGAGATGCTGGATCGTACTTTCCGTATACTTTTCGGTACTTCATGCGACCTGGTGAATATGAATTAGACATATCACTGCTGCAGCAGGATGCACGAAGTGTTCATCAAGTGAAGAGGACGTTTTCTGTATCTGAAGTCAAGGATGCTTTCGGATTGTCAGAAATTGCGTTGGGTGCAGAAATGAGCTTTACAGATTCCAGCTCTGCGTTCTACCGAAATGGAGTGCATTTTGTTCCCAATCCTTCCGGATTTTATGGTCGTGAGTTACCGATGTTGTATTATTACCTCGAGTGTTACGGTTTGGGCGCGGACGCGAGCTTCACGGATTCGCTGACGATAACACGAAGAGTTCTTTTTGCGGAATCCGGTGAGCTGGCAAAGCAACCTGCTGTTCGCAGGCTGAAGAAGCCGGGTACTTCTGCGGTTATTACTGACGGTTTTCCGGCGTATACCCTGCGTACAGGTACTTACCAGTTGGAGATTATTATCTCGGAACTGGGGATGCCAGACCGCAAAGCCAAGAGGAAATTCTACGTTTACCGCCCAGAAGACCTGGCTGTAGGTCGTGACCCTCATCTTGATACGGAAATGCAGAGTCTGCTTCTGGCGAGTGGTGGCAACATTCTTGACAGGATTGATCCGGATAGCGCCATCACACTGATGAAGTACTTGCTGACCAGACAGGACGATAAGCGCGTACGAAATATGGATGCGGAAGGTAAACGGGCCTTTCTTATTGACTTCTGGAAGAATCGGGAACCTGCTGACGTTGAAGCGCCAAATCGGTACTTCGCGCGTGTGGCTGAGGCGAATAGAAGGTATAGCTTTCTACAGAATGAAGGATGGCGGACAGATCGAGGCAGGGTTCTAATCATGTATGGTGAGCCAGACGTGATTGATCGCCGGTATGCGGAGGCACAGGTTCCTGATCACGAGATTTGGCACTTTGATCGGGTAGAAGGTGGAGTCTACTTCGTGTTCTTCGACCGATCCGGCTTCGGCGACTTGGATCTCATTCATTCTACCAAGCGCGGGGAAATCTATAATCCAAACTGGATGCAAAATGTCCCCGACAAGAATACCTCGACTCGAGGATTACGATGATCGATTGGGCAGTGCATGTTGAGTCCCTCGGAAAGACGTACCGCGATGCCGCCGGTTCAGTAGTAATTGGATGTAAGGACGTCTCATTTCAAGCTGCTTACGGCACAATATTTGGGGTATTGGGGACCAACGGTGCGGGCAAGACAACCATACTCCGCATGCTCGCAACGATGCTGAAACCCACACTGGGATCGGCTAAGGTAGCTGGTAAAGATCTGCTTGACGATCCGCAAGCTGTTCGCAGGTCCATCGGATTCCTTTCTGCTTCGACCGGAGTGTATGGTAGACTGACTGCTGAGGAAATGCTTGGGTACTTCGCAGCTCTGCATGGGTTCTCAAGGCTGGAAGCAGGTAAAAAGATTCAAAACGTTGCGGCATTGCTTGACTTAGGTGATTTCTTGGATCGTCGGTGTGAGAAGCTGTCGACAGGACAGCGGCAGCGTGTCAGCATAGCTAGGACAATTCTGCATGATCCCCCTGTGCTGATCTTCGATGAACCCACAAGCGGGCTGGATATTCTGGCTGCTTCACAAATTGTGAAGTTCATGAAGCGAAGCAGGGAAGAAGGCAAGTGCGTCTTGCTTTCAACTCACGTTATGCGTGAGGCTGAGTTGCTGTGTGATGAAATATTGCTGATCCATCGAGGGGATGTGAGAGACCAAGGATCTGTAGCGGAACTGCAGCAGCGATATGATAGTTCTCACTTGGAAGTTGTCTTTCTTCGTGCAATCGGCGAAGAATCGTCGGCTTTTCTCAACTGAATCTGGCCCTGCCTTTGCGAAAGACAGGTGTAATGAATCGAAAAACACCTGCTTCTCCAATTGTTATTGCGGCGGCCGGCCTTAGTGCAACTGAGGGTGCCGCGCTTCAGACCCTGTTGATTGCTCTCAAGTTCAGGGATGAGCCAACGTACTGGCACAGTTTGAGAGTTGGAGATTTGGCGCGAAGATCGTCCGCCAGATTAGGGCTAGCGAGCGATGTTCAACAGAACATCTTATTGGCTGGCCTGCTTCATGACATCGGCAAACTGGCGTTACCAGACCACGTGCTCCATAAGTCGGGTAGACTCACCAAACAGGAGCGAAGCGAGGTCGCGCGGCATCCCGCGTTGAGCGCAGAAATACTGCTGCCTTTTACCAGGTTCAAACGTGCTCGGGAGATTATTCTCCAGCATCATGAGAGACATGATGGAACTGGTTATCCGGCGGGAAGACGGGGGGATGAAATTCTTATTGAAAGTAGCTTATTAGCTGCAGCAGATGCTTTTGATGCGCTGTGTCACGAGCGACCGTACAGGGAACCGCTAACAGTAGAAGAAGCAATCGGTTGGATGGAAAGTGAAGTTGGAAGGCAGTTTAGGCCAGCCGCTTTTCATGCGCTTATCGAGGAAATCGAGTCTGAATGCTCCAGATCCCACGACTCGCTTGTTTCCGCTCGGCAATCAGTTTGACCAAGTGATCCCTATCCGTCAAACATTGATAAGTAAATTATTTACATAATCTTGCATTTCTCTCTGAGAGTTAAGTGAATTTGGGAATTTCTTACAGGGGTATTGCGTAAACCAACGCAAGTGCTTATATTTAGAAGTTTCCGAAATTTTTACTGGAGTATAATGACCCTTCGTTAGAGGTTTCTATAGGCGTGGCCAAGTTGGCCTTGTCATCGTATGTGCGATAATACCTATTCCTCTAACGTCGGCGTTCGCTCGCTCCGCTAATGGCTTTTTATGCCGAACGGGCAGCTCGCCTGGTTCGGCTTTTTATTTTAAGAGATGAAGAAGCAGCAGTACAGATATCTTGGACTTCTCGTCTACCTGCTAGGGCTAGGCGCTGCGACTTCCGTCAAGGCATCGTCCGCGGTTGTTCTTGAGTCGACTGCAGAAAGGCTCCACGTACAGTGGTCGCCCAACCTTGACTTGGATCGTAGTGGTCCAGAAGCAAGATTGGAGTCTGTTATTACGTCCGTGGAGTGGATGCCGGAAAACGGGAGGCTGATACCTGTGCAAGTCCTTCTTGTGGCGTGCCCAATCGGCACGACTCCGAGGGTTGTCAATCGGGGTATCAGGTATCAAGACTCAGACATCCTGTTACCGGACGCAGAGGTGGCTGCTGAAGCAGACGGAAGAGTCCCAAAGTCGGCTGTCACGTTGCGCGCCGTTGAAGCGTGGCGCGGATTTCAGATCGCCCATATTGCTGTGAGAGTTGCCGAGGCCGAGGCGGGCCGAACCAAAATATTATTATCTCTTGATTTAGAGGTGATTTTTGAGGGTGCGGCGGCGCCGATAGGTCCGTTTCCGCGCGAAGTGAAACTTCTGGGCACACTTACTATAAATGGCGAACTCGCGACCCGCTGGTGGAGCTTGCCTGCGTCACCCATAGGGAGGCTCGATGAAACTGAATCTTGGCCAGCGTTTCAGCTCTACAAGCTTGGTGTAACGGAAGCTGGTTTGTATGCCATGACCGCTGAGTGGTTACAGCAACAAGGTGTTCCGGCTATTGGCGTCTCATCGAGTCAAATCAAAGTATTTGGTAATGGCGGTCGGATGCTCCCATCAGGTTTGTTGTCCGTACCAGATTCACTTCTTCGCGAGAACGCAATCCTTGTTGAAGATGGCGGCGATGGCAGAATGGACCCCGGAGACCGTGTTCTTTTCTACGCTGAAGGTCTCAAGGGCTATGACTACGCTGACGGCAGTCTGCTTGGTGACCACGGTCACGCAAGCCCATATGCGACAGAAAATGTCTATTGGGTTGGCATCGATCCTGCGGGGACGCCGGGTCTACGAATGACAACGCTACCGGAGTTCTCGTCCTCTTCGACTCAGGTTTCCACGATCACAGGACGCAACTACGTTGACCAGGACCTGTACATCTACGGGGCAGGCTCGGATCAGACTAATTCAGGCATCATCTGGTACATGGCTACACTGGATGCGCAAACAGAGCGATCGTTTTCAATCAATCTTGAAGCAGCCAACACCGGTCGGGGCATGCTTCGTTTGAGAATGAGGGGTTCGGGGATTGGTGGTGGATTTGATGTTAGGGTGAATGATCAGTACGTCAGCCAAGGGGTATTTTCTGATCCGCTCGTCATTCAGGTTCCGGCAGGTGTCTTTGCTGCAGGTAACAATGTAGTCAGACTGACGAATCGGTCCGCAAGCGGGCAGATTCATTTGAATTACATCGAAGTCGAGTATGAGCGGGGAGTACAATCATCTTCTGGATCGATTGAGATGATTGCACCAAGTGGAACTGATTGGTACGGATATCAGGTTACCGGTCTCGATGCAAGCTCGTATCTTCTTGACGTATCTGATCCATTAACACCGCGCGCCAGACGCGGAAACAGTTTTTCCGATTCCTCGTATGCTGGGGCAATGCGCCGGTATTGGGCGACCAGTACCAGCAGAATTCGAATCCCTTTGTACCGCGGCCGCAAAGTCTTCGACGCTGCAGACTACTCACGCTTGCGCAGTTCACTGAATGAAGCGGGAATTATTATTGTCACCTATGGCGCATGGTACGAGGAACTTGAGCCTTTGCTGGACATGCATGCGCAGTATGAGGAAGAGCCTCTTCGCGCCGTACGGGTCAAATTGATCGACATCTTTGACGAGTTTTCAGGCGGTGTCTACGATCCCGTCGCAATTCGTAACTTCTTACGATACGCATATCAGAATTGGCGAGGACCCTCAGGGCAGGCAGAGCCGCCGAGGTATGTGTTGTTTGTCGGTGACGGAGACTATGACTATCGGAATCTACTCTCTAATACTGACGATAACTGGATGCCTCCCTGGGAGAATGGGGGGGTCTGTACAGATGACTACTATGTGGATTTTGATGACAGCGCGACGCTCCTCGATATGATCTCAGGTCGCTGGCCTGTTCAGTCAGCGCAAGAGGTGCGAGCGATTGTCGAGAAGACTGTTGAGTATGCTCTCAGGCCGTTCTACGGTGCGTGGAAGAATACAGCCACATTTGTAGCAGACGATGAATGGAAGGAAGGACGCTGTGCAGAGGACTTCCATACAACGGACTCTGAGAATCTTATAAATGACGTACTGCCAAATTACTTCACGTTCCGAAAGATATACGGGATTCTATATCCGTTTCGTCAGTCAAGCTCGACGTCTCAAAAGCCTGATGCGACAAGAGACCTGCTCGAAACGATAAACAACGGAACTCTATTGATTAACTACGTTGGTCACGGCAACGAGCGTGTCTGGACTGACGAGCAAATGTTCGTCATGGATCGCGACTTCCCCATGATCAGAAATGAACGCGTCTGGCCGGTAATTGTGGCAGGCACGTGCACATGGGGAGGCTTCGACCGACCGAATGAGCGTTGCTTTCCGGAGCTGCTTTTGGGTGCAAGATACGTAGGCAGTGTGGCATGCATCGCAGCGACACGCTTCACATTTGTCAACCAGAATCAGCAACTGACTGAGGTATTCTACGAGGAAGTGTTCAGACAGGGCATAGATCGTCGGCAGAGCCTTGGAGAGGCACTTCAGCTTGTCAAGCCGCTGAGGTCAAACAACAGCCTGTATCATTGCCTCGGAAATCCGGTCCTGCGACTGGCAACTCCCGAGTATTATGCTTTTGTTGATCAACGAGATGATTCACTTCAGGCTGGTGCGCTTTTCACACTGAGCGGCTATGTGTCGCAATCGAGCGGCACTCTCGCGGCAAATCTCGGGAAGGAAATTACTGAACGGTCTCTGGATGAGGACGTCTGGTCTGACTTTAATGGTATTGTTGAAGCTCGAGTCTTCGATTCAGAGGATTCTGCCGCCTATTATTTCCCTTTACGTACGAATTGCAGCGTACCCTCGCAGACTCCATACTATTATGGTCTCCCGGGGAATGCGATTTTTCGTGGCCGTTCATCCATCGTGAATGGACGATTTGACGTGACATTTCGAGTCCCGCGGGACATTCAGTACGGTGGCGAGAATGCGAAAGTGAGTTTGTACTTCTACGGCAAGTCGGAAAGTGAACAGGACTCAGCCGATGGAATAGGAATTGAGCAACCGCTGCGCATTGCAAGTCAGGCAGCGGTAGTTACGGACTCGATTCCCCCGCAAATCGAAGCATGGCTTGAGAATACTTCTTTTAGAAGTGGTGATCAGGTGAGTAGAACACCCCGACTTATTGTCCGACTATCCGATGAATCGGGCATCAACCTCTCAGGAGAAGTTGGTCATCGAATTACTGTTCGTATCGACGACGCACAGGCCGAGGATATCACCCAGTTTTTCAACTATGACATCAACAGCCACATTGAAGGTGAATTGACCCGAACGCTTGGACCATTCTCAGAGGGGCCACATAACATGACGATAGAAGCTTGGGATTCATTCAACAATCTCAATCTCAAGCAGTTCGACTTTGTTGTCGGTCAGAGCGCGGAAGAGGGATTTGCCATCCGTGATGTTCTTAACTGGCCCAATCCCATGAGTAGCGAGACTTACTTCACGTATTCTTTGACTCAGGATGGTGCGAGGGACGTCAAGATTCGCATCTACACCATGACAGGTAAGTTTGTTGACGAGATAGACGGGCTTGGTGCTCGTCAACTTTACAACAGCAACAGCAACCGACCTTGGCATGGCCGTGATCGGGATGGACATGAACTTGCGAACGGTGTCTATTTCTATAGAGTGATTGCCCAGCATGAACGAGGCTATCGCGCCGAGGCAACGGGCAAGCTCGTTATTTTACGCTGACGAAGAAAACTGAAATATAGGTAGGAGATCTCATGAAGAGAAGGATGTTTGCAATCTGCGTGATCCTTGCAGGCTTTGGAGCTTCGCAAGTTTATGCGGCCAGCGTCAGTCAGGCGACGCTGCTTTTTCTAAAGATTGCACCGGGAGCGCGGCCTGCTGGAATGGGTGAGACGTTTGTTGCGATTGCTGATGATGCGACGGCAACGTGGTGGAACCCCGCTGGTCTTGGTTTCCAAACCAAGAACGAAGTGACAATGATGTATTCCCGCTGGCTACCCCAATTCAATTTGTCGGACCTCTATTATGCGTTTGTTGGTGGTTCGTACTATATACCGGAGTGGGGAACCGTCGGTGGCAATGTGATGTTTTTGAACCTTGGTGAGACTCAAAGGACTGGCCCATCCGGAGAAGACCTTGGAACATTCTCGTCATATGAGATGGCCGTTACAGGCACATATGGTGCTTTGGTGAATGAGAATCTCTCCATGGGCGTCGCACTAAAGCTCGCATATAGCAATTTATCTCCCGTGGGCGCTGGCGCAGAACAAGGAAAAGGCGTAGCAACGGCCATAGCGGCCGATCTGGGCTTACTCTACAAAGCCACATTCATGCCGGGTTTGTCGGTGGGTGCAAACCTTTCTAACATGGGTCCGAAAGTTTCGTATATCGATCGAGCGCAAGCCGATCCGTTGCCGACGACGCTGAAACTCGGTCTTGCTTTTAAGGTCCTCGACCAAGAGTACAATAAGCTGACTGTAGCAACAGATGTTGACAAAGAATTGGTAAAGCGTGACAATCTTGGCCGTTCGGATGAATTCTATGAAGCGCTTTTTTCTGCTTGGGGCGATGGCGATCTCGTCAAGTCCATGATCTGGCATCTCGGAGCAGAGTACTGGTATTCCACGCTTGTGGGGCTTCGTGGCGGGTACTACAACGACCACTTAGGCCGCGTCTTTCCGTATACGTTCGGCGTCTCGCTCAAGTATAGTACCTATAGATTTGACTTCAGCTACCTGACTGCCGGCGAGAATCATCCTCTCACTGATACAATGCGCTATTCGCTTTCTGTGGAGTTCTAACCTGTTTATTGCCCTTCTCGTAGTACTGCTGTCGTCCGTGGCGCCTGCATGGGCAGGAACCGCGCTATCGGGTGACTTCGTACGAAACGCGCCTTCACGGCTTGATGATCGGTGGCCAGCAGGTTTACCGATTCGTCTGTGTGCCGTTCGCGTTGAGTTTCAAACCGATGAACTGTCCGGTACAACTGGCAATGGAACTTTCGGGTCGGGTCTTCCTGACACCTTGAGAGTCGACCCACTTCCGCACGATAAATCCTACTTTGAGGATCACTTGGCTTTTCTCTCCGACTACTATTCCACTGCGTCGCGAGGAGCCATATCATTCGCAAGTCTTGACGTGTATCCAGATGGTGCCACGGAAGCGTATCAGTTAGCGCACCCGATGTGGCATTACAACTACAATTCAGACACCGCGCTTCTGAATAGGCGACTAGTCGAGCTCTTTGTCGAGTCCATGTCTTTAGCGGATGCTGACGTTGATTTTACCCAGTACGACGCTATTATTGTGTTCCATGCCGGAGTGGGAAAGGACTTCAATGTTGGTTTTGACAATACTCCGTTTGACATTCCTTCCGCATATATTTCTGAAGATGATCTTACACGTATAAGCGGCGAGATTCCTGCCGGCGTTACTCGCGGACTGATTCTGCCGGAGTCGCAGAATCAGAACGAGACACTTGAGTTAGGAATCGAACTTTCCTTAAATGGCGTGTTGATTAAACTCTTTGGGAACTGGCTCGGAATGCCCGATCTATATAACACAGAAACTGGCGCCAGCGGCATTGGTCGTTGGGGCATGATGGATCAAGGATCGGGAAACGTGAATGCCATCGTTCCCGCGTTGCCGGACGCCTGGTCGAGAATCTACATGGGTTGGGAAGTTCCACTAGTCATTCACCCTTCAGGAATCGGCGACACCGTACAAATTGGGCGTTTTAGCGAATCTGGGACAGCGATCGTAAAGGTGCCGGTAAGCGGAAGCGAGTACTACTTGCTTGAAAACCGCGATGCGGACGCAGATTCCATAGGATCTGTTACTGTCGAGGATAGACAAGGCAGGTCAATGCAAATTGATCGCAGAGGGAATCTTTTCGTACAAGATGGATTCCGTGTGCCGGTACGCGCGTCGCACTATGACTACGGTATCCCGGGAAGCGGTATTCTAATTTGGCATGTTAATGAGCAAGTCATCGCAGAGGGGATCAATAGAAATCGCATTAACGTTGACCCCAGTAGGCGTGGTGTTGATTTGGTAGAAGCTGACGGCTCACAGGATATAGGTCGCGAGTACGGCTTTGCCTCATCTGGCTCAGGTACTGAACTTGGAATTCAGGAAGACTGTTGGTTCCGTGAGAATCGCGCATTCCGAGATGCCAACGGAGGTACCGTCTTTGTCAGGTTTAACGACAACACGCGCCCATCTGCGCGGCTAAGTGACCACGCATACACGTTTCTCGAGATATCTGACTTTTCTAGCGTTGCACCTGTCATGACGTGCAGGATCCGAGGAACTCTCGTGGAGCGTGGCTTCCCGATGCTCGTGAATGACTCTGCGGCACACTGGGCCGCCGCGGATCTCGATCAGGATGGGCGGAGGGAAGTGTATGTGCAAGTATACGATTCGTTGTTTCTCGCGACTGACAGCGGCGCAGTCTATCAGCTGTCCATTCCGGCAGGTACCCACCTAAGCAACACAGGTAAGACCACGATTGAAATCGCCAAGGTATTGACTTTCGTGGGGAGCCAGGTCGGCTTGATTCAGAGAACTGAGCATGGTATGGATTCTGTCTTTCGGCCGCTGCCACAGGGAGCTGTCGGTGCTGAAAAGGTGTTCATTTGTCGGGATGCTACAGGTGCGACGCGCTACGTGTTTACCGGAAGTCATTTAGGTGCCGTTTACGACGAAAACCTTGAACTCCTTGGAACCATTCCTGATTCACTGCAGAATATTCCGAACTACACATATCTCGAGATTCCCCCCGCGCGATATCTCCTTGGCTGGGATAGTAACTCGGTGCATCGATTTGAGATTTCGACCTCTCTTTCGCACCAGTGGAGTGCGGCGTTTATCCAGCCACTTGATAATCCTGTCGTTATCCAGGAAGTGACGCGATCGCAGATATATTTCCCTGGAGTCGGCTATCTAGACGCGGAGACCGGAGAGCTGATGTGCAATGTTAATGATTGTCTTCCGCCGGAAGTCGATTGGGACGGCGACGGAAGAGTGGATGGTGGTGGAGTCGAAGGCGCAGTCCGTGCACCACGAGAGAATTTTGCATTGAGTGATGTAACTGCAGGCGAAGTCTTTGATTTGAATTTCGATGGCGATCCAGATGTATTGCGATTGGTCGTGATTCCAAACGATGAGGACAGTCTAACTGGCCGTGCGTTAGTAGCGTATGATCACAACACGAACAGGTTTCCTGACTTCCCGCTCGCAATTAACGGCGACCCGAAGTTGATTCGTCTGAACAACTCTGAGCACCGCTACCATATTTTTACGGAAGTCAAGAACGGCGAGCAGTTGACGCTGAATGTAATGCGGCTTCCGATTTCGCCTGACGGTACTGTTAATGAAGTCTACCATGCACCGGATAACATCATAGTCATCGGACCATTGAGGCCACAAGTACATGAGCGGGAGAGCTTTGTTTACGTCTGGCCAAATCCAAGCAACAGTGTTGCAAATTTCCGACTAACACTTCCATACGCTGCAAGAGCGAGTGTATCGATCTTTGACATTGCAGGCAGGCAAATCGCGGAGATAAGCGGTTCCTCATCTGTAGCAGGTGCATTTGAGATTCCGTGGAAGGCGTCGGGAGTTCAGAGCGGTGTTTATTTTGGTCGTGTTGAGGCCATTGGAGGTGGGCAAACCCACTCTGCAGAAGTCAAGATTGCTGTGGTACGTTGATGCAGCATCTTCTTTGCGTTCTCTTTTGCTTGACAATTGTGTCGCAGGCGCTTTCACAGACCGCAGATTTTACACGCCCGCACCTTGTCTGGAAGACCTTTGAAACGGATAATTTTGTTGTCCATTTTACAGAAGGCTTGGAAGAGGTTGCTTTTCTCGCCGCAGACATTGCTGAAGAAATTCACGAGCCGCTTTGCGAGATATATGACTATCGGCCGGACACTAAAGTTTCGCTGATCTTCTCTGACGAAGACGATGTCGCAAATGCCGGCGCGTACTTCCAGTCGAACAAGATCAAGTTCTTTGCAACGTCAATGGCTTGGGACTTTCGCGGAACTCACAACTGGTTGCGCAATGTTGTGACGCACGAGTATACGCACATGATTCAGCTTGGCGCGTCACGTAAGTGGTCGCGTCGCCTTCCTGCAATATATGTGCAAGCCCTTGGTTATGAACCTGAGCGACGGCCCGATGTGTTATACGGGTATCCCAATACTCTCGTTAGTTGGCCGCTTCCTTCGGTCACCATACCCGCTTGGTTTGCCGAAGGAACTGCTCAGTATCAGTTCAAAGGGACTGGATACGACTTCTGGGATAGCCATCGGGATATGCTCTTGAGGCAAGCAGTGCTTGCTAATCGTCTCCTCTCGTTTGAAGATATGGGTTTCTTCGGCAAAACGAGTCTGGAAAGTGAAGGAGTTTACAATCAGGGATACGCGCTGGTCAAGTACATTGCGGATAGATCAAACGGAGTAGAGACTCTGGCGGACATTTCGCACAAGATGTCAAGCGCCTGGCCGGTGACGCTCAACGACGCAATTGCCTCGGTAACTGGTAAGGCGGGCATTGAGTGGTATCGCGAGTGGAAGCGAGACATCGAAGCGCATTACCATATTGTGAAGAATAGTCTTGAGCCTCACTTCACTGTCGCGGATACGATGGAGAAGAGGGGTTTCGTCGGTTTCTACCCGAGGTTTTCGAGTGACGGTACTAAGCTTGCGTTTGTTTCGAATTCCGGGCGAGAATATTTCGGGCAGTCTTCATTATATGTTTATGACTTCAGGTCGGACAGCACGAAGCTCGTCGCCGTTGGAGTGCAAGGCGGAATCTCCTGGCTTCCAGATGATTCAGGGATTTTGTATGCCGCAAGATCTACGAAAAATCCTCATGGTGCGCTTCTGCATGACATCTATCTGTACACATTTTCTGACAAGAAGACCATACGACTAAGCCGCGGTTTACGCGCGGAATCTGTGGATGTCAGTCCGGATGGAAGGCTGCTTGTCCTAACTGTCAATGAAGAGGGCCGTCGTGACATTGCATTCGCATCCATGCCGGATCACAAGGGGAAAGTCCGTCCGTTTGGCCTAGGTGACTTATTGATACGTGTTCCCTCATTGCCGCATGAACAATTCTACCTGCCAAGGTGGTCTCCCGATGGTTCGCGGATCGCTGTTGGCCATCACTTGCGCGAAGGACGCTCAGTTCGAATCTATGAGTTCCTTTCAGAATCAAACTCTATCAGCCTTGCGAATGAATTTGAAGGAAATGGCGGTGAACTTCGGGACCCAACCTGGAGTTCGAATAGCGACTCTCTCTACGTCTCTTACGATGAGAGTGGGATTGCAAACATCTACCGTTTGAGTATAGAGGATGGAGACCTTGACAGATTGACAGTCGTTCTGGGGGGCGCTTTTTACCCTGCAGTTCATGGTGAGAAACTGGCATATTCAGAGTTCTGTGGAGATGGATTTAGAATTTGCGTAACAGACAGCCCGAAAGTTGTTAGATTACCAAGAAGCGCTCTGGATGAAGAAGAGAGCTATCTCGCTCGGGTTCCAAAGGACGAAGTCGCATTGCGAGGTGCACAGCGTTTAACGGAACCATACAGACCGCGATTTGAGTCACTATATTGGTTCCCACGCATTGCATTTGACTACAACAAATTCAAGCCCGGCACCTATCTATTGCTTAACGACGTGCTGGACAAGCTAACTTTTATTGGCGGGGCAGCAGTAAACCAAGATCGCGAGTATGATCTTTACGGGCTAGCGGAGTACCGAGAGTTCTATCCCACGATTTTTGCAGAGTATTTTAATGTACAACGTCGATTGACTTCGTTCTTTTCGGACTCGAGTCGAATAATCGGGGAAGAGGAGATCGGAGGGAGACCAAGCCCGATTTTTGACCAGTATCGAATCAGATATCGGTACAATCTGAACGAAGTTAGTGTCGGGGTCGGAATTCCGCTCGTTGCGACAGCAAATGTGAAGACTCGAGCGACATACGATCAGTACGTTGCGCACAATCGTTTTGATGATGAAACCAGTGTAAGTCTGACGTACTTCAAGGGCTGGTCCTGGAAGACAGGTTTCTATCTTGATGCGCGAAGACCGGGCATTCTGACGAACATCAGTCCGTCGAGTGGGTATCGCGGTTTTGTTGAGTATACGCGTGCGAATCATAACTTCATTTCGGATATCGAAGTTGGAGGGGATGCGGTTGGATTGCGCGAGATATACGATCCCAACAATTACAATCTCTTTGAAGCAGGTTTGGAACGCTATTTCAAATCTCCGATTGAGAGCCACTCAATGGAATTGAGATTGCGTGGCGGCTACATAGACGAGAACGTTGATCCATTTTTCTATCAGTATGCGGGCGGACTTCCCGGCATGCGTGGCTACTCGTTCTACAGCTTGGGTGGAACACGTACGGCAATTGGCACGGTTACGTATCGCTTTCCCTTGATAAAGCGCGCAGCCATAAGCCTATGGCCTGTTTCACTGAATCGTGTTTATGGGTCCCTTTTTGCGGACCTTGGCGATGCCTGGACCGGAGAGTACGGCGAAAGATCGCCCAAGAAGGATGTTGGAGGAGGATTGCGAATGCAATTGCATTCATTCTATTCATATCCAACTGCTATCTCATTTGACGTTGCGTACGGTTTAGATAAGTTCGATGTGGTGGAGGACAACGTGAGGACCAGCTATGGAGAGGAACTTCGCTACTATCTGACTGTGCTCTTTGATTTCTATACGCCAATTATTCCGCCCGCAAGGCATCCATCTAGTTGCGGGTGCTCACGTTGCGCACAATACTAACTAAGTAATCAACATAGATCGGAGAAGTGAATGCACTCCACCAACCTTAAATGGTTAATGACTCTACTGATCGTCACTTTGCTGCTGCCGGGCATGGTCAGTGCGAAGAGCCTTGGGCTTTCACCGCATCGCATGCAAATGTCAGCACCGAGTGTCGAGCAAACAGCCGCTGATGAGACAACATCTGCAAATCTTGCAGGGAAGAAGAATATTGGACGTGCGGTGATGTTCAGTTTGATTATTCCTGGAACCGGTCAGTTGTATTCGGGGTCATGGTTGCGCGCGTTACCATGGGTAGCCGTTGAAGCCGCTGGTTGGGCGTTGTTCGCGAGTTACCATGGTCAGGGGAATGATAAAACAAAGGAGTTTGAGGCATTTGCCGGTCCCTGGAAGAACGGTAATAGAAGTGCCGGTAACTTCAATTACGAAGTTTACATCCTTAGAGAGTATCAAGTCGCAGTCAATCAAGTCTTCGCAAGAACACCGTGGGAAGGAGATCTGTCTGAGTGGCGAACTCTTCCTTGGACTGATCGATCTGAACACTTACCAGCCCCGTACACGCACGATATTAATACTCCTGACGTGCAGCAATACTACGAAATGATTGGAAAGTACTTCGAGCAATTTGGCTACGGCTGGAACGACACGTGGGATCCAAGTTATCAATCTGGGACGCAGACGCTCGACAACATTTGGCGAGACTTCGGCGGCGATGATGAAGCAACGGCGTGGTACGATGGAACAAGCTCACTCTTTTTCACTTACCGTAACATGCGCGGTGAAGCAAACGATTTGCTTGAAAAGGGGAATACTATGATGGAAATTGTTCTGGTGAATCACGTGTTGTCCGCTCTCGACGCCGCGTTCGCGGCTCGCAGCTATAATCGTAAAATGGATGCTGCGCAGTTAGGTTCTCTGGATTTGCGATACGATATCAAGAGCCGCGACGGCGAACTTGCCCGTTATCTTACGCTAAGTATGCCGATTCCACATATCAAGTGAGAGCTTGACATTGAATAAGCGGACTCCTGTCGGCGTTGTTGCCGCCCTTGTACTCTTCTGTCACTTACTTAGTGCGAATGCAGGCGAGCGTGGTCAGGCCGCGTTCTTAAAGTCTCTTGTGATTCCCGGTTGGGGTCAGTATGAGCTCGGTCGACCGAAGCATGCCCTTGCGTTCTTTGGTGCAGACATTCTTCTTATTGGATCCGCGTTGACCCTGCAACATCACGGTAAGTCGCTTGAGGACGACTACCGTGCGTTTGCGGCTACGCACGCCGGCGTAACCGGATCGCACAGCAGAGACTTTTACATTGACGTTGCAAATTGGATGAATGTGTTTGAATACAATGAGCAGAGGATGGCTGACAGGAGCTTCGGTTCACTCTATGACACGGAGACCGACTACTGGTACTGGAGAACCGATGCAGATCGTGCGCGAATGGATGAAATGCGTGTTCAGTCAGATCGGTCGTTGAATCGTGTCATATACGCAGTCGCACTGACAGGTGTCAATCACTTAGTCAGCGCATTTCATGCCGGAAGACTGGCTGCGCAACAAGAGAAACCTAGTGGCACGAGTTTCGGATGGAATGTTGCGCCGGAGAATGTATATGATGGTGCCGGCGTACGGCTATTCCTTTGGTGGTGAGGCACTCCTGACGTGAGGGTGTTGGTAACCGGCGCTTCAGGTTTGTTGGGTTCTCGTGTGTCACTAAGACTTCTTCGAGAAGGGTTAGACGTTACAGGAGTCTTCTGGACTCATGATCGTCGTTTTGCATTTCCTGTGCGTCGAGTTGACCTCCGCGATGCTGATTCTGTCTCGTCGCTATTGAAATCAATTCGCCCAGATGTTGTCATCCACGCTGCTGCGCTTTCAAGAGTAATCGATTGCGAGCGATCAGCAGATGAGGCAAACCGCGCTAATGTCGTCGCAACCGAGATTCTTGCAACGAATGCCGAGGATTTAGGTGCGTATTTCATGTACATTTCGACTGACCAAGTCTTTAATGGACTAAGTGGTTGTTACTCAGAAGGCGATTTGCCAGCGCCAACTCATGAGTATGGCCGAAGTAAGACTCGTGCTGAGTCCATTGTTAGGAAGGTGTGCAGATCTCATTTGATCTTGCGTAGTAACAACATCGTCGGTCGAAGTATGGGATTTGGACAGAGTTTCACGGATTCAATAATGGAATCGTTAAACCGTGGAGAGACAGTTGAACTGTTTGATGATCAGTATAGATCGCCCATCCACATAGAAACGATATCGGAACTGATTGTTCGTTGCTTGCGGGACAGGTGTGAAGGCATACTGCATGCTGGCGGCAGGGAACGATTAAGCAGGTATGAGACGGGGATCGCCTTCGCTCAAGCCGTCAAAGTAGATCCGAGGCGTCTTATACCTGTTTCTCTTAGAACTCACCCGCAGGCGTACTTGCTACACCACGACAGTAGTTTTAACACCTGTAAACTTCAATCGTTGTATCCAGATCTCGGGAGCGAGACAATCCGTAACTGTTTTGTACGGGAAAGTAGTATGACGCTCGGGCGTTTAGCATGAGTGCAACAGTTCAATTAGTGCGGTTACCGACGGGCGCGAGAATTCCAGACGTGTTGCGTGAGATTGCACTGAATCGCGGGTGGCCCGCTGCTGTGTGTACTGGAATTGGCGGAGTTTCGGACGTTGAACTTGCATATTATAGCCTTGATACCAAAAGCTATTGCGAGTTCTTTGTCGAAGGAGTGGTTGAGCTCGTTTCGCTGCATGGTAACTTGACTGGAGATATAGGCGATCCCTTTTGGCACTTGCATGCTATTGTTGCTGATCAAAGTGGTCGATGTTTTGGGGGTCACCTGAACAGTTGCAAGGTAGCACTTACAGTCGAGATTGCCGTGTGGCCGATGCTTGACTATCATTTGAGGACATTTGACCCTGAACTTGGATTACGTTTGCTTAGGGACCGAGAACCGTGAGCATTGCTAACGATCGCAAGTTCTTTGTTGCCATAGCCGGCAACATTGGGGCAGGGAAGACGACGTTAGCGGAGAAGCTGGCGCGGCAGTTAGGCTGGAAGTGTCATCTTGAACCGGTGATTGACAATCCGTACTTGCCTGACTTCTATGCCGACATGGAAAGGTGGGCGTTTCATCTGCAAGTCTACTTTCTGAGTAAGCGATTTCAGAATCAGGTTGCTATTGACGCCGACCCTATGTCATCTGTACAGGACCGCACGATCTATGAGGACGCGCAGATCTTTGCGCGGACACTGCACAAACGGGGGAAGCTCGCAAGTCGAGATTGGGAAAACTACCTTTCGCTATTTGAGGCGATGGTGCCACATTTGCATCCTCCGGATCTAGTTGTCTACCTGAAGTGCGATGTGGACGAACTGATTAAGCGGATTCAGCAACGCGGTCGCGGGTTTGAATCCCAAATCGAGTTATCGTACTTAGCTGATTTGAATGAAGCATACAATAGTTGGGCAGAGAATTACGCAGGCAAGTTGTTGATCGTAACAATAGACACGATGGCAGACGGCAGCTCGCGGGAACATGAAGTCTTTGCCGAGTGCTTGCGTTTACTGCGCACCAACCTCCAACTGGAGATACCATTTCGACATGATTAGTCAGAGCATTCTGTCACATGAACGGGCACCCATTCCGGGTTTGCTTCTGAAGTGCGCTGTCATTCTTTGTGGAGTTGTTCCACTGATTCTCTACTTTCGCTTTATTCCTGAGATTCAGTATCCTGCCGTTGTCACTTCAATATTGGCATCAACGCTACTTTTCTTCGGGTGGAGCCTCAGTTCGACATATCCAAATCGCTTGTCGGAATCGAGATGGTGGTGGCTTTTCTGTTCAAGCGCGATTATAGTGTCGCTCATTGGTTTGGTTCTTGTTGACAGATTGTCATTTGTCGGGTTTTTGTGGATAGGACTGCCAGCCGTGTTGCTTTACTTGCATTCACGCACAAATCGCGAGCGGAGATTGATACGCCAGTCTATAGTTTCACTTTTGTTTGGCTCGATCTTCATGTTCGTTTCTTCATCCCTTGGTGTGGGGAGACTTGGCGCGTTCCCGGCTGTTATTGCGGTTCTGTTCATCGCTGTACTGCGAGCAACTATTGACATTGAGGAAGATGTAATTAAGACATATTCAGATGTCGATGTAGTGGCAGTAGAGGATCATTACAGACATCGACTAACCATCACCGCTGTGATATTCTTTCTTTTTGGGACGGTCAGCTTGTGGCCATGGTTGGGCGAGGTATACGGTCAGGCTTACTTTTGGATCCTTTTGTTAGGAGTGTTATTACCGCTCGCGTTTTTCTGGGGCAGAATTCGTCAGCCTAAACTGGAAGGTGCGCGAGTTGCCCTTACTCGCTTCAATCGAATTGCTCCATTGCTTGGTCTCTTTCACATCATTGCGATTCTGGCATCTTAGGTGGATGTTCGTCTGACACTCGTGTCAGGATCACCGCGAAGGCGTGAACTACTGTCAAGTCTTGGGTTGCCGTTTGAAGTGGTTCCAACACGTGCCACTGAGTTGTGGACTGGTGACTCGCCCGAACAAATCGCAGTGGCCAATGCCCGAAGGAAAGTAGAGCGCTCAACAGTCCGGAATGATTTAGCTCGAATCCTTTTGGGCGCTGACACAATCATATCTGTTGGCGCTGATATTTTTGGAAAGCCGGCGGGTCCTGATTCTGCCGGAAGAATGCTTGGCCGTTTGTCAGGTAAGTGGCACAAAGTAATTACGGGGTACTGCCTGGCTCACGTCTGTAGGAGTAATCAGGGCTTCGCGGGAGTGCGAGCCGGCTTTGTAGTTACTGAAGTGAAGATGCGGATTATTGACAGTTCGGAACTTTCATCATATCTAAGTTCTTCGGAGTGGGAAGGCAAAGCAGGCGCCTACGCGATTCAAGGGAATGCCGCTGCCTTCATCGAGGATCTGCGCGGTGACTACTCCAACGTCGTTGGTCTTCCCGTAGAAAGTATTCGTCAGGAAATTGAACAACATTACGCCAAATTCAGATTTCTGTGAGGAACTGCGAAAGGCCCGAGAATTCAAGGGTCTTTCGCTTGAGTCGCTGGCTCGAACGACCAGAATACCGATCGAATACCTGAGAGCGCTTGAGGATGGGGAATTCGAGGTGATTCCGGCCGCAATCCGTCGAGGCGTGATAGCAGAGTACGCAAAGTCGGCGGGCATGAATGCGGACAAAGTCCTCAAGTCAATCGAGGAAGGTCAGCAACTCAAAGCAAATAGCTCGTCGGGGAGCCTCGACGCCGAGCGAGTCCTCGGGGAATCCATGACAATTGGAATGACCCGGGTTCAGATTAGGACTGCATGGTTTGCAAAGATTGCTTCAAACCGTCCGCTGCATTGGGGGATTACGCTTTGCTTCCTGATAGCGGTTAGCTTCATTGGTGCTGACTGGATGCGCAAGTCGGGCGGAGCTGAGGAGCACATATCTCAGAACCCAAAACTCGTGGTATCAGCCCGAAGCATCCCGTTCCAGAGATTCGAGGAAGCCCATGCCCTCCCAGATGGATCTCAAAATCACCGCAAGTCTTACAAGACACAGGTGTTTTCGACGGATACTGGGCACGTGCGAGCAACTCTCGGAATCGATGAATGGCATACTTTCTATTTGTATCCATATGATACTATTGAGTTTATACATCAATCTGGCCTGCGAATTAATTTTGGAGCTAATCTGCGGATCATTCCTACTGTTGAAAGTGAGACATTTCAAACATTTTATTCCAAGGATTCCTTAGAGGCATGGATTAGTGTTCCAGACTATCGGGATTCCTTTGATTTTGCACTGGATAAGGAATTACCCAAGCCCGGGAGTTGACATCTGCGGAACTCATTGTTATATTACGTTTTTATAACTGTCGCCCACTGACCAAGAAGTGCTTCCTGCCCTGTAGCGATGGTCTTCCTCTTCCTCGCCTTCTCCGCCTTCCTTGCGTACGCTATCTGGGAGTATCTCCAGCATCAGCGGCGTGTCAAAGCAATTCCGATCCGCATCCATGTTAACGGTACGCGCGGCAAATCTTCGGTTACCCGTCTGATTGCCGCTGGGTTGCGCGCGGGCGGTGTTCGGACATTAGCGAAGACTACTGGAACCCTCCCTCGAATAATCCGCGAAGATGGGCTTGAATTGCCTATTCGGCGCCGAAGCGGTGCGAATATTATCGAGCAAGTAAAGGTGTTTCGGTACTTCTCGAGATACAATCCTGAAGCGATTGTCATCGAGTGTATGGCCGTGAATCCAGAGTACCAGTGGATCTGTGAGCACAGGTTTGTCCGTGCAACGGTGGGCGTCGTCACAAACACGCGTTTAGATCACATTCTCGAAATGGGGCCAACCCTCGAGAACGTAACAAGATCTCTGTGCAATACTCTTCCGATACGGGGCGTGGCCTATACGGCAGAGCAGAATATGTTCTGGCTGATGCGCAAAGAAGCGGAAAAGGCTGATTGTCGACTTTGGCGCGTAAACTCTGATAGCGTATCGTATTTGGAGCTAGGCAGGTTCTCTTACATTGAGCATGCCGACAATGTTGCATTGGCATTGGCCGTTTGCGAACATTACCACGTGCCTCGTGAGGTTGCCCTCGAGGGCATGTACGCCGCGTTCCCTGATCCCGGAGCATTGAAGGTACTCGAAACAGAAGAGAACGGCAAAGTCGTACAGTTCATCAATGCCCTTGCGGCAAATGATCCTATGTCCACGCTTGCGATTTGGTATAAAGTCAAAGAACTCTCGACGGAGGTCGGCACCGTCATGTTCATGCTGAATACCCGCGCGGATAGATATGACAGGACCATTCAACTGCTTGAAATGATTCGCGACCATTTAGTCGGTGAGTTTGACTATCTTCTGCTGAACGGCGAAAACTTGGACAGAGTATACAACAGCTTGCCCGAATACAACGTTGATCAGGCGAAGGCTATTCGAATTGGGATGAATGCCCCATCTGTGACCTATAATGCTATTTTCGAACGAGTGTCCGATATCGGCACTGTATTCGCAATGGGCAATGTTGGGAAGGGGGGACTTGACATCGCGACGTACTTCGCTAATAAGCGCCGCATTCGAAAGGGCATCGGCGCACAAAATTCCAATGGGAACTCTAATCCGGCATATTAAGAGATGATTGAGCTTACTATTGGCCTTGGTGTCCTAATCAGCTTGCTTTTTCACGAGCTGGTGGGTGCAGCAGCCGGCGGTATTGTCGTACCCGGCTACATTGCGATGCATTTGAACGATCCTGCTCGCCTTGTCGGTACTTTTTCGGTGGCCTTCATTGCGTACCTTTGCATTCGATTAGTCTCCCGATTCATGTTCGTGTACGGGCGACGTCGAATGGTCTTGGCTATCATGTTCGGCTTTATCTTCGGCTATCTTAGCCGAAACCTTGTATTGAACGATGTCATGGTTGCTGATATTCGACTTGAGGCAATTGGTTTCATTATTCCTGGACTTATTGCGAACTGGTTTGAACGCCAAGGAGTTGTCAAGACTCTTGCCATGATGCTGATCGCTGCGCCTATTGTTAAGCTCTTGGTTATTGTGGTTACGGGCGGAGTTATTCACCATGGCGTTTAGACCAAGTCTCCGATCCATATGGACGCTTATTGCGATGGCGGTGGTTTGCTACGGACTCTACCTGTGGGCAGAATTCAATATCGTAGAAGTGAAGCAACCGCACTACGATCAGAAACTGGCGGCCGCCCAGTTAATGAATGAGTCCATGAACGCACTTGCCGCGAGTCCTGCAAGGAATTTTGAAGCGATTGAGTCTTATGGCGATCCTCGATTGGACGCCCTTGTTGGCCAGCAGTTTTCGACTATCACAACTGATATCGGCAGCTTTGAAGCTAAGCTCAATGGGCTAAATCCAAATTTCGCTGCTGCGGCCGTACAAATTCTCTTAGAGGCTGGGCTTAAGTCAGGCGATGAGGTCGCCGTTGCAATGACCGGGTCAAATCCCGGAGCAAATCTCGCTATGCTATGTGCTTGCGAAGTCCTGGGAGTTAAAGCCTATACCATCGCATCTATTGGGTCGACTTGGTGGGGGGCAAATGATCCACTTTTCACGTGGATTGACATGCAACGCCTGTTGATCGACAAGAGGACCCTCTCCGCCAAAGCAGTGGCTGCATCACGGGGTGGCCTCGATGATGCTGCAACAGGCCTCTCAAGTGCAGGTCGAGCAGAATTGGAGGCCGCTGCTCATCGGGTTGAGCTACCTCTGCTGACCGCAGAATCGGCTGACCTGGCAGCAAGAGTCTGGTGGGAGTCATTTAAGGGAGCCACCACAAGCCCGAAGTATGCGGCATACATAAACATTGGTGAAGGGGTAGCCAGCACAGGGCATTCGGAGAATGGGCGGCTGCTTTCCGATGGCGTTCATCGCCGCCTGCCTGCCCGGAATTGGCCCGCTCGTGGGGCAATGCACCTTGCGGCTGATGAAGGTGTTCAAGTGATCCACCTTTACGATATGACACGAGTTGCCAGAAACTACGGTCTTGGCGCACCCAGAATTCCACTTGCCGAACCTGGTTATGGCGATGTGTTTACCACAGAGAGGTACGATATCCGCGTGGCGGCTGCTGCGCTTTTGCTTGCTTTAGCGGCGCTATTCACACTTATTCGTATCGATGCCAAGTACTTCCGTCTTGCCGACGCGGGCGTTGATCCTGAGTCATTACTTTGAGCAAACTAACAAATATCACTATGCGCAAATACGTAATCCTAGCACTGTTGACGTCAGGCCTGCTTGTTTCGGCAATTGCTGCCGATAACGGCTTCAAGTATCTAAAGCCTTCTTATTTCGACCAGATGATGAAGCTTACGATTGCAGGTAAGTCCCGCACATATTTCGTCCTAACCGAGTATAGTCAAGTTAGTGTCACGGTCGAGGGGCCGTCTCAGCTGAAAGTAATGTCACGACTTGAACTGAAGTCGGCCTCCGAGACGCCAAACTATACGCTTGAAGTCTCTATCGACGATGGTAAGAAGCCCCGTTTAGTTCGCCATACGAGCAAACTGTCTGAAAAAGCAGATATGTCAGACGGTAGCGAGGGCTATCTTGGAGTGCTTCGATCAAAGGTATTGGATATTCCTTCCGGAAAACACGAGGTCGTGATCAAGCTGCCAAAAGGTTCGAAAGATCGTGTGCTGGTGAGGCTCTCACAAAAGACTAATGAGTTTACTGGTCGCACGTCTGTTGTTCCGATGACTCCGTTCGAGTATACATCGGCGGTGGACCTTGTTACGAATGAAACAGTTTACACCTACTACAGGGTCGGTGGTGAAGATCGTGTAGCGCTTCATCTCGTTGGACCGGCAACGCTGAAGGTACTAAGCAGGATTGAGTTTGGTCCCGAAATGAAGGGTAGCCAGCGTTGGAGACTTCAGTTGATTGAAGACGGAAAGTTGAAGAAGACGTACAGTTTGGCTGCGAGTACGAGCGACGTTATTCAATACAAGCTTCCATCCAAATTTGTTCCAAGTCGTGCTGAAACGTTCTTTGTCGAAGTTCCTGCAGGCGAGCACGTATACGAATTCAGGCTTCCTGATGACCGTCGAACTTCATTATTGCGTTTCTTGCTTCCCTCAAAGGAGTTGACTGGAGACGGGCAGGAGTGAAATTGCGAGTCACACTGTTGTTTGGGTTACTCATTCTCGTTGCAGGACAGGCCGAGGCGCAGCGTCGGTATCCTAAACTGGAATGGGGATTTCGTGCGGGCATTAATGCCATCTACAACGATAATCTCTTGCGTCTCTCGAAATCAGATCAACTCGCTTTTAAGAGATTTGATCCAACGTTCAGGACGCCGGTGGGAACCCTGGATGATGGCGAGACGGAGTTACTGCTTGCTCCAACGCTGCAGTGGCGTGCTCCTGCGATGACAATGGTCAATCTTAACTACCGATTCAAGGCAACGCAGCGCGCGCAGAATGATCACACAAACTACCAGACGCATAGCTTCAGCGCGAGTGTCAGGCCGAGAGTTAGAGGCTACAAGTGGTCCGCTCGTGCAAGCGTTTTTACAATCCCATCATTCTACCTCCGTGCATACCGGGATCGGGACTTCGGAACCTACGATGATTGCCGTTTCGAGAACTGGGAGTATAGCGGCGAGTTTTCATACAAGTTGGCAGAACCACTTTGGATGCGCGCACAAGTAGGCCTTGGAACATTCTACTATGGTTCGCGATTTTCCGAGTATGATTCTGAATATCAGGATTTCGGAATTGAGGCGGATTACTCCACGCCGTGGAATCCACGAGTTACCGCACGGTACACACGAAGAAGTTCGGATAATGTTGGAAAGTCACTCCCGTTATTTTTTGCATCAGAAGACGAAGGGCAGTTGATTGTCGAGGATACGGAGTATGGCGATGGTGACTATGATGAAGATGATTTTCGCCTTGCGATTCGCTCCAATTTGAAAGTCTATAAGACTGAATCAGTTAATGCTGCACTCACCTCGCGAATCAGACGACGAGTCTACACGACGGAACGTTCTCTTGAATCAGATCCGTTTCATAGAGGTCGCCTAGACACCAGGTGGGAGTTGACCCCGTCAATAGGATGGAGTCCGAGCCGAGCATGGGATGTCAACTTGTATTTCACATACGAGGAGCGTTCAAGCGAGTCCGACTATGTAAAACTTGCGCTTGTTAAGGATTTTGTGAGGCGGGAAGTCGGATTAGGGTTTATGTATCGAATACGGTAGGCTTTCTACAAAGCTCATGAAAAAGCGGCCTCCTTTTGGGAGGCCGCAGTTATATTCTCTCTTGTCAAAGTTAGGCGAACTTGCGTTCCTTCCACGTGACTTCGGGCCGTCGGCACAAGGCGCCCACTAACCTCCACCCGTATGCAAACGCGAAGAGCGGATATCCGACGATTGCGAGTGTTAGTCCTTCGCGGCGCAACCGGAAAATACAAGTGGAGATGACAAACCAGTCTCCAGCAAGTACTGCCATTACAACAAAGATCCCTATTGGCAAGGGAAGCAGGAATGCGAGTGGCCATAACAAATGATTGAGAAGTCCAAATGCGAACAACAGTTTCCCAGCACCGGTCACCGCTGCAAATCCTTCCATCCAGCGATACCTCTGAGTAACTATGGATCGCATGTTGGAAACTGGAAGGGTTGCCACGGCAGCACCATGTGTGACTGCAAATGCAGGTTGCCACTTATCGGACTCCGTTATGGCGCGAAACAATGCGATATCGTCAATGCGGTTATGAAGAATTTGGCGAAATGTTCCGATATCGTGATAAGCTTCACGTCGCACTGCATAATTATTTCCAACGAGAGCCAATGGACTGCCAAGGCGGCACATACCAGCACAAACACCCAGTAGTAGAGCCCAATCCACTGTCTCGAGCTTCGTCACGGAGTCAGGCGACAACTTATAATCTGGTAAAGTCACGCCGCAAACAAGACCAACACCCGGCTGGAAGTGTGCAACGATGTCATGTGCCCAACTCGGGTTGACAGCACAATCCCCATCGGTCATCAGGACGAAATCACCTGATGCGGCATCTATCCCCTGAGCCAGCGGCAGTGTCTTGGTTGGCGGTAGTGTCTCTTGGGGACCGTGTTCGGCACGGATGACACGCAAGGTGAACGGTAAAGATCTTCCAAGATTCTCGGCGACTTGCTCTGTGTCGTCCGTTGAATCATCGTTGACGAGAATGAGTTCAATTTTGTCGGCAGGATACTGTAGCTTGCGAAGAGATCCAAAAAGCCGAGGCAGATTGTGAGCCTCATTTCGAGCAGGAACCACTATAGAGATTGAAGGAAACGTATCCAGTCGTGGTCTCCTCTTCAGAAGCGCAAGTGAGATTGCAACGCCTGCAAGGAAATGCAGCAAACCAGATAGTACTGCGATTCCGATTATCAACATGCCTCCGAATTGCCAGATGTCTCTGGCAAGGGTACGGCTAACCAGCGACGCTTTTCTATCTCACTCTTCAAGAAGTGGAGTGCGGGGCCCAAAGCTGTGCTTGCCTGATGACCGTCATGCAAGAGAAGGATCATTTGATCATGCAGCGCTTTTTGAGTCCTTGAAAGCAGTGTGTTTGAATCAGAAGCCTTCCAATCAGCGATATGAACAGACCACAGTACAGGCTGCAAACCAGCTCTGATCACCTTCAGGTGTGTTGACAAATCGATAGAGCCGTAAGGTGCACGAAAGGCCTTCGCCATATTTACGCCCGCTTCCGCCAATGTGATCTGAGTTTGGTTGATGCTGTCAATCAAGAATCTCGCCGTACGAAAGGAGTGTCGAGTGTGAACGAATCCGTGACAGGCTATATGATGACCCGCTGAAGAAATCTCTCGCAGCAAGGCCGCTTGTTCAATGCACTTCTGACCGATAACAAACATAGTACATTTCAATTGCAGGTCATCGAGAACTCTCAAAAGAAAAGGCGTAGTTCTAGGATCAGGACCGTCGTCAAACGTAATCGCAATGGTCCCAGGTCTTTCTGTACGAATCTTCCATCCCCGAGCGAAGAGGGGCGCAATTCGGCTTAGTCGCATCATCGGCGAAATTCAAGAGTTGACGCGCGTTCCGCTGCGGTCTCCCTCACCTTACTGTCTCTTAACCAGCGATGTCTAAGTGGTGATGGCAGGGTAGCGGTTCGGTACCAATCGCCCTTCCACCTGTATGGTATCAAGAGTCCAACGATGCCGAAAAACGGAGTTGCGATAGTATGCCAGAGCTCATACTCTGGAAAGTAAGGGAGAAGTCGATTCTGCCTAAAGACTGTGCAGCCGGTCTTAACAAGAAATGTGTCAACTGCTACCTTCGTTCCCCAAACAGCGAGAGCGTACGGCACTAACGCTGTCTTGAAAACAGCAGATACGGGCAACATAATGAGCATCAAGTAGTAGGCATAAATTGCAAACAAGAACAATAGCATGCTTCCGCGATAACTAAGTCCCTTTGAAGCCCAACGTAGACGCTGGTTAAGTAGCCCACCAAAGGTGGACACAGGCAATGAGCGAACTAGTGTCTCCTGCGAGACGGCATAGGTCATGCGGTGCTGAGACAATTTCGCAACACGCTGCGCGAATAGCACATCATCACCCGATACAATAGCAGCTGTGTTCCCGTATCCCGCAACTTCATTATAGACTGCTCGCTTGAAACAGAGGTTGCTGCCATTGCAACTTGCTGCATGTCCCCATCCAAGCGCTCCTGCTGCAAGAAAATTCTGCACGAAAAAGTCAAGCCACTGAATCTTTTGCCATCTGGGCGATGACTTGAAGTCAGGCAAATCAAAGATCGTAAGTCCGGCTACGACACCAGTCTTACCATTGAGATGCCTGACCATCTCCTTGATCCACTCTCTGTGATACTGACAATCCGCATCTGTTGTAAAAATGACATCTGAATCCGAAGCTGCAATTCCCGCTGACAATGCCCGTTTCTTCGGTGATCCGTTGAACAGATCGTCGATGCGCACTGATCTAAGGTTTGGGTAATTTGTCTGAAGTTCGCTCAGAATACTCTGAGTATTGTCCTCACTGCGGTCGTCAACCACAATGACTTCCCACTTACCGGGATAGTCTTGACGCATCAACGACCAAAGCGTCCAGGGTAGTACTTCTGCTTCGTTGCGAGCAGGCATGATGACACTAACGCTTGGCCAATGCTCAGGATCAAGGATGACGTTCCGACGCAATCTGCGGAGTCCTGCAGCGAACAGAATCATTATGACAGCATAAATGGCCGTGATGAGTGCAATGACGACGGCTAAGAGTTCAAAGAGTTCCAGAGGGCTTTGTTCTCCAGTTCTTTGGCAGAGCAAAAAGGCGTTTTATGAATAGAAGTCCAATGCCTGCAGGCAATGCCACGTTTAACGTGAAGAGCATGAGTGAAGCAGCGACAGCGTGGGAGTCAGCGACTCCCAATCCTCTAAGGCAAAGGAGCGCTGTCCACTCACCGACTCCAATGTTCCCTAGTGTGAGCGGAATATTGCCTTTGAGGAAGAAGTTTAACTGTACGGCCAACATGCCCGCAAGCAGGGGGATATCGACTCCAATTGCGTCCAGTATCAGAACAAACTGAAACAAGGAGATGATTAACGATAATGTTGCGAGAGCGAGATACAACAGCGCACTGCCAGTTCCAATTTGGGCGGCCGCATCAAGGGACGAAACCATGCGGGTCGCCCAAGCTCTTCTTGATAAGGTCCAGCGCAGCAGCGTCACGATCTTTCCAGGGACAATACCTGCGCAAATCAGGAGAAAGCCTGACAATACGAAGAGCATTGAAACTCTTCCGCTCCAGAATACCCAGCTTACATTCCAGCCAAGATACGGCAAAACACCAAGTGCAATCAAGCCAAACCCATTAACCGTCAAGGCGCTGTACGTTCGTTCCACGACAGTGAGTACCGCCGCTTTGCCGAGTGGTACTTGCGTGAGAAACAGTGCTCGTCCGTAGGCACCGATTCGACCAGGAGTGATGAAGCCCAAAGTGTGGCCAAGCCAATAGCTCGCGCGGATGTCCTCTATACTGACGGATTCACCTGCCCGTTGGGCTATTAGTCGCCAGCGCAGATACTGGAGAAACTGGTTAGGTGCCCAAAGTAAGAGCGCGATTACAATCCCCCAACCTGCAATTTGAGACAGGCTTACGAGTACGCCCTGCCAATTGACCTGATAAACCAGCAGTCCGAGAACTACTAAAGTAACGACGAGTTTTATGATCCTTGGGAGTAGAGATCGTTGTTCTGTAATCGTTGGGTTTGCAGCTACTGCAATTTCCGTAACTTGAGGGGTCATGTACGAATCGGCTCCAAAGTCGAGTCGGAATGCTTCAATAATCGACGTCCCCGCCATTCTTGTTTTCTTGAAAAAGTATGGGCAGATAGGCGCCAAGCTGTCCAAGCCGGGAGGAGAGCTACACCTGCAATCGTCTCAGGCAGTCCGATACCAAGTCTTAGCTTTCTTGCAAACCAGTATCCGACTGACGATTCTACTATGCCCTTGAGAATCACTGTACCTGACAACGCAATGTAGGATGGATCTATCGCGGCGGAAAAAAGCAAAGGAAAAGATATCATTCCGGCGGCGGCTGACCAAGCATAGACGATTCTCCAGCGAACCGGATAGAAACGTGTTACACTTTGATGCCTTGCAGCCTGTGCAAATCGAGATCCGCGCACTCCAGTTTCTTTCACGACGCTTTCCTGCGCACCGGAGAATCGAATTTTCCAGCCATTCCGGGCAATCGCTTGAACAGTTAAGTCGTCATCACCGGAGGGTAAGTCGCGTCGTACGGGAGCATCAACCTCAATCAGGGCCTTTCGTCGGTAGAGGAGGCTGTGGCCGCAGGCGGATGCGGGGAATCCCCAGCCGCACGCAGATGCCATTGTGACGTTCGCTAGCAGGCGTTCCCATCGGTAGAAACGGGCTTTCAGCCCTTTGGCAGCTTGTGGCCATGAGGGACCTATTACTGCTCCCGTCTCGCTATCTACACGTGTCGTAAGACCGGCAAGCCATGCTGCCGGGACAATACAATCCGCATCCGTGACGGCGATGAAGTCAGCCTGCAGTTCGGTGAAAGCAGATGAAAGAGCGGTTTTCTTCGGGCTTAAGCCTGATTTCAGCGCGACATCGCTTTGCTGTCGAACAAGCAGCCTGCTATCCTGGGCGGCACACTCAAGGGCGACTGCTAGTGTAGAATCCTCGGACTGATCGTCTGTGAAAACAACTTGCCTTAGGCTGACTTCATCGTGCTTCAGGATTGATTCAAGACATCTGCCAATTGTTGCCTCTTCATTTCTACCTACCACCGCCACGGCCATCGAAGCGGTGGCCTTATGCTGACGCGTGACTTCGGAGTCCTCTAACGCCCATTTCACCAGGCCCATCAACCATATAACGGCAGGCCCGAGAATCACTACGGAAATGGCGATTACCAATGGTGAGGCTATGGCTGAGTCGATACTCATTCTTAAAATATATGAATATATACGGTTAGTCGCAATCCTGAATGTAGATTCCAACCTTTTGTGAAGACGGGAGTTCCGCAATGGCTGGTCCAGCCGTGTTGCCATTTTTCAGAATTTTTAGTAGTTTCCAGTCTTGTTAGCGACCCGAACTTTACTTCCCACACCGGAATGCCGCCGTGCCTAGCCCCAAGAAGGAAATTGAAGCCCTTCGTAGCGAAATCCGACGACACGATCGCCTCTACTATGGGGAAGGGAATCCTGAAGTGTCGGACAGGGAGTATGATGAGCTATTCAAGCGTCTCCAGGACCTTGAGGCGGCTCATCCCGAACTCGTCACTGAGGACAGCCCTACCCAGCGGATAAGTGGCGTCCTTGCTTCTGGCTTCGCCACTGTCAGGCATCCGTTCCAGATGTTGTCGCTTCAGAACTCCTATGAAGAGTCGGATTTCGTGGAGTTTCATAAGCGCGTGAAGGGGGGGCTAGATGGACACGACCCTGAGTATGTTTGCGAGCTAAAGTTTGATGGGGTTTCACTTCTTCTAACTTTTGAAGACGGGCGACTAACTTTGGCTGCGACCAGGGGGGATGGTCAATCGGGAGATGATATCACGGCAAATGTACGGACTATCCGGAATCTCCCACTGCAGTTAGAAGGCAAGTCGTTGCCTAAGGTGCTTTTTGTCAAGGGGGAGGTTTACATGCGAACTGATGACTTCCTGGCCTACAACGAAGAGCAATTGGCCGAGGGCAAGAAGGTTCTCGCAAACCCACGGAACACCGTCGCGGGTTCTTTGAAACTCCTTGATTCGTCTATGGTTGCCAGGCGACCTCTGCGTGTTGTCTGCTATGGCTACGATTCTGCGGATCAGCCGATCGCGGACCACTTTGGTGGGCTAAAGCGCCTAAGTAAAATGGGTTTGCCAACAAGTGATCACGCCAAAGTCTGTTCGAGTGCAGACCAAGTCCTCGACTACTGGAAGGAGTGGGAAGGAAAGCGAGACACTCTGCCCTATGAAATTGACGGCATTGTTGTTAAGGTGAACTCGCTCGCTCAACAGCGCGCACTTGGCCAAACGGCGCGGGCGCCTCGGTGGGCACTTGCGTGCAAATTCTCCGCGCGTCAGGCTCACACAAAGCTGCTTGGGGTCTCGTTCCAGATTGGGAGGACTGGTGTCTTGACTCCAGTTGCTGAGCTTGAGCCAGTTTCTTTGGGGGGAGTTACAGTCAGACGGGCTACGCTGCACAACTTCGATGAAGTCCGCAGGCTGGATTTGCACGTTGGAGACACTGTCGTTTTGGAACGAGGCGGTGACGTTATTCCCAAAATTACCGGCGCTCTGACAGAGTTTCGTCCAAGGGGTGCGAAGCTCATTGTCGAGCCGACGTGTTGCCCGGTTTGCAATGCTCGACTTGAGCGTGTTTCGGGCGAGGTCGCCCTACGTTGCACAAATCCGTTCGACCCGGAAGTTGTGAAACGACAAATCGAGCATTTCTGTTCCCGCGGAGCTCTCGACATCGGTGGTTTTGGTGCTGAGACTATCGAGTTGCTTGTTGAGCGAAGCCTCGTATCAGATGCAGGTGACTTGTTCTTTCTTAGGCGCGAGCAGTTGCTGGCACTTCCTGGTTTTGGGGAGAAGTCAGCAGAAAAATTGCTCGCAGGACTTGAGCGTGCGAAGTCCTCAGACTTAGATAGATTGATATTCGGTCTTGGGATTCGATTCGTGGGTGAATCCACCGCTCGTTTACTTGCTGCGACTTATGGTGCACTTGAGCGTATTGCTGCCGCTTCTGAGGAAGAGTTGTCACGCCTTCCGGATGTGGGTCCGCGTGTTGCGCAGGCGATTTATGATTACTTTCGTTCGGAAGCTTGGCGGGTTATCCTAAGCAAGCTTCTAAAGGCAGGAGTGCGGATTCAAAGTGAAGCTGCGTTCACTCGAGGCGACAAACTTGCAGGCATGATTATAGTCGTCACGGGATCACTGACAAAGTACTCGCGTGATGAAATAGAGCGGGTGATTATCTCACAAGGCGGCAGGCCTTCGGGATCGGTTTCCAGAAAGACTTCCTACGTCGTCGCGGGGGAAAAAGCCGGTTCAAAGCTTGAAAAAGCGCTTGAGCTTGGTATTCCCGTTCTGACTGAAACTGAATTTGAACAATTGCTTTCGCGCTGACCAGATTTGATAACTGAAACAAACTAAATCATAGAACCACATGGCAACAACCGCGGACATTCGTAAGGGACTTACCATTCAAATGGAAGGCCAGATCTTTGAGATTGCAGACTTTCAGCACGTGAAGCCAGGCAAGGGCGGTGCATTTGTGCGAATTACGCTACGCAACGCTCGGACAGGAAGAGTGATTGAGCGGACTCTCAACTCCGGCGCTTCCATAGATACCGTGCGTGTGGACGGGAAAGACCTGCAGTTTCTTTACGGCGATAGCGAGTTCTTCCACTTCATGGATCAAGAGTCCTACGAGCAGTTCCAGTTTACGACTGACTGGATCGGGGACAAGTCCCGATGGTTAAAAGAGGGTGTTGTTTGCCGCGTGAATTTTCTTGAAAGCGAGGCTCTGACACTTGAATTGCCCAATTTCTTGGAGTTCGAGATCACTGAGACCGCGCCGGGTTTCAAGGGCGATACCGTTTCAAACACTGGGAAACCTGCGACTCTGGAAACGGGAGCAGAGATAAACGTTCCCCTGTTTTGTGAAACTGGAGATGTAGTGCGTGTCGACACTCGAACAGGTGAGTATCTGGACCGGGTTAAGCGTGCCGGATAGACTTTATGGACAACTTCCGCCTCTTACTCGCCTCGGTCGCACTGGTCTTAGCAATTGTCTCAGCGGCGATTTGGTGGTTAAGGGGTCGGCAGCGTTCTGTCGGCAAGCGCGGGTTTGCACTGGTATACTCGCTTTTGCTCTTGGGTTCCGCGATTCTTCTGTATTCCCGTGCAGGTGATCAAGTTACTGCGAAAGATGCTGCCGTGCGAGATCAGCTCGTTGAAACGAAACAGATAGAAACCCGCACGTTAGCCGATTCCATGAAGGTGGAACCGGAACCCGTTGAAAGGCACTCGCCCGATTCAGTACAAAGCACAAGTTCTCGCGATGCCGATGCGGGCATAGACAGAGCGCGAAACGCTGGGATGCAGCCTAGGAACAACACAGTTCAACTGCTGCATCCGGAGTTGAGACCGGTGCACGGTCCACCTCAGAAGCCGTTGCCAAGGCGTTCGAGTAGACGAGCGCAGAGTGATTCGATTGATGAGGTCGTTGAGGCATCCGTGATATTCGCTTTTGATGCAATTGAACGGTTTTTTGGAACCTATGGCTCTGCCGCATCGAATCAGAAGATTGAAGGCAGAAGCGACAACGCATCGCGGCGAATCGAGTTTCTGCCTGGGACCTCTGAACTAACTTCTAAGAGCAAGAGTTACCTAAAAACTCTTGCTCCTGAACTTAAGTTACACCTCACTACAGGACTCATTGAGATTCACTCCCAAACAGATGAATCGTTGAATTCGCCTGCAGAGCGCTTGTCGCTGACACAGTCGCGCGCCGAGGCAGTTATTAAAGTCCTTGCGGCGGAAGGCATTCCCGCCGAACGGTTGATACCCGTCGGCAACGAAACAGCTGGACAATCCTACGTGAGTTTTGTCCATAGGCCAAATTAAGGAGCCCAAATGGCAACTCTGCCCACAAAAGAGAAGTCACGTCTTGACCTTGGCGAAATACAGAAACTGGTACGAATGATCGAGCGCAGCCCAATAAATGAATTTGAGCTGGTTGAGCACGATCTTCGGATACGGATCTCTAAGAATGGCGCACAGGTGACAACCGTGACACAGGTCTCTCCGGTTCCTGTGTCCGCACCGTTAGCCTACGCTGCTCCAGCAGCGATTGCTCCAACACAACAAGTTCAATCGAGTTCTGAACCCTCTGCAAAACCTGCTTCCTCGGCGAATCTTATCGAAGTTAAAGCGCCCATGGTCGGAACTTTCTATCGGGCGCCCTCACCTGACGCAGATGTTTATGTGCGGGTTGGAGACATTGTTGAACCCGGCAAAGTGCTCTGCATTGTGGAAGCAATGAAATTGATGAATGAAATTGAAGCCGAAGTCAGAGGTCGAGTCGCTGAGATCTTAGTTGAGAACGCTCAGCCTGTAGAATATGGGCAGGTAATGTTCCGTATTGAAAGACTGGCCTGATGTTCAAGAAGGTTTTGGTGGCTAACCGCGGTGAAATTGCATTGCGTGTATTGCGTGCCTGCAAGGATCTGGGCCTGTCCACAGTCGCGGTGTTTTCGACTGCTGACAGAGACTCGCTGCATGTGCGTTTTGCGGACGAGTCTGTTTGTATTGGCCCGCCTTCGGCCCTTGAAAGTTACCTTTCACCAAAGGCGATAATGTCTGCGGCAGAAATTACTGGTGCTGAAGCTATTCACCCGGGTTACGGATTCCTTGCGGAAAACGCGGATTTCGCTCAGATTTGTCTTGCTCACGAAGTCGTATGGATTGGACCGTCTCCCAAGGTCATTGAGTTAATGGGAAATAAGTCGGAAGCCAAGCGTACGATGATAGCGGCTGGTTGCCCAGTGATTCCGGGAAGTGATGGGCCAATTGAAAGCGCAAGTGAAGCAAGAAGGCTTGCTGAGGAATTTGGTTTGCCGGTAATGATCAAGGCAGTTGCTGGTGGTGGGGGGCGCGGGATGCGGCTTGTTCATGACCTGGGAAATGTCGAAACTGCATTCGAAATGGCAAGCGCCGAAGCTGAAGCTGCTTTCAATAACGGTGAACTCTATTTGGAGAAGGCGATTGTAGAGCCTCGCCATATTGAGATTCAGGTATTGGGTGATGGAAAGGGCAATTGCATTCATTTCGGCGAGCGTGATTGCTCAATGCAGCGACGACATCAGAAGCTTATTGAAGAATCGCCGTCGCCCGTGGTAACACCAGAATTGCGCAAGAAGATGGGCAGCACTGCAACGCAGGCCGCCGCGGCCATCAACTACTCTGGTGCTGGAACGATGGAGTTTCTGCTGGACCGGTCGGGGCATTTCTATTTCATGGAAATGAACACGCGTATTCAAGTTGAGCATCCAGTTACAGAAATGGTAACGGGGTCTGACCTTGTGAAATGGCAGCTGCTCGTTGCTCAAGGAAACTCTCTGCCAAAGCAGGATGACGTCAAAATCCGCGGACATGCGATAGAGTGCCGAGTTAACGCCGAAGACGCTGCTCGAGGATTTCTCCCATCTCCCGGAGTGGTCTCGGTATGGAACTTACCCGGGGGGCCGGGCGTTCGAGTAGATACGCACGTCTATCAGAGTTACATGATTCCTCCCTACTACGACTCGCTCATAGCCAAACTCATCGTCTGGGGTGAAAATAGAGAGGAAGCCATCGTTCGATGCAAGCGCGCGCTCTCCGAATTTATTGTCGAGGGCATTCACACGACAATTCCTTTTCATCTGCAAATGCTGGACACTGAAGCTTTCCAAAACGGCGACGTTCACACAAAGTGGGTCGAGCAGTACATGGAGCTACAGGCAAGGTCAGCATCAGCAGTTTAATCAAAACTTGTAATTACTAGAAAGCTGGCTCGGTATGCACATTCCTGCAGATTGTCTGTACACTAAAGATCACGAATGGGTGAAGCTTGAGAATGGTGTTGCGCTCGTTGGGATCACTGAATTTGCGCAAGGAGAGCTTGGCGACGTAGTGTTCGTTCAGCTCCCGGCCGTTGGCACGAAGACCAGGCAAGGCGAGTCTTTCGGCACGATAGAAGCCGTCAAGGCGGTCGCCGAACTTTACGCGCCGATAAGTGGTGAAGTTGCTGAGGTTAATGTTGAACTTGGCAACACTCCTGAAGTCATCAACCGGGAACCCTTTGGAGCGGGTTGGATTGTTAAGATAAGGCCCGTCAACTTTGACGGCGAGAAATCAGAATTGCTTACTCCTGAAGCGTATAGGGACCTTACTAGCGCGTAGTCGGCGCAGTTCATAAAATAAAATCTGTTGATGCGATACATTCCGAATACCCCCGATGACCGCAGTGCGATGCTGCGGGACATCGGGGTCACCTCTCTTGAAGACTTGCTCGAAGCTATTCCTCATGAGCTTCGATACAGCAAATCCCTAAACATCGCGAATGGCAAATCTGAGTGGGAAGTGCGGCGCGAGATGACCGCAATGGCAAACCGCAATATTAGCGCGATGGACATGCCGTGCTTCATGGGCGCAGGGTGCTACGATCATTTCGTTCCGGCTGCTGTCGACACGCTTGCATCCCGTAGTGAATTTGTTACTGCCTACACGCCCTATCAACCAGAAGTTGCACAAGGCACTTTGCAGGTTATCTATGAGTTTCAATCGATGATTTGCGAACTCTTTGGAATGCCTGCTGCAAATGCCAGCCTTTACGACGGTGGTACGGCATTGTCAGAAGCAATTTCAATGGCTCATGCCTTTACCAAACGACGCAGAGTCCTCTGGAGCGAGTCAGTGAATCCCGCATACCGTCGTGTCGCGCAAACAATCAATTTGTCGCAAGGCATCACATTTGACACTGCACCATGCAAAGGCGGCTGCCAAGCATCAGAGGAAATGGCAATGCTTCTTGGTGACGACATTGCGGCCGTCGTTTTGCAGTATCCCAACTTCTTCGGAGTAGTTGACGACTTGAGGTTGATCATTGACCGCGCTCATGAAGTTGGTGCACTTGTCGTCATAGTAACCGATCCAATGGCGATGGGCGTTCTACGCTCACCGGGACAGCTTGGAGCCGATATTGTGGTTGGCGAAGGCCAAGCGTTAGGCAACTACATGTCCTATGGCGGGCCATATCTTGGGCTCTTTGCATGCACTATGGAATTGATTCGATTGATGCCGGGCCGAATGGTCGGTGTTACAAAGGACGTAGAGTGTAGGCGGGGATTTGTGCTGACTCTGCAGACCCGTGAACAGCATATTCGGCGCGACAAGGCAACGTCAAACATTTGTACGAACCAAGGCCTAATTGCGACGCGCGCGACGTTTTACTTGTCCCTTGTTGGTCCCAATGGCCTTCAGGAGATTGGCATTGCTTGTGGAAGAAGGGCAGAGTACCTGAAGCAAAAGCTGCAAGAAGTGCCGGGCTTCGCAGTTCCGCACAAAGGCCCTCATTTTCGTGAGTTCCTCATTCGGGTGCCCGGAACAGCTGAAGAGTTCTTTGAGTTTATGACCACAAAGAGGTTACTTCCGGGTGTTCCCTTAACACGACTTGGGATGTCTGATGAACGAGGTATGCTCGTTGCCCTTACGGAGACGCGCTCACGCGAAGAAATGGATGCGTATGTTAGGTATGCCCGCGATTATGCAGTGGAGGGCAAGCGATGAAGCGTGAATTGCAATCTCTTCAGAAGGAAAGTGCGCTTATCTTTGAACTCAGTCGAACTGGCAGAACGGGATTTCAAGTTCCACCAACTCCAGATGACTTCCCGAACTTCGCAGTTCCCGACAACTTGGCCAGAAAACCCCTACCGCGATTGCCGGAGGTTTCTGAGAACGCTGTTGTACGACACTACGTGAACCTATCTACCCGTAATCACCATATCGACCGTGATTTTTATCCGCTTGGGTCTTGTACGATGAAGTATAACCCGAAGGTGAATGACGATATGGCTGCATTGCATGGCTTTGCAGGTTTAAATCCATGGCAGAGTGGACTGATGGTGCAAGGTGCCATGCAAGTCATGAATGAGCTTTCAGATGCACTGCTTGAAGTCACCGGCATGGATAACATCACGCTGCAGCCGGCGGCAGGCGCGCAAGGCGAGTTTACTGCTCTGTTGATGTTCAGGTCCTATCATCAGGCAAATGGTAACCCGCGCAAAAGGATTATCATACCCGACAGTGCACACGGCACAAACCCAGCATCCATTATTCTTGCAGGATACAACGTGACCCAGCTTCCTTCAGACGCCAATGGGCTGATGGATATTGAAGCCTTGAAGCGGTCACTCGATGAAGATGTCGCTGGCCTAATGATCACGAATCCGAATACACTTGGCCTCTTTGAGTCGAATATTGCTAAAATCATTGAATTGGTTCATGATGCCGGAGGGTTAGCGTATATGGACGGTGCGAATCTTAATGCGCTAATGGGAATTTCACGCCCGGGTGATATGGGCTTTGACGCCTGTCACATGAACTTGCACAAGACCTTTTCAACCCCGCACGGCGGGGGGGGACCAGGAAGTGGACCGGTTGCGATCAAAGCGAAGTTGGCGAGATACTTGCCAGTGCCAGTGTTAGCCGCTAAGGAAGATGTGCTCGTTTGGGACTGGGATCGACCGGACTCAATTGGATCGGTTCACACTTTCTACGGAAACTTTGGCATGCATGTGAGGGCTCTGACCTATATCAAGAGCCTCGGTGGCGATGGTTTGAGGGCGATTAGTGACAATGCAATCATAAATGCGAACTACTTGCGAAAGAAACTCTCGCCGACATATCAGATATTTGTTGACAAGCCATCCATGCACGAAGCTGTCTTCTCCGGAAATTTGCAGAAGGCGAAAGGTGTCCGCACGACTGACATTGCAAAGCGTCTGCTCGACTACAGCATTCATCCCCCGACAGTTTACTTCCCACTGATTGTTCCTGAGTGCTTGATGATTGAGCCGACAGAGTCGGAGACGCGAGAGACTCTTGACGAGTTCGTTGAAGTCATGCTGCAAATTGATCGCGAAGCGAGCGAGACCCCGGAACTCCTGAAGAATTCCCCATATACGACTCCAGTTCGCAGATTGGATGAAGCTGGCGCGGCGCGAAACCTCAACATTCGATATTTCGACGAAGTGCTGTAAGTTTGAGTTCTTCAAATTGGTTGACCGATCTCGGATTAGGTCAGTTTGTCGCAATTGATCTGGAAACGACGGGTATAACCGCCGGCGTTGACGAGATAATTGAAATAGGTGTAGTTCGATTCGTGGACGGGATTCCGTCCACGAGCTATCAGAGGTTTGTGAATCCAGACCGCCACCTCTCACCATTCATAGTCGGAATGACAGGCATCACTGACGATGACTTGAAGGATGCGCCTCGCTTCGCCGAAGTGCATGACGAACTTCTTTCGTTCATCGGCGATGACCCTATAGTTGGCCAGAACATCAATTTTGATCTCAGCTTCTTATCGTCCACAGGCGGAAGTCAGTTTAGGTTCCCAGGACGCCTCGTCATTGATACAGCTGAGATTGCACGGATATTCTGGGCGGAGTTCCCAAGATTTTCTCTCGCGAGTCTATGCTATCAGTTTGGAGTCCATCTCAGTTCTGCACATCGTGCAGGAGCGGATGCAAGAGCAACGGGCGAAATTCTTGTTCAAATGGTCGGGAAGTTACCTGACCGTGTTTGGTCAGAATTGACTGAGCATATTGCGTCCTTGTGCGGTGCTGCTCATCATCGTGCGGAATTGTTCTTTGAAAAGCTACAACTGCTGTCAAGAGACATTCCACTTCCAATCTCTTCAGCAGAGGCACAACACACTGAATGGCTAAGTGGTGTTGATATCTCGTCGCTCGGACAGGAAGGGATTTTCGAGACATCGCTGCAGAACTTCTCGCCGCGCAAGCAGCAACTTGAAATGGCGGCATACGTTCATTCAGCCTTTGAGGAGGAGAGCATTCTGCTGCTTGAAGCTCCAACAGGCACAGGGAAGTCGCTTGGTTACCTCGTTCCCGCTTTGCAGTGGGTTACCTCTGAAACCGATGAAAGCCCACGTCAGGTGGTTATCTCCTCGCATACGCGTTCGCTGCAGGAACAGCTTTTGTGCAAGGAAATCTCAGACATTAGCCGAGTTTTTGGTGCAAGCGTGCCAGCCGCTGTCTTAAAAGGTAGAGACAACTACTTGTGCAAGCGTCGACTTCGCTCCGCGATTTCGGATCTGGACGGGCGACTTTCTGACGGTGATCGATTGAGACTCTTGCCCCTGCTTCGGTGGTCAAGTTTGACGATGCGTGGCGACATTGGAGAGATTGGCGGGTTTCGACCCGAGGCAGATCCATTGCTTTGGTCCATGGTTTGCTCGGATGCAATTGGTTGTGCAGGCGCAAGATGCGGTGCTCACCGTGGTGACTTTCACAGACAAGCGCTTGACCAAGCAAAGGCTGCAAAACTTCTTCTCATTAACCATGCGTTGCTCGCAACGGATTTCGATAGGTTCATAGGCAATAGCGACGAGAATCGACGCCTTATCATTGATGAGGCGCATCAGTTCGAGCGAGCTGTTGTGTCTGCCTATACGGAGTCCTTTGGCTTTCGTGTAGTTCGCAATTCAATTCAGCGCTTAACTGATGAACGTGCTGCACGCGGACTGCTGCTGAAGCTCGCAAGGGAGATCAAGAATGAAGAGATCGCTACTGAGCTTATTCTGATGGACTCGGCGGCAAAGTCACTCTTGCAAAGCTCGAGGATTTCGTTCCAAGAGGCGGCAGACGCATTGGGCACGCTGGGTAAAGATGATGTGAAAGTCCGGATTCTCCCGGATTCTGCGCTCGCGAAGCATCTTGAGGATGCCTTGGTTCCATTTGTCAACAGATTGGACGATTTCTCTCTAAGGTTGGGTCGGCTCCTATCAGCACTGACTAAGGATGAGCATCAAGCAAAGGATACTCGTGACAGAGTTGCGGAACTGAACTCCGCGGCAATGGCAATTCGAGACCTCTTGGAAACTGGTAAGCGCGTGATTAGCGCGGACGACGACGCGTATGTCTATTGGCTGGAGTGTTCACGGGCACGTCAAAATTCCACACTTACGCTATTTGCTTCGCCGATATCGGTAGCTGATACGCTCGAAAGCAGACTTTGGAACAAGGCGACAGGCGTGCTCTTGACGTCCGCGACACTTGCACAGAACGGTGAATTTGGCGGACTCGAGAACTCACTGGGTTTAAGTGGTAAACTTAGTGGCCGTGTCGTCGCCCGCACAATTGCGTCGCCGTTTGACCTTGAAGCGCAGATGAGGTGCTACTGCCCCTCGTTCTTGCCTGCTCCTCAGAGGACTGATGAGCACCTTTTCGAAGTTAGTTCTTTGATTCAAAGACTCGTTCAGGAGGTCAGTCGATCCTGCCTTATCCTTTGCACGTCACACGCATCAGCAGAGAGTTTGGCAGCCGCACTGCTACCGACATCACGAGCGCTCAAAAGGCCTCTGTTTCATCAATCAGGCGGTCGTGATGCGCATGAAATCGTACGAGCGTTTCGCGAATCAGAGAACGGTATCTTGATTGGATCTTCGTCACTTTGGGAAGGTATCGATCTCGTGGGTGACGCACTCGAGATGCTTGTAGTTGTTAAATTGCCATTTGACGTACCGACGGATCCCTGGGTTCAGGCTCGTAGTGAGTTTGCACAGGCGCGTAACGAGAATCCTTTTGAAACTGTCAGTATCCCTGCTTGTGTGACGCGACTTCGTCAGGGACTAGGACGTCTCATTCGCCACACGGAGGATCGCGGCATTGCGATAATTGCTGATACGCGCCTCGTATCTACTCGTTATGGCAGAAAGATGCAAGACTCACTCCCCGTGTCCTTGCGTGTCTATGACACTTCAGACTCTATGCTCAAAGATATTCAAAGTTTTTTCGAGAGTGGTAATGATTGAATCGCTTGATCACATTGCAATCGCAGTCGGCAATATCGATGATGCAATTGACTTATGGGTGAAGCTTACCGGTGCTGAGGTTCTGTACCGTGAGTTTGTTGAGGCACAAAACGCGCACGTAGCCTTCCTCGGACTTTGTGGCCTGAGGTTGGAGTTAGTTGCGCCAGCGAACTCCGACAGTCTACTCAACAAGTTTCTCGAAAAGCGTGGCCCGGGCTTGCATCACATTGCCTTAAGGGCCTCTGATGGACAAGAACTTCTGAACGACTTTTCCGCGAGAGGTGCAGAGTTGATCGACTGTCACTTGAGGCCGGGAGCCGAACAGACAAAGGTCGGCTTTGTTCATCCGAAGTCATTCGGAGGTGTTTTGGTGGAAGTTGTTGAGCATCCAAAATGAGTTAAGCGGATTGTCGTGCAGGAATCGCTGATTGAAAAGCTAAGCAACCTTCCAAATGATTCAGGGGTCTACATCTTTCGCGATGCGCGCAGTAGAATCATTTATGTAGGGAAAGCTAAGGTGCTTCGCAACAGAGTTCGTCAGTACTTTCAAAAATCAACTGACGGACGAGCTCAGTTTGAGATTCTGGTCTCAAAGATTGCAGACTTAGAAGTCATTGTGACAAAGACTGAGTACGAGGCGATCATACTTGAAAGCAACTTAATACGCGAGCACAAACCACGTTACAACGTAGCTCTAAAGGACGATAAATCTCAACCTTTTCTGCGGATTGCCAACGAAGAGTTTCCACGAATCTTTCTAACTCGCAGGCCACTTTCAGACGGTTCAAAGCATTTTGGGCCGTATGGTGATCTGCGTTACCTTAAAGGTCTCTTGCATGTCCTGCGCGGGATGCTTAAGATCCGAACCTGCAACCTTCCACTCTCGGTCGAGAGCATTGCTCGTGGAAAGTTCAAGGCGTGCTTGGAGTTTCACTTGGGGCGATGCAATGCCCCCTGCATTGCGAATGAATCGATGGAAGAATATGCAATGCGCGTCAGAGACTTCACGCTGGTTCTGAAGGGGAGGGGTTCCGATATTATTCAGAGATTGCGCTCTGAAATGGAGCTGGCGTCTGACGAATTGCGGTTCGAGCGCGCTGCGCAATTGCGCGACTGGCTAACGGCGATGGACAATCTGACACGCAGGCAGACCATTATTTCGCCAGAACCGATTGAGCGCGACATCATAGGCGTTGCGGTTCAAGACGAGGACGGTTGTCTCGTTGTGATGCAGGTTCGCGAAGGGCGGTTACTTGGCAGAGTTCATTATCCGTTGCGAATTCCGAAGGATACCCCTGTTGAGGACGTGCTGACGCAGGCCTTGCAGCACTACTACTCGCAGGCCCTCGTTCCATCTGAGCTTGTTCTGCCGTTTGAGCCGAGTTCACTTGAGTTGCTTGGAGAATGGTTGAGATCTCAGTCTGATGTGAAGGTTGCGGTAAAAATCCCAGAGCGCGGCGAAAAAGTCAGAATGGTTGATCTAGCACAACGGAATGCAGAGCTGCAATTGCACGAGATCCTCCGTTTTGCAGCTAAGCGGGAGCGAATTCCTGCGGGTTTGCGTGAGCTGCAAACTCGACTTCAACTTCCCAGTTTACCGAAGGAAATCGTGGCGTTCGACAACTCTACTCTGATGGGTGAATATCAAGTTGCTGGCATGGTAGTCTATCGGATGGGAAAGGCAGCGCGTTCAGAGTACAGGCGATTTAAGATCAAGTCCATAGCTAGTCAAGATGATTTTGCGGCGATGCGCGAGGTCGTGACACGGCGTTTCGCACGACTTATGCGTGAAGAACAGCCGCTGCCGGATCTTGTACTGATAGATGGGGGTAAGGGACAACTGTCAGCCGCAGTTGAAGCACTAGAATCTCTTGATCTAATGAGGTTGCCGATCATCGGACTCGCAAAGAGATTGGAAGAAGTCTACAAGCCGGGGGACTCCGAGCCCTATAACTTGCCAAAAACTTCATCTGCGCTTCGGCTTCTTCAGCAAATTCGCGATGAAGTCCACCGCTACGCAATTACATACCACCGACTGGTCAGGCAAAAAGGCGCGATGTCATCTGAGTTGCTGGACATTCCAGGAATTGGTGCAGCTCGGCGTAAGCGCTTACTGACACACTTTCGCAGCTTCCAGAGACTGTCGGAGGCTACCCGATTAGAGCTGCTCGAAGTGCAAGGAATCAGCCCTGCGGTAGCCGACCGGATAATTGCCTTTTTTGAGAACAGGAAATCAACTCCTCAGTCATGACAATCAACTACCCGCAGGTTACACTTGAAACCGCGCTAGCGCACGGTCTGACGGCTGAGGAATATGAACGTATTCTACAAGTTCTTGGGCGAACACCCACATACGTAGAGCTGGGAATCTTTTCAGCGATGTGGTCGGAGCACTGTTCTTATAAGAACTCAATTCTGGAGCTAAAACGGTTTCCGAAAAGCGGCGAACATGTGTTGGCGGAGGCTGGTGAGGAAAACGCGGGATTAATTGACATCGGTGATGGATTAGCTGTTTGCTTCAAGATCGAAAGCCACAATCATCCTTCTGCAATTGAACCATTTCAAGGAGCAGCGACTGGGGTTGGAGGCATCCTTCGAGACATCTTCTCGATGGGGGCAAGGCCTATCGCCGCATTGAATTCTTTGCGCTTTGGGGAGCCCTCGCATCCGCGTACCGCGGAACTTGTGGACGGAGTTGTGAGGGGAATCAGCCACTACGGAAACTGTTTTGGTGTCCCGACCGTAGCGGGTGAAATCTACTTTGATGCCTCGTATAATGAGAATCCTCTTGTTAATGCGATGGCCGTAGGTGTAGTCGAAGTTGCGAAGGTTATCAGAGGCGCGGCGAAAGGAGTGGGAAACCCTGTCTTCGTGGTTGGATCTTCAACAGGTCGCGACGGTATTCACGGAGCTTCGTTCGCGTCTGAAGACCTTTCAGATGCATCGAAAGAAAAACGACCATCCGTTCAAATCGGCGATCCATTTAAGGAGAAGCTCTTGCTCGAGGCGAGCCTTGAATTGGCCGGAACAGATGCTTTAGTAGGAATGCAGGACATGGGCGCAGCCGGCATTTGTTGCTCTTGCAGCGAAACCCCGGCACGCGGTGGAACCGGCTTGAGGCTTGATGTGGACAAGGTGTCGAGACGCGAATCTGGGATGAACGCTTACGAAGTCTGCCTTTCAGAGTCTCAAGAGAGAATGTTGGTTATTCTGAAGCGTGGGAAGGAACATCATGCTCAAGAAATCTTCGCTAAGTGGGATCTTCACGCGGATGAGGTCGGACTTGTAACAGATGACAAAGCCTTCGAAATTGTGGAGAGTGGTAGCGTCGTCGGACGGATTCCGGCCGATTCCTTGGTCTTGGGCGGTGGCGCCCCGCAATACAAGCGCGACTTTGAGCGCCCCCCGCTGTTGGATCACTTGCTGAGTTTTGACCCTACGCATTTGCCGGATCCTGACGATTGGAATGAGGCCTTGCTAGCGATACTGAAGTCTCCTAACATCGCATCGCGTAAATCTGTCTTTGAGCAATATGACCATACAATCGGCGCTGGAACCGCGCAGGGCGGGGGATACACAGACGCAGGGGTCGTTCGAGTCCCTGGGACGAATAAGGGACTGGCACTTTCTGTTGATTGTAATTCAAGATACGTGTCCATCGATCCGCGTAGAGGCGCGGCATTGGCGGTGTTTGAGGGAGCGAGGAACGTTGCGTGTACAGGAGGAGTGCCGGTAGGGATTACAAACTGCTTGAATTTCGCCAATCCAATGAAGCCGCAGAACTACTATTTCTTTCATGAAGCTATTAGTGGAATCTCGGATGCATGTTGTGCCCTTAACATACCTGTGACAGGAGGCAACGTTTCTTTCTATAACGAGTCGCCAAGTGGTCCTGTTCGTCCTACCCCCGTGATCGGCATGGTGGGTCTGATTGAGAATATTGAGAATCACGTCAAGCTTGGATTTGCCGAAGAAGGGGACTTTGTCGCGCTGTTGGGAAGTATTGGACCGGATTTGGGCTGCAGCGAGTACTTAGCTGTCCTGCACAATGTAGTTGCCGGCGCTCCGCCTAAACTGGATGTCGACGCCAATGTGAAGCTGATTCGCTTACTCGCGGATCTGGCGGGCATGAATGTTTTGCGTTCAGCGCATGACATTTCAGAGGGTGGGCTCGCGGTTGCAGTGTCTGAGTGCTGCCTTGCCGGGAACATTGGCTGCATTTTGACGTTTCCTTGGAGAGAGCAAGTGGTAAACACGCTTTTTGCCGAGTCACAGGGTTGTGCGGTTGTATCTGTCACTCACGAGCACTGGCCAACACTTAAGCGACTGTGTGAAGAGTATTTCATTCCCCTTCAAATGCTAGGGAGGGTAGGCGGGGAACTAATCGCTATCAATGATTGGATTACCATGCCACTCGAGCTCGCACGTGATGCATACGAAAACTCACTGGTCCTTGCACTCGGACAGCGAGTGGAATAGATAGCGTAAAATACTATTTATATTACTTTTATATTGCCATGAAGGATGTTGCGTTTCCTGTCCAAATGTTGTATATTAAGAGATTAGAGGCTCTCCGCATTTGCCAAGCACCTAGCCCCCGTAGCTCAGTGGATAGAGCACCGGCCTCCGGAGCCGGGAGCATGGGTTCGAGTCCCGTCGGGGGTGCCAGGAAGATATATGAATCCAGAAGAAACGCCGCACACACCAAGTGATTTGACGGAAGTGAGTGAGGACGAGAAATTGCTCGCTGTCCTCGCTTACGTTCCGTTTATCTGCCTTGTTCCGTTCTTTAAACGGCATGAATCGGCATTCGTGCAGGGGCATGTACGGCTCGGCATGTCACTCTTCTTTGTCGAATTGTTGGCCTTGCTGTTGCGCTTTCGTTTCATTTGGGACCTGGTCTTGTTCTTCTGCATAGTTATCGCTGGGCTTGGAATTCTGAATGTCTTTAAGGGAAAAGGTTTTTTTGTTCCGTTTTTGTCGGATTTGTTTAGCCGCAGGTTTGATTAAGTTGTCTATGTTGAGAAGTGGGGTAGAAGCTTGAGACTCTTGGAGAAAGTCGCGCAGTTTAAGACCGCCAGAGAGGTAATGGCGCAGGGACTCTATCCGTACTTCCGCGCGATTGAGACGGACCAAGACGCGGTGGTCAAGATTGAGGGTCGCGATATCCTCATGCTCGGCTCTAACAACTATTTGGGACTGACCAATCATCCCAAAGTAAAAGAGGCGGCAATTGACGCTGTCCGGCGATTTGGTGCCGGTTGCGCCGGATCTCGTTTCCTAAATGGAACTCTTAGCATTCACAAAGAGTGTGAAGATCGACTGGCCGAGTTTCTGCGTAAAGAGTCAGTCCTTCTCTTCACTACCGGTTATCAGGCCAATGTAGGCACGATCGCCACACTTGTGGAAAGAAATACGTGGATTGTTGCGGATGCACTATCACATGCGTCGATAATCGATGCGGCGAGACTCTCTTTTGGCCGTGTGGCTAAGTTCCGTCACAACGACATCGAGGATCTTGAGAGGCTGCTAAAAGTGCATCAAGGCAAGGACGTTCTTGTTGTGACGGAGGGTGTCTTCTCCATGGAGGGAGATACAGCTGACCTTCCTGCAATCGTCGGACTCTGTCAGAAGTATAACGTCGATCTTCTTCTTGATGATGCACACGGTGTAGGTGTCTATGGCAAGCATGGTGAAGGCACCGCAGGGCACTTTGGCCTGAATGATGAAACTGACATAATTGTCGGAACATTCTCGAAGTCGCTGGCCGCTATTGGAGGCTTTGTCGCTGCCTCAGAAGATATCGTTCATTTCTTGAAGCATCACGCTCGGGCGCTGATCTTCTCTGCTAGCCCCCCGCCAGCAACCGTCGGAGCAGTACTCGCAGCGCTCAAAATCATAGACGAAGAGCCAGAACGGCGTGAACTTCTTTGGAGAAATGCGCATTACTTGCGAGATGGGCTGCAGAACCTTGGATTGGATACGGGACACAGTAACAGTCCAATTATTCCCGTTGTTGTGGGGGATGCTACGAACGTTTTCAAAGTCTGCAGGATGATGCAGGACGAAGGCGTCTTCATCAATCCGGTCATTCCTCCCGCAGTTCAGCCTGGTCAATCGTTGATTCGCTTCTCGGTAATGTCAACACATACCACCGACCAACTCGACTTCGCACTTGATAAAGTCGGCAAGATTGCTAAAATCATTCCCTTCCGCGCAGAGGAAAGTTATTCGCATCCGCATCCAAACGGTTTCAAACCGGAAGACTCTGACCAAGTTTCTTCAATTTCCGTGGAAAGTCCAAGCCGCTGATCCAGCGTGGGTTCCACCCGTGCTCTATGATCAGCGTCAGTTGTTTTCAACGAAGCATCCCTTTCATCGGCATGCTGACGTGGAACACTATCTTGCCTTTGACGAGAGTGGAGAGGTGCAAGGTCGAATTAGCGCGATTGTGAATCATGCTCACAATCAGTACTGGAATGATAAAGTTGGTTTTTTTGGATTTTTTGACTCAATTGATAATCCGCTGGTTTCTGCGGCGCTGCTAAGTGCCGCAGAAAACTTCTTGAAGAATAGGGGCTCCGATACAATACGGGGCCCAATGAATTTTTCAACCAACGAAGAGTGTGGATTGTTGGTGGATGGCTTTGACACACCGCCCGCCGTGATGATGACACACAACCCGCCGTACTATTCGTCATTGCTCGAACAGGCAGGGATGGAAAAAGTCAAGGACTTGCTGGCCTATCAGATGTTTGAAGGTCAGTTGACTGATAGAGTCAGGGAGTTCGGCAGGAAACTTGAGGATCGACTTGAGATTCGTTTCCGATTCTTTAATCGGAGCGATTTCAATGCAGAAGTAGAACGTTTCAAGAGTATCTACAACTCTGCATGGGAAGAGAATTGGGGCTTTGTTCCAATGACTGATGCTGAAATCGATTTGATGGCAACAAACCTCAAATTGGTACTCGATCCGCGGTTGATTCAGTTTGCCGAAACTTATGATGGCGAGCCGGTGGGGTTCATACTTGGCCTGCCAGATTTGAATGTCGTCTTCAAGAAGCTGAACGGGAAGCTATTCCCGTTTGGGATTCTTCGCCTTCTTTATGGAAAGCACAGAGTTGGCCGCGCGAGAATCCTCGCTATGGGGGTAAAACCGCAGTTTCGAAGGAAAGGTATCGATACCGTGCTTTACCTAAGAGCCTACGAAGCGGGGACTTCAGTAGGGTATCGGTGGGGAGAGTTCTCATGGATCCTTGCCGACAATGTGCTTATGACAAAAGCGGCCGAGACAATGGGCTCAAAGCCGTACAAGACTTGGCGAATCTACGAGAAACTCATTTAATCATTAGTTATGTTTGCTGATGTCACTACTGCAGCACTGCTTGGCGTGGATGCCTTCCGCGTTCGCTCAGAGTGTCATTTAGAAAACTCCGAAGCCGCTTTCACGGTTGTCGGGCTTCCAGACAACGCAGTAAAGGAAGCGCGTGAGCGCGTCGCTGCTGCGATTAAGAACTCCGGATTCTCAATGCCGCAGCGCAAGATTACAATCAACCTTGCGCCGGCGAACATCCGGAAAGAAGGTAGTGGATTTGACCTGCCTATGGCGATCGGAATACTGGCCGCTTCCGGTCAACTCAAGATGGATTCCACCGCTGACACTGCTGTCGTAGGCGAACTGGCCTTAGACGGTCAAGTACGTCCGGTGCGGGGAATGCTTCCTATCGTAACTGCGTTGCAACGTGAGGGCCTTGGGCGAATTCTTGTCCCTGACGACAATGCGCAAGAAGCCGCATTGATTCCCAAGATCGAGGTCTACCCCATAAGGTCGCTGCGCGATGCTGTAGACTTTGTGAATGGCGTGAAGCCGATTGTCAGGCATACGGTTGATCATCAGCGACTGTTCGATGAAGCGCGCGAGCCCGTAGGTGATTTTAGTGATGTGCGTGGACAGTCGTCAGTAAAACGTGCTCTCGAAGTTGCCGCCGCCGGATCCCATAATGTTCTAATGATTGGGCCACCGGGTTCAGGTAAAACCATGCTGGCGAAACGACTGCCGGGTATCTTGCCGGAATTCAGTTTAGAAGAGGCACTTGAAACAACCCGGGTTCACTCTGTTGCCGGAATGCTGAAGACTGGAAAAGCCGTTGTCGCCAATCGTCCGTTCCGATCACCGCATCATACAGTATCCGATGCCGGATTGATTGGTGGTGGCATGATTCCAAGGCCCGGGGAAGTCTCGTTGGCACACAATGGTGTACTATTCTTGGACGAGCTGCCCGAGTTTCATAAGAATGTCCTCGAAGTTTTGCGGCAGCCGTTGGAAGATGGAGTCGTCACCTTATCGAGGGCGGCAGTTACGCTGGCATACCCTGCGCAGTTCATGCTTATTGCAGCGATGAACCCGTGTCCGTGCGGTTTTGCGACTGATCCAGATCGGGAATGTAAGTGCACAACCGAGCAGATCCGTCGGTATGTATCAAAGATTTCCGGACCGCTGCTGGACCGAATTGACTTACACGTAGAAGTTCCTCGCGTGTCTTGGAATGAGTTGTCTTCTCACGCCGCAGGCGACGAAACCCATTACATAAGAGAACGTGTTGAAGATGCTCGACGCAAGCAGCGTGAGCGATTTAACAAATATCGTCCGGGGCTCTATTCAAACGCTCAGATGACTAACAAGGAGATCGAGCAGTTCGCGCCCATCGATTCGCACAGCCTTGAACTTCTGCGACAGATAGTCGAAAGAATGGGACTCTCTGCACGTGCGTATCATCGTATTCGTAAAGTTGCGAGAACCATTGCAGATCTTGAAGGATGCGACGACATTCAGATAACTCATGTTACAGAAGCTGTTCAGTATCGTTCGCTTGACCGGCTTGGAGAGATAATAGCGTGACTGGCGGTGAGAAGGAACAAAGATTCTCCGCAAGTCGTTGGGCGGATGACCTTACAGCTTTGGTCCCCGATCGATGCATGTTCCTGTTCCAGGGTAAGAAGTTTAGCGCAAAAGATGTGTCCGAATACTCCAAGGTGTGGCGCGCTTCTCTAAGTGCTGCACAAATTGAACCCGGACAAGTTATTGCAATCGCTGGAGAACGAAGTATCGAGGCTGTGACTCTCTTTCTCTCTTGTCTCCAGAGTGGTGTCTTGCCGTTCTTTGTTGATCCGCGTCTCGAATTTGAATCGCTCGTAAAACTTCTGGATGCAGTTAGAATTCACGGCCTCTATTGCGGTAACACATTGGATTCTTCACTGTTTGCTGCGCGTTTACCGTATCTTCGTTGGATGGGTGAGCAGGACGCGCGGTCTTGGACTGAAACGCAAGGATTCACGGGAACAACGACAGAACAGTCACCCGCATTCGTGAATCATTCTGCAGGGACCTGTGCACTGCCTCGGGCACTTTTTCATGGTGCGGATGCTATTGCATGGCAGTCGTCCGCGCTGGCTTCCCAGTTGAGAATTCGTCAAGGAACGGAAGTTTGGTACACGGGCACTTTGGCGTCTGCCGCTGTGCTATCCCTCGGGATGTTTGCTGCTCTGTCAGCAAATGCCACGTTCGTTTTGGATGATCCTTCAGTAGATCTTGCGAAGTCCGATTCAGACGCGAAAAACCGTCTGCTCTTACTGGCCGAAGCGCGTGACCAGAATTATTGGACTGCAGAGAGACTTCTTCAACTGAAAGGGAAAGTCTCCTCAGTATTGGTGACGGACTCGTCGCTAACGGAAGAGTTTGCTTTGTTGGTAACTCGTGCAACAGACGGACAAGTTTGGTCAGGGTATTACACGGCGGAGTCCGCAGGTTTTGTCGCTCTGAATACTCTGCCCGGTGTTTGGCCTTTCGAGTCAGTCGGCCGCCCGATAGGCGGGGCTGTTTTTACAATCGTTGGCGAAAATGGGGAGAGATTGCCAAGCGGATCAATTGGTCGTTTGGGAGTAAGTAATGCTCCACGACCAATCAAGTCAGTCTCGCTGAGCTTCAAAAGTAGCTCAAGTCGTGACGAGTCGGAGTGGCTGCCGGTTGAAGATTGGGCAGTACTTGATGATCAGGACTTTCTCAGAATAGTGGGTTGTGACAGAGCAGTCTTTTTGAAAGGCGGATTCCAGGTTCGTGCCGAGGATTTAGAAGTGAGTCTGAAGCAATTGGATGGAGTTTCTGACGCCGTAGTCTATGCGAAACCCCATGAGGAGATTGGATCCGAGGTAGCAGCCTCTTTGATCTTGTCAGATAGTCATGTAGATCCATCCAACATTCCCCGACTGTTGGATGCAAAGTTACCTCGGTTTATGGTGCCGTCTGCACTTTCTATTGTCACTGAATTGGCTTCAACCCCGTCTGGAAAACGGATTAGATACGGGCTGGCCACGGCGGGGAAGAGTGTTGACCAGCTGAAACCACTGCCGGAATTAGTTCTCCCGTCATACGGTCCAAAACTTGCCCGAACCACGGAAGAGGATTCCGGAGACGAGTCCTTACCTATTGAAGATGTTTGATTCACTCTCGGAGTTGTCATGGTTAGCGTAGAGGTGATTGGAATCTCTGTTTGTCCTCCATATCAGGGCTATGTTGTCATCCTGAAAGAAAAGGACGGCGAGCGCTGGCTGCCCATTTTTATTGGGGCAGCTGAAGCTCAGAGTATTTCGCTCCTGCTTCAAGGACTGGAGTACGCGCGTCCGATGACTTATGACTTATTCGCGGCGATCCTCTTGGAGAGCGGAGTAAGCGTCGTTTCGACCACGATTTGTGATCTCAAGGATAACACATTCTATGCGGAAGTTGAACTACGAATTTCTGGTGGTGAGACGCGCAGGATCGATTCACGCCCCTCGGATGCCATCGCGCTTGCACTGAAAAGCAAAGCTCCGATTCAAGTGGCGAACAAAGTCATGGACAGTGCAGCCGTCAGTAACGAGCCTGTGAATCGATCAATTGTTGAGCAAATTGCGTACTTGCATCAGAAGCTGAAAGAGTATGTCGAAGTTGAAGCATACGAAGAAGCCGCAAAGATCCGTGATCATATTCGGTCACTCGAACACCGTCTCACTGATAATGACCCGCTTGAGTCGGGGAATCCCCCTGAGGGACAGCAATAGCGCATGCAGGTCGTCTTTAAGACTATGATAATAATGAAGTAAGCTTATCATGTGTCCTATGTTTTGCCTTGTTGTGCCGCCTCTGGACAGCTTGATATTGAAGCAAAGTCTTGTTATCTTTATGACTTCAGGAATCTTGGCGTGAAGATACACCTGCCGGCTTACGGGCAAGGAGTTCATGAAATCAGTGAAGAACTGGACGCCAGCGAGCTCGAACTGGATCCGGAGGCCTTTACTCAGCCAGTTCAGGCACGACTTCGGTTGGACAGGCACGATCCCTATTTCGATTTCCGCATCCAACTTGAAACTTCTGCGAAAACTGAGTGTGATCGTTGCCTAAGTCAGATTGAGATCCCCTTGGAAGTCAGCTCTCCGTTGCTGTTTGTCGCTGGTTACCCGCCGAAAGGGGACAATGTAGACGATGAAGACATCGTCTACTTCAGGCCCGGCACGACAGAGATTAATCTGAGTCATGACTTGCGTGATCTGCTAATACTCGCCTTTTCTGGAAAACACCTGTGTCATGAGGACTGTCTGGGTTTGTGCGTCCAATGCGGTGCAAACCTAAATGATGGTCCCTGCACTTGTAACGCATAGAACTCCATTTAACCATCACCAATATTGCCATGCCAGTACCAAAAAGAAGAGTCGGAAAGTCCCGCCGTGATCGCCGCCGGGCAAATTTCAATTTGACCGGACCTGCGCTTGCAACTTGCTCCAATTGTAAAGCCGCAATTGCCCCGCACCGCGTTTGCGGATCGTGCGGCTATTATAATGGTCGCTTCGTTTTGTCAGTGAAGTCAAGGTAGACGCATCCACCGTGTCGTCCATGGTTATTGCCTTGGATGCAATGGGGGGCGATCACGCTCCCCGTGTTCCTGTAGAAGCTGCTGTCCAAGCCCTGCGCGAATGGCCGGACATGAGCGTCAAGCTCTTTGGTCCGGATAGTCTCTTGCGTGAAGAATTGAGACGCCTCGACATCACTGGGATTGCCGATCGCATCTCAACCGAGCACTCGCCCGAAATAGTCGAGATGACTGATTCGCCCGGCAAGGTCGTGCGGTCAAAACCTAATAGCTCGCTTTTGCGCGCAATTGATCTTCACCAGACCGGTGAAGCAAGTGCTATAGTTTCCGCAGGTCACACTGGCGTGCAAATGGCTGCCAGCTACATAAAGCTCGGATTGATTAAGGGTGTGCGAAGGCCAACTATTGGTGGACTCTTCCCGAAAGGCGACGGTCGTTTCTCGCTACTCCTTGATGTCGGTGCAAATACAGATTGCAAGCCCATAAACTTGCTGCAGTTTGCCGTTATGGGCTCAGTGTATATGAAACTCCTGACCGGCATAGAGAACCCTCGGATCGCTCTTGTTTCAATCGGCGAAGAAAAGACAAAAGGTAATGAGTTAGTGCTCGCGACTCACTATCTTTTGGAGCATAGTGGTCTCAATTTCATCGGCAATATTGAGGGGCGGGATCTCCTGTCGGACAAAGCTGACGTTGTGGTATGTGATGGATTCGTAGGCAACGTGATTCTCAAACTAAGCGAGTCTCTTTTTCATATCTTTATGACGCGCTTTGCTAGCGGTAATGGGAGCGGTCCTCCGTCTCCGGCGCTAGCTAAGATGGCTAAAGAGTTTGACTATTCGGAAATTGGCGGTGTTCCTCTGTTGGGTGTTAACGGCGTGTCCATCATTTGTCACGGAGGTTCGCCCGCCAAGGCGATAAAAAACGCTATTGGTGAAGCACGAAGCATGGTCTCAAAAGACTTGCCTTCTGCACTAAGCAATGGTGTCGAACAATACGATGCCAGCATGCTGGCTCGTGGTGTTGCTATGTACAAAGGTCGGACTGAAAAGCGCGATGAGCTGGAGGTAGAAGAGTCAGACGATGAGTAAAGGCGTTAGACCTATCTCACGCATTGCGGGTTTAGGAGTCAGTTTCCCCGAGAACATCCTCACTAACCACGATCTTGAGAAGATTGTAGAGACAAATGACGAGTGGATCACGACCCGGACTGGGATTAAGGAACGACGGATAGTCCGGAGAGGTGAGCGAACGTCGGATTACTGTATTAGAGCTGCACGCGAAGCTTTAGAGCAGGCAGGCCTGGACGCCTCGGAACTTGATGCGATAATCATCGGTACTATATCGGGGGACCTGAGGTTTCCGGCAACCGCAACACTGGTGCAGGAAGCAATCGGCGCGAAGAACGCGGCTGCTTGGGATGTGAGTGCCACCTGCAGTGGATTCATGTATTCTCTCTACATGGCTGACACACTTATCGCTGCAGCACGGGCCAAGAATGTCCTGATAATCGGAGCCGAACTCCTGACGCCTATCACGGATTGGACGGATAGGGGAACCTGTGTTCTGTTCGGTGATGCGGCTGGCGCGGCAATTATCACGAAGGCAACCGATGACCGAGGAATTCTTTCCGTGATTATCGGATCAAACGGTTCCTATACGGACTTGCTGTATTGTGTGGGGCACGGATTGGCGAGCAAGAGGCTTCCGGAGACCCAATACTCTGAGAGCGTAATGCATATGAGCGGCAACGAAGTGTTTCGTCATGCGGTGCGTATGCTGGAAAGAACCGCAAAAGAAGCTGTTGAGAAAGCTGGCCTCGAGCCTGCAGATGTAGACTGGCTGATTCCACATCAGGCTAACACCAGGATTATATCTGCGACGGCAGAGCGCATGGGCTTGCCTATGGATCAAGTCTTTCTGAACATTCATAAGTACGGAAATACTTCATCTGCCTCTGTGCCATTGGCGATGTACGAAGCTCGCAAGGAAGGTTCGCTCAAAGATGGACAGATTATGTTGTCTGTTGTTTTTGGCGGCGGCTTCACTTGGGGCGGGGCAGTGGTCCGTTTCTAAACACGGGAAAAGAAGAGTCTCTTGAAATCAAGTCCCGTTTACCTGTGTTCCGGCCAAGGGTCGCAGAGTGTTGGAATGGCACAAGACCTTTACGAGAGGTTTGATTCAGTCAAACGACGCTTCGATGAGGCCGCTGAAGTCCTCGACTTTGATTTGGCTGCGCTCTGCTTTAATGGGCCTGAAGAGGAGTTGCGTCAGACGCGTGTAACTCAGCCTGCGCTGTTCGTACATTCTGTCGTCGTTTCAGAGCTGCTTGCTGAGCGTGGTATTCTGCCTGTTGCTGCGGCGGGCCATAGCCTTGGCGAATACTCGGCTCTAACATGTGCGGGAGCATTCGACTTTAGGACAGGGCTGCGACTTGTTAAGGTGCGTGCTGATGCAATGCAAAGAGCAGGTGAGGAACGCCCTGGTACGATGGCGGCTGTGGTCGGAATTGATTTTGAGAAAGTCGAGCAAATCTGCCGAGACGTTGCCGATGTCGGCGTGGTCGTCCCAGCGAATTACAATTCGCCCGGACAACTTGTGATATCCGGTGAAGTCCGAGCCGTTGAACATGCCATTGAACTATGCAAAGCGAGTGGGGCAAAGCTTGCACGCAAGTTAGTAGTTTCTGGTGCTTTTCACTCGCCACTTATGTCATCAGCCTCTGAAGCGCTTGAAGAAGCGCTGGAACAAGCGGTGATTTCCAATCCAAGATTTCCTGTGATGTCCAACGCCACAGGTAAACCGCACAGCACTCCGCAAGGTGTCAGGCGAGCCCTCGTGGATCAGTTGCTCGCACCTGTCAGATGGACGGATTGCCTGCGAGCTTTGAGTGAAATGGGCCATGCGCATTGGTTCGAGATAGGCCCCGGCAACGTGCTGGCGGGCCTTCTAAAGAGAACAGTCAGTGGTGCCTTCGCGCAAACAGTCGGCACCGTCGCTGAAATTGAAGAAGTAACTGCGGGAGCAACTGCTTGAATCAGACTCTTTCAGGCCGCGTTGCCTGGGTCACCGGTTCCGCTCGAGGAATTGGCAAGGCGATCGCGCGGCATCTCGCGCTCGAGGGTGCCGATCTCGCGTTGACTGACGTACTATCTGATGACTTGACGGCGACAGCCGGAGAACTTGCCGTTGAATCTGGACGTAAAGTAGTCTCACAAGTAGTGGACGTTACGGATCCGATCGGGACTGCGGGATTCGTGCAACGGGTGAGCGAGGAATTGGGAGGGCTAAGCGTTCTGGTTAACAATGCCGGAATCACCCGTGATAACTTGATCATGCGCATGTCACAGAGCGATTGGGAGCGTGTGCTTCATGTTAACCTTACTGGATGTTTTGTTTGCACGCAGGCGGCGATCAAGCCGATGATGAAGGCTCGCTACGGGAAGATTATTAACATCGCGTCGGTAGTTGGAGTTATGGGTAATGCGGGACAAGCAAATTACTCGGCCTCCAAAGCTGGAATGATTGGACTCACAAAATCAGTCGCGAAAGAGCTTGCCGGTCGTGGTATTCGAGCAAACGCTATCGCGCCAGGATTTATTGAAACTGATATGACTCATCAATTGAGCCCGGAGGTTAGGGATGCCTATATGCAGGCTATTCCCTTGAAGTATCTAGGCTCATCAGACGATATTGCGCATGTTTGCGCATTTCTTGCATCCTCCGCTTCGGACTACATTTCAGGGCAAGTGTTGGTCGTTGACGGCGGACTGCACATGTAACGTAACACTTAACGTCGCTTTTCTAACGGAGGCTTGAACATGTCCGACATGGAAAACAAAGTAAAGAAGATCATTGCGGATCGCTTGCAGGTTGACCTTAGCAGTGTCACCGATGGCGCGGGCTTCGTCGAGGACCTTGGCGCCGACTCGCTCGATCTGGTCGAACTTGTCATGGCTTTCGAGGAGGAATTTGGGCTCGAAATTCCAGATCAAGACGCTGAAACGATGAAAACTGTTGGTGACGCTGTCAACTACTTGAAGAGCAAGTCTCCAGCAGAGAACGCTTAATTTAGAGCAAAACTCACATGCAGAAGCAACGAGTTGTCGTCACTGGTATGGGGATCATCTCTCCGGTCGGCAACGACGTTCCGAGCTTTTGGAGCGCGATAGTTTCCGGTCGCTCCGGAGCTGGACCAATTACATTGTTTGATACTACGGAGTTCGCAACAAAGTTCGCGTGCGAAGTCAAGGATTTCTCCATTGGAGATCTACTTGACCCTAAGGAGGCGCGAAGGTTTCAGAGGTTTACGCAATTCGGGATCGCCGCTGCACATCAGGCACTTGTGGATGCTGGTTTAAGTGGTGACTCGCCACCAGTAGCAAAAGAGCGCACTGGCGTGATTATCGGATCGGGAATCGGCGGGATAGAGCTGTTTGAAGAACAGACCAAAATCTATCTTGAACGCGGACCAAAGCGAATTAGTCCGTTCTTTGTTCCGATGATGATCTCTGATATTGTTTCTGGCCAGGTCTCTATTTGCTTCGGTCTTGGTGGACCTAACTTTGCCGTTATCTCTGCGTGCTCGACTGCCGGTCATTCAATCCATATGGCTGCGCGGCTGATTCAGGCCGGTGAAGCAGACGCAATCGTGGCCGGTGGAACTGAGGCTGCCATCACCCATCTTGGCGTTGGTGGATTTAATGCAATGAAAGCGCTCTCTACACGCAATGAGGATCCTCAGAAAGCCAGCAGGCCCTTTGATATTGATCGAGATGGTTTTGTCATTGGTGAGGGTTCGGGTGTGCTCATCCTTGAGAGTCTAGAGTCGGCACAAAGACGTGGTGCAAGGATTCACGCAGAGCTTTTGGGTGCAGGAGCGTCCGGTGACGCTTACCACATTACTGCTCCACATGTTGACGGAGATGGAGCTCGTCGGGCGATGATAGCTGCACTGGCAGACGCGAATGTTCCTAAAGAAGATATTGCCTATATCAATGCCCACGGTACGTCAACTGACGTAGGTGATCCGACTGAGATAAGGGCTATTCGGTCCGTGTTTGCTGCCCATGCGGAGAAGTTGGCTGTTTCTTCAACCAAGTCGATGCACGGTCATACTCTTGGGGCTGCAGGGGCAATTGAGGCAATTGCATCCATCCTTGTAACTCAGAATGACTTGATACCGCCGACGATAAACGTTGAGAGTCAGGACCCGGAATGTGACCTTTTTGTGACTCCGAATGTCGCGGTAAAAAGAGACGTTCCAATTGCCATGTCTAATGCCTTTGGTTTTGGTGGGCATAATTCGTCGCTTATCTTTGCCAAGCCGGAGTACCGCAAGGGTAGGTAATCGCTGAATGGAATTCTTGCGCAATTTGCTGCGAAGGAATCGAAGGGACGTTCCCCGGAAAATTCACCAACAGTTGCGCAGACTCGAGCGACGGATAGGATATCGCTTCAAAGATCAGGCCTTGCTTGTTGCCGCTCTTCGGCATCGTAGTGTGCTGAACAAGGAGAACTTGGGGCGTCATGAATCAAATGAACGTCTTGAGTATCTGGGCGATGCTGTTCTGGACTTCATTATCGCGGAATATTTCTATCATCTCTTCCCCGGCATGGTGGAAGGCCAGCTCACTAAACTCCGTTCCGTGATCGTGTCTGGCACTGCACTAGTGGCTGCTGCCAAAAGAATTGAACTGGGGAACCATCTTCTGCTCAGCGACAATGAAGACAAGGCTGGAGGGAGAGATCGAGCGTCCATACTTGAGGATGCGTTTGAGGCATTGATTGGCGCAATCTATCTGGACCGCGGTATGAAGCCCGCTCGGCAGTTCGTCGAGACCCATTTGCTTGACAATTGGCGAGAAATCGTTACAAAAGATGAGTACGTAAATTATAAAAGCCTTGTTCTCGAGCACGCACAAGCAAATTCATGGGAAAGTCCGGAGTATCGACTGGTGGAGGAATCCGGACCTGATCATTCCAAGCTGTTCGTGGTCGAGATCTACCTGAATGGCGAGTCCTACGGCAGGGGAGACGGAACTTCCAAGAAGGCAGCGGAGCAGAAAGCCGCGTCCGTTGCGGCTGCAAGACTCGGACTACTTGGTGCGGATGAATTTGACTTAGGAAAAGGCACCAGCTGACGCACGGAGAGGTACACGTGCAAAAGGTGTAGCATGAGAGATTACGTTTTTTGCACACGTTGTGGGGAGCGATTGACTGACAGGGCTGTTGATGGACGAACCCGTCCTTATTGCAGAGCTTGTAGGAACGTTGTATATCTCAATCCATCACCTGCTGTCGCGGCCGTTCTTCTGCAGAGTGGCCGCGTTTTGTTAGTAAGACGGGGCGTAGAACCTGGGATAGGTCTATGGGCTTTGCCTTCAGGTTTCATGGAGGCAGACGAATCTCCAGAACAGGCACTTGTGCGCGAAGTTCTCGAAGAAACTAGCATTCATTGTAAGCCAGGCGTTCTACTGGGTGTGACCACTCACCAAGATCCCCACTTCGGACAGGTTTTGGTCCTTGCCTACACAGCGCATTACTCTGACGGTGCTGCGGCGGCAGGCGATGATGCCATGGAAGCGCACTGGTTCAGCACTAATGAATTGCCGCAAATGGCTTTTCGAAGCCACACTGATTTTGTCCGCCATGCCGAACAGTTGATGGAGTTCAGCGAATGAAATACTTTGGATACATTTTTCTCCTGCTGATGGTCATGTTCGCAGGCTGCAATATCGAGGAAACTCACTCAAGGTCAGGGGGGATTTTTGTTCAGTTACGTGACTCGCAAGGAAGTGCTGTGACTGGGGCACGGATTTGGCTGGACGGCGTGCAAACTGCACAAGTAACTCCGGCAGTTCTCGTCCAAGTCCCAACGGGTCCGCATGTAGTAATGACAACGAAACCGGGGTACGAAGCGGCAACGACTGAGGTCTTTGTCCTGGAAGATGACACCGTCGCTGTAGAACTCGTCGCCGCTGACGTTCCTCTTGCTCATATAGAGATGACAGACGCTCCATCCGGAACGACCATACTTATTGACAATTCACCGTTTGTCACGACCCCGCCTAATCACTTTGATATCGGGATTGGTTCGTGGCTGATCTCTGCCTATCTGCCTGGTCACGCTACCAATGTGCCTTCACGTCTCTTGCGGACATTGAGTCCGCGCGACACTTTGACGATTCTGACACAGTTCACGGCACTCGAACAAGGGAACCAAGTTGGACAGTTAGCGCCCGTCTTTACGCTTCTCAGCGATGGCGATGGCACGACATTCTACAGCCTTCAGGATTTCCGAGGCAAGATCGTGCTCGTGAGTTTCTTCTTTTACACTTGTGCGCCCTGTCTCGCTGAATTTCCGCACATTCAAGAAGTCTACGCGGATCCAGCCTACGCAGGATGGTTCACAGTGCTTGGAGTTGATCGCATTGACCCCTGGGCACTCTTTAATCAGTATCGAGCGAATCACGCTTACTTGGGTCTTCAGTTTCCTCTGCTTTGGGATCAGCAGACCCATCAGACCGATCCTTATGAAATTGAAAGCTGTCCTTCGAATTTTCTTATTGACCCCTCAGGTGTAATTCGATACAAATGGGGTGGTGTCAGCGAGGCACAGCTGCGAAGTGCGGTAGAGTCATTGATGACGGAATTCGGTGATTAATCCTTAAACGCAGGAGCGCATTCCTTGAGGCTTCTTTTCGCATTACTCCTCTCATTTGTCGTTTTTTCGTCCGCCGAGGCTTCCGGCCGGAATTGGACTCTCTCTTCGATCGATGGCAATGAGTTCAACATTACAAGAGATGCCGGTGGACGACCAAGCTTACTTGTCTTTTGGGCAACATGGTGCAAACCCTGCAAAGCTGAAATTGATGCTATGAGAACCACGTTTGATAGTTTAACGGAACGTGGCCTCAATATCATCATGATCTCCGAGGATACTCAAAGATCCATGAGCAAGGTAAAGCCGTACATCCAGTCGAAGGGCTACACGTGGACGGCATTGCTCGATCCAGACGGCGCGGTACTGAAAGTCTATAGTGGCACATCCCTGCCATTTTCGGTGCTGCTTAATTCACAGGGTGTGCCAGTTTACGAGCATCGGGGCGAAATGAAGGATCCGACTGCTATGCTCGCAAAAGCGACTGAACTTCTTGGACAATCCGGTGAATAAGTTACTCGCAGCAATTTGTACTTTGCTAATGCTCTCAGTTTCGGGGCAAGCACAACTGGACGAAATCGACTTTAGCGGTTCCAATCAGCTTCGTTATGATAATGGCCGCGAAGTGGATACTCGGCGAGTAGACTTCAACAACCCGTATCCCGGAAACACGATTCGTCGGCACTTTGTAGAAAATAGGCTTGTCTTGAATCTCTTCAGCGGCAACTTTCATCTCGGTGGACGGTATCTGTATTTCAAACCCTCTGAAGCGGACGTCTACCAGTTTCGACTCGAGGATGAGAATCGTTTTGACAAACGATTCTTCGCGGGAACCATTGATCCATTCAGTTTCCGATTAGGGCACTTCAGCGATCTTTGGGGATCTGGACTCGCCTTCAGTTCCTTTGAGAATCGCGATCTCTTCTTTGATTCCGAACTTGACGGTGCTCGTGTGCAACTAAACGCTGGATCGATCAAGCTCATAGGCCTAACGGGCAAGACTACGGATGGTCCGCTTGTGTCAGAAATGAAAGCAACCGCAGGTAGAGTGGAAATGTCGCCGGGCCAAGGCCGGCGGGTTGGTTTCAGCTATGTATACCACGATAGTCTTTCTAATCCTGAAATGGGTATTGCGGGTGTCGATTGGAATGCGACACGCGGGATCTTAAACTTATACGGCGAGCGTGCCTGGAACGAGGCAGTGCTTGCAGGGGGAAACAGCAAGGGTCACGCGACGTTTGTTGGGGCAACGCTCTCCAAACTTGGCTGGTCATTGCTTGCAGAGTATGCGGACTATAGATACAACATCGCTACGCCGATGCAGAATCCTCCGACTACACACAGAGAGATTGGGCCACGACTGCTTCAGGGTCGCGAGCCTCATGTACTGAACGTTCCCGACGAGGTCGGTTTTCAGGTGGAGTTAAGTGGAACTGTGTTGGAAAGTACTTATATTACCGCCCACTATAACTCGAGCAGCCGTCACTCCGGCGAAGATGACTTTGTACCTTTGCCCAAGCTGGAAGAGAAGTATCGTCCCTTCTGGGAGGGGTTTGTCAACTTAGAGCATGATTTTTCGGGCGGGCAGCATCTATTCTTTGAAGCAGGTGCGAATGAGGAAGCCAATGTAGTATGGCAGGACCGCATGTGGTTCCATGCTCGACTGAAGTTCCCATTCCGCGGATCGCAGGAGATTGAATTTGAGACAGAACAACTTCTCATCACGGATCGAAAGCGAGATGACGAAAAGTACCACGACATGCTGTATGGGTTGTCATGGGTTCCATCTGGGATGTTTTCGATGAATGCATCTGTGCAGTTAACTGACGACGAGGAACTTATGGATCGTGAGGGAGAGTTTTGGGCAGGAGTTGAGGCAGCAACGCGACTCTCTGGTGGCAAGCATCGTGCGGCGATCTTCTTCGGACGTGAGCGTGGCGGGATGAAGTGTTCGAACGGCGTCTGTAGGCAGGTCCAGCCGTTTTCTGGCGTACGTCTAACCTTGGAAACGTCGCTCTAGTAATGCCGCGGAGTACTGATCCGCGCAGACTTCTGCCTGCAATTGATCGCCTTCTGGATCATGAAAAGCTCAAGGAGTACAAAGGTAGAATCGCGGGTTCATTATTGACTGATACTTTGCGAGGAGTCGTTCAGGATGCGCGCGAGCGAGTGTTGAACGGCGGGGAAATGCCGGATGAAGACGAAATAGTCTCCCAGGCTGTAATGGCCATCCGGAAAGTGATTCACGCCGCGCCGCGTAGAGTCATCAATGCTACAGGAATAGTCCTTCATACAGGTCTGGGGCGCGCACCGCTCTCAAGTGAGGCAGTAGCAGCGGTCGTGAATGCCGCAGGATACTGTGACTTGGAATACGATCTGGATACGGGTGCGAGGGGTGATAGGCAAGAGCGTGTCGAGAAGCTTCTTTGTTGGATAACCGGGGCCGAATCGGCGATCATGGTTAATAACAACGCTGCTGCTCTTTACCTTGTCCTAAGTACGCTCGGCTATCGCAAAGAGGTAATCGTTTCGCGCGGTCAGTTGATCGAGATAGGTGGAAGTTTTCGGTTGCCGGACATCATGCTTCGTGCTGGCTGCAAGCTCGTTGAAGTTGGAACGACAAACCGGACTCGAATTAGCGACTATGCGTCAGCGATCACGGAGCGGACAGTCTTGCTGCTACGTGCGTATCCATCTAATTTTCGAATTGATGGTTTCACTGAGTCTGTTGAGATTGCTGCGATGTCTGAACTTGCGCATTCCCATGGATTGATTTGTGTCGATGATTTGGGAGGTGGACTGCTATGGGATTGGACGCCGCTTGGCATGCCGTATGAGCCGAATGTTGCTCAGAGTTTGAGCGAAGGTGCTGATCTTGTTCTTGTTTCTGGTGACAAAGTGTTAGGTGGGCCTCAGGCAGGTCTGATCATCGGGAAAAAGGCATATGTGCAGAAACTCAAGAGGTCACCGCTTTCGCGTGTATTACGTCCGGGGAAGCTGGAAATTGCGGCATTGGCTTCAACTTTGACAAGCTTCTTGTCTAAGGAATGTTGTGTGGTTGAGAATCCAACTTGGCGCATGCTTGTGGAGCCTCTTGAAGTAACGCGACGCCGCGCGTTGCTATTGCGAGACAAGCTCCAATCGCAATGTGACTGGAGGATACTCGAGGTTACGGATTGGCCGGCGCAAGCGGGTTCAGGCACTTTGCCTGCGACGCCACTTAGCTCAAGTGCAGTTGTTTTTCTCCCCAGGAGTTTCTCGGCATCACAATGGGCGAACAGGCTTCGGAGTGCGTCGATTCCGGTCGTGCCGATTGTTCAGGATGATAAGGTAATGCTTAATCTTCGAACAGTTACGGACGAAGAACTTGAAATCGTAGCAGATATGGTTCGTGAGTGCCTTGAATAGGTTTATGTTGAGACTTCTGTTGATTTTAGGACTGGCAACCGCAGCTCGTGCCACAACCGTCCAGTGGCTAACCATCGATGGTGCCATTGGGCCTGTCGCTAATGAAATGCTGGTGGCGGCCCTTAAGCAGGCTCAGGATGTAGACGCCGAGGTTCTGGTCATTGAGTTGGATACACCAGGCGGATTGCTTAAGACAACCCGCATGATGTGCAAAACGATTCTCGCTTCGCGCATCCCAATCGTTGTTTACGTATCTCCCTCTGGTGCACGCGCCGGCTCCGCTGGAGTCTTTATTACATTGGCTGCACATGTTGCAGTTATGGCGCCAGGCACGAATATTGGCGCCGCGCATCCTGTAGGACTTGGAGGTATTGGCAGTAGTCAGGATTCCAGCGGTGTAATGGAAGGAAAGATCACCAACGACGCCGCGGCATTCGCGCGTACATTAGCGGAGCAGCGCAATCGTAATGCAGAGTGGGCGGAACAGGCTGTCCGCGAGAGCAGATCCGTGACGGATTCGGAAGCGCTTGCGCTTAATGTGATTGATTTCGTCGCGTCCACTCCAGACTCTTTACTGATTCTTCTTCATGGCCGAATCATTATCGTTGATGGTCGCGCAGATACTCTAAACACCGAGCGCGCGGCGATATCGGATTCTCCAATGAGCCTCCGGCTGCGAATTCTTGACTTGATCGCGGACCCGAACATCGCATATATATTGCTACTTCTTGGAGTGTACGGCCTATTCTTCGAGTTGTACAATCCAGGTGCGATACTCCCCGGCGTCGTCGGCGCCTTGTCATTAATCCTTGCGTTTTTCAGCCTCCAACTTCTGCCGATCAGTTGGGCAGGTTTGCTGTTGATTATCTTGGCGATCATACTGTTCATCCTTGAAGTCAAGATTGCCAGCTACGGACTTCTTTCTGTGGCAGGCATCGTCAGCATGATACTCGGTTCGCTAATGCTTTTTCAGCCCGGAGTCACTGGAGTGAAAGTAGGACTTGACGTAATAATACCTGCGGCAATATTCACTGCGTTATTCTTTGTCTTTGTAGTTGGTATGGGTTTGCGGGCACAGGCTCGTAAGGTCGTTACGGGCGAGGAAGGCCTCATCGGCGAAACTGGAATTGTCACATCTGAGCTTTCACCGGAAGGCAAAGTAAGCGTGCACGGTGAAATTTGGTCAGCTCGAAGCACGCAGACAATTCCTCGTGGACAGAAAATCAGAGTTGCACACGTCGATGGAATGATTCTGACAGTGCAGCCTATCGAATCTAGTCAGGAATCCTAATCAAGGAGCTACTATGCTACCGCTTCTTGCCTTCATCGTAGTGTTCATAGTGTTTATTCTTAGCACTTCGCTTCGCGTGCTGAATGAATACGAGCGTGGCGTCGTTTTTCGACTTGGGCGGACTATCGGGGTGAAGGGACCTGGGTTGATTATTCTGATTCCGATCGTAGACCGGATGGTCAAGGTTAGTCTGCGAACGGTCGTTCTTGATGTACCGCCGCAGGATGTGATAACGCGAGATAATGTATCGTTACAGGTTAATGCTGTTGTCTATTTCCGTGTGCTGGCACCGGACAGGGCAGTCATCGACGTAGAGAACTACATGTTTGCGACGAGCCAGTTATCACAAACCACGTTGCGAAGCGTCCTTGGTCAGACAGCACTGGATGAAATCCTTTCAGAGCGCGAAAAGATTAATGACGAGCTGCAACAGATTATTGATCGTCAGACTGACCCATGGGGAATCAAGGTCTCGCTTGTGGAGATCAAGCACGTAGATCTGCCTCAGGAAATGAAAAGGGCAATGGCTCGTCAGGCAGAAGCTGAACGCGAACGTCGCGCGAAAGTTATTGCCGCAGAAGGCGAAAGGCAGGCAGCCGACCAGCTGACTGCTGCTGCCTCGATTATCGCTGCACATCCTGAGGCTCTGCAATTGCGCTACTTGCAGACGCTTGTAGAGATCTCCTCTGAGAACAATTCTGTGACAATTTTCCCGATACCGATCGATCTCTTGAAACCTTTCCTTAATTCCGGTAAGCAGAATCCACCTGAATCCGCTTGATACAGACGGAGCCCGTATTTATGTCACCACGCAGTCAGCGCCCAATCATTCAGTTTGTCGGGAATCTCGCAAAGGTTGCGATACCTCTTGCGTTGATCGCCGCTGCGGCTATATGGGTTCTCAATCGCCAATCAACTCAAGTTGGGGAACTTCGAGTCATTACTACTGTCAAAGGCGCAGAAATTCACATCGACGGGAAGCAAACGGGAGCGCTTACTGACACAGTACTGCTCGATGTTCCTGTAGGCAGACGGCTCGTTACAGTACGAGCGACTGGCAAAGTCTCTGAACCAGAAGTTGCCATAGTTGAGGTTCAGAAGGGACGACCTGGTGTGGCCTCTTTTGTTATGCACGACTCTGCATTCGTTGTCACAAGGGATACAATTTCTGCAAGGCGTGGCGTTCGGCAGGACATTTTCGCTGACGCGGGTGGCGCAGTGCGATCAATTCCTGCGGCACCGGGACGAAGGAGCCTGTTAGACTACTCTGAGCGTACCTCCAGCAGTTTGGCAGACAAACAGTCGTCGATTCCGGTTCCACGCACTTCCGGCGGCTCTTCGCAACCGGAAATGCAAGACTTGCCTTTTGAGGACACACTTAGGGACGAGATTCCCAGATCATTAAGCGGCACTCAGATTACGGTTACCTCGGAGCCGGCAGGAGCATCTATCGTGGTGAACGGAGCTCGTACCACAAGCAAGACGCCATATACATTTCGCGGTCTCGATCGTGGATACTATGTCTTTTCGGTCGAGCAACTTGGGCAGATTTCCACGCCTGACAGCATAGAGATAGCACTTTCAAGTGATGGCCAATCTGAGCTTGCCGCCTTTTCGCTGCAACCGGCGGGGAACTTACCAGCACCGCAACTCGTGCTGTCTACAAAGCCTCTTGCAGCACCGATTCGCGTAAATGGGACTTCTGTAGGAGTGGGATCCGCCCGACTGAGTGCCGAGTACGGGAACGTGCTCGTTGAATTTTCTGCCGTTCCCGGTTATCGGACTCCGGACCCTGTTCGACTCTCAATCACGAAAGACGAACCTAATCACGAAGTCGTGGGAACTTATGAGAGGCTTTCAGGTACTGCTTTGCTTGCAGTTGTTCCGAGTGAAACCTTTCAGCGCTTTGAAGCGAGCAAGCTTCGTGTGTTTGTCGACGGCGAACTCATTTTGGACGCGCCAAGTGGCGATTTCGACGCTACCTTGCTTGGCAGCCTTCACGCCGGTGAGCGATCTGTGAAGGTTGAGTATGACGGGCTTTCGGCGGAAGAACTTGTGAAGTTCTCTGATGATCATGTTGCTGAAGCGACTTTGCGCATCAACGCCGCTTTTGGCAAGCGCAGCCTGAAGTTAAAGATGCGCACGAACATCCCCATTGATACGTGGCAGGCACGTCATAAGAAATCGGTCGTCTTAACACAAAGCTAGGCTTTCCTGAAGAGTGAATGCGAATTACTCAGCAAAGAACCCTCACTCGGAGGGTTTCTTGCTAAGAAGCGAGCGCCTTAATCGATACCTCGCGAGACGTGGTGTTTGCTCCCGCCGTGAAGCCGATCAGCTGATTGCAGATGGCCGAGTTTCTGTCAACAGAGTTTGCATCAGGGAATTGGGCTCGCGGATCGATCCAATGCGAGATCTGGTCGAAGTGGATAACGAGCCTGTTACTGATGTTGTTGAACCAACAGTCCTGTTGTTTCATAAGCCCGTCGGAGTCCTCTCTACCTGTAAATCCGGACGCGAAAAAGGGCCGATCATTCTGGAGTATCTCCCCAGTGATCGCCGATTGTTTCCGATCGGAAGACTAGATCGCGATTCGTCTGGGCTACTCCTAGTCACAGACGACGGCGACCTTGCGAATCTGCTAACACATCCGAAGTACGGGTCAACAAAAGTGTATCGGGTCGGTGTAAAGCCGGCACTCACTCGGCGCCAGCTGTCTCAGTTATCAAAAGGTGTCGAGCTTGATGATGGGTTCGCGAAGCCCATTCGCATCAGACCATTGGACGAGGCGACATTTGAAGTAACGCTTGGGGAAGGCAGAAAACGGCAAATCCGGCGAATGGTTGCAGCTATTGGCGCAAAAGTCGTTTCGCTGGTTCGAATCGAACAAGCAGGAATTCGTCTTGGAAACCTTGCTCCGGGGAGGTGGAGAGAGCTCTCTTCCCACGAAATCAATCGCCTTCGCAAGTTGCGTGATTTGGATACTGGTCATTCAAATGAGGAAGAATAACCATGTTTCTTGTTGACGAGGAGAAACTGATCATTCATGACATGTCGTCTCCAAAGTACGAGTGCGAAATCAAGAAGATACCAGAGAACAAGCGGAGAAAAGTCTATACAATTGACCAAGTCAAGCGTATGATAGATTCCCAGCATCGACCCCAGTATAATGGCTGCCGCTGGTGCATGGCGGAGTATCATACGTTTGACATGCAAAGCATTTTTAGGCATGATTGATGGGCCACGTTATTGTAGGTACGGCTGGGCACATAGACCACGGCAAGTCTTCGCTGGTTCGTGCCCTGACTGGTACCGATCCTGATCGGCTTCCTGAGGAGAAACGTCGGCAAATCACAATCGACCTCGGGTATGCTTTTCTTGATGACATCGCGGCAATAATCGACGTTCCGGGGCATGAGAAATTCATTCACAATATGGTTGCCGGTGCGTCTACGATTGACTATGCACTTCTGGTAATTGCTGCAGATGATGGAGTAATGCCCCAGACGCGAGAACATCTGCACATTCTAAGGTTACTGGGGATTCGTTACGGAGCGGTCATCCTTACAAAGACAAATGGTCTGGATTCGTCGCATATCGCAAGAGTAAAGGATCAAATACTCAATTCGATTCAGGATACATTCCTTGCCTCCGCGCCACTTTTTGAGGTGGATTCCCTCTCAGGCAGTGGCATAACTGATCTTAGAGTATTTCTGGTTTCCGAACTTCCGAAACTTGAAAAGCGAAGTTCTGAAAAAGCGCTTAGAATCCCTGTAGATCGCGTGTTTTCTGTCCGAGGACACGGCACGGTTGCTACTGGCACTGTACTATCTGGTACAATTACCAAGGATATGCGCGTGGAAATCCTTCCGGGAAATGTACAGTCCCGCGTAAAGCAACTCCAGTCGAATACGAGCGAGCGAACGGTGATTGGACCCGGGATGCGCGCTGCAGTCAATCTTGCCTCTGTGAATTTCTTAGCACGGGGACAAACAATCACAAGTCCCGGCGCTTTGACAATCGCGCGGAGGATTGCGGCGCGCGTCGAAAGTTTGCAGAGTACTGTGGCCAAGTTGAAGGACCGACAGCGAGTTAGATGCCTGATCGGGACGCAGGAAGTCATGGGTCGGTATCGTGTTCTTTCACGGTGCGATGAATACGATATCGCCTTATTGCTCTTGGATTCCCCGATCGTGACGGTCTGGGGTGATCGTTTCATCCTGAGAAACTACTCACCTGTTGAAACGCTTGGCGGTGGGATGGTGCTCGATATTGACCCAATGCTAAGACGTATACGAGAAAGGACTGAGCAAGTAGAATCTTTGCAGGGCATGTGTGACAAAAGCGGTGATGAGGGATTGTTGATTTGGCTTAAGTCGCGATCAAACGGCGTTCGTCTGAAGTATGCGGCGCAAGTCTTTGGACTTTCTGAGACATCAGTTGCTGAACGAATTCGGCAAACGCCCTCGGAATGGCTGTTTAGTGGGGGATGGATTATGCATCGGTTTCATGTCAAGCATTTGGAAGCTAAAGTCTTGGCCGCTCTGCAACGACTCCATGAGACTTCTACAGTACCTTCGATCGTTCAACTTGCGCAATTAGCTCCGGCGGTTCACTTTGACGTGCTTTCCGGAATTGTGACGGAGATGGCGGCAAATCGATCAGTGATACTTGATGGTTCACGTGTCTTGCTTCCGGGTGCGGAGAGTGTCGGAGATCTTGGCCTTCGAGATACCGTGTTTTGTGTCGTTGAACGGCTTGCAATATGTGGATTCAGTCCCCCATCTGCGGCAATGCTTGCAGATGAATTACGTAAGTCACGATCAGAGATAGAGCGCGCGCTTGTGCTTGCGGTTCGTCAGAATAGGGCGACTCGGTTGGGCAATGATCTATTTTTTGAACATGACGCTTTTGCGCATGCACTTGCTGAGACGAAAGACGTAATTGCCAAACGCGGATCGATCCAGGTCGCTGATATGACCAAGCACTTGAATTCATCAAGAAAGTATGTGGTTCCGTTCTTGGAGTATCTTGATAGTATTGGAATAACAGAGAGGCGCGGGAATATTCGCGTCGCCGGTCGAAACTTCAATTCTTCTGAGCAGTAATGCGGCGTATCATATTGGCAATTCTGGATGGCTATGGATTGGCGCCCCCCCGACATGACAACGCAGTGACTTTAGCAAACACTCCATTCTTAAGCAGAATCTGGAAGGAATGCCCTTATTCTACCTTGGTCACGTCTGGGGAGGAGGTTGGACTTCCAGCAGGGCAAATGGGAAACAGCGAAGTCGGCCATCTTAATATCGGTGCCGGTCGGGTAGTTTATCAGGATATCACTCGCATCGATCGCGCAATTCGAACTGGCGATTTCTATTCGAATGACGTGCTGATTGAACTGTTGACGGCCGTACAAAGGAAAGGTTGCTCATTGCATCTTCTCGGACTTGTTAGTGATGGAGGAGTCCATTCGTCACTTCAGCATGTCCGTGCAATTCTTGAGGCTTGCAAGCGTTTTAGTCTTTCTAGGGTTTTTGTGCATGCCTTTACAGATGGTAGGGACACCCCCCCTCACTCCGGAATTGACCACCTGGCCACGCTTCAGCAGTGGATTGACGAGCTTGGTGTTGGGAAGATCGCCACGATAGTCGGGCGCTACTATGCCATGGATCGTGACAAGCGTTGGGACCGTGTGGAGAAAGCGTATCGAGCGATCTGTCTACGTGAAGGTACTGAGTGCAGCAACGCATCGCAGGCTGTTGAGGATTCGTACAAGGCTGGAGTGACCGATGAGTTTCTCTTACCGATCATTGTGGATCCTAACGACCCATCAGGGCGAGTGCATAAGGAGGACGCTGTATTGTTCTTCAACTTCCGCTCCGATCGAACTCGTCAGCTGACGCAGGCGCTGACAAATGCGGGGTTTCAAGAGTTTGATTGCCCGACGAAAGTTGGCACATTTGTGACGATGACTCAGTATCACGAGGAGTATACGTTTCCGGTTCTGTTTAGGCCGCAGTATCTGGATGCCATCCTTGGGGACGTGATTTCAAAGCATGGACTTCGACAGCTTCGGATCGCAGAGACTGAGAAGTATCCGCATGTAACGTACTTCTTCAACGGAGGAGAGGACTCTCCGTTTGCCGGTGAAGATCGAATCTTGATTCCATCGCCAAAGGTGGCAACCTACGACTTGCAGGCGGAGATGAGTGAGCCGGACGTGACACGTCGACTATGCGAGGCGATCCACGCGCGAAATTATGACTTTATCTGCGTGAACTTTGCAAACTGTGACATGGTCGGTCATACTGGCGTTTTGGAGGCAGCCATTCGGGCGGTTGAAGCGGCTAATCATGGGGCAGAGGAGCTATGTAAGGCGGCTGAAGTTGCCGGATATACTGTGCTGATTACTGCCGATCACGGTAATGCTGAACAGATGTGGGATTTTGAAACAAACGGTCCACATACGGCCCATACAACTAATCCTGTTCCGATCGCCCTCTTCAATGGCGAGAAAGCGCTGCAGCTTCGCAGTGGCGGCAAGTTGGGAGATATTGCGCCGACAATACTGGACTTGATGGGCCTCTTGCAACCAGCGGAAATGACTGGCAGGTCGTTAATAGAGAGAAACGCTTGAGTGGTGTCCAATCACGACGAGTGATTCTAATCCTCTGCGTGTGTGGCATCGCGATTAGACTTTGCCTCTTGTTTGTGACCCCGTACAATACTCCTGCCGCGCCAAGGACACTGTCTGCCTACAACGATGAGCCGGCGCACGTTTCCTACACGATGCACATATTGAAGGAAGGCAGCCTTCCGAGAGACGCTCAGCCTATAACTTCTGATTGGGCATTAGAAAAACCAACCTTTGAAAATTACCAATCGCCGGCATATTACCTAATCCACGCAACTGTTTGTCACTTGTGCGGCATTCATGGTGAAACTGGGGTTAAGTATGTAGGCCGCATATTGTCACTGCTGTGCATGGTCGGTATAACATGGATTGCCTTCGCAATCGCGCGGCATTTCGGTTTTCAGGCCGCTGATACCTTGTTACTGCTTGTGCTGCTCGCTCTAAGCGGTGTACTTGTCCGGTTCAGCGTGCTGTCCGGGAATGAAGCGATGGCTTGGCTTGCGAGCGGCGGTGTATGTCTGGCGTTCATGCGAAGCAAGGCTTTGCAGACTCGAGGATCCCTCTATTGCCTGGTCTTTCTCTTTGTGTTTGGTGTTTATGTAAAAGTCTCTTTACTTATCTTGACACCCCTCGTGGTTCTAGGTATTTCAAACTCGCTGGAAAGATCAAGAAGTGTTGCGATTGTCGCAGTGATTCTCATGCTCACGTTTCTCACACCTCTTGCAGTCAGAAATGCCAGCGTGTTTGGCGGTATGATTCCTTTATCCGTCGGTTTTGGCGAGCCAAGCTGGCGACTACCCAATGTTGACACTTTGCTTTATTGTGCAAGGTCCAGTGTTTTTCCGTGGAGTGAGTTTTGGCAGAACTGGAAGGGTCTCGCTCTAATGTTGCCCGCGATAGTGCTACTCAGCGCGCTGCTTGTAGTAGGACTAAGGAACGTGCGTGTTTTTGATTGGCGAGGGATTGTGATCGGAAGCGCCCTGCTTTCCTTTGTTTTCTTAAACCTTAGATACAATCAAGCGGAGGGTCGTTACCTCTTCATTGCTTGGCCGGCCGTTGTTTCCCTCGTCCCGGCGCTTCCGATGTGGCTTCGTTCTCGATCTATCTGGCTAGTCGCATTCACGATTCCCTATTTGCTCTTTGTCATCTGAAAGCGTACTCGGAAAACTCAGGTCACTGACCAGAGAGTCACTGATCTACGGTCTCGCGCACATCTTGACGAGATCCGTTACCTTCCTCCTGCTACCGTACTACAGTTATCGTCTTAGCGCCGCTGACTATGGCGAGCTATCCCTATACTATTTGTTCTTAGCCGTCGCGCAGACTTTCTATATATATGGACTTGACATTGCCTATCTGCGCTTTTATAATCTAAAGGACCATGGCCGTACCAGCGCGGAGGTGAATGGTACAGCACTCCTGGCCGTCGTGCTGAGTTCTTCAGTGCTTTGCCTGCTCGGGTTCGTATTTCGGGATTCTCTTGGATCGCTATTGATTCTGAATCCTGTGAGTTCGGACGATGTGCCGATCGGTATCGTTGTATGCCTTGGCATCTTGTTTTTTGACACCATTGGGACTTTTCCATTTCTTCGATTGCGCAGCGAAAACAAGCCCCTTTCCTTTTCAACACAGAAGATAATCAATGTAGTGTTGAATATCAGTCTGAATGTTTGGATGGTTGGTTCCCTGAAGCTTGGTGTTCTTGGCGTACTATATGCAAATCTGATCGCAAGTCTTGTTACTTGTGCGTTAATCCTGCCCGCCTTCTTGCGGACATGCGAGTTTCGCTTTGATCGTGCACTGTTTTCCGAGTTACTTGCTTTTGGACTGCCCAACATACCAACTTACTTGTTTGTAATGGTTGTGGAGCTTGCCGATCGTAAAATGTTGGAACTCTTCCGCGGCATCGAAGAGGCGGGCCTCTACTCGGCAGGTTACAAACTTGGTATGTTCATGGGAGTGGTCAATGCCGCATTCAGATTCGCGTGGCAACCTTTCTTCCTGAAGCATGCGAATGATCCTCAAGCGCGTGGACTATATGCTCGGACGCTGACGTACTACATAGCCGTTGCATCCGGACTCCTGGTGATACTGACACTATCTGTGCCGCCGCTGCTGAAGTTCAATTTCCCGATTGTCGGCCATTTGATCTCACCATCGTATTGGAGCGGACTCGTCGTCTTTCCGATAATTCTGGCGGCGCACATTTTTGATGGGATCTACGCGAACCTCATGGTGGGAATCTACTTACAGAAGGCTACAAAGAAGCTGCCCATTGTTACTGGTGTGGCCGCGCTTTTTACTGTGATTGCTAATCTGATCTTAATACCGACCTATGGTATGCTCGCTGCTGCTTGGGTTACGTTTTTCGCATTTGTTCTTCAAGCGTTGCTTCTGTACATTGTTGTTCAAAGAATCTATCCCATCGTGTACGAATGGCGTCGGTTAGCAATCTTAGCTATGATTACTATTGCACTTACGTGCGCGGCGGCATTACTTGAGCTGAATTGGCCTTTGCGCATCTTGCTTGCGACTGCTTTTCCGGCACTTCTCGTTTTTCTAAGATTCTTTACGCCCGATGAGGTCGCTGTTGTCAGGCGAATTGTGAAAAGGTGAGAGTTCTATACATTGCGCCAGAGCACGTGTCTGGCACTCTGTCATTGTTCAAGCGTGAACATGAGAGACGGGGGGATGAGTGCCGGTATGTAACCTTCTGGCAGAGTCGCTGGCAATTTCCTGATGACATTTGCTTAGGACTTGCTGGCATGCCTATTCAGAAGTGGGTTCGCGGGGTTCGAGATCTTATGACTCACGACCCGCATCGAGTTCCTTCCCGCATCGAAAATCGCAAACTCCCTGTCTGGAATCCCCCATGGTATGTCCGTGCGATGTTTAGCTTGCGTGACGAGTACAACTGGCAGCGCATCAATGAAGTGATTCGGAAGTATAGTCTCGCAGAGTATGACATCGTTCATCTTGACGGTGGTTTGGACTTCACTCGAGACGCTAGGTTTGCGCGTAGTATGAAGGCTCGTGGCAAGCCAATTGTATCATACTTTCATGGATCGGACCTTCGTTCTAGAGGCTTCATCCCGCAGGTCGAGGAGATCACTGATCTGCGTTTGACTCCCGAGTGGGACCTGCACGATCTTGATTCACGGATTCACTATCTCTATCTTCCATTCGATGCCGCGCGTTTTCCGACAAAGCCCTTTCGACCTGGTAAAGTTATTCGTATCGCCCATGCGGCACGCAATCCGTTGAAAGGGACGGATGCAATCGTCAGAGCGATTGAATCACTTTCGAGTCGCTTCCCTCTGGAGCTTGTCTTGATCAGGAACATGTCCTACGAAAGTGCGCTCGCTGCGAAGTTCTCCTGCGACATTTTTATCGACCAGCTTACAAATGAGGGAGGTTGGGGATACGGGATGAGCAGCGTGGAGGCATTGGCGATGGGCATTCCCGTGATTACGAACATCCCTGACCGGATGTTGACATATATCGGTGACCACCCGTTTATTGTTGCGGACACTGCCACTCTCGCTCAGGTATTGGACGACTGTCTGTCCGATTGGGAAATCCTGCAAGCAGCCGCGACGCGAGGCGTTGAATGGGTTCTGTCACGCCATGAAATTCAAAAAGTAGGTGACGCGCTGTACGGACATTATAGGCGACTTGATTGGTGCCAGTGAAGATAAGCGTAATCGTCATATCATTCAATCAAAAGCAGTTCATACAGAGATTGGTCGCACAACTGATCGGTCAGGATTTCGACGGCGACAACTATGAGATCATTCTCGTTGAGTGCGCATCGACGGACTCAACGCGAGAGTGGCTTGCTGGATTTCGAGATCGAAAGCTTGTGCCGCTGTTGCTGTCGGAGCCGTCAAATAGGTCATTTGCGCGCAATCAAGGGATTGCGATTGCGCGTGGTGAAATAGTCGTGATGATTGACGGTGATCATACAGTTAATGAGGACTTCTTGTCCTGTCACTGGTCCGCGCATCAACGTGGAGAGTGCGCTATCGTCGGCAAGTCTGACTTTGCACAGCACGACGAGTTTACTGCAATCAGTGACTATCTGAATAACGGCGGAGCCGTAAAACTTGGAAACGGCGAAAAGTTGCCTGGACGGTACTTTCTTACCAGGAATTGTTCGATTCCCAAGAGAGTAATACTGCGAATTGGCATGTTTGACGAGACCTTCGACTGTTGGGGTGGGGAAGACCTCGATTTTGGAGTTCGCATTGAAGATGCCGGTGTACCGATTTATGCCGAGCCTCGAGCGCTTGCCATTCATCACCATTTTCGATCGATTGATAGCTTGCTTGCAAACCTTGAGGCGTATGGCCGTGAAGGGATTCCAGTTTTGTTGAAAAGTCACCCAAGGCTTTTTCGGGAGCTGAGTTTGGATCGTGTATTTTCAAACCCGTTTGATGACAATCGCTTTAACGGTTTTGTACGCATGACTCACCGTTTGCTGTTTTCTCAGCCGGTTTATTCTATCGTGCGTAGTATCGTCAAGGTGTTGAGATCTCATAGGCTCCCGCGATTTCTGTTCGACTATCTCCATTTGTGCCAGTATTCGCGAGGATTGTCCCACTCAGCGTATTTCAAAGAAGTTATTAAAGGATGAGTGCTCATCTTATTGACGGGATCGCCGTTTCGAGGCAGATCCAGGACAGACTGGTAAGCGAGATTGCGGAGTTCAAAAGTTCCACGGGAGTCACCCCAGGCTTGGAAGTCCTGTTAATCGGAGACGACCCTGCTTCCGCCGTGTACGTGCGATCAAAAAATAAAACCGCTTTGAAGCTGGGAATGAATTCCAGGACAATTGTCCTGCCTGCGTCCGTGAGCAGGGAGGAAGTGCTGGACCATATTGCCAATCTGAACTCAAGCGTGACGACGCATGGGATCCTGGTTCAATTGCCTCTTCCTAAGCATCTTGACGTCGATGAAGTGATTGACGCAGTAAGCCCGCTAAAGGACGTTGACGGGTTGCATCCTGTAAACGCTGGCATGTTGGCGCTGGGACGGCCGCGGTTCGTTCCATGCACGCCGGCTGGAATTGTAGAGTTAATAAGGGCGCAAAGGATCAAGACGGTTGGAAGGCATATTGTAGTGGTGGGTCGCTCGAATCTTGTGGGCAGACCAATCGCGACACTCCTGTCCATGAAGGGCGAGTATGCGGACGCGACCGTTACGATGTGCCATTCGCGTTCATCTGACCTCCCCGCGATAACTCGGCTCGCTGACATTTTGATTGTTGCTGCAGGCAAGCGGCGTATGATTACGGCTGACATGGTGAAGCCGGGCGCGATCGTGATTGACGTTGGCATTCACCGGCTGGACGAATCTGAAGGCGGCGGGTTATGCGGAGATGTTGACTTTGAGTCGGTCGCACGTATAGCGGAGGCGATTACACCCGTTCCCGGAGGCGTCGGCCCGATGACGATCACGATGCTCATGCAGAATACACTGCTTGCGGCGCGGCTCGCCTTGCATGGCCGCAACGCCGGATGACGAAACCAGACATTTACATGCTCGGGATTGGTGGCATTGCGATGGCAAATGTCGCTGTTCTGCTTCGCGAAGCAGGCTATACCGTATCAGGTTCTGATCAGTACATTTATGAGCCTGCCGCGTCGATTCTCGCTAGGGCCGGTGTCTCAGTGCGTACGCCATACGCAGTTCAGAATGTTCCAAATAAAGGGAATTCCATCGTGGTTGTGGGCAACGTGCAATCGCGAGGACAGCTCGAAGTGGAGGAAGCGCTATCGAAGAACATTCCCCTTGAGTCGTTTCCTGGACTGTTACGGCGAACCGTTATGCAGCATAAACGCAGAATTGTTGTCGCCGGCACTCATGGCAAGAGTACGACAACGGCTTGCATTGCTCACCTTTTGAAAGCAACGGGACATGACCCGTCTTACTTGATGGGTGCCGACCCGTTAGATTTGGACTTTGGCGGTCACTACTCGGACCGCGACATATTCGTGATTGAAGGCGACGAGTACGATAGTGCTTTTTTTGACAAGCGCTCGAAGTTCTTGGACTATTTCCCGAACATTCTTGTCTTAGGAAGAGTTGAGCATGATCACCTCGATATCTTCCCGACGCTTGATGAAATGCTCTTATCCTATCGTCGACTTGTCTCGCAGTTGCCAGGCAATGGTAAGTTGATTGTATCGTCAGACAGCCTGCACGCGATGAAACTCGCTGAGTTATCCCCCTGCGAAGTGGTTACTGTCGGTTTCTCGGATTCTTGTACTTGGCAGATTAAGGGCGCCGACCTGATTTGTTTGGGAAACCAGGTCTTTGTGAACTATGCCGATTCTGTTCTGGGAAGTCACAATCGGTTGAATGTGGCAATGGCCCTCGCCGCCGCGTCAGCAGTGGAAACAGACATTAATGAGCTGGTTGCCGCGGCGAGACTATTCAGGGGAATCAGACGCCGACTCGAGCTGGTGTCGCGTGCAGGTGAAGTGACCGTCTTCGATGACTTCGCTCACCACCCGACAGCGGTGGCTGCGGCGATCGATGCCGTTCGAGAGTATAATTCAGCTACAGAGGTGATCGCGGTCTTTGAACCACGCTCCAATACTGCCACACGGGATTTGTATCAGCATGAATTTGCAGAGGCCCTTGCGAAGGCGGATGCGGTCGTTATTGGTTCGATTCACCGCAAGGAGAAAATTTCGAGCGGTGAACGGCTGAACGTTGATGCAATCGTCGAGCAACTCACTTCGCGTGGAGTTGCGGCCGCCACGATTGAAAACTCGGAAATACCTGACTATCTTGATACACAATTCTCCACCGGAGAGCGTATCTTTCTCTTTATGAGTAACGGAAGTTTTGACGGTGTTTGTCAGAAGTTCTGTAAACTGTTATTGCAGGAAAACTGATTCACGGCAGGAGTGCCGTGGGGACGGATGGGGCACTGGTGGCCTCCGCGGTCTTCAAAACCGTTTGCGTCCATGTAATACATGGATGGCTGGGTTCGATTCCCAGACGTTCCCGCAATTTAGGTCGGGAGATGCGCACTACCCGATTCCAAGGTTCTAAGATGTTGTTATTCAAAATGAAGTGTCGACTTGACTTTCCTGTTCAAGATAGTTAGCTTCTAATCACTACTGTCCACTATCTCTACCACCTAATTCACCGGCAAATGAGGAGCAATATGACGACCAACACAACCTTGAACTCATGGGTTGAAGAGTGTGCGCGGCTGCTGAAACCAGACAAGATCCATTGGTGCGATGGCTCAGAGACTGAGCGAGAAAAGCTCACGCAAGAGCTCTTGGATCGCGGCGAATTTATGAAGCTTAATGAAAAGAACTGGCCTAACTGTTATCTTTACCGTTCTGATCCATCAGATGTTGCGCGCACAGAAAAGGTTACTTATATTTGCTCGGAATCAGAAAGCGATTGTGGTCCCACCAATAATTATATGTCGCCAAAGCAGGCCGAGACTGAGATTAAGCCGCGCTTTGATGGCTGCATGAAGGGGCGCACCATGTACGTTATGCCTTACGTTATGGGTCCCTTAGGCAGCCCGCACAGTAAGGTCGGGGTCCAGCTGACGGACTCAGCGTACGTCGTGCTCAATATGAGGATCATGAGCCGAATGGGTAAGGCGGCGTTGGATCTTCTCGGAAACTCTCCTGACTTCGTCAAAGGCATGCATTCTGTTGCCGATCTCCATCCCGCTACGAGGGCGATTTGCCATTTCCCTGAGCGAAACGAAATCTGGTCTATTGGCTCTGGCTACGGCGGAAACGCTCTGCTCGGAAAGAAGTGCCACGCACTTCGCATTGCCTCTGCCCAAGCTCACCGCGAAGGATGGTTCGCGGAGCACATGCTGATTCTAGGTTTGGAAAGTCCTGAGGGCAAGACCCACTACATCGCGGCGGCATTCCCTTCCGCTTGCGGTAAGACAAATCTGGCTATGGTCATTCCACCGGCTGCGCTGAAGGGATGGAAGACGTGGACGGTCGGCGATGATATTGCTTGGATGCGTTTCGGCAAGGACGGACGACTGTATGCCATCAATCCGGAGGCCGGCTTCTTCGGCGTTGCGCCTGGCACTTCCATTAAGACTAATCCTAATGCTTTGAAGAGTGCTCAGGCGAATTCCATCTTTACTAACGTTGGGGTTGACGAAAATGGCGATGTCTGGTGGGAGGGTTTGGGTCCGGCGCCGGCCAAGCTAACGGACTGGAAGGGGAATCCGTGGACTCCCAACTCATCAGAGGTCGCTGCACATCCAAATTCGCGCTTTACCGCTCCTGCGCGCCAGTGCCCCTCAATTTCTCCGCATTGGGAAGATCCTGAAGGAGTCCCAATTTCTGCGATTCTCTTTGGTGGTCGCCGCACGCACCTTGTTCCCTTGGTCGTAGAGGCGTTCTCATGGGACCACGGTGTCCTGATTGGTGCGTCCATGGGCAGCGAAGCTACTGCGGCAGCTACCGACACTAAGGCAGGGACAATCCGCCACGATCCTATGGCGATGCTGCCCTTCTGTGGTTACAACATGGGGGACTACTTTCAGCATTGGTTGGAAATGGGAAAACGAGTTCCCAATCCGCCCAAGATTTTTGCCGTCAACTGGTTCCGTCAGGATTCGGACGGTCGTTACCTCTGGCCGGGGTTTGGGGACAATGTCCGGGTCCTGCAGTGGATTATCAGCAGGATAGAAGGGAAGGGGGGAAGCATTGAAACCCCGATCGGAATACTGCCACGCCTTTCAGATCTAAACACCGATGGTTTGAATGCTTCCAAAGATGACCTTGAGGAGATTCTCAAGATTGATGTGCCAGGCTGGAAGAATGAAGTTGTCGGCAGACGCGAGTATTTCAAGACTTTTGGGGATCGGTTCCCTGCCGCGCTGGACCATGAGGTTGATGCGCTCGAGAAGCGACTTGGCTAATCGTCCGGAGTGAAACTATCTGAAGGGCCATCTGTTTAATAGTCAGATGGCCCTTTCCAATGGAGTACCAATAATGAGAAAAACTTTCATAATTATCTTTATTTCATTAGCTTACGCTTTGAATGTACAGGCCGTGCCCAAGATAGCTGTATTTCCCTTCGAACCCCTTATGGATTCAACGTACAATTGGTGGGGCGATCAGGTCATGGTCCTGAACTACCAGAAAGCCTTGCATGGGTTTTTGGTGGCGGATCTCAGGCAGGATGTGAGATTCGAAGTAGTCGCTTTGGCTGGTGCATCAGGGGTCCTGTCATCGTCTTTAGCCGAGGCGAAAGCCGCTGGTGCGGACTTCGCCGTGATTGGGACGTATGCTGAACTTCCGTCTTCAATTCGCGCCGATGCGCAGTTGATCGACGTCGGCCTCGGCGATGTGCCGCGCGGCTATCAGGCCAGTGCGACCGCCGGGCGCTGGGAGGATCTTTCGGAAGTGTCACGCAGTCTAGCTGACCAACTGCTTTTAATGGCAGCAGGATCCGCGACGCCCCGACGTGAGTCCGTTAGCAGGTTGGTGCTTGAAGGCGAACGAGATGCGCTTGGTTTTGCTGCGAGTTCAAATGCGCGCCTTGTCGTCGAAGTCAATTCACCCTCGCCGAAAGTCCGCATATCGAGCGGTGCGGCGTTCAAGCGGTGTTCTGTGCTTGATCGGTCTCTGGCCGACGGCTCAGCGGCATCACAGATCTGCTTCGTTGCGGATGTTCCTCCGGGAGAGCAATCCGTTTCCATCGCACAGCGAGGTTTTTACGGCCATGAGGAATCGCTAAGTCTTAGCCCGGGCAAGGTATACCGTTTGGTGGTCGAGCTGCAGCCGATGTCGTTTCAGACAGTCCCAGGGCGGCGGTAGATTCTGAGCCCGTTTCGCGCGGCAATGCATGTTTTATTCACATAATGTTACTTATGTGACTTTTGGATTTATGGAAAAGCCGGCTCTTGCCGGCTTTCACTTTACCCCTTCACGACCAGATTTACAATCTTCCCCGGCACTACGATCACTTTCGCAAGTTGCTTCCCTTCGAGTTGTGCCTTGACCTTCTCAAGTCCAAGTGCACTTTGCTCAAGCTCCTGATTTGCAGCATCAGCTGGGGCCTCAAAAGTATCGCGCAGCTTCCCGTTGATCTGCACAGCAATCGTAACGGTATCAGATTTCGCTTTCTCAGCATCATACTCGGGCCAGGCTTCGTCAAAGACAGTCCCCCCGTGTCCAAACCGGCTCCACAGTTCCTCGGCAAGGTGCGGCGCGGAAGGTGCCACAAGTTTGATTAGCATTTCGATAACCTGAACTTTGGCAGGACTCGATTTTACGCCTTTGAGATCGGATCCCACCCAGCCATAAAGTGTATTTGTCAGTTCCATCAGCCGCGCCAACTGGGTATTGAACGAAAACGCCTGCAGGTCATGGCCGACGGCTTCGATAGTCTTGTGGAGCCTCTGTTCAACGTCCCGTGGTATGGTCTCTTCAGTAGTCTCAGTTGATGTGCAAACGGCCATCCCTAACCTCCAAACCCGGGCAATGAACCTCTCAATCCCGGTTATTCCGCCTTCAGTCCACTCGCCGCCCTCCGTGTAGTCCCCCGAAAACATCAGGTAGCAGCGCAGAACATCCGAGCCGACGCGTTCGAGTACGGGTTCCGGAGCGACCGTGTTCCCTTTCGATTTCGACATTCGCTCGCCGCCGCTCAGAATAATACCCTGATGAATCAACCTCGTGAACGGTTCTTCGTATGGGAACCAGCCGGCATCCTTTGCGACTTTGCCAAAAAAGCGGCTGTAGATCAAATGTCCCATGGCATGTTCAGGGCCGCCGACATACTGATGAACCGGAAACAGCTCCTTCAAATGCTCTCGATCAAATGGTGCGCTATCCAGCCGTGCGTCGGGATATCTAAGGTAGTACCATGACGAACAAACGAAAGTGTCCATCGTATCAGGATCACGTTCCGCTGGGCCGTTGCAGTTCGGGCAGGTCGTCCTGATGAAGGACTCCACGCTGGCGAGTGGCGACTTCCCTTTTGGCTTATATTCCGTGACATCCTCAGGCAACAGCACCGGAAGTTCGCTCTCAGGTACAGGCACAATTCCACACTTTGGGCAATGCACCATCGGAATCGGCGCGCCCCAGTAGCGCTGCCGCGAAACCGTCCAATCACGAAGGTGCCACGTCACCGTTGGCTTGCCTAATCCCAAAGTCTCGAGCTTCCTCCCGACCGCCCGAATCCCCTCTTCTGAAGTCATTCCAGAGAACTCACCCGAATCAAACATCACGCCGTAATTGGTGAACGCGCCTTCCTTGTCTTCTTCCTTTTCATTAGAAGTCTTGCCTATCACTTCCTTTACCGGCAGCTTATAAGTCTTCGCGAACTCGAAATCACGCGAGTCGTGCGCAGGTACCGCCATCACGGCACCAGTCCCATAGCTCCCGATCACATAGTCCGCAACCCAGATAGGCAACTCTATTCCCGTTAACGGATGCTTCGCATAGGTACCTGTAAATACTCCAGTCTTGGGCCGATCCACAACTTGGCGGTCCACCTCTGAAAGACTCAGAGCCTTTTTCACATACTCTTCGACCGCTCCCCTTTGCTCAGCAGTCGTAATTCCTTTGACCAGCGGATGCTCAGGTGCAAGTACGACATAGGTCACCCCAAAGAGTGTATCCGCCCGTGTCGTGAATGCTTCTATGCGCAAGTCGCTCTTTGAAACAGGAAACACAATCTCCGTCCCCTCGGACTTGCCGATCCAATAGCGCTGCATCGCCTTGGTCTTCTCCGGCCAGTCAATCGTGTCAAGTCCGTCCAGCAATCTCTGATTGTAGTCGGATATTCTGAAAAACCATTGCCGCATCTTGCGCCGCTCGACCATCGTGTCACACCGCTCGCACAGGTTGTCCGCACCGACCTGCTCGTTCGCCAGCACGGTCTGGCAATTCGGGCACCAATTCACCAGCGCGTCTTTCTGATACGCCAGCCCGCGCTTGTACATCAGCAGGAACCACCACTGCGTCCACTTGTAATAATCCGGCGACGACGTCACCACCTCATAGTCCCAGTCGTACATCGCGCCGATCTTCTTGAGCTGTTCACGCATGAAGCGGATGTTATTCGCCGTCGAGATGGCCGGATGAATCCCCGTCTTGATGGCATAATTCTCTGCCGGCAGACCGAATGAGTCGAACCCCATCGGCTCGAACACCTCATGCCCCTGCATCCGCTTGAACCGCGCATAGCTGTCCGTCGGCGCATAGCAATACCAGTGCCCCATGTGCAGCTTGTCTCCCGAAGGATAGCTGAACATCGTCAGCACATAGTGCTTCGGCTTACCCGAGTTCCAGTTGAATTTATAAGTCCCCCGCTCTGCCCACCAAGTCTGCCACTTGGCTTCAATCTCAGCAAACGGGTACGGCTGTTCGGATATGGGTTTCTTGTCTGTCATCCAGATTATCAGTTTCGTTACTATTGAGTTTTCAATGGTGGCCGCTTTCCCAACTCGCCCTCGCCACCCGTAGCTCGACAATGTCCACGGTATCGATCCCTAACCCCTTGTAATTCCTACGCGGGAACCAAACGTCCTGCCCAAGCGTTCAATATTTAATGCCACCCACAGCCCGAGTAGGTAACTACCTGTTTCCTATCCTCTCCCCCACCGTCAGTGCCTCTCCAAATAACAACTTCTCAGGAATTCCGCAATCTCCGCCACGACTTCCGCTTCAGCTTCTCGCTGAGGAGCGTGCCCAACACCTGCATACATCACCGCCCGCGCCGTCTTCCCCACTCCATCGACAATCGCATTCACCTGATCGATCGAGCCGTACTCATCCAGCTCTCCCTGCATCACCAGCACCGGGCACTGTATCTGAGGCAGATACTGAAGTAGATTCCACTCACGATGCGCAGGATTCAACCACGTCTCGTGCCAAACCGCGTACAGCCGCTCACTCTTCTCACCGTGATACTTGCCAAGCCGTTCCAACAGCCGCGTCTCACCTGCCGTCGCGACTGTCTCCTTAACACCCTGAATCGTCACCTCTTCCAGCAGCACATGCGCCGCAATCGAGACCACTGAGGTCACTCGTTCCGGCCATATCGCCGCCGCCGCCAACGCAATCGAACCTCCGTCACTATGCCCCACCAGGATTGCGCGCCTTACTTTAAGCTTATCCAAGATCTCCGGCAACCGCCGTGCATCCTCTTCAAGATAAGCACTCGTCCGCTGACAATCAGAAAGCGCTGACGACACGCCATGCCCCCTCCGATCATACATCACTACGTCGAGTCCCGTCGCGTCAAACAATTGCTGTGGAAACTCTCGCCAAGTCGCCATGCACCCCAATGCGTCATGCAGCAGCACAATCGCCGAATCCCCCGGTTCTTCTCCCCGTACCAACCGCTCCGCGGCCAGACAGTGATCCGCGAACTCAAGTTTTAGCGACTCTCTCCGCACTCTACTTTAATACCTTCAACACCAAAAACCCGCCAATCAGCAGCACCGTAAATACGATCGTAAGCTGATTGAAGTACTTGTCAATGAAAACGGTAATTCTGTCGCCGTATTTCTTATAAGTCAACCCAATGATACCTGCCACCAGAAAGAACCGCGCACTCCGTGATAACGCCGATGCAATCACAAATGTCGGGAAGTCCATTTCGAACCAACCCGCAGTTATCGTGAACACCTTGTAAGGAATCGGCGTAAACCCCGCAATCCCCACAGCCCAGGCTCCGTATTGGTCGAAATAGTTCTGTGCCGTCTGCTGCAGCATCTCCGGAGTCTGCCCAACCAGCTTTCCTACCCATACCAGCATCCACCAGCCAAGCGAGTCCTTTAATGCGTAACCGATGCCATACCCCAGCATCCCCCCGAATACCGAACCAAGCGAGCACATCAGTGCATAGACATACCAGCGCTGATAAGCCCCGACACACATCACAATCAACAGAACGTCCGGCGGGATCGGAAAGAACGACGACTCGACAAAAGCAATCAAGAATAGCGCGATCAGCGCGGACGGGCGCGCAGCCCAGGCTACTGTCCAGTCATAGAGCCTGCGGATTAAATGTGGCTTGGGCAAAGACAACGTGCGTTCTTCCGGTTTTATGATGAGCGTCTACTTAATGCTCGCGAGCGAAGCAGGGCAATCGAAGTGGGAACAATCGTCAAGAACGCGACAATGATTATGGCCAGCACGAAGTTCTGCCTGACCCACGGAATGGATCCGAAAAAGAACCCTCCGAGCACAAAAACCATGACCCACGCGAAACTCCCTATGACACTCGCCAGCACAAACCGGGAGTAGCGCATCTTCGACAAGCCTGCGATGAACGGAACGAAAGTGCGAAATGTCGGAACAAATCTCGAGACCAGCACCGCTTTCACCCCATGCTTACGGTAGAACATGGTCGCCTTGCGTAAGTATCCCGGGCGAATCATCTTCGTCCACTTAACCAAAACCTGATGCCCAAGTTTCCGCGCGAGCCAATAATTGGCCGAATCACCTAAGACTGCCGCCAGGTGGATCCCAATCGCGAGTTCATAGACATTCAAATGACCTGCGCCGGCAAACGTCCCCGCTGCGAACAACAGCGTGTCACCGGGCAAAAAGGCGGCAACCACCAAGCCCGTCTCCGCGAAGACGATCAGGAATATCAGCCAGTAGGTCCACGCGCCATGATCGACGGCGGCTTGCTCAAGCCGCGTATCCAAGTGCGAAAGAAAATCGAGTATCTGGGAGATGAAATCCATTAGGCTGCTAATACAACAAAGCCGCTCCCGAACAAGGGCGGCTCTGCTGCGTTGTCGGGGCGACTGGATTTGAACCAGCGACCCCTTGGTCCCGAACCAAGTGCGCTACCGGACTGCGCTACGCCCCGACATGTATTGTCTTGGATCCGCTCCCGGATCACTAAATCCCTCTCGCCCTATCAATGGCACGAATGACACTACTCCCACTTCACGCTGCTGCAATTCGCCGCCAACTTTGTTAACCACCACAAGCTTCTGCTCGCGCTCCGCGCCCATCGGAAAAATCATTCTGCCGCCTTCACGCAATTGCGTCGCTAAGGTCTTCGGCAACTGCGGAGCCGCTGCTGTGATCAATATTTTGTCAAACGGTGCATGTTCCGACCAGCCGATTGTCCCGTCACCGTGCTTCACAAGAACATTCGTCAACCCGCACGCTTCCAGCCTCAATCGCGCCGACTTCGCCAACTCAAAGTGACGTTCAATGGTAAAGACTTTGCCGGCCAGATGACCAAGAATAGCCGCTTGATAGCCTGAACCTGTGCCGATCTCCAAAACTCTGTCAGTTGGCTGGATATCCAGCAGCTCTGTCATCCGTGCAACGATAAACGGTTGGCTGATCGTCTGCCCTTGCTCAATCGGCAGAGGCGTATCCTCGTACGCTCTGTTCTGGAACGCCTCATCGACAAACTCGTGGCGTTTCACTCTGGCCATGATCTCAAGAACGCGCTCGTCTTGGATTCCCCTGTGCCGTAACTGGGTATGGACCATCTCGTCTCGGGTTAACTTATAATTTCTCATATGTTTATATCCGAGAATGCTTCATCAGCATGACAGCCGCCACTTCCCGCAAAGAAACAGAATATACAACTCCTCATCACGAAAGTCAAGCTCCCAAAAACCCGAAAGTTACAGAACCTGGGCCACGGCAAATTTCAGATACTCCGATTCCGGCATCGCGGACAAGACCGGATGATCCGGTGCCTGAGTTCCGAAAGCCAGAAAACGCACGGATCTTCTGCTCTTGAAAGCTGCTTCTTCGAGGGACTTCCTCCAGTTCACTCTTGAAATCAGCCCGGAACAGCTCGACGTTAACAGCAAACCACCCGGCTTCACCCACTTCATGGCCCGCGCATTCAAGTCGCGATACCCGCGCAAAGCAGCCGTTGCCTTGCTGCGGCTCTTGGCAAGGGCCGGCGGATCGACGCTGACGACATCATACTGCTCCTGAACATCCTTCAACCACTCGAAGATGTCGGCTTTTGAAAAACGTGCGCGCTCCGCGAAGCTGTTCATTTCACAGGCGCCGCTTGCAATCTGAAGGGCGCGTTCGGATCCGTCCACAAATTGTACTAAGCCGGCTCCCGCTGACAAAGCATACAGCCCAAATGCTCCTGAATAGCAAAACAAGTCGAGCACTCGTTCGCCGCCGCGAATGAACGATTGCATCAACTTTCGATTTACGCGCTGGTCAAGGAAATAGCCGGTCTTCTGGCCCTTGACCGGATCTGCAAGCAGCTTAAGTCCATCCTGCTCGAAAATATGTGTATCCTCGAGTTCGCCGAGAATGACCTTGCGCTCGGCCTGCAATCCTTCGAGCGTTCGCATGGAAGAATCGTTGGCGGCAACAATGTGTACAGGATTCAGCCGATTGCGAATCCAATCTACGACTTGATCCACAATACTCTCGCTGCCTGCAGTTAGACTCTGATAGACTGCCAATCTGTCGAATCGGTCCACAATGATACCGGGAATCCCGTCCGCCTCGCTGAATGCGACTCTGCAGACTCTATCCTCCCCAAGTACCTGCACGCGCATGTTCATCGCGGCGTCCAGTCTTCTGAACACAAAGTCACGATCGATCTGCTCGTCATCTCGAGTGAAGATTCTCGCCGCGATTAAACTGTGTCGGTTGAGAGACGCAATCCCGTAGAATCTGCTCCTCTCGTCCTCGACCCGCACGAAGCTGCCCGGCTCGTGAATTTGAAAACCATCCTGCAATTCATTCGCAAATATCCAAGGATGTCCCTTGAACACTCGAGCCTGCGCGCTCTTCTTCAGTACAACTCTCGAATATGGAGATTGCGGCATTTGATTTAGAATAACGACGTTTGTGAAGTACTCGCTGGCTCATCGGGAAGAAGCGAAATCAGTCCACTCTCCAAAGGTTTCAGGAGATCTCGAATACTTGGTAATGGCGCTTCTGGGTCAAGCCAGTGCTTCACGTCATCAGGTTTCAGGATGACCGGCATCCGATCGTGAACGGGTGAGACGATTTCATTTGCTTTGGTTGTTAGCAGCACACAGCTTTGAACGCTTCTCGACTCGTCGACCCACTCATCCCACAACCCCGCAAAGAGAAACTCTTCATCTGCCGGAACGAACGTGCGGCGCTTTCTTGACCCCGTCCACTCGTAGAACTCGACTGCCGGCATAATGCAACGGCGTTCCCGAAACGAGGCTGAAAAAGAGCGCAAGTCTTCTACGGTTTCCGATCGGGCGTTTGTCAGAGGTCTGTCTGGCATTTGCTTTGACCAGCCGGGTATTAAGCCCCAGCGCATTTCTGCTTGCACATATTCCTGCCCGGATTTGCGTAAGACCGGCACCAGATCGGTTGGCCTGACCATTCGCACGGGACGATCGTAGTCAAGATTCCGTGGAATCCCGAGCAGGTCATGAATAAATGCGCTTCTCGAGTAGCCGATGGTTCCATACGCGTTGCACATTCTGACTCCTCCTTAACAAAACACACGGGCATCGCACCCGTGTGTCATTTGGTCGGGGCGACTGGATTTGAACCAGCGACCCCCACACCCCCAGTGTGGTGCGCTACCGGGCTGCGCCACGCCCCGACGAATCTATCATCTCCAATATCTCACGCAACTCACTGCGGACCACATCCAGTAGGTTGCTGTCTGTCTCCACCTGCTCCGGCTCTTCAAAGCCTAACTCAAGCTGCTTCCTTGCACCCGCAATTGTGAACTTCTTGTTATGCAGAAGTTCGTGAATTCTCGAAATCAGCGCGAGATCATTCTCAGTGTACAATCGGTTTCCCCCCCGACCCTTCTTCGGGTGAAGCTGTGGAAACTCACTTTCCCAATAGCGCAAGACGTGCTGATGCACACCGATTCGCTCTGAAACCTCGCTGATCGAATAGTACAGCTTGCGAAGCTGAGGAGCACGCGAATCTCTTGCCTCAATGTCCTTCATGCGCGTCTCTTTGGAATGTTCAGTATTTCGGAACGCCTTATTGGCCGGTGCTGCCAAATCCTCCCCCGGCCCGTTGGCTGGGCGGAAGTGACTTCGACTCAATCAGCTCGACTCTGGCAACAGGAGACACTATAAGCTGTGCAAATCGCTCGCCGGACTCGATTTGAACACTCTGGTCTGATCCATTCATGACCAGAATCAGAATCTCGCCGCGATAGTCTGAATCAATTGTGCCGGGAGCATTCGGCATAAAGCAACCACTCCGCCTTGCAAAGCCGGATCGAAGCCTAACCTGACCTTCGAATCCCTCGGGAATCGCGACACATATACCGGTGGGCAGCAGCACTCGCTGACGAGGTTCAATAGTTACGCTCCGGCCGGCAAGTGCGAGATCAAGTCCGGCCGCACCACTTGTCGCGTAGCTGGGAAGTTCTGCCAAGGCGTGTTCCAGCCGTTGTATCTCTATCTTGATTTGCGTGGCAGGATCTCAGTTCGGCTCAACGACGGTTGTGACAAGATTCTGTGCATCGAACAGTTTGCGTGCCATGCCTTGAATCTTCCTCGGCGTAACGGCGTCAATCCGCTCGCTAATCTCGTCGAGCGAAACATACCGTCCTTGGTAAATCTCCATGCGTGCCAGCCGCATCATTCTGCTTGAGGTGTTCTCAAGCCCCAGCATGAGTCCACCCTTGTACTGAACTTTAATCTCCTCCAGCTCCTGCGAGCTGAGCGGTCTTTTCATCAAGTCTTCTAACTCGACCAGCACGAGCTCTCTCGCCCGTTCAACTCTGCTCTTGTCCGTTGCCAGGTATATCCCGAAGTAGCCCACGTCCGACAGCGCGTCATTGTATGAATACACTGCGTACGCGATACCGTGCTTTTCCCGAATGTTCTGGAATAATCTGGAAGACATCCCGCCACCCAGAACGGTATTGAGCATCGACGTTGCCATGCGATCGGGGGACTTATACTGAACGCTTCTACCCCCGATAAACATGTGAGCCTGCTGAATGGGCCGCGAACTCCGCGTCGTGCTTGGCTTCATTGCGGATACCGGCACCGATTTGGCTGGTTTGCGCGAACTGCTCACGGTCAACTTGTCGGACAAGAGGCGAACAAGCTGCGAATGCTTCACATTCCCCGCCGCAGCAACTACTATTCGAGGAGCCTGATAATGCTCACGTTGAAAGTTGAGAATGCTTTCGCGAGTGAATGAAGAGACGTTTTCCGGCGATCCAAGAATCGGACGTGACAGAGCATGATCACCGAAGACCTGTGCGACAAACTGCTCATGCGCAACATCATCCGGCATGTCCTCGTGATCTCGAATCTCATCGAGGATTACCTGCTTTTCCTTCTCCATCTCCTGCGGATCATACAGGGAATTCTGGAGAATATCCGTCAAGATGTCTACTGCATTAGGTAGCTGGTCATCCAAAACATGAACGTAAAAACACGTCAGCTCTTTGCCGGTAAACGCATTGATATGACCACCGCCACGCTCGATCGCTTTCGCAATTTCGATAGCCGTGCGAGTTGACGTCCCCTTGAACGCCATATGCTCGATGAAGTGCGAGACTCCATTGAGTTTCGCAGATTCATGCCTTGAACCCACTGTCACCCAGATACCCAGGGCGGCCGACCGCACGCTGGGAATTCTCTCTGTGACAAGTCTCACACCATTTGACAGAACACTCTTTTCGTACTGTGCGCCTCGCGCCACTCTTACCTCGCTGACCTTTCGCCCGTGTTAGTCGCCATCCTTGACCTTCTCATGCCGCGAGTGCTTCTCACGTCCTTTGCCATGATGGCCTCTCTCGGAACGCTCCCTCGGAGGCTCTTCAACATAGCCTTCAGGCTTTGGAAGCAGCGCTTTGCGCGACAAGTCAAGCTTGCCTTCCGGCGTGATCTTCACAAGTTTTACATTCACCGGATCACCAACATTCAAGTGATCAGTGACCTTAGCAACACGGTGATGTTCGATTTCGCTGATATGCAGAAGTCCTTCACGTCCGGGTAGAATCTCGACAAATGCACCGAAATCGGTCACTTTTGTAACGCGACCGTCGTAAGTTCTGCCGACTTCCGGATTCTCCGTCATGCCGCGGAGGATGGCAAGGGCCTTTTCCACCTCCTCCGAGCTTGGACCGGAAATACAGATCTGACCGGTATCTTCGATATCAATTTGTGCTCCGCTTCGGGCAATGATATCGCGTATCGTTCGGCCTCCCGGACCAATGATTAGTCCGATCTTATCCGGATCAACGGTAAAGAAGGCAATGCGCGGCGCAAAAGGAGATATCATCGGGCGCGGTTCGGCAATGGCCTCGCGCATCTTGCCAAGAATGTGCGCAATGCCGGCTCGGGCCTGCTTTATAGCAACTCGCATCAAGTCAATCGAAATTCCGGTAATCTTGATGTCCATCTGGCACGCCGTAATGCCCTGCTCGTTTCCGGTAACTTTGAAGTCCATATCGCCAAGATGATCTTCATCGCCCAGAATGTCGGAGAGTATTGCGACTTGACCTTCCTCCTCAATAAGACCCATCGCGATTCCTGCCACAGGTGATTTGAGCGGCACACCGCCGGCCATGAGCGACATGCAACCGGCACAGACAGTCGCCATCGAGGAACTGCCGTTCGATTCAAGAACTTCCGAAACAACACGAATGGTATACGGGAAGTCATCCCACGCCGGCAAAACCGGCTGAATCGCGCGCCACGCCAAATTTCCGTGACCGACCTCGCGACGTGACTGACCCAGGAATTTACGAACCTCACCGACGCTGAACGGAGGGAAATTGTAGTGAAGCATATACGGCCTGAAGTAGACGCCGTCGATGCCGTCAACCTTTTGTTCGTCGAACTTCGCACCAAGTGTAATCGCACCAAGCGCCTGCGTCTGACCTCTTGTAAACAGCGCGCTGCCATGCACACGCGGAAGCACGTCGATCTCACATGAAATGGGTCGAATGTCGGTCGGGCCGCGGCCGTCGAGACGCACCTTGTCTTTCACAACTCGATGTCGCACGACCTGATCAAAACAGGTATTAACCCATTCCTTGATCGCGGAATCAGAATCGGGAAACTCGTCGGCAAGTGCCTCAACCGCTTCGGCAATAATAACCTTCATCGCCTTCTTTCTGGACTGCTTCTCAGATACCTGAAGGAGATCTGCGACGCGACTGGAATAAGTCTTCGTCAGACGATCGACCAAGTTCGCATCGAGCTTGCGTGGTGTGAACTCCGCTTTAGGTTTACCGGCGGCTTCTGCGAGCTTCAATTGAAGGTTGACAATCTTCTTGATCTCCGCGTGGGCGATCTCTATGGCTTTCAGGAAAGTATCCTCGTCAACCAGCCGGGCAAGTCCTTCGATCATCATTATGGACTCGGATGTTCCCGCGACCACCACGTCAAGCGCAGACTCTTCAAGCTGCTTAAACGTCGGGTTCACGATGTACTCTCCGTTTATACAGCCCATGCGGACTGCGCCAACCGGTCCATTGAACGGAACTTGCGAAATTACCAATGCTGCTGAAGCCGCGATCGTTCCCAAAACATCGGGATCATGCTCTCCGTCCGACGAAAGGACGTTGATCATGATCTGCACTTCCTTATTGAATCCGTCCGGAAACAGTGGACGCAAAGGACGGTCTGTCAAGCGGGCAGACAACGTCTCCTTCTCAGATGGCCGTCCTTCACGCTTGAAGAACCCACCCGGAATTCTGCCCACGGAGTACATCTTCTCACGGTAGTCCACCGTGAGCGGCATAAAATCAAAATCAGTTTCCGCATCAAGATTTGCGCAAACGGTCGCCAACACGGTCGTATCGCCGAGCGTCAACCAGATTGCACCGTCGGCCTGTTTTGCCATCTTACCGGTTTCAAGGCTAAGCGACAAACCACCCAATTCCAACGATTCGCGTGTCATTCTCTTCTCTCCTTCTCTCTCTCCTGCTCCTGTTTACTTCGCGAAACGCCGATTAGCCGCGGAGGCCAAGCTGCTTCACAAGTTCGCGGTAGCGGTTAATGTCTTTCTTCGCAAGGAACTTCAGCAGACGGCGGCGCTGACCTACCAACAACAGGAGTCCGCGCCGAGAGTGATTGTCCTTCGCATTCTTCTTAAGATGCTCCGTTAAATAGCTGATGCGGTGAGTTAGCAGAGCCACCTGAACTTCCGGGCTGCCTGTGTCATTCTTTGTCCGGCCGTACTTTTCTACGATCTCGCGGCGCGGAGTATTTGCATCTGACATTTTCGGTCTCTTTCCTCGTATTTATATCTGTTATGAAGTCGCATTTAACTGAAGCAGGCGCGGTTCAACGCCGACACCCGACTCAATGAGTATATGTCGCACGCTTTCCAAATCCTGCTGCATCTGCTTGGATAGTGCATCTTCGCTCGAAAACCTGATCTCGCCCCGCAACCGTTTTACAAACTTGATTGTGAGCTTCCGATCGTATAGATCTCCGTTGAATCCGATAAGATGAGCCTCGACTGAATGCCGGCGGTTGTCGAAGGTCGGATTAAAGCCGATTGACACTGCGGCAGGATATGCGTGATCGTTTGTCTCGGCCACGGCCGCATAAATGCCATCACGTGGAATGAGCTTTCCTGCGGCGAATCCATCGAGATTTGCGGTCGGGCATCCTAAGCCTTTGCCTCGGCCATAGCCCCTCACAACATGCCCGCTTAGTTCGAAACGGCGGCCAAGCATGTCATTGGCCTGAGCAACGTCGCCATCCAGGAGCAAACGACGAATCTGTGTTGAAGATACTGACTGGCCGCCCACCACGGCAGGCGGAACAATCGCTACTTGAAAATCAAACTCTTGTCCGAGACTCAGCAGAGACTCCCGGTCTCCACCTCTGTCTTTCCCAAATGAGTGATTGTAGCCTGCGATAACGTAACCGGCGTTCCATTGCTTTACAATGTGTTCCGCTACGAATTCGCGAGGCGTCAGTTTCCGAATCGCCTCGTCAAAATGAATTAGAACGACGTGTTCAATTCCCTGCAAAGCGAGTAGCTGCAATTTCTCGTCGAATGATGTCAGTAAGGCAACAGAATGGGAATCGCCGGATATGACCGATCTGGGATGCGTATCGAACGTCGCAACTAACGGAATGGCATGTGCGTGAGTTGCGGCTCGTCTTAGAGCCTCAAGAATTGCACCGTGACCGATATGCACTCCGTCGAACGTTCCAACAGTGACGGCAGTCTTTCTCTTCACGATCTCTGCGGGAAGTTGGTCCCTGTAGACTGTCATCAGAACGCATCACCCCTAAATTCAGGTCTTGTCAGTGCCTCGCCGATTGTCCACGCACCTTCGATCCTATACTGGCCGACCCGGGTTCGACGCAGGGAAGAAAGTGCAGCGCCGCATCCAAGCGATTCGCCGAGATCCCGCGCGATAGAACGGACATACGTTCCCTTTTCGCAGTCAACCGCGAACTCGACCTCCGGACTCTCCATTTTGAGCACATTCAATTCGTTGATGCGTACCCGTCTGGGCTCAAGAAGAAAAGATTCGCCGCGCCGCACGCGCTTGTAACTACGCTTGCCGGCAACCTGGATGGCAGAAACGGCGGGTGGCCTCTGCATGATCTCACCAACTTGCGAGTGCAGAAATTCGATGATCTTAGATTCGTTCCAATTGACGGCAGACTCACGTATGGTCTCACCGCCAAGGTCATCCGTCGTGGTTGTAACTCCCAACCTGATCGTACCGGTGTAACACTTGCCAAGACTCATGAACTCATCCGACCGAGTTGTGCAGTCGCCACAGAGCAGCAGAAGCAATCCGGACGCAAGCGGATCAAGCGTGCCTGCATGTCCAACCTTTTTCCAGCGCAACCCGCCGCGAAGTTTGGCCACCACATCAAAAGAAGTCCAGCCCAGCGGCTTATCAATTGGAAGAACTAAGCCTTTCAATCTTGGCAGGAGACGCCGGTGTCGCGCAATGCGTTGGACAACGCCGGCAGCAATCTTTGCTGAACTGATCGAAAAGTTCCAAACATTCGAAAACCTGCAGCTCGCTCGTGACCCCCGCCGCCGAACTTCTCTGCAATTTCTGACACATTCACTTGGGAATTCGAGCGCATGGATACGCGAATTCGCCCATCCTTCATTTCCGAGAAGAGCACTGCTACCTCTACACCTCTGATGGCTCTCCCCAAGTCAACGAGGTTATCAGGGTCCTCCACGGCGTGCTCTGACGACACAAACATCGTGGCTACCATTCCGCCTTCAAGCAGCTCGAGCGTATTGAGAATCTGTGAAGTCGAATGGATGTCTACTGCAGGGATTGAGAAGTACAGCTGCTCCGTTAGGAATTGAAGCGAAGCCCCCGCCTCAACCAAATCCGCAGCGACGCGAAGCGAGTTCGCGGAAGTATTGGAATGCCGGAAACGTCCCGTGTCCGTGAGGATTCCCGCGAGCAGATTCGTTGCCATCGACGGAGTCAACGTAAGTCCAAGTTCCCGGAAAATCTCGAAAAGAACTTCGCCGGAAGCCGCAGCGTCAGTATCCAGCAGAACCACGTCACCAAACTTCGTATTTGAAACGTGGTGGTCAATGTTGGCAAGACGTGCATCAAGCGACAGGAAGTTTTCAACTTCACCGATTCTGTCCCTGTTGCCACTGTCGACAATGATTGCAGATTGGAAAGTCTCGAGACCCCTTGCGCCATTGGCAACAAGAATTTCCTCTGCTCCGTGCAAGAACAAGCATCGCTTAGGGCACTCGTCCTCAAGTATGCACGTCGGTGTTCCTCCGCACTGCAGAACGGCTTCGCGCAACGCCAGTATCGAACCGATGGCATCCGGATCCGGCCGGACGTGAGAAGATATCAAGACCCGCTCGCACTTTAGGAATTCTCGAAGGGCAAGCACCGACGCCTTTGCGAGATTCACTACTCCGAGTCCCCCCGCGCTTTCTTGAGAAGCTCTTCTATGCGTGCTGCGCGAGCCGGTGTTTCATCATACCGGAATTTAACTTCGGGATGGTGCCGCATCACAAAACGCTTCGCGATCTCAGTCCGAAAGCGACCCCGCAGCCTGTTTAACTCCGCAACGATCGCCGCTCCGTCGGCTTTCTCCCCATACGCACTGATGAACACCTGAGCGAGTGAGAGGTCTTCCGAAACTTCCACGCCCGTCACGGAAATCAAAACAGTGGGTGGGAAACTCGCAATGTCGCGAATCCAATCGGGCATCATGCGCTCGATTTCCGCACCTAAACGGAGTGGGCGACGAGGACCACCAGAGTCTGGACGAAGCTGATTAGACATAATACTCTACACGCAGATTCATAACAGAAGCACGCGACTCCTGTAAAATTAGGTCCTGAATCTGCTTAAACTCCTGCTCCAGAGCGGACTCAGTATGAGCAGTCGCCGCGACAACTAATGTGACTGCCTGCCAAGCGGATCCCCCGTCCTCGATCACTGACGCATTGAACCGCTGCCGAATCCGGTCCTTTAACGAGTTTACGACACTGCGCCGCTCTTTCAATGCATGACTCTGCGGCAAATGGAGGTCCACCCTCATTGCCGCAACGCAGAATTTCATACCAAAGATTGCTCAAGTGTTCGCTTGACCTCTACAACCGCGATGACTTCTATCGAATCTCCTTCGCGGACATCATTCATTCCGTTCAGGAGAATTCCGCACTCATAGCCGGCTTTGACTTCGGTTGCATCATTCTTGAAACGCCGCAAAGAACCGATAGTGCCCGCCCATATCTGCTTACCGTCTCGAAGCAGCCGAATCTGGCTTTGGCGTCTGATTGCGCCGGATACGACGAAGCAGCCAGCGATCGTGCCCGACGATGGCACATGGAAAGTCTGACGCACTTCGATCAGACCGACAACGTCTTCGCGTTTGTCAGGACGAAGCATTCCCTCGAGCGCAGCACGAATGTCGCTTTCCATTTCGTAGATGATCCGATAGACTCGAATATCCACGCTCTCACGCATGGCAAACTCTCGCGCCTTTAAGTTCGGATGCACATGGAATCCCAAAATAATCGATCCGGTTGCGGCGGCGAGCAAAACATCACTTTCGCTGATCGCTCCAACCCCACGATGAATGATCTTCACGCCGACTTCCTTCGTCGAGAGGCGCTGAAGTTGATCACAAATCGCTTCGACTGATCCGTCCGCGTCTCCCTTGATGATCAGCGGCAATTCCCTAAGCTCGCCTTCGCGGATGCGCTGCGAAAGTTGATCAAGGCTGAGCATACGGATCTGGCGGAACGTCTGCTCTCGTTGCAAGAGCTGGCGCCGCATTGCGATGTCTTTCACTTCGCGCTCGCTGTCAAGAACAACAAACGTGTCGCCGGCTTGCGGCGCGCCGGAAAAACCGACGACCTGCGCAGGACGTCCGGGCCCCACGATATCTATGGATCGGCTGTTCTCGTCGAGAAGAGTTCGGACTTTGCCGTGAAACTGACCTGCTACGAAGAAGTCGCCAACCTTTAGCGTTCCATTTGTGACGATTACTGTTGCGACGACGCCTCTTCCCTTGTCCATGCGCGTCTCAACAACCGTCGCACGCGCGCGCCGCTGGGGATTGCCCTTCAATTCCAATAGGTCAGAGGCAAGGAGCACTTCTTCCAACAGGCTGTCGATACCTTGCCCAAACTTCGCGGAAATCTCGGCGGATTGCACCTTACCGCCCCACTGTTCGACCAAGATGTTGTGACTCGCGAGCTGTTTGCGGATCTTCTCAGGGTCGGCATTGGGACGATCAATTTTATTAATAGCCACTACGATGGGCACGTCTGCCGACTGCGCGTGGCTGATGGCCTCCAAGGTCTGCGGTCGCACTTGATCATCAGCGGCGATCACCAGAATCACCAGATCCGTGACCTGCGCCCCGCGCGCGCGCATCGCCGTAAACGCTTCGTGACCCGGTGTGTCCAGGAATGTAATGCGTCGATCTTTATGAGTTACTTCGTATGCACCAATATGCTGTGTAATCCCGCCGTGTTCCTCAGCGATAACAGCCGTTTTGCGAAGATAATCAAGAAGTGACGTCTTACCGTGGTCGACGTGGCCCATAACCGTAACTACAGGCGGCCGGGGAACGAGATCCGCAGGATCGTCCTTTTCGTCATCAAGATCCTGCACGACTTCTTCCTCGTCGGTGACAAACTCAACCTTGAAGCCGAATTCGTCTGCCATCAACACAATCAAGTCATGCTCAAGACGCTGATTGATCGTTACAAGCTTGCCCATCATGAAGAACTTCTTGATGACTTCGGAGACATCCACGTCCATCAGGTTGGCAAGTTCCTGAGTCGATACAAACTCGGTCAGCTGCAGGATGTTATCGTGTGTTTCAACGAGTTCACCGGTGAGTTTGTCGCGGCGTCTTGCGCGTTTCTTCACCGTATCCATCGAGGCAATCGTCTGACGAATCGTTGCCTGAACCGCCGCAGCGTCGACTTCTTTTCGCTTCGTTTTCGTCTTTATTCTTCGCGAACGACTTTCGACCGCAGGTGTTATGCGCTTAGCCTTCTCCTGCTTTTGTGCGGCGATCAGGCGCTTCTGCTTCTCGATTCTCTCAATATCCGCCTTGGTCGGTGCGCGGCGTTTTTTAGCGTCACCTGACTTCGCGGCATCAGTTGGCTCAACGGGCGGCGCGACGACCGGGCGAACACGCGAGGGTGCCGCATCTGTTGGCGCTGCGCTTGGCCGGCGTGCTTGTCCTGGTGCAGGGGCACCTCTCCGCTCAGGCCGAGTCTCTGTCCGAGGTGGATGAGTCTTTGCCTCCGTGCGCTGCTTCGCCGACTCGGCACGTGCCTTCCGACGAGCTTCATCCGCAGCGCGCTGTGCCTCTATTTCTTTTCGCCGTTTCTCAGTCTCTTCGCGCTCACGCTGCGCACGAGCCTCGGCTTCCTTCTTTTGCTCGTCCTCCTCCGCCCGCTTCGCCTTTTCTTGCGCCTCGATCTGCTCGCGCTCTTGGTCCTCTACCGCCTTACGCTCGCGCGAACGCTTTTCCTCTTCCGCTTCAACCTGCTGAATCAGACTTGCAGCGGAGTCCAGCGTCTGGTTGGAAGTCTTGTTGAGCAATTCGTCAAGCTGATTCGTCCTGTTTCGCTCGGGTTCCACCTGAGTTGCAGCAACAGGCTGTGCAGGGGCCTGCATCTCCTGCCAACGCGAGGGATCAAATTTCTTAACCACTTCAGCATACATCTCGTCCGTTACCGGAGACATGTGCTTAGGTGACTTCGAAACATCGAACCCACGTTCCTCTAAGAACTCAATAATCGCCGGGCTGGCAACTTTAAGCTCCTTAGAAACCTCAAAAATCTTCTTCTTTTTTGCCGAACTCAAAAGGAAATTCCTTATCCCTCAATCTTCGATTCAGATTCAGTCTGCGAGGCGTTTGCTTCTTCAGGACTCTTGGTCGAACCAGCTGATTCAGAGCTTTCTTCCGTAACAAAGTAGCTGTTGAGAATTGACATAATGCTGTGGACCTGATCGACGCTGAACTTGGTCAAAGTCATCACCTTTTCTTCGCCCGCGTCAAGCACTTCGTCCGCCGTTTCAAATCCGGCCTCAATCAGTTTGGTTTTGGTGTCTTCGTCCAGCTCGTTGACTTCTGAGAGTTGCAGCGGATCGGGCGCCAAATACTCCGACTCCTTGATCGGTTCAATCGGGATATTCGTCAGATCGGATGCGAGTCGCAAGTTCTGACCGCGTTTGCCCACCGCAAATTGTATCTGGTCGTCAGGCACAACCACAGTGGCAGTGTGCGACTCTTGGTCGTATACGACGAGCAGCGGCGTCGCCGGAGACATTGCGCGCTTGACGTAGATTTCCGGGTCAGCGCTCCAGTGGATGATGTCGATCTTCTCCCCGCCAAGCTCGCGAACTACGGCCTGAATGCGGATACCCTTCATTCCCACGCACGCACCGACCGGATCAATCCGCTTGTCGTGGCTGCGCACCGCGATCTTCGTCCGATCGCCCGGCTCACGAGCCACGCCCATAATCTCAATTATGCTGTCGAAAATCTCCGGCACTTCAAGCTCAAACAGCCGCGTGACAAAACTCGGATCCGCACGGGAAATGACAACTTCAGGATCCTTCGTCGTCTTGCGAACTTCCTTGATGATCGCGCGAATTGTCTTACCGCGCACATACTTCTCGTTGTACACCTGCTCCGGCTTGGGCATGATCGCTTCGTATCGGTCGAGGTGTATCCGAATCTCACGACGATTAATCTGATGAATCTCGCCCGTCACAATCTCGCCGATGCGCGATGAGAACTCCTGGTAGATATTCTCTTTTTCAATCTCGCGAATCTTCTGCGTGAGATTCTGTCTGGCCGTCATCACAAGGCGCCTGCCGAATTCGTTTACATCCACAAGCTCTGCGTACGTATCGCCGATATCGAGATCCTCGTCGATCCGCAGAGCGCGTGAAAGCGGCATCTGCGTCACAGGGTCCGTCAGGTCGTCATCATCGACGATCTCTTTCTCGCAGAATATTTCAATGTCACCTTTTTCAATATTGAAAATGACGTCGAAATTCTCAGCGTTTCCATACTTTTTCTTGATCATCGCGTGAAACACCCCTTCGATGATCTCGCGAAACGCATCGCGGTCAATGCTCTTGTCTTGGAGAATTTGACCGATGGCTTCGACTATCGGAGTATTCATTCCTTGAACCCCAATGGTTTCTTGAATTCAGGTAGGACCACTGCCGCCAATACGTCCGCACGTTCGAGCCGGTACACCTGAGATTCTGCTTGCAAGGTTAAACCTGTGTTTTCATCATACTCTACCAACCGGCCGCGTATCTCCTTAGGACCCTTTGCACCCGGAATTCGAACTTTCAAGAGACGCCCAACGTTCTTTCGAAACTGCCAGGACTCACGAAGTGGATAATCTAAGCCTGGCGAGCTGACCTCAATACGAAAATCGTCGGCAAGCAAATTCTGCTCGATGATCAGGTTTCGCAGCTCCCTCGTCAGCAGTGCGCAATCTTCAATCGAGATAAACCCAACTTCCCGATCACCGACTATCCGCAGTTGTGTACTTCCATTGCGCTGGACATGAGAATACTCAAGCAACACGAACCCGTGTTCCCTTAGTAACTGTTGCACGACTTGCTCAACTCGATCCAAAACCTATTGCCCACCGTAGATAAACAAAAAAGCGGGCGCGGGCCCACTTTCTAATAAGGAATCACATTTCCTCTAATATACGAAAACAGGGCACCAATGGCAAGTCCCAACAATAATTAGCGAAGCTGGCCCAACAGAGTTCGCGCGCGCGTCGCCGACTGAGAATCCGTATAATTCTGAACAATTCTGTCCAGCGCAGAAATTGCCTTATCCTTTTGATTTATTTCGAGATATATCCTCGCCGCGCTGTTCAAACCTTCGGCCGCGAAAGCCGCCTTAGGGAATTTCTGTGCGACTTGATCATACCTCTGCGCGGCTTCCTCTTTGCGTCCGAGCGCCTCCAGCGTGCTTGCCACACCGGCTTCGGCACCCAGGGCCGTTTCCTTATCAGGGGAATAGTCCTTCAGGCATGCCTCAAATCCTGCTAAAGCTCCCGCAAAATCCCCTTGATCGAACTTGATGCGCGAGAGATAGTATTGCGCCTCAGCGGCCGTGGCCCCGCCATGAGCGGCCTGCACAGTCTGAAACTGTGCCTGTGCCTCCGCCAAACGCTGCTGCCCATACAAGGATTTGGCCAGGAATATCTCATAGCTTGCCTGGGTCGCAGAACTACCCATCCAAGCCTGAAGCCCAATCACAACCAGGATGATCGCGACGATCCCCCCCGCCACCATCCAGACAGTATTCTTGTGCTCGTGATAAAAATGCTCGGCTTTAGCCGCTGTTTCGACCAGAGTGTCATGCTTCAGATCGCTTTTTGTAAGCCGTCCGCCGCGTGTAGCTGCTGCTTTAGCCATTGATTATGCTTTGTTTATGAAAAATCTTGTGCTGCGTCAACGTCGAGTCCTTCGTACCCCCGAGAGGACTCGAACCTCCGACGCAGAGTTTAGGAAACTCTCGCTCTATCCATCTGAGCTACGGGGGCATGTCCCAGCAAACCTAATAATATAGGGCTCTTCCGCCTTGATGTCAAGTGCCCTGTTAGACCGGGTCAGGAAAGATTTTTCCCGGATTTAGAATTCCCAGGGGGTCCAAGGCTTGCTTGACCGACCTCATCGTCGCCATTTCAACATCGCTAAGCGCCTGCGTGAGGTATCTCTTCTGAACCCACCCGATTCCGTGCTCGCCGCTGATTGTTCCACCAAGTGAAACCGTCAGCTCAAAAATCTCTGGGATTGCCCCGGAAGTTCGCCTTTCCCACTCGGATGCTTCCGTTGACTCGCGAATGAGGTTGCAGTGAATGTTACCGTCTCCAGCGTGACCGTAACAGATGACGCGGACCTTCCACCTGTCACAAATATCGTGAACTCCCCGAATAAGTTGCGGAAGTTTGGAACGCGGCACGACTGTGTCCTCTTCTTTATAAGGGCTAATCGCCTTGGTCGCTTCTCCTGCGGCGCGGCGAATCTCCCAAAGTTTTTCTTGCTGCAGCGGTGACTCTGCCACGTTGACGTCAAGCGCCCCGCAAGAGTGCAATATCGCACCGACTTCCATCATTTCACTATCCAGCTGATCCTCGTGCATGCCATCGATCTCAATCAACAGGCATGCGGCCGCATCGGCATATGGAACCGACTCCGCTCTCCGTGCCTGAATTGCCTGAAGACATGCCCGTTCCATAAATTCAAGCGCGCACGGGACGACACCTGACTCGAGAATGCGCGGAACGGCTTCAGCTGCGGACTCAAGAGATCCAAATGGCGCAAGCAAGGTACGGCGGAACTTAGGCAGTGGCAGAAGTTTGAGCGTTATCCCAACCACAATCCCCAGCGTGCCTTCGCTGCCGACAAACAGTTGAGTCATGTTGAAGCCGGTCACATCTTTCAGTCGTTTGCCCCCGTAGCGCGCGAGTTCTCCGCTCGCCAGAACGACATCCAACCCATACACGTAGTCTTTCGTTGTCCCATACTTCAAGGCGCGAGGCCCGCCTGCCCCTTCCGCAACATTTCCGCCGATCGTACAAGAGCCGCGGCTGGCGGGATCAACGGGGTAGAAAAGTCCGATCTTTTCCACTTCCTCTTGAAGAACCTGAGTTATCACTCCCGGCTCGCATGTCAGGAAGAAGTTGTTGCGGTCAATCTCAAGAATCCTATCCAATCGTTCTGTCGATAGAACTATACCGCCGCAGACAGGCAAAGCACCGCCGGACAGACCCGTCCCACCGCCACGCGCAACAATCGGCGCGCGAAACTTCGCTGCTATCCGGACTGCCGTTTGAACATCTTTGACCGATCGAGGTCGCACAACAACATGAGGAGGGAAGTTTAGGTCTTCAGTCTCATCGCTGCCATACTTGTCGAAATTCAAGTCACCTGGATGCAGAAGATCTTCCGGATCGAGGGATGCGCTGAGCTCCTGCACTATTTGCGGCCACATATCACTGTCCATCAGGACGCACCCTGAAGTCGGTGAACTCCTGTCCACCACCGAGCGGAAATTGATTCAGTGATGTCACGTGAGAAAAAGTCGGTCCTTCACGCATTGCCTCAATCACCATATTGACCAATCCTTCAGGACCCTCCAGCTCCGCCTCCACTCTTCCGTCTCGAAGGTTCCGCACCCAACCTGTGACTCCCAGCGACTGTGAGCGCTCAAGCACAAAGTAACGAAAGCCGACACCTTGAACGACGCCATTGACAGTTACGCGGACTCGACGGAATTCCTCTCCCATTTCAATTACGGCTTCAACCTTGAGATCATTCTCGGGAACGGAATTGTCTCGCGGACGTGCGGCAATCCGCAAAGCCAAGCGACCGTCCGTTCCAGCCCCAGACCATATCCCGCGTGCGGAACGCTTCCGAACTTTCGCAGATCCAGATACCAGCTAAAATCTTCGACCTTCAAGCCGTGCTCCATGACGCGCTTGACCAGCTCATCATAGCTGTCTTCACGCTGACCTCCTCCAACGACCTCGCCTTTCCCTTCCGGTGCAAGAATATCAAAACCCAATGCGAGCTTGTCGTCTTCCGGATCACGCTTCATGTAGAAAGCTTTGAGGTGAGCGGGGAAGTGATGCAGGAATACCGGACGGTCATACTGATTGGAAATGGTAGTCTCCTCATCGCCACCGATGTCATCTCCCCAGCTAATCTCGTGGCCGTTCTGCTTCAAGACTTCGATAGCATCGGTATAGCTAATGCGCGGGAAGGGTTTCCTGATCTTCTCGAGTATTGATGAATCACGTTCAATAACCTTGAGGTCCTCCGCGCGCGTCTCCAAGACGCGCTGGACAATAAAGCAGATCATGTCCTCCGCAAGCTCCGCAGCACCCCACATATCCATGTACGCCACTTCGGGTTCAATCATCCAGAACTCCGTCAGGTGTCGACGGGTCTTGGACTTTTCCGCGCGGAAAGTCGGACCGAATGTGTAGATCCTGCCAAGTGCCATTGCCCCGCACTCCCCGTAGAGCTGGCCGGACTGACTGAGATAAGCGGGCTCCCCAAAGTAATCGGTTTCAAAAAGCGTGGAAGTCCCTTCGCAGGCCGCATTGGTAAATATCGGAGGATCAAAAAGTGTGAACCCGCGTTCATCAAAGAAGTCACGAATTGCCTTCACGATACAGTGGCGAATGCGCATGATCGACACTTGCCGCTTGCTGCGGAGCCAAAGGTGACGATTATCCATCAAGAAGGCGGTGCCGTGCTCCTTTGGTGAGATGGGGAATTCACCCATTGCCGCCTGAACAGGAGTGACCTGCTTCAGAATTAACTCAAACCCTCCCGGCGCTCGCTCGTCGGCATGAACTGTTCCAACGACCATCAGCGAAGACTCTTGCGACATCGCATCAATTTCCGCAAATCCGTCCTCGCCGATGTCCTTGATCGACCCGACGCACTGAATCACGCCCGTGCCGTCGCGAAGCAGCACGAACCGGATCTTGCCGGAAGAGCGCTTGTTATACAGCCACCCTTTCAGAGTTACGTCTTTGCCGTCCCACGCGGCGATGTCCTGCAGATATACATGTGGCGCAGTCTGCGTCGCCATAGTCACCTCTTATCGCTAATCTTCTTCTTTGAGCTCTCGTTCCATTAATCCTCGGACTGCATCCCGTGCCGAAAGCTTGCCCTCCAACACGGCACAAACTCCCGCTGTGATGGGTGTCGCGACGCCGTGTTTGATTCCCAATTCAAAGGCAGCACGCGCCGTCCAAACACCTTCGGCGACCTGACCTGTCTTGTGCATCGCCTCAGAAAGCGTATCACCTCGGCCAATAAACTCGCCGACTGTGCGGTTCCTACTGCGAGGCGACATGCATGTCGTGGCGAGATCTCCCAGTCCAGACAGGCCCATGAACGTTTTGCGATCGCCTCCGATCGCTTCCCCCAATCGCGACAGTTCCGTGAGTCCTCTCGTGATCAGCGTGCCTTTCGTATTTGCCCCGAAACCCATGCCGTCCACCATCCCGGCCGCGAGCGCAATGACATTCTTCATCGCTCCTGCAAACTCGACTCCGCGTACGTCCGATGAGCGGTAAAGCCTTAACTGTTCGGAAGAGAAAGCACTTTGGATTGTTCTTGCGGTCTCTTCACTCTTGCTTGCAATGACTGCCGACGTCGGCATTCCCATCGCAAGCTCCGCCGCCAAAGTCGGGCCGGACAGGCAAGCGTATCTGTTCAAAGAGAAATTTCCCGCAGACTCGCCGAGGATTTCATGTTCGAGTTTGCCAGTACCGCTTTCGATACCTTTTGCCGTACCTACCCATATGACGTCAGACAATTGTGAGTCGTTGCGTTGAACGAACTCCCTCGTCTCCTGCATCGGTATTGCAAAGTAGACTATCTCACTCTGACTCATTGATTCTTCGAGACGCGAGGTGACGTGAACTGTGTGCGGCAAGTGAAGTCTCGGGAGGTATTTCGCATTCATCCTCTCCTGTTCAACGGCCTGTGCGAGCAGCGAATCACGTGCCCAAACCGTAACCTCGTGACCAAGCCGTCCGGCATGAATCGCCAATGCCGTTCCCCAACTTCCCGCACCGAGTATCGCGACTTTCATCTTAGAAAAACCTCGGTTCAGTCCCAGAGAGCAATCGTACGATGTTCTCGCGATGTGTATAGAAGAGAAAGAGAGCGATAACAACTCCCCCGATAATCACAACGGGCGGATAGGGTCTTGCTCCCGCGAGTAGTAGAACAGGAAATGCGGCCGCCGCAGTGAGCGATGCCGCGGAGACACGACGAGTTACTCCAAATACAATGACCCAGACCACCAGTGACCAACCTAATGAAGTAAGGCTGATAGCAGCCATCGCACCGGCAGAGGTGGCGACTCCCTTGCCTCCCTTGAATCGGGCAAAAGGTGTGAAGACGTGTCCTGCGACCGTGCTAAAAGCCATTACGACGGCTCCGGCGTAGTCGTCTCCACCTAACAGCAGCGGAGCAAGGTAAGCGACGGGCAGATATCCCTTTAGAGCGTCCAATATCAAAACCAACGCGCCCCACTTCTTGCCGAGCACGCGCGAAACATTCGTGGCGCCCGAGCTTCGCGAACCGACCGCACGTGGATCAGTTCCTGCAATCCATTTGGAAAGCCAGATTCCCGTGGGAATTCCACCAATGACGTACCCGACCAAGGCGGCAAGATATGCGCTCACACCACTCGCCCGATGACGTACACCGGCTCCTTCCGGGTGGCAAAATACGCTTGAAACTCGGTCACGTAATCTTCGGCAACAATCAGCACCAGACCAATTCCGCAGTTGAATACTCGACGCATCTCCTCATGGCTGACTCCTCCCCATTTCTGGATCAGTTGAAACAGCTCGGGCAATTCCCACGACGTCCAGTCTATGTCGAGTTTCTGACCTTCGCGCAGCACGCGCTCAGTATTCTCAACCAGCCCGCCGCCCGTGATGTGTGACATCGCGTGTAACTTGGTGTTCGTAAGCAGCGGCTCGATTACTCTCCAGTAACAGCGATGTGGCGCCAAAACAGCATCACTAAACAGCGTGCCATCGCTAAGACTCATTGTGGAAAGTTCGCCGGAACGCAGTTTCGGATCGAGGACTTTGCGAATCAGTGAGTAACCGTTCGTGTGCGGGCCGCTGGACTCAAGTCCGAGCAGAATGTCCCCTTTTTGCACACGCGCCCCGTCAAGAATTCGATCCCGCCGGACCGTGCCCACAATCGTCCCCGCAAGATCAAAGTGTCCCTCTTCGTATAGTCCCGGCATTTCAGCAGTCTCGCCACCGATGAGCGCAACGCCGTGCGCCTTGCAGCCGCGAGCCAGACTCTCAGCCAGTGACCCGGCTAACTCAGGATCGAGCTTGCCAAAGGCCAGATAGTCGAGAAAGAAAAGTGGCTTGGCTCCGCAGACCAGGATATCATTGATCGAGTGGTGCACAAGATCCTCACCCAGACCCTCGAGCTTCTTCAGTTGCGAGGCAAGCAAGACCTTCGTCCCCACCCCGTCTGTCGAAGCGACCAGCACCTGCCCATCGGGAGCGTCGTCCAGTGCAAAGAACCCCCCGAACAGCCCGATCCCCCGCAGGACTGCATCAGTATGAGTGGACTTGGCGGCCTTCGCGATCAGCGATTTCGCCGTTGCAGCTCGGGAAAGGTCTACGCCGGAACTCGAATAAGAGGACGACATTTGATCTCTAAGAGTTTGAAAACAAATAAGGTGCTAAACATGACAAAGGCCGCACCGAGGGTGCGGCCCGTCGCGCCGGGTGCCGAGGGCCGGAATCGAACCGGCACGGGGGGTAACCCCCGGCAGATTTTGAGTCTGCTGCGTCTACCAGTTCCGCCACCCCGGCGGGGAAAAAATACCACCAGCGGAGCGGAGCTTAATAATCGTGGGGGGCCAATTACTATAGCGGTCACGCAGAAGCTGGTGGATAGCGGTCGTAACGTAAGCTGGAATATAGAGACTTAGCCCCAAAAATGCAAGCAGCCCCGCTGATTTGACGTCAGAGCCGCCATTTGACTTTTCTTGGGGCCAAGGCTATCTTGTGACTGCCTCAGGTAAGGCCGTCTTGGTACTTCCCGAATCGTGTTTGATTTCTAACTCCCGTCAATTCTCACTCTGTCTTCCATCCCGCACATCGGCGAGATTCTCGCTCTCAGCACAGCCCTAATATGGGCGTCCGCTGTTATCTTATTCAAGAAGAGCGGAGAGACGGTGCACCCGATTGCCTTGAACCTCTTCAAGAACGTTTTGGGTGCCGTCCTGATTTTCCCCACCATACTCCTCTTTGAAGGACCGTTGCTGCCTGCTTTCACACCTTCAGAAACAGGCCTGTTATTAATCAGCGGAGCGATGGGGATCGGGATTGCGGACACGTTCTTCTTCATGAGCCTGAATCGGCTGGGCGCCGCGCTTTCGTCGATCGTTGACTGCCTATACAGCCCGATGGTCATCGCGGCGGCCATGATTTGGCTCGGCGAGCGCTTAAGTCTTTGGCAGATTGTCGGCGTGCTGCTGATCATTTCAGCAGTATTCGAGGCGACTCACACGAAGCACGCCAGCCGCGCGAACCCGACGGGGCTTTGGGCCGGGGTGGTTTGGGGAGTGCTCGCTATGGCTTTCATGGCCGTTGGAATTGTCATCGTGAAGCCTCTGCTGGAGACCAGTTCTCTACTGTGGGTAATGCAAATCAGATTACTGGGCGGGATCGCAACGCTGTTGCTGATTCTTGCGATCAACCGCGAGCGTGTTGTCATCCTGCGTTCGTTACTTGTGCAGCACGGCAGAGGATATCTAATCAGCGGGTCGTTTGTAGGAGCTTATCTTGCGCTGATCACCTGGCTCGCCGGCATGAAATACACACAGGCCTCACAGGCATCCGCTCTGAATCAAACGAGCAATATCTTCGTTTTTATCTTCGCGGCGATTTTCCTCAAGGAACGCATGACTGCGCAGCGTGTTATCGGAATCGTGCTGGCTTTCATCGGTGTGTACTTTGTTACTTTCGGCTAAGGCTTTCATCGAGGACAGCAAGCTTTTACACAATGAAGCTGGCTCAGCGGATGCATGCAAGATAGCGCACAAATGTTGCAGTTTCTGCGCACCAATGCGGACATTTTCGTTAATCGGTACAAATTGAGCTAAAATATTGTACTTAAATATAATTTTTACAAATACTAATAAAATTTGAGTATTCTCAGAAAAGAGAAGACTGAGCTGGCGCGGATTATGCATTAGAGGAATTCAGAGTTTGCAGACTATCTTGCAGAACTTGCAGATATGAGCGTCGGAGTTGGTCGAGGTTTACGCATTTATACCCCGGGACCCACCAAGATCGTGGCTGACACCGCTCCGACGTTCAGAAACTTCAAAGCCCGGCCAATGGCCGGGCTTTGTTTATCTTGCAGCAGTCATGGCTATGAGAAGTACCTTTTATAGGTCTCGTCAAAGCGATCCTTTCCGCATGCTAATGCAAGAAGGTTCGGCCACTTATCGCTCATAAGTTCAAGCATCCTGTTAGCAACTTCCTGAATCTCCCACTGCGCGTGAGCATCGCATCTCAAGCGGGCAAGGTGATACAACTCGCGTGCATTGAGAACCGCCCGCACTTGCTTGACCTGAGCATTTGTCAGCAAGTACGGTGCAAGTAATGGGTTCCTCTCTTGAAGCTCCGAGGCGGCTTCCGCTGCCTGCAACACGCCGTTTCTGAAAGCCGTGCCTTGTCCTGTATGCTCGATGGCAGGCGGGACTATGGCCGCATAGCCCGCGTCATACTCGCGCACCAGTTGGGTCATGAGACGGTGACGCTTAAACTGAGCATAGCACGTTGCGCTCATCTCGATGTCAAAGACCGCCCGAGCTACTTCAAATTCCCTGAACATGGGGTCATGCGGACCCAAACCGTCAAAGAGTATTCTCCAAAATTCTTTATCTTTTGGAAAATCGGTGGCATCGGACTCGTAGCCTGCCGCGTACGCCATGGCACGCCACACCTGCTCTTCGGCCGACTTGTCGAAGTCTATAAGGCTTACTTTCGGCGCACTCCAGAACTCTATCCTATTGTCTTTGTTTGGTTTCTCGCTACGGTCAGGAGCGAGCCTGACCCGCGTTTCACGTGGAAACTTACCGCGTGTCGTGTACTTCACCAACGATGGCGTGAGACCTCCGACAGCCTTATGAAAAGCCTGCCCAAGATCGCGTAACTCGGAAAGTGGGTGATCGGAAAGCTCCCACAGCAGATGCTCCAGATTGCGAGCGTTAACAGTCATCCCCATTTGTGTCAGACACGCGAGCGGGAGGAGATAGCGTGCATCCTCTTTGGCTCGATTCTCGATGTCTCTGAGCTCAGTCTTAGAGAGTCCGGCAGTGTCTTCCGGTTGATGATGTTCATGAAGGCTCTTCAGAATCTCACCATAGGCAGCAAACAGATCCTGAACTACAGCGCGGAACTTCTCTTCCAGACCTGTGCCATGTAGTTCCTGCGGAACAACGAACTCTTCGCCAATTGTGATGTAACGCTGTGACTTCTCAGTGAAACTCTGCAATCGGTGGTATTGAAGTTCCTCCGCGGCTAGCCGAGATAAGTGGGATACGTCAAAGTTGAAGACAGCGTGCTCGGCCACCGACGCGTGCCCAAGTCCGAAGATAATATTCTCGTTCGACTTCCGAGCGCGTGCGACGGCAAATCTCGCGGATCGGCGAAGCTCTGTTACATGGGAAGGATCACGGCTGATTCGAGCATACGCCGCCGAAATCGTCTCCGGGGTGAACGCTTCGAAATCAATTCTGCTGCGGAGTTCTTCGCCCAGCCGTTCAATGGCGGCACGCAAGTCCGAAGCTGAAGATCCCCCTCCGACCGACTTGGACAGGTCATCCAACTGGCGAAGAATGTCCAACGTCTCAGACAGTAGTTCGGCATCTACATTGTAGCCGGCAAGGCGGACAATCGGGGGCATGGGATTTGGTTGGAATTGACTGAGCTGGTGAATAATACGGAATCTATCCGGATTTCTCCACTTTCAAACATTTGGCAGGAAAAAGGCCGCTTTGCATCAAAGCGGCCTTATGAGGTCTCTTGCGCACGTTAGTGCCCGAGAAAGAAGCCGATGCTCTGGGTGGCCACTGTGTCGCCATTCGAGATTGCGTACCCCATGACGAAGTCTTTGGCCTGCGTGGTGTCATCACAGCGATAGCGCACACAAGGATTCGCGCCGCACCCGCCATTCACGTTTATCGTATCCGACTGAGGTATCACAAGATAGTCGTGCAGATAGCCGGGAGCAGAATCTACAGCCAGAAGCAGGGTGTCGTTGATCGCCATGCCCGTGCCCTTGAATAGCCGAACCACAATGGTTGTATATGTGCCGTAGCGAATGGTGTCGGGAGCATCAAACACGAGACGAAAAGTCTCGTCTCCCGGTGGATTGGGATTATCCGGTCCAGTACTGGTCTTGTTGCGGCACGACGCCGACCACAGAAGCAACCCGATTAGGCTAAGGCTGCCGACAAATTTCAAAACTCGTGAGAACATGCTGCCCTCCTGCCTGACAAAGTTCACCGTCCAATGAAGCGAAACAGCAGATATCCGACTCCAAGCCAAAGCGGAATGGACAACAGAAGCGCATAATTCACACCGCGCACAGTGGAAAGATGCGTCTGCAGTTCTATCGTCGAGAGCGCCCGATGCATCACCGCAGCCAATTGGTCCATTTCAACCGGCTTCGGGAGAATGTCATAGGCTCCCAACCGGATGGCTTCCTTTGCGGTGTCCAGCGTCGCGAAGCCTGTTACCATGATAAAGAGAACCTTCGGGTGGATCGCCCTTAACTCTGAAAGCAACTCCATGCCAGACTTCTCCGGCATCATGAAGTCCGATACCACGAGGTCAATCTTTTCCTTCAAGAAAATGTCGGCACCGTCTCGAGCGGACTCCGCTTCCAGAACAGTATGCCCGCGCGCCTCGATAAACTCCCGCAGCACAGCGCGGTAGTCCTGATCATCATCAATTAGCAGAATGCGGGCCATGTGCTCCTCCCAATTTGCTTGACACGCCTAAAGTGGAATATTGCCGTGCTTTTTACGCGGGTTGCTGTCCACCTTGTTCTCCAGCAGTTCCAGTCCGCTGATGATCCGCGCGCGTGTCTCACGCGGGTCGATAACTTCATCAATGTAACCGTAAGCAGCTGCTTCAAAAGGATTGGCGAAGAGATTCGTGTACTCTTCGACGAACTTCGCCTTTGCAGCCTCAGGCTTTTCAGCAGACTGAATTTCCTTTGCAAATATAATCTCTACGGCACCGGGAGCGCCCATGACCGCAATTTCGGCGGTGGGCCAAGCGAAGTTCAAATCACCCCGGATATGCTTTGAGCTCATGACGTCGTAGGCACCACCGTACGCCTTGCGAGTTATCACCGTGATCTTGGGGACGGTAGCCTCACAGTATGCGTACAAGAGCTTTGCCCCATTCACGATGATTCCGCCCCACTCTTGCTCAACGCCGGGGAGAAATCCCGGAACATCCACAAATGTCACAAGCGGAATATTGAAGGCGTCACAGAATCTCACGAAACGCGCACCCTTGCGCGAAGAGTCAATATCCAAAACACCGGCAAGAACCTCCGGTTGATTCGCCACAATACCGACCGGTCGTCCACCGAATGTGCCAAATCCGACAACAATGTTCTGTGCCCAATCCGCATGCACTTCGAAAAATGAATCCGTGTCGACGACACGAGTAATGACATGCTTGATGTCGTAAGGCTTGGTCGCTTCGGCCGGAATGAAAGTGTCCAGCGTTTCGTCGAACAAAGGCTGCTGAGGAGCAGAGCGTCGAGGTGGATCCTCCATATTGTTCTGGGGGATGTAGCTCAATAGCCTGCGAATTGTGAGCAGACAGTGCGCCTCGTTGGGGCAGGCAAAATGCGCCACGCCGGACTTCGTCGCATGAGTGTTGGCTCCGCCCAATTCCTCGCTCGTAATGTCTTCGTGAGTCACGGTCTTGACGACCTTCGGTCCGGTCACAAACATGTTGCTTGTGCCTTCGACCATCAGAGTGAAGTCGGTGATCGCGGGACTGTAGACTGCGCCGCCGGCGCACGGTCCCATTATCGCAGAGATTTGCGGGATTACGCCCGAGGCTAAAGTATTCCGCAGAAAGATGTCCGCGTACGCGCCTAGAGACACGACGCCTTCCTGCACGCGAGCTCCACCCGAATCATTTAGTCCAATGACAGGAACGCCGACCTTCATGGCAAGATCCATGATCTTGCAGATCTTCCTGCCATGAGCTTCAGAAAGTGAACCGCCGAACGCGGTGAAATCCTGCGCAAAAACGTACACCAGCCGCCCGGCAATCTTGCCATAGCCCGTGACAACACCGTCACCGTAAACGATTTGCTTATCAAGACCGAATTGAGTGGAGCGGTGCGTGACGAGCGCGTCTATCTCATTGAATGTCCCAGGGTCAAGTAGGATGTCGAGACGCTCTCGCGCCGTCAACTTGCCTTTCTTGTGCTGCGCTTCAATGCGGCTCTCACCTCCGCCCTGCTTTGAAAGCGTGCGTCGGTTCTTCAGTTCATCAAACTTGTTCTTCATATTATAGATTACAGCATGCCGCTCCGCTTACGAAGCAACCACTCAATGGCAAGAAATCCAATCAATATCCAAAGCAGCAACGGTCGATTCCAGAGCGGAATTTCGCGCACATTCTCAATAATCCGTTCTTGCAAACGAAGGCCGGAGAAAAGTGAGTCTGGCTGATCCGCTGTTACGAACACACCGCCTGAATTTCGCGCTACCGTCTGCAGAACGTCAAATCTCGACCGCGACTCGATCCACTCTAAATTGAAGGCCTCTACCACTAAGGTTCCGCCATCCTTGCCTAGTGTATCACCTCCGGCAATGGCTACCCCGCTAAAGCTGTAGTCTCCAGATTCCCAAGGGACAAATTCACCCTCATACAGGCCGTTACCGCGGCCAACGAGGGAGACTCGCTCCTTACGTTCGCCCGAAGCTATCTCGACCAGCACTGTCGCATCGTCGGTCGGAGCAAGATCCTCTCCGTAGACCTGTCCTTGAAATCTGACAGTTTCGCCCTCACTATAGATCTTCTTATCCGCCGTAATCTTGATGCGTTGCTCGTCTGTTGGTGCCAACAACCAAGAACTGATTCTCGACAGCAAATCCGCATAGAACTGACGCCCCCTATCATTCTTTGCCAATCCGAGCTGCCAGCGGAAAGTCTCATACACCGCGATCGCAGCGCTGCGCCGTCGATTGACGTCCGCCAGGACTACTGCGGGTCCTCCGGATAGTTCGGGCGTGGACTCAGGAACAAAATTCGCGACGACCACGGCAAAGGGTTTAGACGTCGTCCTGCCGATTGCGCCCAGCGCTGGAGGAAGATCCGTCCAGTTAGCTCGTAGATCTCCTCTCGCGTTGATTGCCCCGTGTGACGAACCACTACGAAGGAGCACCTTTTCAAAAGCCGCCTGAGGTTGAAACTCCACCGGAAGCCGTGCGGCAATTCTATTCAGTCGACCTAAAGCGACTGATGGACCGTGGTGAAAGAGAAACGGCACACCTTGATCAGTGATGCGATTGGCAACCGCATCCCAGACTGCCGCATTCGAACCGGATGTCGGATAGTTGATCAGCACAAACGCATCCGCGTCGGCAATAGATTCTTCGGTGTTTCGTCCACCTCCGACGAATCCGGTCTTGCTCTCGACCAGCGGAATGATTGCCAGCGTCGTGTCGAGTCCTAACGACTGCAACGTAAATGTAACGTCGGCTGAAGGAGAGCCAGCGAACACCACTACCTTGAAACGGGAGTCCAATACCCGGATGACCCGTGACCGCTGATTGTTGTCAAGGGTCAATTCACCCGAGACAGAATCGAGAATAGCTCTAATCCGGAAATCACCTGACTTGTCGGCGAGGAATTGGGCATCAAGCGACTGCTCATATGTGGCGCCTTGAAAGCTGACTTCCTGATCCAGGAGGGTTCTTGACCTCGAGTCGACGATGCGGAGACGAGACTTTTGACCCGATACGCTGTTGCCTCGCACGCGAACTTTTACCGGAACCGTAGAGCCTTCATAGGCAATGTCATTGGTGAACAGTTCTGCGATCAATGCGTCCCGATGCTGAGTCGTATCTCCGACCCCTACTGTGAATATCGGGATATCTGACGTGCTCGACGCGCGTTCCGGAGACGGACCTGTATTTTGGGCGCCGTCCGTGACAACAATAATCGCGCCAATATCCTCACCGCTTGCCTCAGAGACAGCCGCCGCCCATGCCGAGGCAGGGTCAGTGCCTACGAATGTAGGCGCAATGAGGCGGACCGAGTCTAAGGTTGTTGGGACGATTGTGTCACCGAAAGCGTAGACGCGGAGCTGATTCGATTCACTGAGACTACGTAGTTCAGAATGACTCAGAAACTTACTAATAACTGTGTCACGGACAACTCCCTGATCTGCCAAAGCGACAGACGCGGAGCGGTCAACCAGCAGCAACACCTTTGCTCGATCTTCCCTTTGGTCTATCCAGCCCAGCACAGGTTCGAACAAAAGAAAGAGTATTGTGACCAACGCCAGTGCGCGTAAAACGGCGAGCAGCCGCCGCCGAAAGACCGTAGTTGGAGGAAGAGTCTGTCTGTATACTACAAACGCCAGACCAATCAGCAGCAGAGCACCAAGCGCGAAGTACAGGACTGGTGTTCCAAACGTAATCCCACGTATCGTCAGCAAACTAAACAATGAACTCAATATGGGCTCGTCTGTACGTTTCCTAATTCTGTAATCGGCCAGCGCGGCCGGACAGGCCATGGCTCAACTTCAAACTCGTGTTCTAACATCTTGTGCGCGACATAACCGACCATCGCAGCGTTGTCCGCACAGTATTTCATAGGCGGAACCGACAACGGGACATCAAACTTCTCCGACAGCGCCGCTAATCCACTCCGCAATTTACTGTTGGCCGCCACGCCACCTGCCGCTGCGATAGAACTGACAGGGAACCGATGCATGGCAAGTGCCACTTTTTCGAGAGCGGATTGAATTGCGGCAAGCTGAAAGGAAGCTAGCAAGTCAGGACAGTTCTCGGAGGTCACCCACTTGGGGTTTTGTTTCACGCAATTCGCAACAGCAGTTTTCAGTCCAGAGTAGCTGAAATCCAAGCTCTGGTCGCGCAACGCAATCGGAAAGGCGATCGCACTTTCACTGCCTAACTGTGCAAGTCTGTCGATTTCCGCTCCTGCGGGAAAACGCAGGCCCAGCAGCTTACCAACCTTGTCATAGGCCTCCCCTAAGGCATCGTCGCGAGTTTGTCCAAGCAATTCGTAGTCCCGAAATCCCCTGACAAGCAGCAACAGAGTGTGTCCACCGCTGACGAGCAAGACGAGAGCCGGCAAGGGAAGCGGGTCACGGTCAAGTTCGATGGACCATAGATGCGCTTCCATATGATGCACTGGAATGAACGGAACACCCATAGATAATGCGAGTGCCGTACCATAGTAGTATCCCACCAACAACGACCCAACTAAACCGGGTCCGCTGGTAGAAGCCACGTAATCAACCTCGCCCAGCTGGATTCCCGCACGTTCGAGCGCTCTGCACGCGATTTCATCCTGCAGTTTAAGGTGCGAACGCCCCGCCAGCTCCGGGACTACTCCCCCCCACTCAACGTGCACTTTCTGGGTGACCGTCTCGAGCGACTTCACTCGCCCATCGACGAGAACTGCAGCCGAGTTTTCATCGCAACTCGATTCGAGAGCCAGAATTGTCATCAATCTGAGAGTAATTTTGCCCCAAGCTCAATCTTTGCAAGTAGTTCGGCTCTTTCGAGTCGATAAAGGGCTTCACGAATGGTCACTCCGACTGCAACCACACCGTGCCTCTCCAGTAGCAGAACTCCGGCGTTCTTGCCATGCGAAACTGCTGCGTCTCCAAGCTCTGCCGTACCGGGTTCAATGAAAGGTATGAGTGCGAGTCCACCGAGAGTTGCTTCTGCTTCGATCAGCAGGTGCTTGTCCGGCAGCTTTCCCACAGCGGCGAAGGAACCAAGATTTGGCGCATGCACATGCAATATGGCGTGGACTTCAGGCCGACTAAGATAAAGCGCGCGATGGAGCTGCCATTCGCTGGAGGCGCCATGCGGCTTAGGTTCGGCAATCTCAACGAGAATGAGATCGGATGGTTGAAGACTCCGTTTTTCGATTCCGCGTTTGGTGACAAGTGCCTGAGACTCGTTCACCCTAACCGAGAAGTTCCCGTCGGTGGCGGGCAGGCAACCGCTTGCGGCGAGGACTTTGGCAGCATGAAGCAGTTCCTGTTTCAGGATATCGGACAAAGTTCTACCTTCCTTGTGCTGGACTTATCAGCCCGTAGCCAGTATACCTCTTCAACACATCGGGCACGCTTACGGTTCCGTCGTCATTCTGGTAGGTTTCCAATAGAACGACCAAGAGGCGCGGGGTGGCCAAGCCGGAGCCGTTAAGTGTGTGCACGTAGTCCGGCTTACCTGTCTCCGACCTGCGATATCGGATGTTTGCCCGACGCGCCTGATAAGATTCAAAGTTCGAGCAGGAGGATACTTCCAGCCACTTCTCCTCTACCGGTGACCAGATTTCGATGTCGTAGCATTTGGCGGCGGCAAATCCCATATCGCCCGCGCACAACAGGACGACTCGATAATGTATGCCCAGCTGCTCAAGGATGTCAGTCGCGTCCTTCGTTAATTTCTCGTGCTCAGCATAGGACTCCTCCGGTCGACAGAATTTCACCAGCTCAACTTTGTCAAATTGGTGAAGCCGGAGAAACCCTCGAGTGTCCTTGCCGTAGGAACCGGCTTCGCGACGGAAACACGGAGTATATCCGCAGTAGCAAATTGGCAAATCAGCTTCCTGAAGCAGCTCATTGCGGTGCAGATTCGTAATCGGGACTTCAGCGGTTGGAATCAGATAGAGTTCGTCGTTCTTGCAACGATACAAGTCATCCTCAAACTTCGGCAACTGTCCCGTTCCCGTCATGCTTTCCGAATTGACCAGAAATGGAACCGAAACTTCGGTGTAAGTTCCCCGTTCTCGATGAAAATCCAGAAAGTAGTTGATAAGCGCGCGCTCAAGTATTGCTCCAGCAGCCTTGTACACCGGGAAACCACTCCCAGTGACTTTGGTCCCCCGCTCAAAATCAAACAGTCCAAGGTCCCGCCCGAGTTGGAGGTGATCCTTCGGCGCAAACTCGAATTCCGGCTTCTTGCCCCATTCCCGAACCACGACATTATCCTCAGGCGTCTTTCCTTGTGGAACAGACTCGTGGGGAAGGTTTGGGATTTGAAGCAATCGAGACTCTATGTCCGTCAAAACCGACTTTAGTTCCTCATCACCGACCGCAATCTCATCTCCAACTCGGCGACTTTCGTCTTTTAAGGCTGTTACAATTTCGCCCCTTTTTGAGGCCTCTGCGATGTTCCGGCTCAATTCGTTGCGGCGCGCCTTCAGGGCGTCGGTTCTCTCAATCAGCTCGCGACGCTGTCGATCCAGAGCTACCAATCCGTCTAACAATTCAGATTGGCCGCGCAGTTCCAAGAGGCGGCGCACCTCTTGTTCATTCTCTCTTATCTGGCGTATGTCAATCATGATCGTTTCTGACTAGCCTTCACCGCGCAAAACGACGAACATTGTCATGAAAAGGATTTTCAGATCCATAAGCAGCGACATATTCTCAATGTAATACATGTCCATTTGCAGTTTAAGTTCCGGAGCAACCTGTGTCGCATCGTAGCGCAATTGCACTTGCGCCCAACCCGTCACCCCCGGCTTTACATTCAGTCGACGAACATAAAGGGGCGTGCGTCGCTCAAATTCAGAGACAAACTCGGGACGTTCAGGCCTTGGTCCCACCAGGCTCATCTGCCCACACAGGACATTGATTAACTGCGGCAGTTCGTCAATCCGCATCGCCCGGAGAAATCTGCCTGATCGGGTAATCCTCGGATCGCTCGGCACAGCAAGTGCTGGACCACTATCAGCCTCGGCATTCTGCACCATCGTGCGAAACTTAAGAATCGAAAACTCACGACCCCGCTCCCCGACTCTTCGCTGAGTATAGAAGATGGGTCGCCCGGTATCCACGAAGATCACCAGCATGGTGAGCAGCCATAGTGGCAAGCTCAACATCAGAAGAACCAGGGACGCAATGATATCAAAGGTCCGCTTCAGAAATCGCTCAATTGGTGTCAACAGTTCGGCACGAATTTCAATCATGGGCTGTCCGCGTTTTCCAAGCGGACGAACGAAACCTAGAAGGATTTGGTACTGATGCGCGGGAAGGAACTGTCGAACCGGAAAATCGGAAAGCAGGCGCACAATTCGCTTCAGTAACTGCTCGTGTCCATCATCGAGCGCGACGTAAACGAGCTCATAGTCATGCCGCGCAAGCTCCGTGCGTACCTGTGCGGGTGTTCCGCGCACCGGGTAATTAGTGACTGTCGGCCCGTCTTGACAAAGCACGCCGAGGATTCTGGCGCCGATATCCTTCCGTTGTTCCAAATAGCGTAACGTGTTTGCCAGTTGACTTCCTGATCCGATCACCAGAGTCCGAAGCTTTCCAATCCCCCTTATCCGCAATTCCTGTAGCAGAGTGAGCAATGCCAACCTCGTGGCGGCGGATCCAGTCATGACTCCTATGCCGTATGTCAGCAAGACGATTCGTGTCGTAGGGAATGGATTTGACGGATCAAAAGTGAGGATGAATATCAAGAGACACCCGTAGGCGGATGCCTGCACGCAACGGGCGAGCACGACAGCCCGCGACTGCAACGGGTCAATCCGGTACATGCCAAACACAGAAAAGAACAAGTGCCAAAAGGCACTTACGAACAAGCTCGGGACAATCAGTTCATCAATCGTGAATGTAACGGGATTTGCAAATTGCCCTGTCTCAAATCTCCAATAGTAGATACCGAAGAAAGCAGCTTCGAGCAGCATGAAGTCCATGAACAATTGCAGCGCTCGAAGCCAGAATCGTCGCATTCGCTGTTTGATCTGCTAACTTTGACTAAGTGAAGTGCGAAGGGAGCCGCTTGTTAATCCAACTGCACCGGTTTCAGACAGCTTTGGCATTTGCATGCATCCAAACAACGCGACAACGGCAAGAAACGTCCAGTATGGCACATACGTAGTCGAGGTAATTGTCATGACACAAAAGAAGCCTGCAACGAAGCTTGCGCGCATACCGCTGTTCAGTACGCGACTCAAATTGTGTCGCTCAGTGCTCCAGTCCTGCCACGACAGGGATCTTGCGGCGTACCACCAGCATGTTAAGTAGAGGCCCAGTCCAATCACGCCGCTGTCGACTGCCACATCGACGAAGGTGTTATGGGAAAAGACGCCGGCGGAAAGATGCGGCAGGATATACGTCACGCGATGCTCAAAGCTTCCCATTCCGAGTCCCCAAATTGGACTCTCGGGAAACAACTTCCAGCCTGCAAGAAGCAGACTTGCTCTTTCGCTCGTCGATGCGTCTCCCGACATCAGTGACGCAAGCCTGCCGACAATGTCAATCGGAACTACGCTAAGCAGGAGGGCTATGATCCCACCCAAAACTATGAACAGCTGAACCCTATGCTTTTCGACCGCCAACATGAGGAGAATAACAATTATCGCACCAATCATGCCGGCACGAGACAAAGAGACTGCGATCGCCACCAGCGCCATGATAGATGCAATCATCATCAGACTGCGCACGCTGCGTGGCAACGCGCTGCGCCATAGCGCAATCGTGCCTCCAAGAAACGCCACCAGCGTTATTGACATGATGTTGGGATCGACCCAGTGACCGAAGAACCGCGATGACTCTATCTCTGTAACGGTCGTGGCGATTTGGTCGGCGACACCGGAAGTATAAAACTCATAAGCCGTCTTGATGGTAATAACGGCGGTAAAGATCATGCCGAACGCCGAGCCGACATAGAACGCAATCAGGTCCGATTCCTTGTTAATCAGCTCGTGCAACACAATGATTGCAAGGAGAACCCGATAGAAGAGATGAAAGTTATGGAAAAGATGAGAGTCGGCCCACAGGAGCGATGCCTGAAACCATACGGCGAAGACAATCGCCGCAGCGAGAAATGGCGTCGTCGTCCAATGCGTGTCAAACTCGAGTAACTTACGGACGATCACGACGAGGAGCATAGCTCCAAAGAGCAGAGATGTGGAACCGGGGACGTAAGCGGCGAGATTAGAAAGCAGCACAAACCCGATAAGCGTCGTTCCTATTACCGGAAAGCGCAATACCGACAAACCCGCTATGGCGCCAACCAGAGCCATCGCCAGCAGCGGCGCACGTCCCCAGAAAGTCCACAAAAGCCAGATCGCAACTGAACTCAACCCGGCAAGAAGTCCTATCATCACTTGCCGGCGATGGTCCAGCCGGGGCGAAGCCTGAAAGGTCATGAACGCCAGGACTGTTTTAGTCTGCGAACGCTCTCATACGCTGGATGCGTGTCCCGCGAAACCGCGCGGAAGTAATCAATCACCGCGCAGAACATGACACCCAAGAAGAATCCCAGAATTGCACCTAATCCAAGGAGCATCCCTCGCTTGGGCCACACTCGTTTCGACGCAAGTGCGGGAGGCTCAACAACTGACATTGTCGGAGTGTTGCGAGCTTCGGACAGGCGTGCCTGTTCAAACTGTTGTGTCAGAACTGCGGTGAGCAGCGAATTGATTTCGATGTCCCTGTAGAGCCGCAGATAGACTTTGCCATCTTCAGTTGCCCGGTCAAGGCGAAGGAGGAAGTCCTTCTCGATATCCGATTCCCCACGCAGCATCTTCTCCAAGCTCGAGTTGAAACTCTCTAACTTCACTTTGGCCATTTGCAACTCGGGATTCGTACCCTCAAAGAGTTGCGACTTAATCTGATACTCCGCTTGTGCTAAAGTGCGTTGCGCTTGAACAACTGCAACGGCTTGCACTGTTGCTTTTGCCTGCTCCTCAAGATCAAATATCCCGGATTTCCTTTGAAACTCGGCCATGCTGTCCTCAAGCGCAAAGAGCGTTGAACGTGCATCAGTGAGTCGCTGCTCCATAAATTCACGCTCGCGACGTCCCCGATTCGACTCGAGCGTTTGATTGCGTTTATCAAGTTCCTCTACATAGAAACTGCAAATCTCCCGCGCCCGTTCAGGATCCTTATCATCTGCCTGAATCCGCACTGTATTGGTTCCGGCATCAAATTTGAAATAGGTCCGAGAATTCAAGACTTCAATGACGTCCTCGAGCGGCGCCTTTTCCATCTTCCATTCCTTTCGGAAACCGAACTTCTCAATCACTGCCTCGGACATCGCACGTCCCTTGAGAATCAGGAGGTAGTAGTCGCCTCTGACTTCTCCAAGTGACGCAGTGAAACCGCCCAAATTGCCGAGACCTGACAACTTTGACGCGAGTATACTTCCCAGCCCAGAGGATTGCGCTTCAACACCTCTAACTACTGCGACAGACCTGAACTTTTCCTGCGCTGTGAATGCGTAAATGGTCAAAGCGACCGCACAGATTATCGTTGAGGGAATCCAAACCCGCCGCCAACGCGCCAAGAACGCGAGAATATCAAGAATACTGACTTTTCCGGTCTGATTGTTCTCCAAAAGAGCGCCTTCCGCCGAGATTAAAAATCAGTGTAGTACAAGAAGCGGTTGTCCACGACCCCAACTTCTTCTCTTGCCAACTTCAACCAGTCCCCGTAAACTCTGTTCTGTTTCGTGCGTTCCAGATTCTGTATCAGTTGTGCCTGCTGCGCCACAAATTGTGTGGAGTCTGCTTGAACATTTTCCAGAATGGCTACGACGTAGCCGCCACGTGCGTTAGAAAATGCCGGTGACAACTGGCCGGGCGAATGGGTTAGAAGCATTTTCGCATTTTCTTCGTCTTGACCGACGCCACGGATGAAGTCTCGTTGACCGTGTAGACCTGTGGTATCGATTTTGACGTTCTCTGCCTGTGCAACCGGAACAAGAAGCTCTGCGGAACCTACCCGATTTCGGAACTGTTGAGCCGCTTGCAAGGCCATTTCTTCCTGCTTCTCGCGCACCAGCAGCGTCCTAATCGTGGATTCAACTTCTGACAATGGATTAACTCCGGCTGGTGCTCTGCTCGCAACAGAAAAAACCGCGTAGACGTCCTGACCCTTGATTTTCGCTTTCTGAGGATAGCTCACCTTACCGATGGGCGATTTGAATGCAAAATCGGCAACAGGTTTCAAGCTGCCAAGCCCTGGAATAGAACCGGCTTCGGTATAGGGGAACAGTGCTGTTGTCTCGATTGTCAGGCCAAACTGTGCGGCTACGGCAGCAAATCCGTCAGCTGTAGCTGCATCAGCAAAGTCCTTCGCCTTCTGCGATACGCGAGCTTCCGTTTCTGGTCCAATCTCATACTTCACGAGAATGTGACTCGCTTTCACGGAATCCGCAGTTCCATTCAGACTACGCTCGTCCACTCGAATCAAGTGGGCGCCAAATCGCGTCATGACCGGCCCTACGACTTGACCGACTTCAGCAGCGAAAACCGTGGAATCGAATTCTGCGACCATTCGACCGCGGCCGAACCAGCCAAGGCTCCCTCCATTTTGAGCCGAGCCCGGATCTTCCGAATACTCTTCGGCGACCTGCTCGAAACTATCCCCTTGCTTGAGCATTGCCAAGACATCTTCAATCGTTTCATTAACACGCGTGGTATCCGCTTCAGTCATCACGAGTGGTATAGATACGTACGACAGGGTCCGGCGTTCCTCCTGTCGAAAGTCCTGCTCATGCTCTTTATAGTACTTCTCAATTTCGGCAAGAGTTATGTTCGAGCTATCAACCGCGAAGTTCGTCGTAGGGAAAGAAGCGACGATGCCCTTGAACTTCTTGTTAGTTGCAACAAAATCCTCCCACGCCTCTTGAGGAGACACGAATACAGGCGAGATGATGCGATCAATAACTTTCTGATTGCCGATGCTCTCGCGGTAGTCCTGCTCGATTGCAATGATCGTCTGCGTTTGAGCAGGGTCGCGCAGGAATTGCTGGTACAGCGCCGGATCGAACTGCCCGTTTGTTTGAAAGCTCTGACTGGTTCGGACATATTCCGGGGGACTGTTCCGGACTGCATAGGCGACTTCATCGTCAGACGTGACGATTCCCCATTTCTTTTGGTAGGATTTCATCAGCTCAAACCGAACGATGTCATCCCACACCTGTTGGCGAGCCTGCTTGATCTGCGCCTCGGTAATCTCTTGATCCGGGCGATCACTACGTTGCTGCGCCAAGCGATCCTGAACCGCTCTGTTATAACGATCATACAGGATCTCCGTGCTACCAACTTTTCCAACGACGCCATCCAAAGCGCCTGTACTACCCTCAAATCCTCCCATACCCCAGCTGAAGATAATGGTCGCCACGAACGCTCCGACCAGAATCCACATCACCAGGGGCATGTTATCACGCATCGACTGAAGCATTGACTCGCCTTACCGTTTCATCATGTTGGTTTTTAGAAACTAAAATATACGAACCTCTGCCTTTATTCGCAAGTCCTGCACCTGCAACCAGAATGAGGCTACAGAATTTCGGATTTTTTAATAAACCATATATAAACAATAAGTTACCAAGAAAAAACTCTGCCATTCCTGTTGCAATTTTGGCAGATTGTCTATATCTTCCGAGTATGCGGCCGTTCGAAATCATATCAGACCTCAGACCTCAAGGCGATCAGGACGAAGCCATTCGTCAGCTTGTAGACGGGCTTCATCGAGGAGAGAAGTACCAGACTCTACTTGGTGTAACAGGCTCGGGCAAGACATTCACCATGGCAAATGTGATACAAGCTGTGCAGCGACCGACACTGATCATGAGTCACAACAAGACATTAGCAGCCCAGCTTTATGGCGAATTCAAATCGTTTTTCCCGAACAACGCTGTTGAGTTCTTTATTTCCTACTACGACTACTATCAGCCCGAAGCCTACATTCCCAGCTCTGACACTTACATTGAGAAGGATACACAGATAAACGAGGAGATCGACCGCTTGCGCTTGCGGGCAACGTCCTCCCTGCTCGAACGGCGTGACGTCATAATCGTGGCATCTGTTTCAAGTATTTATGGACTAGGTTCGCCGAAGGACTACAAAGACCTTTTGTTGCTGCTCAAGGTTGGCGCGGACTATGACCGTCGCAGCATCCTTGCGCACCTAGTAGAAATGCACTACACACGTAATGACGTTGAGTTTCCAAGGGGCACTTTTCGCGTCAAAGGTGACGTGATCGAGATTCATCCAGCCTACGAGGAAACCGCATTCCGGCTGGACTTTTTCGGGGACTCGCTGGAATCCATCACGCATTTCAAGATACTAACCGGCGAAAAGTTAGGTCAACAGGAAGCCCTCGCAATTTACCCTGCCAAGCACTTCGTTACTTCCTCACCAAACCTCGCGCGCGCAATGAAGAGCATTCAGCAAGAGCTGGAGGAACGAATTGAAGAATTGCGGGGAATGAATAAGCTGATTGAAGCGCAGCGAATCGAACAACGGACCCGCTATGACCTCGAGATGCTTCGTGAAGTCGGTTTCTGTTCAGGTATCGAAAATTACTCGCGGCATCTCTCAGACCGAAGACCGGGTGAGCGTCCCGATACGCTATTTGACTATTTCCCCAATGACTTTCTGTTGTTTGTCGATGAATCGCATGTCACAATCCCCCAAATCAGAGGCATGTATCGCGGCGACCGAGCACGAAAAGTGAACCTCATCGAATTCGGATTCCGCCTGCCTTCCGCATTTGACAACCGTCCAATGTACTTTGAGGAATGGGAATCCACGATTGACCAATGTGTTTTCGTGAGCGCTACACCCAGCGATTACGAAATCGAGCGCAGCAAGGGTGTGCTCGTGGAGCAGATTATCAGACCCACTGGTCTGCTGGATCCCGAGATCGAAGTACGTGCTTCAAAGGGCCAAGTCGATGATTTGCTCGGCGAAATCAGGGAAACGGTGGCTCGAGGCGAACGAGTTCTGGTGCTCACATTGACGAAGCGGATGTCAGAGCACCTGGCGGAGTACCTCGAACAAATGTCGTTGCGTGTCAAATACCTGCACAGCGAAATTGAGTCCCTCGAGCGTGTTGAGATTCTGCGCGACCTTCGACTAAAGCGATTTGACGTGCTCGTGGGAATCAACCTCTTGAGGGAAGGCCTTGATCTCCCTGAGGTTTCCTTGGTGGCTATCCTTGATGCTGACAAGGAGGGTTTCTTGCGGAGCGAGAGGAGTCTTCTGCAGATAGCGGGTCGAGCTGCCCGGAATGTCAACGGCCGGGTACTTTTCTATGCGGACAAGATCACTGAGTCCATGAAGAAGGTCATTGATGAGACTGAGCGCAGACGCACTCTGCAGCGCGAATATAACGAAGCTCATGGGATAACACCGGCGTCAATAGTGAAGTCCATTGAGGAAGTCCTGATTTCGACAACTGTCGCAGATGCAAGAATTCACGAGATTGTCAGCCACGCGCAAAATGACTTTCTTTCAACTTTTGATTTGGAGGACCTTATTGCTCGGCTGGAAAAAGAGATGAAGAGGTTTGCGCGTGAACAGAATTACGAAAAGGCAGCTGAATTGCGCGATGAGATAATGAGACTTAAAGAGCAGATAAAGGGATGATAAAGTCGAGCGTTCTCATTTCACTTGCTTTTCTGATTATGACTGTCGGCTGCAAGAAGTCGCCGACCAATTCTACTCCTATTGCGATCGCAGAAGTTGAAGGCACGTATGTCGGCTGGGGGAGGCCAGAAGGCATCGGACAGAACGTTCGGCTGACATTCGCAGAAAGTGACTCAGGTTTGTGGCTGGGAAGCATTCGATATGACGGCACCACCCTTCCACTCACCGTAACTTATGTCTCTGTTGAGGATGATAGTGTGACGTTTGAGTTTACAAGGTTTAATACCCATAGGATGCTTGGCCTTGTTAGCGATGTGGCAATCCGATTGAATGTGCTTGACCCTCAGGGGCAACCGGCCTATACCTTGAATCGTGTAATTGGCGGGTATAATCTGAGCGGCGAATGGAGAGGGGCGATGTTTAGTGACGTGCTTCAGGATGATGCCGAATCGTTACTCTATGTGGATCAACAAGGCGTGTTGTTCGATGGCGACATTCGAGCCACCTTCGCATTCAGCACTTTGTCAGGCAGAATCGATGAGGGAGCCATTCTGGGATCAAGTTTCTTTTTTGGCGGCAATACAGACGGGTCACAGAGTGGATTCCCGTTTCGATTTGACGGGCAATTCGTGAATTCTGATAGTATGGCCGGGTCGTGGCAGGTATCGGGTAACAATGTCTTTGGTTCGGGAACTTTTCTGTTCCGGCGGAGATTCTGAAATGAGAATTGTCGTCATTGGTAGTGGCGGTCGCGAGCACGCATTGCTTTGGAAATTTCAACAGAGTCCAATTGCTCCTAAACTGTTTGCTCTGCCCGGTAACGCAGGAATGGCAGGACTCTGTGAGCTAATTCCTGCAAGTATGGAAGTTGACGAGCTGATTTCCAAAATTGCAGAAGTAGGTCCTGATCTCGTTGTAGTTGGTCCCGAACAGCCGCTTGCTATGGGGCTTACGGATCGTGTCGAGAGCCTCGGATTTCGTTGCTTTGGGCCATCTGCAAGTGCGGCGCGACTGGAGTCGTCGAAGATCTTTGCCAAGCGCCTTATGCGGTCACAGAACATTCCTACTGCTGACTTTGAGGTTTTTGATGACTTTTATGAGCTTTCGGATTATGTTCAAGCTCATCCGAAGTCTGATGGCCGCGTCGTCAAAGCGGACGGACTTGCGGCAGGCAAAGGTGCCTTCGTTTGTTCGTCCGATCAAGAGACTCTCGAAATTGCACACCAGCTTCTGGTTGACAGAGTGCTTGGGGAGCCAGGGTCAAGGGTTGTCTTGGAAGAGAAACTATATGGACGTGAAGCTTCCCTTCAGTTCCTATGCGACGGCGAAAGGTTCGTAGCGCTACCTCCCGTGCAGGATTACAAGCGCGCCTTCGACAATGATGAAGGTCCCAATACCGGTGGAATGGGAACGTTTTGCCCTGCAACGCATATAACCGAAGAAGTCCTAAGTGAAGTTGAGCGGCGCGTTGTCAGTCCTGTTTTACGGACAATGGCGGCTCAGGGAGCGCCATATCGGGGGCTCTTGTATATTGGACTCATGCTTACGGAACTTGGTGCCCAAGTCATAGAGTTCAATTGTAGGTTCGGTGACCCAGAAACACAGGTCTTGCTGCCATGCTTGGAGTTTGACCTCGTTGACGCAATCGTATCATGTGTTGATGGAACTTTGCAGCCGCAAGACTATCCCCACGTGGTGAAGAAATCGGCGGTTTGCGTTGTGATTTGCGCAAACGGATACCCCGGTGAGTATGCTCGGAAGATACCCTTGCAGATGCCAGAACTGAACGAAGGTCAAATCCTATTTTCTGCAGGGACTGCGTCGAACGATGGGCGTTGGCTTTCGAACGGAGGCCGTGTCTTGAATGCCATTGGCATTGGTGCGACAAGAATGGATGCACGGATTAAGGCCTATGAACTTGCCGAACGTGCCTGTGTTTCCGGACTTCGCTACAGACGCGACATCGCACTTGCGGAGGCAACATGAGTGCTCTCGACCGACTCATTGGGCAGAGTGCCTCTCTGCGTGCTGTGAAGTCACTTGTGCTGCAGGCTGCCCCGACGGATATTTCCGTGCTCATAATCGGCGAAAGCGGAACTGGTAAGGAACTTGTTGCCCGAGCAATTCATGAGAATTCGACTCGATGCGACGGACCTCTCCTGTTCGTCAATTGCGGCGCAATTCCGCAAGGTATCTTTGAAAGCGAAGTGTTTGGGCACGAACGAGGTAGTTTTACGGGTGCCGAAAAGAGACGCATCGGATTCTTCGAGCAGGCGCAAGGTGGCACGCTCGTCTTAGATGAAATCGTCGAAATGCCGATAGAATCCCAGGTAAAACTCCTCCGCATTCTCGAATCTCGAGAGATCATGCGAGTTGGTTCGAGCAAGACATTTCCAGTTGATGTGCGGGTGCTGGCCGCGACCAATGTTGACCTCGCTGACGCGGTCACTCGTGGCGAGTTTCGTCACGACCTCTATTTCAGGTTGAAGGCCGTCACCATTCAAATCCCGCCCTTGCGTGAGCGGTCTGGTGATATTCCGCTGCTTGTGGAACAGTTCGCCAAGGAGTTTTCGGTGCGGAACCGATTGGCAACCCCGGCCATCTCTGAGGACGCACTGCAGCTCTTGTCGAGGCAGTATTGGCCCGGAAATGTGCGTGAGCTAAAAAATACAATTGAGTCAGTTTTGACCCTGAATCGCGGGATCCGCGTCCTTCAGGATGAGCATTTTCGTCCGCATCTCAGTTCGCCGCGATCGCTATTGCCTGTGCTTGCATCGCGCGATGCGCAGGCTTCGGTGAGTCAGGAAATGCTGCTCGCTACAATGCTCGAAGTTCGAAGGGAAGTCAAAGAGATGCGAGAGGTCCTCGAGACCGCAATCGCTGCTTCTCAGACTGTGACACAGGAACCGCTGCCATCAAATCGCTTAACAGATGTTGAGCGTGAACAGATTGAGCGTATTCTCGCCCGAAACGGGGGCAATCGCCGCAAGACAGCACTAGAGCTTGGAATCGGGGAACGAACACTCTATCGAAAGTTGAAGGAGTATAACCTTGGTTAAGCTTGCGCTGGGCCTGTTCGTCCTCTTTACCGGGTGCTATTCATTCAGAGGGCAAGTTGCGGGCGATATTCGCAGCTTGGCGATCCCGACATTCGAGAATGAATCCGCAGAGTTCGGCTTGTCTGAAACGGTGACCGATGAACTCATACGCGGTTTTCAACGTGATGGCACTCTAAGAATCCTGCCGGAAAGTCAGGCAGACGCGCTGCTGGTGGGAGCTCTCGTTGAAGTGCGAGATGACCCCAATACTGCTCGCAGCAACGAGGGAATTGTAGTCGATGAGTATCGATTCTCAATGACTTGCCGAGTCGAATTGATACTTCGCGATACTGGTGAGTCTAAATGGGTCCAGAACTTTGCGGTCTATTCAATCTATCCTTATACAGGAGATTTTTCCAACCGTGAACGCGCTGTTTCTGAAGCAACGGCGAAACTTGTAGAAGACTTATTGAACAAGATTGTGGGCAGCTGGTAATGGAACTCCTTGAACTTACAAACTTGACAATTGACCGCTGTACCGATCGCATGGAAAAGGCTCTTCTTGAAGGAGAGCTCATCGCTTTCCCGACGGACACCGTGTATGGACTTGGAGGTGCGGCCTTTAGCCGAAAGGTGTTGGAGAAGTTGCTAAGGGTAAAGCCGGAGAGAAACTCCAAACCGACTGCGATATTGATTGACAGTTTGATTCGATTAAGCCAGTTCGGCGGTGAGGTCCCCGGTCCCCGAATCGTGAAACTTGCGGAAGCATACTGGCCGGGTCCCTTGACCATTGTGTGGCATGCGGCGCCTAGCATTGCCGAAGAGTTCCTGGGCAAAGACAGGACATTGGGCTACAGGATTCCCAGTTCAGACTTTCTGTTGGAAGTCATGCGCAGGACCGAGCGGCCGCTTTGGGCGACGAGTGCTAACTTGCCGGGGCATCTGGCTCCAAGACTCTACTCAGAGATAGACTCAAGGGTATTTGAATCATGCGACTTAGTGTTCAAGACCAGTGATTTGTTAACTGGCAGGGCATCGACGGTCGTTGATGTGCGGCAAAAGAACCCTATCTTGTTACGTGAGGGTTCCATTAGCTTCGAAGACATCATGCAGGTATGGAAGAAAGGCTAAGGACGGATTTCTCTTGAAAGTGTCTCAGTTTCAACTGATGCTAGTGTTACTTCTCTGCGTGAGCAAGGTGCAGTTCGCAGAAGTGTCGGATGAATTGCACGGCGCGCCGGCTTCGTCCATACGAATTGACTCGGTCGGACAACCGCCCCTTCCCCTGCCTTTTGCGCTGGGCGAAGAGATGATCTATCATGTCTCTTTTGGTGCTGTACCTGCCGGCAAAGCACAGTTGCGAGTCATTGACACGGCGATGGTCAACGACCAATGGTCGTGGGTCGTGCAGTCCAGTGCGAGGTCTGCCAAGGCCTTTGATTGGGTCTTCAAAGTGCGCGATACCATTACCACCTGGGTGGACATGGACTCAGTATATAGTCATCGTTTCCACAAGAAGCTGATGGAAGGATTCTACCAAGACGAGAAGCTTGTGAAGTTCTCCCCCAAAGATAGTTCTGTGCGATGGTGGGATGAGGGCAAGGAGAAAGACATGCTAAAGGTCGATCCTTATGTTCAGGATGTTCTGTCTGCCGGATATCGAACCCGATGCCTCGAATTTGATGTTGGTGATACCGTGGCGATTAAGACTCACGACGTGAACAAGACTTACGACCTGCTCGTAATTGTACACTCGCGTGACACGGTTCAGACGTTGGCCGGTGAATTTGACTGTTTTGTCTGCGAGCCTGTGCTCAAGAGCGGCGGGCTGTTTAAAAAGGAAGGCAAGGCCCGCGTTTACGTTTGGGTGACAGCTGATGAGAGGCGGATCCCTGTCGTAATGAGCTCAAAAGTCTCATTTGGCTCGTTCACGGTTGAACTTGAAGAGTTTCGTCCAGGGATTGGCAAGCTTGGCGTTAGCGAGTTTGAAGCCAGCAGGGCGCGAAAAGGTGGGCGTCCTGATCTCGGCATCTACGCTCCGTAACGCTTTGATTAGTATATATTTAATTACGACAAGCAAATTTTCAGGAGGTTGCGATAGGTTTAGAACTTTTTGAAAAATCTGAGCATGGCTCCTTGACTAACTGCTCCTAAATGGTTAATTTCCCGTCGTATTTCGCGTCAGAGTTGCTTGCGGAATTGGGATTCCTCAGACTGTCCCTCCCTTTTACTTCCACTAAGATTCAACGTGACCTTTTCACTCTTTGGATGGAGGAGTATGCTCCTTAAGTCCGGTTTGATTTGCCTAATAGCTTTGTTCTGGGGCGTGACAGCCCTGGCACAAACTGACTCCGCTATCATTGTGCTGGGTCAGGGCGCGGCACCGACAAATGTTGTGATCGAGGATCCTCCAAATGACGGAGGTGAGAAGCTGCGCGTTCTCTGGGCGCAAACATCACAGATTGGCTTTGAGATTTTGAAGTATGAGGTCCTCGCAGCCGAGGCCGCGAATGGTCCGTTTAAGGTCCTGGCCGAAACAGACGCCAAGAAAACAGAAGCCATCATTACATCGGGCGACGGTCTTCGGCTTGAACATAGCCGCGGTTACTACGTGAAGGTCGTCGCACTTGACTCGACTACGATTGCCGTTCCAGACTCATCAAATCCCGATTCAGTGGTTGTGAAGTTCGAGAAGCGGTTGAGGCGCAGCGAGTCGCCTATCCTTGGGCCCGTTGTGCCCCATGCCGCATGGTTCAACTGGAATCGCGTGAATATTCTCCTAATGGTATTGGCATTTTACGTCGCTGTGATGGTCATGGTTCGGCGCGCCAAAGGTGGTGCGTCTTTGCACTTCAGGAGAATTGCGGGAATCGACGCGATTGATGAAGCCATTGGTCGTGCCACTGAACTTGGGAAACCTGTTCTATATGTTCCTGGTACACAGAATATTGAGAACATCCAGACCATAGCGTCCATTCAGCTTCTAACATCTGTCGCTTCTAAGGCAGCAAATTACGACATCCCAATTATCGTGCCGCTCAACCGAGCATTCATGGTAACAGTTGCCGAAGAGGCCGTGAAGCAGGGATTCCTGAATGCGGGACGACCTGACGCCTATGTTCGCGACAATATCCGTTATCTGTCGGACGAACAGTTTGCCTTCACAAGCGGCACTACTGGAATCATGATGCGTGAGAAGACTGCCGCCCATTTCTATCTTGGCGCTTTCTTCGCTGAGTCTTTGATTCTTTCCGAAACCGGATTCGTCGCTGGCGCTATTCAGATTGCCGGCACAGCGAATACCCATCAGTTGCCTTTCTTCGTGGTCGCATGCGACTATACGCTGATTGGTGAAGAATATTTCGCGACCAGCGCACTGGTAACCCACGATGTCGAGATGATGGGCACGTTGAAGGCGACAGACTACATGAAGGCATTCATCATAGTGTGCCTCACTGCCTCCCTTGTGCTCGAGATGTTCGGCGTGCAGTTCCTTCGGTCGTGGTTCCAGGTTATCTAAACAGGAATAACCACAACAATGAAACGTGAAATCCCAATTCTGATCACGCTGGTTTTCGGCGTGTTCATGATCATACAGTTCTTTATTCCCCATCCTGCCGTCAACGATATCGCGAACAGGCTGCAGAACTGGGCGATTATTGTCATTGCTTTCTCGTATGTACTTGGATCTGCCAATATCTTGCGTATTAACGGTGAACTTGTTTATCGGCGTGTGCCGGGCTGGCCCTACAAACTCGTGCTGGTGATTGCGTTTTTTATCATGCTTATTCCAGGCATGACGCTCGGAATTGCAGAGGGCAGTTGGACGAACGACAGGCTATTCACTTTTTCATACGTGCCACTGGCGTCTACAATGTATGCCTCATTGGCATTTTACATCGCTTCAGCGGCGTTTCGAGCTTTCCGCGTACGCACTTGGCAAGCATCGGTACTCGCAATCACGGCGCTTATCGTGATGTTGGGTCGTATTCCAATTAGCCACTATATTTGGTACGATCTCCCAGCATTAGTGGATTGGATTATGGGTGTTCCCAATGCAGTTGCCCAGCGGGGCATCATGATCGGTGCGGCTCTCGGTGCGATCGCGACCGGTCTGAAGGTGATTCTTGGCATCGAACGAAGCTACCTTGGCCGGGAGTAATCTTAAAGAATGGCAACTACTACTTTACAAAAGCTTGAGAAGCTTGACCGTCGCTGGGTGTTCTTGGCTATGGCCATCGCCGTTGCCGCACCCTTGTTTTTCAAACTGGGTCTCGCTCCCAAGACAACGCCCCCTATCAAGGCGTTTTATGACTACATTGAGAAGCTTCCTCCCGGGTCTCGAGTTCTTTGCTCATTTGACTACGACCCAGGTTCAAAGGCCGAGCTCAATCCAATGTGTGTGGCGATTTTGCGTCATCTCATGGAAAGGGGGCACAGGCCGGTGATCATGACGCTTTGGGCAACCGCACCAGCGTTGATTGAGCGTAACATGAACCAAGTCTGCCGCGACGAATTTGGAAAACAGTATGGTGTGGATTATGTCTATCTCGGCCTAAAGGAGGGTCGGGAAGCCGTGATGGTCGCAATGGGCAAGTCAATACGTGCAACGTTCCCAAATGACTTTTATGGAACTCCAGTCGAGCAGATACCTCTATTGAACGGTGTCGAAAACTATGCAAGCTTTGCATTGCTGGTAAATGTCTCGGCTGGTTATCCCGGAACCAAAGAGTACGTGCAGTATGTAACGTCAAGGTTTGCAATTCCCATGCTTAGTGGCTCTTCTGCAGTTTCGGTCCCAGAGTACTCAGCATATTTTCAGAGCGGTCAGTTGAAGGGATTATTGACCGGAATAACCGGGGCTGCTGAGTATGAGACGTTAATCAACAAGCCTGGCCTGGCACTCACGTCAATGGATGGTCAGACAATGGGCCACTTCGTCATAATCTTCTTCATCCTCTTCGGGAATTTGCTGTTCTTCATTAACCGCCGCGGCAAGTTGAGGGCATAGACCATGGAATTCTTCTGGCTTTCAATCGCCGGCCTCTGCACGATCGCCATCTTGAGCTTCCTGTATAGCGATAATCCGTTATATAAGGTTGCCGAACACTTCTTCGTTGGAATTGCGGCAGGCTATGTAGTGTGCGCAGAGTTTTACAACGTGTTTCTGCCTAACCTTTGGCGTCCCCTCACCTCGGGCACGGACTATTGGCTGATCATTCCTTTGATACTTGGTATTGCACTTTTCACTCGATTCTCTGACAATCTCGGTTGGATTTCGAGGTGGCCTATGTCGGTCATTATTGGCACCTATGCTGGACTTGCTGTTATTGGATTCGCCTCAGGAGACATGGTACTGCAGGTTCAAGCCAGTCTAATCCCGGTTTTCGAGCCTGCAACCGTGTCAAAATTCTCGGGTGAACCTTCGCTGCTGAACTTCTTGCAGATCTTCCGCAATCCGCTCTTTACTCTGGGCCTAATATCAGTTCTTTTCTACTTCTTCTTTTCCATTGAACAGAAGGGTGCCCTTAAACATGTTGCCACGACTGGCACAACATTGCTGATGATTGGATTCGGTGCCGGCTATGGCTATACAGTCATGACGCGCATCGCGCTTCTCTTTGACCGCTTCTATTTTCTGTTCGTAGAATGGCTTAAAGTCGCCGCGTAACCCTGCCAACTTGCTCGAAGCAAAAATGAAGAAGGCCGACTCGAAAGAGTCGGCCTTCCTGTAATACTCCATACAGACACTTGCTTAGTGAATCCAGTCCCCGATTCTTGAGTATCTGATAGACCTGTAGAATTCCGACAATGATCTATTCTTGTCCCAACTGAAGTAAATTATCAGCGCTTTCCCGACAATGTCATTCTCCGGCAAGAATCCCCAATACCTCGAATCCGCCGAATTATCGCGATTGTCGCCCATCACAAAGTAGTGGCCTTCCGGAACTGTAAGAGGTCCGAAATTGTCATGATTCCATGGTTCACCCCGCGGATTGAAAATTCCTCTCTCCGCGAGTCCGGAACGCAAAGGCGACGGACTCGTATATTTTGAGTGCGGAGGATTTTCAAGAACTGCGCCATCCACGTAGACATGACGATCGCGAATTTCAATTGTTTGGCCGGGACCGGCGATGCAGCGCTTGATGTAGTTCAATGAACGATCCAGAGGATACTTGAAGACAACAATATCTCCGGACTTCACCTTGCCTGGCGCAGGGAGACGAGTTGAAGGAAGACTGAAACCGATGTCGGTAAAAGGGATACCAACCCAGTCTGGGGTCCTAATCCCATATACAAATTTATTAACCAGGAGGAAGTCTCCGACTAACAACGTATTCTCCATTGAGCCCGTTGGAATCCTGAAGGCCTCTACTGTAGTAACTCGGATGAAAAACACCATTAAAACCAAAGTAAAAAGAAACTCCGTCCACTCGCGAACGGTACTCTTAGGTTTTCGTGGCCTGCTGATGGGGGACTTCTGTGACGACTCTAACGTTGAAGCCATTAGTGCTGCCTTGCTTTCTCCATTAACAAGTGATACTCCGATCTGATAGTCTCCCCGTCATTCTCCAGCCTTTAGAATGGCAAGAAAAGCTTCCTGTGGAATCTCCACATTGCCTACCGCCTTCATTCTCTTCTTCCCAGCTTTCTGCTTTTCGAGCAGTTTTCGCTTTCGCGTTATGTCCCCACCGTAGCATTTCGCAAGCACGTTCTTGCGCATTGCGCGCACTGTTGAACGGGCAATCACTCTTGAACCGATTGCAGCCTGAATCGCAACTTCAAACATCTGTCTCGGTATAAGGTCTACAAGTCGGTCACAGACGCGTCTGCCCCAGTCGTAAGCTTTATCCTTATGAACAATAACGGACAGCGCATCAACAATTTCTCCATTCACAAGGATGTCGAGTCTGGTAAGTTCACTTCGGCGATAGTCCAGGATCTCGTAATCAAAGGACGCATATCCCCGCGAAATACTCTTCAACCTGTCGTAGAAATCAAAAATAATTTCTGCGAGTGGTAGCTCGTAGTGAAGGTTCACTCTTGTTCCGTCGAGATACTCTGTATTAATGTACGTCCCGCGAGCTTCAATGCACAGCTGCATGATCGAGCCAATGTACTCTTCAGGTGTGATAATCGACGACCTGACATACGGTTCCTCCATGTAGTCCAAGTCGCCTGCAGAAGGTAACTGCACAGGATTGTCAACCAAAAGAACTGACTTGTCCAACATAAGTGCACGGTACTCCACAGATGGCACCGTGCAAACTAAGTCCAAATTGTACTCTCGCTCAAGTCGCTCCTGGACGACTTCAAAATGGAGAAGTCCGAGGAACCCCACTCTAAAACCGAATCCTAGTGCGACTGAGGTTTCCGGCTCATAGATTAATGCTGAATCATTCAAGCTCAGTTTTCCAAGCGAATCGCGCAGGAGCTCATAGTCTGCATTATCAGCAGGATAAATTCCGGCGAACACCATAGGTTTTACATCGCGATATCCCTCAAGCGCCGATGTAGCCACGTTATCCGCATCAAAGATTGTATCGCCGACACGAATGTCGCGAACATCTCGGCAACCACTTACTATATAACCCACGTCACCGGCGATCAGCTCCGGCCTTTGAATCTGCGCCATGCGCAGAATTCCTACCTCTTGGACATCAAATTGCTTCTGAGTTGCGGCAAAGAGAATTTTTTGACCCGGACGCATGACCCCGTCTACAACTCTAATATGGGCAATCGCACCACGATAAGTATCGTATTGTGAATCAAATATCAGGGCACGCAGAGGTTCTGTCGATTTTCCCCTGGGTGCTGGTATTCGATCGACGATTGCCTCAAGCAATGCAGGGACCCCAAAACCTGTTTTGCCACTAACTCGAAGCACAGAATCCGGGTCGACCCCAAGCAAATCACCGATCTGATGGGCAACTTCGTCTGGCCTCGCAACCGCCAAATCCACTTTATTGAGAACGGGGAGAATCTCGAGATCTGAATCCAGTGCGAGATAGAGATTTGAAAGGGTTTGAGCTTCAATTCCTTGTGTTGCATCGACGACCAAAACCGCGCCTTCGCAGGCTTTCAAGCTCCGTGAAACTTCATACGTAAAGTCGACATGTCCCGGCGTGTCAATCAGGTTCAATGTGTAAGTCTTACTGTCGCGGTGCACGTATTGCATCGTTATCGGATGCATCTTAATGGTAATGCCGCGTTCCTTCTCCAGGTCCATATTATCCAGAACCTGTGTTGTCATTTTTCGTTGATCAAGGGTATGTGTTTCCTCGAGCAATCGATCCGCCAAGGTAGACTTGCCGTGGTCAATGTGAGCGATTATGCAGAAGTTCCGAACGTCAGGTTGCATGTAATTCTAAAGTTAGCTTCGTGTACTCATCAAGTCAGGATCACCATCAAGAGGCACTACGATCCATAGAATCAAGTACAGCAACAGGCCAGTCCCGAAAAATAGTACTGCCAGTATCCACAACACTCGAATCAGCGTAGAATCCACTTTGAAGTAGTCCCCGAAGCCGCCGCAGATTCCAGCGATTTTCTTGTCACTCGAAGATCTTCTCAATCGCTTGACTACACCTCTTTCTTCGCCCATTGGACCTCCTTCGACTATGTACGTATCTGCATTCGCAATCGCGTCCCTATCCTTCAACAATAAGTAAACTGCAAGACCTAAGACAATTGCAGGGCCTGCATAGGTCATGCCATTGATTTCCCCTGCGCTCATGATCAATGCGATTCCTAAGCCGAGGAGGGCTATCGCAAGCAACATTAAGCCGACTATTCGGCGGCTGCCTGTACTTGTTCCGGTCATCGGCGGTGTTGATGAATGGTCTGAAACGGGAACGAGGAGCCATGCAGCAAGATACAGGACAATGCCAGGCCCCACGCCTGTTATCAAAGTCACGGCAACGTAGAGGATTCGGGCAAGAGCGGGATCGATGCCTAAGTACTCTGCCATGCCTCCGCAAACACCGCCGAAAATTCTCTCCCGCGTAGATCGTGTCAGGCGTTTGACTGTGGATTCCATGATCAACTACCTTTCTCTCTTAGTCGAGTGGAAAAATGTCCAATATAGTCCATTCCACGACACCAGCTGGAATCGATATCTCAACTTTGTCACCGACCTTCCCTCCCATCAGGCCCTGGCCGATCGGCGATTGATGGCTGATTCTGCCCTCGGCAGGATTTGCCTCTGCAGGGGAAACGATTGTGAATTCACGCTCGGCATTCTTCTTATCGTCGCGGACGCGTACACGCGTAAGCAGGCGAACTTGATCAGCGACCACCATACTCGAGTCTATCATCACGGCAGAGTGCATCGTTGCCTCAAGCCGATGAATCTTTGCATCGATTCTGGCGAGCTCTTCCTTGGCCGCATGATACTCGGCATTCTCAGACAGGTCACCATGCTCGCGTGCCGTTTGAAGCTGCTTAACCATTGCTGGCCGTTTTACATACTTCCAATCATTCAACTCGGCCTGTAATTTTTCCATACCCGGTTTTGACAGATAGTGCTTCTCCAATCTCTACCTCGCGTATGCTTCGCTAAAGAACTCTTCAAGGCCGTGCCTTATGCCGGCGGAAACTTGTTTCAAAAACTTCTCGTCGAGAAGCAGAAGCTCCTCATCCGGATGTATCAGGTAGGCGGATTCTATCAAGACCGCCGGGAAGTCCGTTGGTCTAACAACTGCGAAATTTGCATCAAAAATACCATCGTCGTTCAGACCGGTTCGCTCCAGTATTCCATCCTGGATGAATTCTGCAAGAGGGCGAGACATGCTGTGGTAGTAATAGGTTCCACAGCCACGACGAAACGCCGGATTTTCGCCATCGGGTAGCGCATTCGCATGAAGGCTTAGAAACGCGTCGCACTCAAATTCTCGTGCGACAGCGATGCGTTCATAAAGTCCCAAGCTGATGTCGCCTGTTCGAGTGAAAGCGACACTTGCACCCTGGCTATTCAGCTCTTTGCCAAGAATGCTCGACCAAAGCAGAACCACGTCTTTTTCTTTTGTCCCACGCGGTCCAATCGCTCCGTCTGCGCCTCCTCCGTGGCCTGGATCTATCACAATGCGCTTTCCACGCAAACCAGGTTTGGCGTTTTGCGATCGAATCAATTCAAGGTTAAGGGTTGAATCGGTAGCTGTAAGACTGAAACCCCGCCAGCCGTTTGTCGACGTGCTAATCTGCAGCTCAACACTCGCAGGGTTTTGTGTCCAAGTAACATCGTCAATAAACTCCCGGGACTTGCCCAAGAAGTGAATGCGGTCTATGTAGGCTACCGTATTGTGCAGAGTTACACAAAAGGACTCTGGTGAGGGCATGTTTGCTTCCCATAGTGGAAGTCGGTCAATTCCGAATGACAGATTCACATTCAAATCCCTTGTCGAGGCAGTCCCGTTCTGGATGCGGGTTTGGTGACTTGCATTCCCCAAAGTAGAAGATTCTTGCTCTAGAAATCTCTTCTCTACTACACCAGTGAAGCCGGGACAAATTTCGAACAATGCCCAATCATCCGAGGAGCCGAGAATCTTCAACTCTGTCCCCTCGAATGGAAAAAGGTGATAGCTTCCGCCAATGTCAGTGCGGGTATGAGCGTTTGGAACCGCGATGGCATGCAATAACGGGGTCTCGAACGACTCCCAATCCGAAGCGGCGCGCACATCCATCCAGCCATAAGGGAACTCCAACTTCGAGGTATCTGTTCCCCCTTGAATTAGAGCGAAGTTCCAGGAAGATGTTTCAGGTGCCTTTTGCAGCGGCAAAAAGGCCAAAAACGCGCCATCTGGCGTCAAATTAACAGAAATCCCATTACAAAGGAATGTATCTCCCCGACCTGCTCCATCTACCCGCCCAAGCACAAAAGTGGAATCAAGTGATGTGGAATAGCGAAAAGTGTCCTGACCCGCTTCACGTCGAGGATAGATCAGGACGATTTCGGCCGCCATTGTGAATTCGGCCACAAGGAGAAATGCGGCAACCAATAGCCTCATTTGAACTCACCGGAACAAAGCAGACGAATACCTTCCAAGACCAAGTGTCGGTCAACTGAGGTTATTGTGAGGCTCTTGCTTTGGATCAGCTCAGCGAAACCACCAGTAGCAATGACCGGCGATTCGCCAATTTCCTCTTGAATCCTGCGCACAAGGCCATCTATCATCGCCAGTGTCCCATAGAGGACTCCACTTTGAATAGCGTGGACTGACGTCTCACCAATAACCTTTGGCGGAAAGGCAAGTTCGACGCTTGGGAGGAGGGCTGCCTTTTGTCCCAAGCTCTCCGCCGCAGTGGCGACACCGGGAGCAATCAAACCGCCAATGTAAACTCGGTCACGGTTGACCACATCCTTCGCCATGCGGAGATAGGCGGGCAGTTTTTTCTTGGGAACGGGAATCACGAATCCGTCAACATAGGTAGGCATGAGTTGGTTCTTAGTTGAGTGTTG